>Ga0209512_1000026_pt1 | contig 408566 bp, 313 predicted proteins | sample frozenSSSSmetaG_FD_184142 | JGI IMG/M metagenome (GOLD analysis project Ga0209512, IMG submission 184142) | Glacier valley bacterial and archeal communities from Borup Fiord, Nunavut, Canada, to study Microbial Dark Matter (Phase II) -... | ecosystem: Environmental > Aquatic > Freshwater > Ice...
AAGATCGTTTCTGATTCCAAGTTTCATGAGCCGCTTTTCGCTTCTCAATCTTCTTTTTCTCAGCCCGCGTTTTTCGCTGCGGGTTAGGAGAGTAACGCAGGTCAGAGATGGTGCAACATCATTGTGCATCAAAATGCATTTTTTTTCATCGAATGGGTGTTTGCCTTCGAGAAACGCAGCTCAAACGACTTCATTTGCTGTGGAGAATCATGATAACATACTATTTTAGTATGAATAATACAAAGACCTTCCTTCTGCCAGGTGTACGAAGGTAAAAAGGGGCACGCAGCACGCATTCATCATGGCTTTGCCACGGCTGCACGCAGTGTTTCGATGGCACAGGGTGAAGTGAGCCAGTCAGCTTAGCGTGATAAGAGCATTGTGAACTCTCCCTGCAATGAATCGACGGAGTGGTTGATGATCTTGTCGAGCGCCTGTGCCTCCTGCCCGCTGATGGGACGGCCTGGCACCGTGGGGTCTGTGAGAACGGCTTCGAGATCCCGCTAGAGGACGCTGCGCAGTTGCTCGCTTTTGCGTTGTTCGTCTCCATAGACTTCACCGAACTCGGGATTGGCTGCGCTGGTGGCCGTGTCTGCGAGCGTACGGTTTTACTGATCGAGGCGATCGATGCTGGCCTGCATGTCTTTGATGAGCTTGCTGCACAGGGTGTCCGTCTGACTGGAGAGGCGGAGGTTCTGACGGTAGTCTTCACGGTCCACATAGCGCAGGCCGCCAAAGCGGTAGTGGCCGATGGCCTTGTAACGCTCAATCTCTTCGTGCTTGGGGAAGGTCTTGTAGAGATCAACGATCTGCTTCACGGCGGCCCGCCTGAAGTTTTCAAGGAGGGCAGGAAAGCAGCGGAGAGGCGCAAGGCATGCCCAAGCCATGGAGGAGCCTGGAGTATATAGGAGCGGCTATGAAAGCGGCATCTCACCTGAAGCGTGAAACTGGGAAGGATGCGGCTGGATCGAAGAGGCGCGCCCCATGGATTTTCATCGCGATGAAGACGGCGGACCTTTTTCAGCGCCTGAGACGCCATAGTCCCTTAATTACGGACCCCGCAGCGGTTCACTACCATCCGCTGAGGCGGCGCTGTGTTAGTAAGGCGCACTGGGCGCATCCGTGGGATCTTTTGTCCCAAAGCGGGGTGGTGACACATTGTGTCCCGCTTTCAAATGCCCCCGCGTTTTGCCATTGCGGCACGTGTTGCCGTCCTGACCAGCCTATCCCCTGCCCTGTTTAAGCGCCGCGCAGCTTGCTCACGTCATACAGAGTCAGCATGGCGGCGAGGACTTCGTCCTTCTTGCCCTGCTTGAGCTGATCAAAGGAGACGTGCTTGCCGGGGAGGAGTTTGAAGTGGCCGGAGCGGGTGCGGCGCAGGGCGCTGAGGTGGGCACCGCAGCCGAGCTTCTGGCCGACGTCATGCGCATACGTGCGGACGTAGAAGCCTTTGCTGCACACGACGCGGAAATCCACGAAGGGCGGCTCAAAGCGGGTGATCTCGTAATCGTACACGCGGACGAAGCGTGGCTCGCGCACGACTTCCTGGCCTTTGCGGGCGAGCTTGTAGAGAGGGACGCCGCCGATCTTGATGGCGGAGACCATGGGGGGCATCTGGTAGAAATCGCCCTTCATGCTGTCAAAGGCGGCCTTCACCTGCTCCAGCGTGAGGTCTGCAGGCACGGGCTTTTCTTCCACGGTTTCGCCTTCGGCGTCCTGGGAGTTGGTGGTCTTGCCTAGCGTGAGAGTGCCGACGTATTCTTTGTCCTCAGACATGAGGAGATCGGAAAGGCGGGTGCCGTTTCCAAGCACGAGGATGAGCATGCCGGTGGCCATGGGGTCGAGCGTGCCGCAGTGGCCGATCTTCTTCATGTTCAGGCAGCGCCGTGCGACGGCCACCACATCGTGCGAGGTCATGTCCTGGTCTTTGTCCACCAGGAGGACACCGCTAATCAATTCGTCTGACTTCATGTTCGAGTGCTTGCAAAAATTTGTCCGCTGCTGCGCCGATGGGGCCTTTCATGCGTGCGCCTGAAGCCATTCGATGACCACCGCCGCCAAACTGGGCGCAGACGGTGGAGACATCGACGCGATTGTCCTTGGAACGCGAACTGACGCGCACCTTGCCACCGGGGATGTCTTCAAAAATGACGCAGGTGACCACGGAGTCGATCATGCGCAGGGTGTCGATGAGGCCCTCGGTATCACCGGGCTCCATGGAGATGGCGTCCATGACTTCCTGCTTGAGCTGCCAGCTAACGATGCGGCCTTCGGCACGAAACTCCATGTGGTTGAGCATGTCGCGCATGAGCTCCAGGCGGCGCACGGGGTAGCTCTGATAGATGAGCTTCGCGAGGTGTGCGGTGTCCAGCCCGGCTTCCATCATTTCCGCCACGATGCGATGCGTGCGCGCATTGGTGCTGGAATACTGGAAGGAGCCGGTGTCCGTGGAGATGGCGATGAAGAGATTCTGCCGGATGGCGTCGTCGATGGGCAGGCCGTGCTCGCTGAGCAGATTGTAAATGATCTGACCGGTGGCGGGGGATGCGGCGTCGATGTAATTGAGCGCGCCGTAGCCGGGATTGGCGGGGTGGTGATCGATGTCCACCAGCAGCGGTGCGGCATCCAGCAGGGCCTTGGTTTTCTCCCCCACGCGCTCATGCGTGGCGGTGTCCAGCGCGATGGCGAGGTCGATGTTCAGCGGCTCGGTGCCGGGCTGAATGACGGTGTCGGTGCCGGGAAGGAAGGCGAGATTTGCAGGCACGCCATCTTCCAGCATGGCGATGACGTCCTTGCCCATGGCCCGCAGGCTCAGCGCGAGGCCAAGGACGGAGCCCACGGCATCCCCATCCGGCCTCACATGCGCCACCACAGCGATGCGCTGCGCAGAGCGCATGGCGGCGACGATTTCGGCGGTGGGGGAGTTGGCAGGCATCCGGGGGGTGGTCACAAAGCACCGCCGCTGCGTGGCTGCAAGGTGAAGATGCGGGCAAAGCGCACATGATCGCGGCACCTCTGCACCTTCGCCAGCGGGGGCGAAAGCATGAGGGGGAAGCATCCCAAAGAGCCCTTTTGAAGGTCCGCACATCCGGCGAGCAGGCCTCTGCCGAAGTAATCACTGCATCCTATTCATGAGTCCTCCCCCTGCCCGCCCCACCTCAAAGACTGGCACAGAGACGCAGCCGCCAGACGCTTTCGCGCCCGATTCGTATCAAGGCCCGTCTTCAGGGTTCTTCCATCATGTCTGGGGCTGGTTTGAGGCCACGGTGAAGCATCTGCAGCTGCGCGCGCTGCTGGCCATGATGGAGGCGCGGGAGGCGAGCTCACACTTTGCCGTGATCGCAGGCCTGCTGGTGGGCGCGCTCATCGTGGGCGTGTTTGCCTATGTCTTTCTGATTCTCACAGCGGTGTTTGCTCTCGCGGAATGGATGCACGGGGACCTGGTGTGGCTGAAAATCACCGCAGGAGCCACAGCGCTGCACCTGCTGCTGGCGGTGGTGCTGGTGCTGATGGCCAAGGCTCGCCTGAAGGCAGGTGTGTTTGAGAAAACCAAAGAAGAATTCAAGAAGGACATCCTATGGCCCAAGACTCCCACCCATCCCCGTCCACCGACGAACTGATCGCCGAGATCACGCGGAATCGTGAAGTGTTGGCAGAGCACCGTGCGGCCCTGCATCGCACGGCCCATGTGGGAAACCGCCTGCAGCAGACCTACCATGATCACGCGGGACTTTTCCTCGGCTCTGCGGCGGTGTTCGGCCTCCTGCTCTCCTACCTTCCTTCCAGCCGAAGATCCAGATCCCGACGTGAGTCGCGTGCCAGCCTGAGGGCTGAGGCCGCGACTGAGTCAGCGAAAAAGAAAGAGTCGCGCTCTCTGACGGCGGTGATTCTGGGATTGCTGGGCAAGATGGCTCTCGACATGGGTAAGCCCATGCTGCTCAAGATGGTGCGCGATCATTACATGAGGGCCGGGCAGGCACCTCACGCCGCATCGCCGGCTGAAACGAAGGTGCCTGCGCCCTAGGCCTGGGACCAACTCGCCATTGCAGCGTGCCTTAGTTCACATGCTGGACAGATGTGTGATCCATCGCATGGTTCAGCATTGATGAGCCGTGCCCCAAGACCATGACGACCCTGCGTTTCACTCGGAATCTCCTCGGCATCGTGCTTCTTGTCGGCTTGGGGGGCATGGCGTTGCTCGTGGCAGGCTTTTATATGGCCACCAAGACGGACTATTGGAAGAGGGATGGCAAACCCAGTGCGGAGGTCATGCACTGTTTCGCCGAGGCCAACTATCCATCTTCCATTTTTCGTGTGGTCGAGGTTGGCTGCTCCACCCGTTTCAATGGCGACGGCAAGGAACTGACCATCTATTGCTTTCCCCTCGCAGATGTTCTGAACATGAAAGCATGTCTTGGCAGGGATAAGAAGTGGGCCGCAGGCTTGCCCGAAAACAGCTGGTGGCGCTGGCAAATTGAGGAAAACGCACCGCATGATCTGGTCATCGACCGTGCAGCGCGCCCCGAAAACTACATTCACATCCCGAACTCACCGGGGAGTTTTCATTGCATCCTAATCGATCTGGTGCGCGGCATCAGCTACGAGATCAATATCCGCACCTGAGCAGGCCCCCAGCCCATGAAGCCCCTTATCGCCGATCAACTCATGGCGAGCCTGAGCCGCTGGAACACCTCCTGCACCCTCAGCGATCAGCCCGAATACCGCACCTGGCTCACCTCAAGCTTTCCGCACTGGCCATTCGCCGATGATTTCAGCCGATTTGCGGCGGAGACCTTGGATGACACCGGCATGGACATGCTTTGGAAGGACGACCTCGCATGCATCGGCTGGCAGACGCCAGCAGGAGTCATGAGCACCCCGGACGAGTTTGTGCGTGAGGGGCTTCTCGTCATTGGCTCCAGTCCTGATGGGAACCCTCTGGTGATCGACACCCACGAAGCCTCCGGCCTTCAGATGGGCTTCGTTTCGCACGAGTTGCTCTGGGAGCAAGAGGCACCACCACGAGCCGCCTTCACGCCGTGGCCCGATTCGCTGCTGGTCTTTCTCGACAAGCTGTGGGCCGATCCCGGCAAAGTTCACATTTAGTTCAACTTGGATCGCAGAGTTCAAGGTCTTGGGCTCCGCACCTCCGCAGGCTCGCCGTTCACGGTCATGGGGTGCTTGCCTGAGCTCTCTTCGCTAACGAGTTCGGCATTGGGCTCAGGCTTCACGTACCGGCCGGATGCCCTGGCGTACACCTGGGTGAATTCCGCTCCAAAGAGCAGGATGCAGGAGGCGTAGTAGACCCAGAGCAGGAGCAGCACCACGGAGGCGGCGGCGCCGTAGGTGGAGGCGGTGCTCTCGCGCCCGAGGTAGTAGCCGAGGCCGAATTTCCCCACCTCAAACAGCACGGCGGTGGCCACGCCGCCCACCCAGACCTCCCGCCAGCGCACCTGCATGTCTGGCAGCACTTTGAAAAGGGTGGCAAACAGAAGCGCCAGCAGCGCCATGGAGACGAAAGCCGCCAGCACCGTCCACACCTCCACGGGCAGTCCGAGGTAGTAGTTCAGATACTTGTTCAGCGCGGCGATGGCGGCGCTCAGCAGCAGCGAAACGAGCAGCAGGAAGCCCAGCCCGAGCACCATGCCAAAGGACAGCAGATAGGAGCGCAGGAAACCCGCCACGCCGACCTTCTTGGTCACCTTCACATCCCAGATGATGTTGAGGGCTTCTTTGAGCTGGCCGAAGACGCCGGAGGCACCCACCAGCAGCACGGTGAAGCCCATGACCGCACCCATCCAGCTCTGGGCGGGCTTTGAGGCACCCTGCACCATGCTCTGCACCCCAAGCGCAGCCTGCTTGCCAATGTAGCCGCTGAGCTGCTCATCGAGCTGGCCACGCACGGCCTCGGGGCCCAGCACCAGGCCTGCGATGCTGACGCTGATGATCAGGAGCGGGGCGATGGAAAAGACCGAGTAAAAGGCCAGGGCGGCGCTGAGCATCAGGGCACCGTCTTCCACCCACTCCGTGGCTGTCTGACCAATGAGCGAGAACCACCGATTTTTCAGGATCGCTTTGAATTTCATTTCCGTGAAATCGCGCACACGGCTGTCTGTGGTCGTAAGAGGCAAGGGCTGCGGCACTGACTAGCACGAAACACTCATCGTCCGAGAGGTAGGGTTACACCCCATGCCATCGGCTCCGTGGGCAGGCTATGGATCGTGGGGCTCCAGATCCACAAGGCCGTCGCTGGCCGGGCCTGCGAACGAAGAATGACTGCATGAACGAACCCATCACCCCGGCGGATCGCATCGCTGCCAAAGAAAACTTCCGCAACACGGTTCGGCAGTTTCGCTCCATCACCCGGGCGTTTTTCAAATCCGAGCGGCGTGGCAAGGCGCGGGGCTGGCTGGCGCTGCTGCTCGCGCTTTCGGTGGCTTACATCGGCGTCATTGTTCTCACGAGCTACGCGGGGCGGGATCTCATCACGGCCATCGAGAAAAAGGATTCCCTGGCCTACTGGGAGGCCATGGGGCGCTATGCCGCCACCTTCGTCGTGGCCATCCTGATCAATGTCTTTTACCGCTGGACGCAGGAGACGCTGGCGCTGCTGTGGCGGGAATGGATGACGCAGCACCTGATCAAGCGCTACTTCAACAACCGCGCCTACTACCGCCTGCGCGGGTCGGAGAGCATCGACAACCCGGACCAGCGCATCAGTGAAGACGTGCGGAATTTCACTTCCGACTCCCTCACCTACGCGCTGATGCTGGTGAACTCGGTGATGACGCTCATCGGCTTCTTCGGCGTGCTGTGGAGCATCTCCGGAATGCTGGTCAGCGTGGCGCTGGTGTATGCGGCCTTTGGCACCGCCATGTGCTTCGTCATCGGCCGCAGGCTGGTGTCCCTGCAATACGACAAGTACCAGAAGGAGGCCGACTTCCGTTACGGGCTGGTGCGCATTCGCGACAATGCGGAGTCCATCGCCTTTTATCGTGGGGAGAAGCGCGAGCACCGGGACCTGGTGCACCGCCTTTCCGCTGTCGTGGGAAACATGCGGACCATCATCTTTTGGAACCGCAACCTGGGCTTCTTCCGCAACAGCTACAACTACCTCGCGCTCATCCTGCCCATCCTCATCGTGGCGCCCATGTTCATGAACGGGTCAGTGCCCTTTGGCGTGGTGACGCAGACGATTGAGTCCTTTGCCCAGGTGCTCGGCGCGGTGTCCATCGTGGCGAACAATTTCGAAGACCTCAGCACCTACCTCGCGGGAGTGCAGCGCATCGGCATCCTGTGGGATGACCTGGATGACTTCGATGCGGAAGAGGAGCGCAGCGCCCGCGAAAACCTGCAGCAGCTTGATGAAGCCGGAAGCACGGTGAAGCTTTGCAAGCTCACCGTTCTGACGCCGGACAAGGCCAAGGTGCTGGCGAATGAGCTGACATTTGAGCTGAGCCCAGGTCAAAGCCTCATGATCATGGGCGCGAGCGGCAGCGGCAAGAGCTCCGTGCTGCGCACCATCGCCGGTCTGTGGCCCGGCGGCGCGGGCGCGCTGGAGCGCCCTGCCCTGCAGCACCTCATGTTTCTCCCGCAGCGCCCCTACATGGTGCCCGGCAGCCTGCGCGATCAACTGCACTACCCGGACCACAGCAGCCATGGGGATGACGACGCCCTGCGCCGCGTGGTGGAGCAGGTGAACCTCTCCGACGTGCTCGCCCGCGTGGACGGAGATCTGGAACGCGTAATCGACTGGACGAACATCCTCTCCCTGGGCGAGCAGCAGCGCGTGGCCTTCGCCCGCCTCTTCCTGCGCCAGCCGAAGTTTGCCTTCCTGGATGAAGCCACCAGCGCCCTGGACGAAGACAATCAAAGCCGCCTCTACGGTCTCCTCCGCGCATCCGGCATCGGCTTCATCAGCGTGGGGCACCGCGAGACGCTGCTGCCGTTTCATGAAAACGTGCTGCGGCTGGAATGCGCGGGGGAGTGGGTGCTGAGCAGGAGATAAAGGCGTGAGCTTAAGATGCCCATCAAGAAAGTGTTGCTGGGTTTTGCAGCATCTGAGCGATGCTTCCGAGTTGATCGGGGTGGCAAAGTTCACGGCGAAAGGTCTCGATGAAACGGCGGATCACGAGGTATTGACGGCCCGCGATCGTGGTGGTCTCGCCACTCTTCGCGGAACCAAAGAGCCGGGCGTCTTCAGCCAGAGCCTGGCAGGCGAGGGCGCGGGCCTCCTCGGCGCTGCCTGCGTCTGCCAATGCGATGACGCGATACCAGCGAAGGTAGGAGATGCTCTCCGGGGCGTGGTTGGCCGGAGGCTTCAGACGAAAGATCGTCTCACGGTGGCGCTCCCGGTCAGGACGCTGACGGTCTTTGTCCAGAGCACGAAGCAAAACGAGCAGCAGCAGCCGGGTGTGCGCGATCCGGCCAATAGGATAGGCGGCGCCCTCCTGCGTGTCAGCCGCTGGCAATGACTCGCCCCAGCGCTGGGCATCGGAGAGATGTTGGATCGCCTGGACCAAATCGGCTTCGTCCTCCGAGTTGCGCCATTTCCAGGCCAGGAATGAGCCCACGCAGTAGTGGGCGCCCGCGGCGTCTCTTGCCTGCTTGGGCGTGGCATCGTCAGGGCTTGCCTTGGGGTCAAGCATCGCCAGAGCCGATTGAAAAACTTTCCAGCCCCGTTCGATTCCAATCGGGGATGGGTCAGCCTCCGACAAGCTTGATCCGTAACGCAAGGTGTCGCGCAATCCGAGCCCCCCCTGATTTTTTTTCGTCTCCAGGATCACATTCGCCAGATCGTACTGCTCCAACGAGTAAAGTTGATGGGGCAGCTCACCGAGATTGCCCCGCTCCGAGGCTTCAGTGAGCAGCGCCAGGTGTGCTGCCGCACGCAGGCCAAACGGAGACCGGGCGTGTTCCGCCGCCTTGGCCTCCCATCGGGCTCCGGATTGTTTCCAAAACAAGGCCAGCTCCTTCTGAAACTCATTGAGTGTGTCATAGCGTGTGATGCGGTGTTCCAGATCCACTCCACCATTGACCTCCGTGCTCGCATCCAAAGTGCTCAGCACACGGCCCAGCAGAGCGTGCACGGGACTGTCCGGCTGGCGGCGCTTGGCATTTTCGAGCCCTGCCTGCACCCGCTGCACCACGGTTTCCACCACCTCCCAGTCGAGGGACTCGCCGTCGAAGTCATAAAAAATGACCCGGGAAAGATTCACGTCGAAAGGCAGCAGCGTGCCCTGCCTGCACATCAACACCGTGCCCGAGGGCGACATCACATGCCTGATGCCCAGCTCGTAGAAAACGTTCGGGTTCAGCAGCGAGAGATCCGCCAGCACCACGGGGTGGTCACGCAGATCCGCAAACATTTCCGCATGCACCATGTGCGAGCCCTGCCGCTCATCCGCCCGCACCGGTTCCAGCCCCGCCTGCCTGATGGCCCGCTGGATGATGACGCGGTAAACCTTGTCAAAATCATAGACGCGTCCGGCGGAGTCTGGGATCGGCTTCCGACCAAAGGGCATGACGACGAAGCAATTGTCTGGAGCGTTCATGAGAGCGAGAAGCGCGGGAGTTGGATGGATGTGCCGGTTTGACGACGGCGTTCACACAGGATGGTCATGTCCGCCGGGACGGTCTGAATGATGAGGCAAGGCACAGCATAATGCCGAAGCCTTATCGGCATTCAACCCCTGAAGTGGGGCGTGTCCCCCGGCGCATCGAGTCGAAGGGCGCCAGGTCGTGATTGAATACCTGTTGATTGGCCAATTGCGGGCCATGTGATCGCAGGCATCGCCTTCATCAGCGTCGGGTATCGTTAGATACTAGCTGCCGTTTCCTGAGCATTTCTGCTTCAGACTCGGGTTCCCTTCGCCCATCGTCGATAAGATGACGGGACACGGACTGCGAAAGCAGCATCTCAAGGCGCGGCATCCACCTGGACGTGCATGCCTTTCATCACCAGGTTTCCGTATTCGCTGAGCTGGGCGGTGTCGACGGCATCGCGGCCGTAGGCGAGGATGATGCGGTTGCCACGGGGCTGATTTTGAGTGGCGTCAAAGGTGTACCAGCGGCCGCCGACGAAGGCCTCAAACCACGCGTGCAGATCCATGGGATCGAGCTGATATAGATACCCTGACACCATGCGGGCGGGAATGCGCACCGCACGGCAGAGGGCGATGCCCAGATGCGCGTAGTCACGGCACACGCCCATGCGGCTGTTCGCCGTGTCTATGGCGGTGGTGCTGGGGCCGCTGGAGCCGTACTGGTAGGTGATGTTGTTCTGGATCCAGTTTCGGATCGCCTCGGCCTGGCCATAGCCGGGAGCTGCGTTTTCGATGACCTGCGTGGCCAGATCCAGCAGCAGATCGCACTGGCAGTAGCGGCTGGGCAGCAGGTAATGCAGCACGCTGTCCGGCAGATCTTGCACGGGTGTGAAGGGCGCGGAGGGATCCACATCGATGAAATCGGGAACGCTCGCGGTGACCTCCGCCTTGATGACCGTGGTGCCTGCGGGCAATACCACGCGCTGGCATGCATTGCCAAAGACGTCGATGGTTTTGACGTGGGGTGTCATGGGTTCAAAGCTCACCGAGCTGTGTTGAATGACCTGCGCCGGGCCGGACAGGGGCTCGATCATCATCACGGTGGCGGCGGGAACGGTCGTTTCCACGGTCATTTCGCATCTGGCTTGGAGTATCATGAATGTAAGAGGGTGTTCTTTGCTCAATGGATCGCGGTGGAAAGGATGGCTGGTTGCATGCCAAATGCCGCGCAACGTTTTCGTTTCCTGTCACTCGTTTTCGCAATGCGGTGGGCTTCGCCTGCATTTTTTCTGAAAAAGTTTTTGACTTTCGAAATCGGGACCCAAGACTTTCTTCATTCCTGAGGATGGCCGGCGTGAAGAACGCGGCCTCCGGCAGAGATGGCGGCGAGACGGCAGTGAAGAACTCTGGCATTCGCACCCGGCACACATCCTGGCGGCCCTGAACGGCCTCCGGCACACCACGCCCCGACCTCACGCGGACTCCGCGCCCACCCGGCATCTCCATGCCCCGGCACGGCCGCATGATACCACAAGGCACCAGTTAGTATCATATATCGCTATAATTGAACCGATTAACACAAAACGACAGCATTATGAAATCCAGCATTCAAACAGCATCCGCAGCCCTCAACGCCGACCAGCACCCCCAGCCAGCCCCTACTCCACCGCCGCCGGTGGAACTGCTCACGCAGGTGGAGATGGCGCAGCGACTCGGCATCACCCGCCGCACCCTGCACACCTGGGTCCTCAGCGGGGCGGTGCCCATGATCAAGATCCGCGGCTTCTGCCGCTTTGAACCCGCCAAGGTCTGGGCCGCCCTGCAGCAGCACGAGGTGCGGGCCGCAGGCTCCGCAAAATCCTCCTCTGCCTCTGACTCCTCCTCTTCCTCCCGGGAAGGTGACTTGAACGCAGCGGCCGCTTCCACCACCGAAACGTGCAGCGCCTAAATTACCACTTCCTACCACAAGATGAAATCCACTACCGAGCGTGCCAGCGCCTATCTGGCGGGGATGCCCGTCTCCATCTCCGGGCAGAGGGGCGATGCCGCCGCCTTCCGCGCCGCCGTGGCGCTGGTGCGCGGCTTTGAACTCTCCGAGGAGGAGGCCCTGCCCCTGCTCAGCCTCTGGAACAAGGACTGCCTCCCACCCTGGCGGGAAAAGGACCTGCGGCATAAGCTGAGCTGGGCCGCCAAAAGCAGCGCGGGCCGGCCCACGGGTTATTTGCTGGAGGCTGAGAGGCCCCAGAGTGGGCAGAAAGCCCACGGCGCGAAGTCCGGAAACAGGACCTGCAGGCCGGACAGGCCCTGTAAGAGCAATTCCACTTCCCAAAGCGTCTCAGAGCCCACCGCCCCCGCTGAAGACCACACCTGGCTGCGCAAAAAGTGGCCGGAGTTTCACCCGCTCACGCAAGCGGACATCCGCACCGTGGGGGAGCTGCGCGGCATCTTGCCAGATGCGGTGGATCTCGCGCACCGGCACGGGTTTCTCCGTGTGGCGGGGGTGCAGGGGCACCGCTGCCTCGTCATCACAGAGGGCACCTTTGCGCAGGCGCGGCGGCTGGACGGGCAGCCGCTGGAAAGAGGAGACGGCACCTGCATCAAAGCGCGCAATCTCTCCGGTTCCCAGGGCGCCTTCATCGGGCAGGGCTGGCTGGGCGAAACCACGCACGTGCTGCTGGTGGAGGGCACGATAGGCCTCATCGAGGGCCTCGCGGCCATGCTGCTCGTGGATACCCCGCACGCGTGGAGCATCCTCGCCGCCACCAGCGCCAGCTCCCGCTTTGCGCGGGATTCCGGGCTGCTCGAGCGACTGCGTGGCAGGGAGGTCCACATCATTCCGGACACGGACGAGGCCGGCATGGACGCCGGATCTTCCTGGCTGGCAGACCTCCAGGCCGCAGGCGTGCACGCCACCGCACACTGCCTGCCCAAACTCTGCAAAGACCTCGGCGATGTCCTCCAGCTACCGGAGGCCGAGCGCCAGCCCATCCTCCACAGCCTCTTCATCCCACGACCATGACTCCTCATTTCCCCTCACCTCAATCCTCTAAACCCGACCTTTTTTCTGCCATGAACTCTGACTCCAATTCCGAATCGAAATCCGCTCCCAACTCCGCTCCCCAGAACCCGCCCGAGGCTGCCCCCAGCGCCACTCCCCCTGCCCTCACGGATGCCACCGCCGAGCTGCAGGCCCGCCGCGCCTTCCGGCCTTCCGCCGACTGGACGCGCCACCTGCGCCCCGTGAACGCTCCCGTGCCCGACTGGTACAAACCCCAGCCGCCCCGCAGCGGAGAAACTTCTCCATCTTCCACCAATTCAACGGGGGGAGGCACACGCGCAGAGCCTGCTGCCGGAGAATCAGCGGCATCATCCACCACTTCGGCGGGAGGGTGCGCGCACGCGCCACCTGCTGCCACCAGCGCGCAGGCTTCCACTATTTCCACCGTTTCAACGGGGGCTGCTGTCAAACCAGCCCCCGCACGCGTGCAGGCTTCCACTGTTTCCACCGTTTCAACGGGGGCTGGTGTGTCTGCGGCCATGCCCAAGGAGGACACTTCAACGATTTCAACGAATTCAACGGGGGGTGGTGAGAAAACGCGTGAGCACCCCATCCCGGAGGATTCCATCCTCATGGATTACCGTGACTTCGCACGCAATGTCTCAGAGCTGCCGGACGGCCTCATCGTGGCCCCTATCCTGGCCCTGTGTGGCAAGCTCCTCACGCCCAATGTCACCCTGAACTTTGGCAGCCAGAAGCCGCTGACGATTTACAACTTCGTGGCCTGTCCTGCCGGCCTGCGCAAAGGCACCACCTTTGCACCTGCGATCAAGATCGCCCGGCACCTCCTCACGCCGGAGGACCTCATCGGTGGAAACGCCAGCGACTCGGCCTTGTTTGACACCTTTGAGCAGCAGCCCCACCGCCTGCAGTTTGAGGATGAAGGAAACACCATCCTGCGCAGCTGGGAGTCGCAGTCCTACGGCCGTGAGACCTCCGCCCGCTACCTGGGCCTCTACGATGGTTCGCCATGGCATCAGAACTTCCTGCGGGAAGGCAAAAGCCACGGCGATGGCGAGTCCCAGCGCCACATCGAGCAGGCCACGCTGAGTCTCTGCATTGGCAGCACCTTTGGTGTGGCCCGGCTGGATCAAATCGCCTCCGGCTGCGGTCTGCGCCGCCGCTTCGGCTTCTACGTGGCCACCCGTCAGGCACGGCAGATCTGGTGGCCCGAAAGCCTGGAGGGAGATGACCTGCAAAACCTGACCGACCTCTTCCGCAATCTCCTTTCGCTCAAAGGCAGCGTAGGCAGGGACAACTTCACCAAGGCCGCCAAACACTACTGGGTAAGCCTCCAGCAGCGCAACCGCGCCCGCTGTGAATCCATACCAGGATATACCAATGGAGATGAGAGCCTGCTCTCCAGCCTCAATGAATCCCCCGCCCGCTGCCTGAAGCTGGCCATCATCTTCCAGGCCTGCCGCTGGGCCAGAGGCAGCATCACAGATCCCTTCACCATCACCCCGGACATCCTGGAGCTGGCGGAGGCGCATCAAAACGGCTGCCTTGACGCGCTCATCCAGCTCGAAGGCATGAGCCGCCGCGTCCAGGTGGAGGACACCGCTGAATGGCTGCTGGCCCAGATCATTGGAGATCACAGTGTCAAACCCGGCCAGCACCGCGCCGTATACAGCCGGAGCGAGCTGACGCACCGCTTCGCCGCCAATCCCGGACGCGTCGGCGCGCTCACCGCCTCCAAGCTCTACGGCGAGATCATCCCCCACCTCGTCTCCCGCCAGCAGTGTGAGGTCACCAAAACGGGCCAGCTCTACACCTATACCTTCACCTGGGAGTGAACGAACAGAGCAGCCCCCGTTGAAACGGTGGAAACAGTGGAAGTCACTCCCCGTCAGGCGCGGCGAGTGACACCACCCCCCGTTGAAATTGTGGAAACAGTGGAAGTCTGACCTCGGCGCGGGGAGTGCCTGGCCGTAGCGCATACAGGAATCCCCCGAAGCGCATGCCACGCGCCGGAACCGGACTGACAATTTTTACTCACCTTCGCAGGTGCTGGTGGCTGCGTGATTTACTATTTGTTATGCAGCCGGGGTGCCTCAAGATGAAGCATGCAACATTTTCTAATTACTCTTAAACAGAACAAAGAGGGCCAAGAGTCTGTGTTTTCGTCCTATTACGCGGATGCCAAAGGATTCACTCCGGAGGAGCTTTGGAAGATGCCTGAGAGTATTTTAACAAAGATTGCGAGCCTCATTATCACTGAGGGCTATGAAGTGGGCGTTAAAGAGGTGCTGGAACCCGTTTACAAATCCAGTTCCATCATGGTTGTTGCGGCTTGCATTCTTGCCATCGTAAAAGCGGATCTTCGCCGCCCTAACAGTAGATTCCGGAAACCTGGCAGTCGATATTCCATCTATGTTTCCTCCTGTTGTGCGCCTGCGACTGACACGCTCCGTGATCTAAGACTCGCACAGGGTGGAATTGAAATCCGCTCGTTTAAGACTCCTTCCGAAGCGGAAAAATGCCACGTTACAGTTGAGACTGAGGCGTTTGACCTCGACTGTATCGGCTGAGAAAACAGGCTCTTAGAAATGTAACGACATGAAGAGATACCGCGTTATACGCCACGACCTTGACACTCGCAGTCATATCCTTCAGCCCGGTTACGCCGATAATCTGCCGCCCGAAGCCAAGGAGGCCTGGCAGCAGGAGGTGAATGAGCTTGCCAATGTCGTTGCTACCGAATTTGGCATAACGGCGATCCAACAGAAATTTCAGAACTTTGCGGATCTCGGTAGCAAGCCTCTCTCCCTCGTCTCGTTCCATAATATTTTCCTCAATCAGGCACGAAAGTCCTTCGTTCAAGGGAACTATTACCCCTCCCTTACTGGAATCTGCGCCCTTGGGGAGAGAGTGCTCAATCACCTCGTCCTCTTGTTTCGAGACGACTTCAAACACACGCCACAATACAGGAAGGTTTATGGCAAAGATTCTTTCGATAACTGGTATCTTGCCATCGACACTTTAGAGGAGTGGAAAATCCTCCTTCCCCAGACAGCTGCCGTGTTTCGCGAGTTCAAGAACACGCGTAACTGCGCCATCCACTTCCGCCCTGATCTCGATCAGGAATGCAGAGGACCTGCACTCAAGGCTTTGCACGAATTTAACCAAATCATCTCGCTCCAATTCGCCTCCTTTGGAAAATTGCCTTGGTATCTCACGCAGATTCGTGGCGCTTCTTATATCCGCAAAACTTTCGAAAACGACCCCTTCGTCAAGCGAGTGATTTTACCGAATTGCGAGCTTCTCGGCCCAAAGAACACACTAGAATACATGAACCCTGGCTGGCGAGCCATCGACGACAACGACTACCCAGACATTGAAATAAGCGACGAGGAATTTGCTCAGCTTGTTGATCCGCGTTGATGCTTGGTTTCCAAATAGCTCCGAAGTGTGAGAGCTTAAATGGCACCCTGATAGGATTCATAGTCTATCAGGGTGTTTTGCACTCAGTTCATCGTACACGTACCTACACACTAGTTATTTCTTTGAGGGAGCACGCTTTTTTGGAGGAATGTTCTTTTTAAGATGCTCAGCGCGGTACTCGTTGACATAGGCCGATTCGATGACGCTTTCGGCAATGTTTACGAGCGCGATAAGTTCCTCTTTGGATGGCTTGAATGCTCGATGCATCGTTGCATGGCCTGCTTCGATGACAGTTTCCAAGAAATTTTGTTGTTGGGCCGAGATAAAACCCTTTGCTTGGAATTCACGGATGTTGGCAGTAAAAGTTCCTTGGTCGCCTACCTTGTCGATCATCACTTGTTCTAGTAAGGCCCGCACAGCCATTGCGGCGGAACGACGACAATCATTTTGAATACAAATGTAGAGTTCATGAATGAGTTCTCCCATAAACTCTTTGCCGCGTTCGAAGAGGTGGTGCATTGAGAACTCCGACAGCCATGCCGGTTGTCGACGAAAAGCGGCAGGTGGGAAAAGCGCCACGCTGGCCTCTGGTCTGCCGTATTCGTCCGTACATTCCGAATTCGAACTCGTGCGCCGAAGAGATACCGCATCGCAGCCAAGGCATTTAAGGGTTTCGTGCGTCACAGACCAGTCTATGCTGTATTGTTCATCCAACGTCTCTCTGTCTGTTTTCGTGTCGGAATGGAGAATTGTATGATTCCGCTCGCCAACACATTTGTTGCAGAAAGACTTAATTATATTCGGGCTACTCATATTGTTAAGACTTAAGTATTTAGATGATTATTATTCTGTCAAGTGCTGACAAATAATCGGCCTCTTCGGTGTATCCTTACCAAAAACGAAAATTCCTCGCATTCCATACCTTTAGGTCACCGCAGGCTGCGGTCTTCAATCGTCGCTACGCGCCACCTTCCGCCCCCTAAAACCTACCACCATCCATCATGAACTGCTGGCCGGTGCTGCGCAGCCCTGATTCCACCGGCAGAACACCCTCACTTCAGCGTGAGCTCCGCGAGATAGATCGCGGTGAAAAAAGTCACCAGTCATTTGGTAGAACCTTGCGGCTCAATTCATTGGCCTCCAATCGCTTGAATCGTCCACTTCGTACGCACCTCAGGCGCGTGAGCCACGGCTCTTATGGATGACGCCGAAGCAACGAAGATCTTGAAGCGGGATGCGCTCGATGAGTTTGAACGCAGCGGCCGTCACGCCGGAGAGTGTCATGGCGCAGCTTCAGCACCGACATTGAAAGCGGCAAAAACTCCATCGACTTCGCCGGTCGCCATCGAGGACCTCTCGATGACTTTGATGAACGGCCTGGAGAGTGACCCAAGTCGAATTAGACGTTTGCGCCAACCAGCTCCCTCGGGGTGGGGATCTCACCGCGCCAGCCGCCGGTGGCGGAATGTCGTGCTTCAATAAAGTCCTTGAAGCGAGCGAGGTCGCCGGACACCCGTGAAGACACCAGGCCTAAAAGGTCACCGATATTTTCAACCATTCCTTCGGGCTCATATGCCACTTCGAGATTCACTGCCGTCTCGTTCTCTCCCTGCGCAGAGAAACTGATCGTTCCCGAATTTTTGGCACCGCTGGTGCTGCGCCAGGCGATGCGCTCGTCGGGAATCTGCTCGGTGATTTCGGCGTCCCACTCTTCGGACTTGCCGGCGATTTCCGCCTTCCAGTGGAGTCGTTTGTCATCGAGTTGCTTTACCTCTATGACGCCTTCCATGAAGTGCGGGAATTCCTCGAACTGGGTCCACTGATTGTAGGCCTGGCTCACGGGAACATTCACGGTGATGGATTCTGCGATTGTTTTCATGATGTTATTGATGGTTTGAGAGAGTCAAATTCAGAGGGAGAAAGAGCGCGGGTGAAGGGCTTGATGCCATTCACCCGCACAGTCGGTTCGTTACTTGGGCATCAGCACCGTATCGATGGCGTGAATGACACCATTGCTGGCAGCCACGTCGGCCATGATGACCTTGGCCTTGTTCACGGTGACTTTTCCGTCCTCGACGACCAGGCTCAGCTTCTGGCCGTTCACAGTCTCGGCTTCCATCGTTTTCACGTCAGCGGCCATAACCTTGCCTGCCAGAACGTGGTAGGTGAGAATGTCGGCGAGCTTCTTTTTGTTCTCTGGCTTGAGCAGGTCTTCCAGCGCGCCTTTAGGCAGCTTTGCGAAAGCTTCATCTGTTGGCGCGAAGACCGTGAACGGCCCCTTGCCTTGGAGTGTTTCGACCAAGCCTGCGGCCTTCACCGCCGCGCAAAGCGTGGTAAACTTGCCTGCTCCCTCAGCAACTGCGACGATGTCGCCGACATCGGATTTTTCTGCGGCGATGGCGGTGCCGAAGAAGCCGGTAACAGCTACCAGTGCAGCCAGTGTGAAGTGCTTCACGGTGTTTCGGTGTGTTGTCGTGTATTTCATCTGTGTGCGTTTATTTGTTTTGTTTTTTTTGTTTCGGTGCAGCAGATTGCGGCACGAAATTGGTTCAGCGTTTCCCTGTTGTTTGATCCTGGCTCTGCAGCCTGGAATATGGGTGCCAGGGGCGACCACCGTGCTCAGACCCTAGGGTCTTGGGTCAGCCTTAACTATGGGGTGTAGTGCTACTCATGCCGCAGCGCAGCGATGGGATTGAGCCTTGCGGCACAGCGAGCTGGTGTGTCGCCAAACAGCGCGCCAACTGCCACCGAAAAGGCGAGGGCGATCACATTGACCTGGAGGTTGAAGTTGAAAAAGCAGCCAGTCATTATGCAGAAATGCATGCAGCTTAATAAACTGCCCCTCAAAGAACCTCAGCCCCTCCCAAAGCCGCCGCTGTGACCACGCCTGCCGCCTATCAACTCTCTGAACCGCTCGCCGGACTGATCAGTTACTGCGAAAAGGATTGCGTCGCGGCTTGCTGCGGGATTTGCGCATTCATCTTCTCCCCGCTGCATGTGGCCTCTTATCTGTGCACCCGCACCGGGGGAATCACATCTGCGGTTCTGGCCGTCTGGGAGGCGGAGATGGCCAAATTTGAACGTGAAACAGCGGCCCTGATCCCAACGCCGGAGGGCTTTGTGTGCGTGATCGAGAGCATGAACCAGTATTTCACACGGGAGGATCTGGCGGCTCTCGTGGCGGAGCTCCGCCACAGCCTGGCGGCGGCTCCGGAGTTGCAGGCTTTATCAGACGAGCTTTCCTTCCCCACTCCCACGCATGAAGTGGTGCAGGGGTCCTGGGAACGCATCAAGAAGACGCTGCCGGCTGAATGAGGGCCACCGCGAGCGCGACAGCGTCTTGGACTGCGTGCGGCAAGCCTAGGCGCGACGCCGCTTTCGCAGGCAGGACGATGCGCTAAGACCGAATTGCGTTCTTCACCTCACGACACAGTTCGGCCAGAAGACAGGGGCGCAGCAGACTTTCCTGCTTCACCAGATTGATGCAGATGCCGCAAGGATCGGACTCAAGACAAGCAGTCCATCCGGCTGGCTGTCAGCTCATCCCGCTCCAGGCCAAAGCTGCGACGCAGGCAAGTATCAAAACGATGCTCACCCAGCCCGCCGCACGTGACCACGGTCCCTGTCGTGCGTCGCCCATGATGGATGCGTCACCCGCCAGCCGTTGAAGGGCGATCACATGCAGCGGCAGCAGCACTGCGTTCACCACCTGGCTCGTGTAGATCAGGGGGATCAGCGGCAGCCCCGGCAGTGACACCACGCTGACCGATGCAATGGTCAACCCGATGAACGCGGCGTAAAACCACTGAAAGTGACGCGAGTCCAGATCGAGCGATGCTGGTTCGCCCACGCCTTCGGCGATGGAGTAGGCCGTGGCGATCGGCACGATGGCCGCCGCGAGCAATGATGCTCCGAGGAGGCCTGCTCCGAAGAGCACCGTGGCAAAACGGCCCGCCAGCGGCTCCAGCGCCTTGGCCGCATCGCCAGCGTCTTGAATATGCACCCCCGCTTTGTTGAGAGTCGCGGCACAGGCCACTGCGATGGCCAGTCCGATCACGCCGGTAAGCACCGAGCCGATCACCACATCCCACCGCGCCCAGCGCAGTGTTTCCAGCGTGATTTTTTTGTCCACCGCATAGGACTGGATGAAGGCCAGCCCCCACGGCGCGAGCGTCGTGCCCAATGCAGCCGCTATGGCGATCCAGCCCGCCGCGTTAATCGGCATGTGCGGGACCACGGAGTGATGCCACACCTCTCCCCAGTCCGGCGCGGCCAGAAAACCATCCACAATGTAAAGTGCCAGTGTTGCCGAAATCACCAGCAGCACACGCTCCACGCGATGGAATGAGCCCAGCACCACCACGAGCGATATCAGCACGCCCGCCACCGGTGCACTGAGCCACGATGGAATGCCCACCAGTCCGCCCGCTGCTGAAATGCCGGCATACTCGGCGCAAATGGTGCCGAAGTTGGCAAACAGCAGTCCGCATACGGCGAAGTATCCAGCACCGCGCCCCCATTTCTCGCGGATGATTCCCACAAAGCCTTTGCCTGTGGCCGCGCCGATGCGCACCGCCATCAGGTGAAATTGTACCAGCAGCACCGTCGAGGCAGGGATGATCCACAGCAGCCGATAGCCAAAATCTGCGCCCAGCACGGAGTAAGTCGTGATGCCTGCGGGATCATCATCCGACAGACCCGCGAGCAGTCCAGGCCCCAGCACTGCCAAAAACGCCACCCACGCGCCACGGCCCGATTTCAACAGTGTGGCAAAACGCAGCCCGATGCTGTGCCGAACATGCGCCACGGCATGCGGCGGCGCGCCCGGATGTTTCCTGCGCTGGCGGGCCGCCTTAGAGAGCACGAGGATTCCTCCCTTGGCTTAATGAACTGGGGTCAGCAAACTTGTGCATGGCAGTACCTTCATTGTGACTGATCGCGCTGTCAGGTGAATCATCGGATTTCCTTGGACGCAAGCGCACCAGGCGGCGGGTGTGAGGAAGAGGCCGTTGGCGTTCAACCATCGCGGCGGTCAAAGCGAGAAACAGTGGCAGCAGACGAAATGCCATCACTTCAGCGTGAGCTCCGCGAGATAGATCGCGGTGATGGTCTTGCCTGCGGCGTCTTTTTCATGGCTGGAGTAGTAGGAGACGAGGGCGCGTTTGTCTGACAGCGCGATGAAGCCTGGGTAGGAGTTGTCGCCGCCGCTGGGGAGTTCGGCGAACTCTTGCAGGGCATCGCCGACAAGCCAGCAGAGAGAGGTCTTCGCACCGGTCTCCGGGGTGGTCTTGCGTCCGCCGACGAGGGTGTGCTCTCCCCATTTCACGACGAGCGGGCCGCCCACGGACCGATCCAGGCTATGACGGCTCCACTCCGTGAAGGGGGGCTTGGATCGCATGACGAGGGCATTTCCCCTGCCGCCATGACGCCCGATGGCGAGCAGGCTGCCGTCCTTCTCAAAGAGAAACGCGGTTTCGTCTCCGGCGGTCTCGGTGAAGTAGGCGCGCTTCTTCCAGACGAGGCCGTCATCGCTTTCCAGCATGAGGGACTGCACCTTGTCTCCCTCGCCTTTGGGGCCGATGTCGTAGCCGGGCTTGCGCCGGCCGCAGAGGTAGGCTTTGCCACCGGAGGCGGCGGCGCGCCAGATGTAGAGGCCGAAGGTGCCCTCCAGCAGCTCGGGCTCGCTCCACTTCGTGCCATCGTCACTCCAGGTGGCGAAGCCGAGCATCTTGTTCATGTCGTAGTCCTTGGGCTCGATGCCGCCGGGGCCGCTCCACCAGGTGCCGGTGTAAACGAAGAGCCGGTCTTTGAAGACGAGGAAGTGGGGATCACGCGTGTCGCGGTCTTTGACGGCAAAGCGCTGCACCTGCGTCCACGTGGCGCCGTCATCCGCGCTGCGCATGACGATGGCGGAGGCGGTGTTGAAAACCATGTGGCCGTCCGGGCAGCTGCGGAAGCAGAGGTAGAGCTGGCCGCGAAAGCGCACGAGATCCGTGAAGGCATTGTGCTCCCCGTTGTGGAAGATGCGGCGGATGTTGCTGACGGTGACCTGCGGCGGTGTGTCGTCAGCGTGAGCGGAGGCCAGCAGCAGGAGGGCGAGTGTGGTGAGGAGGAAAGACGGGATGTTTGGCACGCGGACAGTACGCACGCAGCCCTGCGGTTTTATGCAGGATCACCCACGCAAAGTGAAAAGGCACCGATGCTCCTTTTCAGCACCCGACGTTTGACGGGAAAAACACGCCCCCCTAAAACCTACCACCATCCACCATGAACTGCTGCGCGGTGCAGGCGGCGCCATCATCCGCCGCCAGGAAGAGGACCATCTGCGCGAATTCCTCGGGCAAGATGCGGCGCTTGAGGGCCTGATCCCTCATCGTGCCCGCTTCACCTTCGGGCGACCACCATTTCGTGAGCTGCCGCTCCGTGGGCACCCAGCCGGGCAGCACGGTATTCACCCGCACGCCATGCGGGCCGAAGGTGCGGGCCATGGTGCGGGTGATGCCCTCCACCGCTGACTTGGCGATGGCGTAGCCGGGAAAGAAATCCTCCTGCATCATGTAGCTGCTGGAGCCGATGTTGATCACGGAGCCGTGTGCGGCGGCGATCATCTGCGGCGCCAGGGCCTGGATGGCGAAGAAGTAGTGCCGCAGGTTGGTGTGGATCCGGTTGTCAAAATACTCGGGCGTCACGTCCTGCCATTCGTGGCGGTCGTCGTTCGCGGCGTTGTTCACGAGAACGGTCACGCTGCCGAGATCCCGCACCGCCGCCGCGCAGGCCGCCTTCAGCGCATCGATGTCGAGGAGATCGACCTCATAGAACAACGGCGCATGCGCCACGCCCGCGTTCGTGCAGCGCTGGATCGTCGCCTGGGCATACGCCGCATTTTTGTCCACAAACGCCACGCGGCTGCCCTGCCGCGCAAACTGCTCCACCAGCGCACTGCCGATGCCATCCGCACCGCCCGTGATGAAAACAGTGCGGTCCACAAGCGAAGGATAACGGGCGTATTGGGCAGGCATAAGAGGTGGGCGATAGCTGTCTCCTGCCGGCGCAAATGCCAGATAAAAGATCAGAAAGGGTGGGATGGGGGGAATGGCGCGAACGCGGCAGCGTCGTGGAACCGAAGCGCAGCGGAGTAAGACAGCCGCAGGCTGCCGCTTCTGCGCGCTGAGCACTACAAAGCAAGCGATCAAGCCACCGCACAGGCACAGGATGAGGCCCATGCTGAAAACGAGCCCCCGCCGAAGCCCGCGCCCGCGCCCACACCCGACAGCATCGCCGTGAGGCGGTACGATGCACCCGTGGATGGAAGGCGAATGCTGCTGGCCATGCCCCGCTTATACGGGATCAGCGGAAGAGGTGTCAATGATTTCGCAGGGACGGTGCTGTTCTGTGCCTCGCGCTCCTACTCCAAACTCATTGCGTTCACCTTGCGGACTTCTTCCGTTCAAGGCTGTCAATTTCCAACGCCTGAATAGATGTCAGTCCGCGCGCCAGCGCAAAAGTAGCATGGGCAATCCTGCCCGTGTCGAGTGCGCCGCTTACGGGCAGATTGCCCGAGCTACAGCCGCTCCCCTTCCCCAATTACTTCCCAGCCTTGCCTTCGGCTTCCACATCCTTCTTCTCTTCCTCACCTTCCACCGGAAGATCCGGCAGCGGCGGGGGAAGATTGTCGATGATGTTCAGCAGCGGCACGCCACGCTCGACGGATTTGTCGAGGCGGAAGAAAAGCTGGGGGCTGCTGCGCAGTTTGACGCGCTTGTAGAGGTCCCGCTGGATGAACCCACGGGCCTTCACGAGCTTGGCCAGGGCCGCGTCCTGCTGGTGCGGCTTGCCGATGACACCCACGTACACAAAGCACTGCCGCATGTCCGGCGTGGGGCTGACGTCGTGAATGGTCACGAGACAGCCTTCGTTGCGGAAATCCTTCTCGAGGATGGTGCTGAGCTCACGACGAATGAGCTCGCGTACTTTATCGACTCGGAGGGACATAGGGGCAGTTTAAAGGGGGCAGGTTTCAGGTTCCGGTCAGAAGCGTGAATGGCACGCTCATGACCTGAAACCTGATACGACGAGCTGGATCAGAGAGTTTGGGCGATTTTTTCGAGTTCGTAGCACTCGATGACGTCGTTTTCTTCGTAGTCGCTGAAGCCGGAGAGCTTGATACCGCACTCCATGCCGTTGCGCACTTCGTTGACTTCGTCCGTGAAGCGGCGCAGCGTTTCAAAGCCGCCGTCATACACAGCCTGACCGCCACGCAGCACGCGGGCGCGCTGCTTGCGGTTCATGACACCGTCGGTGACGACGGAGCCGCCGACGAAGCCCTTGTTGACCTTGAAGACCTGCTTCACGCGGGCATGGCCGATGACCTTCTCGCGGGTGATCGGATCGAGCAATCCGGCCATGGCTTCCTTCACCTGATCGATGAGTTCGTAGATGATGGAGTAGAGCTTGATCTGCACCGTCTCGCGCTTGGAAACGACGAGGGCCTTGTTCTCCACCTTGACGTTGAAACCGATGATGATGGCGTCCGAGGCGCTGGCCAGGAGGACGTCGGACTCGTTGATGGCGCCGACTTCCTGATGCAGGATGTCGAGGTTGCACTTGTCGCTCTTGATGTCGGTGAGGCACTTGGCCACGGCTTCCACGGAGCCCTGCACGTCGCACTTGAGGACGACCTTGAGGGCCTTCTTGTTGCTGTCCTCGATGCTGGCAAAGAGATGCTCCAGGGTGGAGCGGCGCGGCACGTTGAGCTTCTTCTGGCGGATCTCCTCCAGGCGCTCTTCGCTGAGTTTCTTCACGTCGCGCTCGTTGTTCATGACGACGACTTCGTCGCCCACATGCGGCATGTCGCTGAAACCGATGACTTCGCAGGGCATGCCCGGAAGCACTTCCTTGATGGACTCGCCGCGGTCGTTGATGATCGCCTTGACCTTGCCCCAGAGCGGGCCGCAGATGAAGGCCTGGCCGACTTTGAGCGTGCCCTGGCCGACGATGACCGTGGCCACAGGGCCTTTGCCGGCCACCATGGAGGATTCGATGACCGTGGCACGAGGGGACGCCTTGGGGTCCGCCTTGAGCTCCAGCACTTCAGCCTGGAGGGACATGGTTTCGAGCAGGTTGTCGAGGCCGAGTCCGCTCTTGGCGGAGACTTCCATGCACTCGATCTCACCACCCCAGTCCACCGGCGCGAGTCCGATGTCCTGCAGCTGGCTTTTCACGCGCAGCACGTTGGCAGTAGGAAGGTCACATTTGTTCAGCGCGACCATGAGCTGCACGCCAGCGGCTTTCGCATGGCTGAGCGCTTCTTTGGTCTGCGGCATGATGCCGTCGTCTGCAGCGATGACGAGCACCACGATGTCCGTGACTTTGGCACCACGGGCACGCATGGCCGAGAAGGCGGCATGGCCGGGTGTGTCGATGAAGGTGATCGGCTTGCCATTGTGCCAGATGCAGTAGGCACCGATGTGCTGCGTGATGCCGCCGGCTTCACCGGAGGTGACCTGCGTCTTGCGCAGAGCATCCAGGAGGGAGGTCTTGCCATGGTCAACGTGCCCCATGAACGTGATGATCGGGGCGCGGAGTTCCAGCTTGTCCTCCTCCACCTCTTCAACGACCTGGGCCACAGGCTCGACGATGACTTCTTCCACCTTGTGGACGCCGCCGCCTTTTTCGCGCTTGTCGCGCTCCAGCTTGAAGCCGTGCTTCTCACAAATTTTCTCGGCGATCTCGATGTCGATGGCCTTGTCCGCGCTGGCGAAAACCTTGAACGCGATGAGTTCGGAAATGATCTTGAAGGGCTTCAGGCCCATCTTGTCCGCCAGATCCTTCACCACGATCGGTGGCTTCAGGTGGATGATTTTTTCACCGCTTTCACCGAGTTCAAACTCTGGTGGCGCAACCTCTGCAGGAGGGGCATGCACGATCGGGACGATCGGCTTCGGCGGGGTGGGGTCGTTCAGCAGGGAGATGGGCGGCAGCGCGTTGTGCTGGGCGTTTTCATCCACCGGGCGGCGGCGCACCTTCGGCTTGTCGTCATCCTCAAAGAGGTTCAGCGCGGCGGCTTTGCGCTCGTCCAGCGTGGGCTTGGCAGGTGCGGCCGGCTGTGGCGCGGGCGCAGGTTCTTCCACTTTTTTGGCTCCCAGGGGCGGCAAGGCATTGCCCCCTCTGACCGGCCCTCTGCTCCGGGGCTTCTTTTCCTCAATCAACGACAGCACCTTCCCTTTGACTTCTTTTTTGGGCGGGGCGCTGTCGGCAGGCACAGCCGCCTCAACGACCTCGTCGGTGGGGGACTTGCTCTTTTTGGCGGAGGAGGGTTTGCTGGGCATGAGAGAATGAGAAGATCGGGCGAGCGGCGTGGGAGGCTGGCTGGTCGTAAGTTGGGGGTTGGTTTGAAATCGTTGTCATGGCGGCACAGGGGCTACTCCTTGGAAGGAGAGGAAGCATGTGCTGCTGCTTTATCGAAAATCTGCTGGGCCAGGGCGTCGTCGCCACCGAGGACCTCGGCGATGTCACTGACATCCACTCCGGTGGCCAGGGTCTTGAGATCACCCATGCCGCCTTGGGTCAGCAGACGGGCCACATCGGCAGTGATGCCGAGGGCGTCCACGAGATGATGCACCGCGCTGCCCATCTGGCCTTCGAAGACCTCGGCGGCGTGTTCATCCTTCTCGATGACGAGATCCATGCCCACGAGGCGGGAAGTCAGACGCGCATTCTGGCCGCGGCGACCGATGGCCTTCGAGAGGTCTTCGTCGCTGACGGTGAGGCGAGCTTCCTTCTTGTCCGTGTTCACGGAAATGGAGAGGACCTTGATCGGCTTGAGGGCTTCACGCACGAACTCGGCAGGATCCGACTTCCAGCGGATGATGTCCACCTTCTCGTTGTTCAGCTCGCGGACGATGTTCTTCACACGCGCACCACGCAGACCGACGCAGGCACCCACGGGGTCCACCTTTTCATCGGCGCTGTGCACGGCCACCTTGGTGCGGTAGCCGGCTTCACGGGCGATGCTAGCGATCTCCACGGTGCGGTCACCGATTTCGCTGACTTCAAATTCAAACAGGCGGCGCACAAAGTTCGGGTGCGCACGGGAAAGGATGATCTCAGGGCCACGGCCGCTGTCCTTTTCCACGGCTTTCACATAGAAACGCATGCGGTCGCCGGGGGTGTAGTCCTCGGTGGACACACGCTCCTTGGAGGTCATCACGCCTTCGAACTTGCCGAGGTCCACGATCACGTCGGACTTCTCAAAGCGACGCACCACGCCGCTGACGACGTCACCGGTGCGGTCCTTGAATTCTTCGTACAGATTTTCTTTCTCCGCCATGCGGAGGCGCTGCAGCATCGTCTGCTTGGCAGTCTGCGCGGCGATGCGGCCCATGTTGTTGGGCGTGACTTCGACTTCGATCTCATCCCCCAGCACGGCGCTCTTCTTGAAGCGCTTGGCGGTTTCGAGCTGGAGCTCTTCCCAGCGGTTGGTCACAGTCTCCACCGCGATCAGTTTGGCGAAGGCTTTGATGGTTCCCTTGTCAGGGTCAATGTCGATGCGCAGTTCCCGGGCGGGACCGATGCTTTTTTTGGAGGCGGCGAGCAATGCCTGTGACAGGGCCTCGACCATTTTGGTTCGGTCGATTCCTTTCTCTTTCTCGTAATAGTCGAAGAGGGCTTTGAGTTCGCTGATCATATGAAATTCGTGTTTTCACCAGACAAAAAAGAGCGGGGAGGACCCCACTCTCGCCGTGAAAACGCTAATTCTGTCCGGGAAGGACGCGGATCATAAAGGAGGGCTAGGAATCAGCAAGCAGAAAAATTGTGTGGAAGTGCGCAGTTTTCTCAGGCGTTTTCATGAGGGCCGATTTATTCCCATTTCCTTCACTCCCAACCCATTTCAAACATGCGCCTCCTGCTCTCTGCCATCCTGGCCCTGATTCTCGCCCCGCAAGTGGCCTCTTCAGCGTCTTCCCAGCCCAATATCGTCGTAATTTTTATGGATGATATGGGTTATGCCGATGTCGGCTGCTTCGGTGCGCAGGGGTATCAGACCCCGAACATCGACAAACTGGCCGCCGATGGCCGCAAGTTCACCAATTTCCACGTCGCCCAGCCCGTTTGCAGCGCCTCCCGCACCGCCCTGCTCACCGGCTGCTACCCGAACCGCGTGGGCATCCACGGCGCCCTGGGCCCCACAGCCAAGCACGGCATCAGCGCCAATGAAACAACCCTGGCCGAACTGGTGAAACAAAAGGGCTACGCCACCGCCGCCGTGGGCAAATGGCACCTCGGTTCCCTGCCCCAGTTTCTCCCCACCCAGCACGGCTTCGACCAGTACTACGGCCTTCCTTATTCGAATGACATGTGGCCCTTCCATCCGCAGGCCAAAAAGGCTTTTCCCAAGCTGCCCATGGTCGAAAATGACCAGGTCGTGGATGCCGATGTCACGCCTGAGGATCAAACCGACCTCACCACCGACTACACCACCCGTGGCGTGCAGTTCATTGAGAAGAACAAAAATAAACCCTTCTTCCTCTACCTCGCCCACAGCATGGTGCACGTCCCCCTGTTTGTGAGCGACAAATTCAAAGGCAAGTCCGGCAAAGGCTTGTTTGGAGATGTCATGATGGAGGTGGACTGGTCCGTGGGCCAGATCATGGACACGCTGAAGAAAAACGGCCTCGAAGACAACACCTGGGTCATTTTCACCTCCGACAACGGCCCCTGGCTCAGTTACGGTGACAATGCCGGCAGCGCAGGCCCCTTGCGCGAGGGCAAAGGTACCTGCTGGGAGGGCGGCACCCGCGTGGCAGGCATCATGAAATGGCCCGGGAAAATCCCCGCCGGCACCACCACGGACACCATGATGATGACCATCGATCTCCTGCCCACCATCGCCCACGTCATTGACGCAAAACTGCCTGAGCACAAGATCGACGGCCTCAACTGCTGGCCCATCGTCTCCGGCGTGCCTGACGCCAAAAACCCGCACGATTTCTACGCCTTCTACTACGAGCAAAATCAGCTCCAGGCCATCAGCAGCGGAGATGGCCGCTGGAAGCTGCAGCTCCCCCACACCTACCGCAGCCTGCCCACCGACATCCCCAAGGCCACCGGCGGAAAACCCGTCAACTACAAGCCCGTGAAGATCGAGCAGCCGGAGCTCTACGATCTCTACGGCGACCTTAGTGAATCAAAGAACGTCGCAGCTCAAAATCCGGACGAAGTGGCCCGCCTGCAAAAGCACGCCGAAACCATCCGCGCCGAACTCGGAGACAGCCTCATGAAGATGCCCAAAGGCACCGGCACCCGCGAAGCGGGCAAGTAAGAGGCACACTGCCAGGAAGGAGAGGGATCAATATGCTCCCCCTCCGCTCATTCATTTTTGCGAATGCCTGATTGCGAATTGTCATTCAGGCGCGCATAGGCTTAAATTTAACTTCTTAACCCTAACCCAGCCACTCCCCTTTCCCTCCCAGTCATGATTGATGTTCAGGAACTCACCAAGCAGTATGCCGGACGCACTGCGGTGAACAACATCTCCTTCCAGGTGGAACCGGGGGAGATCGTGGGCTTTCTGGGCCCGAACGGAGCTGGAAAATCCACCACGATGCGCATCCTCAGCGGCTACATGCCAGCCACCTCCGGGCGGGCCATCGTCGGCGGATTTGACGTCTTTCATCAGTCCATCCAGGTGCGCCAGTCCGTGGGCTACATGCCGGAAAATGCCCCGCTCTACACGGACATGCGGGTCAAAGAGTACCTGAAATTCCGTGCCGAGCTGAAAGGGCTCTCCGGCCTGACCATGCGCCGCCGCATCGGTGAAGTCATGGAACTCACCGGCGTCACCGACATGCGGAAGCGCCTAATCGGCAATCTCTCCAAAGGCTACCGCCAGCGTGTGGCGCTGGCAGACGCCCTGGTGCACAAGCCCAAGCTGCTCATCCTCGACGAGCCCACCAACGGTCTCGACCCCGTGCAGATCCGCCATGTGCGCGACCTGCTGCGCAATCTGAAGTCCAAGCACACCGTGCTGCTTTCCACGCACATCCTGCATGAAGTGGAGCAGACCTGTGACCGCGTGATCATGATTCACCAGGGACGCATCCGCGCCAATGACACCCCGGCAAACCTCACGCGTCAGCTCCGGTCCACCACTCTGCTGCATTTGGAAATCGAAGGCACCGGCAATCTGGCCGAAAAACTCTCCGCCATCAACGCCGTGCGCAAAGTCACAGAGGAAGAGCTGGTCGTACATCCCTGGCGGCGCTTCACCCTGCGGGTGGAACCCGATCACGACGTGCGCGATCAAGTGATGGAACTCGCCATGAAGGAAAAATGGCGCATCCGCGAGATGCACCGCCAGCTCCCCACCCTGGAGGATGTCTTCGTCGAGCTTTCCATGAACGCGGGCACCCCCACCGACATTCCCACCCACGTCCTATGAGGATATTCTGGATTCTGCTCAAGAAAGAACTGCACTCCTTCTTCGTCTCACCCGTCGCCTACGTGGTGCTGGCGCTGGTCATGGTGCTGAATGGTTTCGCCTTCCGTGCGGCACTCTCCGTGCTGGAAAACGCGCCCAGCGAAGGCTCCATCGTGAGCTGGACCTTTCACGCCATGTGGTTCTGGCTCTCCTACTTCTTCATCTTCCCGCTGCTGACCATGCGCCTCTTTGCCGAGGAGAAAAAAATGGGCACGCTGGAGACCCTGTTCACCGCCCCGGTGCGTGCGTGGCAGGTGGTCGGCTCCAAGTATCTGGCCGCCGTCATCGTGTACTGCGTTCTGTGGCTGCCCAGCCTGATCAATTTTAAGTTTGCCCACTGGATCTCCGCCGGACAGGTGGAGCTGCCTTCGGGAGCCATGGCCGGTGCCTACCTCATCCTGGTGGTGATGGGCATGTTCAATCTGGCCATCGGCTGCTTTGCCTCGTCTCTGACCACGAATCAGATCGTCGCCGCCATCATCTCCTTCACCCTGAGCCTGATGCATTTCCTGCTGGGCATTTTTATCATGGTCGTGGGCCGCAAGATTTCCGACACCATCGTGGACATCGTCAATTACTTCGCCGCCACGGAGCATATCCGCATCTTCACCGCCGGCCTCATCGACAGCCGGCCCATCATTTATTACCTCAGCATGTCGCTGCTTTTCCTCTCCTTCACCCACCACGTGGTTGAGTTCCGCCGCTGGCGCCCGTGAGCCGATAGATCCACCACCATGCCGGATTCCGAACAGAACACCCCGCAAGCCAGCGCTGAAAACAAACCCATGCCGAAGCGTTACGGCATCGGCCTGAACGTCGCCCTGCAAGTCCTCCTGGCACTGGCGCTGTTTGCGGCTGTCAACCGCCTCAACTACTACCATTACTGGCGCTGGGATCTCAGCCCCAGCCAGGACTACACCCTCAGCCCGGCCACCCTGAAATACCTCGACAGCCTGACGCGCGATGTGCAGATCAACATCGTCTTTGGTCGTGATTCCAAGGTGTATGGCGAAGTGCAGTCCCTCCTGGAGGAATACCACCTGCACGGCAGGCAGCGCATCAAGGTGCGCTCCATCGATCCCGTGCGCGACATCGAGCGCGCCGAGCAGCTCAAGGCAGACACCGGCCTCTCGCTGGCTCAAAACGGCGTACTCATCCGCTGCGGCGCCAACAAACGCTTCATCACCGAGGAGGAGCTCGTCGTCCGGGAAAAGGGCACCAGCACCAACAAGCAGATCATCGAATTTCGCGGTGAAGACGCCATCTCCTCCGCCCTCATCTCCGTCGTGGAGGGCCGCGTGCGCAAGTTCTACTACGTCGTCGGCAAAGGCAGCCGCTCGGGTTTGGGCCAGAGTGACTCCTACAACGCCGCCATCGATCTTGGCAGGCAGCAGAACTTCGAGGTCATTCAGGTGAATCTCTCCGAAGTCAGTCATATACCAACGGATGCCGACGGCCTGATGATCTTGGGCTCACGCTACGACTTTTCCGAGCGTGAGGTCGTCATGCTCAACAACTACTGGCAGTCCAAGCGGGCCGGCATTTTCATCATGCTCGATCCCGGCGGTGAAACCGCACGCCTCAATGCCTTCCTCACCGCCAACGGCCTGCATCCCCGTGGCGACCGCGTCCTGATGGCGGAGAGCACCAGCACCGGCCCCAAGAAGGAATTCTCCGTGCTGGGCGAATTCATCAAGGAGGTGCCCTTCATCCGCCACCTGACCTCTTCCGCCATCACTCTGGCCGGGCAGACGGAATCCCTGGAAATCATCCCGGAGAACATCTCGCTCAAGGAGCAGTCCATCAGCGTCAAGCCGCTGATCCAAGCCGCACCGCGCTACTGGGGTGAAAAGCAGTTTCTGGAGGAACTGCCCGTCGCCGACGAGGAGGACACTTTGCCGCCCATTTACGTGGCCGCCAGCATCGAGCGCGGCGCCGTGGGTGACGAAACCCAGCGTGCGGACAGCTCGCGCATGGTGGTGGTTTCCAATCCCACACTGCTCGACAAGCAGACCATGCTCGCCGTCAGCCGTGACTTTGCCGCCGCCGGCCTGAACTGGCTGATGAACCGCGAAAGCTTCATCGGCATCCCCGCCAAATCCAAACACTCCTACCGCATTCAGCTCACCAACAAGCAGCATGAGCTGATCTTCTGGATCACCTCCATCACCCTGCCGGGCATCGTGCTCGGCTTCGGTTTCATGGTGTGGGCCAGCCGGCGGGCCGCATGAGCACCGACTTTGACGCATGAGCGCACGCACCACTCTTCTTCTCTTTCTGCTGGTGGCCGCCATGGGCGCCGTCATCCTTGGCATTGAGCGTTACTTCCCCTCCGCCATAGACAAGCGTGAAGTCAGACGCGGCCCCACTCGTTTCGAACGTGAGAAAGTCACCCGCATCGAGATCCTCACCGCTGAAAACGTGCCGCTCACCCTCGTGCGTGACGGCAATGCCTGGCGGATCGAGGCCCCCTATGACGACCTGGCTGACCCGCAGAAAGTCGCCGCACTCATTCTCACCCTGCATGGTGTTGAATGGATTGAGCGCATTCACCCGGAGCAATTTGATGGCGCTGAGTGGCAGAAAACCGGTCTGGACAAACCCCGCTTCAAAGTGCGCCTCCTTGCCGGAGATGCGCCGCTCTACGAATGCTGGTTCGGCTCCCCTGCGGCCGTCGAAAACAGCCTTTACATCGGCATTCCAGACCCAGCACACAAAGACATTGCGTGGTATCTCGCCAAAAGTGAAGCGCCGATGGTCCTGCAGATTCCCGCCGCCTCCTGGCGCGACCCCAAGCTTCTGAGACTGCCAGCGGAGGTCATCACCAGCATCACCTTGAACCAGCCCTCCGGGCAGATCGTCCTCAGCCGTGAAAATGAGCATGCGCCCTGGCTGCTCGAAAAACCGCTCAAAACACGCGGAAGCAAAGAGCGCATCACCGAACTGCTCTCCGCCATACTTAACATCGAAATCACCGAGGCCAAGGATGTCACCGCCACGGCCAAGGAAGACGCGCAGACCGCCCATGCCGATGAAATCAAAGTCACCGTGGAGTCCAAGGCACGCGGCAAATCCTACGAGTTCACCGTCAAGAAACCCGCCGATGACAAACAGGCGGTCACCACCGCCACCACCGCCTATCGCAAACCCGCTTTCACGGTCGTCGCCAAAAATCTTCTCACCCTCTGGGTCACTCCCAATGCCCTGCGCGACCACCTGCTGGCGCAGATCGACGGGGAGCGGCTGGACTTCATCACCATCGCCAGCAAGACCCACCCGGAAATCAATCTGCGCAATGAAGGCGGCTCCTGGTACCTGCAGCGCCATGGCAAATGGGACCCCGCCAACGGCGAACGCGTTTCACGCTGCCTCGACGCCCTCAACAGCTATGAAATCCTCCAGTTCGCCGCAGATTCTGCCGCAGACCTGACTCCCTTTGGCCTGGACGATCCCTTCCAGACCGTCACCTGGACTCCGCAGCGCGAAAAGCCGGTGAAGCTCATGTTCGGCCACAATCCGGAAAGCACCCAGTTCTTTGCCAAATACGACAGCGAGCCCTTCATCTACCGCATTGACGCCTCCCTGCTGCCTTCCCTCCCCACCGACGGCATCAAATGGAAAGGCCTTGGAGCCCTGCGTTTCACCACCTTCGCCCTGCGTAAAATCACCATGGCGCAAGGCGCCTTTGCCCCCACGATCCTCGACTACAACCCCGTCTCCGCTGAATGGAAAGCCACACGTGGCGGCCATGACATCACCGCCGAACTCGACCGCGTCAAAGCCGACCAGCTCGCCGCCAACCTCTCACGCTTCACCGTGCAGGACTGGGCCGCAGACCGCAGCGATGCGCTGCAGGCCCTGAAAACCCCGTTCCTCACCATTCAGATCGTGCTCGGCGAACCCGGCCGTCTCGACGGCCCCGTGCGTGAGATCGAAATCCTCTTCTCCCCGACACAGCCGAATGCCAGCACGGCATTCTACTTTGGCCAGATCAAAAACGATCCCGACATTTTCTACGTCACCAACAACGCCTTGCTGCAAATCGCCGGGATCAACATCTTCAAGCCCAAGCAGGCGAAGTAGTTTAAAGTGAAAGAGCACTCAGCCCACCAAGTAGCGTGGACGAGTGCTCCGTATGGATCAAAAGCGGCGCTTTCGAACAAAGGTTCAATCCTTTTTGAACCAGCCCTTCACCTTCGTGAAGAAGCCTTTCTTCTCGGCAGTTGAACCACGGGCCGCAGGGTCTGCCGTGGCGACGGGAACTGTGACGGGCAGGCTTTGATCCCAACCGCCGCCGAGCGCCTTGATCAAGCTGACGCTGGCGATCAAGCGCTGTCCGGCGAGCGTGGCGCAGGCACGTTGAGTGGCAAGCAGCGAGCGGTTCGCCTCGATCACATCCAGATAGGGGCTCGTGCCCGCTTCATAGCGTGCATGCGCGATCTCGGCGGCTTTTTGGGCGCTGTCACGCGCACGGTGCTGCGCCTCCGCTTGAGTGCTGAGATTGCGCAGCGCGGCTAGGGCGTTTTCCACATCGCTGAAGGAGGCAAGCACGGCCTGCCGGTAGTTCGCCAGCGCCTCATCATGCGCTGCACGGCTGCGCTCTGCGGCCGCCCGGTTCTTGCCGCCGGACATCAACGGCACGCTGATGCTGGGCCCCACGTTCCAATTGAGGCTGCTGACCTCGAAGAGATTGGCCGAGTCACCGCTGAGATAGCCACCGTGTCCGATCAGCTTGATGCTCGGAAAGAAGTTCCCCTTCACGACACCGATCTGCGCCGTGGCAGATGCCAGCGCACGCTCGGCAGCGGCCACATCGGGGCGGCGCTCCAGCAAATCGGTGGGGACTCCCACAGGAATGCCCGGAGGTGTGGGCAGAAAGCTGGCATTGCCCCCGAGCCTGAAGGCGCTGGGATTCGTGCCGGTCAGCAGGGCGATGCCGTTTTCAAGCTGGTCGCGCTGATTCTGCAACGCACTCACTTCCGCCTCGGCGGTGGCCACTTCCGTCTCCGCCTGCGCTTGTTCCAGTTCGCTGCCTGCACCGGCTTTGACTCGGGCACGGGCAATGTCCAGCGCCTGCCTGCGCCAGCCGACGGCGGCACGCACGGTCTGCAGTTCGCCATCGAGAGCACGGATGCGGAAGTAATTGGTGGCGACATCGGCATGCATGCCGAGCAGCACATTTTGCATCAAGCTGGCGGCGGCAGAAGCATCTGCACGCGCGCTTTCCACCTGCCGGCGGATCTTGCCCCAAAGATCAAGTTCCCAGGTGAAGTCGATCGGCACATTGTAGCTCGGTCCGACGTAATGCAGGCCTCCCAGAGGAAAGGCGCTCGGCATGTTCGGCGAGGTGCGCTGCGTCGTGATAGCCGCATTGATGTCCGCACTCGGAAAGAAAGCCGCGCGAGCGATACCGGTGCCGGCACGCGCCTGGTCAAAGCGCGCAACCGCCGCCTTCAGCGTCTGGTTGTGCGCCGTGGCACGCTCCATGAGAACGTTCAGCTTCGCATCGCCATACACGCGCCACCAGTCACCCTTGGGCAGCGAGTCCAGCGGACGCGTTTCACGCCAGCGGATGACGGACTTGTAATTCGGTGGTGTCACCGTTTCAGGACGTTCGTAGTCCGGCCCGACTTGAGCGATGGCACTGGTCGCGAGGAGTAATGAAATGAGGATGCGCATAACAGGGATCAATGAGGGACTGGAAGGGCGGCGGCGGGAATCTCAGCGGAAGGAGCGGCGGTCTTTTTCTTGTGCCCCATCATCACCAGGACATAGAACACGGGTGTGAAGAACAGGCCGAGGAAGGTCACCCCGATCATGCCGGCAAACACCGCAGTGCCCATGGCGCGGCGCATTTCAGCACCCGCACCCGTGGAAACGACAAGCGGATACACACCCGCGATGAAGGCGATGGACGTCATCAAAATCGGGCGCAGACGCAGGCGGCAGGCTTCGATGGCTGCATCAAAAGCGCTCAGGCCGTGGTCAAATCTCTCCTTGGCAAATTCGACGATGAGGATGGCATTTTTACACGCCAGGCCGATCAGCACGATGAAGCCGATCTGCGTGAAGATGTTGTTGTCACCATGGGTGATCATCACACCGGCCAGGGCAAACAGCAGGCACAGCGGCACGATCAGAATGATGGCCAGCGGCAGGCGCAGACTTTCATACTGTGCCGCCAGCACCATGAACACCAGCAGGATGCAGAGCGGATAAACAAACACCGCTGTGTTGCCGGCAATGATCTTCTGATACACGAGCTCGGTCCATTGGAACTCGAATCCCGGTGGCAGCGATTTCGCGAGTTCGGAGATCACCGCCTCCCCCTGCCCCGAGCTGAGCGGCGGCATGGCGGCGCCATTGAGATCTGCCGCGAGGTAGCCGTTGTAATGCGTCACGCGGTCAGGACCAAAGCTTTCGTTCACTTTGATCAGCGAGCCCACAGGCACCATCTCACCCGCCAGATTGCGTGTTTTCAGACGCGTGATGTCTTTGACGTCATCGCGGAACTGCGGCTCTGCCTGCGCCACCACCTGATAGGTGCGGCCAAAGCGGTTGAAGTCATTCACGTAGAGACTTCCCAGATTGATCTGCAAAGTCTCAAAGAGATTCGCCAGCGGCACGCCCTGCATCTTGGCTTTTTCACGGTCCACATCGGCTTCAAGCTGCGGCACATTCACCGTATAGCCCGAATAGACCTGCATGAGCTTCCCGCTGCCATAAGCCGCGCCGATGAGCCCCTGCGTGGCCTGATACAAGGCCGCGTAACCCTGATCCCCACGGTCCTGAACCATCATCTTAAAACCACCCGTGGTACCGATGCCATTGACCGGTGGCGGTGAAAGCACCAGCACCATGGCGTCTTGAATCGCCATGAACTTGCCATTCAGCGCACCCGCGATGGCATCGCCCGAAAGCTCAGGGGTTGTGCGATCTTCAAAATCATCCAAGCCCACAAACACGATGCCGCTGTTTGGACTGATGCTGAAGCCATGGATCGACAAGCCTGGGAAGGCGATCGCGTCCTTCACGCCTTTATGGTTCAAGGCAATCTCCGACATTTTGCGCATCACCTCTTCGGTGCGATCCAGCGATGCACCATCCGGCAGCTGTGCAAAGCCGACCAGATACTGCTTGTCCTGCCCCGGCACGAAACCCGTCGGCACCATGTCAAAGCCCTTCCAAGTCGCCCACACCAGTCCGCAGTAAATAACGACCGCGACAAAGCTGAAGCGAATGATGCGCTTCACAATGCCCACATACGCATTCGATGACCATTCAAAGAAGCGGTTGAACGGGCGGAAGAACCAGCCCAGCATCGCATCGATGATGCGGGAAAGAATGTCCTTCTTCGCGTGATGTTCCTTCAGCAGCAGCGCGGAAAGCGCGGGACTGAGCGTGAGCGAGTTGATGGCCGAGATGACCGTCGAGATGGCGATGGTCACCGCGAACTGTTTGTAGAACTGACCGCTGAGACCGCTGATGAACGCCGTGGGAATGAAGACCGCGCAAAGCACCAATGCCGTGGCGACAATCGGCCCCGTCACTTCGGTCATCGCCTGCTTGGTGGCTTCGACCGGGTTCAAGCCGTTGCGGATGTTTCGCTCCACGTTTTCCACCACCACGATGGCGTCATCCACCACGATGCCGATGGCTAGAACGAGACCGAAGAGGGAGAGGTTGTTGATCGAGAAGCCCAGCAAATGCATCACGGCAAAGGTGCCCACCAATGACACCGGCACGGCGGCCAGCGGGATGATCGAGGCACGCCATGTTTGCAGGAACACGACCACCACAAGAACGACGAGCAGCAGCGCCTCGATGAGCGTGTGAATGACGGCGTCGATCGACTTGTCCACGAACACCGTCGGATCGTAGGCGATGGCGTAGTCCATGCCTTCAGGAAACTTGGTCTTCAGTTCCGCCATCTTGGCGCGCACGGCTTTGGACAGTTCCAGAGCGTTGGCCCCCGGCAGCTGAAACACCGGCACACCGACGGCACGCTTGTTGTTCAGCAGGCTGCGCAGCGCATACTCGCTGGATCCCATTTCAAGACGAGCCACATCCTTGAGCCGCAGCTTCTCGCCATGCTCGCCGATTTTGACAATGATGTTTTCAAACTCCTGCTCGCTCAGCAAACGGCCCTTGGCATTCACCGTCAGCTCAAACGCGACGTTGTTCTTCACTGGCTGCTGACCAATAGCCCCGGCAGCGACCTGCACATTCTGTTCGCGGATGGCATTGACGATGTCCGAGGACGTCAGGCCACGTGCAGCGGCTTTGTCGGGATCAATCCACACGCGCATCGCATATTCACCACCGCCAAAGAGCTGTACCTGGCCGACGCCAGGCAGGCGGGCGAGTTCATCCTTCACATTCAGCGTGGCGTAGTTGCGCAGATACAGCTGGTCATAGCGGTCGTTTGGCGAGAGCAGATGCACCACCATCGTGAGATTGGGGGAGGACTTCACCGTGGTGACCCCAAAGCGCCGCACTTCCTCAGGCAGCTTGGGCAGCACCTGTGAAACACGGTTCTGCACCTGCACCTGCGCGAGGTCGATGTCGATGCCCAGCTTGAACGTGACCGTGAGGGTCATCACGCCGTTCGCCGTGCTCTGAGAGGACATATACAGCATATTTTCGATGCCGTTGATCGTCTGCTCCAAGGGCGAGGCCACCGTCTCTGCGATCGTCTTCGGATTCGCACCGGGATAGGTCGCCGTCACGATGACGGTCGGCGGCGCGACTTCCGGGTATTCGGAGATCGGCAGTTGGAAAAGTGAGATCGCACCGAGGATGAAGATCAGCAGCGACAGCACGCCCGCAAAAATGGGGCGGGTAATGAAGAAACGGGAAAAATTCATGGCAGCGTGTGAGGGGTTGTGCGCGAGGCCATTACTTGGCCGCCGTTTCCTTGGCAGGAGCCGGAGCAGGAGCCGATGGCGCGACTGGCATGCCCGGCTGCGGCAGTCTGGCCATGCCGTTCACGATGATCTTGTCGCCAAAAGCGAGGCCGCTGCGGATGATGCGCTTGCCGTCGATGGTCGGCCCGATCACCACAGCTTTGTAAACGGAGATCGGTGGTGTCTTCGTCTCATCAATACCGAGCACAAACTTGTTCGCCTGATCGGTGAGGATGCTCTTTTCATCCACCAGCAGCGCCTTGTATTTGCCGGTCATGGGGATGCGGATGCGGGCAAAGAGACCCGGCGTGAGCATGCCGTCGGCGTTCGAAAATTCAGCCCGCAGCACCATGCTGCCCGTGCTTGCATCCAGGCGGTTGTCGAAGGATTCGACATGACCCTTGTGTGCAAAGTCTTCCTCGTTCGAAAGCTGGAGTTCCACCGGCATGCGGCCGTCGCCATTGGTGAAGGTCTTCTTGTCACGCTGCATCGCCTGGATTTTGAGCAGGCTGTTTTCGTCGATGTCCGCATACACGTAGACAGGGTCCACCGTCACGATGGTCGTGAGCAGCGTCGTGCCCGCAGTGACGAAATTGCCCGTGGTCGTGATCGCACGACTGATGCGCCCGCTGATCGGTGCCTTGACCGAGCTGTGCTCGAATTCGATTTCCGCGCTGTGCTGCGCAGCCTTCGCGGCCTCCAGCCCGGCCTTCGCCTGCAGGTTCATCGACTCACGTGCCTCCGCCTGTTCTGGGGCGATGGCTTTCGCCGCGAGCAGGGTCTGCACACGGTCAAACTCACGCTTCATCGCCATGGCATTCGCCTCGGCACGCGCCACCTCGGCCCCTGTGGAACGCAGCCGGGTCTCAAACGGACGCTGGTCGATGGTGAAGAGCACATCCCCCTTCTTGACCAAGGCCCCGGCTTGGAAATGGACTTCCGTGATGTAGCCGGATACGCGGGGTTTCAAATCCACGGTCTCCACCGGCTCGACGCGCCCCGTGAACTCCTCCCACTCGACGAGTTCTTTCTGCTCAACCGGTGCGAGCGTCACCGGGGCCGGAGGCATCTGACCGCCGCCGTGGCCGCCCGCAGGCGGTTTGCCACAGGCAGCGAGGAGCAGGACGAATGGGAGGAGGGTTTGGAGTTTCACGAGGCGCGTTGGTTTTGGGGTGGGAAGTTGACCAGTTGGTTAATTTGAAAGCAAAAAATAGACGCAGCATCAGCCTTTGACGCCGAGAATGATCTTGGCCCCGGACTCGAATTCATCCAGGCGACCGAGGTCATTCCACATGCGGGCGTGCAGCAGCAGCCCCTCGCTATAGGCAAACACGATCCGTGCCAAAGCCATCGCATCATGCGTGACAATGCTGCCCTGCGCCTGCGCATCGCGGATGGCGCTCTCGTAATAGCGGATGAACTGACTCAGGATCTCCTGCAGTTTGTCACGCAGGCGCTCGTCCACCGTGCTGACCTCCGCCCCGAGGGAATGGATGGGGCAGCCCAGCACGCGGCCATGTTTTTCAAACAGTTCCTCCTGCTCCTGGCGGAAATTGCGGAAGCAGTGCATGATGCGCTCCACCGGGGGCACCACGGGGGAAAAGATCTGGTCCAGTTCCTTGCGGTGCTCGGTCCAGCCGTGATCGATCGCCGCGAGGGCCAACTCAGTTTTGGACTCAAAGAAGTGGTAAAAGCTGCCCTTCTTCACCCCTGCCCTTTCGCAAATGTGATCCACCGAGGTGCTGCCGTAGCTGCCCGCCCAGATGAGTTCGATCATCGCATCAATCAGGCGGTCTTTGGCGGTGGAGGTACGTCCCATGGCAATTTTGAGTAAGGTGGCGAGGCTTAAAACAGACTAGACGGTCAGTCAACAATTTTTCCACCTCCCTGATTGCCGCCCGCTCCTTCACCTTCCATAGTGTGCCATTCCTTCACTCATGACCGACCAAGCCACAGTTCTGATCGTCGATGACGAAAAGCATACCCGCGACGGCCTACGCCTCTCGCTGGAGGATGACTTTGACTGCTACGTGGCCTCAAACGCCGCCGAGGCGATGGAATACCTCCGCAATGACCACATCGACGTCATGCTCACCGACCTCCGTCTCGGCGAGGACGATGGCATGAAGCTGCTGGATGCCGCCCTGGCCCTGCCCAAAGCGCCCGTCTGCATCATGATGACCGCCTACGGCAGCGTGGACACCGCCGTGGAGGCCATGCGCCGTGGGGCCTACCATTTCGTCACCAAGCCGCTGAACCTCGATGAGGTGGAGATCCTCATCAAACGCGCCCTCCGCAGCCGCTCGCTGGAGCATGAAAACGTCGCGCTTAAGCAGCAGGTGGAGCGCAAATTCTCCATCGAAGGCATCCTCGGCCAGGCCGAGGTGATGAAGCCCATCATCGACACCATCCAGCAGGTGGCCCCTTCCCGCGCCACCGTTCTGATCGAAGGCGAGAGCGGCACCGGCAAGGAACTCGTGGCCCGTGCCATTCACAATCTCAGCGGTCGCCCCAAGGCGAACATCGTCTCCGTGCACTGCGCGGCGCTCTCCCCGCAGATCCTCGAAAGCGAACTCTTCGGCCATGAGAAGGGCGCCTTCACCGGTGCCCAGGAACGCCGCATCGGCCGCTTTGAGCAGGCGAATGGCGGCACTCTCTTCCTGGATGAAATCGGCGAAATCGACGCCAGCACCCAGGTGAAGCTCCTGCGCGCCCTCGGCGAGCAGACCATCGAGCGCGTGGGCAGCAGCAAACCGATCTCCATCGACGTCCGCGTCATTGCCGCCACGAACCGCGACCTCGCCAAGATGGTGGAGGAAGGCAAATTCCGTGAGGATCTCTACTGGCGTCTGCGCGTGGTCACCATTCAGCTTCCCCCGCTGCGCGCCCGCAAGAGCGACATCTCCGTGCTGGCGGATCACTTTCTCAAGGAACTCGCCAAGGCCAATGGCAAGACCTACAAGCCGCTCGGCGAAGACGCCCTGCCCGCGATGATGAATTACGACTGGCCCGGCAACATCCGTGAGCTGCGCGCCGCCATCGAGCACGGCGTGGTCATGAGCAACAGCAACCGCGTCATGCTCAAGCATCTGCCCTCCTACCTGCTCAATCCGCACGGTCTGGGCATCGGTTTGCGCGCCCCGTCATTGATCGCCGCCAAAGATGCCGCTACCGGCACCGCACCTGCTGATCCCGCGATCAAGCCCAAGAGCGATCTCGACATCACTGAGGCCGAGCACAATCTCATCCTCACCGCTTTGCAGCGCAGCGGCAACAACCGCACCGTGGCCGCCGAGATGCTCGGCATGAGCCGCCGCACCCTGCAGCGCAAGCTCAAGGACCTCAACATGGTCCGCACGCACCGCCGCCGTGTCACCACGCCGGCTCAGACATCCGACTCGTAAACCGTCGGGTCTGGGAGTCCGGCGAGCACAAAGGCCTCAATGCGCTCCACACACGTGCCGCACTTTCCGCAGTGCAAATCGCCGCCCTTGTAGCACGACCAGGTCTTGCCGTAGTCCACACCAAGAGTTTCACCGAGCTTGGCAATGCCCGCTTTGTCGCGATGAATGAAGGGTCGCAGCAGCTCGATGTGTGCATACGTGCCCTCACGCATCGCCATGGCCATGCCCTGCATGAAGTCCTCGCGGCAGTCCGGGTAGATCATGTGATCCCCCGCATGCGCGGCGATGACGAGCGCCTCGGCACCGCAGCTTTCCGCCAGCCCGCAGGCGATGGAAAGCATGATGCCGTTGCGAAAGGGCACCACGGTCTTCTTCATGTTCTCGTCCGCATAGTGCCCCTCGGGGATCGTACCGCCGGATTTCAGCAAGTCGGACGCAAAGTGCTGGTTCATGAACCCGAGGTCGATGATGTCGTGCTTTACACCCATCTGGGCACAGTGCCATGCAGCCAGCGGAATCTCGCGGTGGTTGTGCTTGGCACCATAGTCAAAACTCACTGCTCCCACGACCTCATTCTCATGACGCGCCCAATAAAGGGCCGTCACCGAGTCCATCCCGCCAGAGAGCAGCACGACCGTTTTCATTCCGGCAGGCGAAGGGGTTCTTCCATATCAGGAAAACGCGCCTCACAGGTGAGCTGGATGCCACCCCGTGCACCAAACTTCCCACGCACCACCACCTGTTTTGGAGCACAGGCTTTGACGATGTCGTCCAGCACGCGGTTCACGATCGCCTCATTGAAGGACGCATGATTGCGGTAGGAGGCCAGGTAGAATTTCAGCGACTTCGTTTCCACGCATGTCGCCTCCGGGATGTAGAGAATTTCAAGATGCGCCGAATCCGGCTGCCCAGTCACAGGGCAGATCGAGCTGAATTCCGGCGCGCTGAGGTGAATGCGGTAGTTCCGTCCCGGCGTGCGATTGGGAAACGTCTCCAGCACCGCCACATCCGGCGAAGCGGGGAGGCGGTTTTCAGAACGTCCGAGCAATGTGAGGTCTTTTTCCTGACTCATGTCCCCGCAGAATGCGGGAGAGCGCGGAGAATGCAATCACGATGAACGCCCGAGCAAGATTGGGCGATAGTTTTCCAAATGTGGGAGCGTTTCTAGATTCAGAATGCTCAAAGAAGCCGCCATCCCACTCACTGACGACACGCTTGCCCCCGGCACGGAGCGCACGCTTGCCATCCTCGAACTCCTCGGCCGCCACCGCGCCGGACTCAGCCTCACGGAGATCGCCCGCGAGCTTGATCTGCCGGTCAATTCCGTCTTCCGCATCACCGGCACGCTGCACAGCCGCGGCTACCTGCAGCGCCGTGAGGATGACAAACGCTTCGTCCTCACCAACAAGCTCTTCGACCTCTCCCGCCCCGTGGTGCGCGAGAAAAGCCTCGTCGTCTGCGCCTTGGAGTCTCTCAAATGGCTGCGCGATGAAACCGGCGAGACCACTCAAATCCTCGCCAGCGTGAATCACAAGATGACCGTGCTGGAGCAGTGCATCTCCTCGCAGCCGATCAAGGTCAGCAGCACCGTCGGCCTGCAGGTGCCCATGTACTCCTGCGCGCCCGGCAAGGCGGTGCTCGCGCATCTCCCGCCAGCGGAGCTTGAGAAATTCTTCGCCGCCGTGCAGCTCAAACAGTACACGCCCACCACGCTCGCCACACCAGAGTCGCTCGAAACCGACCTCGCGAAAACACGCAAGCGAGGCTTTGCCACCGACATCGCCGAGGGACTCGAAGGCATCCATTGTGTCGCCGCCGCCATCCTCGACGAGTACCATTACCCCGTTGCCGCCATCACCGTCATGTCCCCTTCCTTCCGTCTGAAACGCGACCAGTTCGACAAGGCCGGCAAGCTCTGCCTCGAAGCCGCTGCAAACATCACCCGGAGGCTCCTGGCATGAACAAGTCTCTCCTCATCTCAGCCGCCGTGCTTCTGAGTGGCAGACTTTTCGCAGCCCCCACGCCTGCGCAGATCGAATTCTTCGAAGCCAAGATCCGCCCCATCCTCGCGCAGGAGTGCTATGAGTGCCACAGCACCGGCACCAAGAAAAAAGGCGGCCTCGTGCTCGACTCCCGCCCCGGCTGGCAGGCCGGTGGTGAATCGGGCGATGTCATCAAGCCCGGCGATCCCGACGGCTCTCTGCTTCTGCAAACCATCAAGCACCAGCACGAAGACATCAAGATGCCCAAGGCCGGGGCGAAGCTGGATGACAAAGTCATCGCCGACTTCGAGCAATGGATTCGCGAAGGCGCAGCAGATCCACGCGACACGCCGCCCTCCAAAGCAGAGATCGCCAAAGAGACCGACTGGAAAAGCATCATCGAACGCCGCAAGCAGTGGTGGGCCTTTGTCCCCGTCTCGAAGCAGCCTGCGAACAAAACCATCGATGACTACATCGACGCCGAACTCACCAAGCAGGGCATCCCCGCCGCACCGCCCGCCGATGCGCAGACACTGCGCCGCCGCATGAGTTATATCCTCACCGGTCTTCCACCTGCGGGAAATCAGAGCATCGACGACCTGCTTGCGTCCCCGCACTTCGGCGAAAAATGGGCCCGCCACTTCATGGACTGGGTGCGCTACGCGGAAAGCTACGGCTCCGAAGGTGATCCCGCCATCCCCTACGCATTCCAGTATCGCGACTACCTTATCCGCGCTTTCAACGAAGACGTGCCCTACCCGCAACTCCTCAAGGAAGCCATCGCCGGAGATCTCCTGGCCAAGCCACGCATCAAGAACGGCATCAACGAAAGCGCCATCGGCATCGCGCAGCTTCGCATGGTGCTGCACGGCTTCTCACCGGTCGATTCGCTCGATGAAATGGTGACCTTCACGGACAACCAAATAGACACCGTGACCAAGGCCTTCCAGTCCCTCACCGTGAGCTGCGCCCGCTGCCACAACCACAAGTTTGACGCCATCTCCCAGGCCGACTTCTATTCCCTCTACGGCATCTTCACCAGCACCCACCCTGCTGTCATTGACGTCAATGCCCCCGGCACCGGCAAGGCGGAGCGTGAAGAACTCGCCAAGCTCAAGCAGCAAATCAAAGACGCGGTGGCCTCGCACTGGTTGAAGGTGGCGCCCAAGACCGTGTCCTACGACACCTCCGACTCCGCGCATCCCGGCCTCGACAAATACCAGTGGTTCACCAACGGCGTCGGCCTCACCAAGGCGGGCGAGTTCTCCGTCGCGCTTGAAGGCACGGGCATTGTCTCGCAGATTTATCCTGGTGGTTACTTCAGCAACCTGCTCACCACCAAGGAACGCGCAGTCGTGTTTTCCAACCGCTTCAAATGCGAAGGCGGCACGCTGTGGTTCCGCGTGGCTGGCAATGGCGGCGTGAAGGCCAAATATGTCGTGGAAAACTACCCGCGCACCGGCACGATTCACAAGGCAGTGATTCTGAGCGAGCCCCGCGACGAGAAGCTCGGCTGGCGTTCGCTCGATCTCGAATTTTGGAAGGGTGACGAGATCTTCCTCCAGCTCATCACCTCCGCCGACATGCCGGCCGAGTACAACAAGGACGCACGCTCCTGGTTTGGCCTCACCGATGTCGTCATCACGAAAGACAAAAATCCGCCCACAGCCGAAGTGCGCACGCAGCTCTCCGCTGGTGAAGTCATCCAGGCATGGCAGAAGAGCACGCTGACTAACAGCCAGGCCGAGGCGCTCAACCGCCTTGTCCAGGCGGGGCTGCTGCCGAACCAACTGAAGGACATCCCAGAAGCAGCCAAACTGGTGACGCGCTACCGCGAAGTCGAAGCCAAACTGCCCATGCCCACGCGTGTTCCCGGCGTCATCGAAGCCGATGCCAAAGACGCACCGCTGTTCGTGCGTGGCGACCACAAACAACCCTCTGAAGTCGTCCCGCGGCGTTTCCTCGATGCGCTCGATCCCACCCCCTTCAACACCAAGGGCAGCGGTCGCTTGCAATTGGCCGAGCACATGGCGGACATGAAGAACAACCCGCTCACCGCGCGCGTCATCGTCAACCGCCTCTGGCATCACGTCTTCGGTCGTGGCATCGTCGCCAGCGTCGATAACTTCGGCAAGCTCGGCGACCTGCCCTCACATCCCGAGCTTCTCGACTTCCTCGCCCAACGTTTCATCGACAGCGGCGGCTCCATCAAAGCCATGCTGAAGCTCATCGTAAGTTCCAAAGCCTTCCAGCGCAGCGCGCAGGCCGCCGACATCGCCTTGCAGAAGGATCCTGAAAACAAGCTGCTGAGCCACTGGAGCATCCACCGTCTCGAAGCCGAGGCCATTCGCGATTCCATCCTTACGCTGACCGGCAAGCTCGAACCCGAGCTCTATGGCGAATCGACCGCCAACAACACGCCGCGCCGCAGCATCTACGTCAAAGTGATCCGTAATTCACTCGACCCCTTCCTCACCACCTTCGACTCGCCCGTGCCCTTCAGCACTCGTGGCAAACGCGATACGACGAACGTCCCCGCGCAGTCGCTCACCTTGCTCAACGACAACAACGTCATCCGCTGGTCCCGTGAATGGGCGCTGCGCTCCAGCAAGGTTACTGACGAACAGCGCGTGAAAGAAATGTTTCACGAGGCCTTCGCCCGTGAAGCCACGCCGGATGAAGTGAAGCAAAGCCTCGCCTACCTCACGTCCTTGCAGCATGAAAACAACGCACGCTCCCAGGAGCTTGCCTTCCAGGAGCAGGAACTCGCCACCTTGAACCGCCAGATCACCGCCATCCTAGATCCTGCACGCATCAAGCTGCAAGCCGAGCGCAAACTCCCCGCCGCTCCCCTCAACACCCCCGAGCCGCTGGCCGAGTGGACTTTTGACAAGGATGCCAAAGACACCAAGGGCCGCATGAATCTCGAACTCGTCGGCACCGCCCACATCGAAAAAGGCGCTCTCATTCTTGATGGCAAGTCGATGGCCAAATCCGACTCGCTGCCAAAGCCGCTCACCACCAAGACCCTCGAAGCCTGGGTCATGCTCGACAACCTCGCCCAACGCGGCGGCGGCGTAGTCACCGTGCAAGGCAAGGACGGCGTGCTGTTCGACTCCATCGTCTTTGCCGAAAAGACCCCGCAGCATTGGGTCGCTGGCAGCAACTTCTTTGACCGCAGCGAACTCTTTGAAGGCACCGCCGAAACCGAAGCCACCAGCCGCCCTGTTCACGTTGCAGTCGTGTATCAGCCCGATGGCACCATCAGCGGCTACCGCGATGGCAAACCCTATGGCCGCACCTATCGCAAAGCTCCTGCAGCACTCTTTGAAGCCGAGGCATCCCAGATACTTCTCGGCTGCCGCCACGGTCCCCCTGCCGGCAACAAAGGCCTGACCGGCCGCATCTTCCGTGCCCGCCTTTATGATCGCGCACTGACACCCGAAGAAATCGCCCAGACCGCCCGCATCGAATCCAACTCCATCACCGAGGCTGACATCGTCGCCACCCTCACCGCCGAGCAACGCGTTCAACTCTCCAAGCTCAACACCAAGCGCAAGCAGCAGTCCACCCAGCTCGAATCCCTGCGTGCCACCGCCAGTGATGATCCCGAACTCCAGGCCTGGACCAGCCTCGCCCAGTCACTCATCAACCTGAAGGAGTTTATCTACCTGCAATGAATACGATCAATCGCCGCCAGCTCCTCTCCCGCGCCTCCACCGGCTTCGGCATGGCCGCTCTTGCAGGCCTCATGCAGGAGCAGGCGCTGGCAGACATGCCACTCGTGCACCGAGCGAAGAAATTCGCGCCCAAAGCACGCAGCGTGATCTTTCTCTACATGAGCGGAGGTGTGTCGCATGTCGATTCCTTCGATCACAAGCCGATGCTCAAGAAGTTTGCAGGCCAGCCAATGCCCGGTGCGGTGAAGAAGACGCAGTTCAACAACAACGGCACCGTGCAGCCCTCGCACTGGGAGTTTAAACGTCGTGGGCAGTCAGGACTGGAGGTGAGCGATCTGTTTCCTCAAGTAGGCGGCGTGGCGGATGAGCTCTGCATGATCCGCAGCATGACGGCCAAGTTCAGCGAGCATGCGCAGGGGAACTTCTTCATGCACACCGGATTCCCCTTCCTCGGCTTCCCTAGCGCCGGCGCATGGACGAGCTACGGCCTCGGTACCGAGTCGCGCGATCTGCCCGGCTACATCGTGCTGCAAAGCGGCGGTGCAGCCACTCCGCATGGCGGCGTGGGTTTGTTCAGCAACGGCTTCCTGCCCGCACAGCATCAGGCCAGCATCGTGAAGGCGGATGAAGCCGAAGCAGTCGTCAACATCCGCCCGCGCCAGTCGCAGGGCATGCAGCGCAAGCAGCTCGATTTCATCGGTGCCATGGACCGCCGCTTCGTCAGCACCACGCAGCATGACATGCACGTCGAAGCCGCCATTTCAAACTACGAGATGGCCTGGCGCATGCAGTCCGCCGTGCCCGATCTCTGCGACATCAGCGGCGAGACCGAAGCGACCAAGAAGCTCTACGGCCTCGACGACCCCGAGCCGAAAAAAGCCGCCTACGCCCGCCAGTGCCTGCTCGCGCGCCGTCTCGTCGAACGCGGCGTGCGCTTCATCGAGCTCAGCACCCTCGCCTACAACATCGGCGGCGGCAACGGCGCAAACCCCTGGGACCACCACAGCGCCATCGTTGAAGGTCACGGCAAGATGGCGAATCAGATCGACCAGCCCATCGCTGCACTCATCAAAGATCTCCGCTCTCGCGGCCTGCTCGACAGCACACTCGTTGTCTGGGGCGGTGAATTTGGCCGCACGCCCTTTGCGCAGGGCTCCAACGGCCGCGATCACAATCCCTACGGCTTCACCGTCTGGATGGCAGGCGGCGGTGTCAAAGGCGGCCATGTGTACGGTGCCACCGATGACTTCGGCTACAACGCCGTCGAAAACATCACAAGCGTCTATGACATGTGGGCCACCGTATTGCATTTGATGGGCATCGACCACGAACAGCTCACCTACCGTTTCAGTGGTCGGGATCTGCGACTCACCGATGTGCATGGAAATGTCCTCAAAGACATCAGCGTCTGATGAACGCCCCCTTTTCACGCCGCCAGCTACTTGCCAATGCCTCCACCGGCTTTGGCATGGCCGCCTTGGCAGGCCTGATGCAGGCGGAGTCGCCGGTGAATCGTGCGAAGCGTTTTGCCCCCAAGGCACACAGCGTGATCTTCTGCTACATGAGCGGCGGTGTCTCGCATCTGGACTCCTTCGATCCGAAAACGCTGCTGGAAAAATACTCAGGGCAGCCCATGCCGGGCGTGGTGAAAAAAACGCAGTTCAACAACAACGGCACCGTGCAGCCCGCCCATTGGGAGTTTCGCCGGCGTGGCCAGAGCGGCATGCCGGTGAGCGAGCTGTTTCCTCACATGGCGACAGTCGCGGATGAACTCTGCGTCATCCGCAGCATGACGGCGAAGTTCAGCGAGCATGCGCAAGGAAACTTCTTCATGCACAGCGGATTCCCCTTCCTCGGCTATCCGAGTGCGGGCGCTTGGGCCAGCTACGGTCTTGGCACGGAGTCGCGGGATCTGCCCGGCTACATCGTGCTGCAGAGCGGTGGCGCCACGGTTCCTCATGGCGGCGTGGGTGTCTTCAGCAACGGTTTCCTCCCTGCGCAACATCAGGCCAGCATCGTGCAGGCGGATGTGGAGGAGGCCGTGCGAAACATCCATTCTCGGCAGCCTCGCAACATGCAGCGCAGGCAGCTCGATTTCATTGGCGCGATGGATCACCGCTTCGCCAGCACCTCCCAACATGACGTCCATGTGGATGCGGCCATTGCGAACTACGAGATGGCCTGGCGCATGCAGTCCGCCGTGCCGGAGCTGTGCGATATCTCCGGTGAGACTGAAGCCACCAAGCAGCTCTACGGCATGGACGGTCCGGATTCCCCACGCACCGCCTATGCGCGGCAGTGCCTGCTGGCGCGGCGTCTGGTGGAGCGCGGTGTGCGCTTTGTGGAGCTGAGCTGCCTGCCGCAAACGCTTGGCGGTGGTCAGGCAGCGAATCCTTGGGATCAGCACGGGCAGATCAAAAAAGGCCATGGCAACATGGCGCATCAGGTGGACCAGCCCATCGCTGCACTGGTCAAGGATCTCAAATCACGCGGCCTTCTGGACAGCACCCTCGTCATCTGGGCCGGTGAGTTTGGCCGCACGCCATTTGCTCAGGGCACCGATGGCCGCGATCACAATCCCTACGGCTTCACCATTTGGATGGCCGGTGGCGGCGTCAAACCCGGCCACATCTATGGTGCGACGGACGACTTCGGCTACCACGCCATCGAAAACGCCAGCACCGTCTACGACATGTGGGCCACCGTTCTGCACCTCATGGGCATCGATCACGAGCAACTCACCTACCGCTTCAGCGGCCGCGACCTGCGACTCACGGATGTGCATGGAAATGTGCTGCGCGATGTGATCGCGTAAGCGGAAGCAGGTAGGGCGGGGCTGTCCTCAGCCCGCCGCGTGAGTCCACGCAACCTTGAGAGCCTTGCAACGAATACGAAGCCCAGGAGCTTGCGAACGACGGCGCTTGGAGGACCAAGCGCCCAACCTTCCAAGCCTACACCTCCAACTTCCACGGCCCACGATACTCGCGAGTGAGAAGCTTGCTCGCATCGGCATCGCCGATGATCTCTTCCTTCACGGGATCCCATTTGATGGAACGGTTGGTGAGGAAGGAAATGAGTGCAAGGTGGCCGGGGCTGGCGCTGCGGTGCGCGGTTTCCACCGGGGTGACCGTAGGCTGACGGCTCTTCACGCAGTCGAGGAAATTGCGATGGTGTCCCTTGGTTTCGTAGAGACGTGTCTTGATGATGTCGTCACCCAGCTTGGGTGCCTTGGCGACTTCGATGATCTCGCTTTTCGGATCCTTGTCGTCCTTCCGCTTTTTGACCATTTGTTTGAGCGCGGGATTCGAGCAGTCGTAAGCCCCATTGCGATTCACATAGACCCAGCCGTCTGCGCCGATCCACTTCGTGCCCATCTTGATGTCGTCGTGTCCGCCTGCGATGGTCATGGTGATGTCACCCGCATACTTGGCTTCGGCGCGGTACTTGGTGGCGGTGTTCCAGATGTCCGTGCGCGGCGGCATGTCCACCTGGATGGGGCTGATCTCAATGGGGCCGCTGCTGTCCATGTTCATGCCCCAGTGGGCGATGTCGCAATGGTGGCCAATCCAGTCGAGCAACTGACCGCCGCCGATGTTGTAATCCCAACGCCAGTTTTTGTGAATGCGGCACTCAGTGTAGTCCTGCATCGTCGCAGGGCCGATCCACATCTCGTAATCAAGCTCCGCCGGTGGTGGTGTGACACTGCGTTTGTCGCCGGTCTTGGCGAAGTCGTTGTGCCCGCTGGGCAGGCCCACGTGGACTTCCTTCAGCTTTCCAATGAGGCCGTTGCGCACGATCTCAGCACCGATGCGGAAGTTGTCCTCGCTGCGCTGCCACGAGCCGGTCTGCCAGATGCGCCCGTGCTTCTGCACCGCTTTCACAATGGCCTGCTGCTCCGCGATGGTGCGAGCCAGCGGCTTCTCACCATAGATGTCCTTGCCGTTCTTTGCGGCTTCAATGGCGGTGAGCGCATGCCAGTTGTCAGGCAGCGCCAGCATCACGGTATCGATGTCCTTGCGGGCCATCACCTCGCGGTAGTCGTGGTAGGGCTTGCAGTCCTGGTTCTTGTAAGCGCCGTTGATGGTGTCCAGCGCCTTCTGCAGATTGCGTTTGTCGATGTCACACGCGGCCACGATCTGGCAGTCCTGCTCTTGAAGGAATTTGGCGGTGTTGCCCGGCCCCATCATGCCCCAGCCGAAGACGGCCATGGTGATCTTGCTGGAAGGAGCATTCTGCCCGATCACACTGGCAGGAATGATGGTCGGAAAGCCGATGACGGCAGCTGACTTCGTGAGGAACTGGCGGCGGGAGGAAACAGGAATGCGTTTCATGGGAGTGGTTTGGCTGAAAGCAGAGTTGTAATCGAGACTCCGCCTGCAAGTCCAGCCGCAAATGCGCGGTGATGACGACCCGCGTGCTTCTCTGGATGTACGATAGGCACTCCTGCCTGTCGGCGAGCGGGACCGCAAACTCACTGGCGAACGTCTTTTCCAAAGCGTGTGCAGCTGAGATCACCCACCTTCGCGCATGCGTTCACGCAGGAGCACTGAAATTGGCGGGCGGAGATCTCGGCAAACTCGGAGGTGATGGGGCATGAGAGTGCGCTGATCGACAGACAAGAGTGTCTGTCGTACTTTAGCAGCTCGTAGGCACGCGCTGCGCCAGCTTCACCGTGTGCGGAATGGCCCCGAGCACAAAGCTGAGGCAATCGACGGCCCCCTGCGGTTTACCGGGCAGGGCAATGACGAGGCTGCGATCCACCACCGCCGCCAGGCTGCGGGAGAGAATGGCATTCGGGGTCAGTTCGAGTGACTTCATGCGCATCAGTTCCCCAAAGCCGGGGATCTCCACGCGCATGATGCCTCGAATGGCCTCCGGGGTGACATCACGCTCGGCGATGCCTGTTCCACCCGTGGTAAGGATAAGCGCGCAGCCCTGGGCCGAGAAGGAACGAATCGCCTCCTGAATGCGCAGAAGGTCATCGGGGATGATCGCTTCAGCAGCGACCCCCCAGCCGTAACCTTCCGCCGCCTGCCTCAGGGCCGGACCGCCAAGATCCTCATAGACACCCTGACTGGCACGGTCAGAGACAGTGATGATGCCGACCTGCATACAGTGCGTGCTGCCAGTGGAATGTGTGAGGAGCCCGGGGGACAGGCTGGTCATTACTGAGCCTGAGGCTTGGTGCCGACCTGTGCTTTGTCCTCGGTTTTGGCCGCCGTGGTGGGCTTGTGATCAAGCTCAAGGAGGTCACGCAGGATGTGGATGGTTTCCAGCTTCACAGGCTCGACGCCGTAGGGGAACTTGGCCTCGTCATTGCCGCTGTCGTCATCCTTGGAGGCTGTGCGCATGCCGGAGTTCATTTCCTTGCTGAAGGCAGACTCGGGCACCAGATCAGCCTTGTCCACGTTGTCCAGCGTGAGGTGATAAGCCTTGAAGCCATTGTCTTTGATGCGTTCAGCGACTTCCTTGGTGCGCTTGGACCGGTCTTCGGTCTGCTTGTCACGACGCGCTTCGGTGTCGAGGCGCTCCTTCTCACGCTCCTGCAGATTCAAAGAGACCGTGTTGTGGTCGATTTTATCCTTCAGACGCGTGGACTCTTCGACCACGTTTTGGAACTCAGGGCTCGTGGCCACACGGCTCTTCACACGTGCGTTGATCTCTTCGATCGGGAACGGATCCTTGCGGAAGAGGGGGTACTTACGCGGTGGGATGGTGTCGTAGGGCAGCGGGTTTTCAGCGGAGGATTCGCCAATGTCCAGCACGTCGCGGATCGAAGGCAGAGGAATGTCGGATTCAACACCTTTGAGCTGGGTGGAACCACCGGCGATGCGGTAGAACTTCTGGATCGTCACCTTGAGATCGCCAGCACCTTTTTTGTCGCTGAAGAAAGGCATGTAACGCTCGACAGGGAGGATGGTCTGCACGGTGCCCTTGCCGAAGGAGGACTTGTCCCCGACGATGAGCGCACGGCGATAGTCCTGCAATGCCGCCGCCAAAATCTCAGAGGCCGAGGCGCTGGCCTTGTTGATAAGGACGATCATGGGGCCGTCATAGACGGGCTTTTCATTTTCGCAGTCACGCCAGGTGATGCTGCCGCGCCAGTCCTTGGCCTGAACCACGGGGCCGGCAGGAATGAAGAGACCGGTGAGCTTGATGGCTTCGTCCAGGGAACCACCGCCGTTGTCGCGCAGATCGAGCACGAGGCCGTCGATCTTTTCCTTCATCAGGCGGCGCAGCAGGCGCTCCACGTCCACGCTGGTGCTGACCGTGTTGTTTTCCATGTCCGCATAGAAATTGGAAAGGTTGATCCAGCCGACCTTGAGCGTCTTGCCGAGGTCTGGAGGGGTCACGAGGAGTTCGGCATTGGCGAGCTTCTCCTTTAGCGGCACTTCATCACGCAGGATGGCGATGATGCGATTGCCGGAGGGATCGTCAGCGGGGACAATCTTGATGCGGACGGTGGTGTTCTTCTCACCGCGGATCATGTCGACGATCTTCTGCAACTTGAGGTACTTCACGTCGACGAATTCTTCATCACCCTGAGCGACGGCGATGATGCGGTCGTTCAACTTGAGCTGGCCCTGCTTGTCAGCAGGACCGCCGACGACGATGCCCTGGATTTCTGCGCCGTCATCCTTCTGACCGAGCAGCGCGCCGATGCCGACGAGCTTGTGCTGCATGTGGATCTTGAAGTTGTCGCTCTCATCCGTGCTCATGTACTCGGTGTGAGGGTCATAGGCGGTGGCAAGGCTGGAGAGGAAGAAGTTCACCACGTCCTTGGTGTCGTTCTCGTCGATGCTCTCAAGCAGACGCGTGTAATCCTTGAGCACGCGCTCCTTCGGAGTCAGATCCTTGTCGTCCTTTTCCTTCTTGGCGGCGACTTTGGGAGCATCGGCGGCAGGCTTCTCTGGAGAAGTCACTTTGCCAGCTTCAGGCGCTGCTTCGGTCTTGGCCTCGGCGGTGCCGGCTTTCTTGGCGGCAGCCTTTTCAGCCTTTTTCTTTTCATCACGCTCACGCGTTTCATCGGCTATGCGCTCTGCCAGCAGATTGTCTTCGATGATGTCGAGCCAAATCTTGTCCTGAGCGGCCTTGTCCTTCGGCCATGGTGCCTTGTCGCGCTTGATCTCAATGGTCCGCTTCGAGTCAAAGGTGAACTTGTTGCTCTCCAGCGCCGTCTTGAGGAAGTCCACGCGTTCCTTCACGCGCTCCTTGTAGATGTCGTAGATCTCGATGGCGGGGCTGATGTTGCGCATCAGCACATGGTCATCCAGCGTGGTCTCATACTTGTCCTTGAAGCCCGCGACATCCTGCTCGGTGAAGAAGATGTGCTTGAAGTCGAGCATGTTCAGATAGTTGTGCAGCATCTCGCCGGACACCTTGTCGTCGAAGTCCTGCTTCGAGTAGTGGTGGTTTTGCAGCATGTAGGCCACATGCATGGCCACCTGGCCAAAATTGGTCTCCGCTTGCGCCGAGGGAATGAAAAGCGCGAGAGCAGTGGCCGCAGCAGCGACGGGGGTGAGTAAAAAGCGAGTCATGGTAGGGGTCGTCCAGATCTATAACGAACCTCGCGGTGCGTTTTGCGTTCAGATTTTGCCTTTTCTGGGTTGAAATGTCCACCTCTTTCCCGTCTTTCGCCATCTCCATGTCTGAAATCATCACCTACACCGGCGGCATCGCCGCCACCAACGGCCATCTGCTCACCCTGCCTGGCGGGACTATTCTTGTGGATGCACCGGATGGAATAGGCGCATGGCTTAAGCAGCAAAAAGTGAAGGTGGATGTCCTCTTCCTCACGCATCAGCACTTTGATCACGTGCTGGATGCCGCAGCTGTGAAGGCGGAGCACGGCTGCAAGGTTTACTCATTTGCCCCCTATTCACGTGAGCTGACGCTGGAGATTCTCTACGGTGCCGTGACGGGCAGTCCCTTCTCAGTCCCCCCATTTGCGGTGGATGAGGTTCTCGAAGGTCAAAGCCAGATCGAAGTCCTCGGCGAGACTTGGAATCTCTACCACGTGCCCGGCCATTCTCCAGACAGCCTCTGCTTCCACCTCCCATCCCAAAACCTGCTCTTCGGTGGCGACGTGCTCTTTCTGGACAGCGTCGGGCGCACCGATTTCCCCAACGGTTCCGGATCGCTGCTGCTCAGCGGCATCATTAAGAAGCTCTTCGTCCTGCCCGATGCCACCCGCGTCTACCCCGGCCACGGCGATGACACCACCATCGGCCGTGAGAAGCGCGAAAACCCTTACCTTACCTGATGCCACAATCATTCCATGACCTGACCTTTGACCAGCTGCGCGAGGTGATCGTGGCCGCAGGTCTGCGTCCGGCGCATGCAGGCACGCTTTGGAACACCCTCCATTTCAAGGCGATGGCGGATCCCCTCGCCCGCGAGGACCTCCTCCCACCCCTGCGCAAGTGGCTCACTCAGGTGCTCGGCGATGGCTCGTGGACGCTCGACGTGCCACCCGCCACTTTGGACACGCCCAGCAGCGATGGATTGACGCACAAATTCCTCCTCCGCATGGCCGATGCGCAGGAGATCGAGACCGTCATCATGGGCTACCCAGGCCGCCATACCGCCTGCGTCAGCACCCAGGCAGGCTGCGCCATGGGCTGCGTGTTTTGCGCCACCGGCCAGATGGGTTTTGTGCGGCATTTGCGCCCCGGCGAAATCGTGGCGCAGGTGCTGCATGCGCAGCGCGCCGTGCGCGCCAAAGGAGAGAAGAAAGGTCTGCGCAATCTCGTCTTCATGGGCATGGGCGAGCCCCTGCACAACTATGATGCCGTGATGACCGCCCTCGACATCATCTGCGACACCCGGGGCCTGAACATCGGTCCCAGCAAAATCAGCGTTTCCACCGTCGGCGTGGTGCCCGGCATCCTGCGCATGGCGGCGGAAAACCGGCCCTACAATCTCGCCGTCAGCCTGCATGCCGCCACCGAGGAAGAGCGCGCCAAACTGATCCCCGCCAACCAGCGCTGGCCGCTTGCCGATCTCATCGCCGCCTGCCGCAGCTACAATGCGCAAACCGGCCGCCGCATCTTCTTCGCCTGGACCTTGATCGAAGGCGTCAACGACACGCCCGAGCACGCACGTCGCATCGCCGAACTGCTCCACGGCCTGGATGCCCACATCAATCTCATCCCGCTCAACCGCACCGACGGCTACATCGGCACTGAAAGCAGCGACAGCTCAGCCGACACCTTCCACCGCATTCTCCAAGAAGCCGGTTTCCCCTGCACCATCCGCCAGCGTCGCGGCATTGATGTCTCCGCAGGCTGCGGCCAGCTCAAGGCGGAGAAGAATCGGCGTAAGACGGCAGTTTAAGAATGGGTGCGCTCAATGAACTTCCCGTGAACCCCACGTGAATTCATCTTCATAAATCGCGCACCACTTGCCGTGATTGCGCATTGAAGCGTATCGTTGCGCCAGCCATGTCCAACCGCGTCTTTCTGCTGAACCTCTTCGCCTGCTTGTGGTGCTGCATCATCCTGAATCTGCGCATTCACCTCGCCGGACATAACTACTACGCTTTCATGCTGTGGAATCTCTTCCTGGCCGCCATCCCGCTGGGCCTCAGCCTTGGCCTGCGACAGATCAATAGCCTCGTGCTGGCAGTGCCGCTGCTAGCCGTGTGGCTGCTGTTCTTTCCCAATGCACCCTACGTCCTCACCGACCTGATGCATCTCAATGAGCACAACGCCCATGTTCCCAAGTGGCTCGATCTCCTCATGCTGCTCTCCTTTGCCTTCGTCGCGCTCTGGTTCGGCTTTCAGTCCCTTCACATCGTCCAGCTTTGGTTTACGCGAAAATATTCCCATGTCACGGCATGGTGCGTCAGCGTCGGCTCACTCGCCCTGAGCGGCTTCGGCATCTACCTCGGACGCTTTGACCGATGGAACAGCTGGGACCTCGTTCACCGCCCCGTCTCACTGCTCAGCCGCATCGCCTCCTACGTTCTTCATCCCCTGGCCCACACCCACATCTGGGGCTTCACCCTTGGCTTCGGCACCCTGCTTATCTTTGCCTACCTCTTCTGGTTTTCGTCAGTGCCAACCGCTCAGGACAGTCGTAAGCTCGACTAGCCGTGCCCCACTACGATCCCAGCCGCGACCACCTGCTTCTCTTTGATGGCATCTGCCATCTCTGCGATGCCAGCGTGCGCTTCATCTTGAAGCGAGATTCAGCGGGCAAGATCAAATTCGCCCCGATTCAAAGCCCCTTGGGCAGCCAACTCTACGCGCAGCACGGCCTCGATCCCGCTGCGCCCAACGCCATGCTTTTCATCACACCGCGCGGCGCATTCAAAGCCAGCGACGCCGCCCTCGAAATCGCCCGCACGCTCGGTGGCCAGTGGAAACTCGCGCTTGTTTTCAAACTCCTGCCACGTGCCCTCCGTGACGCCGCCTACTACATCATCGCCCGCAACCGCTACCGGTGGTTCGGCAAAGACGATTCCTGCATGATGCCCACACCAGAGCTGAAGGCGCGCATGCTCGAGTAGATAGGGGTAGGGACGGCGCGATGAACGCCGCCCCTCCCTCCGAACCGGACTGGCGGGTTTCCCGCATCCGGCTCTCCAGTCAGAAGTTGGCTGCTGCACGCAGGCTCATGAGTTCCAGTGTCCAGGCCTCTTCCAGGTTGAAGACGCCCAGCTTGGCAAAGTAGCTGTTGGGCCAGCGGTGATGGTCAAGTCCTCGTGCCTTGCCATGGCGTCCGACGCGTTTGCGCAGGATGCTGCGCAAACGCATTCTCACCCATTTGTCCATCTCCGTCAGTGAGACGGCGGCGGCGTGCTTGAAGTAGTTGAAGAACTCCGCCAGCCTGGGCCGCAGCACTCGCGCTATCGCGCTCATGCTCTGCCCGCTGGTGCTCCGCGTAAACGGCTTGAGCATCCCCCTCATTTTCTTCATGCTTTTGGGACGGATGAACCGGCGTATGCGCCCGCTGGTCTTGCCGCGCCAGAACCGGTAGCCGAGGAACTCGAAGTGTGCTTTGGACTGCCCATTCTCGCAAAGCTTGCAGGGTAGTCCGGGCCTCCTGCGCATCACGACACAGCATGACCATGTCGTCCGCGTAGCGCACCATCCCCACTCCTTTCCTGCTCATCAGGTGGTCCAGCGGGTTGAGGTAGATGTTGGCCAAAAGCGGGCTGAGACTGCCGCCTTGTGGCGTGCCCTCCACCCTGCCTTCCGGCTCCATCTCTCCCGCCTGATCCATGATGCCCTGCTTGAGGAAGCTTTCGATCAGCGCGAGCACCCGCCCGTCGGCGATGCGCTCCCCGACCAGCTCCATGAGGCGCTGGTGCGGGATGCTGTCAGAGCAGCCCTTGATGTCCACATCCACCACATGAACGAGGCCGCTTTGCAGCAGTTCCTCCACGCCGCGAAGGGCTCCCTTACAACTGCGCCCGGGTCTAAATCCATGGCTGTGCTCGGCGAACTCGCGCTCGAAGATCGGTTCAATGACCAGCTTCGTCGCGGTCTGCACGACGCGATCCGTGACCGTCGGCATGCCCAACGGGCCTCTTTTGCTTCGCTTCGCTCTCCCTTCGGGCAGCCTGCGGCTGGCTATCTCCACTTCGTTCCGGTTCGCTGCAGCCCGGTTTTGGAATGTAAACCCGTCTGACTGGCTTGGGCTGGTAGCTGCCTTGTTTGAGGTGCTCTTTGACGGCGAGCAGCCGCGCCTGGCTGTCTTTTTCAAAGTGCGCTACGCTGATGCCGTCCACGCCGCAGGCCCTTGCGTTGGACTGCACCTGTTCCCATGCCAGTTGCAGCGTGCGTAACAGTGACGAAAGTTTGTGGCGTTTTGCGAAGGAGCTTCAGCGTGCTGGGAGTGACAGGCCAAAAGAACTGCGTCAAGGTGCATGTGTTATCACCTTCCCAAACAGCTGCAAAGCGACACTGGCATACCACAGTGCTGGTGCGCAGACCACGATGCCTATGAGAGTGCGCAACCATCCGCGTAGGCCGAGGTGCAGGACGAAGCTGCAAACGACAGGGATCAGAACAGCGGCCATGCACAGAAACCCATACCGCCCTTCTACCAGCCTCCAAATACTGTCCGTCCAAAGCGTGCGATCATCCGCATTGGCCAGAACCAACTGATACCGGTGTAGAAATAAAACTTTCTGTCGGACTGCCTGATGAGCACCCAGCGCCGCGACAGGTGCCAAAGCCCAGACGGCCATTTCGAGCGCCCTCGCAATGGCGCCCTCCCACTTCATGACAGAGCCCGCTTCAACGCATTCTTCGTGATGCGCTGCACGCGCTCATCTGGCCCGTGGGGGCGTGAGAAGTGGCTCCAGGGGATCATGTGGCCGGGGGGATCGCTGAGGCCCTGGGACCAGAAGATGGTGGTGGCGTTGAAGACGATGTTTTTCTTGGGGCCTTCGTAGAGGGTGGCGGCGTATTTGCCGAGGCGCACGCCACTGGCCCAGACGTTTCCTTCGGCGACGACTTCGAGGCCGGTGCGGGCGGTGTCGGGATCGCCGTGGAATTCCCAGCCGACTAGGCCGGGGATGCTGTCGCCCTGCTTCATGCCGGTGCCTGCGAAGAGCCAGTGATCGGGCTTGGCGCAGGTCCAGTCGCCACCGCCATTGAAGGGGACGATGGTGCGGGCGCCGATGATGTCGCGCTCGTCCGGGCCGGGGTTTTCAAAGGGGCCGAGGATTTTGGAATAGGCCTCCTTCTCCTCTTCGCGGAATTCGCCGTAGCAGGTTTCGCGGGTGAGGCGGCGGTTGGCAGCGCCCTTTGCATTCGGGGTGAAAGGGGTGACCATGTAGACGTCGTTGGCGGAGAGCCAGAGGACGCTGAGTCCATCCGCGATGGCCTGCTTGACATTGGTGTACTGCCGCATGTCCCAGTACTCGTCATGACCGACGCTAATCATGGTTTTGACGCGGGAGAGGTTAGCGGGGTTGAGGTTGTCAACGTTCGAGCAGTAGGTGACGTCGTAGCCTTCTTTTTCGAGCCAGTAGCAGAGAGGGTATTCCCACAGCAGGAATTCGCCGCTGCCCATGCTCTGCGGGTTGTCGAAGATCTGGACGTACTTGCCGTAGGGGCGTTCAAAGCTCACGCTGACGCCGGGTGCGTGAGCAGCGCGTGGATCGGTGTAGAGGGATTCATTGACGGGCCAGCGATTGTAGGCCTGCCAGGTGTTGTCGCTGCACTGAAAAAGAATGTCGGCGGGGCGGTCGTCGGTGACGATGAAGATGATGTAGCTCTGCCAATAAGGTTTGTCGGCGGAATCAGGAACGGTGGAGAGTCTCCCGAGATAGACACCGCTGGGCCAGTCGGTGGGGATGGTGAGGGTGGTGGTGGATTCCCACTGGCATTCGCGAAGGCGCTTGTCGGCCATCTCAGGCACGGGCTGCACCTTGCCCTCGAAGGGGCCGAGGGTGCTCATCAGGCGAGAGCCTGCGCCGTCGTAGTAGCCCATGCGGAAGAGATCGATGGTGAACTTTGCCGCGGGTTTGGTGCTGACAAAGATGTCGAGCTTCTCGCCAGCTTTGACCGACTGGCGCGAGCAGTAGCCTTCGATGAGCGAGGTGCGGTAGGACTTGGCGGAATCCGGCCGCATGCGGGTGAGCTGGAAACTCGCGCCGGGTTTGGCGTTTTCGGTTTTGATCAGATCAGGCTGACGCTTCGCAGCAGGTGCGGAAAATACTTTGCGTGCGCCCGTCATGGCTGCAACGGCACTGGTGGTCTTAATGAAATCTCGGCGGTCCATGAGAGCCATACGAGAGAGCAGCAGCGGGTATAGCAGGCGACGCAAATTACTTCGCATTCGCAAGATCTTCTCTCCGGCCTCGTAGGTTGTGGATCGTGCGCACTTCCGTTCCAGAGATTCGCCTTTCGCGACGCAGCCTGCTTCATGCCGGTGGCATGGGCATGCTTGGCCTGGGATTGAACCAGCTCGCGGCACTGGGTGCGTCCGTCAACAAGAGCAGCATCGGGCTGGGCAAGGCCAAGTCAGTGATCATGATCTTCAATGGCGGCGCGCCGAGCCATATTGACCTCTGGGATCCCAAGCCGGACGGCCCCTCGGAGATTCGCGGCGAATTCAAAACGATCCGCACCAACGTTCCGGGCATTCATGTGACGGAGCTGCTGCCGCAGATGGCGAAGCGCATGGACAAGCTGGCAGTGATCCGCTCCGTGCATCATGGGCATAGCAGTCACAATGGCGGCATGCACTGGGCCACCACTGGACGGCCCTATCGGGTGGACAGCACGCTCATCACTCCCAGCCCGACGGATCTGCCCGGGGTGGGGACGCTCGTCGGCTGGCTGGCTCAGCGGGATGGTTTCAGCAAAGGAGTGCCTCCGTATGTCATCACGCCGTTTCCACACTGCGACAGCAAGGTGTATCTGACGCCCGGCCAGTTTGGTGGCTGTCTGGGCACGCGTTTCGACCCCTATGTGTTGGATGATGATCCGAACGCCTCTGCGTTTCGGGTTAGGAACATGGGGCTGGATGCCAGCCTCACCCCCGCGCGCCTACAAGAGCGGCTGGCGCTGCTGCATCAAATGAGCACCGCCGCACGTCCCATCTCCACCAGTCAGACGGCGCAAATGGACATTTTCAATGAGCAGGCCACGGCCATGCTGCAGTCTGGCAAGGCTGCGAACGCCTTCGATCTGAGCAAGGAACCGGACAAGGTGCGGGAGCGCTATGGCCGGCACAGCTGGGGGCAATCGCACCTTCTGGCGCGGCGTCTGGTGGAATCCGGCACACGGTTTGTCACGACGGTGAACGGGCCCTCCATCACGTGGGACACGCACAAGGACAACTTCAACAGCCTCAAAAACAAGCTGGTGCCACCGATGGAGCAGGCCTACTCCGCGCTGCTGGACGATCTGGAAGAACGCGGCCTGCTGGATAGCACGCTGGTCGTCTGGATGGGTGAGTTTGGCCGCACGCCGAAGATCAACACCGACGCCGGCCGTGATCACTGGCCGGGCTGCTACAGCGTCGTGCTCGCCGGAGGCGGGGTTCGCGGCGGCCAGGTCATCGGGAGTTCGGACGCCAGCGGGGCTTTTCCCAAAGATCGTCCGATCACACCGGCCGACATTCATGCCAGCATCTACTCGGCGCTGGGATACGACTACCGCGAGATCAGCTACAGCTCAGCGGATGGTCGGCCAGTGGCATTGACTGAAGGCACCACCATCAGCGAGCTGTTTTGATTTCCGGCTGCACCGGCTATGGTGCGCCGTGCCGACGAAAAAGAAAAAGCCCGCCGCCAAAGCCAAAGCCGCCCAAAAAAAGTGGCAGCTCTATGTGCTGTTATGCAAAGACGGGACGCTGTACTGCGGGATCACCAATGATCTTGAGCGTCGGATTTCCCAGCACGATGCTGGTAAAGGGGCGCGTTACACACGTGGCCGCGGGCCAGTAAGTCTGGTGCGCTCCTGGCCGCAGAAGAGCAAATCAGCAGCCTTAAGAGCTGAATTTTCTTTCAAAAAACTTAGCAGATGCGCAAAAGATGCGTATCTAGCGGCATGATGCATAGTTACGCAGGGGAAATGTGACATTTGCGAAGGGTTTCCGAGACAGCGAGCTATTTTTGTGGTACAGGGAAAGATGGTCACCACAAAAGCAGTCACGAAAAAAGCGCCTTTCTCCCGCCGGGTAGTTGATCACGTCACCGATGAACTGGTGAACGTACTTTCTACCGGTGAAACCTTCGAGTTTAAAGCCCTGTTTTCGAAAGTCTTTGAAGGATTGAAGCTGAAGAATGCCGTCAGCGGTGGCGAAGAAATGCTGCGCCTGCGTTCGTATGAGAAGATCCTTAAGCTGACCAACTGCGGTCTCGTGAAGAAGGTGGGCAAGACCTACCGCGCCCTTGAAGGCATTGAGTCGGCCTCCAGCGCACATCGTCTGGCCCGTCTGGATTCCGCGATCCTTGCAGCAGCGCAGGCCAAAGCCTGAGTTGTTACTCCTATTGTTTAACGAAACGGCACGCTGCGTCCTTGAGATGCACGTGCCGTTTTCTTTTGTCTGTCCTGCCTGTGGCAGGAGTGGTTGCCTCACAAGGATTCGAACCTTGAATAACAGATTCAGAATCTATCTTTTGCCAGTTTCCCCTTGTTAGCTTATGTTCGTTCATGAGCACGGAAAAACACGTTTTACGCAGGGAGATTGAACCTTCCGCACCAAACGGGAGCGAACACCTTGAATCACAGTTGGACAAAAAAAGTGTCCGAGAAATGTCCGAGGAAGCCCCCACGAAGAAAGCGGTAGGCAAGGCGGACAGCAGATATTGGCAGCAGGCCGGAAAGCTCATGACAGACGCGAGGTGGGGCGGAGCCTACTACTGCAAGATACAGGTCAATGGACGGCGCGAGTCCTTTCCGCTCCGCACCACCAACAAATCAGCCGCAGCCTCGAAAGCCGCTAAAATCTATGGGGACGTGTCCGCGCTTGGCTGGGATGCCGCCTTGGCGAAACACAAGCCCAACGAAGCCCCCGTCAAAACCGCCACTGTGGGCGAGTTGATCCGCACGGTGCAATGCCTTGCCGACGTGAGGGCAGGCACCATGGCTGGCAACGTAGGGGCATTCAGGCGCATCGTGGCTCACATCTCCAGTATCGAAACCACCAAGGGCCGCACCGTCCGCAACGACGATGGCCGCAAAGTCTGGCACACACAGGTTGACGCCGTGCCGCTGGCAAAAATCACCCCTGCCGCCATCGAAGCTTGGAAACTGAGCTACGTGGCAAGCCGGGGGAACGGCGACGAAATCAAGACCCGTGCCGCCAGAATCACCGTCAATTCGACCATCCGCTGTGCAAAGTCCCTGTTTGCCAAGGATCTCTTGAAGCCCATCAGCGCAAGCCTGCAACTCCCCTCCCCTCTACCCTTTGAAGGCGTGAAGCTGTTCCCCCGCCAGAGCATGCGCTACAACCGCAAGATTGACGCCAAGGCCATTCTCGCCGCAGTCCGTGACGAATTACAGCCAAATGACCCCGAAGCCTTCAAGGCCGCAGTTCTATGCCTGTTTGTCGGGCTGCGCAGAAACGAAGCCGACAAGCTCCGCTGGCGCTCCATTGACTTTGCACGGGGATTTATCCAAGTGGAGACACAGACCGACTTTGCCCCCAAGGCCGAAACCAGTTTGGCAGCCGTGGAGATTGACGCCGAAATCGTGAACATCCTCCGGGCCTTTCGCGAGGCCGCGCCAAATGCCGATTATGTGCTTGATGGCACAGCCGTGAACCCCAAGGCGAACTATCGTACCTACCGGGCGAAAACCACGTGGGCTAGATTCATTGCATGGTTACGCGGTCATGGCGTGGATGCCCAAAAGCCGAATCACGAACTGCGCAAAGAAGCAGGTTCCATCATCTGCGAAAACCACGGGCTATTCGCTGCCTCCCGCTTCCTGCGCCATGCGGACTTGAGCACCACGGCACAGCATTACGTTGATCCGCGTGGACGCGTCACCGTGGGCCTTGGCTCCCTGCTCACCAGCCCCGCGCAAAACATCATCGCAGCGGATTTCAAGACCCGTAAAACCCCCGCAAACTCAAAAAAGAAGGCACGCACGGCATGAGAAAATCAAAACAATCCACCTTGCTCCGACAAGAAACGCCGAATCACAGCAGGTTTGGGCTCCTTGCTCCCCAAACAGCCGGAGAACATCATCGCGCCCAAATTCAATTTATCCGATCCGACAATCGAGGGAAACGGCGAGGTTCACGCTAATTGTAAAAGCTCACGTCGCGCGCCAAATTATCATCGCAAACGGTCTTAAAATATGAAACCAAAAAAAGGGCGGAAACTTGACAATAATCCTGTTGAAGTGGCGGCATTGCCACCTGCCTATGATCTCGACATTGAGCAACGCACATGCCACCAACTGAAGGTCCCCTGCAAACAAGCCGTCGCATGGATGGAAGGTGGTCGTGTCCAGATATCTGTCTATGCGTCCAACTCGGACAAGGTGGATCTTCGCTCAAAACGTGATGCCATATTCCAGCGTTGGGTCAAAGAATCAGGATTGCTCGGCAACGCTGAACTCGAAACTGAAACGCCGATAGACGCAAATCGGCTTGTCCCTGAGTATGTCAGATGTCTGGCAGCATCCAATGGCGAGGCATGGCATTGTTGGAGGTCGGTTGATGTCGGCACCGCCCTCACAATTCCCCCGGGTACACCCCCTGCACGACGTTTCCAGATAATTCCCTTGGAGTTGTCAATCTTTGATCCTGACAAAGCACCCTTAGTCTGGCGAACAAAAGATGATATGCCTGTGGCGGAACGATGTGTGCTTTTCGGTAGACAACTCCTTTTTGAAGCGGCCCGGGTTTATGCCATGGGATTGAAATTTATTGAGGGATTTGAAAACGAGTTCGAGGAGATGACGAAGTATCCGCATTCCGTCGCAGGCACCATGCCTGTCCGACACTTGCTTAATGCCAAAAACCGCATCTTGGCGATGGTTTCGAACGTCCTGCTTCTCGAATACACACCCAACCGAGAACCCGATGGAGCCATTGCCATGCGCCAGGGGTTTCTTATCGGGCGGTGGCTTGCGCAAGCCGAGGCAATAATCTCCAACGCGGGCTTTACCAAATTCGCATCACAGCAAGCAAATACAGGGCAGAAAACTTCAAAATTCCTGAGCTGGATTATTGGTTTACAAGATTCGTGCCTGAAAGACCTTAGCACTTCGCAAATCTTCACCTGGCTACATGGAAAAGATGATCCCGAATTTAAAGGACACAAACTCATCGTGAAGGACGATGGACTGAAGCGGGGAAATGGACGCACTTTGAAATTGGCAACGTTCCAAGCCTCGCTCTCGCGAGCAAAAGGCCGTGCTCGCAAGGAAGGTTCCTCAGAAAAAATTAACACTTAGGCCAGTGTTAATTTCCTGAAGGTGACGGGGACGAAAAGGATGGAACTTTAGGAGTCCTATGAGCACTGCAAAGGACACCAATACCCCTTCCCCCTTCCTTACCCCCGCTGATCTGGCTGCGCGCTGGAAGGTCACGCCGATGACCCTCCGCCGCTGGCGCAAAGCGGGGAAAATCAAAACCTCGTTCCTCGGCCGCGGCGTCCGCTTTGCCCTTTCCGAGGTGGAGCGCTTCGAGCGCGAAGCCCAGGCATAACAAAGCCGGGGAGCTTTCGCCCGCCCGGCCCTGCGTGTGACTACGTGGAGAGTAGGCGATTGATTTCCCGGCGCAACGAACAATTGCGCCCCCATGCACACCTCGTCCCGCATCGATGCGGACACGCTCAAGCAGCGTCTGCCCGCTTACCTGTCCGCCATCGGACACCCACCGCGCTTCCACCCGAGCGGCACCCGTCTGACAGCGCTCTGCCCGCTGCACCAGGACACCAAGCCATCCTTCACCGCCACACTCAAGGGTGAAACCTGGGGGTGGTACTGCCACCCCTGCGGATTCGGCGGCACGGTCATTGACCTTCATGCAGCACGCTCCGGCAAGACTGTGAAAGCGGAGTTCAAAACCATCTGCGCTGAAATCGCCGCACTCATCGGCCTTGATCCCGCCACGGCACCAGCCCCACCATCGCACAAATCACCGCCTCCAGCGCCGGCGAAGGCATCCAAAGCCATCAGCGCCCACGAGCTGGAGCATCTCACGTCACCTTGGCGTACCCGGCTTTATGAGGACGTAAAGTCGTGCGCGGCCTTCGCGCGCGAGCTTCAGCTTTCTCCTGAGACCCTCCGCCGCCTCACCACGCCTGCCCTGGACGCGCTGGGCATCGCGCCCGCTGGCTTCACCCTCACGAAGGCGGATGGCACCCTCTGCACGCTGCTCAAGCCAAGGCTGGCCTACATCGGGGACGGTGGTTACAAAATCCGTGCCCCTTTTGGCGCTGGCGGCCCCCGGTTCTGGCGGGTGGGCGAACTTCGCCGTCCTTGGCGCAGTCACTGGCTCTGCCGCTCCGCCCCCATCATCACCGATGTTCACTTGGTAGAGTCTGAAACCACCGCCGCAGCCCTCATCGAGGCCGGGTTTAATGACCCCTTTCATGCGGGCACCTGCGTCGTCGCCACTTCGGGAGCCAACGGCTTCGATCCCGCCTGGGTATCGCTGTTCACGGATCTGAACGTCCACTTCTGGCCCGACAACGACACCGCAGGCCGGCGCTTTTACCAGGAAACCTCCCTCCTCCTTCACGGCACGGCCAAAGGCATTTGCCAGCATAAACCCGACTATCAAAACCCAACCGCATGAGCTCGAAACCAAAAACCGCCAAAGACCCAAAGGATGTCCTTGCTCTTCACGGCAAGGAACGCCTGCTCAATGCCCCGATTGAAGATTGGCAGCCGCCGGTGCAAGCCGTGCCGCCAGTACCCAAAGCCTCTCCCCCGGAAAGCCCTTCCGCCCCCACCACCAGACAGCCCCTGACCTTGCGCTCAGTTCAGGAGATTCTCGGCATGACCTTCCCCGCAGCCGATCTGGTCTGGAAATCCGGTTACCTGGCCAAGGGCGAGCGCGCTGTATGGTGCGGCATGGGGGGCGTGGGCAAGAGCCGCCTCGTCACCCAGATGGCGGTTTCCACACGCCTTGGGCAGACGTTTCTCGGCTGGCCAACCGATGGGAAGGACCTGCGCTGGCTCTTCCTGCAAACTGAGAATGGCAATCGCCGCCTGCAAGCCGACCTCGCCGCCATGATGGAGCCCCTGACTGAGGGGGACCTGAAGTCCGTCTCAGACGGCATCATGTTTCACACTCAGGAATCCGACACCGACGGCATGGTCTGGCTGGACAAACCGAATAGCTACCAAGCTGTGGAGAACGCCATTCTTGAATCAAAAGCCGACATTGTGGTGTTTGACCCTCTGCGTGACTTCACCACCGGAAGCTTGAATGACGATGGCGACATGGCAGAGGTGCTGGCCTTGCTGGGCCAGGTGACCAAGAAGGGCAACCCGCAGCGCATTCCACTGGTCATCCACCATGCAGGCACGGGAAAAGGTGGGATTGCGAAGGCTACAGGATACGACCGTTCCAGTTTTGGTCGCAATTCCAAGGTTCTCTTTGGCTGGACGCGCTCCCAGATCAACCTCGCGCCAGCCTATCCTGACAGCAACGACGTACTCATTGTTGCCAGTGGCAAAAACAATAACGCCACTGAGTTCCCCCCTTTCGCCATCCGGCTGGATCCACTTTCAAAGATGTACGACCGCGATGATTCATTCGATGTTTCCAAGTGGGAGGGGCGCGTGAGCGGAGATGCCGTCTCGAAACCAGATGTTGATGCACTCGTAAATCTGGTGCGCGAAGCAGGAGGTAAGATGGACAAGCAGAAAGCCATCGAAAAGCTCCGCGAGCTGCATGCCACCAAGCGTGACGCAGAGGACATGGTTAAGACCTCGCTGAAGACTCATCTGAAGGAGGTGAAAGAAAAACGTTCAGGCATGCGCGATGCGGTGCTGCTGGCGATTCGTTAGTTAGTTAGTTACACCCGGCGGGTACGCTTCTGGTGGATGCAACTAACGATTTTCGCCTCATGCAGCCGTTACGCCCGTTATCCCCAAAGTGGGAACAACGGATGCAACTAACGACCAACCTGCATACATCCCCCGTCAACATGCACCACGAGACGTCACGGCTCTGCTTTCTTCGGCCAACAGTCTCCTGGCCCCTCCCAGGCCCCCACTGCCCCACCCTGAGGCTCAAAACAGCCTCCAGAATTCCAAACCAGCCGAAGCAAATGAACCTTTCATCGAGACAACTCGGCTTCAATGGCAACCATGAACAAACACGAAGCAACAAAAACGCTTCAAAACACCCCACAGTCGCGCTCGCGCACACACAGGCGCGCACGTACGCGAGGCGGCCCGTCACGAAACTCAGGGTTTTGAGGGTGTTTGACTGGTTCCGGCGACCATGTCTTGCAGTACGGACAGCAGGTCATCGAGCAGCCCCTCCTTGATCTCACGCGCCAGCCCCTCAGCTTTGATCACGTCCCTACGGAAGGTCTCGTCACTGTCCATCCACCGGTGAAACGTCTGTCTGGGCACGCAGCAGGCCCGGACCACCTTGGCGCGGTCCTCACCCTCCAGCAGGCGTTGCAGCACCTCAGACCGCATTTCTGGCGTCAATTTGGACCGCCGGCCGGGTTTCATCATCACCCAGGCGCGGTTGGACACAAAGTACTCTCCGTGTTTTCGATAAGTCGCCGGCATGCCGGATCGAGCCATACCTCAGGGTCCTTGGCAATAGACCTGTTTTATCTTCCGTCTCGAAATCCTTGCCATTGGTTTTAAGAACCGCTTTGATCCGCCAACGCATGTCCCATCCAGTCGCCGACTACCTGCACGACCTTTATCTCATCTCCGGCGTCAGCGTGCCTGAAACCAGCGGCTATCCCGCGCTCTCGAAGCTCCTAAATGCAGTCGGCGACTCCTTGAAGCCGAAGATCACCGCTGTTATCCACCCGTCGAACAACGGTGCGGGCATCCCTGATGGCGGTCTCTTTTCCGCTAAGGAACTCAAAAAGCACGGCCCGGATTCACCAGCGCTTTTCCAGCTCAAGCCCGAACGTGGCGTCATCGAAGTGAAGGCGCTGGATGCAGACATCTCCGCCTTCGAGAGCAGCCAGCAGGTGCGGAATTACTTGGAGCACTACGGCCAGATCCTCCTCACGAACTATCGCTCTTTCGCCCTATGGTCCTGGCGTGGGGGCAAAGCCGTCGCGGGTGAGCGCTACAGCATCGCCCCGAGTGCGAAAGAGTTCTGGGACAAGACCCACACCGTCCGCAACGACCCGAAGCACCCCGAGCACGAGCGCCTTTGGCAGTTCCTCCGCCGCGCCCTCCTCAGCACCGCCCGTATCGCCACCCCGAAGGATTTGGCGCTGTATCTCGCCAGCTACGCCCGTGAGTCCCGCGCCCGTATCGAGATCGCTCCCATGGGCACGCTGGAGCCGGTGAAGAAGGCCCTTAGCGATTCGCTCGGTGTCCGCTTCGAGGGGGAGAAAGGCATTCACTTCTTTCAGTCCACTCTCATCCAGACCCTCTTCTACGGCATCTTCTCCGCCTGGGTGCTCTGGCATGAGGAAGAACCCGCACGAATCGACCGCTTTAGTTGGAAGAGCGCCGTCGATCATCTTGGCCTGCCGATTCTCCGCAGCCTTTTCCATCAAGTCGCCTATCCGGCGAACATTCGAGCTCTCGATCTCGAAGAAGTGCTCGACTGGACGGAGGACTGTCTTGCTCGCGTGGACCGCAGCAGCTTTTTTGCCCGCTACGACATGGGCGATGCCGTGCAGTACTTTTATGAGCCCTTCCTTGCCGAGTTCGATCCCGAATTGAGAAAAGACTTCGGCGTCTGGTACACACCACCGGAGATCGTTCGCTACATGGTCGGCAGCGTGGACAAAGCCCTGCGGGAAAACTTCCACCTTCCCGATGGGCTTGCCGATCCCAGTGTCATCGTGCTCGATCCCTGCTGCGGCACCGGTGCTTACCTCGTCGAGACACTGAAGCTCATCCGCCGCCGCCTCGTCGAGGGCTACGGCGAAAGCCAGGCAGGGCTAAAGATCAAAGAAGTCGCCAAACACCGCCTCTACGGCTTCGAGTTGCTACCCGCGCCCTACGTCGTCTCCCACCTCCAGATTGATCTAATGCTCACCCGCTGGGGTGCCGCGCTGGATCATGAAAAAGACGAGCGTGCCGGCGTCTTCCTCACCAATGCCCTCACTGGCTGGGTGCCCATCAAGTCCCCCAAAGACCTCCCCTTCTCCGAGTTCGCCGCCGAGCGCGATGCCGCCGACCATGTGAAGCAGCAGGAGCAAATTCTCGTCATCCTCGGCAATCCCCCGTATGACGGACATCCGGGCATGGCGATTGGCGAAGAGCGAGGATTAACAGAGGCTTACCGTGAAACCAAAGAAGCGCCCGCTCCCACGGGACGTGGCCTCAATGAGCTCTATGTTCGCTTCTTTCGCATGGCAGAGCGCCGCATTGCCGAAGGCGTCCCGCAGAGTGATGAACTAAAGCCCGGCCCGCCCAGTACCGATGCCAAGGGCATCATCTGTTACATCAGCAACTACTCCTGGCTTGAGGGACATTCACACACAGGCTTGCGGGAACGTTTCATGGAGGTCTTCGATTCCATCAAGATCGACTGCCTCAACGGCGACAAATACAAAACCGGCAAAAAGACACCCGAGGGCAAGCCCGACCCAAGCGTCTTCTCCACGGAAAAAAACCGCGAAGGCATCCAAGTCGGCACAGCCATCGCCCTCATGGAACGCAGGCCACAGACGAAGGCTCATATTGATACTGATCCGGAAACCTACACGCCGCGAGCTGAACTTCTGTTCCGTCATTGGTGGGGGAAAGACAAGGTTCGTGAACTAGCTGTCTCCGAGGACAAGCCAAAGGCTTGGACTACTTTGTCACCCGGCAAACACGTTCGCCTAGAGTTCTTTCCGCAGCAGTCACGTTCTGATTACACTGACTGGCCATCCCTGCCGAAGCTGATGCCAGAGAAGTGTGCTGGAGTTCAAACCTCGCGGGACGAAGCCCTAGTTGCCTTTGATCGCGATGCTCTGCGCGAACGGATGGTTTCATACTGCGATAAGAGTGTCCCGCTCAAAGCTATTGCTGAGCGTGCGCCTTCGTTAGGAAGAAAGGCATTTGATTATGATCCGCTAAAGATTCGTGCGGAGCTTGCCGCAATAAGAGTCAAGGAAACACAGTTCGTGCGATATGCGTATCGCCCTCTGGATGTGCGTTGGTTGTTCTGGGAGGGAACCACCAAACTCCTTCATCGGCCATCACCTGAGTTGTTTCGTCAATTCGTGCCCGGTTCGTTGTTCTTGGTATGCCAGCCGAAGACGCGTGGCGTTTGGTCTCCTCCTCAAGTCATTACTGCCCTTGGTAGCCTCGATTTGATGGACCGTGGCGCGAGTTTCTTACCTCTCGAAGTTCAACCAACCGGGTCTGACGACCAAATCACCGCCGAAGCCCAAGCCGACCTCTTCGCCCCCGCGAAGCCCAGCGGCCCGCAACCCAACCTGACGAACTTTGCACGGGAGTATCTGGCGCGCTTGAAGTGCGGGGCGGAGGATTTTTTCTTCCACATCGTCGCAGTGCTGCACGCGCCGCTTTATCGTGAGGAGAACGCCGGAGCCCTGCGGCAGGACTGGCCCCGCGTGCCCCTGCCGAAGACCGCCAAAGTCCTCCAAGCCGGAGCCGCCCTTGGACGCCAGATTGCCGCGTTGCTTGATCCCGAAACGCAGGTCGAAGGCGTCACCAGCCTCAAGGTTCGCTCCGATTTGAAAGGGTTAGGTGAACTGGCGGTGAAGAATGGCGAGAAGACTCCTGACCTCGCTATCGCCGCCCGCTGGGGCTACGCCGGTCAAGGCGGCGTCACCATGCCCGGCCCCGGCATGACCACCCCCGGCACCCGAGGCGAGGGCTACCTCGACATCCACCTCAACGCCACCACCCGCTGGAAAGACGTGCCTGAAGCCGTATGGAACTACACCCTCGGCGGCTATCAGGTGCTCAAGAAGTGGCTCAGCTACCGTGAGAGTGCCCTTCTCGACCGCCCCCTCACCAGCGACGAAGCCCAATCCTTCACCCACCACGTCCGCCGCATCGCCGCCATCCTCGCTTTGCATGAGAAGCTGGATGCGCACTATGGGGCGAGTGTTTGATCACCCGGCATACGAAGTCTGCATGAAGTTCACGATGGCCGTCGCGGAATCCAGCCTTTCGCGCCCCACGGGACCGCGATGCAGCGCCGCACACCCGCCCTTGCCCCCCCTCGCCGGCGCTCCAGATTTGGACGTCAACACCAGCGCCTAACTATCAAATAATTCAGGACTTCCCCAGCCCCTTGGCTATTTCCTTGATGCAGGATTCTTCCACCCCACGCCGGCGCATCTGACGGTCGTTCCAGTGCAGGACAAGGGAACGCCCGAAGTCCTGCATGGGTGCGAACTCGTGGATAACGACATGGTGGTCGCCCAGCCCATGAGTGCCGAAGGAGGGCAGCAGCCCCGCGCAGACTCCCTGCACGATCAACTCGCGCACCTGCAGCAGAGAATCACATTCGACCACGGGATGGAACTCTCCCATAGCGGCGCTCATGGCCGCCCGAAAGGTTGCATCCAACTGACCGCCCCCGCCATTGGCCGCAAAGGGCAGTGATCGCCACTCAGCGGGGTCACTGAGTGCCGAAATGGGTTTGCTGCCAAGCAGCTTGCGGGAGGCGCACAGAGAGAACGCCACGCGCTTGCGCAGCGGCAGACTCGACTTGAGCCGAAGTTCCTCAGTGATGGCGTCATCCCGGACGATGGCAAAATCGAGCTGCCCGTCCCGAATGCTCTCAACGAGTTCTCGGCTGCGCTGTGACGAGAGCCGCAAAGCAGAGCCACCAAGCAAGTTCCGAATTTTGGACACGCAGGGCACGACCAACCATTCCAGAACACTCGCGCCGGCCCCGATGCTGAAGGTCCTGCGCTGACCGCGCAGCTTCTTTTGAAACTCCTCCAGATCCTGAAATTGCGACCTCACGAGATTCGCCAGATTTTCCCCAGCTTCCGAAAGCGCCAGTGTCTTCCCGCGCCGCACGGTGAGTTCGGTGGAGAAGTATTGCTCCAGTTCCCCGATCTGCCTGCTGATGAGCGCTTGGCGGGCAAGGCTGTCAGGGGCCGCCTTGGCGATGGAGCCCTTGTCGGCAAAGGCAAGGAAGTTGCGCAAGCGGTCCAGGGAAAGACCATTCAAAGGAGGAAGGGAATCACTCATAACTTACTATGAAGTAATATATACACCATTTTACCACATAGTCGATGTGCATATTTCAGGTCATGATGGGAGTGCAATGAAACCACAACCCTACGACCTGATCGGCGACATCCACGGACAACACGACAAACTCACGGCCCTGCTCGAAAAGCTGGGCTACATGCCCCACAGCAGCGGTTTCCACCACCCCGAGGGGCGCAAAGTCATCTTCCTGGGGGACTACATCGACCGCGGCCCCAAGGTGCGCGAAGTGCTCGTCACCGTGCGCGCCATGATCGAGGCCGGCGATGCCCTGGCCATCATGGGCAACCATGAATACAACGCCGTCTGCTACCACACACCAGATGGCAGAGCTGGCTGGCTACGCGAGCACAGAGAAGAAAATAACCGACAGGTGACTGCCACCCTGCGAGCCTTCGAGGGACGCGAAACCGAATGGGCCGACTGGCTGGAATGGATGAAATGCCTGCCCATGTTCCTCGACCTCGGCGCACTGCGCTGTGTCCACGCCTGCTGGGACACCCGCCGCATCAAACGCCTGACCGGCCGCAGCCTCACAGAGCATGCCTTTTTACACGCCAGCGCCGCCAAGATGACTCCAGAGTACAGAGCCATCGAAAACGTGCTCAAAGGCCCGGAAATCCCCGCCACAGAGGGCAATCTCTTGCGCGACAAAGAAGGCACCTACCGCAACACCATCCGCGCTCGCTGGTGGGACATCTGCGACGGGCTCACGATCAGCGACATCGTCATGCCACCCGGCAGCATGGCGGACTCGATGAAAGTCGATCCATGGATGCTGAACCGCCTGCCCAACTACGGCCCTGAAGAGCCCCCCGTGTTCTTCGGTCACTACTGGCTGCCTGCCGATGCTCCGAAAGCCCCGCTGGCACCCAACATCGCCTGCCTGGACTTCAGCGGCGGCCTCGAAGGCCCGCTTGTCGCCTATCGCTGGGACGGTGAGCAGACACTCAGCGCCGGAAAGTTTGTCAGCACCCATTAAAATTGAAACGGCACATGCACTCAAATTCAAACCTCCAAACCTTCGCCAGCGCTGCACAAAATTGCGCCATGCAGATGATGAGCAATGCTGCCTACATTCAGACCGAGTTGCCCAGTCTTAGGCTGCCAGAGGGCTTGAGCGAACAAATTGCCACGCTGTGTGACAGCCTCATCGCCACCAAGCACGATGTCATCTCAGAAATCTTCGAGCTGTCTGAAGTGTCAGAATCTTCCACCACAACGGCGGAGATCAAAATGCGGGTCAGAAGAATCATCCAATGGCTATGGGAAACCATCCAGGAGATGAATGAGGTAGTTCAGTCTTTGCAGACTGCCGCCGGCGCCGATCCGCAGTTTTCCATCAGTTGCCTGCTGGTCGCCGAATCGGCCTCCAACATCCTGAATCCTTTCAATCGCGCAGCAGAAGCCGCCGATGGACTCCCACAACCACAACAATGAACCAAACGGAACCTCCATTTACCACAGCCGATGAGCACACACGAAAAACGCGTGCCGTCATGGACCAGTTGAGAGCTGCCTTGTACGCCGAGGCAGATCCAGCCGTTAGGGCTGAAATCCGAGATGAAATGGGCTGTGTCGCTATGTCCTGGCAGGTCCGCCAAATGTTAAATGACGATGCAGATTGATTTTGAACCAGGTCCGCCTTCGTGGCCTTACCAGATCCACATGGACCGCAACTCCAGGTCCGTGTCCGGCTCTGCAGGCCGGCGCTATGTCTGCAGCAAGGCGACTCTGGAGCAGGCGGTCGCAGAATGCCAACGCATCACGCGAGACTCCCTGCTCGCGCTCTACGCACCGCACATGTCCGCTGTGGATCTGAATTACGCCTACCTCGAATCAGGTTTTGATCCCTTCATTGTCGGCGCACCATGTGTTCCTTTTTCGGCATGGGCCTTTGCCCGAAATTGCTGCTGTGAAATCACTGGAGAGGTCAGTGAGCCCCCCATCTCAGCTCACCCCTGTGACAAAAAGCCCCCTCCCCACCTGATCAATAATCCCGCTGCAAAACCGGTAATTGGCAGCTGGCGCAAGGATAGCCGCTGCGTCCAGTTTCTGCCCAACCCGTACGCCGAGGCCTGCCGACTGGCCCAGATGCAGGGTACTCAGCTTTGAATACTTTCCTCAACTCGATAGTCGAGGCTTTTTCGATCACGGAAACCTCAGACGTCTTCGAGAGTCGTCTCGGAGACTTTTTCCACCTTCTGGACAGAGCACGGGAACACCATCGATCGTTGATCCTAAAGCGCGTCAACTGACCAGTCACACCGCGCATAATCGCGCCGACGGTGACGCCCACAGACATCCTCCCTTTACCCCTGCCCATCCACTTTCACTTCAACCATCCGGTGCTATCTTGCATTCCGATGAAGCCCTCCGCAGCCCATCCTACATCCTCGCCAGCCTCTACGCCGCCTCCGCGTTACACGCCGGAGCAGATGACCGCGCAGATCGGAAACAGCGCGGGCAACCTCGGCCCTCTGTCGGGGGTCGTCCCGGAAACTTTGCCCGCCTGCTGGACTGGGCCAAGGCGAACCATCGTCTCGCCGCGCCACAGCTCTTTTAACTGAGCGCCGACCACGCGCGCATCCGCGCCGGCGGTGAGTACATCGTTTACGCTCACCAGTTCAACCGCCGCCATCGCCAAGTACGGCCACGGCCCCCCCAAGCCACGGAGGCCATCCTCGCCATCCCCTCAGATTCCGGTCAGGACACCACACTCATCTGGCGGGTGGACATCACTCCCCGGATGAAGGCAGGCGTCGAAGCCGGGCAGGCCCTCTTCGCTTGCCCCCGCATCACCGAGCCCCCCCTTCGACACCCCCGCTCAAAAGCTCTGGAAGAAACCCGCATTCAGGCGATAGATGACCTCCTCCATGGAAAACGCCGCCCCATTGCCGAAACCCCGCCTCCCAACCAGGCAAGAAGCAGCCGCGCTCAACTCCAGATACTCCTCACGCACCTCCGAGGAAGCCTACGCCCAAGTAGCCCACCTGCGGGAGATGAGCAGGCTCGCATCGCAGAAGCACGTCGCCACGACAAAGCGCTCCTGATCGCCTGCCTCCTGCCCCACCGAATACCACACCGCCCTCATCACCACCGCGAGGACGGGTAAAATCGACGAGCGCAACGTTAGGATTCATGGTCGAGCCGGGCAGGCTCCTGAAAAAGTGTTTACAAATTTGGTAAACAAACCGATAACTAAAAGCGGATGGAAGTCACTTATCGAACGACGAAGCTCCAAAAACTGGCCGCCAACTCCCGCGCTTTGAGTGCCGAACTGGGTCCGGTTTGTGCAAAGAAGTTTGAGCAGCGGATTTCCGAGTTCATGGCGGCGGATTGTCTGGAGGACTTGAGACACCTTCCCGGCCCCCGCGTCCACGAGCTAAAAGGTGATCGCAAAGGTCAGTTCTCAGCGGACTTGAAACACCCGCTAAGGCTGATCTTCCTGCCCACGAATGCGCCGGAACCCCGCAAGGAGGACGGAGGCTGGAACTGGGCAGGGATCACCCTTATTGAAATCCAAGAAATCACCGATACCCATGAGTAAGCCCATCAACACCCCAACCTATGCCACGCCGCCAGGAGACACCCTCCTTGAGACGATTCAGGTTCTAGGCATGAGCCAGATCGAGCTTGAGAGCCGCACGGGCATCAACAAGAAGACGATCAACCGCATCATCAAGGGCAAGGAGCCGATCACGCAGAAGACAGCTCTTGCGCTGGAAAAGGTGCTGAAGGTGCCCGCGCATTTCTGGTTGAACATGGACAACCGCTACCGTCAGCATCTCGCCCGACAAGCGGAGGAGGCAACGATGAGCGCCCACGCAGACTGGGTGAAACATTTTCCATACTCCGAGATGGTGAAGCTGCGCTTCGTGCCGCCTGCGACAACTGCGGGGGAGAAGGCCGGTAGGCTTCTGGAGTTCTTCAGCGTATCCCAGCCGGAAGGCTGGCGGCAGATGTATGCTGAGGATGAACTGGCGCTATCCTATCGCAAAACGGCCAAAGCCCAGGACAAGCTGGGGGCTCTGTCGGCATGGCTGCGCCAGGGGGAAATTCAGGTGGATGCGGTTGCCTGCGGTGACTTTGATGAATCGGCTTTTCTGAAGGCTATTGCGGCGATTCGTGGCTTCACCACGGAAGAGCCGAAGACATTCCTGCCGAAAATGAAGCAGCTCTGCGCCGAAGCGGGTGTCATTTATCTGCTCGTGCCCGAGCTGCCGGGTCTGGGCATCAGCGGGGTGATGCGCTGGTATCGTGGCAAGCCGGTGATCCAGCAATCTTTGCTCTTCAAATCCAACGACCACTTCTGGTTCACCTTTTTCCACGAGGCCAAGCACGTGCTGCAGAAGCGCAAGAAGGACATCTTTCTCGAAGGCGTGAACGCCGAGACAGAGGACCTGCAACGTGAGGAGGAGGCCAATGTCTTTGCCCGGCACTGGCTCATCCCCGAGGCGGAGTGGAACCGCTTTGTGGGAGAAGTCGCCAAGATGGAGTCGGCGGCGATCCGCTCGTTCGCCAAAAGCATTCAGGTTCACCCCGGCATCGTGGTGGGCAGGATCATGCGTGAGAAGCTGTTGCCCTATTCGCACCCCGCGAGACACCTCATCACCAAATTTATCTGGGCATGAGTGCCAAAGAGCACATAAAAGCCCCGACTCGAAATCGCGGTCATTGACCATCCGCGCCGGCGGTGAACCATCGCTTCGTCAGTGCTCAAGCGCTGCAACTGACCAACCAGCCCACGCACAGCACCGTTGCACGGTGGGCGCACCGTTCCAAGTGTACTCTTTAATCGGTCGTTCTCGCACGGCGGGGACGGCTTTTGGGTTGCAACGTGACGCGGATACGTAGGGGAGATGAACTCAAAAAGTGTCCGAATAATGTCCGAGGCGAATTATTTTCAGCGCTCAGAACATCACATAACCAATTGATTATCAGTTGGTTGCCTCACAAGGATTCGAACCTTGAATAACAGATTCAGAATCTGCTGTGTTACCATTACACCATGAGGCAGTGAGTGGCGGGCGGAGAGAATAGAGGCACCCGACGTTCTTGCAAGTGCGAGGGCAGACTTTTTCAGCCCCGGCCGGTCAATTCTTTTTTATGGGCCTTGGTTTCGGCCACGATCACCCCGCTGAGGCAGATCAGGCAGATCAAGTTGGGGATGGCCATAAGGCCATTCGCAGCATCAGCGAAGTCCCAGACGGCCTGGGCAGGCTGCACGGAGCCAAACAGGACGGCCAGCACCCAGAGAAGACGGTAGGGCTTCACCGCGCGCGTGCCGAAGAGGTACTCTGCAGCTTTCTCGCCGTAGTAACCCCAGCCAAGGATGGTGGAGAACACGAAGGTCATCAGGCCGAAGAGCAGGAAAATAGGGCCGACTGCGTGCAGATCCCCAAACGCTGCGCTGGTGAGTGCCCCTTTGGGCAGCCCGTCTTTCCAGTGACCGCTGCTGACGATGACCAGACCGGTCATGAGGCAGACCACGACGGTGTCCCAAAAAGTGGCGGTACTGCTGACAAGCGCCTGCCGGACGGGATTGCGGGTCTGAGCCGCCGCCGCCACGATGGGTGCGCTGCCCAGCCCGGATTCGTTTGAGAACAAACCACGGGCGATCCCCGCCTGAGCCACCTGCTTCAATGTAGCGCCTACAAAACCGCCGACCGCGGCCTGACCGCTCCATGCCCCATTCCAAATGTCTGCAAAAGCCTGCGGCAGGGCGGCATAGTTTTTGATCAGCACCAGCAAACAACCAAAGACATAGCCGACGGCCATGATGGGCACGAGAAGCTCACAGACTTTGGCGATGCTCTTCACGCCGCCGAGCACCACGGCAGCAGTCAGCACGGCCATCACGCTGCCAGCCACCCAGCGCAGCACGACATCGGAGTCGGGTTTGATATGCTCCCGCAGGAGCTCGACGATGCTATTGGCCTGGGTCATGTTGCCGATGCCAAAGGCGGCGATGCATGTGAAAACGGCGAACAGGATGCCGAGCCACTTCTGCTTCAGGCCGCGCTCCAGCGCATACATGGGGCCACCGGCCATGCTGCCGTCCGGCATGGTGATGCGATATTTCACGGCCAGCACGGCTTCGGAGTACTTCGTGGCGATGCCGAACACGCCCGTCAGCCACATCCACAGGACGGCACCGGGTCCGCCCATGGTGATGGCGCCGGCCACGCCGACGATGTTGCCGGTGCCAATGGTGGCGGCGAGTGCGGTCATCAGCGCGCCGAACTGGGACACATCCCCCTCCCCTTCTTTCTCACGCGAAAAGGAGATTCTGATCGCCTGCGGCAGGAAGCGCTGGATGAAGCCAGTGCGCACTGTCAGGAACAAATGCGTGCCGAACAGCAGTATGATTAGAGGCAGTCCCCAGACAAAACCGGAGAGGTCGGAAGCAATTTTGGCAAAGTCCATGGAGCCTTGTAAGGGATTAAGTCATCTTTAGCCAAGCAGAAACAATGCCCTAGGCGCATTTCTCCTCTGTGAAGACGTTTTTGGGGGGAGGTGACATTCCCATTGCGTATTTCAGCGCCAATCCGCTATCTTTGCGACCCCAATCCATCCCCATGAAGCCCTCGCTCTTCCCCAACCGCCGTACTTTCCTCCGCAACACCGCCGCAACCGCCGGCAGCATCTTTCTCCCCAATCTGCTGATTGGTCAGGATGGTGTCGTCAAAAAAATCAATGTGGCCGGCATCGGTGGTGCAGGTGGCAAGGGAGCCTCTGACGTGGGCATCTCCGCCAAGGGCGCTAACATCGTGGCCATCTGTGACGTGGACCGTTCGCGCCTGAAAGAGGCGCAGCAGAAGTATCCGGACGCGAAGATGTTCGAGAGTTTCCGCGAGATGTTTGAAACGATGGGCGACAAGATCGACATGGTCACTGTGTCCACCCCGGACCACGCGCACTACCCTGCAGCGATGGAAGCCATCAAGCGCGGCAAGCATGTGTGCGTGCAGAAGCCTCTGGTGAACCGCATCTGGGAAGCAAACCAGCTGCATGAAGCCGCCAAGAAAAAGGGCGTGAAGACCAACATGGGCAACCAGGGCCACACCGGCAAGGGCATCCGCTTCCTCAAGCAGTGGGTCAGCGAAGGCATCGTGGGCAACGTCAAAGAAATCCACGTCTGGACCAACCGCCCGATCTGGCCCCAGGGCAATGAAGCCAAGGCCAAGTACATCAACGGCACCGTGCCGAAGATCAAAGAGAAGAAGAAAGGCCCGGACGGCAAAGACATCATGGTCGACACCGCCGAGGATCTGTTCAACTGGGAACACTGGCTGGCCGCCTGCCCTTCCGTCCCCTTCACCGATGGTCTGCATCCCTTCGCCTGGCGCGGCCATCGCGAATACGGCGCAGGTGCCATGGGCGACATGGGCTGCCACCTTCTCGATGGTCCTTTCTGGGCCTGCGGTCTGGGTGAACCCTACAAGATGGAAGCTGAGTGCAACGAACTCACGGACGTGAGCTGGCCGAAGTCCTCCCACGTGGTCTTCTACTTCAAGACCGCGAAATACGGCGAGATCAAACTACACTGGTATGAAGGCAGCCTGAAACCTGAGCGTCCGGCTGAACTGGAAGCCGACCGCGACTGGGACAAGATCAAGGGCGGCTTCCTCCTCCGTGGCGACGCCGGCGTGATCCTCAACACCGACGACTATTGCGGCAGCCCACGCCTCATCCCGAGCACCAAGATGGCTGATTTCCTCGGCGGTAAAAAGCCCGAGCTGAAGCTGGAAGGCGCGCTGGCCGAAGGCGAACCGCAGCTCGAACTGATCCGCGCCATCGAGCAGGACAAGATCTGCGGCAGCAATTTTGATTATTCCGTGCCGCTGACCAAGTTCTGTCTCCTCGGTAACCTGGCCATCGCCAATCCTGGCAAAGTCATCAACTGGGACGCCGCCAAGCAGGAGTCCGATAACGCTGAGGCCAACAAGCTCATCACCCGCGCGGCCTACCGCCAGGGCTGGGATTACAAGTCCATCTAATCGGGCTGCAGGCCTGATGCGCCAAATCTAAACAACGACGCCCGGCAGTGTGAACTGCCGGGCGTTTTCTTTGTGATCTTTAGAACATCACGCAAACAGATGCGTGAGGGGCTGGCCTTTGTCGGCCACGGTGAAGGGACGCTTGCTGGGGGAATAGATCACCTGATCGAGCGGCAGGCCGAGGGCGTAGCCGATGGTGGCGTTGAGATCGGGCGGGCCGACCTTGTCGGTGGCAATGCCAGCACCATCTGGTGTGGTGGAGCCGTATTTGATGCCGCCTTTGATGCCGCCGCCGACGATGACGGAAGAGAAGATCGGGTAGTGATCGCGGCCCTGGTTCTGATTGATCTTCGGCGTACGGCCGAACTCGGAACTGACCACGATCATGGTGCTGTCCAGCATGCCACGCTGCTCCAGATCGGTGATGAGCGCTGCGAGCGCAGTGTCGAGGGTGTTGCAAAGCTGCGGGACATTGATGAAGTTGGCCACGTGTGTGTCCCAGCTGCCGAGGCTGACTTCGATGAAGCGCACACCGTGTTCGACGAGACGACGAGCAAGCAGGCAGCCCTGGCCGAAGGTGTCCTTGCCATAAGCCTGGCGCACGGCGTCGGGTTCCTTGGTCAGATCGAAGGCCCCGAGGTCTTCGCTCTTCATGAGCTTCACGGCGTCGTCATAAACGTCTGAGTAGGCTTTGACGCCACGCGTGTCCCACTTGCCCTGAAACTCGGCATCAAGGGAATGAGCAAGATCGCGGCGCATGCCGAAGCGTTCATCGGTCACGCCTTTTTGCGGGGAGACGTTTTGCAGGCCGGCCTCGGGATTGTTCACCATGAGGGGGCCGTGGCGCTTGGCGAAGAAACCGGCGCCGGGATGACGGCTGTCATTGCCGACATACACATACGGCGGCAGCGCGGGATTGCCGGGGCCCTGGAAGAAGCTGAGCCATGCGCCCATGCCGGGATGCTTGATGGTGCTGCGCAGACCAAAGCTGGTGTGCATGAAATAATTCGCCTGCTCATGCGCGGCGGTGTTGGTGGCCATCGAATTGATGACGCAGGCATGATGCATCTGCTTGGCCATACGCGGCAGGTATTCGCTGACCTGCACGCCGTCCGCGCTGGTCTTGATGGCCTTCACGGGACCGGCGACTTCCTTGTTGTCGGGTTTGGGATCCCAGGTGTCCAGATGACTCTGACCACCGGTCATGTAGAGGAAGATGACATTGCGCGCGGTGGCGGCCTGTTTGGCGGTGGCGCTGCCTTCACCAACTGCGAGGGCTTTGCCGGAGAAAAGATGCTCCACTGAGGGCAGCAAACCGACCCCGAGACAGGACTGGGCCATGCGGGTCATGACAGCGCGGCGGGAGAGATCGTTGTTGGGCGTTTTCATGGTGAATTCAAATGAGGTGTTGCTGAGGCAGGGCGGAAATTATTCGACGAAGATGAAACGCTGCGTGCTGAGCGCGGCGAGGGTGATGTCCTCCCACAAGGTCTTGGAGGAGGCGTAGCTCTCCACGGTCTGGAGCATGTGGGCCTTCTCCTTGGCGTTCGGTGTGCGGGAGTAGAGACTGAGGAAGAGCGTGTCGATCTTCTCATCGTTGGTTTTGGCCTTGCGGAGATTGATGCTGAGCGTGGACCAAGCGCTGGTGAGCTGGTTGAGCAGGGAGCCGTTCATCATCGTCAGTGCCTGCGGCACACTGGCTTCGTCGCTGGCGTTTTCGACGATCTCGCGATCACTCTGACCAAACTCACGCAGGAAGTGACCACGCGGAGCGGGAGATGGCAGCTCGGCGGCACGGCTCCAAGTCTGGTGGAGTGAGCGCTGGAAGTTTTCGAAGCCCTTGATGCTTTTTTCATCCTTCATGCCGAGCACGACTTCGTCCGCCTTGATGATGGACATGACTCTTGGATCCAGCGGTGCAGCCTTGGCATCCACGCGGCTGTCTTCCATGAGATTCATCATGGCCATTTCCATGGGGCCATCACCACTGACGGCGGCGAGTTCCTTCTGGATCTCCTGATTGCCGGACTTTTTCGCGGCGGCGTAGAAGCACTTGGAGACCTGCTCGCGCAGGATGCGCTGGCTTTCACCGAGACGGCGCTGGATATCGCGAGCCTTGACCTTGTCTTCCGTCTTGCGGGCCTCATCCAACTCTTTGCGCAGCTTGTCGAATTCCTTGTTCTGGTCGCGCATGGCGGCGGCGACTTCTTTGGCGGCTTCGTAGAGCAGCGGGGCTTCGGTCTTGTCGAGGAGCTGGGCGAGGTGGTGGCGGTTGTCCAGATCACGACGTTCACGCTCGCGGCTGCTCCAGTTTGGCTGATCGGGATCAGGGCTGACAAGGGTGACGAGTGAATCCCACACCTGCTCAGAGCGCATGCGATGAAACACCGGGCCCTGGAAGTAATAGGCCGTGCCGGGAGAGACTTCCTTGGTGCTCTCACGTGCGAAGGTCTGCGTGTTGAGCAGGAGGCGCAGGTAAGACTTCATGTCGTATTTCAGCGCAACCATCTGCCTCTCCAAAAAGTGCATCAGTTCGGGATTCGAAGCCACGCTGCTGTCCATCATTTCGTCCACCTGCTCGTAGAGGCCTGCACCAAAGACGCGCTGCCAGAGGCGGTTGGCAATGATGGTGGTGAAGCGCGGATTTTCCGGAGATGTCAGCCACTGGCCGAATTCGCCGATGGTGTTCGATTCCTTTTGCAGCGCCACGGGCTTGCCAAACATGACGGAGGCCTGAACGACATCCTTCGGCTTGGCGTCCTTGTACTTGTAGTCGTGTGGCAGACGGAGCTGGCCCTTGTTCTGAACCACCAAGGTGTCACGCAGCGAACGGGTCGCCTCATTGAGCGCCTGGCGCATGAGATCTCGGGTGTCGTTGTCGAGGGACTTGTCATTGCGGATCATCTTCTGCACTTCGTCACCGCTCTTGGAGCGGTAGCTGGAGGCGCTCATGTTGTGAGTGAAGGCCGCCATCTCGTAGAACTGCTTCTGCGTCCATTTGTCGAATGGGTGATCATGGCACTGCGCGCACTCCATGCGGGTACCGAGGAAGACGCGGGTGGTGTTGGAGAGATTGTCCAGCGGCATGCCGCGGTCGCGCATGTAGTAGCCGATGGCGCCGGTGTCGAAGCAGGAACCTTCGCTGGAGACAAGCTCGCGGGCGATCTGATCGTATGGTTTATTTTCCCGCAGCGCGGCGCGGAGGTAGTTCAGGTAATTCAGCGATGTGGTGCTGCCGGCAACGCCCTGGCTCTGCGCACGGAGCACATCCGCCCAGTAGTTGAAGAAATTCTGCACGTAACCTTCGCTGGCCAGAAGTGAATCGATGAGCTTGGCTCGCTTGTCCGGCATCTGGCAGGCATGGAAGGCGCGGGCTTCATCCAGCGTGGGAATGCGGCCCACCACCGTCAAATAAACACGGCGCAGGAAAGTGGCGTCATCGACGAGGGCGTTCGGCTTGATCTGGTGTTTCTGCCAGCTTTTGGCGAGCAGCGCATCGACCTGCTTGGATGCGGCCGTGGTGTCCACAGGGGCGGCATGCAGCGCGACGGCGAACAAGGTGGTGGTGAAAATCGAAAGTGTGTGGCTGGCTTTCATGCCAGAACCAACGCAGCGCTCCAAAGACAGATGTCAGCGCCGCCTCAGGATGCCAAATCCTGCACACCAAATGGCAATCCAGTCATTGCCAGCCATGCCGGCAACGGCGCAGGCTCGGATAAAATCACTTCGCGGACGTGTCATTGAGCAGCCCCTTGACCACATCCACCGCTTCCCCGAGGCCCTTCATCAGTTCGGCAAGCCCCGGCCCCAGAATCCAGGAGGCGTAAGCAATGGCCATCCACCAGACGACGGCATTCACAATGATCATGGCCGTGACCAGCACCTCCACCCAGCGGCCCCAGACCAGGAGGTAGCCATTTTCATCCTTCTTCTGGCGGAAAATATGGTCTGAATACAAGGCCACGGCAGCCCACCAGAGCAACGGAGGGAGGAATAAAAAACCCATGATCATGCGCCGCATCACGGCACCACCGCGTTGATTGTAGGGCACGCGGTTGTAATCACGATAGCGGGCCACCCGGCGGCGGGTGGGCAGCACGGTCAAACCATCCGCAACGACCTGCCCGTCGGCATGAAGTTCCAACAGGGACGAAACGGGACGCCACTGCTCCTCGTCTTCGCGCTTCACCAGATCACTGTCGCGGATCGAACCGTAGGCGAGAAAATTGCGCAGGTCGTCCTTCGAACACGGACCAAGTGTCTTCTGGCCTTTGGCGATGTAATAGGATGCATGCACGAATCTGTAGGTAACGAACGGCTCTACGATAGTTCGAAGTGCGGGTAATATGCAATATCCGCACCAAGATGTATTGTAAGTTTTTTATATTCAAACGTGCCCGGTGTGCGCGTACTCCACTCATGCGCCTCCTCACCCTCCTGGCCGGTCTGTCCACCCTGACGCTGCACGCTCTCCCCCCTGCCCCCATCTCCAGCATCAAGGCCGGATTTGCTGAGCGTGACATCACGCCGGGGATCGGCATGGAGCAGCCAGGGGGCTACGGCAAGAGCTTCCACCGGACCTTCCACGACGCCTGCAAGGTGCGGGTGGCCTTGTTTGATGACGGGAAAAAAACGGCGGTGGTGATTGGTCTCGACTCGCTCGTCGTACCACGGCAGATCGTGCTGGATGCCCGGGCGCAGATTGAAAAAGCCACCGGAATCACCGGGGACGCCGTGCTGATCTGCGCCTCGCATTCGCACAGTTCAGGCCCCGTGGGCATGGTCATGCCGGGTGAATATGACACGGCTTCTGATCTGGTGAAAAAACTGGCCTATCAGGAATCCTCCTGCGCTGATCCGGGCTACCTGCTGCGCCTGACCCATGAAATTGTGGCCGGAGTGGTGGCCGCCAATCAAAACAAAGTGCCGGTGCAACTGGGCTGCGGCTTTGGCCAAGAGGACAAGGTGTCCTTCAATCGCCGGCTGCGCATGAAGAACGGCCAGAGCTGGAGCCACCCCGGAGCGGGCAATCCAGACATCCTCGAATACGCCGGGCCCATCGATCCGCAGGTCGGTGTCATCGGCGCCTGGGACATGCAGGGGCAGCTGGTGGGTGTGGTGGTGAACTTTGCCTGCCATGCCACTACCAATCCCGGCGGCATTTCGGCCAACTGGATTCAATACCTCGAAAAAACCATCCAGGGAGGACTCGGCACGCATGCGCCGGTGGTCTTTATGCAGGGGGCCTGTGGCGACATCACGCAGGTGGACAATCTCAGCACCAGCCAACGCCCCAAGCCGGAGGAATGGAGTCAGCTTGTCGGCGGACGGGTCGGCGCGGAGGCCATCCGCGTTTTGCTGTCCATGCCCAAAATCACCGCCGCGCCCATCGAGACGCGTCAGGAAGTCTTGAAGATCAAACGCCGCCCGCCATCGACTCAGCGTGTGGCGAAGAGCCTCGACATCGCCAGCAAACCGAGAGAGGCAGGAGACAGCACCGACTACCTGTTTGCCAAGGAAATCCTCATGCTGGACCACCTCAACAAGATGAATCCGCTCGTCGATTGCGAGGTGCAGTGCATCAAGGTCGGTCCCGCGTGTTTTGTTTCCGATCCTGCCGAATACTTCGTGCAGTACGGCCTCGACATCAAAAAAGGCAGCCACCACGTTTTCACCTTCCCGTGTGAGCTTTCCAACGGCATCGTTGGCTACGTGCCCACGGAAGAAGCCTTCGGCCCGCATGGCGGCGGCTATGAGACACGACTGACCGCTTACTCCAATCTCGAAATCACGGCGGGAACTCAGATGGCGAAGAAGGGTGTGGAGCTGGCGAACCAAATGGCTGCGGAGCACAAGCCCGAGCCGCAGAAAGCCCCGCCCTTCAGCCAGCCTTGGACCTATGGCAATGTGCCTCCGGAGCTGGAGTGACCGTTCTGTGATTGCAGTTCTGGCCGCTCCGTGCCAAATCAGCTGCACATGACTCCTGCTGAACTCCTCACCGCCCTCAACTGGCGCTACGCCACCAAGGTCTTCGACTCCACAAAGAAGATCCCTGCCGATACTTGGGCCGCGCTGGAGGAGTCGCTGATTCTCACGCCGTCCAGCTACGGTCTGCAGCCTTGGAAGTTCATCATCATTCAGGACAAGGACCTGCGTGAGGAGTTGGCGGGGCATTCATGGCGTCAGCGCCAGGTGGTGGACTGCTCGCATCTGGTCGTCATGGCCACACGGCGCACGATGTCCGAAGTCGAGATCGACGCCAATCTCATACGCATTGCTGAAGTACGTGGAGGCACGCCGGATTCACTGGCGGGTTTTCGCAAGATGCTCACCGGCACACTGGAGCAAGGGTACATGACAACTGAGTGGGCGAAGATGCAGGCCTACATCGCGCTTGGTCAGTTCATGGCGGCGGCGGCGCTGCTCGGCATCGACACCTGTCCGATGGAGGGTTTTGTGCCAGCCAAATATGACGAAGTTCTGGGTCTTGAAGCCCAGGGTTTCACCACAGCGGTGCTCTGCCCTGCGGGGTATCGTCATGCGGATGACCGCTATGCTTCGCTGCCCAAAGTGCGTTTCAAGAGCAGCGATGTGATCGAGCATCGCTGATTCGTCAGGGCTGCTGAACGAGTTGCACGAGGCATGGGTTTGAATGGGGCTCCAGCCACGCAAGGACTTGGCGCAAATTCATCTCGGACATCGCCGTGCATCCCGCCGTGGGCACATTCTCCCCCTGCCAGATGTGCATGAAGATGCAGGAGCCAAGACCGGGCGTATTGCGTGGATTGTGGGCGATGACAGCACCGAGCTTGTAGCAGCCGATGGCGGGAACCATGGTTTCGGGACCGGTCCAGTCACAGGCCACAGTCCGATCATCCACGATCTGGTTGTAGTGCTTGGAGCGGACGTCATCGATGCCCCAGTGGTGCGCGGTGCAGTGAATGTAGGGCAGCTTGATCCAATCCGGCTGCACTTCATCACCAAAGGCTTGGGTGATGCGAAAGACACCGGCAGGAGCACAGCCGTCTCCTTCTTTTTTGATGCGCCAGCCTGCGGGTGCTGGCAGTGCAAACTCGCCATGGCCCCACGCCATGCCATTGCGGCCGATGCGGACGGGAATGGCCGTTCCGGCAGACTGCCAGTCATTTGTCTGCGTGCGTTCGAGCATTGTGAGCTCCGCCGCTGTCGTCTGCTGATCTGTGGCAGTCACATAAAGCACCTGCCTGCAGTCTGACGGCAGCACTGCGGTGATTTCTGAGGACAGCTTCACGGGAACGGTCATGCGCGCACAGGAGGCGAGCATGAGGAGCATGACAAGAAAACGATGCATGCGAGAAGCGGGTGAGAATGAAAACGCCGCAGAGTTTTGCAACTCTGCGGCGCTGAAGAGTGGATCTGACAGTCGGCTGTTACCAGCCGTGGGCGTCGCGGACTTTGATCATCGCGGCAAGGATCTTGTTCCAGGTGTCCGGCGTTTCGAGCACGGCGTTCGGGAACATGCAACCATCCCAGCAGATGTGCTGGATGCCACGGGCGGCGGCATCTTTGAGCCAGTAACCGGAAGCCTTGGTGATGTCGAGCTTGCCGTTCGGATCGTCAGCACGGCAGTGCTTGCCGGTCTTGTCGTGCGAGCCGGCGCCGTGGACGGTGCCGTCGTTTTGAGCGACGTGGAAGTCGATGGTCCAGGGGCGCAGAGCGTCGGTCATCTTCTCGTAAGCGGCCCAGAACTCGGCGTCGCTGTAGCCTTCCTTGAGGAGGGCGTGCTCAGGAGCGTTGTAGCCGAGGGTGTAGAGATAGGTGTGAGCGAGGTCGGCCTGGAAGCCGAGGGCGTTTGGCATGCCCACGCCTTCGAGGACGTCGAGCATGTCTTTCCACGAGTGCATGCCGGCCCAGCAGATTTCGCCTTCGGCGGCGAGGCGCTCACCGCTGTCTGCAGCGATCTGGGCAGCCTTCTTGAAGGTGTCCACGATGCGGGCGGTGCTGGCCTTGGGATTCTCGCGCCATTTGGCCACGCCGAACTCGGCGGAGTCGATGCGGATGACGCCGTATTTGCGGACACCATGTGCATTGAAAATCTTGGCGATGCGGCAGGCCATTTTCACGGCGCTGAGGAATTTTTCCTGCTGCGCGTCGTCGCCCATGGCGGAGTCACCGACGGTGCCGGGCCACACGGGGGCCACGAGGGAACCGACGCTGAAGCCCTTGCTGGCGATGAGATCGGCGATCTTCTTGAGTTCGTCATCACTGGCCTCAGGATTGGTGTGAGGGAGGAAGAGGAAGTAGTCGATGCCTTCAAACTTCTGACCGTTCACATTGGCTGCGGCGGTCAGGTCCAGCATCTTTTCGAGGCTGATCGGTGGTTCCTGGCCTTCGCCGTCGCCTTTGCCGACGAGTCCGGGCCACATTGCATTGTGAAGTTTGGGTGAGGAGTAGCTCATGGTAATTGCTTGGTTTGGGAAGCGAGTCGCGAGGTTAGCGGGAAGGTTTGCGAACGCACGAACAAAGTTTTGTGATTTCGGCAGGGAGAGGCTTAGGGAGTATTACTTCACTTTCTTCTTGGCTTTGGGCTTCGCTGCGGGGGTGGGCTTCCGAATGACGACCGTCACCGCGTTCTGCTGCGCTGCACCGGGAGTGCTGCGACCGCTGGTGACGATCTGTTCGAGTTCGGCAGTCATCTTCGTGACGATCTCGGGGTTCGTGCCCTGCAGGTTGTCCTTCTCAGCGATGTCAGATTTCAGATTGTAGAGCTGGGTGTCTGGCAGGCCTTTTTCGCCGGGGCTGCCGGGGCGGGGATCGCTCCAGCCGCCGGAACCGGCGCAGAGTTCGAGCTTCCAGTCCCCTTCACGCAGAGCGAAGGAGCCATTAATGGAATGATGGATCACGCTCTGGCGCATCGGCTTGCCGGATTCACCCAGCAGAGCAGGCAGGATGCTGAAGCTGTCTTCGGCGGCGGTTTCGGGAACTTTAACACCGACGGCATCGGCCGCCGTGGCCATGAAGTCCGTGAGGCAGACGATCTGTGCGGAGGTCTGGCCGCCTTTCACCTTCGCGGGCCAGCGGACGATGAAGGGCACACGATGGCCGCCGTCAAAAATGTCCGCCTTGTGGCCGCGCATGTTGTAGCTGGGATTGTGGCCTGCGGCGAGCAGCTTGGGGTAGTCGGCGCTGGGTGAGCAGCCGTTGTCGCTTGTGACAATGATGAGCGTGTCCTTGGCGATACCCGCATCCTCCGTGGCCTTCATGATCTGGCCGATGGCGTCGTCCGTTTCCATGACGAAGTCAGCGTAGAGGCTGATGCCGCTTTTGCCCTGCCATTTTTCGCTGGGCAGGATGGGAGTGTGGGGGGAATTCAGCGGCAGGTAGAGGAAGAAGGGGGCTCCCTGCTTTGCTTTCGACTCGATGACTTTTTTCGCCTCACGAGTGAAGGTGGGCAGCACATCCTCGCCACGGAAGCCGGGGGAACCGGGGCCTTCGCGGGTGTAGCTCATGCGGCCACCTGCGTTCATGGCGAGCTTGATTTTTTCCGTGGGATTGGCCACCACATGGTCGTTTTCGATGAAGCAATATGGCACCATGTCCAGCGAGGCACTGATGCCGAAGTAGGTGTCAAAGCCCACGCTTGTCGGGCCGTTGGTGATCGGCTTGGTGTAGTCCACGTTGTTCACCTGCTCAGCCTTTTCGATGTTCAGCTCCTCCGTGGGGCCCGTGCGCACCCAGTCCATGCCCAGGTGCCATTTGCCCACGCAATGCGTGGAGTAGCCCTGGGCCTTGAGCATGGCTGGCACGGTCAGGCGTCCCTGCTCGATCAGGCGCGGGCTGAGACCGCCGAGCACGCCGCTTTGCAGCTTGGAGCGCCAGGCATAGCGGCCCGTCATCACTCCATAGCGCGTGGGCGTACAGACGCTGGAGCCGGAATGAGCATCGGTGAAAATCATGCCTTCCTTGGCGATACGATCGAAACTCGGCGTAGCGATTTTGCCATCGGGATTCAGGCATTTCACATCGCCATAACCAAGATCATCGCAGAGGATGAAGATGATGTTGGGTTTGTCGCCAGCGCTGGCCGTGAAGCCTAGAGCGAGACACAGCAGGGTCGTGAGTACAAAGAAGCGGTTCATGGTGGAACCGCATTCAACGCGCTCAGCCTTCCGAGCTATCGAGATATTCCAAGGCTTTCGAGAAACTGGCCTGGGTGAGGAAATGATTGAGCCGCGGCGGCAGCTGGGCGCGCAGTTTGAGATGCTCGGCCCCGAGCTCCTCCGAAACCTGCTTCAAGGCCTCAAGATGCGCCGCAGGATCACGGTCACGAAAGGCGTGGTCGGCGATGAGAGCGAGCCGAAGCTGAAGAAGTGTGCGCAGTGAATCAAAGGATGTCATGCCTACATGTTCTTGAGGCGGAAATAACTCACCACCAGTTTTTCACCCGGTTCCACCTGAAAAGAATACTGCTTGAGCAGGTCCGGCAAGGTTTCGAGCATCCAAGGGTACGTGAATGTGGCCCCGTTTTTGGTGTAAAGAATGTCATCCGCCAGGTACACCGCCGAGTGAACGATATTGCCGGAAGGCTTGGAGAACAGGGCGATGTCACCATAGCGGGGGTCCCCAGCCGCAGGAATGTAATCTTCCTTCAGCTTCTGCATGAAGTGAGCAGGATCACTCATCTGCTGGTCCGGCACATCCTGAAAAAAGTTAAAGGAGGTCCAGTGGCAGTCGCGCACTGGTGCAGGACCGTTCAAAGGATTGTCCGGTGTGGGATAAACAAACATTTGGGAAGAGGGCAGCGGCGGCAGGACGTTGATGACTCCCAGCGTGCCGCCGTTCGGAGCATCCGCGATGGATTCGAAGATGGTGCGCACATCGGTGCCCTTGATTCCTTTGCCCCAGTAGTTTGCCAGGGCACTGATATCCATGCCCTGTTTGATGCGGAACCACATCGTCAGAGTCCGCTGGCAGGTCAGCCCCCGCATGAAGTCCCGCTTTTCCTCATACGTCGGCAGTTGGGCGAGGACGACGGACAAGCCGCTGAAAACCAGGTAGTCTCCATGTTCGCAGCAGAGCTGCTTGAAGAGCATCAGAGTATGCTCGCCGTTGTGAGAAGCCCCAAAGCGATCTCCCAGCGTATCCTTGTGAATGAAGGTGATCTGGCCACGATTCTCAGGATACTGCAACAGAGCCTGATAGAGTTTCTTGCGCGGTCCTGAAGGCAGCGCGAGCAGGGTCTTGGAAGAAGGCAGCATTTCCATGCCGCTGGCATTTTGAACAAGAGTCCCAGGCTCCATCAATTCCGCCTGCAGGTTGGCCGGCATCCCGGTAAATTCCAGCAAACGCACCACATCGCTGTAATGCGCATTGGGGAAGATCCACCGTGTGCCATTTTCTTCCAGTTTGCGCATTGGCAGCAACTCCTCCGGAGCGGCGATGGTGAAGGGAGTGGAATAAACCTCTCCCCAGGGTCCGGGACGCAAGGGGTGCCCCAGAGCAGTGGTCGTGACTGTTCCGGACATTTCCGCGCGGTCGTACCATTTCATGAGCACGGCGCCCAGCAGAACGCCTATGATCAGTAAAGCGGCACGCTGGAGGTTTTTCTTGGAAAATGTCTTCGACTTGGACGGCGCTGCTTCAGTGCTCTGCATTCAGTTTTTTGGGGGCGGACTAGGTGCCATAGAAACTACGCGCATCCAATCTGAATCATCTTCATTTTTTGCGCTTGCTTGAGGCAAACCTACCTTGCTCAGAGTATTTACGCGCCCTTGAACAAGGGAATGATTGGCACACGCCGATTTAAGCGACTACACACGCCGAATTAAGCGTCCCCCGCAAAAAAGTTTCAGAGCTTCGGCAGTGGTGGTTTGATCGGAGCCATCTGGCCGCTGACGATGCCATGAGCTTTGGTTGGGCGCTTGTAGATGTGGGTCCTGTAATTCTTATCTTCGCAGGCGACGAAAAGCTCGCCAAGGTCTTTGCCACCGAAACAGACATCCTTCGGCGGCTCCGGCGTCGGGATGATGAAATTCACGCGACCGGCTTGATCACAGACTTGAACACCGAGCGAGGTGGCGACGTAGAGCCAGCCGTTCGCATCCACGCACATCGCACGGACGTCCACAGGAAACATCAGACCGTACGGATTCTCTGTGAGGTAAAAGTGCTGTGCATGCTCAAACAAAGGCGGCTCAGAGCGCAGATGAAGGCAATCTATTCGCCCATGGTATCCCGTGACGTAAAGCAGGCTTTGATCAGGTGACAGGCAGATTGACCCGCCCGATGAACCTAAAACTTCGGAATGAAGCTTTGAGCCATGAAGGTAATGGTAGCTCCCGTCCATATCGACACGACCAATCAGAGCGTCATTGCCACCGGCAAAATACAATCGGCCTGAACTGTCGCAGCATATGCCGCTATGGCGTGTGTAGGGCACGTCGTATTTGTTGCCCTTGTCTCCAAATGCGATTTCTCGCTCCACCTTTCCGTTCGGTGTGACATCCACAATCTTGGCGACCTTGCTGGGATGCTGGGCATGAATGAACAGTCGCAGAGAGTCATTCGGGCCGGCTTTGAAGCCTGCGAGGTCGCCCTTCAGAAGTGCTTTGACTTCGGCCTTTCCGCCTGAGACGTCCAGTCGGGAGAAGAGCACTGCATCCTTTTCAGTGGAGCGTTTGCGAACATACACCGTGCCATCCGCGAATGCGGCCATTTCAGATATTAGGGACGGTTCTTCGGACTCAGATTTTTTGGGATCGTGCAAGACGCCTTGCCACTCCCCTTCTCCGACCACCTCATAGCCCTTCCACTTCGACTCCCCTTTCGCATTCGCTTTGATCTCGATGTTCGTCTGCCAGTCGCGCCAGAGCCAGCGGAGGACGTCGGGGAAGATTTGGGAGGCGTGCTTGGCGTTGTGGCCGCCTTCGCCCCAGGCGTGGTTCACGTCGTAGCCAGCCCAGGTGAGGCTGCGTTCCATCATCTGGTTGGCCATCCACCAGTCGCCGCAGTAGAGGTTGTTGTCGCCCGTGCCGGACTGGAGAAAAACGCGGAGGGGCTTGGGCTCAAATTTGCGCACCAGCACAGGCAGCTGGTCCGCGCCATGGATGCCGACGTAGGTGCCCACACCGGTGAAGACACGGCGAAAGCGATCGGGGCGATGCCAGGCGACCATGAAGGCGCAGATGCCGCCGCTGCTGTTGCCGGAGATGGCGGCGTGATTGGGATCAGTGCTGAGTTGGATGCCGTGCTTTTTCTCGATGGCAGGCAGGAACTCATCGAGCAGGAACTGCGAGTAGGTGGGCGTGATGCTGTCGTATTCGTAGCTGCGGTTGAAGCGCGGCAGCGCCCTGTCATCCGCCGCCGGCACCACACCGGGCTTGATGAAGATGCCGACCAGCGGGGGGATGTCCTTTTTGGCGATGAGATTGTCGAAGACGCCGGGAGCCTGGTAAATGACGCCGTCCTGAAAAACCATGAAGGCAGCGGACCTCGTTTTGTCAAAACCGGCGGGCAGATAGATCTGGTATTCGCGCTGGGTGCCGGGAAAGAGGCTGCCTTCCTTCGCAGTGTAGTTTTCTCTGAGCAGGGTGCCTTTCGGGGCGTTCGGCTGCGGCTTGGAATCTTCAGTGAGGGGAAACTCCGGCTCTGCGGTGAATGCCGTGAGAGAAAAAAGAAGGCTGGCGAGGATGAAACGCATGCCCCCATGCTGGCAGAGGCCGCCACGGGCCGCCAGCCTGAATTTATGCGCGCCATGCCATGAATAAAACACCTATGCCAGGACCTTGAGTTCGGGCTTGTTTCAGCGTGGGCTCCGGCTAGCATGGGGCAGCTTATTTCACCCCCTTCCATCATTCATTTGAAACCCGGTTTCGTTCTCGCTTGCGCACTCGTCGGCGCGGGGCTTGCCATGTCGGCCCCGATGGCGGAGAAGCGCACGGATGATCCGGGGGCGAGTTCTGAGATTTCACTGCTGCGCCTGAGCTATGAACGCGATCTGATCGAAGCCAGCCTGGCACCGGTCAAGGAGCAGATCACCACGCTGGGCACTTTGGAAAAGCAGTTCGCCGCCGAGCGTGATTACGACGATGCAATCACCGCGCGCGATGAACGCAAGCGTTTGCAAAACGAACTAGCCCGACTCGACAAAGAACTGCTGCTGCTGCAAACGCGCGAGCAGACGCTCAAGGCCTCGCTGCTGCCGGACCGCATCAAGCTCCCGATTGACACTGCCACTCTGAGCGGCCTGCGGCTCGAAGGCGGCGCCATCACCGGGTGGTCCAAGGTCGGTGCGTCCGCCACCTGGAAGCTGCCCGCGCTGCCGCCCGGGGGATATGAAGTGATGCTGCGTTACCGCTGTGGTACTGCGGAGGGCGGCAAACTGCTGATCAAAGAGGCGCGCTTCACCCTGACCACGAGCATCGAGACCACCCTCAAGGGCCCGGAAGAGCGCAGCGCAGGCACGCTCAAGATCAGCGACGGCTCAGGAACACTGACACTCTCCGCACAATCGCTGATCACCGACAATCTCATGCAACTGCTGGCCGTGGAACTCGTGCCGGCCACCCGATGAACTGCTCTCTGCCAGTTTTGATTTTCACGCTGCTTGCCTGCCCGGCATTGCTGGCGCAAACGCCCACACCGGAGCCGGCCGCACTCACCGCCACACGCACGGTATTCATGCGCCAGGTGATGGCAGATTCGCAACTGCTCACCCAGCAGTACGAGCGTGCGCTGGCCAAAGTGGAAACGGACGTCGCCACAGCCGGTGACTACGAGGAAGCACGCGCCATACGCCAGCGGCGCGAACAGTTGCAGGCGCTGTATGCCGGCACAGTGTCCAGCCTCGCCACTCCCCTGCCCCTGACTCAGGCCAGAATGATGGGATCGGCCCAGGCCTCGGGCGAAACACTCGGCGGCTGGCGCTCCAATGGCAGCGGGGCGGAGTGGCAAAATTTCCGCCTGATGCCGGGCAGCTACCACCTCGAATTTGAAGCCAACATGAGTGATGCCCCCGTCGCAGGCAGCATCTATGCCTCTTCCAAATTTCAGCCACAACAGACCGCCTTGTTTGGCTTTGATGAAGTCACGCTGCTAGGCATCGCCGCGGAAAATCACCGCACTTTTGAAATCACCCGCAGCACGGATGAAACCACGTTCACCACCGTGCGGGTGGGACCGCTGACCTTCAGCCGTTCTCCCGTCACCCTGCGCTTCACCGCCTCTGATGGATATCCCGCCAACATCATCCGTATTCGCAATCTGCGTCTGGTGCCTGTCACGGACTCCGCCGGCACAAGCGCAACCACACTCCCACAGACCAATTCCACCACCGCGATGAAGCTGGCCAGCACGACGCTGAAGGAGGCCATCGAAACTGCCAGGACAGAGGCCGCCTCCAAGTATATCGACGAATTGAATGATCTCGCAGTGACCAAGCCCGCGCTGAAAGGACAGATCAATGCCGAAATCCGCCGGGTGCAGCGGTTGGGAGAGCAAAAAGCAGGACGCACTGGCATCAACGCGATCACCACGACCGGCGGTGGCTTCAATGGCTTTGAAAACATCAGTGATGCACGCCTCGCAGATGAAGAGCCTCTTTCCGGCGAACGCTTCAAGGTGGTTTACGAAGGTCGCACACTCATGGTGCGTCTGCTGTGGGTCGATTGTGCGCCGGTGGAAGAAAACGATGAACCTGGGGTGAAACGCTTCGCCAAGCATTTCGACATCGAGGATGAGGATGTGCCAGCCGTAGGCCGTGCCGCACGCGAATTCACCGCCAGTTATCTGCGTGACAAACCCCTGCGCCTTCTGATCCGCCCGGATCGCGACAAAGACGGCACCATGGCCGCGCTGCTGTTTCTGCCGAATGTGGGCCTTTATCAAAATGTGCTCGTCAATCACGGGCTGGCCGCAGTGGTTGCACCGGCGCGCGACCAGCAGCGCAACGCCATGGAGCGGGCTTTCCTCTCCACACTGAGCGCCATTGAAAACGCTGCCAAAAAGCGTCGGCCCGCGCCCGGTGCCTGGGCGCTCTCGGCTGAGAACCAAGGAGGGAAGCAGCCATGAAGCACCTCCTCATGACCGCCGCAGTACTGCTTTCTTGCCATGCCGCAGCCCAGCAGCCCGCGCCTACCACCGCTGCACCTCCATCTGCTGCACGCCTGCAACAGATGGAAACCATTTACCAGAAGGAACTGAGCGCACGGCATATTCCTCTGCTGGGCAAGTATCTCCTCGAACTGCAGCGGCAGGCCGCCACTGCCACCGACAAGTCGGCCTACACCGCTGAAATCGCTCGCATTCAGCAGATCATCAGTGCAGGCGGGGTGCTGGATCTGATCGCCACCCAGCAGGCGCAGTCCGGCACCATGCCCATGCCTGCCACACCTCCAGTACCAGTGCCCATCGAGCAAAAGCAGGCACTCATCGCACTTTCACCTGCGCTGGCTCAGGAGATCACTCCCAAAGCAGCGGCAGATGCGCAAACAGTCACCGTCGGCGAGATCGCATGGCGCATCGAATTCATCGCTGCGGGCACCTATGACATCCTGCTGCATTATGCCTGCACGGAACTGGAGGAACCATTGAAGATCGTGGTCGAGTGCAACGGCCAGAGACTCGAAAAAGAACTGGAGGTCGAGCGAGTGACCAAAGATGCCCAGTCTTTCCGCATCCTGAGGCTCGGCAGCCTCACCTTGACCAGCGACCTTCGCGGCGAAACACTGCGGCTTAGCGCCGGTGACAAAGCCAGCCCTCACCTCATCGTCAAAAGCCTGCTCATCACCCGGCCGCGACCTCCCGCCCTCAATCCTTAGCGCCATGCGTATTGTCTTTCCGTTCATCCTTGTTGTTCTCGCCCTAGGCGCGCTGCCTTCGTGCAAACGAATCGAGGCCAAACTGCGCCGCCTTGCCGAGCAGAGCGGCGTCACCCCGAAACCACCGCCGCCGCCCAAACCCGAGGAGCCCGTCCTGACCGCCGAAGAACAGGCGATCGAAAAAAAGCTGCAGGAGACCGCCCTGCTGGCAGCCGCCGCACCTGCGCCGGAGATCCCGGCAGCCCCTGCCTTTGAACTCAATAAATCCTCCGTCGTCGCCATCCTTGGCTACCATGATTTCAAAGACCGCGGCGGCAGTCCCATGCTGATAGCCGCACCCAAGTTCCGGGCGCAGATGCAGGCGATCAAGGACTCCAAGATCCCCGTCATTTCTTACAGCGAAATGATGGCTTGGAAGCGCGGTGAAAAAAACATTCCTGAAGAGGCCATCGTCATCACGATGGATGACGGCTGGGAGGGGGTTTACACCTATGCCTATCCTGTGCTGCGGGAGTTCGGCTTTACCTTCACCATCTATCTCTACAAAAACTATGTCGGCGGTGCAGGCCGTTCCATGAGCTGGGAGCAGATCAAAGAGATGATGCAGCACGGCTGTGAAGTCGGCAGTCACAGTGTCTCCCATGCGAGCCTGAAGAGCCCCCCCAAGAACTTGAAGACGGACGCTGACAAACAGCAGTGGGTCTTGAGTGAGCTGAAAGACTCGCGCGAATTTCTGGAGCAAAACCTGCACATCAAGTGCCTCTCTTTTGCCTACCCCTATGGCAACTTTGACGACGCCATCTTGGAAACCGGGCTGCAGATTGGCTACGAATCCCTCGTCACCGTCAATGGTCAGAAAGTCACCTGGGACACGCCCAACGGCAAGCTGGGCCGTTACATTGTGCATGGTGACAACGACATCAATTTCAAGCTTGCCACCAGCTTCCGCGGACGTGGCGATGTGGGCTCCAATAAATTCCTCGTTGCCGATGCCAAGAACGACAAAGGCGAACAGCTCATCCTGCTGAAGCCCAAGCCTGATGCCGTCATCACCGAGCGCCGCCCCCTCATCGAAGCGGACTTGAAAAAAATCGGCACCATCCTGCCGGAAAGCATCAAGCTGCGCATCGCCGGTCTCGGCACCGTGCCGGTGGATTATGACCCGGCCACGATGATCGTACGCTTCCAGTTCCCCTACAAACTGCGCCGGGAAGATTGCGCCCTGAGCCTCAGCTTCCAGCGTGATGCCACCCAGCCAGCCGAGGTGGTGAGCTGGCGATTCAAGATTGACCTTGAGGCGGCTTACATGCCCCCCTCCACAGCCCCCATTTCACCGCCTTGATTCGTCGCGCCTTCGCAGTTGCCATGCGTGGGCTGCTGCCGACTATCCAGCGCCCCTTATTTTCTCCCGATGTTCTCCGCCCTCTCTGAAAAACTCGAAAGCGCCTTTAAAAAGCTGCGCGGCCAGGCCCGCATCAGTGAATCCAACGTCACTGATGCCATGCAGGAAATCCGCATGGCCCTGCTGGAGGCGGATGTGGACTTCAAAGTCGCCAAAGAACTCGTCGACACCGTCAGCAAGCAGTCGGTCGGAGCCGAGGTGCTGCTCAAGGTTTCGCCCGGGCAGCAGATCGTCAAAATTTTCCACGATGAACTGGTCAAACTGCTGGGCAGTGATGCCAGCGCGCTGAATCTGGAGCCACCGCAGCGCATTCTGGTGACCGGCCTCAATGGTGCAGGTAAAACGACGACCTCCGCCAAGCTGGCCAACTGGCTCAAGAAGCAGGGCCGCCGCCCGTTGCTGCTCGCGCTGGATCTTTACCGCCCTGCCGCCATCAAGCAGCTGCAAGTGCTCGGCCAGCAGCTCAATGTGCCCGTGTTTGCACCTGCTGAAGGTGAAACAGATCCGGTGAAAGCCGCCAAGGCAGCGATGGTCTGGCTGAAGGAACAAGGCAGCGGCATCGCCATCTTTGACACTGCCGGCCGACAGGATCTCGATGAAGATCTGCTCGCGGAACTCAAGCGCGTGCGCGCTGTGGTGGAGCCGAATGAAGTGCTGCTCATTGCGGACGCGGCCACAGGTCAGCAGGCCGTGAGCGTGGCGCAGAAGTTCAACGAAGCCGTGGGCATCACGGGTTTGATCATGACGAAGCTGGATGGCGACGCCCGTGGTGGCGCGCTGCTGTCAATGCGGCAGGTCACGGGCTGCGCGGTCAAATTCCTTGGCGTGGGCGAAAAGATCGATCAACTCGAAATTTTCCACCCCGACCGCATGGCGCAGCGCATCCTCGGCATGGGCGATGTGGTGGGCCTGGTGGAAAAAGCGGCGGAAGAGATCGACGAGAAGGAGGCCATGAAGCTGGCCGCCCGCATGCAGTCGAACAAATTCGATTTCACCGACATGCTCGCGCAGCTGCGCATGATGAAGAAGCTCGGCCCCATCGGTGGCATCCTCGGCATGCTCCCGGGCATGGGCAAGATGAAGGACATGATCGGCCCCGACAGCGACCAGCGCATGAAGCACGTCGAGGCGCTCATCCTTTCGATGACGCCGAAGGAGCGCCAGCGCCCGGAAATCATCAACGGTCAGCGCCGCAAGCGCATCTGCAACGGAGCTGGACGCCCGGTGATGGAAATGAACCAGCTCCTCAAGCAGTTCGAAATGATGAAGAAGCTCATGAGCAACAAAGGCATGATGGCCCAGATGATGGGCGGCATGATGGGAGGAGGCGGCGGCGGTGGAGGCATGGGAGGCCTCGGCGGTCTGGGTGGAATGCTCGGAGGCGGTGGCGGCGGCAAAATGCCCAAACTCCCGCCCGGCATGAAGTTCCCCGGCAAATTCTAACCTTCCTTTTTCAGATCAGATCATGAGTTCCCCTTTCCGCATCGGAGTCGCCGGAGTCGGCGCCATTGGCAAAAACCACGCCCGCATCATGGCCGAGATCGCCGCCAAGAGCGAGGGTGCCATCACCTTCTCCGCAGTGTACGATGCCGATCCCGCACGCGCCGCTGAATTTGCCGCGCAGTACGCCACGCAGGCCGCCAGTGACCTTGCCGACTTCGCCCAGCGTGTGGATGCCGCCACCATTGCTGTACCAACGATCTTCCACCGCAAAGTCGCCGAGCCGCTGATGCAGGCCGGCATTCACGTGATGGTGGAAAAACCCATCAGCGAATCCTACGCGGAGGCACAGGCTCTCATCGAACTCGCGAAAGCCAAGAGCGTCATCCTGCAGGTCGGCCACATCGAGCGCTTCAATCCGGTGCTGCTCCAGCTTGAAGAGCGCATGGACAACCCACGCTTCATCGAAGCGCATCGTCTCTCCCCTTTCCCGAACCGCAGCATCGACATTGGTGTCGTGCTGGATCTGATGATCCACGACATTGAGATCGTGCTGCATCTGGTGAAATCAGAGCTGATTCAGGTCGATGCCGTGGGCATCCCCGTTTTGACCAAGCGCGAGGACATCGCCAATGCGCGCCTCAAGTTCGCCAACGGCTGCATCGCCAACATCACCGCCAGCCGCATCAGCCCGGAGAAGATGCGCAAAATCCGCGTCTTCCAGAGCGAGAGCTACCTCAGCCTGGACTACCAGGAGCAGAGCGGCTGGATCTATCGCAAAGACGGCATGCAGATCGTGCGCGAAGCGGTGGAAGTGGAGAAGGATGAACCACTCAAGCTCGAAATCGCCGCCTTTGTGGAATGCGCTCGTCATGGCCGCCGCCCCGTCGTCACCGGCCAGGAAGGCGCAGAAGCCGTGCGCATCGCCTTGGAGATCACCGATCAAATCGAGAAGAACGCTGCGCTGGGCACCTCATGAACCGCATCTTCATCATCGCAGGCGAAGTCAGCGGCGACACCCATGCTGCGGGACTCCTGCGTGAATTGAAAATCCTAGAGCCCGACATGAAGGTCATCGGGCTCGGCGGTCCAAAAATGCGTGAAGTGGTTGGCGAAGGTGTGGAAGATTGGGTCGAAACCGCAGGCGTTGTCGGACTGTGGGAGGTGGTGAAAATGTATCGCTACTTCAAAGAGAAGATGGATGCAGTGCTGGACTCCATCCTCGATCAAAAACCCGAAGCAGTGATCCTCGTGGACTATCCCGGCTTTAATCTGCGCCTCGCCAAAAGCCTGCGCACCGCCGGTTACAAGGGCCGCATCCTCTACTACATCAGCCCACAGGTCTGGGCCTGGAAAAAAGGCCGTGTGAAGACCATGGCTCAGGTGCTCAATCTCATGATCTGCATCTTTCCCTTTGAGAAGGATTTTTATGAGAAGAGCGGCCTGCGCACCGAATTCAGCGGGCACCCCATGGTGGACCGCGTGGTGACGCTGAAGCGCGACTGGAAGCGTGAGCCCGGTCTCGTCGGCTGGTTCCCCGGCAGCCGTCTCAATGAAGTGCGCCGTTTGTTTCCCATCATGATGGACGCGGCCAAGATCATCAAGGAAGCCATGCCCACCGCCCGCTTTGCCGTTTCCGCAGCCAACGAAACGCTGGCCGGATTCATGCGCAACATGACCGACGAACACGGCATGCCTGAAGCCAAGCGCTGGATCGAAACCGGCACTGTCTACGACCTGATGCAGCGCGCCGAAGCCGGAGCCGTTGCCTCCGGCACCGCCACGCTGGAAGCCGCCTGCTTTGGTCTGCCCTACACCCTGGTCTACAACGTGAGCTGGCCCACCTATGTCATCGGCAAGCTCGTCGTGCGCATCAAACACCTGGGCATCATCAACATCCTCGCCAAACGCGAGGTGGTGAAGGAGCTCGTGCAGGGAGATCTCAACGCGCAGACACTAGCCGCAGCCACGCTGGAATTGCTCACCAACGATGTCAGGCGCGAGCAGTTGCAGCAGGAGTTGGCGGACGTCGTGGCCACGCTGGGAAGAGGAGGAGCTTATACTCGCGCCGCGCTGGCGGTGCATGAAGCGATGTAATCCTTCGACAGTTGATCAAGCTACAGCGGTCAAAGTCTGAAGAGAGATCGCCCAAGCGCTTTGAGAACAAAGCGCTTTGGGCAAACAACTGGCTCAGACGCCTATCTGCGGCAGGTTCCAGACGTTCTTGGCGTATTCCAAAATCGTGCGGTCGCTGCTGAATTTGCCCATGCGGGCCGTGTTGTGGACAGCCATTTTCTGCCAGCGCGGCTGGTCGCGATAAGCTTTGTCCACTTCGGCTTGCGAGGCGGCGTAGGCGTCGTAGTCGGCCATGACGAGGAAGGGATCGCCGTGGGAGAGGAGACTGTCGCGCAACGGTTTGAATTCGTCCTGGTTGCCGGTGAAGTAGTCGGAGGCCAGCCAGTCGATGCTCAGACGGAGGTCTTCGCTGGCGTGGTAGAAGTCCCAAGGATTGTAGCCCTTGGCGTAAAGTTCGGTGACTTGTTCGACGGTGAGGCCGAATATGAAGATGTTGTCCGGACCGACTTCTTCGAGGATTTCCACATTGGCACCATCGAGCGTGCCGATGGTGAGCGCGCCATTGAGGGCGAGCTTCATATTGCCGGTGCCGGAGGCTTCCTTGCCTGCAGTGGAAATCTGCTCTGAAAGATCAGCCGCAGGAATGATGCGCTCGGCGATGGAGACACCGTAGTTCGGGATGTAGATGACCTTCAGCTTGCCATTCACGCGCGGGTCATGATTGACCTTGGCAGCGAGGGCATTGATGGCGTGAATGATGTTCTTCGCGAGGTAATAGCCGGGAGCGGCCTTGGCACCGAAGATGAAGACACGGGGCGCCATGTCGAAATTCGGATCGGCGATGATCTTGCGATAGAGAGTGACGATGTGCAGCAGGTTGAGGTGCTGGCGCTTGTATTCGTGCAGACGCTTGATCTGAACATCGAACAACGCATCGGGACTGACGCTGACGCCACAGGTGTCCTGAATGATCTTGGCGAGGCGCACCTTGTGACCGCGCTTGATAGCCTGGAATTTTTCCTTGAATGAAGCGTCATCCGCAAAACGATCGAGAGCAATCAGCTTGGTGGAATCCTTCAACCATCCGGCACCAATGGACTCGGTGATGAGAGATGAGAGCTCCGGATTGCACACATCAAGCCAGCGGCGGAAGGTGACGCCGTTGGTCAGATTGAGGAAGCGGTCAGGATAGAGCGCAAAGAAGTCAGGAAAGAGGCGCTCACACAGCAGCCGGGTGTGCAGCGCGGCCACACCATTGGTGGCGTGGCTGCCGAGCACGGAAAGATGGGCCATGCGCACGTGTTTGCCGCCACGTTCTTCGATGAGTGACAGGCTGCGTTTTTTCTCACCGTCTCCCGGCCAGCGGGCTTCCACGTCGCCTTCGAGAAAACGTTTGTTGATTTCAAAGATGATCTGCAGATGACGCGGAAGCACACGCTCAAACAACGCCGCGCTCCAGGTCTCAAGCGCTTCGGGAAGAAGCGTATGATTGGTGTAGGAGAAGGTCTTCTGGCAGATGTCCCAGGCCTGGCTCCATTCGAGTTTCTCATCATCCACGAGGATGCGCATGAGTTCGGGAATGGCGACGGCGGGATGCGTGTCATTGAGCTGAACGGCCGCCTTGGCGGGGAACTCGCTCCAAGGCAGGTCGTAACCACCTTTGAACCGCCGCACAATGTCGGCCAGCGAGCAGGCAACAAAGAAGTACTGCTGCACCAGACGCAGTTCCTTGCCGCTCTCCGTAGCGTCGTTGGGATAGAGTACTTTGGAGACGGTTTCGGCGATGGCCTTTTCACGCAAGGCCTCGATGTAGCTGCCTTCGTTGAAGACTTTGAAATTGAAGTCTTCATCCGCCTGCGCCTGCCAGAGGCGCAGCACGTTCACGGTATTGCTGTCATAGCCCACGATAGGAATATCCCAGGGGAGGCCTAGCAGGCACTTGGTGTCGATCCACTCGTGATGCGGGCGGCCGAACTCGTCGAATTTCTGGATGACTTGACCGTAGAGTTTGACTCTCTGGCGATAGGAGGGACGAGCAATCTTCCACGGGCTGCCGTCACGCATCCATGCGTCGGGATGTTCAACCTGCTTGCCGTTGACGAACTCCTGGCGGAACAAACCAAACTCGTAATGAATGCCATAACCGATGGCGGGCAGATCCATGGTGCTGAGCGAATCCATGAAGCAGGCGGCGAGACGCCCCAGACCGCCGTTGCCGAGTCCCATGTCGGGCTCCTTTTGCACCAGAGTGTCGAGATCTTTGCCCATTTCAGACAGCGCCACTTTGGTGGCATCGTAGATGCCGGCATTGCGCAGATTGTTCTCAAGCAGGCGGCCCATGAGGTATTCGAGCGAGAGGTAATGCACTCGCCTCACTCCCTGCGAACGATGCTGACGGCGTGACTGCGTGGCACGCTCCATGACGCGGTCCCTCACCGCGAGCGAGGTGGCGACGTACCAATCATTCTCGCTGGCTGTTTCAATGTAGGCCCCCAGAGTGAAGCGCAGGTGATTGGTGATCGAAAGTTTAAGGCTGTCGGTGGTGTTGAGGACGGCGCAGTTGGCGAGGGCTTCCATGGGATAGGCTATGTTGAGAATAAGTTACCAGGTCAACCACTTGGGGGGATCGACCGGCGCGATGAGGAGGGTGATTTCTCCCTTGGGCGTTTTGGTTTGGTAATAGGATAGCAGGATGCTTGCCGGGCCACGTTTGAATTCCTCAAACTTTTTCGTCAACTCCCGCGCCACGACCACCCGATGGTCCGGCGCAGCCTCCGCCAGGATCGCCAGCGTATCGACCAGACGGTAGGGACTTTCGAAGAAAATACTGGTGCAGTCACGCTGCAAGGCGGCGGTCAGCATGGTGGTGCGCGCCCCTTTTTTGTGAGGCAGAAAACCACCAAAATAAAACGGTGTGGTGGGCAGGCCTGACGCCGCCAACGCCGTGAGGACGGCACTAGGACCGGGGATGCTCTCCACATGCAGACCAGCACCGACCACAGCCCCGACGAGGCGCTGTCCTGGATCAGAAACCGTGGGCATGCCCGCATCCGAAATCAGCGCCACGCTGCCCCCCTGCCGGATGTGCTCCAGCAACTGGGGAATGCGATGCGCTTCATTGTGCTCATTGAGGCTGATGAGCCGTGCACGAATGTCATGATGCTTGAGCAGCATGCCGGAATGACGTGTGTCCTCGCATGCCACCAGATCGGCGATACGCAGGGTGTCGAGCGCACGCTGGGTGATGTCGCGCATGTTCCCGATGGGCGTGGCCACCAGATGCAGGCCCGGAGTCAGACGCCCCGTGGCGACCACAGGCTCAAGCAACTCATCATCTGCACCGTCTAACTGCTCAGCGGCTGAATCCGGATCCGACGACATAGTGCGGACAGATGGTTACCAGCCTTCGGAAATCTGATCCGAAAGATTGTTGGCCAGACGCTGGGCTGCGTCTTCGAAGAGCTGGGTTTCTGACAGCTGGAGATTCGCATCGAGGATGATGTAAGAATCAGCGGTGGCATTGCCAGTATGGAGCACCTTGCCAGAGGCGGTGTCCGTGATGGTAAACAGACAGGTCAAGGTGGCCATGATCTGCGAGCTGCGCAGAACGTCGTTAAGGTCGGAGCGGAACTGGGTGCGGTTGATGTTCGAAACTTTTCCCTGCAGCACCGCTTCAGCTTCGCTTTTGGCCACGATCTGATAGGAGCCGTGGTTTTGCAGCTGCTTAATAAGCGCGTTCGTCACCAGCGAGGCCAGTCGGGGCTCCAGCGTGAGATTTTCAAAGGTGGGCACCGCGAGTTTGGTGACGTGACGAAGGTGCGCAGGTTTTTGTGCGCCCAAGGTGTAGCCCGCGCAACCGGAGAGCAGGAGGCAGCCAGCTGCCAGCAGAAGAAAAAGCGATTTCATCCAAATAGTTTAAGAAGTGACCCAGCTCAGTAATGGAGCGCTGCAATGCCCGCGCAAGAATTATGACGCTGGCTTCGTCGTGGAAGGCACGGGCGGAACTGGCGGCACAGGTGCTCTTGAACCCGGTGACGGCGGCAGCATGGAGGGTACACTTGGAGAAGGAGGAACAGGCAGCAAGGCAGGCTTTTCAGTCTCAGGCACCGGTGGCAGCAAGGAGCCTGATCCCGGCGTGGCGGCACCGGGCCTGAGCGGCAGCGTCGGCTCCTGCAAAGGAATAGGCACAAAGCCTTCGTCTCCTGTACGCATTTTCGGCTTCTGGCTGAGGCGGGCCAGCTCCGGAGCCAATGGACCGACATAATCATCACGCGCCTTCAAGTTCTCTGCTGTCAGTGAGGTGTAGTCCTGACCCGGTCCTTTCTTGGCATCTTCCACACCCTCTGGATCAGCGGCGGCGAGTTCAGCCAGCATGGTGCGTGCCTGGGCCGAAACCTCCGGAGAACCAAACTTGAGCGCCTCATTGAGGTAGATGGCCGCAGCCTTGGTCTTGCCAACACGCTGGTAGAACTTGGCCACTGTGAGCGATTGATTGGCCTCGGCAGTGTTGACCTGATGCAGGATCATTTCAGTCTCCTGTTTGCGATCTCCTCCTGGATTGGTGGCGATGTAGGTGCGCAAGGCATCACGAGCGGCCAGCAGGTTGGAAGCATCTTCACTGCGCTGTGCAGCAATGTTGCTGATGGAGCCAATGCGGAACTGGGCTTCAGCCGCCTGGGATGTGTGAGGATAGTTTTCCACCACCTTGTTGTAAGCTGCGACGGCCTTGTCCTTCTCCTTCAAGTCCTGCTGGATTTCAGCGATGCTGAACTGGGCCAGAGGGGCATATTTACCAAAGGGGGCGTTCTTGATGATCTTCTCGTAGAATTTGATCACTTCAGACGAGTTCATCTTCATGCTGATCAGCAGCATCCCGCGCTGCTTTTTGCCGCCTTTCGCCTCTTCGGCGATCTCATACTGCTTCTCGATTGCCTCACTGAAATGCGGGCTGTCGCGGTAGGACTGAATGAAGGTCTGGAATGCTTCAAACGCATCATCCATCTTGCCATTGTGGCGTATAATGACGGCATTGTGGAAGGAGGCCTCCGCCGCACTCGGGGTGAAGGCGTATCTCTTCACAATCGCCTGATAAAGGCCCTGCGCCTTGCCGACTTTGCCTGCGTTCTCAGCCTGACGGGCCTGCGCCAGCATGGCGGCGGCGGCGAGTTCCTGCGACTCACGCTCGCTGTCCACAGGGACCACTTTGTCCTTGCTGCCAGAAAATGGCCAAAGCGCGGAGGATGCAGTCGTCAAAGCAAGAAATGAAACGGCACATGCCAGAAGTACTGGCAGGCGGGCGTGGAGGGGGGATTTCATCGCCGGGATAGTAAGTTCTGGTTAAGCTTGCGTCAAGGTGGCAACGCACTTGTCTCACCGGTCCGTTACGGCCCTTGTTTTGCCCGCTCCCCCGGACTAAAGGGCACCTTATCATGCGCTATCTAGTCCTTCTGGCCCTCAGCTTCCCTCTGCTGGCCCAATGTCAGAAAATTTCTGCTCCCCCCGCTGGTTTTCGCGCGGTAAGGAACCTCGATTACGTCGGCTCAGGCAATCAGCGCCAGATGCTCGATCTCTACCTGCCTGAGGCCAAGGCGGACAAGCCGCACCCGCTGGTCGTTTACATCCATGGCGGTGGCTGGGAATCTGGCAGCAAAAACGAGGCCGATATGCTGCTGGGACTCATCAGAGGCGGCACGCCCTACGCCGGGGCCAGCATCCACTACCGCCTCACCAGCCAGGCCCAATGGCCCGCGCAGATTTTTGACTGCAAAGCCGCCATCCGCTGGCTGCGTGCCCATGCGAAGGAATACAACCTCGATCCCGACAAGATCTCCGTTTTCGGCATCTCCGCAGGCGGACACCTCGTCAGCATGCTCGGCGTCACCGGCGGGGTGAAAGAACTCGAGGGAGAACTTGGCAAACATTTGGACCAAAGCAGCCGCGTCTCCTGCGTGCTCGACTTCTGCGGCCCCTCCGATTTCCTCACCTTCGGTGGCAAAGGCAGCATCATCGACCCTGACGATCCCAAGGGCGCGCTGGCCAAGCTCATTGGCGGACCGCTGAAGGACCGCCGGGAAGAGGGCCGCAAGGCCTCACCGGTCACTTACATCACTCCGGACGACGCTCCCTTCCTCATCATCCATGGGGACAAGGACACCCTCGTCCCTTACGCCCAGGCCACGGAGTTTGATGCAGCCCTCAAAGCAGCACACGTCCCCTCCACCCTTCTCACCGGCACGGATGGCGGCCACGTCTTCCTGAGCGGTCCGCTGGTCGAACGCATGTTCGCCTTCAATGCCCGTCATCTGCAGGGCAAAGACGTCCAAATCCCCGAAGGAGCCGCTCCCTCCAAGTGAACACTAGCACAACCGTCCCAGTTGCTGATTCATCCCAGCCGTGCAACCGTCCCGGCTGCTCAAACTTTTTTCAATGACCGATTCCGAAATCAAGTCCGCCATCCTCGACATGGGCCGCCGTGCCCGTGCCGCCTCATATGCCCTGGTCAAGCTGACCTCCGAGCAGAAGAACGCCATCCTAGTGGCCATGGCTGACGAGATCATGGCCCGTGAGGATGCCATCCTCGACGCCAATGCGCTCGACCTCGCCCGGGCGGAGCAAAACGGACTGAGCAAGGCCATGATTGACCGACTCACGCTCGATCCGAAGCGCCTCAAAGCTGTGGCCGATGCCGTGCGTGAAGTCGCCCTGCTGCCCGATCCCGTGGGCGAAAAGCTCACCGACTGGACCCGCCCCAACGGCCTGCACATTCGCAAAGTCCGCGTCCCCATCGGCGTCATCGGCATCATTTTTGAGTCACGCCCGAACGTCACCACCGACGCCGCCTCCCTTTGCTTTAAAACCGGCAACGCCACCATCCTGCGCGGTGGCAGCGAGGCCATCGACAGCAACCGCGCGCTCGCCGCTGCCTTGCAGGCCGGGGGCGAACGCGCCGGACTCCCGCCCGACAGCATCCAACTCATCCCCTTCACCGATCGCGCCAGCGTGGAGCACATGGCGCAGATGGATCAGTACCTCGACCTCATCATCCCACGCGGCGGCAAAGGCCTGATCGAAAAAGTCGTGGCCACCGCCCGCATGCCCGTCATCAAGCACTACGACGGCGTATGCCATGTGTATGTCCATGTGGATGCGGATCTCGACATGGCTGCGAACATCATCGTCAACAGCAAGTGCCAGAAGCCAGGCGTGTGCAATGCCCTCGAAACCATCCTGGTGCATGAGGATCTCGCCGCCACTTTCTACCCGCTCGTTGGTCAGCGTCTTCTTGAAGCCGGCGTGGAAATCCATGCGGATGCCACGGCACTGCAGCATCTCGGCGTGCCAGCCAAGCCAGCCACAGAGGAAGACTGGATCACCGAGTACCTCGACCTCATCCTTGCCGCCAAAACCGTCAGTGGTTTGGATGAAGCCATCGCACACATCAACCGCTACGGCTCCCACCACACCGACAGCATCATCACCAAGGACCGCACCGCCGCCGAACGCTTCCAGCACGAAGTAGACAGCGCCGTCGTCCTCCACAATGCCAGCACACGGTTCAATGATGGCGGCGAATTCGGCTTCGGTGCCGAGATCGGCATCTCCACGGACAAGCTGCATGCGCGAGGCCCCATGGGGCTGGCCGAGCTGTGCAGCTACAAATACCTGGTGGATGGCAGCGGGCAGGTGCGGGGGTGATCCCATAACCCACCCCCAAGCCAGCTCTGCAGAGCCAGACCGGCTGAAGCAGTAGTCATGGATAGTGACTGCCCCATCCATGGCCTGGCATCTTTCTTGCGCGCATTTGCCAAGTGCAGCGCATCTTCACTTGCGGTCTCGTGCGTATCCGTTCTCTTTGCAGTGCTCAGTTCCCCGAAAGGCCGCCGTAGTTGCGACAGGCTTTTCAAGTCCCTATGAACCCTCTGTTTTCTTGTCTTCTTCCCCTGGTCTTCCTGGCCTGTGCCTCCGCATCGGCGGTGATCCCTGATCCGCTGCCAAAGGCACCTGAACCCATTGATGACATCCTGCGACTGCAGATCTTTCTGGACACACAGCTCTTCGGACCTGGAAAGCTAGATGGCCGCCCGGGTGAGTTCACCACGAAGGCGCTGAAGCGTTACCAGCGCTCCCATGGCATGCCTGAGAGCGAGGTCGAAACCAACACACTGGACCTCTCCAGCGTACCGGAGATCTACACCACTTACACCATCCGCGAGGAGGATCTCAAGTTCGTCGGAGAAGTGCCACGCCAGCCGTCCGCGCAGAGCAAGAAGAAGTACCTGCCCTACGACTCCCTGCTGGAGTTTTTGACCGAGCGTTTTCACAGCGCCCCAGAGCTGCTGGAGTTCATCAACAAGCCCTTGAAGATGGGCGCACTCAAGCCAGGAGATGTGATCAAAGTCCCTGCGGTGCAGCCGTTCCTCATCGAAGAACTCACGGAAATTCCCAAACTGCCTGAGGTGCCGGAATTTCTCACTCGCGTCATCAAGATCGATACGCGGGAAAAGGTGCTCGACCTTTGGGACGGTGACAAGCTGCTCGCCACTCTGCCCATCACGCCCGGCAGCGGCCATCTGGCAACGCCGCCCGGCACCTGGCGCATCCTGGGCATCACGCAGATGCCCACCTTTCGCTGGGACAAAAGCGTGCTCGAGTACGGCGTACGCAGTGGCAACTTTTACGAACTGCCCATCGGCCCCAACAACCCTGTGGGAGTCATGTGGATCGGTTTGAACCGCCCAGGCATCGGCATTCACGGCACGAACTCACCACAGAATATCGGCCGCACTTCCAGCCATGGCTGCATGCGCACGGCGAACTGGGATGTGGTGCGGCTGGTGAAACTGCTTACCCAGGGCATGACGGTTATCATTGAAGGTCCGGCCCCTGAGCCGCGGCCGGTCGTGATCGCTAAGGCGCAGCCTGTGGCCCCTCCTCCGCCACCTGAGCCCAAGCGCGGCTTCTTCTCCAGGCTGTTCGGCAGGAAATAGAGGCGGCTGTCAATTGGGCCGAAGCGTGATTGAGCCCGAATCCTTCACCTTCCAGCCCCGCGGAGACCGCGTCATCTGCTCAAACTGCATGGCCCAGTAGCGTACTGTGTTCATGGCGTGACCGTAGGGCTGATAATCCCGCAGGTTGATGAAGGTCAGCTTGTCGCTCTCGTTGTCAGCGAACTGGAAGAAGGCCCGGCCTGACACGGAGTCCACCACCTTGCCCTCGATCGCCATGTTGCCTTTGGTGAAATAGGCCGCCAGTCCGATCACTGGCGTGACCACAAACTTCAGCACGGTGACCATCGCGTTTCCCTTTGGGCTGGTGGGATTGAGTTCAGTGATCGCCAGTTGCAGCGTCAGTGTATCCTTGCCGGGCTGGTTCACGAGTCGATAGAGCGGCGTCGGCGAGTGACGAAAGGCAGCCACAAACTCCTCACGCAGGCGCACCGCCACATCCACCTCCCGGCGCTGCACCCCGCCCCAAGCGACCTCCCCGGAAGAAAAGGCCCGGCTAAGCGGACGCAAATAATGCAGCGTCACGGGAGCGATGAAGAGTTTTCGCTTTGTCTTTCCCTGCGCGAGCAGCTGCGGATCAGGTGTAGTCCAGATTTTTTGAAACCCCAGCTGTTCACGCGCATCCTGCGCCAGCCAAGGCTGCTCAAAAAACGGCGACAGACCCACGGGCTGCGCTTTGAGCATGCGATTCGTCGAACTGCATGCAGGCAGCACCAGCAGCAGCGCGAAAATTAAGTGCGGAAAACGCATGGTGGATGAGTCCACGATAAAGACACAGAACCCGCCTGCTCCGCAATACCAGACCATCGCAGCCGTACAAAAGATGAGCCGACTCCACGGATTTAGCTTTTACCGCCCGCGCTTTCTGCCGAACATCGGTCATCAGTCCTTTCATGCCACCAGCCACCGTTCATATCGTGATTCCCTGCTATCAGGAAAGCGGGCGCATCGGGCCGTTCCTCACGGAATTGTGCGCGGTGACGCATGAACTGGGCGGTGTGAGCATTCAGGTGGTGGAAGACGGCTCTGACGCGGAGGAGGCGGCACGGATGCGCGAAATCATCGCCCCGCTGTGCCGCCAGAACGAGCACCTGCTTCCTCCGATGTTTCTGCCGAAGAATCTGGGCAAAGGCGGGGCCGTGTACGCCGGCTGGGATCAGGCGCCGCCGGTGGACTGGCTCGCATTTGTGGATGCAGACGGCTCCTGCTCTGCCACCGAAGTCGCCAATCTCATCCGCCGTGTCCGCCTGCAAACTGCCCCGCTGACAGCGGTGTTTGCCTCCCGCTGGGATCAAACCAGTTCCAAGGTTCAGCGGCAGTGGAAGCGCCGGCTCATGGGCCGCATCTTTGGCACTCTCGTAGCCACCTTGCTGCGCATCCCCATTCACGACAGCCAGTGCGGGCTCAAATTCGTACCGCGTTCGGCGTACCAGCGTATCGCTCCAACCCTGCGCATTCATGGTTTTGCCTTTGATGTGGAGATGCTCGCCGCCCTGCATGACAGCGGTTGCGAGTTTGAGGAGGCCTCCATTGCCTGGCATGAAACCCCTGGCGGCCACGTGCATTTGATCCGCGATTCGTTCCGCATGGCACGAGATGTTCTCGCCATCCGCAAACGCCGCGCGAAGCGCTGATCCGCAGTGCAAGCGTCCCGCTTGCACTGGCAACCCACGCGGACAGTCCCACTTCGTTACTCCCACTTCAATTCGGTGCCCGCAGGCAGCAGGCGCACAGCGCGGGCGATGTCCCAGTTCGTCATGCGGAAGCCGCCGATGCTTTCCTGCTTCGTCATCATACCGGGGATGCTGGTGCCGTGCAGACCGTAGGGCAGCGGTTTGGGATCACCGTTCTTGGCCAGATTGATCCACACAATGCCCACTGGATTGTTGGGTCCGGCAGACAGCCGGTAGGGCACCGTCATGGGTGCTGCGGCATCGCCAGTGCTTGATAGACGAGGACGCGCAACCACATCGAGAATCTTCCACGTCTTGCGCCCACGCAATCCCGGGCGCGCTGCAGAGACCGGCATGCTAGCAATGACCGCATCTCCGCGACGAATGATCAGCCGGCTCACTCCCTGCATGCTGGCGGAGATGGGGGCTGCAGGATCTGCGGCAGGCTGCAGCGGCTCTGCCAGCGCATTTTCAATTTCGAACGGCAGCACATTCGGCACCAGAAACACCGCACCGGGAACATTGGCATTTTTGACGCCGGGATTGATGTGCCGCAGGAACGACTCGGCGGCATGAAAACGCTCGGCCACAAATTCCCAGCCAGAGCGGTAGGACATGAAAGTCTCATGCGTCAGTTCTTCAAAGGTGGGCGGTGGCTCCACGACCTTTCCCTTCGTCTTGCCTCCGGCCGCGCTGCCAGGATGAGTTGATATCCAGCGCATGTCGGCTGCCGTGAGCACATACTCGACATAGGGGCCGCCGATGGCTTTCATAGCAGCGGAGGGATGGCCTTCAGGAGTGTGCAGCTCTCTGGGATGTGCTTTTTCAAATGCCTTGTACGCCGCGTCATACACCGGCCCAGCCGTGCCATCAATCGGACCAATGGTGAATCCCTGCCGATCCAGAAAAGCCTGAATGAGCACCAAAGAGGCAGCCCCCCAGGCCGCAGGTGGCAGCGCGCGGTGGGGTTTGGTGGCGATCAATACCGGCGCCACCTCCTTCACGGGGGAAGGTGCTTTTTTGGGCTTCTCCTTGGCCGGGGCCTTGGCGGCGGCTTTTTCGGCAGCCACTGCTGCGTCGACCATGGCCTTGATGTCACTCTCCCCAGGAACTTTCACCACCTGACCGATGACAATCCTGTCGTTCTTCAGATCGTTGAAAATCGTGAGCTGGTCCACCGTCACGCCATTGGCATTCGCGATCTTGGTGAGAGAGTCTCCTTTTGCCACCACGTGCTCGATCATCGTCGCGGGTGGACCTTTGGGAGCAACCTTGGTTGCAGACGTCGCTTTGGCCACCGTTTCAGAGGCGGTTTGTCCACCGGGCTTGGCCACAGGAGCTTCCACCGGCGCGTCAACATGCAGGCCCCAGGCAGCCGCATCAGAAGGCTCCACCTGCCAAGGCCACTTCACCGCCAGATCCAACCCGGGCTCAATGGTGGGAATCGCAGGCTTCACCGTTTCCACCTGAGCCATGATCATGCCTGGCAGACAACCCGCCAGCATGGGCAGGACACAAAGCACCCACGTGAACTTCGATGGCAAAAGTTTCAGCATCATGCGGCATTCAATCCGCATTTGCTGCATTCACAAGTTTCTGTTCTCACCGGCGCAGTGAAAAACAAACGCGAGTGCTACTTCCCCAGCACCTGCTTCAGGACCTCGATGCAGCGCTCATTCTGCGGCATGGTGCCGATGCTGATGCGCACCCATTCGGGGAGCTTGTAGGCGACCATGGCGCGGACGATGACGCCCTTGTCCATCATGGATTTGAAGACGGCGTTGCCATCGCCGACTTTGACGAGGACGAAGTTGGCGTAGCTCGGGATGTATTCGAGGCCCATGTCCCCAAATTGCTGCTGCAGGTAGGCGCGGCCTTCATCGGTGATGGCCTTCGTCTTGTTCTGGTGCTCTTCGTCGAGCAAGCCTGCGAGTGCACCGGCCTGGGCGATGGAATTGAGATTGAAGGGCTGCCGCGTGCGCTGCAGCACGTCGATGAGTTCCTTGTTGGCGATGCCGTAACCAACACGCGTGCCTGCGAGCCCCTGAATCTTTGAGAACGTGCGCAGCACGACGACGTTGCGGCCTTCACGGACGTATTTGAGCGTGTCCGGTGGATTGTCGAGGAACTCATAGTAGGCCTCGTCGAACACGACGACAACATGCGCGGGAACCTTGGCCATGAAGCGGTCGATCTGCTCCTGGGTGACGAGCGTGCCCGTGGGATTGTTCGGGTTGGCGATGAAGACCTCCTTCGTGTTCGGTGTGATGGCGGCGGCCATCGCATCGAGGTCATGCACGTAGCCGGGATCAGGCACCTCAATGGTGTCAGCACCGAACACCCTGGCCATGAGCTTGTAGACAAGGAAGGCGTGCTCGGCGGTGATGATGTTGTCGCCGGGCTTGAGGAAGGCGTGGCCGATGAATTCGATGACTTCATTGGAGCCGCAGCCCATGATGATGTTGCCCATTTCCAGGCCAAATTTTTCCGCCAGCGCATTGCGCAGCTTCCATGAGGCGCCGTCCGGGTAGATGTTGACCTCTTTGACGGCCTCCTGCATCGCCACGATGGCCTTGGGCGACGGCCCGAGAGGGTTCTCGTTGGAGGCGAGCTTGATGATGTCCTCCGGCTTCAAGCCGCGTTCACGGGCCACATCTTCGATGGGTTTGCCGGGTTCGTAAGCGACGAGGTCTTTGAGCTGTGGGTTGGCGTAGTTCCAGATGGACATGGTTGGTGGCTTGGAGTCCTTTTCTTGGACTGGGATGGCGACGATGGCAAGTCCGTGTAAAGTCTCCCTGAGACTTCGTTTAACTGCCATGCCAACCCCGCTGCCCGAAACCACGGAACTGCTGCAATCCCTCGGCACAGCCATCGGGCTGGGGCTGCTCGTCGGTTTGCAGCGCGAATGGGTGCAGAATCGCGTCGCGGGCATCCGCACCTTTGCCCTGCTGACACTCTTCGGCGCGCTGACCGGCCTTCTGGGGAATGCCTATGGCAGCTGGGTGATTGCCGCAGGTTTCATCACCTTTGCCTGCATTGTGGTGCTTGGCAGCTGGCTGCGACAGGCAAAACGACCGCCGGTTACCGGCCTCGCCACGGAAATGGCGATGCTTGTGATGTTTACAGTGGGCATCATCACCATGCTCGGAGAGCGGCTTCTGGCCGTGATGATCGCGGGCGGCGTCATGGCGCTGCTCCAAAGTAAAAAAGGGCTGCATGCCATGGTGCGGCATTTCGGTGAGGAGGAACTGCGCGCCATTGTCCGCCTCGTACTCCTGGGTCTCGTCATTCTACCAGCGCTGCCGAACCGCGAGATGGGCTACCTGGGCGTGCTCAATCCCTTCGCCATCTGGCTCATCGTGGTGCTAATCGTGGGCATCAGCCTCGCAGCGTACATGGCTGAAAAATTTCTGGGAGGCTCCAAAGGAGCTGCGGTGGCAGGCATTCTGGGTGGGCTGGTGTCCAGCACCGCCACGACTGCCAGCAGCGCACGTCGCAGCAAAATCTCCACTGCAGGCAGCATGTCGCTAGCGGCCATGGCCTTGATCGCCTCCGCCGTGGCGTTTGTACGCCTGCTGGCTGAGGTGATGATCGTCGCCTCGGATCACATCCGCGAGCTGCTGCCACCACTCGTTGCCATGATGTTCTGGGTCGGACTGATCGCCGCCGTGGCGCATCGGCTGGCAGAAAATGCCGACTCAGAACCCGTGGATGAGCACCCGCCGTCCGAGCTGAAAAATGCCGTCGTCCTCGGGCTGCTCTATGCACTGGTGCTGGTCATCGTGGCCTATGCCCGCCAGCACAACAGTTCCGCAGGCTTGTACGTGGCTGCCTTTCTTTCCGGCCTCCCGGACATGTCGGCCATCACGCTCTCCACCTCACGACTGGTCAACACGGGGCACCTCGAAACCTCAGTCGCCTGGCGCATGATTCTCGTCGGTGGCATGGCCAATCTGTGTTTCAAAATGTTTTTTGTGATCGCCCTCGGTTCACGAGCTTACATCAAACCAGCCTTGCTCGGCCTGCTGATGTCAGTCGCAGGAGGCGCGGCCATCCTGGCCTTCTGGCGCTAACTGCAAAGAATGCAGCACGATTCACAACGACATGTCGCTGCGCGACGTAAATACTCCACATCATGCCCGCCGAATTTAAAGACTACTACGCCACCCTTGGCGTCGCACGCGATGCCAGCGCGGACGAGATCAAGAAGGCCTTCCGCAAACTGGCCCGTCTCTACCATCCCGACACCGCCAAGGACAAAAAGACCGCCGAAGCCAAATTCAAGGAGATCAACGAAGCCAACGAGGTGCTCAGCGATCCGGAGAAGCGCAGGAAGTATGACACCCTGGGAGCCAACTGGCAGGACGAAGGAAATTTCCAACCACCGCCGAGGGGGGCAGGTGGTCATGAGCAGGAGTTCCACTTTGGCGGCACCGGCTTCAGCGACTTCTTCGAGCAGTATTTCAGTGGTGGCAGCCGCTATGGCTTCCCGCAGGGCTTTGAGGAGGAAATCCCCACCGGGGCCGCGAAGAAAGGCCGCGCGCGGCGTGGCCATGACATCGAGGGCGACATTCTCGTCACTCTAGAGGAAGCCATGCACGGCACGCAGCGGCCGATTTCGTTGCAAACCGTGAACCGTCAGACCGGCGCGGTGCAGACGCACAGCTTCGAAGTACGCATCCCACCCGGTGCCACCGATGGTCGCCGCATTCGCGTGCCCGGCCAGGGCGAACCCGGCCAAAATGGCGGCCAGGCAGGAGATCTCTACCTGCGCGTGCGCCATGCCGCCCATCCCGAATTCACCACCGAAGAGGCCGATGTGCATCACGATCTCGACCTCGCCCCATGGGAGGCTGTGCTGGGCGCGGAGGTGATCGTGCCCACACTCGACGGCTCCATCAAACTGCGCGTCCCCGCAGGCAGCGAAAACGGCCAGAGTCTGCGCGTGCGCGGCCGTGGCCTGCCCAAAGGCAAGACCGGCGAGCGCGGCGATTTCTTCGTCAAACTCCAGATCGTGCTGCCAAACAAGCTCAGCGATGCCGAGCGCACACTGTGGGAACAACTGCGCAACGCCTCCACCTTCAACCCACGCGCCTGATATGAGCGACTCCACACCTCAAACCTACTCGCTGGAAATCCTCGCCGAGACGACCGGTGTCTCCACGCAGATGATCGTGCAGTATCAGGAACATGGCATCATCCATCCAGACTTCGATGACGAGACCGTACGCACGCTGCGCCGCATCGAGGCGCTGCGCGATGCCTGCGAGATGAACCTCAGCGGCCTCAAAATGCTCACGCAGCTGCTCGATGAAGTCGAGCAACTGCGCCAGGAACTGCGCGCGAGACGCTGAGCTCTTAAGTGAACTGCGTCACTCCGGGCACCGGCATCGGAGTGGGCTCAAATTTGTCGCCGAACTGAAGATTGTCAGGCGCGAGGTCCTGCTTGGAGGACAGCATCGCCAGCGCCACACGCGCGGATTTTTTATCCTTCTCTGCGCCCGGAGCCGCAGCCTCCTCCTTCCAGAGAATCTTCTGCCCCGTGTAGGCGGCTTCACGCCCCATGATGGCGATGAGCGTGCTGCTCATCATGCGGTCCCCGTCATTGATGACCTCGCCTTTGCGGATGGCATTGAAGAGTGCCTGATGCTCCAGATCATACATGTTCTTCTCTTCACCGCGCCAGCGCCAGCGCTTTTCGCCGTCGATGAACGGCGCAGAACCTTTGCCGATGACCAGCTTGCCTTTGGTTCCCTGGATGTTGTCGATGACCTCGTTGTGGCAGCCATTGATCTGACGATTGGTGATGTGGCAAAGAATGCCTCCATCCCATTCAAAGGCGCAATGGAAGTGGTCAAAGATGTTGCCGCCTTCTGCCTGACGCTGGCGCCCGCCAGTCGCGATGACACTCAGTGGAGGAGTGTCCTTCATGGCCCAGCAGATCTTGTCGAGGCTGTGCACCGCCTGCTCAACGAGGCTGTCACCGCTGAGCCAGGAGAAGTTGTACCAGTTGCGCACCTGCCACTCCACATCACCCATCCCGGCGGGGCGTCCTGCCGCAGGCGGCATCACTTTGACCGGGCCGGCGTAATAAGTCGCCAGAATGCTGGTGATGTCGCCGATCTGGCCTTCATGCAGGCGCTTGTAGCATTCGATGCGGCTGGTGGAATAGCGCCAGCAGAAGCCGGCCACGAGATTGAGCTTCTTCTGCTTCGCTTTTTCGACCGCCGCCTGGGCAACGCGGTAACCGGCAGCATCCACCGCCATCGGCTTCTCGCAGAAAATGTGCTTCCCAGCCTCGACCGCTGCGGTGAGGTGCAGAGGACGGAACCCGGGCGGGGTGGCAAGCAGCACCACATCCACGCCGCAGTCGATGAGCTTTTGATACGCATCCAGACCCGTAAATTTCTTGTCCGGCTTCACATCGACGCGATCTGGAAAACTCGCGGAGAGATTCTTGATGCTGTTCTCGATCTGCGTGTCGAACGCGTCGGCCATCGCCACGATTTTCGAATTGTAATCCGCGCCCAGCGCCTGCGCCGCCGCACCCGTACCACGGCCACCGCAACCGATAAGACCGATCTTCAATGTCTCATTCGAGTCCGCCTTCTGCTGTGCGAGCAAGCTGCCGGCAGAAGTGAAAACTGCCGGAGCGAGGAGTGCACCACCGCTGGCATTGAGAAAACGACGACGTGAGAAGGCAGAAACGGCTGGGTCAGACATAGGTACAGAGAGTGGTTGCAAACAGAGTTGAAATTTCGGCCTGGGAAAGGCAAACCTTTCAGCCAATGGGCAGATTGCACCACCCCATCATCAGGCCATTAGGAAGCACCTAATGAAAACAAGGAACACGAAATTAACATCGCCGTATGGCGGTGAAACCAGCCAGCCCATCAGGAGTACCGTGGGATGATCTTCGTCAGGCCGGTTGACTGGGGCGGATGTCCATCGTTGTCGAGGTTGCTCAGCGGCTGCGTCTCCACGCGGCTGATTTCATCGTCTGGCGAAGGCTGGAGCAGCGCATCCACCAGGAGTTGCGTGTCTTCCAGAAAGGTCAGTCCGGCGCGGCGCATAAAATCCACCTCCGAGGCATGCGTGTGCAATATGATCAGCAGGCACTCGCCCTGAAACAAGGCCAGAACAAAGACACCCTCATAGCCAAACCAAAAAGTTTTCACGTCACGGTCACCGCCACTGCCAAAGTGCGCGCGCGCATCATGCAGGGCCTGAAGGAGACGCTCAGCGCGAAACTCCTCAAAGGGCAGCAGGTTGATCAAAATTTGCCGCCGCCAGCACAGCAGCAGACCATTGACCGAGCCAGCATGCTTCAGTCGTTCGAGGGCAGACCGTAGGGAGGGTGTGATAGATGCAGCCATGGTTTATGCCTCCAAGGAATTGGCACGGGTGAGGAGTTCAAACATCGGCACGCGCTCGCCGATGTGTGCGCCTGCACCGGGATCTTTGGCATCCGTGCCGGCGTCGAAATAGGCAAAGTTCAGGGTAAAATCATCCTCCTGCAGCGTCCCCATCCAGGGGGCACCGAGTTCCAGGCACTCGCCCACCTTCAGTCCGAAGTGCCGCAGCCCTTGGAAATCAGCGGCAAAGTTGTTCACGGCTTCCTGACCGCTGTCACTGGAGACGAGCCCATCTTTCAGGGTGAAGAGTTGCAGGGGGAGAGGTGTAACCTCGAGTTCGCTCATGGAGATATTGAAGTTGTCCCTCTTACGTCTCAAAAATCGGCTGATGAGGCAAGCATAATCCACGGATGAGGCAAAATAGAAATCCCCAGCCCGCTTGACACTGCGACCCTTTGCTTTCTTTCGTCCATCTCTGCGCTATCTGTCCCTCCCCATGACCGCCGTCGCCCCCAGTTTCAAAATTGGCAATGAAAAGCTCATCAAGGTGCTGCCAAACGCCGCCAACCGTCTTCTTGGCCTGCTTAAAAAGCAGGGCCGCGCTGAAAACGGCGCCCTGCGCGTGGCCGTCGTCGGAGGCGGCTGCTCCGGCCTGCAGTACAAGATGGATCTCGTCGATGGCCCGGCCAATCGAGACATCATGGTCACCTCCAGCGAAGTGCGTGTCGTTATCGACCCCAAAAGCGCGCTCTTCGTTTCCGGTTCCGAACTGGATTACAGCGACGACATCCAGAGCGGTGGGTTCAAGGTGAAGAACCCGAACGCCGTCGTCACCTGCTCCTGTGGTGAAAGCTTCTCCGCCTGAGACCGATGTCGAACGCCTTTGCCCTTCTCGGCCTGCCACGCATAGCCGCACTTGATGCCGAGGCGTTGCAGCAGGCCTGGCTGGCTGCCAGCCGCAGCGCGCACCCCGATCAACCGGGCGGTGATGCCTCCCACGCTGCGGAGATCAACAACGCCTACGAAACGCTTCAGGCACCCGAAAAACGCATCAAGCATTTGCTGGATTTGCATGCCGTGCCATGGCGTGCAATTCCCATCGACGAAGCGATGATGTCGCTCTTTGGCCAGTTGGGTCCGGCGCTGCAAAACGTCACCACTTTCCTCAAACGCAAACAGACCGCCACCTCCGCCCTCGCCAAGGCCCTGCTCGCCCCCGATGAAATGCGCCTGCGTGAGCAGCTCGAAGCCCTCGGCACCACGCTCGATACCGAACGCACCACCCTGCTGGCAGACCTGCCCGCCTTCGACTCCCGCCTCAGCGCCGGCGACACCACAGCCCTGGCTGACCTGCAGATCCTCCAGGCCCGTCTAGCCTATTTCGGCAAATGGCAGGCCCAGGTGCGCGAAGCTTTGCTGAGTTTGATGTGAGCCCTATTTGCCTTCCGCCAGCAAAGGAGCAGCCATGCCCTCACGCACTCGGCGCAGGCACTCGTCCGGGCTGGCATCCATGGGCAATGTGAGCGGCTGGGACTGAACGCACAAGTGGCGCACGGCACCTTCACGGCGTACGTGGGTCACCTCAATGCCGTGGTCGGCAAAGAAGCGCACCACATCCTGATTGCTGGCGTAACGACTCATGGCCGCAAGGTGGCAGATTAAAAGTCACCGCCACCCGAGTCTCCACCACCGTCGAAGCTGCCACCCGAGTCACCACCGCCGAAATCGCCGCCGGAACTGGTGTAGTCCGTATCCGTGCCGGAGAATCCGCCGTCACTGTGGGATGTGTCCGTGGGGTCAGACCCGAAGGTGGAGGCGGAGCTGTGCGAGCCAAAGAAATTGTCATACATCCACATGCCTGCGGCAGCACCGAACATGCTGCCCATCATGTTTTGGAAAAAGCCGCCGCCGCCACCATAGCCAGGCTGGCCCATGCCGCCGCCGACACCACCGCCGCCTCCGGACATGGAGCGGAACAGGCCGCGAATGAGGCTGAAGCCCACCCAGATCAGCAGCACGATGCCGATCGTGGGAAGCCAGGATGAGATTCCTGTTTTCTGAACCGCGCGCGCTTTGGAACTGACAGGTGCAGCAGCGCCGTTGCGATGCGCGCTCATGGTCGTGGAAATGAAATTCACGGCATCAATCAGCGCGTCATCGTTCTTTTTATTCCGCAGCTGTTCGAGCATGCGCTGAATCAGCGTCACCCGATCCGTCAGTGTGAAAGCCTGACGCTGAGTGTCTGTACCAACGACGACCTGCAGATGCGCGGGCTGTTTGACGAGCAGGATGAAGACGCCGTTCACTTTCTTGGTGCGGGCGAGCTGCTCCGCCCACTGGGAAAAGCCACGGTTGGTCGCGGCCTTGTCCGGATGGATCACCATGGCCTTCATGTTCTCAGGCACTGCGGCGAAGGTCTGCACAGCGATGTCCTTGTGCAGCCGGGTGGAGACATCGTTGATCGTGCCGGTGGCATTCACCTTGGCGAACTCGGAAAAGAAGGCTCCATCATCTTGAATTCCGCCAGCAGCAGCGCGTGCACCAGCGGTGCCGAGCAGAAGCGTGGCAGCGAGAGCGGGAAGGAATAAATGGCGTGTGAGTGTGTTCATGGTGGGGAAAGAATACGTCGTGAGCATGATCCATGGATACGTGCCGCGCACCTGCGAAACACGCCTGTTTTTGTAGTCGCTTCCCAAGGAGGCTCAAATGTGACAAAAGCGTAAACAGCGCACAAACACATTACAATGCACGCCTTTACCGGCTCCTGCACCGAGTGAAATTGTTGCATGGAAAAGATAACATGTCTGGAAGTTCTAAAACAAGGACCCTACGCCTGGAACAGCTTTCTCCTGGATGAAGGCCTCCAATCCGCCTGCTTGAGCGAGGCGAACCTCGGCGGCGCAGATCTGCGCCGCATCAATCTGGCCCAGGCAGATCTGCATCTGGCGAATCTCAATGGGGCTGACCTCAGCCTGGCGAACCTGCGGGGCGCGGACCTCAGCCTGGCCGATCTCAGAGGTGCTAATCTGAACGGCGCAGATCTCAGTCTGGCCAATCTTGAAGGCGCAGACCTGCGCGGAGCCAAATGCACCGGCGTGCAGCTTCTGGGGGCGGATCTGCGCCGGGTGAACTTCCACGCCACCGACCTGCGGCGCGCAAATTTTGCCAACGCCAATCTATGTGGAGCAGACCTCAGCGGTACTCGTTTGATTCGGGCAAACCTTTTGGGAGCAGACATGCACGGGGCCGATCTCACCGGCGTGGAAATGCTGGAGGGCAGATCTGCTGCGTTAGGTGTGGCAGCTTAGCCGGCATGCACAAATTGCGTCTGCTTTGCGCGATTTGGGGACTGCGAGGGCAGGTGTGCTGGGCTCGGATTTGCTAGGAGGAAGGGCGGCTCAGCCACCCTCACACCCGACAACACTATGCCACGCCCCTCACGTTACTCCCCTGCTGAAAAGGCCGCCATCGTGGCCGCCGCACGTTCCCGGATCCGCCTGGGAGAAAGTTGCAAAGACATCGCCCAGCGACTGGGCGTGAATCAGCCTTCCCTCAGCGGGTGGCTGCGCGAATCAACACTCGACATGTTGTACCCACCGCTGCCACCCTGCATGCCGCGCAATCGCTCGGCATGAGGTGCGCAGGTCCTATTTCTTCTTCACCTGCCAGTGCTCATCAAAGAAGTCCGCAGCCACCACCTTGCCGGCAGACTCGGCACTCGGCGGCTGCGTGATGTCCAGGATGGCCCAGTCGGGGAGCTTGGGGTTTTGCAGTGAGTTGGTCTTGTCATGCGCCTCACGGAATGTGAGGCCGGAGTTGATCACCACTTCAAAGCCCGGCGATTTCAGACAGGGATAAACCATGAGAGGGACATGGGTCTTGGCGTCGAACGACTGCCCGCCCATGTCCACTGTCTTTGCGTCCCATTGCACCGGCAGCGATTTGGCAAGCTGCCTGAGGCAGGAATTGGATTCCGGAGTACCCCAGAGGATGAGGCTTTGCGTTTTACCTGCTTCGTAGATGTCTCCCACATCCGAAGCCTTCACCACACGGGCTTCGCCGCGCATGAGACCCTTCCAGCGCTTGAGGAAATGCGCCGCCTCTGAGTTCACCCATTCATCCACCGCAGGAGAAGATGATTTTCCGTCTGGCAGCACCACCAGAAAGCGCTTCATGAAGCTCGCATCCATCGGCCCCGGATGTGCGCCCGGCTTGCCTCCGGCTGGAGTGTCGTGCTGAAACGGCTCTGCATTGCCAAAATCACGCCAGACTCCGTTCTCCTTGATCAGCCGGCAAAACGCTCCCGCCACTTTCGGCCCCGGACTAATGAAGGTCTCAAACTGCGGCGCCACCGGACCGGCTTTGAGTTTCAGCGTGGTGCCATCAATGTTCACTTGGAGCGATCCCCCGCCCCTCCGTGCCTGCGGCGGTGGATAGAAAACGAGGCGCGTCACATTCTGCGTCTTCATCTCGATCGTCTGCCCGTCGATGACCTTGGCATCAAGCCGTGCTTCCTTCCAGCTCTCCTCCATGCCGTGCAGGTTGAGCCACTTCACGCGGCCATAAAACGGTGTCTTGGTCTGAATATGGATTTCGTCAGGAAACAGGTTCCGTCCCTTGGCCACCTCTTTCTCGATCCATGCCTGCACCTCCTTGATCGTTTCGGGGTGGTACTTGTGCGGCATGCCGGGGCCGATGAGATGAGGCGGGCGCAGATCCTGTTTGGCCAGCACCTCCATCATGTACTCCGCCGAATCACGCTGCGCATCCACCTCGCCGCTGTAACTGATCAGCGGCACGTTGAAAAAATTCCGCGCATAGTCCGGCACATCGTAGACACCCCAGAGCGTCTGTTCATACCAGACCGGATACTTTTCAGGCGTGAGTTTTTGATAGCGCTTCACATCCGCAAAGCCCGCGCCCGTATGCACGCAGGCCCACTGGTCCGGGTAATGCGCGCCCAGGTGCCAGGCCCCTGCGCCGCCCATGCTGAAGCCCGCCAGCGCCACGCGGTTCGTGTTCACATTGAAACGCTTCATGGCATCATCACGGCATTCAAACACATCCGTTTCACCCGCGCTCTTCCAGCCGTTGCAGTAACGTCCGAAAGGATGGATCACGATCGTGCCAGCCGGCTGAAACTGCCCCGGCTTCTTCGCCATCAGTTTCGAATACACAAACGGCAGATCCGTGGCGGTGTCTCCCCGGCCATGGAGCCAGATCCACATGGGCACCGGCTTTTTACCCGCGCCAAACTCCAGGCCTTCCGGCACTTCCACGCCATAGGGCTGCGGTGAATCGTCGATCTTGGAATAGTAGCCCAGCACCTTCTGCCCGCTGCCGCTCATCCATGGCGTTTCATTTTTTCCGAGTGCCGCGATGCGCTTCTTGGCTTCATCCAGCAGCGCCATCGCTTTTTTCACTCCGTCCTCAGGCTTTTTGTCATACCACTCGTCGAACTCCAGTGCGTAGCTCACCGCCTTGAGAAAGATGTCCGCATCAGCTGCACGCGGGTGCTTCTTCACCGCCTTGAATGACTGCGCCACATCTGCCAGTTCTTTGGCAATGCCTGCCTCCTGCTCTGCGGAAAGTGCTGCGGTGGGTTTGGGCGGCAGACTGCCTTTGAAAGAGGCCGTGGCACCATTGGGACTGAGCTGCGCCTGCGCAGCCACCACCCACAGGGAGAGAAAAAGAAAACATTTCATGGAGAAGCTTAAACGCCGCCCTGCGCGGTTTTTAACCGTGAGTTGCGGTCTGTTTGATTTCTCCAGTCAACTTAATGACCGGCGGGGTTCTGCCCACCTGCGGAATCAAAGAACAGTTCGCCACTGGGTCTGATGCCAATGTAGAGATAAGTCCCTGGCACGGTGTCAGGAGCAACTGAGGACTGAAACATCATGCTGGCCAGCGAACCGCTGGCCGGCTTCCGCCCCTCGATGACAGCGGCCACCTGGGTGGCCACATCTCCTTCAGGCCAAACCACACCAGCCGCCACACCTGTGGTATAGGCCAGCATGATGTTCTGAGCATTGCGCTTGTCTTTCACCTTGTCCGCTTCGCCCGCAAGAAACCCCAGATTCGGCACGATGATCGTTGCAATCAAACCGATGATAAGAATCACAACCAAGAGTTCAATCAGACTGAACCCTGATCGGCGGCTAGCCACTTGTTTGGTTTTCATGGACTTGAGAATTGAGGCTGGTTGAAGGAACTGGCACCTCTGTCATTTCCACCTTCAAAGCTTCCCTCGTTCCCATGCCCCTCTATTGCGTATTTATTCAAATGCGCTTAAGCCACGCTGATAGTCGCGCATGCACTGGCTTCAATCAGGCCAGATGATCAGGACAAATAACGCGCCACCTTCCTCAAGCTGCTTTGCGCCAGCTGGCAAACACTCCACTCGGCACCGCAGGCACTCCCTCGGCGCCTTTGAGCAAAATTTCTCCGCTCTCAACGGCACCGCCGAAAACGTTGAATTCCTGCCGCATGAGATTCTGCAATGTCGTGGGCGACACCGCCCCCTGGCGGCAGCAGAGCAGGACGCCAATAGGCTTGTCAGACAACAGACCACTGACCGTACTGAGCAGTGCGCCGAGATCACGCTCCAGCTCAAATCCGCGCTTGGCATCTTTGGGGGTATGCGGATCGATCACGATCAAATCGTAGCGGGTCGTTTGTGTGCGTTCACGCTGGGCGAACTTCACCGGATCGTCCACTATCCAGCGGATGTCCCGATTGGCCAGCGTGTTGAGCGCAGCGTGTTCACGCGCGCGTTTGATCGCATCTGCCGAAACATCCACATGGGCCACTGCTGCACCGGCCTGCGCAGTTGCAAGCGTGAAACCGCCAGACCCGCCAAACAGATGCAGTACACGCGCCGGACGGCGCTGCTGCTCGGCAAAAGCGGAACACTGTGCGCCAACCTTGCCCCACAGTTCCTGCAATTCAGGAGCCAGGCCGCGCACGCCGCCCTGAGGAGAAAGCAAAAAGCGCAATGTCCCGATGCGCAGTTTCAGCGGCTCCTTCACCTCTCGCTTCAATTCCACGGCCTTGCGCCATTCCGCACCCGGAAGTTTGCGCCGCCACCACGCAGCATGGGAGGCACGCGAAGATACCAGCGCGCCAAGTCTTTCGAGCACACGACCTCCGCCGCTGTCGAGGAGCTCAAATGATTGGTTTTCTGCTTCACCTTCCATGACGATGCTGTTGCTCAATGCTTGTTCTTTTGACCTGGATCATTACGAGCCTTGCCTCACAAAGGAAGCACGGCAAGTCCCTTCCCTTCCAAAGCCGCCCGAGCCTCTTTGGCAGACTGTGCTTTCATCTTGCGCTTGTAACAACTTCTGAAAAATTTGGACACGACATCATTGCCCTGAGGAGGGCATGGCCGCCGTTTCAAATTCACCTTAACGCCTTGCTCACGTAGAAACTGAATCGCTGGCGGTTTCCAAAATTGTCCTTTAACCGACTCGACATAAGACACGACCTTGGGGGATTCGTCTTTCATGTAGAACAGTCCGGGTTCACCTTCAGTGTTGAGCTTCCGAAGACGGCTCTCCGCAGCCCAGATGGAACACCCAGGCACCAATATCTGGTTCAAAAATGTTTTCTTCCACAAAGACAAATTGAGTCCTGCACGAAGATTGCCTTTCTCGATCCGACGTAACGAGGTGTTTTCCATCGCTTCACCCAAAGCGCCATGCTGGTCCACCCCTAGATACTTGCCGCCAACCTGATCCAATTGCTCAATGCATGCAGTCATCGCGGAGCTTTGAATGTCGCGATCCACCAGGAAATCATCCAGCCAGACAAAGAGATTCTCCTCTTTGATAGATTTTAAGGCAATGATGAGGTTGTCTGACCAGCTTTTATCCTCCCCCACTGGAATCGTGACAACCCTTGGATCCTTAAAAGTGCGATGGTTCGAAATGAGATAAACTGGAAACGGAGATGACGCCCAGTGCTTGAAGAAAAAATGGAAAAAAACAGGCCATAAATCCGAATAGCCGTCACAGGAAGAGACGACTGTTGCGGCATTATGCGTGTTGGGATTAGATTGCATGAATCGAAGAGGTAATTTTAATACGCTGACGAACAATCCGCAATCTGTTAGCTCATTTTAAATAATGATCTAACCTCTTGTGTTGCATGCCGATAAAAGCTTGCGGACAGTAAAAACCAAGGGAAAGCAAACTTCATGAGAGCACCAAAAGCCATTGACTCATGCCCGGCACGGTGGTCGCACCTCATTCTGCGTGGCATCATTCGGAACCCCAGGGAACCGTATTTTTAGGATGCGCTAAATTGTTTGCAGCTCATGGATTGTCTGCTTTGTAGACCACTAATTTCATCACCCACTGTAATATCCATACACAACATTCCGAAATCAGCGACATCAATTCCACCCTTGCGCAGAAAGGGAAGCGGAGTGCACCTCACCTGATGCCACTCAATCCATCTCATGAAATCTTTCCACCGCCGCATACATGATCTTTATGCGAATCTACGGTCGATGGCTCGTCTCTACCCTAAAATTGAGTCCTCACCAAGAAATTCAACCTATGTCACCGTCATTCCGCTGATCGAAGCAGGCTCGGAGGAAATCCCTTGTGAACTGGAGGCGCGTTTTTACAACCAAAGTGCATTCACAATACCGATTCGGTGGCCAGCGGCCAACCTGCACCGCATACAAAATGCGACCATCGTTGGAGATCAGGCCCACGTTTTTATGCCTGATGGAAAGTGGCTTCGCGTTTGCCCCAGCCTCGACTCACTGCCCCTAAAAAAGGTGCGGCATCCGATTTATGTTGGAAGCGACAGGCTGGCCATGCCGCTGTTTCACCTCTCAGGAAGAGACCACGAGAACCATGGCCATTTTCTTTTTCAGCACATGCCCCGCTGGCTGGCTGCACAGAAGAAGATGCGGGAACTGGAGCCCCATTTTAAGATTCTTGTCGCCAAGGGACATCTAAAATGGCAGGCCCGATATCTGACAAGAACCGGAGGAGAAAGCGGCCAGATGCTGGAATGCGGGGACGGCACAACTCGCTGCAATGATCTCTATTATATTCCCCAACTGAGAGGGCCGCATGACTGCCTCTCCCGACCGCAGGACTACCGGGACATGAACGAGCATTTCCACCGTCCACAGGCAAAGACGGGACCCGCGTTGTTTCTTTCCCGAAAAGATGCGCCCAACCGCTACCTCCTCAATGAGGACGAAGCGGTTGGTCAAATTGAAAAAGTATTTGGCTCCTGCCGCCCCATCCAACTCTCCAAGATCCCCTTGGACGAACAGATAGACCTGATCTCGGCGGCTCCTGTGGTAGTCGGCCCATTGGGACAGGCGCTGGCCACGTCACTCTTTGCCAGAGGCTCCATCTTTATCAACCTGGGTGGCGACCATGGTCCCGACTCGTGGGGGGACGCCTTCCGCGATGTGGCCAATATCTGCGGCAACCGTGCCCTCTCGCTGTATTCCAAAACCTCGCGGACTCCAGACGGCTCTTTCACCTTTCCACCGCAGGACCTCCACCGGATGCTTGAGAATGTGAAAAAACTCATTCAGTAGTGTTCCCCGCAGTGCCTTCCTGCGTCGGGTCTATCATCCAATTTTTTCCTTAATGCGCCTGCTCCTCGTTAAACTCCGCCACATCGGAGACTCCCTGTTGCTGACTCCTACAGTCAAGGCGGTGAAAGAAGCCTACCCAGATGCGCATATCGACGTGGTCGTCCGCGCTGGCACAGAAAGCATTCTACGCGGCTGCCCGGACATCCGACGAATCTACACCACCGCTTCGCCGGAGAAGAGCAAGCGAACCAGTTGGAGCTTTCTGCATGCACTGCGTCTGCAGACGGCCATCCGGCGTGAGCACTATGATGTGGCTATCGATCTGGGCAACAATGACCGGGGGCGCACCATTGTCGGATTGAGCGGTGCCAAAAAGCGCTGCGCCAATGCCTATTTGTACCCAGTCAAGTGGCTCTGGAAACAGCTTCTGACTGATATAGGCTGTAACGACTGGTCGGTCATCCACCGGGTGCAGGCTGATTTCCTGAATGTGAAAGATTTCATTGATCTTCCTCAGCAAGAGCCCGGCCCCCTGATATTCGAAAGAGGCTGCGCCAGTCCTCCGCCCATCTCTCTTACTCCAGGCAAACCCCTGGTCGTTTTTCATCCGGTCACACGCTGGCAGCGCAAACGCTGGACAGATGCCCATTGGATCAGCCTCGGAAGCTCGCTGATCGCACAGAATTATCAGCTTATCATCAGTGTGGGGCCGGACCCTGAGGAGATCGCACAAGGTGAGCGCTTGACGCAGGGCATTGGGCAGGGGTGCACAAGCACCGCAGGAAAAATGCAGTGGCAGCATCTCGCATGGCTGCTCTACGAAGGCCGCCTGTTTGTAGGAGTTGACACAGCCGCCATGCACCTGGCGGCGGCCACAGGCTGCCCCACAGTAGCACTCTTTGGGCCGGACTCCAATGCCGGAAATTGGGGCCCCTGGAAAACGCAGCATCAAATTGTCCATTTCAAATCGGACGAGGTTTCCGCGCTTCACGAAGTCGAGAGCGCAGCCGCACGATTTCTCACGCTCCCCACTCCCACAAGCGCATGAAAATTCTTGTCCTCCCCTTTGGTGACGCAGCCTGCGCCAGCACCCATTACCGGGTGATTCAGTATCTGGAGATGCTGAAGGCGGATGGGATCGAATGTGACATCGCCGCCCCCGGATCGATGCCAGCGCCAGCGATCATCGCAGACTACGATGCGGTGCTTGTCCAAAAGAAACTGTTCTCCACATCCCAGGTCCGGATGCTCAGATCTCGCGCTAAAAGACTGGTGTTCGACATTGATGATGCGACCTGGCATCCCCACGGACGCAAACACAGCTGGATGACTCGATGGAGAACGAACCGGCGCCTGAAGACAATGGTGAGGGCTGCCGACCTGTGCGTTATTGCAAACAATTATCTGGGCGATCATCTTCGGAAACTTGGCGGACAAACATGCCTGGTTCCAATGTCTCTCAATGAAAAGGATTGGCCCGAGCCCGCTTCCAATACAACTGACGCCCCTATCAAAATCGGTTGGTCAGGCGCTCCGGCAAATCTTCGTTATTTGGAGAGTCTTGAACCCATGCTGGACAAAGCTTTGAACGTGCACCGTACCGCCAGCCTTGCCATTTTCTGCGGAGACCGGCCAAAATTCAAAAGCGACCTGCCATACACTTACATGCCCTGGCAAAAAGGCGCCGAAAGAGCAGCCGTGAGCACCTTCAGCATTGGTCTGCTGCCTTTGCCCATGGACGCATTCTCTCAAGGCAAGTCCCCCATCAAAGCACTGCAATACATGGCGACAGGAATTCCGGTGGTCGCAACCCCCGCTGCAGGAGCCCTTGAAATAGGAGATTCTCATAGCGGCGTCCATTTTGCCAGCACTCATGAACAATGGCTTCAGCTGCTTGGCGATTTGATAGAAAATGCTCAGTATCGCAGCTCGCAGGGCCATGCGGCAAGGAATGCGTTCGTAAACTCCTATACAGCAAGTCAGGTATATGCAAAATGGGTTAAACTGGTAATCCAGCAATGAAAAAGACCCGAATCGTTCTGCTTTCTGATCATGCCAAAGGAGGAGCAGCCTTGGTGCCCAACCTGCTTGCGAGCAGCATGGCGGAGAATCCCGCGTTTGAGGTTCAGCGCTGGCATTTCGACCCGCAGTCGCAACCAGGCGCATTCCCACCTGGCGTTCGGGAAATTTCATTTTCGACCGGCAAAAAACGTCCTCCGTTGGAACGCATCATCAAGAATATCTCCAAGCGGTTCGCATCCATGCTTCGCAACCACCGGCACGAACGGTCGCTCTTAAGCGCCGTTTCTGCTGAAAGGCCTGATTTGATACATCTGCACAACATTCATTCGTCAGATCTCAATCATGCCACTTTGTTAAAACTGCCCCCCGACATACCGATTATTTGGACAATGCATGACTTCTGGCCACTGAAGGGAGCCGCCTTTCGCTGGACTGAAAAAGAGACAGGGCATCATGAGCTTTATGAAGTAGGCCGCTGGTCCCGCAAGTCATTGCTCAACATGCGCGACGATCTATTCAAAAGCCGTCGAAACATCACGCTTGTCGCGCCTTCTCAGTATGTGCGGGACATGACCCGGCATTACATCTCCCGAAACAATCTATCATGTGAGGTGATTCCATATGTCGTTAAACAAGACTTCTTCAGCCTTCACGACAAGGTGGCTGCAAAACAGAGATGGAGCCTTGACCCCGGCCTGCTTTGGATTGGCGTTGGCTCGACTTGGAACAACAGCCGCAAAGGCATGGATGTGCTATGGCGTGCGCTCGCTGAGATCAACTGCAACGGCCTGGGCCTTCTCATTTGGGGGGGCATGCCCGAAGTTCCCGGCCACTTCGAAGGCTTGCGCATAAACAACGTCGGGACAGTCAGTGATCCCCTTGCCGTTGCCTCATTATATGCAGCTGTCGACGCATTTGTATGCCCGACGAAGGCTGACACAGGCCCCCTTACAGTCATTGAATCAATGGCATCGTCAACCCCACCGATAGCTAGTAGTGTCGGTGGAATCCCAGAACGCGTAAAGCATGGTCAGAACGGCCTGCTTTTCCCAACTCAAGACCATGCCAGTCTAGCAAAACTTCTGACCGAAGTCCGTCAGGGGAAATGGAATTTGTCTGAGCTTGGCCATCAGGCAAGGCAATACGCCATGGAAAACTGCACACCAAATCACCAATTGTACCAATACACGGCATTATATCATCGCATTCTGGCTCAATAAACCTGCCCTGCAATGCCTCCAAGAAAAGTCAGAAATGAATGTCTATTATATACGTCACGATCCTGCGCCAAGATTTACACCTGAAGAGCCGATATTATCCTCAGGTGTAAACCAAGGCCTCCTTCCAACTTCGGCGCTCGCAGACTTGCTAGGCCAATATCTCGCCCCCATAACAGAGATCAGCATATCGACAAACTTTTATGGCTTTGGAAACCAAGATTCTGCCAACTAAAACCACCTTACCTATAGTATTAGAAAGGTGTAATTCACACCACAAGTATTGTTGGTTATTTATTTAAATCATGAGCATCACCATAGCAATCGTCAAGGAAGCTTGTTATCAGGATTTATGGGTTGGAGCATCTGACGAGAAGCCAGAGGTTCTTGCAGTGAATACCCATTTAAGATTGGGACCTTTGGCACTTATTTCGAATTGGAACGCTGATTTCATTATTTTAAACTCTAATTATGAAAGTAAGTCTAATTCTTTTAGGAAGACACAGGTAAAGAAGGCGACCCCCTCTTTTTGCCGCCAAGTGGAACGTCGTGAAGGAGCAGTGGGGGAGAATTCACAAACAACACGCATTCCTTTGGAATACGCCAAGGATCCAAGCGCGATAATGTGGAGCAACTATAATGTGGTCATATGCTTCAATATTGCCGTTCCATATAAAATTCGCATTGCAAATCCTCAGGTAACATGGGTCTGCCTGCCGGGTGAAGGAACTCTACCTTGTAGCATTGATGGCTGGCATTATCTCATTTCACACAATTGCCCGAACAGTCCTTTGCCGCAGGGCAAAATAATACACATGCCTTATACTCTCCTTGACCCATTTTTCATTGAAAGCAAATTTGCATCAGACGAAAAACGCTCAGGGATATACCTCGAAGTTAATAGCTGTGCTCCTTCGAAGCGCAATAACTGGAGGGAAAACATTCAGGGACTAGATGTTTTGATTGATCGCACATCACAGGATGTGATTTATCATCCGAATACTACAAAAGGACACATCAGTTCGTTGGTAAAATCAAAATATTTTGTGAAGCTCGGAGGACGAGCCACCAGGGGCAACTCACTCATAGAAGCAATATCCGCAGGCCTCGTTTGTTTTTTAAGCGCAACAGATTGCTTTGGCGGAGTTCCCCTGCCTTCTTATTGCTATTATGAAACTGAATTGGAGCTGGCAGAGAAAATCAATGAATTGGAAAATTCTGACTTACTAAGATTACAGTTAGTCAGTCGCCAAAGGGAAAGATTGCAGGAAGTTTTAGATTTGAGCTACCGACAATTGGTTTATGCGGCTAGACATTCCAAGCCCTTGGTAGACTCAAAATCCACATTCCAGTCAAATTTAATACGCCGATTTAGAAATTGCCTGGCCAAAACCACTTATAAAATTGGAACCCGACCCAACACAATCAATTGTGCAGCCCCATTTTTTGAATCCTGATGAGGTCCACTCCAAGATTGAGCAGAGTGATGATGTTTAAGAATAAATCATTTCCTCATTTGATGGTTATGAATTACGGCCAGAACCAAAAAAATGAAGCGTGTTCAGTGGCGTGCAGAAAGCGGGAAACTCATTCCCAAATTGAAAAAACAGGCAAGCGACCATTGGTTTCGCGCCTCGGTCTTGTCTTACGGGGGATCTAACAAGCGGCGCCTAAACACACCTCTCAGAAGGGATCAGAACAGTTTTATTTTCGACAACATCACTCAAATCAATTTTTTGCCGGCGTTGAAAAGGCAACCTGTCTGGTAACCATTTTATTACGAATTCCTCATGTCATTGGCACCAATAGGCATTTGCACCTACAGCAGAATCGAACATTTGAAGCAGACAGTGGATGCTTTGAAGAAGAACACACTCGCAAAAGAGTCGGAACTCCATATTTTTTCAGACGGCCCCAGAGCCGGGGACGAACAAAAAGTGGGCCTCTTGCGAGAATACCTCCCTCATATCGATGGGTTCAAAAAAGTGCATCTCATTCTTCAAAAAGAAAACGACATGGTGAAGAACACGTATGGGGCTCATCGAGTTTTAACACATCAATATGGGCGGTCGATTTTCATGGAGGATGACAACATTACCTCCCCTCATTTTTTAAGCTTCATGAATGAAGCGTTGCAAAAATATGAACTCAATAAACAGGTCATATCCATAGGAGGATATTGTCCTCCTATAAAGATACCTAAAAATTACGACCATGACGTCTTCTTTTCGAAGATATTTTGCTCCTGGGGAGTGGGCATTTGGGACGATCGACTTGCTATGATCGATTTAGAAAGAGACTTTTGCAGCACCGCTGCAAACAACCGCCTGGCAAATGAGTTGAAATACCTTGGTAAAAACTTGAACCGGAGATTTCAATCTCTGCCAAAAAAAATCATCACAGAGGCCGAGACAGTGTCTAAGTTTGATATTTTGGCCAACGTCACAATGGTAAAAATGCGGCTGTTCACAGTCATGCCCTGTCGAAGTTTGATTCATAACATCGGGCTCGATGGTTCGGGACTTCGCTGCAGTTCGGTGGATGTTAGACTTTCTCATGAAGTCGATTTAGATTTCGTCCCGAAATGCTTGCCAGATAACGTCATCTTAAATAAGAAGATCGTGGAAGAAATGTATATGCTCCAAAGCTTTTCCACACAAAAAGCCAGTCTTACGAAACTATTCTATTTGTTTTTGAGATGGCTCAATCATGAAGTTGGGAAAATTAAATACCCCAATACCGAAAAACGGTCAGCGTAAGCATTGCATGAAGTCAATAAGCTCTGAGATTCACGGTATGACGACTTCATGAATCAATTGGCTGACACGTTCAACATCGTCGGCTGTTAATGTACTGCCTGTTGGGAGACAGAAAAGACGCTCGGAAAGTTTCTCCGTTTCTGGCAGCTTCTGCCCGCTGTCTGGATTTAGTGTGAGATATGGTTCCATCCGATGGCAGCCTGGATAAAAATAACGGCGGGCAATGATGCCCATGTGGTGCAGTCGGTTCACAAGGTCATCCCGACTGATGCCCGCTGTCCCGGCCTCTACATCAACTACAACATATTGGTAATTGCATTGTTCGCCTTCGTTATAGGGCATTACAGATAGGCCGGGCACACCGCCCAGCAGTTTTTGATAGCGCTGATGGTGAGAGCGGTTGATTGCAATAAACTCCTCCATGCTCTCCAGGTTGGTCAGCCCCATGGCGGCGGAAATCTCGCTCATTTTTCCATTCGTACCAATGGAGTCGACATGGTCATATCCGGTAAAGCCGAAGTTTTTCATCTGACGCATCCGTAGGGCCAAGGCGTCATCATTGGTGGTAACGACGCCGCCCTCCAGGGTGTTGATGAATTTGGTGGCATGAAAACTGAATACCTCCGCATCTCCAAAGCCACCAATCATGCGACCGTTATGCGAGCAGCCAAACGCATGCGCCGCGTCAAAGAGCAGCTTGAGTCCATGCCGTGTGGCGATGTCCTGAAGCGCCGCCACCTCACAGCCACGTCCCCAGAGATGCACCCCCATGATAGCCGTGGTGCGGGGTGTGATGAGCGCTTCCACCTTGGCAGGGTCCAGATTGTGCGTCTGCGGGTCAATATCACAAAACACCGGTGTGATTTGCTGCCACTTCAGCGCGTGCGCGGTGGCAATGAATGTAAAAGAAGGAAGGATGACCTCGCCAGAGAGACCCAATGCACGAATGGCGATCTCAAGGCCGACCGTGGCATTGCACATCGCCACGCAGTTTCTGACCCCCAGCATCTCTGCGATTTTGGACTCAAGCTGCTGCACATACTTGCCGTTGTTGGAAAGCCAGCGTCGATCAAGAATATCATCAACGCGAGAAAGAAAATCGCCCCGGTTTCCGATGTTAGGCCGGCCGACGAAAAGAGGTTCAGAAAGAACGTCGTTCATGACCTTAGCTTTGTGAGCGGCCGCTTTCGCATACCAAAACAATACTCGAACAGAGGTCGGGATAGATTTGGCCGAGCTGAAAACATCCCTCCAGATATTCCGTAGAAATGATGTCCGTCGCCAGGAGGCGATCCCATTGGAAATTTGCCAAGGCCTTGAAGAAGACACCTGTGCGGTGCACCACCTTCAATCCGGCAGCCGAAACATCTCTTTCCAGAGTATCCAAGGTGTAGGTGCGATGATGTCCGTGGGCGGCTTCCGCGGGCGTTACTGCTGTGTTGTGCGAAATCAGGCCCATCTTGACGGCGATCTGTCGGGAGGGAGCGTTGGCGTTTGGGCAGGCCAAAAAAAGCCGCCCGCCCTCGTCCAACCATTCAGAATTCACCCGTTTCAGCAAACCAACCGGATCGTCAATATGCTCGAGCACATGCGTTAAGAAGACATTCCCGTAACGCTCCTCCAAGTTCACACTTTCGAACAGGGAGTGAATAATCTTGGCACGATCACCCAGCTTGGACTGAGCGACCTCAATGGCGACCTCTGAAGCCTCTACACAGGTGACACGATCAAATTTCTCCAGAATCAGCCGCGTAAAGTCACCTTTGAAACATCCCAGTTCCAGTGCCTCGCCAGAACGTAAGAAGGGCGCGAATGATCGGATCATGAAAGGATGCATCACATCGAGATCAAAGTTATAGGCGTATCGATGATCCGAGGTATCCTCGATCTCCAAATTGTAATTTCGTTCTCGTGTCGTCATATTCAAGTCAAGCCTGATTGAAAATCAGATGCATTATGGTGGACTTGCCGTCAACGGTGTCCACGACAAATCCAAGTTTTTGGTATAGCCGCATCGCAGCAGAATTCTGTGACTCAACCTCCAAGCGGATGAGGGCAAAACCCAATGATTGTGCGTGCTCGATGCATTGGGACACGAGCCTTGAGCCCAAGCCGAGACGTTGCCAATCCGCCAGCACGCTGATGCTCGTGATGAACGCCGCCCGTTCCTTCAAATCATTGCAGTAGATGGCGGCCATCCCAACGAGGCGATCTCCGCACCAAGCCTCCCAGCACACCGCCTTTTCAGCCAGCTTCATGGCATATTCCTCGATCACCACCTTCCGCGACAATTCAGATACAAATACTGGATCGCAGCCCCGTAGAAAGTCCGCGATCTGGTGGCTTGTGGCAGAATCAACACGAATGGTGAGTTCACGACTCATAATTCGAGAACTGCCAGTCCAAATCCATGACGTCCAAACTCGTTGCCGTTGTAAAGCAAGCAAACGCGACCGTCGCAGTCAAACACATGTGGGTAGCATTGCATTTCACTGTCCCAAGCGGAGGGCGTTCCTTCGAGCATTGGGTTGTTGTCGTCCCGTATCCAATTTACCAAATCGTCCGACCATGCGTGGCCGATGCGGTAACCACGACCAGGGCCTGATCTGAAATCAAACGACTCGCGGTAACAAAAGAACATGTGATGACGGCTTCCGATGCTTACAACGGTCGGAAGCGCCTGACTCTCATCGGGGCCCAAGCGGTCAGTGATGATCTGCCGAGCCTCCTCTTTCCGCCACTCGAAACCGTCATCGGAGATGGCGTGACCAATCTTGTAAGTGCGATCCGGGGGAGAACTGACGGCATAGGATTTCCATCCCGTTCCAAAAATATACCACATGTGAAAATGATCTCCGATCACTTTGACAAACGCATCGCCTACAAGGCAGGGCTCCAGAACTGATGGTCCAAGTACTGGGCCAGCGCCCTGCCGCTCAAAGGTCACCCCGTTGTCACTGCTCACAGCAAGGCCGATGGCTGTTTCCACAGATACCGAAACACGCCTGCTCCAGCCGCAAGTATATCCATAAACGACACCCTTGTGTCGTAGCATGTTCATCGGGAAAATGCCATGCTCATCAAAACAGCCCAGACCGCCCATTTCGATCACCTCTCGATCAGAGACCTGAAGAACTGTCTTGAAGTCCTTGGTCATGTCGACATAGGCCACATGGCTGAGAAATTTATTATTGGCCGGATCAATGGACCGTGTCGAAAAGTATATCCGCACGAAGTCGTCAAACACCAGCGTCTGCGGAGATTGGGCGTGGCTGACACAGCCTGCCGGAAGCCGATGCTCCCTGGGATCAAAAATTTTGCCAATCTTGTTCCATTTCATGACTTGAATCTCCTACTGTTCCAGAACCGCCAGGCCAAACCCTTCCCTTCCGACCTGATTTCCCAGGTATGCCATGTATGTTTTCCCATCCAGTTCAAATACGTGGGGATAGCTTACCATTTCAGCATCCCAGCCTGATTCCGAGACATCAATCCCCGCCTTGGAGTCATCGCGCACCCAGTCAACCAGATTCGAACTGGTTGCATAGCCGATGCGGTAGCCGCCTTCTTTGCAGCGGAAATTGGAGCTGTGCCGGTAACAAAAAAACATGTGATACTGTCCCTCGCGGTAGATAACATCGGGGCTTGCCTGTGCCTCATCCGTTTCAATGCGACTCTCTATCAGATCACGGTTTGTCCGGGTCCAGTTCACCCCATCATCGGAAACAGCCATGCGTATTTTGTAAACAGGCTCCGGGCGACCGTCTACCATCTTCCATTTTCTCCCAGCGATATAAAACAGAAACCATTTCCCGTTATAGCGCCGAATCTTCGGCCCACTGACAACAAATGGCTCGTCAGGTGAATAGGCAAGAACAGGGCCCGGGCCGATCTTTTGAAAGCTAACCCCGTTATCTGTGCTCAAGGCGCATCCGATCGCGGTGTTGAAAGGCACAGATTCACAACGTGTCCATCCAGCGTAATAGGCGCGTATGGAGTCACCATCACGTGCAACTGAAACAGGATAGGTACCGAACTCATCAAACGTCCCCAGTCCGCCCAGTTCTAAAATGGGTTGTTGAGCCACATCCAGGACGCGGAATAAATCTGTGCGATCCAAATCGACGTAGGCAGAGTAACTCACATATCGACCGCTACCATCCGCAGGCGGCCTGCATGAAAAATAGACTCGTACAAAATCCTTGAAAATCAGTGTTGCCGGGGCCTGAGCAAATTCCTTCAACCATACGCGATCCCGAATATCTTGCGGAGTGAACACCTTGCCGAGCTTTTTCCATTGGAACATAATTCAAATTAATTCGTAGTTTTTGCAAATCACCCGATGCACATCATCCAGGGAATTGAACATCATCACATCCGCGATCGAAAGCCAAGGAACAAACGGCGCTCCCATCTGAGGATATTCAAACGGGAGTGAACGGATAAATTTCAAATCGATCGCGTGATCCTTGAACACCTCCTTCGAGTATAACTCCCTCCCACCGATGGCGTTGATGTAAGTGTCTCCTCCCAGAGCCTTGCATATCGCAAGCACTTTGTCCTGCCCTTTCAACTCGTGATCCACCGGAATATCTGAAGATATTTTTATCGTTTTATTCAAACCAAGGTGCCTGCAAACACTGACAATGGAATGATGAACATACCGGAACAGGTTGCGCTCATCATAGCATACGATCTCTTCAAGAACTTGGAGTGTTTGTTTGAACCACGCAGCGTGATGATAGGCCCCCTTGAACTGATTCAGCAGTTTTCCACGGTCGAAATCCGCAACCAGCTCCCGCTCAACCACATCGAGGGAATCCGAGTCTTTTTTCAACGGAAGAGAGAACATCACATCCTTCCCGTTCGACAGCAGACGATTGCGATTGATCCACCCCTTCTTTGTATACTTGATGTTATCGTATACCACGAACACATCCACACTCTCAACAAGCTGCCAATAGCCGATATATGGCAGGAAGTACGGCTGCATAATGGCGACACGCATTTTGGAAATCTTCAGATGACGTGTGACAGTCGGAGCAAATACTGAGAATAGGCGTTTCCCCCCATCTCAGCAGCTACTGCTTGGAGATCTTCTTTGCCAAGCCAGCCTGCTTGGAAGGCGATCTCCTCCAGGCAGGCCACCAGGAATCCTTGGTGTTCTTGAATCGTCCGAATAAACTGAGCGGCTTCAAGCAAAGAATCAAAAGTGCCGGTGTCCAGCCAGGTGTGGCCGCGTCCAAGCCGCTCCACATGCAACTGCCCGCGCGACAGGTATTCCTGGTTGATCGAGGTGATTTCAAGCTCGCCCCGTGCTGAAGGTTTGACCGTTTTAGCAATCGACACCACATCGTTGTCGTAAAAATACAATCCGGTGACAGCGAAGTTGGATTTGGGGAGGATGGGTTTTTCTTCGATGGATCTGGCATCCCCATTCGAATCGAATTCCACCACACCGAAACGTTCCGGGTCGTTCACTTGATAGCCAAAAATAGTTGCTCCCTTCCGCCTTGCAGCCGCTGCGTGAAGTTTAGGAGAGAACCCCTGGCCATAGAAGAGGTTATCTCCAAGCACGAGCGCTACACAGTCACCGCCGATGAAGTCTTCGCCGATGAGAAAGGCCTGTGCCAGCCCTTCAGGGCGCGGCTGTTCTGCAAAACTTAGTTTTATGCCAAAGCGTGAACCATTTCCCAGGAGCCGCTTGTAAAGGGGGAGGTCTTCCGGGGTCGAAATAACCAGAATTTCGCGGATCCCGGCGAGCATCAGCACGGAAAGCGGGTAGTAGATCATCGGCTTGTCGTAAACAGGGAGCAACTGCTTGCTGACAGCCTGACTGACGGGACGTAAACGGGACCCGGATCCACCGGCGAGGAGAATGCCTTTCATAGAAGTATTATAGGTGCTCGGTGGCCAGTTTTTTTTCAGCAGTGCCGATTCTCTGCAACCCTTGGCTGTTCTTGATCAAAATGTCCTGCCACCAGGACTGATGATCCAAATACCAGCGTACCGTCTCTCGAAATCCGTCCTCTCCCGCCACCATGGGCAGCCAGCCGAGTTCCGCCCGAATTTTTGACGAGTCGATGGCATATCTCAAATCATGGCCGGGCCGGTCAGTGACAAAGGTGATGAGGTTTTCACTGGGGGAAGGAGGCTCGATCAATTCGTCCACGAGCTGGCAAAGCTTTCTGACCAGCTCAAGATTGCTCCATTCATTGTTCCCTCCCACATTGTAAGTCTCTCCCGCCCTGCCCTTCTCGAGGACCAGCCGCAGTGCTCTGCAGTGGTCTGACACAGCCAGCCAGTCGCGAACGTTCTCGCCTTTGCCGTAGACGGGGATCGGCTCACGCCGCAGGCATTTGAGGATGACCACGGGGATGAGCTTTTCGGGGAACTGGCAGGGTCCGTAATTGTTGGAGCAATTGGTCACAACGACGGGCAGACCATAAGTGTCATGCCAGGCCCTGGCCAGATGATCCGATGCAGCTTTGCTGGCGCTGTAGGGCGAATGCGGCTTGTAGGGAGTTGTTTCGGTGAAACCGGGTTCCTCGGATTTGAGCGAGCCGAAAACCTCATCGGTCGAAACATGGAGAAACCGGAAGCCCGTGTGCTCATCACCCTCCTTTGACTGCCAGTGGCGCAGTGAAGACTGAAGCAGGTTGTAGGTGCCCATCACATTCGTGTGAATGAATTCCTGAGGGCCGTCAATCGAACGGTCCACGTGGCTTTCAGCCGCCAGATGCATGACCGCATTAATGCCAAACTGCCTGAAGACCGTCTCCACGGCTTCAGGATTGTTGATGTCCGCTTTGACAAAATGGTGCCTGGGATGATCGAGCACGCCCTCCAGCGAACTTAGATTTCCCGCGTAGGTCAGCTTGTCAAGATTAACGACCTCATGATCTGTTTCCAGAATCAACTGGCGCACCAGATTGGCTCCAATAAAACCGGCCCCTCCTGTAACTAAGATGGTCATTAATCTGGTTCTATTTTGAGTAAATCGTCAGAATGGCTTTCTTTTTTTCCATCAGGTTAGATTCCTCACGCTTGGGTTGCCCGGTAGAAATCCAAGGTGCGGGCAAGGCCTTCCTCCCACGAGACTGTCACTTGGTAGCCCAATGCTTTCTGGGCGGCACTGATATCAGCCAATGAATGTAGAACGTCTCCTGCACGTGCCGGTTCGAAGCTTGGCAGCAGTTCCTGGCCGGTAAGCTGGTTGATATCTTTCACGAGACGGAGCAGGTCAATGGAGTGCCCGGCGGCCACGTTGAAGACCCTGCCTGCGGCCTTCTCCGCAGGAGCCTCGGCGGCGAGCAGGTTTGCGGAGACGGCGTTGTCCACAAAGGTGAAATCACGTGCCTGGCTGCCGTCACCAAAGATCACCGGCTGCTTGCCCTGCAGCATGAAGGTGCAGAACTTCGCAATCACACCGGAATAGGGTGAATCAAAAGCCTGTCGTGGCCCGAAGATGTTGAAGTAGCGCAGAGCTATGGCTTCAAAGCCATAAAGCTGATAAAAGAGCTGGCAGTAGCGCTCGCCACCATACTTTTGCAGTGCGTATGGGGAGAGCGGCTGCACGGGCAGCCCTTCATGTTTTTCTGGGACGTCTGCGTTGCCGTAAATCGAGGACGAAGACGCAAACATCAAGCGTTTCACGCCGGCATCCCTGGCAGCGAGCAGCACATTCAACGTGCCATCCAAGTTTTGCGCATTGCTCTCAAGCGGCTCAGCAACAGAACGCGGCACCGAGGGAAGAGCGCCTTGGTGAAACACCCAATCAATACCCGGCATCAGCTTTGCCAGCAGGGCTTGATCGCGAATATCGCCCTCGACGAGGTCGATCTTGTCCCCCGGTTTTTTCCAATCGAGATTGGCAGGATTGCCGAGAGAAAGATTATCCAGCACGATGACTTCAGCCCCTCTAAGGCAGAGCGCCTCGGAAATGTGAGAACCAATAAAACCTGCACCGCCTGTAACGAGAGCCTTCATGCTTTGAAATAATTGGGTTTGCCCTTCATCAGGGCACTGAGCGCGTTGCGTGAATCCACCACCAGCCGCGAATGTTCCGCGATGAGCACTGCGTCCACTGCCTTGTGATTGGTTGCGACCAGCACAAGATCGTAATCTGCCAGAGTACCTGCCGCCAATGCGACGCTCTGCCGTCCGGCAAAATGAGCATGCTCACGTGAAGGACGGATCACCGGCACGTGCGGATCATGGTAATCCACTTCTGCGCCCTGTTGTTCGAGCAGATCCCAAAGCACATAGGCCGGGCTTTCACGATCATCATCGACGTTGGACTTGTAAGCGATGCCAATCATGAGGATGCGGCTGTTGCGGATAGTCAGGTGCAGCGAGGCCAGCGCCTCGCCCACACGCTGAATCACATAGGCGGGCATGGCGGTGTTGACTTCGCCAGCGAGTTCGATGAAACGCGTTTCCTGGCCGTATTCACGTGCCTTCCAAGTGAGGTAAAAGGGATCGATGGGAATGCAATGTCCTCCGAGCCCGGGGCCCGGATAAAACGGCATAAAGCCAAATGGCTTCGTCTTCGCCGCGTCAATCACATCCCAGATGTCGATGCCCATCGCGGCATAGACGACCTTGAGTTCGTTCACCATGGCGATGTTCACAGCCCGGAATATGTTTTCCGTCAGTTTCACCGCCTCTGCCACACGGCAGGACTCGACTGGCACCAGTGTTTTGATCGCCCGGCCATACACGCCCAGGGCATGGTTAAGGCATTCTGGAGTGAAGCCTCCGACAATTTTCGGAATCACAGCAACATCACTTTGCGGATTGCCCGGGTCCTCACGCTCTGGCGAGAATGCAAGGTGAAAATCCGCCCCGGCCTTGAGGACGGAGCCTGCTTCCAGCACCTCGCGTAGTTCGGTGTCCGTCGTCCCTGGATACGTGGTGGACTCCAAGACCACCAATTGGCCGCGCTGCAGGTGGGGCGCAATGGCACGGCCGGTGTCCAACACATAAGTGAGGTCAGGTTCGCGATGTTTCGCCAGCGGCGTGGGTACGCAGATGATGATGGCCTCACATTCGGAAACACGAGAAAAGTCCGTGGTGGCGGAAAAGCGCCCCGCATTGCGCTGCGCACGGATGGCTTCAGATGTGATGTGCAGGATGTAGGTCTCTCCTGCGTCCAAGGCATTGATTTTGGCGGGATCAATGTCGAATCCCAGCACTGTGCTGCCTGTTCGGGCAAACTGAAGGCTCAAAGGCAGGCCCACATAGCCCAAGCCGATGATACCAATGGTGGATGACGTCATGTAGAAATCAGAAATGTGAAAACAGGATATGAAGGCAAGGCAGGAGGCTTGCGAGAACTTTTTTTGCAAAAAAGAGAACCCACCCGACTAATGAAGAGCCAACTATGACATATCAAATGCATTGATTCTCTAACCTGGATTATTCACGAAAGAGAAAAGAGGGCTGTGTTTGGCGAGCACTGAGAAAACATTGCGAGGTGATCAAACAATTGCCAAACGACTTGGCCTCCAGTTAATCCCCGAGTGCGTTGATTTGCAACTACCCACAGGCACCTGCGTGCGTTTTTGTTTCGGTGAGCCATTCATGCCCAGCAATGTCGGGCCGCTCTTGCTAACAGGGCATGCTGTGCGCAACGGTGCCAATGGCTTGCCTCTCGCGATCGAGCCTCGAGTTCTGAAGGCCGTGCTCCAGAGTCTGTAATGCGCAGGGAGATCCCTCCAGGGAAAACCGGTGTGCAGGATGTAAGAGAAAGCCTCCAGATACAGCAGCACGATTTTGGGACTGCGACCTCTTCGCCCGGCCCAGCTTTGTTGCATTACAAAAAGAATGAAGATGCCGTGTCACGCTGGGCGTTATCCACACTTCGCTCCAAAAAAGGTGTTGGCTCCATGCTGCTTGAGTAATAGAGCAGGCTGGTTTTCATGGCTGATTCACCCACCCCCCGACGAAAATGGCGCATCGCCCACTCCGAAGCCTCTCTTGGCTGGGGAGGGCAGGAACACCGTATTATGGCAGAAATAAACGGATTCCGCCGACGCGGCAGTGAAGTCTGGCTGATCGCCCCGGGAGACAGCCAGATTTACCAGCGCGCAAGTCAGGCGGGGGTGCCCGTGCTGGCTCAGCGCTTCAACCAGCGCCACCTGCTTCCTTTTCACATCCTAAGAATTGCTTGGTGGCTGCACAGCCACCGCATTGAGATTGTAAACCCTCACAGCTCGCGGGATGGGTGGCTGCTCACGATTGCTGCGCGCATCTCACGAGTACCGCTGATCATCCGCAGCCGCCACTTCGACGTTCCCATTCCGAACAAGTCCCTCAGCCGCCTGATGTTCAAGGAGTGGAGTCATCACATCCTGACGACCAGTCCCAAGATCACCAGTTCACTGCTTTCAACCTTTAACCTGGACCCGGGTGAGATCACCACCCTGCCGACCGGAGTGGACCTCGAACGGTTCAAGCCGGAAGGGCCCAAGGCAGATTTCTCCTCTTACTCACTGCCCTCGCAGACACCGCTCATTGGCATGATTACGGTGATTCGTTTCGCCAAGGGCATTCAGGTGCTGGCAGAAGCCGTTCATCTGCTCAAAACGCGCGACAACATTCGTGTTCACTGTGTCATTGCCGGGGAGGGGCCTGCCCTCGATTACATCAAGTCTGAGATTTCGCGGTTCGCGGTTGAAAATCAGTTCACCTTACTGGGCCATCGGGAGGACGTGCCCGAAATCATGCGCGCGCTCGACATCGTTGCGATTCCCTCTTTTCATGAGGCGATTCCTCAGTCAGGTCTCCAGGCACTGGCCATGGGAATCCCAGTTGTAGCAAGTGGCGTCGGTGGTATTCCAAGCATTATTAAACAGGGGGAAACGGGCCGGCTGGTGCCTCCTGAAAACGCCGCCGCCCTGGCCGCTGCCATCCGGGAAACTCTGGAGCAAAAGCCCCAAACTCAGGTCATGTGCCGGGCGGGGCACCAGCTTGTCCTGAAACAACACAGCCTTGATGCCATGCTTGACCAGTTGGATGCCGTTTATCGTCAGCATCTGGGCGGCTGTTGAGCCTTGTGCTGGTGCCATTACGGCGGTTAGTGTAAAAGAGAGATTCAGCATTTTCCACCCGCTATTTTTGTTCATGCATCATCCTGAAGACCCCCAGTTCACACTCCTGGTAAAAAAAACGCTCACATCCATTTGGAAGTATGTCCTTCCTTATCGCGGTCGTTTCGCATTGAGTGTCCTGCTTGGAATGCTCAGCGCCGTCTTCAACGGATTCATGTTGATTGGTTTCCAGCTGATCTTCTCACTGGTTTTGAAAGGCAAGACACGCACCCTGGGAGAGGGGACCGAACTGCCTTTGATTGGTGAAATCAATCTGGCAAAGATGTTTGGGCTCGACGCTGATGCCCCGATTGGTTTGACGGGTGTCATGATCGCCTGCTCTTTCATTCCAGTTCTGATCTTTCTGCGCGGCTTTTTTGGTTATCTTTCCAGCTACATGCAGGCATGGGTGACAAGCAAGGTGGCCTACCAGCTTCGCAATGATGCCTTCCATTGTGTGATGCGCCAGTCCCCCGTCTTTTTCAATTCCGCCAAAACAGGCGAACTGATGCAGACGGTCACCAACCAAACTGCCACGGTCCAGCGCAATGCCATGCAGCTGATTCAAATCCTTGCGCAGCGTCCTTTGACCATCATTTCCATCCTTGTTGTCCTTTTTGCTCAGGATTGGTTTTTCACCCTCATGTCACTTGTTGTCTTCCCGGCCTGCCTCCTGCCGATTATTCGCATCGGCAAACGCGTGAGAAAATCAGGGGCGCGTGAGGAATATGATTCAAGAGAGCTGATGGTGGCCATGCAGGAATCGTTTGCAGGCATCAGGCTGGTCAAAGCCTATGCCGGTGAAAAACATGCCGAGCAGCGCTTTGAACGCACCAACGCCAGTATGACACGCAACATGGTGCGCTGGGCCAAAGCCGTCGAATTTGTCGGCCCCTGCGTGGAAACCATTGCTTCTCTGGGCATCGCCGCAGGTCTGGTGTATGCATGGGATCGTGGCCTTGAGGCGGAAAATTTCTTCCTGCTCGTCATGGCGCTAACGCAGATCTATCCACCCGTGAAGGAATTGAGCCGCGTTCAAATGATGCTGCAGAAAACCACCGTGGCGGCAGGCATGGTTTTCGAACTGCTTGAACGCACCCCGGACATTGTAGACGCCGCTGGTGCGGTGGATGTTGGACGCTCGCGTGGTGAAGTCGCCTTCCAAAACACAGCTCTTTACTATCGTGAAACCAATGGTGAGAAAAAGGAGGTCCCGGCTGTAACCAACATCAGTCTCAAGCTTGACCCCGGCAAATTTTACGCCCTTGTCGGTCGCAGCGGCGCCGGCAAAAGCTCGCTATTCTCTCTTCTGCTGCGCTTTTACGACCCCGATGAGGGTTCGGTCATGCTGGACGGACGCGATATCCGCTCCATCACGCAGAATTCCCTTCGCTCCAACATTGGCATCGTCAATCAGGACACCTTTTTGTTTCACGACACCATCCGTGAAAACATCCGCTATGGCCGACTAGATGCCAGTGAATCGGAAATCATCGCGGCTGCGAAAAAAGCGCATGCGCATGAATTCATCGAGCAGATCAGCAATGGCTACGATGCCATCGTCGGTGAAGGCGGGTGCAATCTCTCCGGCGGCCAGAAGCAGCGCATTTCCATCGCCCGCGCCATTTTGCGCGATGCACCGGTCCTGCTGCTCGATGAAGCCACCTCCGCACTCGACACCGAGAGCGAAAAAATCATTCAGGATGCCATTCACACTCTGTCTGCTGGTAAAACGGTCGTCGCCATCGCACATCGGCTTTCGACCATTCTAGAAGCAGATCAGATCATCGTCATGGACCAGGGCCGAATCCTCGACCGAGGCACGCATGCAGAACTGCTGGGCCGCAATCCGGTGTATCAGAACCTGTACAATCTTCAGTTCAGCTCGGATGAACGGCGCGAAACCTGAATGTTCATTTCATTCACCAAGGCGACTCCGGCATAGCATCGCAGGAAGCCAAAGCTGCCATCTAAGGTGCCACATGCCATGAGTGGCTTGATTTTTGGCTAGCAAGCGATCTCTTAACCTCGCTTCATTCATCCGTTTGAGGCGCAATGCCTGCATCAGAACTTGATCTGCCGCGCCTGAACAGCGAAGGAGAATTCCTGCATGATTCAAGGCTTCACCATCGCATCTGCCTCCATCCCGCCGCTGTTTGCGCTGCTGGCGCTGATGCTTGCGGGAGTGGTCTTGGTTTCACTGCTACTGCTGCGTTTGCGGCAGTCGATGCTGGCGGGGTATTTCATCTGCGGCGTTCTGATCGCCAATTCCGGTGTGCTGGCGCTGCTCGGCGGCGGTGAATCGCACGAGCAGGTCTCCCAGATGGCGGAGTTCGGCGTGGTGCTGCTCATGTTCACGCTGGGGCTGGAGTTCTCTCTTGGTGAACTGCGCTTTCTGCGCCGGCTCGCATTTGCGGGCGGCGGCTGGCAGATGGGGCTTTGCATGGCGGTGGCCGCTGCGGTTTCGGCGGGGTTGATTGCCACATCGTGGCAGGGAGCCGTGCTTGTCTCCGTCTCTCTCGCCATGAGCTCCACGGCGGTCAGTTTGAAAAGCTTTCAAGATCTCGGCCTTGAAGCGAGCCCTGGTGCGCGCATGGCGCTGGCCGTGGCAATTTTTCAGGATCTTTTCATCATCGTCTTCTTTCTGTTTCTGCCACTGCTGCTGCCACATGAAGGTGTTGCCACGGCGCTGATGCCACGGTTGGGTTCACTGGCATTGCGTGGTGGTGCCTTTGTGATTCTTGCGGGCGTGGCGGCGCGATGGGTCATCCCTTGGTTGCTGAACGCGGTGACGCGTACGCGCAGCCGTGAACTCTTCACACTCTCGGTCATCGGCAGTTGTGTTGGTCTGGCCTTCGTCGGTGGTTTGCTGGGGCTGGGGCTGGCACTGGGCGCGTTTGTCGCCGGACTGGCTGTCAGCGAATCCATCTTCAAACACCGCATTCTGGCCGATGTGATGCCGCTGAAGGACCTCTTCCTCACGCTGTTCTTTGTGTCCGTAGGCCTCATGATCGACGTGAAGGCCGCCATGGCTTTGTGGATGCCTATTTGCATGCTTACAGCGGCGCTCATGCTCGCCAAAGCAGGCCTCATTACCATCATCGCGCGTCGCCTCGGGCTCGCCCACAAGCAGGCGCTGATGGCGGGCATCGGCCTGTGCAGTGCGGGGGAATTTTCACTCGTGTTGCTGCAGAACGCCAGCAGCGCCCATCTTTGGAGCAATGACACCCAGCAGACACTCCTGGCCGCGAGCGCGCTTTCCATGGGCCTACTCCCTGCCCTGCTGAAGTTTGGCATTCCGCTCGGCGAATGGCTGGTGAAACGCGGCTGGGGACGGGGCAAGCCAGTCAAGGCCGATGCTGGCAACATGCGCCAGCGCATCAGCGGCCTGACCGACCACGCCATCATCTGCGGACATGGTCCCGTGGGCGAAAAGCTCAACAGAGCGCTGCTCGACTCCGGCGTGCGCACGCTCGTGGTGGAGTTGAATTCCGAAACAGTGCAAAAACTCAAACGTCAGGGCCAAGCCGTACTGTTTGCGGATGCCAGCCACGAGGAAACATGGGAGCTGACCCAGCTGAAACATGCCCGCATGGTCGCACTGACCTTCCCCGACGCCACGGTCAATGCCCAGGCCCTGGCCATGATCCGCGAGCATCGCCCAGACATCTCGGTGCTGGCCCGTGCACGCTTCAGCTCTGATGTGGAGCGCCTGAAACGTCTGGGAGCCACGCAGGTCGTCAACGACGAAACCGAGGCCAGCCGGGCCATGGAAGATGCGGCGATCACTTTGCAGGGAGCTTGAGCATCATTTGCGCAGGCCCCCATGCCGCCTAGTCTGAGGGCAAATGTCCCAACGCCTCTTCCTCCTCGATGGCATGGCGCTGCTTTACCGCGCGCACTTTGCTTTCATCAAAGCCCCCATCCGCACCAGTGATGGATTGAACACGTCAGCGCTCTACGGTTTTGCAAACACGCTGCTCGACATCCTCAAGAACCAGCAGCCCACGCATCTGGCGGTAGCGCTGGACACCTCCGCGCCCACGCCGCGCCATGAGATGTTCCCGGCTTACAAAGCGCAGCGCGAGGAGATGCCGGAGGACATCAGCATGGCCATCCCGCAAATCAAACGCCTGATGGAGGCCATGAACGTGCCCATCCTCGTGCGTGATGGCTACGAGGCTGATGACATCATCGGCATCATGGCCAAACGCGCTGAGAAGGAAGGCATCGAGACCTTCATGGTCACGCCGGACAAAGACTTCGGCCAGCTCGTCTCCGAGCATGTCAAAATCTACAAACCGGGCCGTTCCGGGGCTGACGTGGAAATCCTCGGCGTCAAGGAAGTCTGTGAGCGCTGGGGCATCGAACGCCCGGAACAGGTCATCGACATTCTCGCGCTCATGGGCGACGCCGTCGATAACATCCCCGGCGTGAAAGGCTTCGGCGAAAAAACTGCCACAGCACTCATTCAGCAGTTTGGTAGCGTGGAGAACCTCATTGCCAACACCTCCCAGCTCAAAGGCAAGCAGAAGGAGAAACTCGAAGCCAGCAAAGAGGACGCGCTGCTCTCCAAGCAACTGGCCACCATCTTCGTGAACGCGCCTTATGACGCGCAGGTGGCTGATTTGGTTCTCAAGCCGCACAATGATGATGCGCTGAAAGCCTTCTTCACGGAGTTCGAATTCAACGCCCTCGGCCGCCGGCTTTACGGTGATGAATTCAAAGCTGGGCGTGGTCGGAAAATGGAACAGGCTGCCAGCCAGTCGTCTGAAACATCGTCGGCCCCGGCGGACCTCTTTGCCACCCCTGCCCTTCCTGCTCCCGTCAAGCTCAGCACCATCGAAGACACTCCGCATGTTTATCATCTCGTGGAGACAGCTGAGGAGCGGCACAAAATCATCTCACAACTCGCTGAGCTAAAATCTTTTTGCTTCGATCTTGAGACCACCGGACTCGATCCACGCGATACGCAGATCGTTGGCATCGCCTTTTCATGGCAGATGCACGAAGGCTGGTTCGTGCTCTTCCCGCGCGAGAAGGCGGCCGCGAAGGTTGTGCTGGAGGAATTCCGTGCCCTGCTCATGCAAGAAGGGGTCGAAAAGATCGGCCACAATCTCAAATTCGACCTTAGTGTGCTCCTCGCACACGGGGTCGAGGTTCGTGGGCCGTATTTTGATTCCATGCTCGCGCACTCGCTGATCGATCCGGATCAGCGTCATGGAATGGATTACCTCGCGGAATCGTATCTGCGTTACACGCCGGTGCCCATCACTGCACTCATTGGCACGGAAAAGAACGATCTCTTCAGCCAGTCCACCATGGCTGATGTCGCAGCAGAAGATGCCCGCAAGGTGGCCGATTATGCCGCTGAGGATGCTGATGTGACGTGGCAGCTCGCCGCGAAGATGCGCCTTGAATTGAAGGAGCAGCAGTATGTCTTCGAAATGGTCGAGTGCCCGCTGCTGCCCGTGCTCACCAAGATGGAAAACTATGGTGTGAAAATCGATGTTCAGGCGCTGCGCGAATACGGCGTCGAACTCGACCGGAAAGCCGCCGAGTTGCAAAAACGCATTCAGGAAAACGCAGGAGGCCCCTTCAACCTCAACAGCCCCAAACAGCTCGGCGAAGTGCTGTTTGACCGCCTCAAGCTTATCGAGAAGCCGAAGAAGACCGCCACCGGCCAGTATCAGACGAACGAGCAGGTCCTGCAGTCACTCATGGGCCTGCACCCCATCATTCAGGACATCCTCGACTACCGTGAGGTGACCAAGCTGAACAACACCTATGTCGAAGCACTGCCGCATGCCGTTTCACGCGTGACCGGCCGCATTCACACGACGTTTCATCAGCTCATGGCCGCCACCGGCCGCATGGCATCAAGCAATCCGAACCTGCAAAACATCCCCATCCGCTCCGACCTTGGCCGTGAGATCCGCAAGGCATTCGTCCCCAGTGAGGAAGGCTGGGTGCTGATGAGTGCCGACTATTCGCAGATCGAACTCCGCGTCATGGCGGCACTCAGCGGTGACAAGGCCATGATCGAAGCCTTTGCCAATGGGCTCGATATTCATCAGGCCACCGCCGCCCGCGTTTATGGCGTTGAACTCGACGGCGTGCTGCCCGAGATGCGCCGCACCGCCAAGATGGTCAACTTCGGCATTATCTACGGCATCTCCGCCTTCGGTCTGAGCCAGCGTCTGGGCATTCCGCGCGGTGAGGCGGCCACCATCATTGAGAACTACTTCAAGCAGTTCCCCGGCGTGAAGCATTTCATGGAAAAGGTCGTCGAGGATGCCAAACAGTGTGGATATGTCGAGACACTCACCCGCCGCCGTCGCACCATCCGCGACATCACCAGCGGCAACGCCACGGTACGCGGTGCGGCAGAGCGTGTTGCCATGAATACTCCCATCCAGGGCACTGCAGCAGATATGATCAAGCTCGCGATGATCAATGTCGATGCCGCACTGACGAAAGCAGGTTTGCAAACCCGCATGCTACTGCAGGTTCACGATGAACTGCTGTTTGAAATGCCTGAGAGCGAAGTCGAACAGGCCAGAACCATTATTCTAGATGCGATGAAGAATGCGCTGCCACTCAAAGGTGTGCCGGTGGAAGTTGAAGCAGGAACGGGGCTCAACTGGCTGCAGGCGCATTGAACTAATCCCCACTCTTCGGATCAAACGCATCGCGCAAGCCATCGCCAAGGAAATTGAGGGCGAGGAGGCTGGCGGACATGAGGAGGGCGGGGAAAACAAGGAGCCACCATTTGCTTTCGAGCGGGTTGATGACCTGCGCGCCGTCCTTGAGCAGGGAGCCCCAGCTAGCGGCGGGGTCTTCGATGCCGAGACCGAGGAAGCTCAGGAAGGATTCATCGAGGATGACGGCGGGAATGGTGAGTGTGAGGTAGGTGAGGATGATGGTGCTGAGGTTCGGCAGCAGATGACGGCGCAGCACGCCCACGGGGCTCTGGCCCATTGCACGCGAGGCGGTAACGAAGGTCATCTCTCGCAACACGAGCACCTGACCGCGAACGATGCGCGCCATGGTGAGCCATTCCACGAGGCCGAGCGATACGATCATTACCAGCACCTTGGAGTAGGCCTTTACCTCGCTGATGTTGGCAGCCAGATCCGTCCAATTGCGCGCCTGTGCGGCGAGACGCCAGCCGTCGATCCATTCCTTCACATAGTCATCGAGTGCGGCGATGAGGATCATGATGAAGAGGATACGAGGCACGGACTGGAGAACCTCGACGGTGCGCATCATCACGCCATCGATCCGGCCGCCCGCGTAGCCGCTGATCATACCGTAGAGCGTTCCGATGCAGAGACTGATCAGGGCACCGACCAATCCAACGCCGAGTGACACTCGGGCACCGGAGAGCAGGCGGTAGAGCATGTCCTGTCCGTTCACATCCGTGCCGAGAACATGTGTGGCATGGGTTTCTGCGGCATTCTGCATGGGCGGTACAAACGAGGCGCTGCTGGTGGCTTTCAGTTCATCCGGCAGCAGCTGCGGCACGACGATGGCGATGAGCGACAGGCCCACGAGAAAACCGAGCGCAATGAGTGCCGCGCGGTTGCGCTTCAATACCTGCCAGCCGTCCGGCCGAGCGATGGATGCTGGAGCTGCGGCTTCAGGCATAGAGTTTGATGCGTTTGTCCAGCAGCGTGTAGATCACGTCCACGAACAGGTTGAAGAGCACAAGCAGCACGCAGTAAACGATGACGGCGCCGCCGAGCAGGAAGACATCGCGGTTCTGGATCGAGTTCACGAAGATCATGCCGGCACCGGAGATGTTGAAGACGCTTTCGACGATCATCGAGCCGGTGAGCAGATGCGCCGCGAGCGGGCCGAGGAAGGTGATGACGGGCAGGATGGCCACTTTGATGGCATGCCGGGCCACGGCCTGTGTTTCGGTGAGGCCTTTGGCCCGAGCGGTGCGCAGGAAGTCGCTTTTCAGCACATCCAGCAGGCTGTTGCGCATCAAACGAGCGACGTAGGCGATGTAGGGCGCTGCGAGGCAGATCGCGGGCAGAATCATCTGTGACATGGTGCCCCAACCACCCACCGGCAGCCAGCCGAGCCACAGCGCGAAGACCGCAATCAGGAACGGCCCGCTGATGAAGGAAGGAATCGAAATGGAGAGCAGTGCGCCGAACATAGCCGAGCGGTCAATCCAGGTGTCTTTCTTCATTGCGGCCAGGCTGCCAAGGAACACCCCTGCACAACTTGCGATCAGGAAGGAAAGCGTTCCCAGCGCGAATGAATTCGGCATCTTTTGCCGCAGCAATTCTGAGACACGCCAGTCGCGATAGCGGGTGGAGAGACCGAGGTCAAAACGCACAAGTGACCCGACATAGGCGGTGTATTGGTCCCACACGGTGCCGTTGAGCTTGTAGCGCGTGAGGAGTGCTTCCTTGATGTGTGGCGGCGGTTCCTTCTCCTTGTCAAAGGGCCCGCCTTTCGTGATCCGTGCGAGCACGAACGTGATCGAGATCACGCAGAAGATCACGATCACGCTGCTGAAGGCGCGGCGGAGGAGAAACGGAAGCATTGCGGAAATGTCGAACGACGAAGGCGGAATGTCGAATGCTCAATCACCCAGCCACCATGCAAAGCTGCCGCTGGGCAGGGGCAGGACGCCGGGCGCACCACGGAGCTGCATCTCACCATGCTCCACTTTGCCGCCATTGCGGCCAAACTGCTGCTTGAGGAGGTGATGCAGCGAGATGGGGGTGAGTTCTGGCGTGTGGCAGGACAGCAGCACTCCGAGCGGCTCAGGAGACATGAGCTTGCCGAGCAGTGAGAGCAGCGGCGGCAGGTCGTTTTCGATTTTGAAGACCTCCCCCTTGGCACCACGGCCATAGCTTGGCGGATCGAGGATGAGCAGATCGTACTGCCGGTCACGCCGGAGTTCGCGCTCCAGAAATTTGGTCACGTCATCCACGATCCAGCGGATTGGTTTTTCTTCGAGGCCATTGATGGCGGCATTTTTGCGCGCCCAGTCAACCATGCCCTTGGAAGCGTCCACGTGGCACACCTCCGCCCCAGCATGCGCTGCTGCCAGCGTGCTGCCGCCGGAGTAGGCGAAGAGATTGAGCACCCGCGCGGGGCGGTTGTGGCGCTTGGCGTACTCCGTGCAGACTTCGCGGATGCGCCGCCATTGGTCGCGCTGCTCGGGAAAGATACCGAGGTGGCCGAAATCAGTCGAGCTGAGCTGAAACTTGGTGCCATCGACCTCAATGGCCCATGTCTCGGGGAGATTGTCGCGGCCGCGCCATTGATTGCCGCCGTCGCGGAAGAAAGTGGCAGTCACTTTCTGCCAGTCAGCCTTGGGCTGGGTCTGCTGCCAGACAGCCTGCGCGCAAGGCCGTGAGAGCACGACGCTGCCAAAGCGCTCCAGCTTCTGAAATGAGCCGCTGTCGAGGAGTTCGTAACCGTTTGAATCAGCCATGGGGAATTTAGTCGGCCTCGGGCCGTGGATCGCGTGAAAGCAGGGCCTTCATGCCCTCCTTGGGGGATTTGCCTTGATGAAGGACGGCGTTGATCTCGTCGAGCAGCGGCATTCGCACGCCACGTGCCTGGGCAGCCCGGTGCATGCTGGCGGTATTCGGGACGCCTTCGGCGACCATGCGGGTGCTGGCGATGATTTCATCCAGCGGTCTTCCCTGTCCGAGCATGACGCCCACGCGGTGATTGCGGCTGTGTGTCGAGTAGCAGGTGCCAACAAGATCTCCCACGCCGCTGAGGCCATAAAAAGTCTCCACCTTGCCGCCTTCGGCCACGCCGAGGCGCACCATCTCAGCCAGCGCACGTGTGACGAGCGCGGCGAGGGTGTTGTCTCCGAGTTTCAAGCCATGGGCGATTCCTGAGGCGATGGCATAGGGGTTCTTCATCGCACCGGCCCACTCGGCCCCGATGATGTCGTCGGTGGTGTAGGTGCGAAAGAACGGCAGCGTGAAGCAGGCCTGCACCGCCTTTGCGATTTCATCATCTGCACAGGCTACGACAGCAGCGGTGGCCAACTGACGCGCCACTTCTTCGGCGTGATTCGGGCCGGTCAGCACCGCCAGAGGAACACCGGGGATGGACTCGCCGATCAGCTGGCTCATGCGGTGGCCCGTTTCGAGTTCGATGCCTTTGGAGCAGGAAACCAGCACCCGCGCCTTGGAGGCCGCCTGGCTTTGAGCGACGAGTTCCGCCGTGCCACGCATCGCCTTGGAAGGAATCACAAACACGAGCATGTCCGCAGGCTGCAAAGCGCCGAGATCTGAGGTGACGGTGATCTGAGAAGGGAGTTCCAGATCAGGCAAGTAGCGGACATTGCGGCGGGTGTCGCGGATCTGCGCCATCAGTTCGGCATCGCGCCCCCAGAACTGAACGTTCAGCCCGCGCCAGGACAACACTGCAGCAAGTGCGGTGCCCCAGCTGCCCGCGCCAATGACTGTGGCGGACTGAATCATGGCTGCGGCTTCTTTTTGGTGAAGGCCTTGCTCTCCGTGCCTGCAATCAAGCGCTGAATGTTGGAGCGATGCCGAACGAAGGCGAGGATCATCACCACGATGCCAAAGCCGAGCAGTACAAAATCCCAACGCCCCTCACGCCACATTTGCACAGCCATCGCAGTGGGAACACCGACAGCCGCCGCCAGTGAACCGAGCGAGACATAACGAAATGCAAAGAGGAAGGTGAGAAAGCCGATCCAGCCGCCGATCATTCCAGCCAGCGATATCCCGAGCAGAACGCCACCGGTGGTCGCGATGCCTTTGCCGCCTTTGAAGCCAAGCCAGAAGGTGAACATGTGGCCGATCACGGCAGCGAAACCGGTCAGCACCTTGCCGACGGAAATCATTTCAGGAGCAGCTCCCGTTTGGGCGATCCAGCCAGCCGCCAGCCAGACAGGCAGCCAGCCTTTGAGCATGTCGAGGATGAACACAGGAATGCCGACCCCCTTCCCCAGCACGCGAATGGCATTGGTAGCGCCAATGTTGCCGCTGCCGTGCTGGCGGATGTCGATGCCTTTCAAACGACCGGCGAGATAACCGAAGGGTACTGAGCCGCAAAGATAGCCGCAGGCGATGCTGAGGAGTGTGGCGGTGGTTGTGGTCATGGCTTGATCAGGCTCCTAGTAGCCGAATTCAGCCTGCTCTGGCAAGCATTTCATCAGGCAGAAACCGCCGGATGTCATTTTGCCCCGTACTTTTCTTTGAGATACTGCACGGTTTCATCCGCCGTATCCGCCTGGATCATCACCAAATCCCCCGCCTGTGCGGATTCGAGGGCCAGATCGACCGACTTGAGATGGCCGAGAATGGACTCGACGCGGCGGGTGCGCGGGGCGTTTTCCAGGCCGGTGGCGAGGAGCTTCATGATCTCGCCCGATTCACGACCGCGCACATAGTCGCCTTCGTAGAGCCAGGCTTCATCGAATTCTGCGCTCAGCATGCGGCCTTGTTCAATGATGTCGCTGTCCCGGCGATCTCCGGCGGAGCTGTAAACGACAATACGACGTGCATTGTCAAACTGGCGCAAACCGTCGAGCAAGGCGCGAAGGGCATCCACATTGTGACCGTAATCAACGATGACGGTTATGCCTTTCAAATCGAGCACATTGAAACGACCGGCATTTTGATCAAGGCTGGGGACAAAGCTGCGCGCCCCTTGGCGAATGAGGTCATCTTCCATACCAAGCGCCCATGCCGCCGCCACGGCGGCGAGGGTGTTTTCCACCTGAAAGCCGATGCGACCGCCATGGGTGAGCGGGATTTCGCTCAACGGCATGAACACATCCTCGTTCGGACCGGTGGCGCGGACGATGTTCCCATCCCGCACATAAATGGCGCGCTCTCCCTGGATGCGATGGCGGACGATGATGGCATTTTCGGCATCCAGAGCAAAAAAGATGGTCTTGCGGGGATAGGTTTCCGCCATTTTCACGACGAGCGGATCAGCGGCGTTCAGCACGGCGGTGCCGTCTGCAGGCACGGCGGCGACGATGCACTGCTTCACCTCAGCTAGTTGCTCCGGAGTGTCGATGTCATTGATGCCAAGGTGGTCGCCCGCACCGATGTTCGTGACGACAGCGACGTCACAGTGATCAAAAGCCAGACCTTCGCGCAAAATGCCACCACGGGCGGTTTCCAGCACGGCAGCATCACACAGCGGGTAGGACAAAACGCTGCGGGCGCTTTTGGGGCCGCTGCAATCGCCACTGTCGATCATGCGCGAACCGACGAAGACACCGTCCGTGCTCGTCATGCCCACGCGCCATTGGTTTTGCGTCAGCAGATGGGCAATGAAGCGTGTGGTGGTGGTTTTACCATTCACTCCGGTCACAGCGACGATGGGAATGCGACCACGGCAACCGGGTGCAAACATGGTGTCGATCACCGCCTTGCCCACAGGACGCGGCTCGCCTTCCGAAGGATACAGGTGCATGCGCAGTCCCGGACGCGCATTGAGTTCAATGATGACACCGTTACGCGAGCTCAGGGGCTGCGTGATGTCGGGCGCGATCATGTCGAGACCGCAGATATCGAGGCCGACCATCTGTGCAGCTTCGACAGCGGCAGCGCAGATCGTGGGATGAACCTCGGCGGTGCAGTCCACGGCGGTACCGCCGGTGCTGAGGTTGGCATTGCGGCGAATGAGGACCATCCGGTCTTTTTCGGGGATCGATTCAGGGGTGACGCCCTGCTCGGCGAGCACCGCCATGGCAACGGCATCAATGCGAATGCGGCTCAGGGCAGCGGCGTGGTCGGCAGCACGGCGGGGATCGCGGTTCTTTTCGGCAACGAGTTCCTGGATGGTGTGCTCACCATCGCCGATGACATGCGCAGGATAACGGCGGGAGACGGCGATGAGTTCACGTCCGATGACGAGCACGCGGTAGTCCTCCCCCTCGGCAAACTGCTCCACAATGACCGACCGGCTTTCCTCGCGGGCGGCAGCGTAGGCGGTGGCAACCTGCTCGCGGGTGTATAAATTCAAAGCAACGCCACGGCCTTGGTTCCCGTCCAGAGGTTTCACGACTACGGGGAGGCCGATTTCATTGGCAGCAGCCCAGGCATCGTCCGCATTTTTCACAGGGCGGCCCTGCGGAACCGGCAGACCGATCTCATTGAGCATTCGCAGGGTGAAGTCTTTGTCCTGCACGATGTCTTCAGAAATCGCACTGGTCTGACTGGTGGCGGCGGCGAGGATTTTCTTCTGTTTTGAACCCCAGCCAAGCTGAACCAAGCTGCCTTCGGTGAGCCGAAGCACCGGAATGCCGCGTAGACGTGCGGCGTCCACCATGGCCCGAGTGCTAGGCCCGAGGCAGACTTCCTGAGCGAGCTCGCTGAGTTCCGTGATGGCCGCATTGACGTCCATGGTCTGGCCAAAGAGCGCAGCGTCGATCAAACGCCGGGCGAGTTCGAATGCAGCACGGGCGACGGATTCATCATCAAACTGGGTGACGATGCGATACGTCAGCGGCTGGGAGGTGGGCATCACCTTGCCAAAGCTCACCTGAAGATCGGAGCGGCTTTGCAAATGAAGCGTGATGGACTGCAGCAGGACGGCCAGGGCCTCCGCCTGCGGTGTCGAACTGGTCTCGCTGAGCTGCGCTTCCAGCGCCGGCAGCCAGGAGAACAGCCAAGAACGCCAGTTCGTGACGTGGTCGGTCAGTTCGGGAAACTCCACCTTGCATTCGAGTACCGTTTCACGCGCCCACAGATTCGGGCCGCGCAGCGCAAGGATTTTGCGAACAATGGTGGAGCGGAGTTCGCTAGATGGAGCAGTGTTAGGCAAGCAGGGAAAGGAAAGCGCGGAATTGTCCACATAGCTGCGGGAGGTCAAGGGAAACATCGGCATGAAATGAGATGCACGGGCATTCCTGCCCCACGTTTGGGGAAATAACCGCCCCAGTTTGACAAGCTCCGGTAACATCGGACTTTCGGCGGGTTCCACGATCCGCCTCCATTTTGCCGCGTCCACTTTTCCAAGACCTTCCCGAACTCCTGCTTCAGCATGCCGAGTCCAAACTGACATCCGGTGAGCGCACGATCGCACGTCTGATGACGGATTTGGATGCAGGACTGCATTTCAGGCATGGACTGATCGTGCTGACCAACACCCGCCTGCTGCATTTTGAGGATGAGGGTGCCAGCCAGCCGCGCTTCGTCGCCTGGAAGCTCGCAGATCTGCATGAGTTCAAACTGGAGGAAATGGGCGCGACCATTGCGCTACACCTGATGGGAAACGGCACGCTCCTCGGCCAGTGGCGGGTGACTTCCGGCTGCCTGCGTCAGGCGGAGGCCTTTTTGGCACGTTTCCGTGAGCAATGCCGGACCCCGAGCGGTGAGGCGACTGGCGCCGAAAATGGCGACCATGAAAAAGAGGACGATGAGGAGGAGATCTTTGCCACTGAAGATGCCGAAGGGTACATACCTCCAGGGAAGCCGCTGCTGCGCCTGCTGAGTTTTGCCCGGCCATGGTACCGGCTGCTGTTTTTCGGGCTAGTGCTGACGATGGCAAGCACCGGGGCGCAAATGATCGCGCCGTGGCTCACCATGTCTCTGGTGGATGACGTGCTCATCCCGCTGCAAAGTCAGACTGAACTGGTGCAGGTGCGGAAGGTCTATGTGTTCATCACCGAACTGGCGCTGGCTGCGCTGCTGACTTGGGCACTGAACTGGGGAAAAACTTTCGTGGTGGCGCGTATTGCCGAGCATGTGACCAGCCGCATGCGGCGGGAGACGTTTGAGCACCTGCAGAAGCTTTCGCTCACCTACTTCAACCGCAAGCGCACCGGCGACCTCATTTCACGCATTGGTTCGGACACGGAGCATCTCTCTCTGTTCATCTCGGTGAACTTCATCGACTTTTTCTGTGACGTGCTGCAGTTCATTTTCACGGCGGTCATTTTGTTCAGCATCAATCCCCTTCTGGCCGTGGCCGCACTGGGACCTGTCCCCATCGTCGCCTGGCTGGTGCAGCGCGTGCGTGAGCATCTGCGCGGTGGGTTTGCCGCCGCCAGCCGTGCGGGCAGCCAGCTCACCAGCGTGCTGGCGGACACCATTCCCGGCGTGCGCGTGGTCAAGGCATTCGCGCAAGAACAGCGTGAGATCGAGCGCTTCCGCGTGGCGGACAAGCACATCTTTGACACCAATGACCGCGTGAACAAGACCTGGTCGTTCTTCACACCGATGATCAAGCTGCTGACGGACTTGGGCCTGCTGATCGTGTGGGCGGTCGGTGCCTGGAGCGTGGCGCATGACAGCATCACGGTGGGGGTGCTGACCGGCTTCGTGCTTTACATCAGCAGCTTCTACGAACGCATGGATTCGATGAGCCGCTTCACCGCCTCCATGCAGCGGGCAGCCGCCAGTGCGCACCGCGTTTTTGATGTGCTGGATGTGAAGCCGGACGTGCCGGCTCAGCGCAATGCGATCAAAGTGGGCCGCCTGCGTGGCGAGATCGAATTCCGCGATGTGAAATTCCGCTACGGATCACGTGAAATCATTCGCGGCATCAGTTTGAAAATCGCGCCGGGCGAGATGGTGGGATTTGTGGGACCAAGCGGCGCCGGCAAAACGACGCTGGTCAACCTGGCATGCCGCTTCTTCGAGGTGAGCGAAGGCGCCGTGCTGGTGGACGGCTTCAATCTGAGTGATGTCGATGTGATGGACTACCGCAGAAACCTCGGGCTCGTGCTGCAGGAGCCGTATCTCTTTTATGGCACAATCGCGGAAAACATCGCCTATGGGAAGCCGGATGCGACGCGTGCAGAGATCGTCGCCGCGGCGCGTGCGGCACGTGCACATGACTTCATCATGCGTCTGGCGGACGCCTACGATTCGCTGGTGGGAGAGCGCGGCCAGCAGCTTTCGGGTGGTGAGCGGCAGCGCATCAGCATCGCGCGTGCACTGCTCGTGGATCCGGCCATTTTGATCCTGGATGAGGCCACCTCATCCGTGGACACCGAAACAGAGCGCGAAATCCAGGCGGCGCTGGATCATCTCGTCAAAGGCCGCACCACAATCGCCATCGCGCATCGCCTGGGCACCCTGCGCAAGGCCAGCCGCTTGGTGGTGATCGAGGAAGGCCGCATCAAGGAAGTTGGCTCTCATGAGCAACTGCTGGAGAGCAGCGGCACCTATGCGAGACTGCATCAGGCCATGTTGGAGGTGAACCACGCATGAGCACGCCACAGCCACTCAACATTGAATTTGCCAAGGATGACCAGGGCCGGCTGGCAATGGTGGACACCAACGGCTTCCGGCATGCGAATGTACATCCCGCCAAACTTTTCCCGCTGACCGAGAAGGACCATTGGATCTCCATCCAGTCCGAGGGCGCACGTGAAATTCTGTGCATCGAGGATCCGCAGAGCCTGCCCGAACCTTCGCGCAGCCTGCTGCTTGATGCGCTGGCCCGGCGCGATTTCGTCCCCATCATTCAAGTCATCCACCGCATCGTGCGTCTGGCCAATGGTCATGAATGGCATGTCACCACGGATCGAGGCGACACCCGTTTTGAAGTGGAGACGGATGAAAGCATCCAGCCCCTCGGCCACGGGCGTCTGGTCGTTATGGACCGGGGTAACACGCGCTATCTCATACCCAACGTCGCGAAACTAGACCGCATCAGCAAACGTAAGCTGGAGCACTACTACTGACCTTGAACTCCATTAACACCCCGCCCGCCACGGCTCCGCGTATCGGTTCGCTCGATGTCTATCGTGGTATCGTGATGTTTCTGCTTGGTCTGCGTCTGCTGGAACTGGATGAAGTGGCCGTGCATTTTCCTGACAGCGCGATCTGGCAGTTTCTCGGCCATCATTCCTCCCACATTCCATGGGTGGGCTGTTCGCTGAACGACCTGATCCACCCGTCGTTTGCCTTTTTGACCGGGGCGTCGCTGGTGTTCTCAGTTTCCGCACGTTCGAGAAAAGGCCAGTCACAGTGGCACATGACATTGCATGCGATGTGGCGGTCAATCGCTCTGATATTCCTCGGAATTTTCCTGCGCAGTGTGGACCGTGACATGACGCACTGGACCTTTGATGAGACTTTGACCCAGACCGGTCTGGGTTACATGGCAGTGTATACTTTGGCTTATTGCGGCATAAGCACACGCTGGATCTGGTTTGGCATCATCCTGACCTCCTCATGGCTCTTGTATGCCTGCTATCCCATCATGCCGCCGCATGCCAATCCCGTGGACTTCAATACTCCCGAAGGCTGGCAGCATGATTTCACCGGCTTTTTTGCCCACTGGAATCACAACCGCAATGTGGGCTGGAGCTTTGACCGCTGGCTGCTCAACGAATTCCCGCGGGAGAGCCCCTATCTTGGGTATCTGGGCGGTTACACCACGCTGAACTTTATCCCCACGATCGCCACCATGATCCTTGGGCTGATGGCAGGAACATGGATCAAGCGAGGAGACCAGCCGGCTAGGCAGCTCATGGTCGCGAGTGTGGCCTGCCTTGCTTTCAGTTTTGTTCTGCACTTCGGCGGCATCTGCCCCATCGTGAAGCGCTTGTGGACACCGGCCTGGGTATTCTTCAGCGGGGGCGGCTGCCTGCTGATTTTGGCGGCGCTGTATCAAATCATCGATGTCAGACAATGGCGGCGCTGGTCCTTTCCTTTCTTAGTCGTCGGCGTGAACTCGCTGGCCTTCTATGTGATGCGCCACACGCTGGACATCTGGTTTTCTGAAACTCTTCAGAAACATTTCGGCACCCGCGTCTTCGATTTCTTTGGCCAGGAACTCAGGCCGGTCACTATTGGATTTTGCACCTTCGTGGCTTTCTGGCTGGTAGCGCTATGGATGTACCGCCTCAAGATCTACATCAGGCTATAAGGCCTGCAGCGCCCGGATCAGATCACTGTGGGGCGCCAGCACAAATTTCGGCGTCTCCCGGGTGGCATCCATGCAGCCCCCCTCGGCATAGATGCCGCGTCCATCGCGAAAGCGGTGCATGCGCTCAAAGATGCGTGCGGTGTTCTCGGGAGATGCCAGGGTCTCGGCCACAAGCTTGTCCACCTTGTTTTCATCCAATTGCAACTCACCCTGCGCATCTCGAAAAGTGGAGTGGCTCCAGTGATGAATCTCGATGCACTTGGAGAGCAGATTGAAAGGCTGGTCACGTTTCCAAAAATTGACAAACATTCCGCCGCCCAGATAGAAGACCCAGGAGCCCTCAAAGCCGCGGACATCCGACGAATGGGAATCGGGATTGCGAAACCAGACGCGGTCTCCGGGCACATAGTAGTGCATCGGAAGAGGCTGCTCCAGTGCGCCCAGTTCATTGAGGAAGACATCCTGAAACTGCTCGAATGAAATCGCCTTTTTCTCCCACTGAGCCTGCAGCTGGCTCAGCAGTTCGGGATGACTGGTCCGGGCCTCCTCGGCAATCGCAAGCAGGATCACGTACTCGGTGGCCCGATTGCAGGAGAAAGCATACACCTGTTCGCCCACCTCCGGCTGACAGGCCTTTTTCAGAGAGTCGATCAAAGGACTGCCGGGAATGAGTACGAAGCCTGTTTCTTCCGAATGACGCCAGCAGTCCACCGGACGCTCAATGGCGGACGTGTGGAAGTTCAGGCAGGTTCGGGAGGCGTTGACGACGATGTTCCGCCGAATTCTGACCGCAGCCATCAATTCCTCAGCGCTTGGAAACTCCAGCAACACGGGGCAATTCATCAATGTCAGCCAGATTTCGCGGAGCAGATCATCCTCCTGGTGGCTGACATCAAGCTTGAGCGTGTCCGCTAGTCCGAGGGTGTCAAAGCCGGGCATCCATAAAGAGGCTTGATGTTCGGCAAGCTGAAGCAGCAGGCAGGCTGAGCCAGAGAAGGTTTGCTCATGGCACACCACCCAGGATTCAATCCCAAGACGGCTCCATTCGGCAGACAAAAGCGACCTGCCTGAAGAGGATGCAAAACGAATGCAAATACCCGATTTCATCCTCAGCCAAACACTGGGTTGTAAGCCGAGAAGAAGAACGACCAGGAATGACCACTCGGCTGAATTGGAATGAAAGGCATGAATAGAAGGCGTGTTCAGGCAGCACCTCTGCTGCCTGTAGAACACGTGACTTCGCCCCCAATTCCTTCCTTATTTACGAATTTATTCGTAAGTGCCCAACCCTTTAATGATTTCCTGATCCGCCAGTCCATAGGCCCATGCGGCGCCCACGGCGGCGAGAACGTTGTGAACATTGAAGGTAAAATGACCGGTGAGCGGCATGGCCACCTCACTCAGAGCGCAAAGACGGCGCTCATTGTCTCCTTCGGCCAGATAAACCGCATCGTCCCGCGCGAAGGCTGCGCGCCCACCTTTGGCGCGATGGGCAATGACGCCAGGATTATCCGCCACGTGCGAGAAGAACAAAACACTGCACCGGCAGTAATCTGACTCAGCCATGCCAGCCACGAGAGCATCATCAGCATTGAGAACGGCAGTCCCCTCTGGCAGCACGACGTCCACCACACAGCGTTTCACCTTCGTCATCTGCTCCAAGGTGTCGATGTAGCCCAGTCCGAGGTGCTCTGTGCCCACATTGAGAACCACTCCGATCTGACAGCGATCATAGCCGAGGCCCTCAAGCAGAATTGATTCAGCGCTGGTCTCGCAAATGGCGATCTCAGTCCATGGATGCAGCAAGATCCCGTTCGTGCCGCTGGTGCGGTCACCCTTATTCGTGCAGGCCCGACGCTCTCCCAACTGTAATCCACCGCTGTGGCACACACCGAGAAACTTCCCGGTGGCTTTCAACAGGTGCGCCAGCAGCTTGGCGGTGGTGGTCTTGCCATGGGTGCCAGTGATTCCAATCACAGGAATGCGGCCGTTTTTTTCAGCGGGGAACAGCATGTTGATGATCGCCTCCCCCACAGGCCGCACCTCACCGGTGGCCGGTCGCAGGTGCATGATGAGCCCCGGGCTGGCATTCAACTCCACCACAGCACCGCCCTGATCTTCGAGGGGTTTGGCGATGTCCGTGCAAACCACGTCAACACCGCAGATGTCCAGCCCCGCCACCTGCGCGGCAATGGTGACGTGTTCACGATTGCGTGGATGCACCAGACCCGTGACCTCGGTGGACCAGTTGGCAAAACGCGAGATCAGCACCCGCTCTCCGGCATTGGGAATCGAATCCGGCTGGTAATCTTGTTTCTCCAGCTCCGAGAGAATCGCAGGATCCCATTCTTCGGTGTCAATCTTCGACCATGGGCAGAAGTCACTCACTCCGCGCAGCGGATTGGTGTTCAGCTGGGTGTCGACCAGCACGCCGATTGTATCGGTGCCGTTGCCCATGACGACCGCGTGATCGCCACGGCTGGCGGCGATCAATTCCCCGCCGACGACCAGCAGACGGTGGTCATTGCCGGGAATGAAGCGCTCCACCATGACTCCATCGCCTTCGGTTGAGGCAGTATGAAATGCGCTCTCCACCTGTTCGCGTGTGGTGAGGTTGATGAACACGCCGCGCCCATGGTTCGCGTCCTGCGGTTTCACCACCACGGGAGTGCCGATGTCCTCTGCCGCCTCCCAGGCGTCGTCTGGATTGGCAACGACCCGCCCTTCAGGAACGGGAACTCCTGCTTTGCTCAACAAGGTGCGCGTCAGATCCTTGTCCTGCACGATGTGCTCTGCGATCGCCCCTGTGCGATCGGTTTCTGCGGTCCAGATGCGGCGCTGGTTCACCCCCTGCCCCAGCTGGACCAGACTGCGCCCCTCACGGAGGCGCCGCCATGGGATGCCACGCTTTTCAGCGGCGGCGATGATGGCGTTGGTGCTTGGCCCGAGCGCGTTGCGGTCCACCACGCGCTTCATGCGCGCCACGGCGTCTGCGATGTCATAGTCTTCGCCGGCATATCCGGCCAGGAGGATCTCGCGGGCCTCGCGCATGCAGGCCTCCGCCACGACCTCATCCAAATACTCGATGACCACTTTGTACAGGCCCTCCACGCAGGTTTCCCGCGCCTTGCCAAAACCGACGGTGTGTCCGGCCAGAGTCTGGAGTTCCAAGGTCACATGTTCAAGGATGTGCCCCGGCCAGGTGCCGGTGTCGAGCCGTTGGAAAAAGCCGCCGCGCTCGCCGATGCTGCAACGGTGCTCGATCATGCCGGGAAACCACGTCTTGAGCTGTTCGGAAAAACCAGGAACGATATCTGACGACGTGTCCTTGAGCCCCCCCAAATCCACCCAGGCTTCCAGGACTGGATAGTTCGTCCAGATGTTGGGTCCGCGGAGAAAGTGGATTTCACGAATGTCGAGATCTGTCATAGCGGGCCGATGTTACCTGTGACTCTGCGGGTGGCAAGAGCTCGCCACTGGCAGATGACTCTTTGGTTTGTGCCGGGTCGGCGGCACATAGCCCTTGCCTTCGCCGTCAGAACGCCTTGAATTCGCCACCCATGCTGCTCCCCCTCGAAGACCTGTTTAATGATGTGATCGCCAAGTCCATGCGTGGACTGGGCCTTACCGATGCCGACCTCGCCGCCCGCTCCGGTGCCAGTGTCGAAGACATTGCCGCTGCCAAATCCGGCAAAGTGGATGACCTTGTGCTGCGCAAAATCGCACCCCACCTGCAGCTTGAAGGCTTGTCGCTGGTGGCCATGGCTCACAATGAATGGCGTCCAATCCCCGTCAACGTGTCCGGCCTGGAACAGTTCAACACCACGTACCACGACATGACGGTGAACGCGTATCTCGTTTGGGACGCAGAAACGAAAAACGCGGTGGCATTCGATACGGGGGCGGACGCCACCCCCATGATCAACTTTATCCATAAGAAGGGGCTGAATCTCAGCCTCATCTTCCTCACACACACGCATCCGGATCACATTATGGACCTCGCCAAATTGTCCGCCGATAGTGCTGTCACAGCCTTTGTCCATGAGAAGGAACCCTGCGCCGGCGCGAAAACCTTCCAGCTAAGCGACACCGAGGCGTGGGAATCAGGCGGCCTGCGCATTGAGGCACGCAGCACCTGGGGCCACTCAAAGGGCGGCATCACCTATCTTGTCAGCGGTTTGAAGCACCCCGTCGCCATCGTGGGGGACGCCCTGTTCGCCTCCAGCATGGGTGGTGGCATGGTTTCTTATGCTGATGCCCTTGCCACCAACCGGAAGGAGATCTTCACCCTGCCAGACAACACGGTGATCTGCCCCGGCCACGGCCCCATGACCACCGTCGGCGAAGAAAAAGCCCACAATCCGTTTTATCCTGAGTTCAAGTAAACCCAACCAGCCCAACCCATCATGTCCCAAACCGTTGCATTCGTCGGAGTCGGTAAAATGGGGGCCAACATGGCCCGCCGCCTCAAAGATTGTGGTTACAATATCACTGCTGTTCTCGATGTGAACACACAGGCCGCAGCCGATCTGGCTGCAGAACTCGGCTGCACGGCCTGCACCCGGCTTGCAGACGTCACCGCCGCCGCCGATGTCATTTTCACCGTCGTCACCAATGATGCGGCGATGCGTGGCATCTTCCTTGGCAGCGGGGACAGCCTGCTCAACAGCGCCAGTGGCAAAGTCTTCGTCAACTGCGCCACGCTGTCTCCGGCGATCCATCGGGAAGTGTATGCTGCCGCTGCTGCAGTCGGTGCTCACAGCCTCGAAGCCTGCATGGCCTCCTCCATCAGTCACGCGCGCGAGGGAAAACTCTACCTCATGCTGGCCGGTGACGAAGCCACCTATCAGCGGGTGCAGACCATGATCGAGCAGATGAGCATGAACCGTCGTTTCGTCGGAGGTCCGGGAAGCGCTGCCGAAGTCAAGGCCCTCGTCAATATGGTCATGAACATCAACACCGCCGGTCTGGCCGAGGGTCTGGGACTCGCCGCCGCTCTCGGTCACGATCTGAACATGATCCGCGAGGTCTTCAGCCAGACCGGTGCCAATTCACGCGTGCTGGAAACCGACAGCGCCGACATGGTGGCACGCGAGCACGACTGCTGGTTTTCCGCAGAGCATGCCGCCAAGGACAGCGGTATCGCGGCCGAAGTGTCGAAGACCGTCGGCCTGCATCTGCCGCTCAATGACGCCACCAAGGCGCAGTATGAGAAGATGGTCGCGCTGGGCTTGGGCGGGCTCGATAAATCGGGCATTGCCGAACTGACGTTTAAAGGGCGGCACGCGTAGAGTTGATCCGTCGCGCCGCAACGGGGTTCCAGTTGCGGCGCAACTGGACAACTTTACTGCGGGGCAGCGCCCAATTTCAATACTTCCAGCTTTTTGCCCACCTTGTGGCGTTGCAGTTCGCGCCCGCCGGCTGAAGGGCGCATGATCAACGTCTGGCCGATGCGGACGGGGATCATGGCTTCTTCGCCAGCCTCCAGCGAGCGCACGAAGATTTCATTATCGGCGCCCGGCGACAGACCAAAAATTCGCACTGCCCCAGCTTGGTTGTTGGTGATGACTACCTCGGCGGGATCACCAGCGTTGGGCGGAGGTTTGACGGCGGTGGCCTCTGGCGGCAGCGGTTTGAGCGGAGGCATCCCGGGGGTTTCCAGAACTGGCTGCGCGGGCCTGACTGAGGGCACCGACGCCGGTGCATTCATGGCAGGAGATCTGGTGGTGATGAACGCCGGCTCCTTGACTTCAGCCGCTTTGGCTGTGTTCGCGGGACGCTTTGGCTCCTTCGCCGCGCCGCAGTCAAACTGATCCAGCAGTTCCTCGCGGCGCACCTCCAGCGGCAGATCGCGGTAGGTTTTCAGGGAGCGCCCGCGCCGGACAAGATCATCGATTTCAGGCGTGCTGAAAGCGGTGGTATCAAACGGTGCCGTGCGCTGACGGTCGAGCGTTTCAAACTCTTGGGCCAGCACACCCCGGCGCTGCAGCTTGAGGTTCAGATCCGTCTGAGCGGCACCTGCATTGCGATTAAACTGCGCCTGCAAATTCGCTACGTTTGCGCCCATCTGCAGGTTCTGGTTTTGAATGACCTGCATCTGCTGGCGGATCTGCTGAATCTCCACCTGATGTTGCTGGATCTCCACCATGATGGCCTGCGTGCCCGCCCCCGGTTGCGGCATGCCAGGACGCATTCCAGGCTTCATGCCGGGCTGAATTGTGGGAGATTGCGGCATCTGCTGCTGCGCAGCCCCCTGAAGCCGCACCTGGTCCTGCGCCATGCAAACGCTGATCTGCTGCAATCTCGCGTTCAGCGCCTGCAGTTGCACTGCATTGGCCTGCTGCTGCTGCGTGAACCCGACCACCTGAATTCGGTACTGCTGGTCAAATTGGTTCACGCTGGCCTGGAGTGTCTGAATGTCGGGATCAAGCGCGGCCACCTCCTTGCTGATTGCAGTCTGCCGCTCCGTCAGGCGTGCGATCTCCGCGTTGCGCTTTTCCATGACGCCAGCCATCAGCGTGTTGCGCGCAACATCCTGCGCAGCTTTGAGCTTTCCATATTCAGCCGCCACGTCGTCACGTGCCTTCGTGCATTCGGACAGGAGGTCGCCTTTGAAGGCAGCGAGCAGTTCGCGCTCCAGCAGCACGGCATCGCCAGCGCCCACCTGATCTTTCCACGGCCCCTGAATCAAACCCAGCCCTATGCCGCAGACATGAGCTGTGTCCTTCGCCGCCTGGGTGGATGCACGAGTCGAATAATGATTCTGCGCCAGTGAGCGCATCTCACGCGCAGCCTGCGCCGGCTGGTGCAGGCACAGGATCATCCAGAGCCGAGCCTCACAGGCACGGTCCCAGGTGGTGCTGTCGCTTTTCTTGCCAATCGCCGCCGAGAGGCTCTGCTGCGCTGCGGCGTAATCCCCCGCACTGAGCAAGGAGAGCCCATTGGCGTAGTTCACGCTGCCATCTTTGGCATCCGCCTTCATCGCTCGCTGATAAGCACGCTCCGCTGCGGCCTTCGCCTGTGGTGACGGCCCCCAGCCTTCGTTCACGATGGCGCGCACATAGCCATGCAGGAGTTCATTGCAGGGTTTGATTTCAAAGATGACGTCTCCATCCTTGTCACACTTCACGGTCAGTTCCCCGGTGAACGGCTCGCACTCAGGGCCGTCGATAGCGACGGTGTACCTTCCCTCTGCGAGATCTTTCGCGCTGTATTCGCCCTTCGCATCCGTCACGAAAGGTTGATTGAGCGGTGTGGGAAGGTTTCCTGCGGGCTGGAGCACGAGCCTAGCATTCGCCACAGGCACACGGGCATCATTTGAACGGTCATTGCCACTGCTGATGCGTTTCACGACGAGCACCGCCAGATCGCACTTCTCGCGTTTAGGAGGCGTCTTTGCCAGGAGGAAATCATGCACGTATTCGAGGGTGCCTTGGGGCACGGTGAAACCGCGTCCGGCATCTTCCGGCGCGAAGCCGGCTGCAGTGACGCGATAGGCGTAGTCCGCAGGCGGCAGATTTTTGATCTCATAATAACCGCCGGGTGAACTGGCCGAGGCAGTCGCTACCACCTTGCCCCCCGGGCCGGAGAGCAGTTCCACTTTCGCTCCGGGAACTGGACCGAGGTTGTCGCCTTTTTCCGTCTGACCATACACCCGGCCATGAACGGCAGGCTGAACGATGTTTGACTGCGGCGGCAAGCTGCCGGGCTTTGCCTCGCGCGTGAGGAGGAAGTCATGCACAAACTCGCGTGTGTCCTGCGGCATGGCAAAGCCGCGCATCTCATCTTCATCTCGGAATCCGGCTGCGGTGACCTTGTAACGATAAGCCCCCGCCGCCAGCGTGGCGATCTGGTAGTAGCCGTACTCGTTGGTCGTCACAGTCGAGGAAGCGGCGCCCGCCTCACTTTTCAATTCGATCTTCGCATGGGCCACCGGTCCGAGGTTTTCGCCCTTTTCATTCTGACCGTAAACACGACCATGCACGCTGCCATCGGCCGCATTCAGCAGGGACGCACTGAGGAGTATGAAAAGAGGCAGGAGCGTTTTCATGGCGTGTTGTCAGGGACAAGGCGGACTCCGAGCACACTGACGGCGTCCGTCGCATCTGCGGTGTTCAGCGTCACCATGTAGGTGAGCGTGACATACATTGTGCCGGTGCCGGCCTGGGCGATGTAGGCGGCCGGATTGAAGGCGGGCGGACCCGCGAATGAATAGCTGGCGCCATTCACAGGATCGAGCGGGTAGCCGACGAAATTGTTCGCCGCCATGCGGTCAAACCGCAGCGGCATGTCCACCAGCAGCAATGGCTGCGACTTGGCCAAGGGAACCGCTGGCACCAGGCTGGTGGTTTGCAGCGTGAAGAACGGCTGCGCACCAAAGGGGAGCGGCACCACATTGCCCGCAGTATTGCGCCGGATGGGGCCGCTGCTGAGCTCTGCACGCGCGAGCACCTGGGCCTTGGTGGCAGGCGATGAACCACCCACGAAGGCGATGTACGCCACGGCACGCAGACCATTGGCCGCCGCTGGCAGTGGCACCAGCCCTTCGAACCGAACGGTGATCGTCTCGCTGCCATTGCCAGTGGGACGTGCCGCTGTGCTCCATGCGGGCAGTGTGACCGCACCCGGGATGTTTTCATGACTGGCAAACAGCAGACCAAAATGGCTGCCATGCTCGGCGGTGAGGCTCCACGCATTGCGAATGGCCAGCGGATCCGCGAGGGCCATGCCCTGCCATTTTAAAAACGGCGGCGTCACCGTGGGTGTGACCTGAAAGCTTGGCGCGGGTGCATTACCAAGGCCAAAGGGCGGCAGAATGCCTCCGCGTTTCAGCCCCACATTGGCCGTCGTCGTTCCAGCTGGAAACAATGGCAGCAGCGAACCATTGGCCGCTGTGATCACATTACCCAAGGGACCCAGCGCGGTGACACGCGGCTGCACATAGAGGTAGAGCGCCTCGGCGGAACCCGCTGTCAGCAGACCTGCAATTGCAGCACGGTTGATGGGTGGCATCACAGCACTCGTGGCTCCGGGAAAACCACCGATCTTGGTCGCCATGGGCGTGATTAATACCGGCGCGGCTTTGTGCGGAAGCACAGCAAACAGATCGACGCGCCAGGAGGCGATGTTGGAAGTGTTGCCGCCAACGTTCCACGTCACCGTCACAGCATTACCATCACATACGATCGGTGTGGCAGGAGCAATGCGCACGCCACTGATCAGTGGTGCCGCAGGCGGTGGCAGAGGGAAGAGCAATTGCGCCAGTGCATTGAGCAGCGGGAACAATCCACCCCCCGGAGGCGGCAGGCCACCCGGCAAAATCGTGCGTACAGGTGGCAGCAGCGGGGGTGGTGGGAGCGGAGGAATCGGAGGAACAATCACCAACGGCGGCGGCTCAGGCTGCACTGCGGGAGGAGGACCAGGAAGCGTCATGCCCGATTTCCACACCGGCACCTCAGCGGCTGTGGCCGTGGGTCGCATCAAATCGCCCGCCTCATTGAAATAAGCAGCCGGTGTGAGCCAGAGCGCAGGCAGCGTCTTTTGGTCATCCGGTTTCTTCTCACTGTCATAAACCACCTGGCCATCGGCCTCGATCTGCACGCTCTGCAGTTGCGCACGATCTGGAATTTTGTTCATCGGTGTACCGCTGCCAATGATGCCCACGCCCGGGGCGCTCAGGACTTCCTTCGTCAGAGGATTCATCGCCAGCTCAAATGCAGCAAGATCAAAGAGCTGCGGTTCATTGGCATCGCGCAGCGGGTCCATCTCCGAGGAGAGGAGGAACTTCCGCGCACCTGCCACGAGATAGACCGGATTGCGCGTGCCCTGCTGCGGACCTTTGCCGCCCGTGAGCGTGATGCGCAGATTCTCCACCTTGGTGCCCGCAGGTGCAGCAGGATTCAAGGCCTCATAGCTCTCCTCAAACCACGGCACAGCCCCCACGACGCGACCGCTCAGCGCACGGACCAGCGCATGAGTTGTCTTCAACTCCGCTTTTTCCAGATCGGTCAGATTCGTCGCATTCGTCTTCGCCTCATAATCCGGCAGCAGTTTCATGAGGCTGGCACGACTTGAGGCCAGTTTCTCCTGAGCCCTCGCATCCACCAGACCGTTCGCGGCAAAGAGCTTGCCGTTCACCTCGATGCGATACCCCGCCAGCATCCAGTCACTGCGCCCCTGAGAGGCAAAACCGATGCGCTGCAAATCGCCGCACTTCACATCTGCCAATAATTGCTGCGAGGTGCGCAGCGCATCAAGTCCGCCATCATCGCCCTTGGCGTTAAACTCAAACGTCGCCATCTGCCCCGGCTGAATGGCATCCGACGTGCCATCCAACGATGACTTGTGCGGAAACGCTGCGAACGAAGGTTCCCGCTTCACACCTCCCAGCGGATACAAGCGCAGCGGAAACCCAAGCCCCAGATGCACATCCACAGGCTCGCTCAGTGCCGTCCCGCCGGGGCCAATCCCCAAAGTGATTTTGATCGACTCCACCGGCTCATCTGGCGGCAATGAGCCTTTCTCAAACGGTGTACGTGGCAGCCCCTCATCCTTCACCGGCACATCCACCTCCTCGCCCGGAACTGCAGCGGCGGGCGGCGGCCCTGAAGAGGTTGCCTTCGCCAGCAACGACGGATCCACCTTTGTCACATACAAGGCCCCCGCTCCGAGAACTCCACCCAGTAGAAGGCCCATGAACAGTTTGCCCCATCCAGCAGGAGACTTGGGAGAAGATGCAGGATCATCAGAGTAACCGTCGCTCATGGCATTTTCGGGGTTTGAGTCAGCCTGATCCATACAGACAAGCCTGCATGGGGAATGGTTCGATATTACCGCTCAGTCTGGCGGGGGCGCAATCCAAATCTTAGGCGAGAATACCCATAGCAACTTCGCCGCTCACATTTGTCAGGCGGAAGTTTCGACCGCCATAAGAGTAGGTAAGCTTGGTGTGATCCAAGCCAAGCAGGTGCAGGATCGTCGCGTGCCAGTCGTGGATGTGCATGGGGTTACGCTCGGCCTTGTGGCCCACCTCATCCGTGGCGCCATACGTGAGGCCGCCTTTCACACCACCGCCGGCCATCCAGATCGAGTAGCCTTTGTGATTGTGATCGCGGCCGTCGCCGCTCTGCGCGTAGGGCGTGCGGCCAAATTCTCCAGCCCACACAACAAGGGTGTCCTTGAGCATGCCGCGCGACTTCAAATCCGTGAGCAGAGCCGCAATGGGTTGATCTGTAGAGGCGCAGTTTGTGGCCAGCAATTCGCGCAAACGGTTGTGATGATCCCAGTTTCCTGGAGATGCGATTTCGATGAATCGCACCCCGGCCTCAGCCATGCGCCGCGCCAGCAGGCACTGCCGCGCGAACTGATCCTTCCCCTGCCCGATGCCGTAGAGTTTGAGAATGTGCTCCGGTTCGCTGCGCAGATCGAGCACCTCGGGAACTTCGCTCTGCATGCGAAAGGCGAGTTCGAAGGATTCGATCGCCCCCTCGATCTCCGGATGAATCCCATCACGCTCCAGTTTGTGCTCGTTCAAGCCGCGAATGAGATCAATCTGCGCCCGCTGGAGATCACGCGGCACATTGGCGCTCGTGATATTTTTCATTGGCGGTCCCGGAGCCGCATCCTTGTTTAGCAATGCTGCATAGAGTTCCGGCAGCTGTGATCCGCCGATCCGCGTGCCCTGGCAGATCGCCGGTAAAAACGCGCTGCCGTAGTTCTGCGCGCCGCCATTATCCGCCGGAGGATTCAGCGTGATGAAGCCCGGCAGATTTTCATTCTCGGTGCCAAGGCCGTATAGTGTCCATGCGCCAATCGAAGGCCTCACAAACTGAAAGCTGCCCGTGTGCATCTGCCCAAAAGCCTGAGCATGATTTGGCAGATCTGTGTGCATGGAATTGATGATGCACAAATCATCCGCGTGCTGCGCCAGCTTGGGATAAAGCATCGTCATCCACTGCCCAGACTTCCCAAACTGCTTCAGCGGATGCACCGGTCCAAACAACTTGGCTCCCGAAGAGTCGCGGCCCAGACTCGCCGTCTTGCCATCGCGTTTGATCAGCTCCGGCTTGTGATCAAACAGATCCACATGCGAGGGTCCGCCGCGCATTGTGAGGAAGATCACTCGCTTGGCTCGCGCAGGAAAATGCGGCTGCTGCGCGGCCAGACCGCTCCTGGCATGTGCCAATGCTGAAAAGGCCAGCCAGCCGATTCCGGACGACAGCGTCGTCAGCATCTCACGTCGTGTATGGATCGTGTTCATGGTGTTTAATCAACGAATCGAAACTCCGCGCTCGCGAGCAGCGACCGGCAGAATGCCGGCAGCAGTTTCAAGTCGTCCACGGATCGGGTGCGGAGGAATTTTTCAGCCAGCACGATTTCTCTGGTGTCTGGCATGCGATTGAAGCAAAGCTGAAACACAGCCTGAACGCGGTCAGGCGATGATTGAATCCGTTTTGCCAGCACCGCCGCCTGCTCCTGTACAAAGGGACCATTGAGGAGATACAACGCCTGCAGCGGAACGTTGGTCACATCGCGATCTCCCGTGACGAGGTTGGGGTTCGCCACGTCAAATTGCTCCAGCACGTCCGGCATGTGATCCCTCAACACTGGAAGATAGATCGAACGACGCTTTGAGCCATCAAGATCGGATGGCAGCTTGGTGTTAAAGCCGATGAGCGAGACCGACTGCCCATCCAGCTCTGCCGCGAGTGATCCAGGCCTGCGCGACGTATCGAGCACGCCTGCGACCGCGAGCATCGAATCGCGAATTACCTCGGCATCGAGACGACGTTTGTTCGCACGCCAGAGCTGACGGTTGTCGGGATCTTTGTTGAAGGCCTCGATGCGATGTGTGGACGCCTGCCGGTAGGTTTCCGACATCACGATTTCCTTGATCAGTTTTTTCACCGACCAGCCGCCGTCCATGAAACGAAGCGCAAGGTGATCGAGCAGTTCGGCGTGGCTGGGTCGCTCCCCGCTGAAGCCGAAGTTATCGACCGTGCGGATGATTCCCGCGCCAAAAAGGTGACGCCAAACACGGTTTGCCATCACGCGGGCGGTGAGCGGATTGTCACGGCTGACGAGCCACTGCGCCAGCTCGACCCGTCCGCTCTGCGCCTTCGGCAGCGCAGCGTTGATCCCCAAGACCTGCGGAAAGCCACGCGGCACCGGCTTCACCGGATGCGCGATCTCGCCACGATCATAAAGCTGCGAATCCTGGATGCGCTTCGCATCCTGCACCCCCATGCACAAGGGCAGCGCATGGCCTTGGTCATCCACGGTTTCCAATTGCCCCTCAATGCCGCCGCGAGTCCAAAGGATGCGGATGGAATTGGTGAGGATTTTGTGGTATTCGCCGCTGATGTCGCGGCCTTCGAGCTTCGCTTTGACGACGTACGCGTTCTGCGCGATCTCATCGGCATTCAGCTTTGCCAGCTCCTCTTTGAGCTGCTGCACACGGTCTGCCGTCACTGCACGATTTGGGATCACCTGCCCCGGCAGTTTCGGCAGGTGGATGAGATGGCCGTGGTTGTTGTTCTCAGAGTCGATCCAGTTGCCGTAAAAAGTCTGCGTGCTTTTAAAGATGCCCGCCAGCGCGTAGTAGTCCTCCATGCTGAAGGGCTCGGTCTTGTGATCATGGCAGCGGGCGCAGGCGACTGAGCTGGCGAGCACCGCACGTGTCACGGTATCGAGCTGCTCATCGGCCACATCTGCCGCAAACTGCGCCGGGTTCATCTCATTGAGGCCCTTCGGACCGAGAGCAAGAAATCCCGTGGCGATGAGCAGCCGGGCACGCTCTGAATCTCCCTGCGCAGGAAGCAGATCACCCGCGATCTGCTCGGTGATGAAGCGATCGAAGGGCACATCCGCATTCACGGCGTCGATCACATAATCACGATAACGCCATGCATGGGGAAAGGTCAGGTTGGATTCACGACCGTTTGATTCTGCATAGCGCGCCACATCCAGCCAGTGGCGGCCCCAGCGTTCGCCGAAGCGCGGACTGCGCAGCAGTTCATCCACCGTAGTCTCCAGCTTCTCCATGGAAAACGCCGCCGCCTGCTCCGGTGTCGGCGGCAGGCCGATGAGATCGAAATACAATCTGCGCAGCACCACCACGGCCTCAGCCGCAGGCGCGGGTTCAAGCCCTTGGTCCTTCAATTTCGCTCGAATGAATCCATCAATCGTGCCCGCGACCTGCTTGGGCTTTTGATAGCTCCAGAACTTCCGCCCCGACTCCACATCCACCGGCGGACGTTCCGCCGCCTTCACCGCAGATTCACGTGGATCAGCCGCGCCCGTTTTGATCCATGTTTCAAAGTCCGCAATGACCGCCTCCGACAGCTTGGCCTTCTTCGGCGGCATTTCGAGATCGGGATCGCTGTGCTTGATCGCTGCGAGCAGCAGGCTTTCAGCAGCATCCCCTGGCACGACGGCAGGTCCGGTATCGCCGCCGCTGCGAATGCCCTGCTTCGTGTCCAGCGTGAGCCCGCCCTTCGACTTGCCTGACTCCACCGAATGGCACTCGTAGCATTGCTTCACCAGCACGGGACGAACCTTGGATTCGAAGAACGTCACATCCTCCCCCCGCACGGCGCATGTGCAGACGTAAACAATGAAAAATGGCAAAGCAGGCTTCATGGTCGGGAACAGCCGTTGATTGAATTAATCAAAGACTGTATCTGAAAAGCCCTGGCCTTGTCACGCCGGGAGATTGCCTTTCACCACTTCCATGCTGGCGGCAAACTTGGCCATCACCACCTCTCGCGCCTTTTCAGCCTTCGCTTTGGATCCGGCTGGGTCTTTCGCCATCGCGAGCACCGTGGAGGCGACACGTTGCAATTCGTCCTCCTTGTCGAGGTCGAAGAGCCAGTCGTTCAATCCGATGTCACGCCACATGAAGCCCTTGCTCGTCTGCTCGGCCCAGCGGCAGACGATGGCAGGGATGCCGTTGCCGATGCACATGATGGGGCTGTGCATCTCGTGGCCAAAGAGTCCCGCACTGCGGCGGTAGGTGCTGAGCGCCTCATCGGTGAGCCAGTAGTTTTCACGCCAGACCACGCGTAATTTCACGTCTTCGGGCAGTTTGTCATAGAGCATCTCCTTGCCGATCTTCATCTGCGTCTTGTCCTCCGGGCAGAGCAGGATTTTGAGATCGGTGTTTTTGATCACGCTCACGATCGCATCCAGCAACGGTTTGCCATCGTGGTCCATCATGGCTTTGTTGCGTGCGTCTTTTTTCTCATCCACCGCCGCCTTCTTTTCCGGCAGCGTCCAGTAGGGGGTGTTGCGCAGGCGTGGGATGCAGCAGAGGAATTTACCTTCTTCGAGATTGTTGGCCTTCAGGAAAGCCTCGGCCTTCGCGTCGTCCTTCAAGTCCACGGCAAAGGCACCATCGGGGCCGAACTCCATGCGCGGGCAGGTGCAGCCCATCTTCTTCGCCAGCTCCAGCGACACGGAGTCGCGGAAATAGACAAACTTCGCGCCGCTGAGCACGTCGATGGTCTGAACCGGCTTGACGGACTTGTCCTTGATGACCTTCGGATTCTGCTGACCTGAAAACGTAATGCCGTACACGCCATAGGGCTTGCCCGTGGCCTGGCTCCATTTCACCACATCAGCCTGCGCCACCAGCGAGGGACCGGAGCCGTGGAGCAGGAAGTCGCATTCCTCAAAGGACTTCTTCACGTCCTCACCGCGAATGACCTTCACCTTGGGGAAACGCGCCGCAAGCATCTCCCCTACACCATTTTCCAGATTGCTCGGCCACAGCCGCACCTCCACGTCTGGTAGATGTTTTTCCAGCAACGCCAGCACGCCCGGTGTGTGGGCGATGTCACCGATGTTCACCGTCTGCCACGAAGAGCGCAGGATGAGGCGTTTGGGTTTCTCAGCAGCAATCGCGGAGATGAAAGGCAGTGCGGCGGCGGAGCGGATGAAATGGCGGCGGTTCATGGGTGATGGGCAGACGATGCGGTTTGTCTGTAAACGGAAAGTAAATTGACTGCCACTCATTCATGCATCTTGCCATCGGCATTTCTCAATGCGCATAATAAGGAAATATCATTGGAGGCCGCCATGTACCACCGAATCATCCTGTTCCTTGTTCTCGTCCAAACTTTGAAGGCCAGCCCGGTCGATGATGCGGAGGTGCTGCTGCAACGCCAGCGCTACTCAGAGGCAGCCACCACGCTGACCGATGCCGTCATCACAGCTTCTGCGGACGCGGGCTATGCCCATTATCTGCGGGGTGTTGCCCGTGCGGAATCCAAGCAGCCTGCAGCAGCCATCACCGACTGCGATGCCATTCCCGCAGGCCATGCCTGGCAGCGCAAGGCGCTGTTCCTGAAAGCGCAGTGCCTCGCCGAACTCAAGCGCCATCAGGAGGCCGAAGCCATTTACAGTTCGAAAGCCACCCGCTTGTTTGCCACGGTGCGCAAAGAAAAGCTGGCGGAGGCGCTCATTGCCTTGGCTCAGGAGATCATCAAACCGGCCGTTCCAGGCCAAAGCGTGAGCAGCGATGCACAGAACAAGGCGCTGGCGCTTTACAGAAAAGCACAGGAGCTGGAGACCGGCCCCAAGATGCGCGAACAACTCCTCTTTCAGACCGTGGTCAGCGTGCGCGACTTGAACCAGCGCGATGAACTGTCTCAGGCCTGCGATGCCTACCTGCGTGAGTTTGATCCCGACTGGCGCGGCCTCATTGGCAGCACACCGCCGACATCCGCCACGAAGGAAGCTGGCGCCCACCGCTGGGAGGTGCGCCAGATGCTCATCGAAGGCATGCTTCAGGCAGGGGGGAGCGCCGGTGCACGCCGCTATGCGGAGGATGTTCTGACCCAGTGGAAGACCAAGGCTCCAGCCGCAGGAACGAAACCGGATCAAGGCGACATCGAGTGGCAGATCTGTCGCAGCCATGGAGCACTGATGGTTCAGCCTGTTCATTCAGCACAACTGCCGCACAGCAACAATGACATGCAGCAAGGCACCCAGATCGTGCAGCAAAATGAGCCAGTCAGCATCATCCCATCAGCAGATCCTGCGAAGCACATCGCCAGTTTGCGGCAGTTTTTGCAGGTCCATCCATCCCACCCTCGATCGGCGGAAGCTGCATTCACATTGATCCAGGTGCTGACTTCACAAAACAAAAGTGAGGAGGCCATGGAAGCCTGCAAAGCTTTGTATGACCGCGCGGACTGGCCGGCCCCTGCGGCAAACGAGCAGGACAAACGCACACCGGCCGAGCGCCTTGCATCCTGGCGGCAGATGGCATTCTTCCAGATCGGCGCACTTCGCTTTGCCGCGCGACAGTATCCGCAGGCCATCGAGCAGTGGCGCGGCTACATCGCCAAACATCCCGACGGCAGCCTGTGGCAGCAGGCGCAGGCGCGCATCATGGAGGCTGAATTTCAACTCTGCCTCGATGCCGTGGCGACCAACAACCGCGAGGAGGCGGCCAAGCGTTTCGATGCCTTTATTGCTGCACACCCGCTGGATGCACGCTGCGCACAGCTCCTGTTTTTAAATGGTCAGTGGCAATTCACAGCAGCACAGGAACTGGCCAAAAAGGAGGCTGGCAAACCGCGCTCGCCAGAACTCACCGCGCTGCTTGAAAACGCCATCACGGAGTGGGCCCGCCTGATCATCAAGCATCCGCAAAGCGAGGAGGCATCCCTGGCGCTTTATCGCACCGGCATCATCCAGGCCGAGCACCTTGACCGGCATGAAGAGGCGCTGAACACCTTCCAAAGGCTCACCTGGGGTGGCTGGAAGCAGCTCGCCGCCGAGCGCGCCGCGATGATGCCGCAGCGCTCTCTCGCGCTGCGTACACCGCGCACTTTCCGCAGCAATGAAACGGCCCAGGTGCGCGTGAATGTGCGCAACATCGAAAAGCTCAAGGTCTCGCGCTACATTCTTAATCTCGAAGATTTCTTCCGCAGCCGTCATCGCCTCGATGGTGAATCAGGCATCGGGTCCCTCGACATCGATTTGATCCAACCGGACAAAACATGGGAGGTGAACATCGAGGGATACACCCGGCTCAAGCCCATCGAACAGGCGATCGACGTACCATTTGAAGGTGCAAAACCTGGAGTGTGTCTCATCCGAGTTGAAGGCGAAGACTGGCAGGCCAGCACCATCGTGATCCGCAGTGACATCGATCTCATCGTACAGTCCGCATGGACAGAGGCACTTGTGTTCGTGCAGGACCGCATCAAAGGCACCGTCGTGGCGGATGCGGAGGTACTGCTCAGCAACGGCAAGGAAATCCTCGGCCAGGGCCGCACAGGCAAAGACGGCGTGTTCCGCCTGCGCGGCGAAATGATCCGCTCTGCGGCAGATCTCTGCGCTTACGTGCGCACGGACGCAGGCGTGGGCATCCAGCGTCTCAATCTGCGCGGCATGACGCAGGAGATCACCGGTGGAGATGCTGACCGCACTTCCGTGGAGCTTTCACGACGCGGCTTCATCTACACCGACAAATTCGCCTACCGCGCGGGGGACGTCGTCCACTTCCGCGGCATCATTCGGGATGTGCAGAACGGCGCTTACAGTGTTCCCGGCGGCCGCGAGTATGAGATCAGCATCACCGACGAACGTAAGCGTGTCCTGCGCCGCATGAAATCAAAGCTCAGCGACTTCGGCACCTTCACCCACAGCGTTCCCCTGCCCGCCTCCGCTCCCACGGGCAGCTACCACATCACCGCAAAAGCCGTGGAGGGAGATGAAACACACGAAGCCTGGTTCAACGTGCATGAGTTTGAAATCGCCGAAATCACCGCCGAGATCGAGACGAAGCCCGATGCGGTGTTTCGTGGTGACCGCGTCGAAGGCACCCTGCGCGTGAACTACTCCTGGGGAGCACCGCTGGTGGACGAACCTGTTTGCGTGCGCATGCCCGATGGACGCCTGCTGGAAGGCAAGACCGATGCGGCGGGCGCGTTCGCGTTCACCCAAGAGACCACCGCCTTTCAGCCGGGTGAATTCATCCAATTCTCCGCCGATCTGCCCGCACGCCGTCGCAGCGCCCATCATGCGGTGAGTCTGCTGCATTCCGGCGTTCAACTTGCGTGGGATCGCCTGCCTGCTCCCGCACTCACTGGAGAGCCATCCCTCATTCGCATCAAGGCGCTGGATCATCGCGGCAAACCCACGGCGGCAACGGTCAAGGTCACGCTCTCGCGTCTCGACAATCAGCCGCAGAACCCGGTGCTCTCCGGCCTGCCCGGACTGGTGTACATTCCCACCGCCACGGCACCGGCACGCATTACGGAGTTCACCGTGCAGACGGATGCCAAGACGGGGATTGGCAGCTCCGATGTGGTGGTGCAGTCCGCGATGCGCCATCAACTCCTGGCTCAAACCACCGACGCCCGCGGCAACGTCGTCGAGAGCAAAGCTCACTTCGAAGTCTCCGGCCCAGAGGATAAAACGAAGATGCTCCTCTTCAGCGACCAAACCGAAGTCAACGAAGGCAGCACGCTCAAAGTCGATGCCCACTGCCGCGTCACCGCACCGCTGGCGCTCGTCACTCTCGCAGGTGAAGACATGATCGAGCACCGCATCATCAAACTGGGCATCGGTCACAATGAACTGCCCGTCACGGTCGCCGCCGCGCACTGGCCGCAGTTTGAGGTCAGCGTGGCTTTTCTTGATGGCGATAAACTGCACAGCGCGCACAGCGGCTTTGTGGTGAAGCGCCCGCTCAAGATCGAGATCCAAACACCAGCCCAGCCGGTCAATCCTGGTGAGGCCGCCGAAATCACGCTCACCACCACCGACGCGAATGGCAAACCTGTGTCCGCAGAGCTCAGCCTCGCACTCGCCAGCGCGGCGTTGTTTGCGCAATACTCTGACGACACAGAAGACATCGACGAATATTTCCACGGCAGCCTGCGTCGTTACAACAGCCTGCGCATCGGCAGCAACGCGAGCTTCCAGCACCGCGCATCGTCCAAGCTCCTCACCAAGGACGAATCTGGCAACGTCATCAACATCGCAGACGGCGCGCAGTCCCACATCGACCTGCTGCGTCAAATGGAGCAGCGAGAGCGCAGCGTGTGGTATGAGCAGGCAGCGGCAGGACAGCAGCGTGCTCAGTCAGGTGCGAACAATGACTTCTCCAACTTTGCCGAATTTGAGGGGGGCCAAGGAGGACGGACACTAGACTTCAGCGGCGGCGGGGTGATTTCAGGCTCAACCGGCACTTTAATACTCAGTAATGGCTCGGGCATGTATCGCGGAGGCAGCAACACACTGACTGTAAACGGATCGATCGACAACCTACTGACCGCCAACATGTCCGGCCCGATAACCGCCGGAAATCGCTCCGGAGGTTATAGCATCATCGGCGTGGGCACGATGACCAGCACATCCTCCACAGGCTCAATCGCCCGATCACATGCCCGGCCCTTCGCGCTAGACGCGAAGTGGCACTGCCCGCTCGTGACAGATGCCTCCGGCAAGGTGAAAGTGACGCTGACAGCCCCGGGCACCGCAGGTGCGTGGCGTTTGTCGAGCCGTGGCTGCACGGTCACGACTCAGGTAGGCCAGGCCGAGAAGGAAATGATGACCAAGTCGGAGTTCATGGCTGAAATTCGAATGCCCACCACTCTGCTCGCGGGAGACAGCTTCACTCCGCGCCTGCTGCTGCACGGGGCTCCAGACAACGAGACAACCGCAAAGGTCAACTTTGCAACCGCAGGCGTCCCCAACGAGCAAACGCGCTCCGCAACACTCAAACCGGAAGGCTCCGCCGAGGTGACGTTTGATCCCGTGAAAGCTCCGGACATGCCGGGCCTGAGCATCGCCACGGGCTCCATTACGGCCGCGAAGAACACCCACGTTCTGCCGTCAAACTTCATGGTGCTGCCATTCGGTGAAACAACCGCCAGTCATGCGCTGAAGATTGTTTCCGCTCCTGGTGAAACAGCCTTCCCCGTCGTTCCTTCCCAGCAGCTTCTGCTGTCTGCTTTCTCATCGCCTCTGACGCTGCTGCAATCCTTGGGACACTCTTCACAAACGGCTGCCAGCAGACTGCTGAGCCATGTGTCGGCCGCACGTGCAGGCAAACCTGCGGATGAAAGCCCGATCCGCCGGCTCATCGCTGAGCTCCAGATCACTCAGCAGGATGGCGGCTGGACATGGCAGGATGTCAAATGGCAGCACGACAGTGTTGTGACGAGTCTCGGGCTGTGGGCACTGGTGGAGGCAAAAGCACTCGGCTACGATGTCGAAGACAGCGCGATCAAAAAAGCGACTGGTTATCTGAAGAAAGCCCTCGCGATCATTCCGCCGGATGAGCCAGACAAAGCAGCCGTCATCTTATACGCACTGGCTTGTGTGAATGAGTCCGACTTCTCCGTGGCCAACCGCATGTATCGCGACCGCGTGAAGCTGAATGACCCAGCGCTCGCATGGCTGGCAGCCGCCTTTCAGCGCATGAACCGCAGCGATGAAGCAAAAGAACTGCTCAAGTCCCTCGAAGCAAAACCTGCCTGGACCGGCAGCAAAACCACCTCACGGCTCAGCAGCAAAGACGACACGACGGCCATCGTGCTTTACGCCGCAGCGAAGACCCTGCCCGGCTCCGTTTTGGCAAAGAAGGCAGCGGATGCGCTACAGCAGCAGCTTGGCGTTTCACTGGGAGCGGTCTCCGCCCTGCAGGGACTTTGGACAGCGGCGCTGGCGGAGCATTTCATCAGCATCGGCATGCACCAGACACCTCAGGCGGAGGAACTGAAACTGACGCTGAATGGTGAGCAGCATGCAGCCGGCAATGGCGGAGTCATTCGCATTCCCACCCCCAAGGCAGGCGCGGACGGCAAGTTCAATATCAGCGTGAGCTACAAGACCGACAAGGCCGCGCCCATCATCATCGCGACCTTCGTCAACGAGAAGGCCATTGATCCGAAAGCAGCCACGGTGGGTTCACTGCCAACGGTGGCCAAACGTTCTTGGCTGCATGAAGGCCTGCGGCATCATGACAAGCCCTTGGAAGCGGAGAGCAGCACGCCGGTGAACGTTGCAGCGCACGGGCAGCGCCTGCGCGTGCGGTTGGAATTGAAGGCACCGAAGCAGGCGCAGAACGGCTATGTCATCATTGATGAACCGCTTCCCGGCGGCTGCATGTTTGTTCCCGGCTCGCTGGAGGCAGAGCATGCCCGCTTGGAACAGCTCCCGGGCATGCTGCGCCTGTGGTTCATCCCGGGCACCTTCACCGCAGACACGCAGATCAGCTATGAGCTAATGGCCATGCACCCTGGCAGCTACCGCATCACACACACACGCGTGCGTGATGCCTGCCAGCACGAACGCTTCAACGCCGGACCCGATGGCAAGCTGACCATCCTCGCCCCGGGCCAGCCATCCACCGACCCTTATGTGATGAACGGCTTCGAGCATCTGGAACTGGCGGAGCTGCTGTTTGATGAAGGCGAACTTGAAACAGCGCGCTCACACCTTGAACTCCTGCGCAATGATGCCGAGGCGATTAAATACCACGAACGCGACATCGCGCGCATGCTGCTGTGGATTCACACCTCGCGTGAGGGCATGGATGCCAAGCAGATCGTGGAGTTGTTCGAAGCCCTCAGCGAGAGGCATCCGGACATTGTCATTCCCTTCGACAAGATTCTGAAAGTGGCGGCCGCTTACCGCCAGATGGGAGAATTTGAACGCGCATGGCTGGTCTATCGCGCCACCATGGATAGCAGCTTTGTCAGTGATGCAGGCGTGAGTGCGGCCATGGAAACCGCCGGAGATTTCCCCGGCAGCGCGGAGCATCAGATCGGTCTGTGGATGGAATACCCGGACGGCGCGGACAGCCTGCTGGCCTTCTTCAGTCTGGCGCAGCGCTTTCAAGAATTAGCCGCCAATCCCACCACGGTGCCGCTGCGCCCAGGGGCTGCAAAGTGGACCAAGAACCAGCTGCTGGAGCGCAGCCGTGATCTGCTGCGTCGTGTCCTGACTCTCTATGCCAAAGACGATCTGGCGGACGATGCCGCCTTCAGCCTGGCCAATGTCTTCTTTGATCTCAAGGACTACAAGAGCGTGGTACAGACGGCAGGAAATGCCGCGACGACGTTCACGAAAAGCAGCTTCTTGAACAACTTCCACTACATGACAGCGCTGGGCCGTTTCTGGCAGTATCAGTTTCCCGAAGCCCTAGCCGCCGCCGCACCGGTGGCCGCAGGCAGCAGCGATGACGCGCCCAATGCGCGCTACATCACCGCGCAGATCCATCACGCGCAGGGCAAGTTTGCCGAGGCGGTGCGCTGGTATGAAAAAGTGAAGGACGACTTTGATGATGCCCGCGAGTCCATCACCATGCTGCAGGAGAAAGCCGTGAAGCTGCCCTTTGCCACGCGGACAAAGCCCGGCGAGCCGGTGAAGATCGCACTGGAGCACCGCAATGTGAAGGAGGCTGCACTGCTGATCTACCGGGTGGATTTGATGAAGCTGCAGGAGCGGCAGAAAGATCTCAATAGTGTCGGTAGCGTGAATCTCTCCGGCATCACACCGCAGGCAGAGATGAAGGTGCCTTTGGGAGATGGCATGGACTACGCCTGGAAAAAGCGCAGCATCGAGCTGCCGCTGAAGGAGGAAGGTGCCTACCTCGTGATCTGCCGTGGCGACTCACAGATGACGAGCAGCCTGATACTGATCACCACTCTAGACATGGAGGTGCACGAGGACGCCGAGAACGGGGCCGTGCGCGTGCAGGTGCGCGACACCGTGCGCAATGCCTACGTTGCCGATGCCGACATCGCCGCCTACGACACCAGCGGCGCCGCGCAGCCGCAGAAGGGCCGCACTGATCCACGCGGAGCCTTCAATGCTTCCGGCATCCATGGGCAGGCCATCGTCGTTGTGAAGCTGGGTGACTCCCGCTACGCGGTCTTTCGCAGCAGCGGCAACCTGATGCCGCTGGCTGCAGGTGCCCTTAACCGGGGAGTGAACGCACCTGCTCCCGCCCAACAAGGCCGCAGTTTCCCCGGTCACGGCAAAGTCACCGATGACAGCAAAATGTCCGGCAAAACCGAGGGCAAGGACGCGTACCTCTTCAACGTGCGTGGCAAACTCAACCTCAACAATTCAGACAACCGCGCCGCCTGGTCTGAGAAGCTCAAAAACGAAGGCAAGGGCGTCAAGGCGGAGAAGGCCTTCAAGAAATAAGCAGTTCTCCCCATTGCATGCTCATCATCCTGAGGTCAGTTTCACTCATGCACAGCCATTGGTATTCTTTTCTCTGCGTCTTGCTTCTCGCATCCTGCGCCACTCCACCCGATTCGGAAACCAAGCCGATGGGTGAGAATGTGCTGAGCAAGGAGGCGATCCATGCGGCCAAGACCGGCCCCGTCGATTTCACGGCGCATGTGAAACCAGTGCTGGAGGCCAAATGTGTGATGTGCCACAACCGCGAGGCGCTGCCCGGCCATGGGAGTCTCGAAAACCGCAATGAGGCGGTTCGCTCTGGGGCGCTGGGTGCCTACATCGTGCCGGGGCATCCGGAGATCAGTCTGCTCGTGGCAAATGTGAAGACCGCCCATCAACATGCCAGCGTCATGCCAGCTGTGGGTGAACGTTTGACGACGGATGAATACGAGATCCTCACGAAGTGGGTCAAGGAAGGCGCGCTGTGGCCTGCAGGCAAAGCGGGAACGCTGAAGATCATTCGGTAATCAGAATTTCCGATCCCGGGCATTCGCAATTCGTCTTGGCCCCTTGGAATGGTCATGCTCTACTGGCCGCATGGCAGACCATCGCGCCCTCATTTCAAATCCCGCAGACCTGAAGCCTTCCACCGCCTGGAACGAGACGGTCTGGGCCTACACCAGCGAGGAGGAACTCGTCGATCACACCACGAAGGCCCGCCTCTGCGTGGCCACGCTGCTGCCCTTCAAGGACAAGAAGCCCGACTGGGACGGCTTCACCAAGAGCGTGCGCTGGATGCAGCAGTGCGCGGCGCATTACGGTGTGGAGATGGTCTTCGTGCTCAATGCAGACACGGGGTACATCTTTGACCTCAGCAATGAATTGTATGCCGAAGTGCTGAAGCGCTTCCGCGCGGAATTTCCCGAGCAGCGTTTCATCGCGGGCGTGACGGCACGCGGTGCGGAGAATGACGCCGAGTTCAAGGCTGAGCGCTACTGGCCGCTGCTCGACATCGCGCAGGAGCATGACAACTGCGAGATGATGATCATGACCAGCAAGCTGCTCAACACGCTGGAGAACGAGCCGCGCCGTGACGCCTACTTTCAGATCGCCGAGCACCTCATCCGTCCCGGTCTCGCTCATGCGCTGGAACCTTCCTTTGTTCCATGGGCCACGCCGTTTGATCCGTGGCTGTTCCATGAAATCGCGCTGCATCCGAGCTATGTCGGAGGCAAGGTCAGCACGCTCGACGAGCCGCACTTCCATTTCTGGGCTGCCATGTGCAAAGGTTTGAACCTGCCCTTCTCCCCGCACAGCGGTGATGACTATGGGATCGCCACCGCCATCAAGCTCGGCCTGCCTTTGCTCATCGGTGCGGGCGTCAGCGCCTGCCCGCTCATCTGCGCTGCCCGCGACATGTGGCTGCTCGACAGCGTCGCCGACAAGAAATTCAAGACCGGCACCGGCCGCTTTGATACACGCGTCTATAAACTCTTCGAAGCCTTCCAGTCCTTCGAAGACCTCGTCTTCCGCCTCGACGACCGCATGAGCGCCTCGCCTTACAAGCACAGCACGGCACACGTGCTGCACCAACTCGGACTCATTGAATCCCCTGAAGCGCATCCGGACTGCAAAGACTTGCGTGGTACAGATGAGGCACAGCGAATGACCGAGGCGATGCGCAGGCCGAAGCGTCTGGCACAGAAACTGGGGATTCCGTTGTTTGGGGAGTGATCTGAGCAATGTCGGAGCGCTTCTATTTTATTGGCTCCGATTCAGCGCTCTCCTGCTCACAATGAAGCCAGCTTGACCCACCAATCCACGTATCTATCGATCGGTTTTTTTCAGAGCCGTATGCTCATGCAGCCAGCTCATTGGCGCGTAAAATGTCATAACAGGCTTTTGCATAGCTGATTTTGCATGAAGCCTTTCTACAGCAAAAATGACCGGCCCGATGCTGAGCATATAGATGACCGGCAACAACAATAGCACGAAGATGGTCGTGCTCTCAGAAGCGCGTCGTGGTGAGTCCTCATTCATAACTACGTGACGTTACTGCCACCTACTCCCAAAATCGCTTCCATCATCCGCAGCGCTTCACGATTCGGCTTCACATCATGCACGCGCACAATGCGTGCTCCATGCTCGCGGGCGTAGGCGCTGAGGGCGATGGTGGGCCAGAAGCGGTCTTCCATGGCTTCGGAGTGTATGACACGAGCGATGGTCGATTTGCGAGAAATGCCCACGAGCAGCGGACGCCGGGTGCACAGCTGCGGCAGTTCGCGCATGAGGGTGAGATTGTGCTCCAGAGTTTTGCCGAAGCCGAAACCGGGATCGAGCACGATGCGCTCGGGCTCGATGCCCTCGTTTCCGAGAACGCGCAGGCGGTTCTCAAAGTAGTCCGACACGGCAGCGACGACATCGTCGTACTGCGGATGGGCCTGCATGGTCTGCGGTGTGCCGGTCATGTGCATGACGACGAGCCCTGCCTTGGATTCTGCAGCAACGCGTGGCATGGCGGCATCGCCACGCAAACCGGTCACATCGTTGATGATGTCTGCCCCGGCATCCAGTGCGGCACGGGCGACGGAGGCCTTCATGGTGTCGATGGAAATGAGCGCTTTCGTTTGTGAACGCACGGCGCGGATCACGGGCAGCACGCGGTGCAGTTCCTCGGCCTCGCTCACGGGTTCGGCCCCCGGGCGGGTGGATTCGCCACCGATGTCCAGAATGTCCGCGCCTTCCGCCAGCAGCGTGAAGGCATGCTCCACGGCACGGCCCGGGTCATTGAAGCGGCCGCCGTCGGAGAAGCTGTCGGGAGTAACATTAACAATGCCCATGATGAGACCGCGATGGGTGAGATCGAGGTCGTGGTTGCCAAATCGCCAGCGGAACATGGGTGGAGCGGGCGGCTCAGCCCGATGCCGGGTATGTTGAGTTGGATCGGGTTTCCGCCAAGCAGAAAAGTACGAGGAAAAACAGCCCGTGATATTGCCCGCACCGTTTTCCCGCTGCATGGTTTGATGATGAAGCTCAACCCGGCCACCCTGCTGATCATCCTCCTCGCGCTCGGAGGTGCGGCGGCATTGTTTCTGGCGGGGGTGAAACCGGAACCGCCGCCAGTGGTCAGCAAGCAGCCCCCGGTGGCTGTGGTGAAACAAGAAGCGCAACCGATCGACGTCACCAACAGAACCGTGGAAGATTTGAAGAAGCAGATCGTGCTGCTAGAAGGTCAGATCGAATATCTCCAGGGCCAGAATGACGCACTGAAAGATGAGAATGCGCAGATGATTCAGAAGCTCGGCATGCTGGGCATGAAAGACGCGCCCAAGATGACTCTGAAGGATGATGATGTGGCACCTGACTTTGTGGGCATGGGTTTGGAGATGATGAAAATGCGCAAGCTACATGCGCTGCCTCTGGTGACGACAGCGGTCAGCCAGGAAGAGGTGGAAAAAGTCATCCTCGCCTGGCTCAAACGCCAGCAGCCGAATGAAGAGGGAAAGAAACTTGCGCGCGGACTCGCTGCGCTGGGCTGGATTCCTGAAGCAATTGATCCCCTGCCGCTGCGCGCCGCTCTGCTGGCTCGCCAGCTGGGCGGCTGGTATGACGATGAGTCGGAGACCATGTACACGATTGAAGCCTCCACGGCATCCGGTCCTGCGGTGACTTCGAACGAGCCGCTGGGGATCGCCTTCGGGCAGCTGCTGCGCGAATACGGCAGCATTTTGTTTCAGCCGCAGCATGGCCCCATGAAGACTGACATGCGGCTGGCTCGGGATTCATTGATCGCGGGAGATGCGGCGCTCACGCGGTTCCTGCACTCACTGCAAAACCCGGCTTCCGAACTGAAGGATGATCTGCCTGCGGAAGACCCGGATCATCCGATCAACCAGGTGCCCATGCCGGCTTACCTGCGGGAGCTGGCGCTGTTCCCTTTCAATCGGGGCTTTGATTTTGCGCAGACACTGCACAGCGCCGGCAGTTTCCCGCAGCTAAATGCTTCCTACAGCCGCCCGCCCATCAGCACGGCGGAGGTCATTGATCCGGAAATGTATCTCGATCAGGAGCGCCCCGCTCCGGTGGAAATCCAACTGGGGGAAGTGAAGCTCAAGGGCGTGCTGCCGTATCTCGATGACTGCCTTGGCAAGTTTGCCTGCGTCACGGCTCTGCGCACCTACAACACCAATGAAGACGCCGCGCTCGGCGCACGCGGGCTGGTGGCGGATCGTCTGCTGGCCTGGGTGGCGGACGGCGGAGCCAAACGCGACCACGCCGCATGGCAGACGCTCTTCATGGACAAGTCCTCCGCCGATGCCTTTTACAAAGCGATGCTCAACTCCTTGAAACAACGCTATGAGACCAAGGGTGAAAGTGAATTCACCGCGCAGGGCCGGTTTGTCAGCCTGCTGCGCAATCGCAGCGACGCGGGCGTGGTGTTGATTGAAGCGGCCAGCGAAGAAGCCAGGGCCGCATTGAAACTTTTGATGAAGTGATGACCGCAAAAAATGTTCTCTATTCAGGCCGCGTCCAGGGCGTGGGCTTTCGCTACAGCACGAAGCGCATCGCCTCGGGCTTTGACGTGACCGGCTGGGTCAAAAATCTACCCGATGGTCGCGTGGAGCTGCAAGCACAGGCTTTGGAAGCCGATGAACTGGACGCCTTCCTCGAAGACATCCAGCAGAGCAGCCTGGGATCTCACATCAAGCAGCGCGAGGTCAAGGCCATTGCGGCAGAACCAAACTTGCGTGGATTCAGCATTCTGCGTGATTAACCTGTCCCAACCCGTATGAGCGCCACGCCCGCCGTTTCCGTCAACCACCTGACCAAGGTCTTCAAAGGCCACCTTGGCAAAGGCGCCTTTCGCGCCGTGCATGATGTGTCATTCACGGTGGAGGCAGGTGAAGTCTACGGCCTCATCGGGCCGAATGGATCCGGCAAATCCACCACGATGAAGGCCATCCTGGGCCTGCTCAATGCGACTGAAGGCGACACCAGCATCTTCGGCATCCCGAGCACGGAAGTGGCCAGCCGCCGCAGCGTGGGCTTCCTGCCGGAGAATCCGTATTTCTACAAGCACCTGACCGGACGCGAGACCCTGCACTTCTACGGCAAGCTCTGCGGCATGAGCGGGGATGAATTGAGATCCCGTGCCGAGGAAATGCTGGCGCTGACCGGGCTGGAAGATGCGGCGACGCGACGCGTGGGCGGTTATTCCAAAGGCATGCTGCAGCGCCTCGGCCTGGCGCAGGCCCTGATCCATGAGCCGCAACTGCTCGTTTTGGATGAACCCACCGCCGGTGTGGACCCCTCCGGCTCGCGCATCATCCGGGATCTGATCATCGAGTTCCGCACCCGTGGCATCACGGTGCTGGTGACCTCACACCTGCTGGAGCAAATGCAGGAGGTGTGCGACCGCGTGGGCATCATGGCGCACGGGCGCATGGTGCGCGAAGGACGGCTGGACGAGCTGATCGCGGTGGAAAATCAAACCGAGCTGGTTCTTGAAAACGCCTCCCCTGACCTGCTGGCCAAGATTGATGCCCTAGTGAAGGCCGAAGGCGGCGGCACACGCCTGCTGCGCAGCGGCCACCCGCGCACGACGCTGGAACGCCTGTTCATCGAAGCAACCAACGAACCGAAAAAACCATGAGCCAAGCCTCCCCAAGTTCTGCCGCCGCCTCCGTGGCTCCGGTGCGCTTCTCCCCCAAGCGCGTGTGGACACTGGCCTATGCGACGATGACGCAGCTGATGCGGATGAAGATCCTGCCCTTCCTGCTGCTGTTTTGCGCACTGGTGGCGGCCATGGGCTTTGGCTTTTCCACCATCAATCCCGAGCAGCAGCTCAGCCAGTTCAAGACCATGTCCTTGGGTGTGCTGCAGGTGTTCAGCATCGTCTTCGGCATTGTGGCCACCGCCCTGCTGCTGCCGAAAGACATGGAGGACCGCACTCTCTACACGATCCTGTCAAAGCCGGTGCCGCGCTTTGACTACCTGCTCGGCAAGCTGCTCGGCGTGCTGATGCTCATCGCCTCCGGCCTCATCATCATTGATGCCGTGCTGAGTCTGATCTTGTGGTTGCAGCAGTCCATGCTGTTCGCCTCCGCCGTGTCCCAGCTGCATTCGGAAAACCAGGATTCACCCGAAGCGGTGGCGCAAATGCGCGAAATCGTGGCCAGGCAGGGGCTCACCTGGAACCTGCACTGGGCGGTTTGGGCCATCTTCCTGAAAGCCGCCGTGGTGACCACCGTGGCCCTGCTGCTTTCCTGCATCGCGAGTTCGACGCTGTTCACCATCGTCATCACCTTTTGCATCACCATCATCGGCCATGGCCATGCGATGATCCGCGAATTCATCTTCCAGCCCAATCTCGGCAGCACCTCCACACGCATCGCCACCTTTCTGCTGGCCACCATCTGCCCCGACCTGGCGCAGTTCGACGTCGTGGACAGCGTGGCCAACGGCGAGATCGTGCCCTGGGTTGCGGTCTATGAAATGACCGGCATCGCGGCGCTCTACATGACGGTGTACCTCTTCGTCACTCACCTGGTCTTTGTGGAGAAGGAACTATGAAACGAAAACTCCAGGCTGCTGCTGTGCTGCTGATTTTTGGTGTGCTGAAACTGCCGCTGGAGCAGCGGGTCACGCATGATCTGCGCACGATGCATCTGGTGGATGAGCCGCTGCATCTGGGCGTGAAGGGCAACATGGGACAGATGGGTTTGGCAGCAGCATTCGGCGGATTACGCGGGCTGATCGCCACCGTTTTCCAACTGCGCGCCCATGTGGAGTTCACGCGGGTGAACTGGGCGCAGGTGGACAAATACTATGGGTTTGTGACGCAGCTCCAGCCGCGCAACGCCCGCTACTGGGAGGAGGCCTCATGGCACATGGCCTACAACGCGGCCTCGTATTACCTCTACAACAAGGAGCTGAAGTCGGGCCTGCGTGGCACTTTGTTCCATGACTATGTGAAGCGTGGCCTCGACATTCTGGAGGAAGGTTTGAAGATCATGCCGGACAATCCTCGGCTGTGGCAAAAGCTGGGAGACCTGCACTGGAACCGCAGCAAGGACTTCAAAGCCTCTGGCGACGCCTACCTGAGCTCCTTCCAGCACGGCGGGCTGAATTTCACCGAGCGCTTCGCTGGCTTCGCCTATGCGCAGGCAAACGATCCCGACTCATGGGCCAAGGGTTACGCCATTTTGAAAAAGCTCTACGACGAGAAAAAGGCCACTCCCGGGCTGATCGAATTCCTGAAGATGCTGGAACATAACCTCCACATCCCTGCGGCTCAGTGCATTCCAGATGCAGGTCCGGTGAGAACAATCCCAACGCCTCAGTCCGGCCCCCTACGGCCATAGGCAGGCAGCCTAGCTTGGTTGACATCCGATGCTTTCGGGTGAAATTTCACATTGTTCCAACCAATGCCTGCCAAAATAGACATCCCCCGCAAGTCGATCTACCGCCTGTCGATCTACCAGCGCTGCCTGCAGCGACTGCGTGAGAACCAGGTGGACACTGTGTCGTCTGCCGCATTGGCAAAAGCGGCCGGGGTGAAGTCCACCCAGCTTCGCAAAGACCTGGCGTATTTCGGCCAGCTCGGCACCCGGGGGCTGGGCTACAATGTGGACGCGCTCAGCGGCACGATCGGCGATGTGCTGGGGCAGAACAAACTACAGCCGGTCATTCTGGTCGGCGTCGGGAATCTCGGCTCCGCTCTGCTGCGCTACGGCGGCTTCCGCAAGGAGGGCTTCGAAGTCGCAGCGGCGTTTGATCTCTCCCCCCGCAAGCAGCCGCAGGTCACTGTGCCCGTCCTGCCAATGACTGACATGGCCGAGTTCATCCGCCGCCAGAATGTGAAAATGGCCATCCTTACGGTGCCCGCCAGCAATGCCCAGTCCGTGGTCAATGATCTGGTGCAGCACGGCATCCAGGCCATCCTGAATTTCTCGCCCACCGTCCTCGATGTCCCTGAGAATGTCGTCGTGAACAGCGTGGATCTGGCCGTGGAACTGGAGAATCTGAGCTACTTCATCCGCTGATTTCCCGGCGCGCTGTCGCTGAGAATGAGTTGAAGCAAACGCGCAGCTGCATGCGTTGATGTCGGACTCACCATCCGACCCTCTCTATGCTCCGACTCCTCGCCGTACTCTTCGCCCTCGTCTCCACCGCTTCTGCGGCGCATCCATTTCTCTGCTGCGACTACGGCGGTGGCAAGGTCTGCGTGGTATCAGCCGAGGGGAAAATCGAATGGCAGTGGGACTGCAAAAGCCCGCAGGACTGCTGGAAGCTGCCGAATGGAAACTACCTCTTCTGCTTTGTCAGTGGCGCCCTGGAGGTGACACCGGACAAGAAGGTCGTGTGGGAGTACAAGGCGCCGACGGATGTGAAAGTAGAAGTCCATTCCTGCCAGCCACTGCCAGATGGGAAAGTGATGATCGTGGAATGCGGCACCAGTCGCATCATTGAAGTAGATCGCGCTGGCAAGATCGCCAAGGAGATCAAGCTCACCGCGGCTCCTGAGATCAAGCTGCACAATCAGTTTCGCGGCACGCGCAAACTCGCCAACGGCCACTACCTCGTCTGCTTCAAGGGAGAAGGCAAAATCGTCGAACTCGATGCCGAAGGCAAAGTGCTGCGCCAGATCAAAGTCCCTGGAGATCCCCATGAAGTCGTGCCGCTTCCCGAAGGCCACCTGCTCATCACCTGCGGTGATGGCCATCAGGTGCGCGAACTCGATGCCAAAGAAAACATCGTCTGGGAACTCGCTGAAAACGACATCCCCGGCTACACCCTGCGCCTCATGGCCGGCTGCCAGCGCCTGCCCAATGGCAACACCGTCTTCTGCGTTTATCTCGGCCATGGCCACATCGGCGAGCAGGCCCAGGTCATCGAAGTCACCCGTGACAAGAAGATCGTCTGGAACGTGGCTGACCACGCCCAGTTCAAGACGATCAATCAGATCATGCTGCTGGACGTGCCCGGAGATGTGACGAAGGGCGAGGTGCTGCGCTGAGGTGTGTGCGAAGCAGGCGCGGCACTCGCGTGCGCTTTGCGTTTTGGAACCGGAACGAAGTGGAGGTAGACAGCCGCAGGCTGCCCGAAGGGTGAGCGCAGCGAATCAATGCTCCAGTCCTCTGGAGCTTTTCGAAGGACCATGGGCCTGCGAAAGCGCCGGGGGACCGGCGCACTCCAAGACGCTAACGCGACATTCGCAGCCCGTGACCTGACTCAATAGCTCCGCGCAAACACCACGCGGCGTGAGCTCGGCTTGCCGGTGAGGAAACACTTGCCTTCCTCGGCAAACTGATCGCCGTGAGGGATGCAGCGGATGGTCACCTTCAGATCTTTGCTGAGGGTGTCTTCATCGTCGCTGCTGCCAGCCCAGTGCATCATGGCGAAGCCGCCTTCGGAGTCTTCCGCAAAGAAGGCTTTGAACTCTTCGAGGGTTTCGAGCTTCTTCATGTTCGCGTCACGCAGTGCGGTGGCACGTGCGAGCAGCGCGTCCTGAATTTCCTGCAGACGCTCCGTCACGGACTGGAGGAACTCTTCCTTGGGCACGAACTCCTTGGCCTTCGGCCCCTGATCGCGGCGGCACACGGCCACGCTGCGGCTGGTGATGTCGCGAGGTCCCATTTCGAGGCGCATCGGCACGCCCTTCTTGATCCATTCCCAGTTCTTCGCGCCGCCCTGCAGGTCGCGTTTGTCCACGTGCACGCGCAGTGGCTCACCGGCGAACATTTGGGTGCGCAGAGTCTGTGCCAGTGCTTCACAGGCGGCGATGACTTCATCGCGCGTGTCAGCCTTCGGCGTGACGGGCAGGATGACGATCTGGTTCGGGGCCACGCGTGGTGGGATGATGACTCCGTCGTCATCGCCATGGGCCATGATGACGGTGCCGATCATGCGCGTGCTGACGCCCCAGCTCGTGGTGTGGGCCAGCTGACGCGTGTTGTCACGGCCGAGGAACTGAATGTTCGCGGCCTTGGCGAAGTTTTGTCCGAGGTAGTGGGACGTGCCGGCCTGGATGGCCTTCTTGTCCTGCACCATCGCTTCGACGGTGAAGGTCTGCACGGCACCAGGGAAACGCTCGCGCTCGGTCTTCTCGCCAGGAATCACGGGGATGGCGAGGTGGTCGCGCATGAAGTCCTCATACACTTTGTGCATGGTGCGTGTTTCCACGATGGCCTCCTCGGCGGTTTCATGGGCGGTGTGTCCTTCCTGCCAGAGGAACTCGGCGGTGCGCAGGAAGAGGCGTGGGCGCATCTCCCAGCGCATGACGTTGCACCACTGATTGATGAGCAGCGGCAGGTCGCGGTAACTTTCCACCCAGCGGGCGAAGGCGGCGCCGATGATCGTCTCGGAAGTCGGGCGAATCACAAACGGCTCGGCGAGTTCGCCAGTGGGAATCATCTTAACGGTGCCATCCGGCTGCTTCTGCGCCTCCAGGCGGTGATGCGTGACCACCGCGCACTCGGTGGCAAAGCCCTCGGCATGCTGCGCTTCCTTTTCAAGGTAGCTCAGGGGGATCAGCAGCGGGAAGTAGGCGTTCACATGGCCCGTTTCCTTGAATTTCACATCGAGCTGGCGCTGGATGTTTTCCCACAGGCCGTAGCCCCACGGCTTAATCACCATGCAGCCGCGGACCTCGGAGTTCTCCGCCATGTCGGCGGCACGAACGACCTGCTGGTACCATTCGGGAAAATCTTGGGCGCGTGTGGGGGTGATGGCGGTGGCGTTGCTCATGGTAATTAGGGACGCGCAGGATAGAAGCAATCGGCGGGCGGTCAATGATCTGCTGGCCTGACATCGAGCACATGCAGGCGAGTCTGGAGAGCTCTTGACCGCGCATCTGTCTCCCGTTATCCTCATTTCATGACTGACGCCTTTGAGACCGTCCTGCAAAACGCGCTGCTCCTGCCTGTGGAAGATCGCTCCCGCATGGCCGCTTGTCTCATTGAGAGTGTGGATGCCGCTGACGATGCTGAACTCAGCCCCGCATGGTGTGCCGAGATTGACCGCCGGATCGAAGCCGCACGCAGCGGCGCCAGCCGCCGCATCCCGCACGCGGAAGTCATGAGCGAGGCCCACCAATTGCTCGCGCAGCTATAACGCCGCAGCCCGCGAATGACTCCAATCACCTGGGATGACGAAGCGAAGTGTGAGCTGAACTGCTCCGCTCTTTACCTCGCCAAACGCGGCGGACGGGAGCTGGGTGAGCGCTTCCTCAAAGAGGTCGAGACCGCCGTCGCCGGGGCAGGCAATGATCCAGCTCGGCACCGGAAATTTCGTCGGGACGCCCGCAAGGTGCGCGTTGAGCGCTTCCCTTACCATGTCGTCTATTGGCATGACGAAGCTGACGGCAGCATTCACATCGTCGCCATCGCCCACACAAGTCGTGACCCCGATTACTGGCGCGAGCGGGTGCCTAATTAGAAAGAAGAGACTCTTACCAGCAGCTCTCCCCCACAAAAAATCTTCATTGCCCTGCAAGACTCGGCCCGCATAGACTGACTATCTCGAACCTATGCGCTCCCTTCTCTGTCTCGCCTTCCTCACTTCGGCTGCTTTTGCCGCCGACACCCACAAGTTGACCCGTGTTTATGAAAAGCTCACCACCGAGCGTCCGATCGCGGTCGTGATCCCGGAGGATGGCAGTGGCCGTGAGTTCCTGGCGCTGCAGCGCGGGCAGATTTTGATCCTGCCGAAGGACGAGCAAGGCGCTGAGGCCAAGACCTTCCTGGATCTCTCCCCGCGTGGCATGGAGGCGAAGGACGGCTTTTTTGAAGAAGGGCTCAATGGCCTGGCCTTCCACCCGAAATTCAAGGACAACGGCCTTTTCTACCTCTGCTACACGCTGCAGAAGCCGAAGCGCCTCGTCATCACCGAGATGAAGGCGAATGGCGACAAGGCGGACGAAAGCACCGAGCGCTCGCTGCTGGAAATCCCGCTGGTGAACTGGAACCACCACGGCGGCAACATCCTCTTTGGTCCGGACGGCTTCCTCTACATCGGCGTGGGTGACAACTCGAAGCGCAACGGCGAACTCAAAATGTCCCAGCTCAATGCCACGCTCTACGGCAAGATCCTGCGCATCGACGTCAACAGCCGCGAGTACTCCAAGGCCTACGGCATTCCTGCCGACAACCCCTTCGCCAGCGGCGTGAACGCCCTGCCGCAGATCTACGCGAACGGCATCCGCAATCCCTGGGGCCTGAGCTTTGACGCCAAAGGCCACCTCTGGTGCGCGGACGTGGGCCAGGACATCTGGGAAGAAATCAACTGGATCACCAATGGCGGCAACTACGGCTGGAACTTCCGCGAAGGCCCCGCCGCCTTCCCCCTGATGACCGACACACCGCCTGCAGACGCCAAGTTCATCGAGCCCGTCCACGCTTACAGCCACGCTGACGGCCTCAGCATCACCGGTGGCATCGTTTACACCGGCAAAGCCCTGCCTGAGCTGCGGGGAGCCTATGTCTACGGCGACTTCATCCTCGGCAAAGTCTGGGCCCTCAAGACCGATGACAGCGGCAAGGAGCAGAGCAATGCGCTGATTTACACCAGCCCGCAGACACCTGCCACCGATCCCAAGAAGAAGCCCACCGTGCTGGTCAAACCGACCGCCTTCTGCGCCAACGCCGCCGGAGAGATGCTCGTGCTCGACTGGAACGGCGCGATCTACAAGCTGGGCAAGTAAACCGATTTTCCAAATTCGTATGAGGTAGGGCGAGCTGCGAAGCTCGCCCTATCATTTATCCCCCTGATCTAATGATCATGGAGAGGACGCCCGTCGATGACATTGGCGATGTTGTTGGCGAGCATGAGCGTTGCGACCAGGGCAACCACCAGCCACAACATCCCCAGCAGAATGGCCTCCACGCAAAACCCTCTGACAGAACGTGCAGGCTGGCACAGCAGCAGCCAGCTCAGGAAAGACAGCAAACCCACATACACCAGCAGGAGAGGATAGTAAGAGATCAGCACCAGATCGCGCAGCCAGAGGGGATACCCGCCGGCATTTGTCCAGAAGTACGGTGTCTCCCGCAGCCAGACAAAAGGCAGCAAAAGCCCAGCCTGCAAAAAGGCCGCGACGTAAAACAGCGGCTTGAAGAAGGTGATGGGCTGGCTCTCGTTTTTGATCATCCCCATAAAGAAAGCACTCTCACAGGACTTGGAAACAGCCCGGTGATAAGGATACGCCCCCCGCCATTCTACGCATACCTTTAGCGCAGTCATCCCCCGCCAGGAAGATTGAACGTCAGGATTGCCCTTCTTGACACATTTCTTGGCCACCGCCCCTCTGACGAAAGTCTTCACCCCCCACGTGCGTAATTCACCCCATCATCCATCTATGATGTCCAAAACCACCCTTTCGCTGACTTGCGCGGCCTTCGCCGCAGTGTCCCTTCATGCCCAGGACGCTGCCGAAAAAATCACCTATCAGGATCACATCCGCCCTCTTTTGGAGAACAAATGCTTCTCCTGCCATAATCCTGATAAAAAGAAGGGTGATCTCGATCTGACCAGCTTCGGCGCCCTCATGAACGGCGGCGGCGGCGGGTCCGTGGTCGATCCCGGCAATGTGGACAGCAGCCGCATCTGGAGCACCTGCGCCAAGAAAGAAGAGCCCTTCATGCCGCCGGAAGGCGCGCCGCTGGGGCCGAAGGATCTCGATCTCATCGCCTCATGGATCAAAGGCGGCATCCTCGACACCAAGTCGAGCATCGCCAAAAAATCCGCCAAGCCGAAGGTGGACATGGCCGTCAGCGTCACCAGCGGCAAGCCGGAAGGCCCCATCGCCAAGCCGGAGCACGTGCTGCTGGAGCCCGTCATCGTCACCCAGCACACCACCGCCATCACGGCCATGGCCGCCAGCCCGTGGACCTCCCTGATGGCTCTGGCCGCGCCGAAGCAGATCCTGCTCTACGACACCAACACGAAGCAGCTCGTCGGCATTTTCCCCTACACCGAAGGCTACGCACGCAGCCTTCGCTTCAGCCGCAACGGCTCCCTGCTCATCATGGGTGGTGGGCGTGCCGGTAAAAACGGCCACGCCATTGTGTGGGACGTCAAAACCGGCAAACGCATCACCGAAGTCGGCAAGGAGTTCGATCAGGTCATGTCCGCCGACATCAGCCCCGATCACAAGAGGATCGTGATCGGCAGCCCTTCGAAAAAGGTCAAAGTGTACAGCACGGCCAACGGCGAAGAGGAATACGTCATCAGCAAGCACACCGAGTGGGTCATGAGCACCACCTTCAGCCCCGATGGTGTGCTGCTGGCCACCAGCGACCGCAACGGCAATGTGAATGTCTGGGAAGCGGAAAACGGCGGTGAATTCTACCCCCTTGGCCAGCACAAGGCCTCCTGCGTGGACCTCGCCTGGCGCGCCGATTCCAACATCCTCGCCTCCTGCTCCATGGACGGCACGATCAGCACCTGGGAAATGAACGAAGGCAAGCTGGTCAAAAACTGGGCCGCCCACGGTGGCGGCGTGCAGTCCGTTTCCTTCACCCCCGATGGCAAGATCGTCTCCTCCGGCAACGACGGCCTCGTCCGCGTTTGGGACATCAATGGCAACAAAGTCGGTGAAGCACCGAGCCAGGGCGATCTCGTCACCAAAGTGATCTCGCTCTTCGATTCCAAAAACGCCATCTCCGCCAACTGGCGCGGTGACATCATTCAGTGGACCTTTGGTGTCACGGCGCTCAATGAGAGCGGCCGCTACACCAGCAATCCTTCGCTGATCGCCCAGCGCATCGTGCAAACCGAGCAGCGTCTGGCCGAGCTCACCACCAAGCTCCCGACGCTGCAGGCAGCCATCAAAACCGCCGAGGCCGATGCCAAGGCACGTGATGAAGCCCTGGCCAAAGTCCGTGCCGAAGTCGCCGCCAACGAAGCGCGCAGCAAGAACCTCCCTGGCGAGATCGCCAATGACGAGAAAGCTCTGGCTGCTCTGAAAGCCGCCCGCACCAAGGCCGAGCAGGACAAAGCCGCACGCACAGCCGCCATCAAAGCCCACGCTGAGAAGTCCGCCAAGATCGCCGCGCAGGAAAAAGAGCTCGCCCCTGTGGCAGCCGAAGCCGCCAAACTGGCCGCTGCTGACAAGGCCGTGGCAGACACCAACGCCGCGCTCGAAGCAGCCAAAAAGGAACTCGCCGCCAAGGCCGGTGATGCCGCCCTGACCGCCAAGGTCAAAGACAGCGAAGGCAAGCTCGCCGCCGCCAAGGCTGAGCAGCAAAAGATCGCCCCCGTTAAAGCGAAGGTCGATCAACTCACCGCCGCCCTGGCCAAAGCCAAGGCCGAACTGGGGGCTGTACCTGCCGCTCCGGCAGATCTCGACAAGCTCATCGCCGAAACCGACGCCAAGATCAAAGACACGGTTGCTGGCATCGCAGCGAAGAAGGCCGAGCTGCCGAAGCTGCCCGCGCTGGTGAAAGCCGGGCCAGACCGCATCAAGAATGCCGAGTCCAATGCCGTCACCGGCAAAACCAACCTCGCCAACGCGCAAAACGTGGCAAAATCCGCAAGCACCGAGATCGGCATTCTGCAAAAAGTGCCCACCGAATTGAAGGCCGCGCAGTTCAACACCGGCGTGCTCGTCGAGAAGGAAAAACTCACCAAGCTCGAAACTGACTTCACCGATTTCACGGAAGCCAAAAAAGACGCAGAAGCCGCCAAGGTCTCTGCCGCAGCGCGCATCGAGGACTCCAAAAAAGCCATCGCCGAATCGACCGCCGCCCAGCCCGGACTTGAAGCCGCGCTGAAGAAAGTACAGGGCGATCAGGCTGGCCTCGAAACCGCCATCAAGCCTGCCCGTGACGCCGATACCGCCGCCGCCGCCAAGGTGAACGAGCAGAAGGCCATCATCACCACCAAGGAGGCTGAAATCGCCGCTGCCGCCAAAGCGAAAGACGCAGCCATCGTCGCCGCCAAGAAAGCAGCCGAGGACATCGCCAAGCTCATCGATGGCAAGAAGAAGAGCCTCGCGGAAGTGAATGGCAAACTTGCCGCCCCAGAGAAAGTCGTGAAGGCCAAGCAGGATGCCGTGGCACCGAAAGACGCTGCCCTGGCTGCCGCCAAGAAAGCCCACTCTGACGCCACCGCAGATCTCGCCAACAAAGCCAAGGCCGACAAGGATGCCGAAGCCGCACTGGCTGCCGCGACTGCCGCCCAGACCGCTGCTGAAAAAGCCCTCGCTGACACCCGCGCCAAGCAGAAGCCCGCTGCTGAAGCCGTGAACGCTGCGAAGAAAGAACTCGCCGCCAAAGCAGGCGATCCCGCCCTCACCGCCAAAGTTGCCGCAGCTGAAAAAGCAGCGACTGACATCGTCAATGCCATCAAGGCTGCTGAAGGCGACGTAGGCGCGAAAAAGACGGCCAAAGCCGCTGCTGTGAAAGCCCATGACGTGGCTCACGCCGCCAACAATCCGCAGAGCGTGAACAAAGCCCTGGCCGCCATCAAGACCGCAGAACAGCAGCTCGCCCAGGCCAAGAGCGAACTCGCCGCCGCCGAGAAACAGGCCGCATCTCCGCGTGCGCAGCGTGACGCCATCCAGAAGGAGATCGAAGCCCAGGGCAAGGCCCTTGCCGAGAAGCAGGCCGCACCGGCTGCGCTTGAGAAAGATTTCGCCGCCAAAATCGCGCCGCTGAATGCCGCCATCGCTGCCGCCAAGACTGCCCTGCCACCGCTGGAGCAGGCCTACGCCGCCGCCCATGGCAAGCTGGACGCCGAGCAGAAGGTGCTCGACGCCAAGAAGGCCGAAGTCGCGAAGGCAAACGGTGAATTCGAAGGCGCCAAGAAGAAGAAAACCGACGCCGAAGCCACCATCGCCGCCGCCACCAAGGAAATCCCCGAGAAGGACAAGATCATCGCCGAAGCCACCGCTGAACTCGCCAAGCTGCAACCGCAGCTCGACCCGCTGCGCACCAAGGTGAAGCAGATGAACGACCAGTATCTGACGATGCTGCCGAAGTGATCTTCAAGGCACCTGTGATTGGCAGACCGTAAAGCGTTCTTGAGCGCGGCGTCGAAAGCGCCAACGCTCAAGCATGCGCGGAGCGTCTTGAAGTGCGGTGACAAGCCTCGGCGCGGCACCGCTTTCGAAGGGGTGAGGAGGGTGCGCGGCCACAGCGGAACTCCCTCTCCCCGCCCCTCACATACGACAACAACGGAACTTTCTCTTCGGGGAGAGGGCTGGGGTGAGGGGACGGCACGCGCCTTTCGAACAGGGTGGGATGCCCCTCACCCTACCTCTCCCCCAGGAACCGCTAGAGCATTGCCCCATCAGCGGCGGGGAGAGGGGATTCGCTTTGTGGCCACACGATATTATGTGCCAAGAAGGCTATCGTATAAATTAAAGCGATACGGCGAAAAGCGGTGTCGCTGATGCAGGCTTGCGCCGTGCATCTCTGCCACCGCACTCCACGTCGCTGCCGCGTTTTTCAGATGCTCCTTGGCTCCTGCAGCGTGCCCCCAGCCACAAACAGCCATTTCACCATACAGATCTCAATAAAACATCTAGACATCCGGGACGGGTCGCTGCTACAGGCCGTGCACCTATGAGCGTCTATCAGGTCACCCGCGAAGGTCAGAATCTTGGCTCCTTTGAAGCTTCCCAAATTCAGGAAGGCCTGCAAACCGGCCAGTTTCTACCAAGCGACTGGGGCTGGCGCGAAGGCATGTCCGGCTGGAAAGGACTGACTGAAATTTTCGGCGACTCTCCGGCTCCGCAAACCAAAGCCATTGCATCTTCCTTGAGCGCTCTGGTCCGGAAATCCCCGGGCTCAAAACCAGCCGAAAGCATCAACCCCTACGCCGCGCCTGCTTCAAACAGGGTGATCTCCCGCAGCAGCGGAGAGCTGCCGTCTGACGTCATGCTGGAGATGCAGAACACCCGGCCCTGGGTGCTGTTCATCGCCGTGGTGATGTGGATCATCGGCGGAGGTTTTTTGATTCTCTTCTTGATCAACATTTTCCTCACGGGAAGCCCGGCTACAAACAGCGTGTTTAAATCAGGCAGCTTGGTGAGCATGATCAGTTACATGGTCGGCTTCGGTCTTGGACTTGCTGTGGTGGCCTACGTCATCATCTATCCCACGCTGAAGCTGACCCGGTATGCCTTGAACATTGCCCGGTTCACCAAGTCAGAGTCCTTCGCCGATCTGGCAGCCGCACTCTCTGAGCAGCGTCATTTCTGGAGGTTTCAGGGCATCGTGCTGCTCGCGAATCTGGGGTTTGGGATTCTGATATTGATTTGGTCGCTGGCCGTGCGCTGAGGTCCTGCCCCGGCCTTCCGCTCAAAACACCTCGCCACTTGGGCATGGTCACTGCTTGGAAACAGGCACACATGAGCGTCTATTTGGTCACCCGCGAAGGTCAGGAACTTGGCACCTTCAAAACCTCCAAGATCGAAAAAGGTCTGAGGACCGGCTTTTTTCGGTTGTCGGATCTGGGCTGGCGTGAAGCCTCCGGCTGGCAGGGCTTGTTTGAAATCGCAGGCTCAGCCCATGCCGCAGCATCTCCTTCAGGCGCTGCTGTCATGAACTCTCCAGGCGTGAATCCTGATGGCTTCCATTCGCATGCCGCGCCCATGGCCAATGCCCGCGCAGTTGCCAGGGTCGTGGTGCCGCCCACCCTTATTGAAGAACTCGCCGACACCAGGCCGTGGGTGCGATTCATATCCGTCGCGATGGGAATCGGCTGCGCATTGATGATCCCGGCCTGCCTTCTTCTGGCAGTGGATGAAGTGCGTTCATTGACCGCCATCTGCCTGTTCGCCACCCTCCTGCTACTCTACCCTGCAATGAAGCTGAGCAATTACGCCTCAAGCATTGCCTCACTGGCGAAATCGCAGTCGCTCGCAGATCTGGCCAGGGCGCTCACGGAGCAGCATCGCTTCTGGAGATTCTGCGGAATCATGCTGCTCTTTCTTGTGTGCCTGGGCCTCCTGCTTTGCGTCGGCAGCTTCTTCGTCACCCGGGTTCATTGAGCCACGCAACCCCTGGGATCGCAGGGAACACTTGAATTGCAGAAGGAAGGGGGGCATGGAAAGCCGCGCCCAACCATGAAGCCCTACTACATCACCACTGCCATCGATTACACCAACGCGCCGCCGCACATCGGCCACGCTTATGAAAAGGTGCTGGCAGACGTCATGGCCCGCTTCCAGCGGCTGAACGGACGTGAGGTGTACTTCCTCACCGGCGTGGATCAGCACGGCCAGAAGGTGCAGAAAAGCGCCGACAAAGCCGGGCAGTCACCGCAGGAATTCGTCGATGGTGTCACCCAGCATTTCACCGCGCTGTGGGACAAGCTGAACGTGCGCTACGACGGCTGGGCCGCGACCACGGACATCAAGCACAAGCGCGTGGTGCAGGCCATGCTGCAAAAGCTGCACGACTGCGGCCAGCTCTACAAAAAGAGCTACGGCGGCTTTTACTCCGTGCGTCAGGAGCAGTTCCTCACCGACAAAGAGCGCGGCCCCGATGGCAACTTCGGTGAAGAGTGGGGCGAAGTCGTCGAGCTGCAGGAGGAGAACTGGTACTTCCGCCTCAGCGATCACGTGGAGTGGCTCAAGAACTACATCCGTGGCAATCCTGACTTCATCTACCCGCCGCACCGCGCCAACGACGTGCTCAACTCCCTCGATGGCAACGCGCAGGACCTCTGCATCTCGCGCCCGCTGGAGCGCCTGAGCTGGGGCATTCCCCTGCCCTTTGACGAGAAATTCGTGAACTACGTGTGGTTCGATGCGCTGACGAACTACATCAGCTTTGCCGGCTATCTGGCCGATGAAGTGGGCAATGAAGGCCTGCCGCAGTTTGAAAAAATCTGGCCCGCTGATGCCGAAGTCATCGGCAAGGACATCCTCGTGCCTGCGCATGCCGTCTACTGGCCCATCATGCTGCACGCGCTCGGTTTCCCGGATGATCAGATCCCCAAGCTCATCGTCCACGGCTGGTGGAATGTGAAGGGTTCCAAGATGAGCAAGAGCACCGGCAATGTGATCGACCCGAATGTGCTCTCAGACACCTTCACGCCCGACGGCCTGCGCTACTACCTCATGCGCGACATCGCCACCGGCTACGACGCCGACTTCAGCGACGAACGCATCTCCATGTCCTACAACAAGGAACTCGCCGGTGGTCTGGGCAATCTGCTCAACCGCTCCATCAACATGGCGCAGAAGTACCGCGAGGGCCTGCTCGCGCCCGGCAGTTACGATGACGAAATCAATCAAGCCCTGCGCCAGACCGTTGCGGAGGCCACACCGCTCTATCTTGAAAAGATGAACGGCTGGGACATCCACGAAGGCATCGCCGCCGCGTGGAAGATCGTCACGCATGCGAATGCGTTTGTGGACAGTACGAAACCCTTCTCCCTCGCCAAAGACCCTGAACAGGCCGCCCGCCTGGACAGCGTGCTCTACCACCTGGCGGAGGCGCTCACGCACGTCAGCGTGCTGCTCAATCCCATCATGCCCACCGCCATGGCCACCACCCGTGCCCAGATCGGCTGGACACTGCCCGACGGCTTCAAGATCAGCGACCTCAAGTGGGGCCTCCTCCCCAGCGGCCACCAGCTCGGTGCGCCTGTGCCGTTGTTCCCACGACTGGAGATCGCGGAGGAAAAATAATCCTCAGCGCTCCGTCCGTACGTTGGGCGTGTTTGGCGCACGGTGCTGTCTCAAGCACCCCTGCCCCCTTCGCCAAACCGCTCGACTGCGAGGGTGCTCGTACGCCAAGGTGTTTGCAGCACGCTCGCAGACGGGAGGGCTGTCGCCAGAGCCGTCCTACGAAAGGCTCGGCACGTCATTCCACCCGGCACGCCCCTGCGGCGCTGAAGAATCGAGGACGAGGACGCCCCAACCTCCCGCCCCCTCTTTTTTCGCACCTTTTTGCGCCTCTTTGCGGCCATCCTCTTCGTATTCCCTTCCGTCACGAGTCTTACCCCTTGCACCCCCCGCCCTTCTGGCTATGACCAGCGGCGCAACCTTGATGAAGAAAGCCCTCCTCGCCCTCGAAGACGGCCGAGTGTTTGAAGGCACGGCGTTCGGCGCCGATGCCACCCACACCGGCGAAATCTGCTTTAACACCTCCATGAGCGGATATCAGGAGGTTCTCACCGATCCCTCCTATCGCGGTCAGATCGTGACCATGACGTATCCCATGATCGGGAACTACGGCGTGAATCCGCTCGATACAGAAAGTGACCAGCCCCACGTGCGCGGTTTCGTGATCGAAGAACTCTGCGAGGTGCCTAGCAACTGGCGCAGCACCCAGAGCCTCGACTCCTACCTCAAGCAGTGGAACATCCCGGGCATCCAGGGCGTGGACACCCGCGCCCTCACCGCCCACCTACGCACCCGTGGCGCCATGCGCGCTGTCATCACCACCGGCGCGACGGCGGAGGAAGCCGTCAAGCAGGCTGCCAGCAGCCCTCTCATGGAAGGCAGTGACTACGTCAAGGAAGTCACCACCAAGGCCCCCTACCTCTGGGACCCTGAAGGCCTCGAAAGCGGCGACTGGGACATCCCCAGCCCTTCGCAAAACCGCGAGCCCGGTGCCGACGGCATCGTGCGTCACCCGCTTCCTGAAGCGAAGCACCACATCGTGGCCTATGACTTCGGTGTGAAGCGCAACATCCTGCGCCGCCTGCGCCAGCATGGCTTCCGCGTGGACGTCGTCCCCGCCACCACCAGCGCCAAGGACGTGCTCGCCCGGAATCCCGACGGCGTCTTCCTTTCCAACGGCCCCGGCGATCCCGCCGCGCTCGACTACATCCACAAGGAAGTGAAGGAGCTCATCGGCAAGAAGCCCATCTTCGCCATCTGCCTCGGCCACCAGATCCTCGGCCATGCCTACGGCGGCAAGACCTTCAAGCTCAAGTTCGGCCATCGCGGCGGCAACCAACCCGTGAAGGACCTGCGCAATGGCAAGGTGTCCATCACCAGCCAGAACCACGGCTTCGCCATCGATCCCTCCTCCCTGCCCAGCAACGTCGAGGTCACGCACATCAACCTCAACGACGGCACCGTGGAAGGAATGCGCCACCGCGAAGCCCCTGTGCTCAGCGTCCAATACCACCCCGAAGCCGCCCCCGGCCCGCATGACGCGAAGTACTTCTTCGCCGAGTTCGCCCGGATGATCGAGACGGGGAGATGATCCCGAAGCGCGGGTATTGGCATCCGGTCTTCCCGACAATTAAAGCGTGACAATGCACGCCATGATTGAGTATTTTTCATGACCCCAACCATGCGTCATCTCCTTGTTCAATTGTTGGTCGCCGCCATGCTCATCTCTTTCGCCACAGCGGAAGACGAAGCGGATCTGGCGTTCAAGGACGCACAATCCCTGGCCCGCGCCGGCGAATACGAGGCGGCGCTGGAGCGTCATCAATGGTATCATGACAATGCGTTGCGGATCAACAAGGCTCAATACGGCGTCCGGCTTTCTTTTGCCCTCAGCGCCTGGAAAAAACTGGGAGAGAAGTACCCTCCAGCCCTGGCCGCCCTCACGGCATTGAGAGACCAGGGAACGCAGACCGTCCTGACCGGCAAAGCCCAGCCAGAACTTTTTCACGATGTCATTTCCATCAACCACACCCTGGCAGGAGAAGACCAGTCCGTGAAACTGTTCAAGACGCTGGATGAAACACAGCCCGACTTCGCCAAGCGCTGCTTCCACTTCATGGAGGACAACTTGATCTCCGCCGGTGAGGTCGATTTGTTCACGCGTTACAGCGGCAACAGCGTCGAGTTTTTGCAGCGCAAAATTAAAGCCCATCAGCAGCTGATGGCCATCATCCAAAAAGGCCCGGGGCCGCCTCAAAGCCGGCTGCACTTCGAAGACAAGCTGGTCACTTTAACACTCACCCTCTCAGAGCATGCCGCAGCCAAAGGCGACCCCAACCTCTCGGCCCATCTGAAGCAAATGACTGCCGAGATCATCTCCGACCCGCGCCTGACTCAGTGATCGAAGACGGGGCTCCTGGCGCGCCGCAGGTGCAGCAGTCTCCCCAGCCCCCTCAGGGCCACCTGCCGCAGCTTCGTTTCCCATTTCCATCCCAGGGGACTCAAATTTGGAAACGAAGAAAAACCGGGCAGCCCCCAGGGAGAGCCTCCCTGGCAGCGCCGCCAGCGAAACCCGCCCGCGGCACACAGCATTTGCATTCAGTCTGCCTGGGAGTATATATACCACATAATAGCCTGATCTATTATCAGGCACACGCTACACAGGCGCCATCAACAAACATGAAATCCTGGGGTGTCCAGGGGGAGGCGCCTGTACATGTTGGCCAATGTACGCATAGCTGCCTTAACCAACACCCCTGGCAGACAATGTAAGGTCAGGGTGTGATGTGATCTGCAAAAGCCCCCGCTTTTTGCGAAACTGATTTCTGGAAAGCGAGCCTGGAGACGCTCGGCGGCGCTTGGAGGACCAAGCGCCCTACCTCGCGCCGGGCACTCGCATGCCCAGCGCTGGTAGGGCGGGCTGTCCGCCGTCAAAGCCCATGACCTCCATGGAAAGAATCGGCGTCATGGTCTGCCAAGGGGCAATGAATTTGGCGAACCACTGATCATTCAAACCAGCCACCGCTGAGCCCTCCATGCCCGGCACTCCCACCCCAAGGGCCGCCTGTCTCATCATTTCCCCAGCGCCCACGTCGTTTCCACCCAGAGGGCCTCTAGGAGTGGAAACAGGAAACGAACCACCCCTGCCAGCCTTCCCCCCAGAGAAACTGCGAAAAGCCGCCTGAAGCTGGAAATGAACCTGGAAACCGAGCGCAGCCCACCCATCGGCATTTTCACCTCTAGACCGCAATCTCCGCCTTGATCGCCGGATGGGGATCGTACCCTTCCAGCGTGAAGTCTTCGTACTTGAAGGCGTCGATCTCCTTCACGTCAGGGTTCAGCTTCATCACGGGCAGCGCGCGGCACTCGCGGGTGAGTTGGAGGCGGGCCTGCTCGAGGTGGTTTTTGTAGAGGTGGAGATCGCCGAAGGTGTGGACGAATTCGCCGGGCTGGAGGTCGCAGACCTGGGCGACCATCTGGGTGAGCAGGGCGTAGCTGGCGATGTTGAAGGGCACGCCAAGGAAGAGATCGGCGCTGCGCTGGTAGAGCTGGCAGCTCAGCCGGCCGCGATCCACAAAGAACTGAAACAGGCAGTGGCAGGGTGGCAGCGCCATCTTCTCGATGTGCGGCACGTTCCACGCGCTGACGATGTGGCGACGGCTGTAGGGATTCGTTTTGATGCCGTGGATGAGACTGGCGATCTGATCGTGTGTCTCAGCCCCCGGTGCGCCCTGCCAGCGCCGCCATTGCGCGCCATAGACGGGGCCGAGGTCGCCGTTTTCGTCCGCCCATTCGTCCCAGATGGTGACTTTATTGTCGCGCAGGTACTTCACGTTGGTGTCTCCCTTCAGGAACCACAGCAGCTCATGGATGATGGAGCGCAGGTGCAGTTTCTTGGTGGTGACGAGGGGAAAAGTGGTGCTGAGATCGTAGCGGCTCTGCTCGCCAAACACGGAGTACGCCCCTGTGCCGGTGCGGTCCTCACGGTAGCTTCCGTGTTCGAGCACTTTGCGCAGCAGGCGGTGGTATTCTTCCATCGTCCAGCCATAGCGGGGCGCGGGCAGGATGCAATGCAAACGCAGCGGTTGCAGCAAGGCTCCCCTGCCCCGATGATTGAGCATGGCCGATCTGCCTGATGACCCCGCGCTGCGCACCCGCATGCAGAAACTCCGCATCCGTGAGGAGGATCTGGAGGAGTCGTTCATTCGCGGCGGCGGGGCGGGCGGCCAGAAGATCAACAAGACCAGCTCCACCGTGGTGCTGCGCCATGTACCCAGCGGCCTCGAGGTGCGCTGCCAGCGCGAGCGCTCCCAGTCGCAGAACCGCCTCATTGCCCGCCAGGAGCTCTGCGACCGATTGGAAGCGGCCTTCAAGAGCGCGCAGATGGAAATCCAGAACGACCGCGAAAAGGTCCGCCGCCAGACCCGCGCCCGCCCCCGGGGTCTGAAGCGCCGCTACGTGGCGGGCAAGCGGCACCGCGCCGGCATCAAAGAGGGGCGCGGCAAGGTGGGTGGCGAGGAGTAGGCCGAGGGAGGCGCATCGATTCTCGCTCGCGCGCTGACAGAACTTTTCGCCTGAGAGTCGACTATGGTTGACATTTCATCTACGAGTTCTCAGCATAGCCCTTATGAAATTACGTCCGTATCTGGGGTATCTGGTCCAGTTTTTGGGAATCTTGTTCTTCATCATCACCGCAGCGTTGTCTCTGGCCATGCGTCATGGGCGCGAAATCGTGGGAGATGCAGTGGGAATGCTCTGGCTGGCGGCGGGCGTATGCGGAGCGCTGGCGTTCTGGCTGTGGAAGACCGGCAAACAGCTGCGTGTGATCTCCGCAGATGAGCTGATGAAACTGGACCCCAGGCCGCCTGTCCTCTACCTGCGTTCCTTCCAAGCCGATGCCCATGCGGACAAGGCGATGCAGTCACGGAGCGCGGCGCAGTGGCTGCCGATGTCGCTGCCGCAAAACCTCATGACGGAGGAAGAGCAGATTGCGCAATTGATGACGCGTGTGGGGCCTTTTGTGGCCATCGGTCGCCCGGGTGAAAGGCTGCCGCAACTGGGCGCCTCGCGTCTGTATGCCACGGATGACACCTGGCAGGGCATCATTCTCGATCTCTTCCAGCGCTCACGTCTAATCGTCATGCGCGTGGGGGAGACGGAAGGTTTCTGGTGGGAGGTGGCGAACGCCTCAACCCTGCCTGACCCGACGAAGGTGGTGTTTCTGCTGCCCACCGACGAGGCAGCCTATGCCCGCTTCCGCCAGCGTGCGGAGAGCCACCTGCCGTGCAAGCTGCCAGCGGAGTATCATCCCAAGACCATGACGGACCGGAGCTTTGGCGGGATGCTCTGGTTTGAGGCGGATTGGACGCCTCATCTGGAGCTGTGTGCCTCCATCATCAACACCAGCAGGTATTCCGTGGCCGCAGACATGCGTGAAAAACTAGCGCCCGTGCTAGACCGCTTGCTGCCGGAGCGCTGGACCCAGGCCCCAGCCTGGCGGAGGATCGCGGCAACGCTGCTTGATGTCGTCATTTTCGCCCTCCTCATGGCCTGCTGGGCGTTCGGCACGGATACGATTCTGACCCGGGCCGGTTTCAAGGATGGATTTGCGGTGTTCCTGATAGGCGCTGTCCTCGCGTTTTTCATCTATTTCGGTGCCTTGGAGGCGGGGAGCCATCATGCCACGCCGGGGAAGCGCATCCTGCGTCTGATCACACTGGACAAGAGCGGGATACCGCTCGCTTTCCAACCAGCAATGCTCCGCACCGGGATCAAAATGATCTTGGGGGGCAACATCTCTCTACTGCTCCTGATCCTGGGCAAAAAAACGGCGCATGAATACTTCACGCAGTCGACGGTCCTTTATCGAGAGGCTTCAGGCACCTCAGAGTGACGTCCCGTTCACGGCTGAAACAACTTCCCTCCTTGCCTCCGGCCACACTCGGGGCATGATCCGCGCTCCCCATGAAAGCGCTCGTCCTCACCGCCCCCTCCGAGTTCCACTACGACCTCGAATTTCCTGAACCCACCGCAGCCGCCGGCGAAGTGCTGGTCAAAATCGCCGCCTGTGGCATCTGCGGCAGCGACATCCACGGCATGGACGGCCGCAGCGGCCGCCGCCAGGTGCCCATCGTCATGGGCCATGAAGCCGCCGGTGAAATCGTCGCCGTGGGCGAAGGCGTGACCGACTGGAACCTCGGCGACCGCGTGACCTTTGACTCCACCGAATACTGCGGCGAGTGCGAGGAGTGCAAGCTGGGCTACGTTAATCTCTGCCCAAACCGCAAGGTGCTGGGCGTCTCCCCCGGCGAATACCGCCGCCACGGCTGCTTCGCCGAAAAGATCGCCCTGCCAACCCGCATCCTCTACCGCATCCCGGATGACCTTTCCTATGAGAAGGCTGCCTTTGCAGAGCCCGTGTCCATCGCCTTGCACGCGGTGAATCTGGCCGATGGCATCGAAGTGGGTGAAGCCTTCCAGCACGTCCACGGCGAAGGCTGCGGGCATGACTGCGAGCACAACCATGGAGCCGAGGTCGAAGACGACACGGACGAAGCGAATGGCGGCATCGCCGTCGTGGTGGGTGCTGGCTTGATCGGTCTGCTGGTCATTCAGGCGCTGAAAGCACGCGGCTGGGAAAAGGTGATCGCCGTGGATCTCGATGACAGCCGTCTGGAACTCGCCCGCAAGCTGGGTGCCGAGGAAACCTTCAACGCCAAGCAGGAAGGCCTGGCCATGCACATCCGCCAGATCTGCGGCGGCGACGGTGCTGACGCCAGCTTTGAAGTCGTGGGTGCCGGTGCTCCTCTCGATCTCGCGATCCGCAGCGTGCGCAAAGGCGGCCAGGTGGTGCTGATCGGCAACCTGCAGCCCAACACCCCCTTCCCTCTTCAGGAAGTCGTCACCCGCCAGCTCACCATCAAGGGCTCCTGCTCCTGCGCTGGCGAGTACCCCGAAGCCATCCGGCGCATTCAGGACGGCAGCATCCAGGTGGAGCCCCTGCTCAGCGCCGTCGTCCCCCTCTCCGAAGGTGCTGGCTGGTTCAAGCGCCTGCATGACAACAAGGAAGGCCTCCTCAAGGTCGTGCTGCAGCCCGCCTGAACACCGCCATGATCCGCCTTTTCCTGCTCCTTTCGCTGCCGCTGTACATCCTCGACCAGTTCTCCAAGAACTGGATCGTGCAGCATTTTAAACTCTACGAAACCGAGCAGGAAGTCATCCCCGGCGTCTTCTGGCTGCACCATGCGTCCAACACCGGCGTGGCCTTTGGCATGTTCAACGGCACGCAGTACGCGAACTACGCCTTCGCCGCCATCTCGCTGGCCGCGCTCGTGTTCATCTATGTGATGCATGGCAAAGGCCTGTTTCCCGGCAAGCTGAGCCGCACCGCCGTGGCCCTGCTGGTCTCCGGCATCTTCGGCAATCTCACCGATCGCCTCTTCCGCAACCACGATGGCGGCAAGCTTTTCGACGGCACGTTTTTCGACGGCTACGTCGTGGACTTCCTGCGCTTTGACTTCGGCTTCTGGCCCTTCCATCCCTGGCCTTCCTTCAATGTGGCGGATTCCTGCGTCGTGTGCGCGGCCACCCTGCTGGCTCTCGCTTCGTTCTTTGAAACGCCGACGCCGCCAGTGAAGAAGGCAGCATAACATCGCACGAGTCTCGCCTCAGGTAGCACGGGCAATCTTGCCCGTAAGCGGCGCTCTCCTCACGGGCAGGATTTCCCGTACTACTTCAAGCCTTCGCGGCGCTTGGCCCCACCTCACTCCTTCGGCACCGGCGACCACCGATAGATGCCGTCGAACCATGACAAACTGCCGGGAGGGGTTGCTTTGCGTTTGGTTTCCACCCAGAGGAAGCCGCCTTTGCGCTTGAGCGTGATACTGATCTCCTTGGCGGCTTCCGGCACATCTGTCTCGATGAAGACGGCGGCAGCGGTAGTCTCGTCGTTCTTGGTTGTCACCGACTCAGGCGGTATTTGACCGGCGAGGTCGGCCCCCTGGTTTTCATTCACACGCGTGCAGTTCAGATTCACGCGCAGCTTACCGTCTTTCGCTCGGCGGATGCTCACGTGCCCGCCAAAGCCATCGTCATACTCGCCATCCCAGGAGGAGCTCTTCAGAACCACCGGCTGCTGCATGAAGCCGTAGGCCGACGCCGTGACCTGAGCGAGCTTGAGCCAGTAATTCACATCCTTCTCCACTGTAGGCACGTCTTTGCCCGCAGCAGACAGCGGGGCAGGTTTGGTCTTCACTGGCTCCGGGGGCTGATAGGCGATCTTCATCCAGCGGCCCAGCAGCGCCGGCCAGCGTGCCTTCCACTCGGCCGGCACCGTCTTGTCCACGCCAGACCAGGTGCGCGAGGCCTCTTTCATGGCCGCGCTAAGGCGTTCATCAGCCGCCTGGGATTCTTTGCGGGCCAGCTGCAGCCGCTTCTCATCACTCACGCGGCGATAGATGCCGAGAATGCCGGGGTCCTGTGGCATCTTCTGCCCCGGCTTGAACAGGATCTCCATTTTCGATTCCCCGCCCTTGGCGATGAAATACGATCCACGGTCCTGCCCCTCATCCACCAAGGCGGCAAAGGTCAGCAGATTGTCTTTGCGGGTCCCCTGCCCTGTCCACATGCCAGTCGATCCCGGCTCTGAGGCCCAGCGCATGATCACCTCCACGCCCGTGGCGGAAGTCTGGCGCAGGGTCAGGTAGCGCAGGCTCTCCTCATCATAGTAGTGCGCCGTGGTCAGCGGCTCAGCACCACGTCCGCACGCAGCTAGGAGGAAGAAGGCCAGAACCGGGATCCGGAGGGGCTGCAGGCATGATTTCATGGGATCTCATTCTCAAAGAAGACGCTCCATGCGCAAGAATTAGAAAAGAGTGATTTTTCGCCCTCTCTATAATGATCGTATTTTACTGCCACTTATAGCAAAGAAGCCCATTTTTCTTTATGTTTTGGGATTAACGTGAGATAAAAATGACATATTCGCGATTATACGAACGGAGTTCCCCCGGTATAACTCATTGTAAATCAGCTATTTGTATAATATCTATACAGACTTGTTTATCATATTTACAAATATTTGAGTAATTTCTGATATGGTTGTTGCACGTTCTATAATTTCTGTTATAAATACTAGCAGAAACAAGAGCCACACACGCAGCCATGAAAACACTCATCCGCCTCGCACTCACCGTCAGCCTCCTCGCTATCGCTTCCGCCGCGAACGCCCAGAACGGTTACTCTGCCGCCGGTTACTATGCCGCCCCTCAGGCACAGGCTGCTTACGCTCAGGAACAGGCCAATGCGCAGGCTTGGGCCGCTTGGAACGCTCAGCAGCAGGCCAACGCCGCTGGTTGGGCCCGCTACTACGCTGACCAAGCCGCCGCTCAGGCCACCGCCAAGCAGGCCGCAGCTCAGCGCGCCTCCGCCCCCCGCGCTGCCGTCGGTGGCAATTCTCAGATCCGCTTTGACGGCCGCTTCGCTTCCGTCGGCCAGACCGCTCCTCAGGCCCTTCAGTTCGCCGTTTATGCTGCCAACACCCTCCAGAACAAGCCCTACGTGCTCGGTGGCGGCCATCGCAACATCGAAGACAGCGCTTATGACTGCAGCAGCAGCACTTCTTACGTCCTTATGAAGGCAGGATTGCTGAACCGCTGCCTGTCCAGCAAGGAGTTCGCCAACTATGGCCAGGCCGGCGTGGGCCGCTTCATCACCATCTGGGTGAAGCCTGGTGAGCATGTTTTCGTCACCATCTGCGGTCTTCGCATGGACACTTCCGGTCAGGTCACTGGCGAAGGTCCCCGCTGGCGCACCCAGGGCCGCAACTATGCTGGCTTCAGCCCTCGCCATCCTGTTGGCTTTTAATTCTCATTTTTGTGACTCGATTATCACACTCGTAAACAAAGCTTCATTCAAATCTGAAACTCACCGCCTAAATCCCCTCGAAACTCTCAAATCTACGAATCATATGAAAACGAACACCACCTCCTCCACCGCCTCCAACAAAGAAATCTCCCTCGGCTGGAACTCGATGCCTGCTTACGGCGAAGTGATGAACCGCGTCATCGGCACCGCCCACACCGACGTCCAGAGCAGCATCAGCCTCGGCAAGAAGAGCGTGCTGAAGACCTTCTGGAGCACCCTGAGCAACATGAAGTAAGCCGGAGGCTGAGGGCAGCGACAGACGCCCTTCACCTTGCGCTCTGCATGGCCGCTGGTATGGCTCACCGCTCCAACGCATGCAGGTTCTTCGCTCCATCGACGCCCTTTCCACACTTCCCGGCCCCCTCGCTCTTGCCGTGGGCGTGTTTGATGGAATCCACCTCGGGCACCAAGAGGTCATTCGCGCGGCTCAGGAGCACGCCACGCAGCACCACGGCACCGCAGTCGTCGTGACTTTCGATCCGCACCCGATGCAGGTGCTACGACCGGGCTCCGCTCCCAAACTGCTCTGCGGTCCGCGCCATCAGCGGCTCATTCTCGCCCAAACGGGCATCTCATGCCTGCTGGCCTGCCCCTTCACCGCCGAGACGGCCAAAACACCCGCACGCGATTTCCTCCAGCAGCTGGTGCGCGCCTCCCGCCCGCTGGGCTGCATTTCCGTCGGCTACACCTGGAGCTTTGGCCATGGGCGTGAAGGCAACATTCACCTGCTCATGGAAATGGGGCAGGAGCATGACTTCGCCGTGTATGGCGTGCCGCCTTTGAAAATCGACCATGAAGTGGTCAGCAGCACCCTGATCCGTGAGGCGGTTTCGAAGGGGGATTTCCACAAAGCCGCCACCCTGCTGGGGCGCGAGTACTCCGTCTTTGGCACCGTGGTCGAAGGCCAGAAACTCGGCCGCCAGCTCGGCTTCCCCACCGCGAATGTCGATGTCGAAAACGAGCAGCTCCCGCCGCTCGGCGTTTATGCAGTGGAAGCGCGTGTGGGTGACCAATGGTTCCCTGGAGTGGCCAATCTCGGCCGCCGGCCCACCGTCGCAGCAGACGCTGATCCTTCCCTCGAAGTACACCTGCTCAACTGGAGCGGCGACATCTACGGCCAGGATATGGAGGTGCGCTTCACCCGCCACCTGCGCAGCGAGATGAAATTCAGCAGCCTGGATGAGCTCAAGGCGCAGATCGCGCGGGATATTTTGGCAGCCAAGTAGCCTTGTTGCTGTGCAATAAGGCTACTTTTCGCTCACTACTTTGCCTTCGGCTTCGGCGCTTCCTGCTTCGGATAACCTTCCAGCTTCACCACGCTCACGGCGGTTTCAGTCGGGAAGTCCGCAGGCACGGCTGCTGTGCGCTCCACCTTGCCGGTGGCCGCCCATTCGGTGCCGCGCTGGAGGATGGTGTAGAAGCCGCGATCCAGCATCGAGTAGTCCGCATGGCCCAGCGTCGTGTGAAAGACCCGGCCTTTTTGATAGGCGAGCACCAGGTTGTTCGGCTCGCTCACGGCAGTGAGGTCAGAAACCGCCGTGGTCAGCACCTCCACATTTTCGGCAGGGCCGCGCAGCTTGCTGTAGAGCTCGTCCTTGGCGTGCAGCCAGCGCTTGGGGAGTCCCTTGGTGATGGGATGATTCGAATTCTGAATTTCGACGATGAACTCATGCTGTGCGCCGTGAGCGCCGCCGTTCCCCGCCACGGTGTCGCGGAAGAGTTTGCCGTCCTTCACATACAGCCAGGGGCCGGACTTTTCATTACGGCCGCCCCAGCCACCGACACCGATCATGTCATTGTATTCCTTCCACTCGGGAAAGGAATTGTTTGCCGCATGAATCGAAACAAAGCCGCCGCCGTCAGCCACATACTTCGTGAAGGCATCACGCACATTCTGCGGCCAGGGTTCACCATTGTAGTTGCTCACCACCGCCTGGTAGTCGCTGAACACCGGTTTCCACGCATGCCAGGCTTCCTTGGGCGATCCTTTGGGCGGTGTGGTGGTGACCTCAACGGTGAAGGCGCCGCTGCTCTCCAGCGCATTGCGCAGCACGGGCGTGGTGATGTCCCACTTGTGATTGTTCTGACCGTCCACAATGAGGACTTTCAGTTTGTCTGCGGCCTGCAGGCTGGCGGCGGCACACAGGAGGAAGGTAAGGAGGATGGAGCGCATGGTTGAAACGTTGCTATCAGTACGTCACAATTTTGGCAAGAACGAACATTTGGAAGACTTCGTAATTCACCTTGACCCTCGGTGCTGCCACCACCCACACTAAGAGGTTCCTCGATGCCCCTGTTTGTTGCCTTCCTTCTCTACTTCGCGCTGCTCCTGCTGCTCGCGGTTATTTCTGCTGCGGAAACGGCCATCCACAGCGCGCGCGATGTCGAAGCGCAGCTGCTTGCCGCTGGTGAAGGTGCAGTGGCCAGAAGGCTCCGCGCCATCACCGCCAATCCCTTTGCGCAGTTGCACCACACTCTGCTGCTTTCTGCAGCGCTGAATCTCGCCCTCGCCGCACTGGGCCTGTGGATTGTCACCGGGCCGCTGTTGGCAATGGGGTGGAATGTGTGGCTCACATCATCCGTCATATTCTTGGCAACGGTCCTGCTAGGAGATATGGCTCCCAAATTTTTTGCCGCGCGCAATCCCTCGGTGGTTCTGCTCGGCAGCCTGCGGTTGCTGCATCCGCTGCGCAACGTGATCGACCCCCTCGCCTCGCTTGTTGATCGCACCACCGACGCGCTGCTGCAAAAATTCGTCACCCGGCACATCAAGACTCGCATGCCCGTGACGCGTGATGAATTCGAAACCCTGGTGGAAATGCGCCAGGAGCAGGGCCTGCTGGACAGCGATGACAGCGCCATGATCCATGAGGCGCTCGACATCGAGGAGCTCACCGTGCGCGACTGCATGATCCCGCGCGTGGATCTCGCGCTCATGAGCAGCGAGGACTCACCGCAAAAGACGACCACCATCCTTGAAAAATCTGTCGGGCGTTTTGTCATCGTCTACGGCGAGACCCCTGATTCGGTCGAAGGCGTGCTCGACACCAATGCCTGGAAACTCGCGAACCGCCCGGACTGGCGCACGCTCCTGCGCACGCCTGCCTTTGTACCTGAGACCATGCCTGTGCTCGAAGCCTTGGAACACCATCTGCAGCGTGATGAACAGCCGGTGCTCATCGCGGATGAATACGGCGGACTTGAAGGAATGATCACCCGCCGTGAGATCGCCGACTGGCTGCTTTACGAAGCCGCACCATGGCATGGTGAAACCTCGGAGATTCGAGATCTAGGCGGCGGTCGTTTCCTGCTGGATGGCGGCACCCGGCTCGACCACATCAAGCAGGAACTCGGCGTCAGTTTCGACCTCGATCTGGATGTCGTCGGCATCGACACCATCGGCGGGCTGGTCTTCAATCAGCTCGGCCATGTACCCAAGCCGGGCGAGCGCATCAGCATCGACGCCGCCGACATCAAAGTGCGCCGCATCGTGCGTGCCCGCATTCAGGAGGTGGAGCTCCGCCTCAAACTCAAAAACTCCGACGACTCCGCCGCAGCTTAAAGTCCTCCCACCCGCATGACCTGGCTCCTGCTCCTCCTCTGCCTCGCTCTTTCCTTCATGCTCTCCGGCCTGGAGAGCGCGGTGATGGCCGTCAGCCGTGTGCGTGTGCGCCATGCAGCCAGTGCAGGCGACCGCCGCGCACGCGGCCTGCTGCCGCTGCTGGAGGACCGTGATGCCTTGATCGGCTGCATCACCGTGGCCAATCACCTCACCAATCTCGCGGCCTTTCTGCTCGTCGCTTTTCCCATCATTCATCATGCGACTCTGTGGGGCTACGTGCTCGCCTTCACGCTCGCGCTGCCCGTTTTCCTCATCGGCCTGGAAGTGATGCCCAAGAAGCTCTTTCGCAGCTATCCCTTCCGCTCCATGCGCAGCGTCTCGCCGCTCGTTCATCTCGTCGGTCTGGCGCGTCCGCTGTTTCGCGTGGTGACGGGGAAAAAAAACACCAACACCAGCGAAGTGCCGAGCGAGGCACGGCAGACACGCGGGCGTGACGATCTGAAGGCGCTGGCGCAGGAGCTCTCCGCCCAGCATCAGCTTTCCGCAAACGCCATGCATCTCATCGAGCGCGTGCTCGACTACAAAAAGCTGCGCACCGGCGACATCATGCAGCCGCTGGCACACAGCATGGCCCTTGCCGCAGAGATCCCGCTCAGCACGGCCTTGATTGTGGCCCGTGAGCAAAACTGCACCCTGCTTCCTGTGCTCGGAGACAATGGCAGCTTCATCGGCCTGCTCGACACCACCGACCTCCCCGCCGTCATTCCCCCGGACCGCCTCGTACGCCACCACATGCGTACGCTGGATACCGTGCCCGCCAGCCTGCCCGCCCTGCACACGCTGCAGCGCATGCGCAAATCCGGCCGCCGCCTCGCCATCGTGGTGGATGAACGTCAGCAGCCGCTGGGCCTTATTACGGAGGAGCGACTGCTGGAGCCGCTGATGCACTGAAGGGCGGAGTTTACGGTGGTTGACGATTGTTGACTGTGGTTGACGATGGTTGGGTCCAAGCCCACGATTTCATTCGTCATTTCCACCTATGTCCCGACTCGTCTTCGCCACCTCCAATGCTCACAAGACTGAAGAAGTCGCCGCCATCCTCGGAGAGGAATGGCAGGTCGCAGATCTCCGCGCTCATCCCGGTGTCACACTGGATGAAGAAACGGGCGATACCTTCGAGGCCAACGCCATCATCAAAGCTGTGAGCGGCAGCCGGGGTGTGCCCGGCCTGCTGGTGCTGGCGGATGATTCCGGTCTGGAGGTGGATGCGCTGGACGGTGCGCCCGGTGTGCGCAGCGCACGCTATGCGGGAGAGACCGCCAATGCCGCAGACAACCGCGCGAAATTGAAAACCGAACTCGCCAAACTGCCGCAGGACCTCCGTTTCAGTGGTCGCTTTCAATGCTGCATGGTTCTCGCGCGTGATGGTGAAGTGCTGCACGTCACGAGCGGCAGTGTCGAAGGCCGTCTGCTCACGGAGGAAGTGGGTGCGGGTGGCTTCGGCTACGATGCGCTTTTCATTCCTGATGGTTTCACGGATACTTTTGGTGTGCTGCCTGCCGAAACGAAGAACCAGCTCAGCCATCGTGCGCGCGCCCTCGCGGCGATGAAGGAACAACTTGCCTCACTGGCCTGAGCTTATGCGCCCGCTGATCTTCATCCTCACCCTGGCTCTGGCAGGCTGCAGCACGCCGCCACCGCCCGCGCCACTCAAAGCAGAGTCAGGGCCAGCCCCCCTCGTCCCGCCCTACCCAACGGCGGAGGAAGTGGCCGTGCAGACTCCGGCCAAGCCAGCCCCGACAGCGAGCTGGACGGCCATCTCCGATTTCAAGGGCCAGCCGCTCGTCGGCGGTGCCTCGGTGATCGAATACAAGATCGGCCGCGAGCGCCACTCCTTCCATGTGCAAATCGTCGTCTTCGACAGCCGCCAGTATGATCTGAAGGTCATCGACCAGCCGGAAGACTGGTCCGGCGGCAACCGCCTCACGGACAGCATGCGCGGTGCCGCAGCCGTGGCCGGCGTGAATGGGGGGTTCTTTACGCCTGAGTTCAAGCCCATGGGCCTCATGATCGCCAGTGGCAAGCACACCGGCACCTGGCAGACGGGCCCCCTGCTCACGGGTGCGGTCGTTGTCACTTCCCAGCCCCAGCTGCTGTGGAATGCGGATGTGAACCCCGACGGTGCCAGCGAACTCCTGCAAGCCGGCCCGCGTCTGGTCGATGGCGGTCAGGCCGTGGCAGGACTCGATGCCAAGAAGCGCAGCACCCGCACCTTCATCGCCAACGACGGCGGCAACCAGTGGCTCCTGGGCCTCGCGCACGACATCACCCTGAGTGAACTCGCCGAGCTGCTCACCACCCCCGGCGTCATGCCCGCATTCACGGTAAACCGTGCGCTCAATCTCGATGGCGGCCATTCTTCCGCCCTCTACTTCCGCACCAACGACGGCCGCGAACACACCCATCCCGGCTGGAGCACGGTGAGGAATTATCTGGGCATCGTGCCGAAGTGAGGGGATGATTGAGTTTATAGCGCCTCGCAAAACTCATTTCCCATTGGCCGATCTTGACGCCGATTCTGCCAAGGAGATCGCGGGCTTCGGCGGCGGCGGGTTGAGGACAGCCCGCCCCACCAGCGCCGGGCACGCGAGCACCCAGCGCGAGGTGGGGCTGCTTGTCCTCAAGCTGCCGCCGAGCGTCTCCACGCTCGCTTTTCGGAAGCCACGCTGCAGCGATCCTGAAGTCACGGCTGCCGCGCCCCCGGTACGCAAAACCGCCTCCGACGGCTTGCACCGAGGGAGGCGGGTGAGGTTTGAACGGACGGGCGGGCTTAGGCCGCGTCTTCGTCCACGATGGCAGGCAGCGCAGGGCGCTCGGTTTCGTGGAGTTCGAAGTTGCGATTGCTGATGAAGCCAGTGCCGGCCGGGATGAGGTGACCCATGATGACGTTTTCCTTGAAGCCGCGCAGGAAGTCGGACTTGGCAAGGGTGGCGGCTTCGGTGAGCACACGGGTGGTGTCCTGGAAGGAAGCAGCCGAGATGAATGATTCGGTTTCGATGGAAGCCTTGGTGATGCCGAGAAGAACTGGCTCTGCCTCTGCAGGCTTGCCGCCTTCTTCGGAAACACGGTTGTTTTCCTTCTCGAACTCGCCGCGGTCGATCTGGTCGCCCCAGAGGAACTCGGTGTCGCCGGTGTCGGTGACCTTCACCTTGCGCAGCATCTGACGGATGATGATCTCAACGTGCTTGTCATTGATTTCCACACCCTGGGCGCGGTACACTTCCTGAACTTCGTTGACCAAGTGCTCACGGAGAGCCTGTGGGCCAAGAATTTCGAGGAGGTCATGCGGAACGACTGGACCGTCGGTGATCTGGTCGCCTTTGCTGACGTGGTCGCCGTTGAACAGCAAGATGTGCTTGCTGCGGGGAATGAGATGTTCTTCCTGCTGGCCGGTCTTGTTGTCGGTGACGATCACGCGGCGCTTGCCACGGACGAGACCGCCGATTTCAACCACACCGTCGATACGGGCGATTTCGCAGGCATCCTTCGGCTTACGGGCTTCGAAGAGTTCGGCCACACGTGGAAGACCACCGGTGATGTCCTTCGTCTTGGAGGCCTTACGAGGCGTCTTGGCAATGGTGGTACCAGCTTCGACCTTCTCGTTGTTCTTCACGCTCAAGTGAGCGCCCGCTGGAATGGTGTAGCTGGCGAGAACTTCGTGCGTCTTCGCATTCACCACGACGACCTGCGGATGGAGGTCTTCCTTGTGCTCGATGACGACGGTTTCTTCGTTGCCGGTGGACTCGTTCTTTTCCTTGGTGATCGTGATGCCGCTGATCATGTCGCGGAACTCCAGCTTACCAGCCTTCTCGGTGATAATCGGCACGTTATACGGATCCCAGGTGACGACCTGCTGGCCCTTCTTGACCTTGCCACCGTCTTCGACGGAGATAACGGCACCCGTGACCAGCTTGTGGCTTTCGAGTTCGCGACCGTCGTCGTCATGGATGGAGAGGATGCCGTTCTTGGTGAGGGCGATCCAAGTGCCTTCGATCGTGGTAACCGCACGCATGTCGGTGTACTTGACGGTACCAGCGTTTTTGACGTTGATGAAGGGCTGCTTGAAGGAGGCCGTGGCAGCACCACCCACGTGGAAGGTACGCATGGTGAGCTGCGTTCCGGGTTCGCCGATGGACTGGGCAGCGACGATGCCGACGGCTTCGCCGATCTTCGCCATTTTATGCGTGGCGAGGTGGAGGCCGTAGCACTTCGAGCAGCAGCCGCGCTTGCTTTCGCAAGTGAGCACGGAGCGGATCTTGAGCTTCTCGACGCCGATCTTCGCGAGGTGAGCGGCTTCTTTTTCGGAAGCGAGCTGACCGGCCTTGATGACGATGCTCTTGTCCACGGGATCATGGATCGTTTCGCAGGAGACACGGCCATAGACGCGGGTCTTGAGATCAACGATTTCTTCGTCACCCTGATAGATGGAAGCGAGCGTGATGCCGTTGACGGTGCCGCAATCTTCCTCAGTGACGATGACGTCCTGAGAAACGTCGACGAGCTTACGGGTCATATACCCGGAGTCAGCCGTCTTCAGAGCGGTATCGGCAAGGCCTTTACGAGCACCGTGAGTGGAGATGAAGTATTCGAGCACGCTCAGACCTTCACGGAAGTTCGAGGTGATCGGACGTTCGATAATTTCACCGGAAGGCTTGGCCATCAGACCGCGCATACCGGCAAGCTGCTTGATCTGCGTACGGTTGCCTCGGGCACCCGAGTTCACCATGACGTAGAGCGGATTGTGGTGCTTCTTGCCCTCGTTGTATTCCAGAGTGCGGAAGAGTTCGTCGGCGACGATTTCACCCACCTGCGTCCAGATGTCGATGATCTTCTGGTAGCGCTCACCATTGGTGATAATACCACGGCGATACTGCTTCTCGATTTCTTCGATCTGCTTGTAGGCGTTCTCAAGACCAGCGGCCTTGGCGGTCGGAATGACCATGTCGGTGATACCGATGGAGCAACCGGAACGGGTCGCTTCGCGGAAGCCGAGCTGCTTGAGACGATCCAGCGCGTGGACGGTTTCTTTCTGGCCCACGGTCTGGAAGCAACGCCAGATGATGTCGGAGATCTGCTTCTTGCCGACGGTGGTGTTGATGAAGCCGAGGCCTTCAGGCCAGGTTTCATTGAAGAGAACACGGCCTGCGGTTGTCTCGATGACAGCCTTGGCAGGATCACCAAACGGGCGCTTAGGCAGATTCCAGTCAGGATTGCGGAAACGAATCTTGTCGTTCACCGTCAAACCACCTTCGGAAATGGCGAATTCAACTTCAGGGGCGTCATTGAAGATCGGCACGCGACCTTCGACATCACCCTTCTTGCCCTTGGCGTCCTGGTTCGGGAACTCACGCAGGTAGGTGAGGAAGTAGCAACCCAGAGGAATGTCCTGGGAGGGGTTCATCACCGGCTTGCCGCTGGCAGGGCTGAACAGGTTGTTCGGCGCAAGCATGAGCAGGCGGGCTTCCATCTGAGCTTCGATGGAAAGCGGGACGTGGACGGCCATCTGGTCACCGTCGAAGTCGGCGTTGTAGGCCGTACAAACGAGGGGATGTACGCGAATGGCCTCACCTTCGATGAGCTTCGGCTCGAAAGCCTGGATCGAAAGACGATGGAGGGTCGGAGCGCGGTTGAGGAGAACGGGGTGCCCCTTGGTCACTTCGTCCAGAATGTCCCACACTTCAGGCGTGCGGCGTTCGATCATCTTCTTCGCGGAGCGCACGGTATGCACCAGGCCCATCTCCTTGAGACGGCGGATGATGAAGGGTTCGAACAGCACGAGGGCCATCTTCTTCGGCAGACCGCATTGGTGCAGCAGAAGGTCAGGACCGATAACGATGACGGAACGGCCGGAGTAATCGACGCGCTTGCCGAGAAGGTTCTGACGGAAGCGGCCGGACTTGCCCTTGAGCATGTCGGACATGGACTTCAGCGGGCGGTTGCCTGCGCCGGTCACCGGGCGGCCATGGCGGCCGTTGTCGAACAAGGCGTCCACAGCTTCCTGCAGCATGCGCTTTTCGTTGCGGATGATGACATCCGGTGTGCGCAGCTGAAGGAGGTTCTTGAGACGGTTGTTGCGGTTGATGACGCGACGATAGAGGTCGTTCAAGTCGGAGGTCGCAAAGCGGCCGCCTTCGAGGGGGACGAGAGGGCGAAGGTCTGGCGGGATGACCGGCAGCACTTCGAGGATCATCCACTCAGGACGGCTGTGGCTTTCAGCGAAGCCCTGGCAGAGCTTGAGGCGCTTGGCGAGCTTCTTGCGGATCTGCTTGGAGCGCGTCTTGGTCATCGCCTCTTCGAGTTCCTTGGTCACGTCCGCCAGGTTGAGCTGGGCGAAGATGTCACGGATGGCCTGAGCACCCATGCCGACGCGGAAGGCGTCTGCACCGTACTGCTCTTCGGCTTCACGAAGGTCGACTTCGGTCAGGAGTTGGCCGCGCTGAAGCGGGGTGCTGCCTGGATCAATGACCATGTAGTCTTCATAATAGATCACGCGCTCCAGCGAACGGGCGGTCATGTCGAGCATGAGGCCGATGCGGGAAGGCATGCACTTGTAGAACCAGATGTGCGTCACCGGTACGGCGAGTTCAATGTGGCCCATGCGCTCGCGACGAACGCGGGAGAGGGTCACTTCGACGCCGCAGCGATCGCAAACGACACCCTTGTGCTTGATGCGCTTGTACTTGCCGCAGGCGCACTCCCAGTCACGGGTGGGTCCGAAGATACGTTCGCAGAAAAGGCCGCCCTTTTCAGGCTTGAACGTACGGTAGTTGATGGTTTCTGGATTCTTAACTTCACCGGAGGACCAGGAGCGGGTGCGGTCCGCAGAGGCGATGCAGATCGACACATAGTCGAACTCCTCGCCGTGTTGGGGTTCCCCGAAGATTTCTTTCAAGCTCGCGTCAGCATTCATGATGTGTGGAGATGGGTGGCAGGTTTTTGCGCTGGGTTTCTGGGGGAAGGAGGGTTAGGCACCCGCCGAGGAGGCAAAGTTTTCAAGGGCTTCCACATCTGCATTGGCGTTGGCGCGCTTGTGCACCTTAACGTCGAGGCCGAGGGACTGCATTTCCTTGATGAGCACGTTGAAGGACTCAGGCGTGCCGGCTTCAAGAGCGTGGTCGCCTTTGACGATCTGCTCATAGATGCGCGTGCGGCCCTGAACATCGTCAGACTTGACGGTGAGGAGTTCCTGCAGCGTGAATGCGGCACCGTAGGCTTCAAGGGCCCACACTTCCATTTCCCCGAAGCGCTGGCCGCCGTATTGGGCTTTACCACCCAGAGGCTGCTGCGTGACGAGCGAGTAAGGTCCGACCGCACGTGCGTGGATCTTATCGGCGACAAGGTGGTTCAGCTTCAACATGTAGATGTAGCCGACGACGACATCGAGGCTGAAGGCGTCACCTGTGCGGCCGTCGAAGAGTTTCGACTTGCCGTTGAGGCCCATCCATTCATACCCAGGAACCTTCTTGGCTTCCTTGATGTATTCCATGATCTTGGTTTCAGGGATACCATCGAACACCGGTGTGGCGATCTTCATGCCCAGAGCCTTGGCGGCGAGGCCAAGGTGGGTTTCAAGCACCTGACCCACGTTCATGCGTGATGGCACGCCGAGGGGGTTCAGCACGATGTCAACAGGCGTTCCGTTTTCGAGGAACGGCATGTCTTCTTCAGGAACGATGTTGGCGACGATACCCTTGTTTCCGTGGCGGCCGGCCATCTTGTCACCCACCGAAAGCTTGCGCTTGCTGGCGAGGAAGACGCGCACCTGCTTGACCACGCCGCTGTCGGCGGTGTCTTCGCTGGACTCGATCTTGTCGAGGTTGCGCTCACGTTCCATGTCGGCGTCAGAGAACTTCTGTTCGAAGGTCTGGATGATGTCGAAGATCTTGTTACGGATCGGGCTCGGATCGATTTCGATGGTGTCGTAGCTTTCGGCCACGTGACGAAGCATCGTCTTGGTGATCTTCTTGTTCGCGCCGACGAGGGGTTCGCCGGTCTGACCGTTCACGATGTCGAGAGGGATCTTCTCGTTGAGGAGGATGTCAGAGAGACGCTCGGTGAGCTGCTCGGTGAGGTCTTCCTTCTTCGCACGATAGTCTTCTTCGATCTGCTTGATGTGCTTCTTGTACTCGGAAGGAGAAAGCTTCTCCTTCTCAGAGTCAGCACCCATGCCGCGCTGGGCGATGCGGACATCCATGATGATGCCGGTGCAGCCGGAGGGAACACGCAGGGAGGTGTCCTTCACGTCAGCGGCCTTCTCACCGAAGATGGCGCGCAGGAGGCGCTCTTCAGGGGCGAGTTCGGTTTCGGACTTCGGAGTGATCTTGCCGACGAGGATGTCGCCAGGCTTCACTTCAGCACCGATGCGCACGACGCCCTGGGCATCGAGGTTCTTCAGCGCTTCGTCACCGACGTTCGGAATGTCACGCGTGATTTCTTCAGGCCCGAGCTTGGTGTCACGAGCGATGACTTCGAAGTCTTCGATGTGAATGGAGGTGTAGATGTCCTCCTTGACCACGCGGCGGCTGATGGTGATGGCATCTTCGAAGTTGTAACCGTTCCAAGGCATGAACGCGACGAGCATGTTCTTGCCGATGGCAAGCTCACCCTGGTCGGTGCAAGGACCGTCGGCGATGACATCGCCCTTCTTGATCTTCTGACCGCGCTTCACCAGAGGCTTCTGGTTGATGCAGGTGCCGGCGTTGGAGCGGCCGAACTTGCGGAGAGGGTACACGTGGGTGCCCTTGTCTTCGTCGGTCACGCACGACTTGATCGGGTTTTCGAGGAACTTGTCGTCCTTGACGGGCAGGTTGCCGTCCTTGGTGACGATGATCACGTCAGCCGTCGCAGCAGCGACGGTGCCGTTGGCGTCAGCGACGATCACGGAGCGTGAGTCACGGGCGGCCTTGCCTTCCATGCCGGTGCCGACGAGCGGGGACTCACCTTCGAGGAGAGGCACGCCCTGGCGTTGCATGTTGGAACCCATCAGCGCGCGGTTGGCGTCATCATGCTCAAGGAACGGGATGAGCGCGGCAGCCACGGAGACGAGCTGCTTCGGCGACACGTCCATGAGGGTGACGAGCGCAGGCTCGACTTCGATGAACTCGCCGCGATAACGGACGGTGATCTTGCTGCCTTTGTAGTGGCCTTTTTCGTCGATCGGATTGTTCGACTGGGCGATGTAGTGCTTCTCTTCCTGGTCGGCGGTGAGATACTCGATCTTCTCAGAGACGACGCTGTCCTTCACCGGACGATACGGCGTTTCGATGAAGCCGAATTCGTTGATGCGGGCATAACTGCCGAGGGAGTTGATCAGACCGATGTTCGGACCTTCTGGAGTCTCAATCGGGCAGATACGACCATAATGGGACGGATGAACGTCACGAACTTCGAAGCCAGCGCGGTCACGATTCAGACCACCAGGCCCGAGAGCGGAGAGACGGCGTTTGTGCGTCAGTTCGGCCAGAGGATTGATCTGATCCATGAACTGGGAGAGCTGGCTGCGGCCGAAGAAGTCACGCACGACGGCGGAAAGCGCCTTCGGATTGACAAGCTTGGCAGGAGTCATGGTGTCCATGTTCACGTCGAACAGGGTCATGCGCTCTTTCACCAGACGCTCGGTGCGGGAAAGGCCCACGCGGCACTGGTTGGCGAGAAGTTCGCCGACGGCACGCACACGGCGGCTGCCGAGATGGTCAATATCATCCAGAATGCCCTGACCTTCACGCAAGTGGAAGAGGTAGCGCAGTGCGGAAATGACGTCCTCAGCGGTGAGGATGCGCATTTCGGTGTCGGTCTTCAGCGAGAGCTTCTGATTGATCTTGTAACGGCCGACGCGGGTGAGGTCATAACGCTTCGGATCGAAGAACAGGCGCTTCACAAGGGCGCGTGCGTTTGGCGTGGTCGGAGGATCGCCCGGACGCAGACGGCGGTAGATTTCCTTCAGAGCTTCATCTTCATCCTTCGCGGTGTCTTTGCGCAGGGAGGTGATGAGGAGGTCATCCGGGGAGGCGGTGACGACTTTGACGGACTTGTGGCCAAGCTGGATGAGCTGGCGGATGACGCCGGAGGTCAGCGGCTCGTAGGCACGGGCCACGATGAGTTCGCCGTCGAGGATGTCCTTGAAGAGGATCTTGGTGGCGACTTCTTCTTCGGGGAGGTTGTCCTTGAGCTTGAGGTCCTGGATTTCGTAGAAGAGTTTGAGGATGTCCTCATCGCCCGGGAAGCCGATGACGCGCAGGAGCGTGGTGGCCAGGAACTTACGACGGCGGCGGCGGCGGTCGAGATAGACGTAGAGGAGGTCGTTCGTGTCGAACTGCACTTCCAGCCAGGTACCGCGGTCAGGAATGATGCGGAAGCCGTGGAGCCAGCGGCCGTTGAGATGCTGGCTGGTTTCAAAGCAGATACCGGGGGAACGATGGAGCTGGGAGACGACCACGCGCTCTGCACCGTTGATGACGAAGGTGCCGCGCACCGTCATGAGGGGAATTTCACCCATGTACACGCGTTCCTGCTTCGCACCCTGCTCGTCCTTGAGCTCATAGGTCACGTACAGCGGGGCGCTGAAGGTCTCGGCCTCATGAATGGCTTCGAGGGAGCTGAGCTTGGGATCGCCGATTTCGTACATGACGAAATCGAGGGTCATCTTCTCATCATAGCTGGTGATCGGGAAGACCTCCCGGAACACGGCCTGGAGGCCGAGGTCTTTGCGCTTCGAGGGCGAGATGTTTTTCTGGAGAAATTCCTCGTATGAGCGGAGCTGGATCTCGATGAGATTTGGGGGCTCGGCGACTTCGTGGATTTTGCCAAAGTTGGTGCGCTGGGACATAAGGCAGTGATGAGGCGGTTAGGGGGCGATGGGCGGTGGCACGGGATGCGGAAAGTGAGTTCCGCGAAGCAACAAAAGAGCAATGTCAGGCGGCCAGCCCGGCATTACTTGCGATTGTCGCGAAAACGAAGCAGCCGGAATCCAGGTGTGAACCCGAATTCAGGCCATGAAAATTGTCTGAAGCAGGCGGCAATTCGCGTGATGTCCCGGAACCGTAGCACTGGCTGCGGAGGTTCAGGCGGGGATCACGGGCGGTTGCGGGCATGCGATGGAACGAAACGAACGGGGGATTGAAACTGACTCTAACTTGAAAAGGCTCCTGACCGCGCGGCGCTGCGGATGATGGCAGACGCCACGCGGAAAAGAGCGATAGGGAACGAGAGACTTACTTGATCGTAACTTTGGCGCCAGCGGCTTCCAATTTCTTCTTGATCTCTTCGGCTTCTTCCTTTTTGCAGCCTTCCTTGAGGGTCTGCGGAGCGCTTTCGACAAGCTTCTTCGCTTCTGCAAGGCCAAGGCCAGGAACAACACCACGGACTTCTTTGATGACGCCAATTTTGTTGGTGCCAGCTTCGGTCAGGATGACGTCGAACTCGGTCTTTTCTTCCACAGCAGCTGCAGGAGCAGCACCACCAGCGCCAGCAGCGGCGGCAGGAGCAGCGGCGCTAACGCCCCACTTCTCTTCGAGGGATTTCACGAGTTCAGCAACTTGCAGGACAGTCAAGCCACTCAGTTCTTCAACGATTTTATTCAGGTCAGCCATATTATTTTGTCGGTGTCGCCGCGTTCCGCAGCTGCGGATAAATTAAGAGCAAAAGCTTTTGCTCCGGCGAGGAACCATTAAGTGTTGGGGTATTCAGGCCGTGTGACGGGCCATCTAATCAAATGGGGGTTACGCGGGTTGTTCAGCGGGTGCGGCCTGCTCAGCAGCAGGAGCGGCGGCTTCAGCAGCAGGCGCAGCTTCTTCAGCGGCAGCTTCTGGAGCAGCTTCCTCAGCGGGAGCGCCGTCCTTATCGGCCTTGGCCTTGAGCACGCGGGCGAGAGCGGAAGCCGGAGCCTGGAGCATACCGAGGAGCTGGGAGAGCAGCACTTCGCGGGAGGGCAGATCGGCCAGGATTTTGATGGCCGCAGTGTCCAGCAGATTGCCGTCGAGCACGCCGACTTTCATCACCGGCTTCTCGAACTCGGCGTGGAAATTCTTGAGGATCTTGGCAGCGCCGAAAACGTCCTTGGCACCCGTCACGAAGGCGCTCTGGCCGGTGAGGTGAGCACCAAGATCACCTGGATAGCCGGCCTTTTCAGCAGCCTTCTTCACCAGGTTGTTTTTGAAGACGTGAATCTCCGCTCCCACAGCGCTGAGGCGCTTGCGCAGTTCGGCGAATTTCGCGACCTTCAGGCCGGTGTAATCGACGACGAACAGGAATGGGGAGGCGTTGACCCGCTTCAGCAGGTCATCAATGAGCAATGTTTTGAGTTCTTTCATGATACAGTGCTTCTATAAATTAGAGTTTGACGTACTTCGACACGTCGATGCGGAGAGCAGGCGACATGGTGGCGGCGAGAGTGATGGTTTCGACGTAGCGGCCACGTGCGGAAGCGGGCTTGGCACGCACCACGGCTTCGATCAGCGCGGTGGCGTTTTCAGTGAGCTGCGGCACTTCGAAGGAAGCTTTGCCGACGGAGGAGGCGATGTTGCCGTTCTTGTCGAGCTTGAAGTCAGCACGGCCTGCCTTGACGGCCTTGACGGCTGCGGCGGTGTCGTCAGTGACGGTGCCGGTACGTGGGTTGGGCATCAAACCGCGAGGTCCGAGCTGTTTACCAAGTTTACGCACTTCGGTCATCGCAGCCGGGGTGGCGATGGCGACGTCGAAGTCGGTGAAACCTTCCTTCACCTTGGCGATGAGGTCTTCGTTGCCGACGATGTCAGCACCGGCGGCCTTGGCGGCCTCAGCGGCAGCGCCCTGGGCGAAGACGGCGACGCGCACAGTCTTGCCGGAGCCGTGAGGCAGGGGGCAGGTGCCACGAACCATCTGGTCGCTCTTTTTCGGATCCACACCCATGCGGAACGACAGGGTGACGGTCTGGTTAAACTTGGTGCCAGGGAGTTTGCGCAGGAGTTCGGCCGCTTCTTCGAGCGTGAATGCCTTGCCTGCCGGAACCATCTCGGCTGCTTTCTTGTAACGTTTGCTTCTCTTTTGCATGGTAGGTGTGCAGTGGTGGCGAACTGTGACGTTCTCCTGCTTCGGTTAATGATTAGTCGATGATTTCGATGCCCATCTGGCGTGCGGTTCCCGCCATGATGCGGGATGCCATCGTGAGATCGGAAGTGTTAAGGTCGGCGATCTTGAGCTTGGTGGCTTCAAGAAGCTGAGCGCGGGTGATTTTGGCGACCTTGATCTTGTTCGCTTCCTTGGAACCGCTGGCGATGTTCGCGATCTTCTTCAGGAGGTTGGAAGCAGGAGGCTGCTTGGTGATGAAGGTGAAGCTCTTGTCCTTGTACACCGTGATCACGGTTGGGAGGACGTCACCACCGGCTTTGGAAGTGGCGGCGTTGAACTCCTTGCAGAAGGCCATGATGTTCACACCGGCCTGACCGAGAGCAGGGCCGATGGGCGGTGCGGGGTTGGCGGCACCAGCTTTGATCTGGAGCTTGATGAGTTTGATGATTTCCTTGGCCATGTCTTTGTGTTCCTTGCTTGCTTGAGTTGAGATTCAGGGGGCGGCGGGTCGGCTTATGCCTTCTCGACCTGCCAGTATTCGAGATCGACCGGTGTGGAGCGTCCGAAAATGTTGACGGAGACGCGCAGCACGCCGCGTTCCGGATCGATTTCCTCGACGATGCCGTTCTGGCTTTCGAAGGGACCGTCGGCCACACGCACGGTGTCACCGAGATTGAAGGCGATTTTTGGCACGGCGCCGTCGGCTTTGTCGCCGACCTGGGCCAGCATGGCCTCGACTTCCTTGGCGCGCATCGAGATCGGATGATCCTTGGTGCCGGCAAAGTTCAGGACGCCGTCGGTTTCCTTGACGAAGTACCAGGTCTTTTCGATCAGGCGGTTGTGCTCATCCAGGAGATGGCAGTTGGCGATGACGTAACCGGGGAAGAACTTGCGGTTGCTTTCGGAACGCTTGCCTTTCTTGACTTCAGCCACGCGCTCCATCGGCACGAGAACCTGGAAGACGTAATCACCCATCTCCTCTTTCTCAATGCGGCGGAGCATGCTGTCACGGACCTTCTGTTCAAGGCCGGAGCGGACGTGGATGACAAACCACTGATCGCGAGGTGCGGGGATAGCTCCCATAAGAGAATTTGGAAAAGGGGGTGGGTGGGGGAAACGGAGAATTAGGCACCCAGCTTCTGTGCGGCCTCAAAGGCCCACTTGAAACTGATGTCAAACGCGGCAACGAAAGCTCCGAGGAGGATCATCGCGATGAAGACCACCACTGTGGATTCAATCAATTCGCGATATTTGGCAAAGCCCTTTTCTTTAGGATCCCAGGGCCACGTGGCCTTCTTGAGTTCAAGGATGACTTCGCCGATGTATTTGCGGATGCGACTCATGTGAAGCGTTTCGTTTTCTGCGGATGTTTCCGGGATTTTCGCTGGCAGGCCAGGAGGGACTCGAACCCACAACCAACGGTTTTGGAGACCGCTACTCTACCAATTGAGCTACTGACCTGTGTTAGCGAGAAAGACTTCCCGGAATGGATAACGGATGGAATCAAATTTGCAAGTCCGGCGCCTCGTTCCGCTCCCGGCTGGGAGACGAAATCACCGCCGGGTCTGTGCGCCAGACCCGGCGGGATTCGAGACAAACGAACTAAAGCGGACTAGTCGAGGATGTTGGCAACGCGGCCAGCACCCACGGTTTTGCCACCTTCACGGATAGCGAAACGGATGGTCTTTTCCATGGCGATCGGGGTGATCAGCTCGACTTCGATCGAGACGTTGTCACCAGGCATCACCATTTCAACACCTTCAGGAAGCTTCACGCTGCCGGTCACGTCCGTCGTGCGGAAGTAGAACTGCGGGCGGTAGTTGTTGAAGAAGGGGGTGTGGCGGCCGCCTTCGTCCTTGGAAAGAACGTACACCTCAGCGGTGAACTTCTTGTGAGGAGTGACGGAACCCGGCTTGGCGATGACCTGACCGCGCTCGATGTCGGTCTTCTTCGTGCCGCGAAGCAGAAGGCCGACGTTGTCGCCTGCACGACCTTCGTCGAGCAGCTTGCGGAACATTTCGATGTCGGTGACGGTGGTCTTGACGGTTGGACGGATGCCGATGATTTCGACTTCGGACATCTTCTTGACGATACCACGCTCAACACGGCCGGTGCAGACGGTACCACGACCTTCGATCGCGAACACGTCTTCAACTGGCATGAGGAAGTCCTTGTCGATCGGACGCTCTGGCAGCGGGATGTAGCTGTCCACAGCTTCCATGAGCTTGAGGATGTTGGCTTCATGCTCAGGATCGCCTTCGAGGGCCTTGAGAGCGGAACCCTTGACGATCGGAATGTCGTCACCTGGGAAGTCGTACTTGGAAAGGAGATCGCGAACTTCCATTTCGACGAGGTCGAGGAGTTCTGGATCGTCAACCATGTCCACCTTGTTCATGAACACCACGAGGGCAGGAACGCCGACCTGACGGGCGAGCAGGATGTGCTCACGGGTCTGGGGCATTGGGCCGTCAGCAGCGGAAACGACGAGGATACCACCGTCCATCTGTGCGGCGCCGGTGATCATGTTCTTCACATAGTCAGCGTGTCCGGGACAATCGACGTGAGCATAGTGACGCTTTTCGGTCTCATACTCCACGTGGGCGGTGTTGATCGTGATACCGCGTTCCTTTTCTTCAGGAGCTGCGTCGATCTGATCATAAGCACGAGCCTGGGCGAAGCCTTTCTTGGAAAGGACCGTCGTGATGGCGGCTGTGAGGGTGGTCTTGCCGTGGTCAACGTGGCCAATCGTGCCGATGTTGACGTGCGGCTTGTTGCGTTGGAATGCTTCTTTAGCCATGGGTGGAGTTAGTTGAGGGGGTGCGCTTGGGACTGGTTCGTTTGTCGTGTTTCGAAGATCCCCACGGACTGCCACTGGAGCTGTTAGAGGGACTTGAACCCTCGACCTCGTCCTTACCAAGGACGTGCTCTACCACTGAGCTATAACAGCGTAACCGGCGGCGGTTTGGTGAGAAACCTCCTCCTCTTTCGACAAGAAAACCGGGATATGACAACCTCCATGACTGGCGTCAGGAGACAGTACACCCCGGCTTTGTTCCGAAAAAGTGGCGCGATACTAGGGCTCTTGGGGGCACAGTCAAAGACTATTTCGACTGTTTGCGAAAGAATGACGAATATATTTTCGTCTTTCACCTTCCCCCCGCTGCGCTGCCGTTCTCACTTTAGGCCTTGGTTATGAGGGTTTCGGAATCATACTCTGGGCTGTAAATCACGCCCTCCCCTTCCCTGGACGGCCTTTTTTCACTCCAGCGTCTTCGCAGCCACCATGCGCATCGTCCTCGCCAGCCTTGTCTTTCTTCTGCTTAGCGGCCTGCACGCTGCGGATGAGACGGCAGCAGTGCTCAAAGGCCTCGTGAAAAACGCCCGTGGTGGCGATCAGGAGGCGCTGGCGCCGCTGAGGGATCTGCATGCGCAAAAGCTGGCTGGCGATGCGGTGCTTTCCCTCGTGGGTGACAAGCGCGTGGGCCTGGGCATGAAGCTCCGCCTGGCGGAGATCGTGGCCGAATGGCCTGCGGGCGAAGGGCGCAAAGCCCTGATGGACTGGCTGACGAAGCACCCCGCCTGCGATGACGACGCCCTGATGTTTTTTTCCGGCGCTCACCTGACGGAAACGCGCAGCTTTTTCTGGAATCTGCTCACGCAGGTGAGAGGCCCGCTCTCTGCGGCGAAGGAGCCGGAGCGCATCGCCCTCGCGGCCCGGGCGCTGGGCGCGTTTCTGGACAATCCTGACCCCGTGGTGACGCGAGTGGCCGCGCTGCTGGACCCTGCCAATGCGCACGTGATGCGCGCCTGCGCAGCGGAGGCTCTGGGCGGCATGCGCAGCGCCGTGGCCCTGCAGTCCCTCCTGCCCTACCTGAACGACGAAGCCATCGGCGATGCCGTGCACGCCTCGCTGTTTCAGCTCACCGGTCAGGACTTCGTGGACGACCCGGAAAAATGGAAGGCGTGGATCACCGCACAGGGCTCGAAAATGCCGTGGAAAATGCTGCCCCGCAGCGACTACGCGGAATTCCTCAAGCTGCAGAAGCTGCTCAAGCCGCTGGAGGAAGATCCCGCCATGAACATGGCCTCGTTCTACGGCCTGGAAATCCGGGGCAAAGGCGCGCTCTTCGTGCTCGACGTGAGCGGCAGCATGAGCGCCGACGACCGCATCAGCAAGCTCAAGGGGCAGATGAGCAACCTCCTCACTGCGCTGCAAAACAAGTCCGCGAATCTGCGCTACGGCATCCTCACCTTTGGCGACAGTGTGGACTCCTGCTTCTCCGCGCGCGGCATGGCGCTGAACGACGAGAAGAACCACAAGCAGGCCGTGCAGTTTGTGGATCGCATCCAGGCCGCCGGCGGCACGCCCATGTGCGAAGCCTTCAACCACGCCCTCACCCGCATCCTACCTGAGGGCAACATCGACACCCTCGTCTTCCTCAGCGATGGCCAGCCCAGTGACGGCACGCCCGCCATGGTGCTGGATCTCGCCCAGCGCATCCACACCCAGTTCAAAGTCCGCATCCACTGCATCAGCATCGGTGAGGAAACCCTGCCCGGCAGCACCGAGCCCTCCCTGCTCAAGCAGATCGCCGATGCCTGCGGCGGGACGTTTACCGTGCCACCGTGAGGGATGGTATTCATCCTCGTCCTCCTACTCGAAAACAGAAGCCTCGCATGGCATTGCGTGGCAATCCATGGTATTTCATGGCTGCAATGAGCGCACCCTGACGGCAACTTGCCAACCCCTGCTGGTTGCCATGATTTCCGAGTGCGCAGCCTGCGGATATTGCCCGGCAGAGACTCCCACTGTTTCCACAGTTTCAACGAGGGAGTGTGTGAACAGGCTGTGCCGGGTGGGCCATGGCAGGCTCCGAAGCGTGGGCGAAAACCATGGCAACTGAAGCCCCCCCTTTGGTTGCCATCTTTGGGCGCTTTCATGACCTTCAAAAACTGCATCGGCCTGCATCACGTTGCCAAAGCGTTCCATCGGCTGCCGCCTGCTGCCTCTTCCTGCGCCAACTTTTTGGCTGTCTTCATCGCCTCGGTTGCCGGTTGCCCACCCTAGATTCTCGCGATGGCAACCGGCAACCAGCGGCGGTGTGACTTCGCCTGCCGAAAGGAGACTTCCACTGTTTCCACAGTTTCAACGGGGGAGTGTGTGTATCCGACCCAAGGCCGAGGGAGAAAGTTCGCCAACTTCTCCAAATTCACCGGGGGGGATGTACACACGCAGCATGCCAGGTGGACAAACCCATCCTCGTTGGCCGCCATCTTTTCCGCTTTTCCTGTGGCATCTGTTTCCATCTCCGGCTTCCCTGCCGCATGCACACCGAGCTCCAGCCCCTCAACGCCCTGCGGGATGAATGGCAGGCCATCATGCGAGTCAGGAAAAAATGCGCGCCATGAATGGAACAGACTTCGAGCATCTAGCTTTGCGAGTGTTTACGCCTTTCTTGAATGAACTTGGCTTCCGAGCCGAACCCACGCACACAAGCGGACGGCACTTCCGCTCAAACTACGTGAGCAACCAACACACGCTCATGGTCTCTTTTGAACCGGGAGACAACATGCTGACAGTAATGCTTATCACGAATGGAGCGAACGACCTTGCTTCCATGGATGACCGTTCAAAATCACCCAGGCTGTCTGATCTCAATTCTCGTTACATGTCTTGCATCACAGCAAGTGACAGGGCAAATAATGAAGCGTTTTTTGCTAAATTTGAACCTCGTGACGAGAATGAATATGCCGTGGTGAAGGCAGCCAAAGAACTGCGCCTAGTCCTGCATCATCATATAAATAATCAGGGTCTCAAGCCTTCGCCGTAATACACCGTCAATCCACCACTCAGAGGCCGAGTTCGGCATGGCTCGACGAGTGCCTTTTCCGCGCTGCGAGCGTTTGGCAAGCCATTGTTTCGCGCCATACCATGCCCACCACACACTCACCCCCGTTGAAACTGTGGAAGTGATGGAAGTCTCCCATCGGCAGGCTGCGCCCCCCGCTGGTTGCCGGTTGCCATCGTGAGAATCTAGGGTGGGCAACCGGCAACCACGGCGCTGACGACCACGCCAGACACTGCGCAGGAAACGGCAGCAGGACGCAGCCGTTGGAAAGCGGTGGCAATGCGGTGCAAGCCGCTGAAGACGCTCAAGGCCAAAAGCACCTCCAATGATGGCAACCAGAAGGGGGGTTTGGGTTGCCATGGTTTTTCAGGAAAGCTTCAGAGCCTTCCATGGCCCACTCGGCACCGGCTTGATACACACACTCCCCCGTTGAAACTGTGGAAGTGATGGAAGTCTCTCAGCGGCAGGCGGAGCCTCACCGCCGCGAGTTGCCGGGGTTTCCGGCCCTGCGGGCAGGGATGCCCACACCTCCTTCCTCCCCCCCTCACTCCCCGCTTGAGGCTTTCCGCCCTTTGCACTAGTTTGCGCCGCCATGAAAATCATCGCCTCTTTCCTCATTGTCGCTGTTTTCTCCCTCGCTTCCTGCCGTGGCAGTGGCGGGCCCATGACGCGTGCGGGTCGGGGTGTGGACCACGCCATCCACAAAACCGGTGAGGGCATCGAGCACGTGGGCCGCAAGATCGAAAGCAAATTCTGAGGCGCAGCCCGCTGCGACCCCCGAATGCTTCCTGACAGCACTTTTTTCATCACCGGGCCCACGGCCTCGGGCAAAACGGCCTTGGCCATCGCCCTGGCGGAGCATGTGGGCGGGGAGATCGTGAATGCGGATGCCTTCCAGCTTTACGCGGGCATGGACCTCCTCACGGCCAAGCCTTCGCCTGCGGAGCTGGCGAGCGTGCCGCACCACCTCTACGGCGTGATCCCCCTCACGGAGGCCTGCGATGCGCAGCGTTACCACTCGCTGGCGCTGCCAATCCTAGAGGACATCGCCGCACGTGGCCGCGTGCCCATCGTGGTGGGCGGCTCCGGGCTTTACATCAAGGCGCTCACCCACGGGCTCTCTCCCCTGCCCGCCGCCTCGCCGCAGCTGCGGGCGCAGTTTCAGCACCTCAGCCCCGACGAGAAAGTCGTGTGGCTGCTGCAGCGCGATCCCGAAGCCGCCACCACCGTAAACCTGCGCAATCCCCGCTACGTGGAGCGTGCGCTGGAGATCTGCCTGCTCTCCGGACGCCCGCAGTCCGGCCTGCGGCGCTCCTTTGAGCAAGCTGAGCCGCAGGTGAATGGCGTCATCCTCACCTGGGACCGCGAGACGCTCTACCGCCGCATCAATCAGCGCACGCAGGACATGTTTGCCGCCGGGCTCATCGAGGAAGTCCGCGCCCTGGGCCCGCTCTCCCCCACGGCGGAAAAGGCCATCGGCGTGCGGGAGATCCGCGCGCACCTGGCCGGGCAGGTGTCGCTGGAAGACACCGTCGCCGCCATCCAGAAGTCCACGCGCCACTATGCCAAGCGACAAATCACGTGGTTTCGGCGCGAGCGCTGCTTCCAAACGATTTGCCTCGATTCCGTTCCGGCGGCACATTACGCACTCCCCCATCTCCTCGAACTTTTTCCATGCCTCCGCCCGTCCAGCCTGTCCGCCCCGTCTTCGTCAATCTAGGCCCACGCAGCTACCTCGTTCAGGTCGGTCGCGACATGCTCAAAACGCTGGGTGAAGAGGTGAACAAAAAGCTGCCCGACCGCACGAGCTGCGCCGTGGTCACGGATTCGAATGTGGGCCCGCTCTACGCCGAGAAGGTGCTGCAAAGCCTGCGCGACGCCGGCAAGACGCCCCACCTCATCACCGTGCCTGCCGGGGAGTCTTCCAAATCCCTCACCTGGAGCGAGTCCGTGCTCAGCGAGATGGTGCGCTTTGGCCTGGACCGCAAGAGCTTCGTGGTCGCCCTCGGTGGCGGTGTCATTGGCGATCTCGCAGGCTTCTGCGCCTCCGTGTATCAGCGCGGCATCCCCTACGTGCAGGTGCCCACCACCGTGCTCTCCCAGGTGGACAGCTCCGTGGGTGGCAAGACCGGCGTGAACCTGCCCAATGCGAAAAACATGGTCGGCTGCTTTCACCAACCGGTGCACGTCATCGCCGATCTCGACACCCTCAATTCCCTGCCCACCCGCGAGTGGAACGAGGGCTTTGCGGAGATCATCAAGCACGCCTGCATTCGCGATGAGTCCATGTTCAAGGCCATCGAAGACATCGCCGCTGGCAAGGGAGACATCGTCGGCCTCATCCGCCGGAACATCGCCATCAAGGCCGTCATCGTGGAGGCCGATGAGTACGAAACCATCGGCACCCGCGCCCTGTTGAACTTCGGCCACACCCTCGGCCATGCCATCGAGGCTGCTGCAGGCTACGGCAGGCTGCTGCACGGCGAGGCCATCAGCCTCGGCCTGCGCGCCGCCGCCTGGCTCTCCACCCAGATCGCCGACCTCACCGGAGTCGACTACGAGCGCATCCTGACCCTCCTCAAGCTCTGCGATCTCCCCCTGCGCCTGCCGGATGATCTCGACACCGAGGAGATCATGCGCATCGCCCGCACCGACAAGAAATTCGAAAATGGCAAGATCCGCTTCGTGCTGCTGCGCAAAATCGGCGAAGCGTATGTGAGCAAAGATGTCCTCGAAGGGCACCTGAAGCAGGCGCTGGATGAGCTGCGGAAGTAGGGGGATGAATTTCCAACCCGCTCCTTCACCACGCGCAAGCTCAGTGCATTTTACAATTTTCAGTTCTCAGTTCTCAGTTCTCAGTTCTCAGTTTTCAGTTTTCAGTTCTTCCATACCGCAGCACCCAGCGAATACGCCATGATCGAGGACGAGCACGGTTCACCATTCCAACACCTCTCACCTTTTTTGCTTCTTTTTGCGCCTCTTTGCGGCCACTCTCCCGTCCGTCACTCCTGAATGCGCTTCCTCACACCCAGCTACCTGCACCTCCTCTGGCTCGCGCTGATCCCGCTGGTGCTGTGGCTCTTCCGCCGGCAGGCGAAGCGGGTGCCGGTGTCCACGCTGCTGTTTTTCAAATCGCTCGCGCGTGAGCATCAGGAGTCCGCGTGGCTGCGCCGCATCAAGAAATGGCTCTCGCTGCTGCTCACGCTGCTGGTGCTGCTCTTCGCCATCCTGGCGCTCGCGCGGCCCAGCGGGAATCTCTCTGCCGATGCCATCAGCGCCGTCGTCATGGTGGTGGACTGCTCCGCCTCCATGGCCGCGCAGGATCTGCAGGGCCAGACCCGGCTGGACGCCGCCAAGCAGCGCGTGAAGGAACGCATCCGCGCGCTGCCAGACCAGACCGTGGTATCCCTCATCGCCTTTGATGCTCGCGCCCGCGTGCTGCTCTCCCGCAGCCGCAACCACCGCGAATGCCTGCGCCTGCTCGAAGAGCTCACCCCCACGCCCATCGAGGGCAAACCGGAGTCGGCACTGACCGTGGCCCAGCGACTCGCCGATCTCGAAACGCACTCCCGCATCTGGATGGCGAGCGATTCACAGCCTCCCTCAACGACTGCAGTCGATTGGATTCCCGTGGCCCTCAAGGAGCCGCTCAATGTGGGCCTCACCGGCTTTCAGATCCGCCACAGCCCGCTGGCGCGTGATCGCTACGAGGCCTTTGTGAAAGTCAGCGCCTCCGCCGCCAACAAGAACAAGGCCACCACCACGCTCGAAATTTCCATCGCCGGGCGCATCGCGCAGTTGCGTGAGCTTGATCTTGCCCCCGGTGAATCCAGCGCTCTCATTTTGCCTCTGGAAGGCGTGCGCGGCCAGCAGATGGAGATCCGCCTGAAGACCGCCGGCGACTGCTTCGGCTGGGACAACGGCCTCGCCGCACCGCTGCCCAAGACGAGGCCTTTGACCGTCGCGTGGTTTGCTGACAAGCCCGATCCCTTCACCGAGCTGGCGCTCTCCGCGCTGATCGAAAACGGCCGCATCGAAATGCGCAAAGGAGATCCTAAAGCCTGGCCGCCGAAAGAACAGCCCGACGTGTATGTGTTTGAAAACTGGCTGCCCAAGGAACTGCCCAAAGACCGCCCGGTGATCGCCCTCACACCGCAGAGCAGCTCCGGCCCGCTGCAGGCACGCGCCATCAAGAGCATCCCGCATGACGGCGTGCGCTCCGTGCAGCCGGACCATCCCCTGCTCTTCCGCGCCAGCAGCAGCCGCATCGCCGTCACGCAGACCACGCTGCTCAAACTGCCCGCCTCGGTCGAGCCGCTGTGGTTCGCCGGCAACGAGCCCGTGCTCGCCGCCGGAGAGTTCAACGGCCAGCGCCTTGTGGTCACCGCGTTCTCACCCTCGCAGTCCGAGCAGCTCGCCCTGCTGCCCTCGTTTCCCCTCATCCTCGGCAACGCGCTCTACTGGTGCGCCGAAAACAGCGAAGCCCTCACCGACATGCGCACCCTGCGCACCGGCGAGATGCTGCACACCGACAGCCTCGTGCAATGGCACGCGTGGAACGGCGAGTCCTTCATCGAAGTGTCCGACGATCCCGCACACGGCCTCCTCGCGCTGAACCGCATCGGCAGCTGGGAAACCGGCAAGGACCGCAGCGGCGCCTGCGCCCTGATCTCCGCCGCCGAAACGAACCTCCCCGCCCTCGCCACGGATGCCGCCCATTCCATCCAGCCGGCCGCCCCCGTTATCACCGCCTCCGCCTTCAGCACCTGGCCCAAGCGCCTGATCTGGCTCGCGCTGGTTTTGCTGCTGGCCGAGAGCTTTCTGTTTCACCGCAAAGCGGTGTATTAGCGGAGTGGTTTTTGGAGCGCGGAATTTATTCCGCAGCAGGTCGCAAGCACGCTGCGGGTGGGGCTTTGCTTTGAGCATCACAAACACACTGGCCCCGAGACGTGAAGGGGGAGCAGGTGAAGCGCGGAGTTTTGTGAGTAGCGGAGTGCTGCGGAATAAATTCCGCGCCCCTTAATTACCCCACCCTTGAAAACTTGTTCACAGCCGCTACGATTATTCACAGGAAAAACGCCCTGAAAAATCCCACATCTTGTTTAAGATGTCTTAACGATCCCCAAGATAGCGTGGATTTTTGCGTTCGCCCTTGCGGGCATCCGGCGCGGAATGGTTCAGTGCTTCCCAGTACTCATCGCGAAGTCATTCGTCCTTCGGATTTCTTCACCCGTCTTTTCATCTCCGCCTCTCCACCGTCATGTATCTCAAAAGCCTCACCCTTCACGGCTTCAAGTCCTTTGCGGACAAGACCCATTTCGAGTTCCACAAAGGTGTCACCGGCATCGTGGGTCCGAACGGTTGCGGCAAGTCGAACGTGGTCGATGCCATCCGCTGGGTGCTGGGTGAAACCTCCGCCAAAGCTCTGCGTGGCGATGAAATGGCGGACGTCATTTTCAACGGCACCGACAAGCGCAAGCCTGTGGGCATGGCAGAAGTCACTCTGACGATGGCTGACTGCGAAGAGTCGCTCAAAGTTGATTTCAACGAAGTGGCACTGACCCGCCGCGTGTTCCGTGACGGCCGCAGCGAGTACCGCCTCAACAACACCATCTGCCGTCTCAAGGACATCCACGACCTCATCGCCGGCACCGGCATTGGCCGTGCGGCTTACTCCATCATGGCGCAGGGCCAGATCGACATGCTTCTGAGCTCCAAGCCGGAAGACCGCCGCACCGTTTTCGAAGAAGCCGCAGGCATCACCAAGTTCAAATCGCAGAAGCGTGAAGCCCTGCGCAAGCTCGAGTACACCGAGGCCAATCTGCTGCGCGTCGCCGACATCGTCGCGGAAGTGAAACGCCAGATGGGCACGCTGCAGCGTCAGGCCGCGAAGGCACGCCGCTACCAGACACTGCTCGAAGATACCCGCCTGCTGGACACCCACCTCGCGCACAAGCAGTACAGCGAGTTTGCCGGTGAAAAGTCCGAGTCTGAAAACCAGGTGCGCATGATGGCGCAGCAGATCGAACAGCTTCAGTCCAAGCTGCAAATCGCCGAAGCCGAAGCCGCACAGACCCGCGAGGCCTACCACGCGCTGGAATCCCAGATCAGCCAGGCACGCCAGCAGGCGCAGGAGCTTCGCTCACAGATGCAGAGCGCCGAAGGCCGACTGGGCTTCAACCGCGAGCGCAGCGAGGAACTCGAAGGCCGCATCCGCCAGAACGAAGAGCAGATCGCCAACAACGAAGATCTGCTCGATCAGGCACGTCGTGATCTCGCCAATGCGGATGAGCAGCTGCTTGCCATCACCGACAACATCCAGACGCGCCAGCTCGCCGTGAACGAGCACGCCGGCCAGCACCAGAACATCATCCCGGAGCGCAACCGCCTGGAAGCCGACCGCCGCGCCATCCGCGAATCCATCCGCCAGTTTGAAAGCCAGATCGCCTCCAGCGAAGCCCGTGCGCAGTCTCTGACCAATCAGATCTCCGGCGACCGCCAGCGCCACGAATCGCTCGCGCATGACCGTCACACAGCGCAGCAGGCGCGTGAGACGAGCCAGATCGAATTCGACGAACTGCAGCGCAACATCCAGGAACTCGAAGAGACACGCAACCAGCTCGACGAAAAGGCCAAGGACTGCGCCCGTGAAATGATCGAACGCCGCCGCCAGCGCGACGCGATGAACAACGAGCTCAACGACCTCCAGCGCAATCTGACGCAGCGGAAGTCACGCCTCGAAATCATCGAGCAGCTTCTGCAAAAAGGCGAAGGCCTCTCCGCCGGCACGCAGAAGGTCATCAGCGGTTTGGACAATCCTGAAGTCTATTCCGTCGGTGTGCGCGGCCTGCTGGCCTCCAGCATCGAAGTGGAGCCCGAGTACATCACCGCCATCGAAGCCGCGCTCAAAGACCACCTGCAGGCCGTGCTTCTCACAGAGAGCGAACTCGCCGCGCAGATCATCGACCGCCTCACGGATCACAAAATGGGCCGCGCCGCCCTGGTGCCGCATGATTTTTGCAACCTGCGCCGAGCCTCAGATCGCGAGCTCCTGCCCGCTGGTGCCATTGCCTGGGCCACGGACAAGGTGCGCGTGAAGACCGGCGTGCAGAGCCTCATCGATCACCTCCTGCACAACGTCGTCATCGTGGACGATCTGCACACCGCCCTGCGCATGAAGCGCGAGATGCCGCACCTTGCCATCGCCACGATGCGCGGTGAACTCATCACGCATGACGGCATCATCACCGGCGGTGCCACGAAGGAGGAAGGCTCCTCCACGCTGCGCCGTGAAGCCGAAGTGCGCCAGCTGCGCACGGAAGTGGAAGCGCTCGAATTCCAGTACATGGAGAAGGAAGACGCCGTGAACAACATCAGCGCGCAGCTGGAAGAAATGCAGCGCGAGGAAGTGTCCCTGCGCGAGCAGTCCCAGCGCGCCCGCGAAGGCTTCTCCCAGTTCCAGGGCAAGATCAGCGTCGTGCAGCGCGCGCTGCAGCAGGCCACCACCAAGCTCGAAAGCGTGGAGTGGGACCAGAATCAAATCCAGGAGCGCATCGGCGGCTCTGAAAGCCAGATCCAGCAGCTTCACGAAGCCGTGGCCATCGCTCAGGAGCAACTGGCCACCTCACGCGCCCTCGAAAACGAACTCGAACTCGAGATGGAGTCCTTCCTCCGTCGTGAGCTCGAATCCAGCGAACGCCTCAACGAGCTGCGCACCGCGCTCGCCCTTGAGCAGAGCGCGCTGCATTCCATCGAGCGCCAGAAAGCCCCCCTCGGCGTGCGCTTGCAGGAGCTTCAGGCCGGCATCAATCGCTTCTCCGAAGAGATCAACACCTGGCGCATGCGCATCCAGCAGAGCGAGGCGGAAAACGCCCGCTTCCAGGAGCAGATCGAATCCCAGCGCGACACCATCGCCGCCATCGAAGAACACCTGCAGTCCAAGACCGAAGAACGCGCCGGATTGTTTGAGCAGGTCAGCCAGCTCGAAGCGCAGCTCACGCAGCTGCGCCAGAGCTTCAACGGCCTCAACGAATCCCGCAACCGCGCCGAAGTCACCCTCACCCGCGTGGACCTTCGTCTCGAAAACCTGATCAATCAGGTGCAGGAGCGTTACAGCTTCCACATCGAAGCCTTTGAGCCTGACTACCACGTGCTGATGGTCACCATCGAAGAGCAGAAAAAGAACCGCACCCGTGGCAAGAAAGGCGCGGCCAATGCCGCAGGCTCCAGCACACCCGCTGACGGCGCTGAACCCAGCAACGAAGATGCGGAAGACGCCGAGCCCGCTGCCGAGGAAGTCGAAGCTCCCGTCATCCGCGCCGTCTCCAATCGTGACGACGATGTGGTGGACATCGACGAAGTCGTCATCCCAGGCGAAGAAGCACAGCCAGACTGGGCCTTCGTCATGGAGGTGGTCTATGAACTGCGCCAGAAGCTTGAAGGCATCGGCCCGGTCAATCTCGACGCCATCCAGGAGTTCGAAGAACTCGAAGAGCGCCACAACTTCCTCGACACCCAGCACAACGACCTCGTCAAATCCAAGGACGAGCTGCTGCAGGTCATCGCCAAGATCAACGAGACCACGAAGACCATGTTTGTGGAAACGTTCACGGCGGTGCGCGGCTACTTTAACAACAACTTCCGCGAGCTCTTCGGCCCTGCCGCCAAGGCCGACCTCATGCTGGTGGATGAAAACGATCCGCTGGAAACCGGCATCGAAATCATCGCCAAACCCCCGGGCAAAAAGCTGCAGACCATCAGCCTCCTTTCCGGTGGCGAGCGCAGCATGACCGCCGTGGCGCTGCTCTTCTCCATCTACCAGGTCAAGCCCAGCCCCTTCTGCGTGCTGGACGAGCTCGACGCCCCGCTGGATGAAACCAACATCGGCCGCTTCCTCAAGATGCTGGACGCCTTCATCGACAACTCCCAGTTCATCATCGTCACGCACAACAAGCGCACCATGAGCCGCGCCGATGTGATCTACGGCGTGACCATGCAGGAGTTCGGCGTCAGCAAGCCAGTAGGCGTCCGCATGACCACGGAAGACACCCGCACCATGGACAAGACCGTCCAGGAACTCGCCCTCGAAGCCCCGAACCAGCCCAACCGCCGGAAGAAGGCCGATGACGATGCCGAAGACTCAGACGCCTCGTCCGAAGAACAACCCGAGACCGTGCCCGTCAACGAAGACCTCGATGAAGAGCAAGCCCGCCTGACCGCCATTGAGGAGATGGAAGAACAGTCGCCGGCCGCGCTGGTGTGAGGAAAGTACTCGCGAGCTTCAGAGCATAGCCTTCTTGGCGCATACCATCGAGCGGACACAAAGCCAATCCCCTCTCCCCACCGATAATAGGGCAATGCCCAGTGCATCCTTTGGGGAGAGGCCTGGGTGAGGGGTCATCCCAAGCTGGCGAAGCGTGCCTGTCGTCCCCTCACCCCAACCCTCTCCCCGAAGTCGAATATTCTTTTTCTTCGTGTCAGGGGCGGGGAGAGGGAGCCCCGCTTTGGCCGCTCCGCATTCAGAGCCCTCCCTCTACTTCACCGCCTCATACAGCGAAGCGATGCCAAGCGTGAGCTGGCGTGAACTCGCACTGGCGAAACCATTGGCGCAGATCAAAGCCTCCATCTCACGGCCAGAGGGAAAGCGCTCGATGGAACCGCAGAGGTACACGTAGGCTTCGCGTTTGCCGGTGATCCATCCAGCAACACGGGTCATGATCTGCTTGAGATAAAACAGGTACAACTGGCGGATGCCGGGAATGCGCGGAATGGAAAAATCGAGCACGAACAAGCGGCCGCCTGGACGCAGAACGCGGTTCATTTCCTTCAGGGCGGCAGGCCAGGAAGCCATGTTGCGCAGACCAAAGGCCACCGTGAGCACATCGAAGACGCCGTCCTGAAAAGGCAGGGCGAGCCCGTCTGCGGCGACGAGACTGCTGAACTGGCGCTTCTGCGCCTCACGCATCATGGGCACGGAGAAATCGGCGCCCAAAACCTTGGCCTGCGGACAGGCGGACTGAATGGCCTGGGCGAGATCCCCGCTGCCGGTGGCGAGATCGAGAACGCGCTGAGGTTTCAGTTCCGCAATGCGTTTGGCCGTGGTGCGCCGCCAGAGGCAGTCGATGCCGAGACTGAGGACGTGATTCGCCAGCACATAACGCGATGCGATTCCCGCAAATGCCTGCCTCACGAATCCTGCGTCTTGCATGTCACTTTCTGGGTTAACCGGTTACCCGAGGCGGCACTGTTGCCGCTGGATGGTGCTCACGACTGGACTCGAACCAGCACAATGTTACTTACTAGAACCTGAATCTAGCGCGTCTACCAATTCCGCCACGTGAGCAAAGGAGTCGGGTTAACCGGGTCGAGAGTTTTGACCAAGCCAAAGAATACTCAAGCGGGAAAATGACTTTCTTCTGGCGACATGACGGGCTTCGGGTAAGTCGCGTGGCATGTCCTTTCGTCTTGAGATGCTGCAAGTCGCACGCCTGGCCCCCAAACTCCTCGGAGAGTCGGCGGAACTGGTGGAGTCTTTTTTGCGTTCACGTCTGTCCCCTGAGGGCGGCTTCCTGGATCGCAACGACAAGCCGGATCTCTACTACACCGTGTTTGGCCTGGAAGGCTTGCAGGCGCTCTCCGTGGATGCCGCCACGATTCCCGATGTGCGGCCCTGGCTGGCACCATTCGGCGATGGGGAGCGGCAGGACTTTGTGCATCTGTGCTGCCTGGCACGCTGCTGGGCGAATGCCGGCATGCAGGATTTCCCGATGGCCTCGCGTGAGGCGCTGGCGGCACGCATTGAGGCCTTCCGCTGTCCGGACGGCGGCTACCATCAGGCCCCGAAGCGTGCCAAGGGCAGCGCCTACGGCTGCCTGCTGGCGTGGGGTGCCTACCAAGACCTCGGCGGCATCCCCCCCGAGCCTTGGCGGCTGGTGGAATGCATGGGCGGACTGCGCACACCGGATGGCGCGTGGTCCAACGAACCCGGCATCCCCGTGGGCTCCACGACCGCTACGGCAGCCATGGTGGCCCTGCACCGCCACATGGACATGCCCCCGCCCGCTGAAGCGGTGGACTGGCTGATGCGCCAATGCCTGCCCGCAGGCGGCTTCCTGGCCCTTCCCGCCGCTCCCCTGCCCGACCTGCTCTCCACCGCCGTGGCCCTGCATGCTCTGGATGCGGTGCAGGCGGATTACTCCCGACTCAAGGAACCCTGCCTCGACTTTGTCGACTCACTCTGGAATGCCACCGGCGGCTTCCACGGCAACTGGACCGATGACATGCTGGACTGCGAATACACCTACTACGGCATGCTGGCGCTGGGGCATCTGGCGTGAGAGGAAGTGAAAAGGGACTGAGAGCTGCGGGGCGGGTATAAAGCTGATCCCCTCTCCCCACCGATGATATGGCAAAGCCCAAGGTCTCTTTTGGGGAGAGGTAAGGGTGAGGGGGGGGGATCGAATGATGGCGAAGAGTGCGTGCCGTCCCCTCACCCCGACCCTCTCCCCGAAGTAAATTATTTATTGTAGTCGTATGCCTGGGGCGGGGAGAGGGAGACCGACTTTGGCAGTCCTGGATTTATTGGACACAGAATAATGCTCCAAGAGCTATTCGTCCTAGCCATGCGGACACAAAAAACCCGGACATCGCTGTCCGGGTTCTCTGAATCAGTTAGCGACCTCGAATTAGGCGAGAGCTTCCGTGAGGACGCGACCACCGTTGACGATGTCGATCGGGCGGCCGCCGTCGGCCATGATGCGCTTCTCGCTGTTGATGCCGAGGAGGCGATACATGGTCTTGGCAAGATCTTCCGGACCCACGGCATCGCGGTCGGGCTCACCACCGAGGGCGTCAGACGCACCGTGGATGTAGCCTTCCTTCATGCCACCGCCAGCCATGGCGACGGAGAACACGCGCGGCCAGTGGTCACGACCATTGGTGCCGTTGATCTTGGGCGTGCGGCCGAACTCGGAGCTGACCATGACGAGCGTGCGCTTGAGCATGCCGCGATCGGAAAGGTCGGTGATGAGGCGGGCGAAGGCCTGATCGAAGTTCGGAGCCTGACCGTTGAAGGCATCCTTGATGTTGGAGTGGTGATCCCAGCCACCGTAGTTGACGGACACCATGCGGACACCGGCTTCGACAAGACGGCGGGCCAGCAGGAAGCGCTGACCGGCGGTGTTGCGGCCGTATTCGTCACGCAGCTTGTCGGATTCCTTGGTGAGGTCAAAGGCTTCGCGAGCCTGCTTGCTGCTGATCAGGCCATAGGCGGCCTGATAGAAGCTGTCCATGGCGCTGATGGAGTCGGCTTTTTCGACGGCTTTGAAGTGCTCGTCCACGGTGCCAAGAAGGTTGCGGCGGCGGTCAAAGCGCTTCTCATCCACGTCTTTCGGGGTGAGGAGATCGCGAACCGTGAAGCCTTTGTCAGCAGGATCGCTGCCGAGGGCGAAGGGGCCGAAGGCGCTGCTCATGTAGCCGGTGCCCTGATCAGGAGCGACCATGTTGGGCACCACCACATAGGGAGGCAGATTGTTGCGGCTGCCCTGCTCGTGGGAAATGACGGAGCCAAAGCTTGGGAACTTGATCGCCGGGCTTGGACGGTAGCCGGTGAACATGTTGTGCGTGCCACGCTCATGAGCGGCTTCACCGTGGGTCATCGAACGGATGACGGTGAGCTTGTTCATGATCTTGGCGATGTTCGCGAACTTCTCACCGACGTATTCGCCGGGGATGGAAGTCTTGATCGGGGTGAACGGGCCGCGATAGTCAGGCGAGGCAAAAGGCTTCGGATCCCAGGACTCATGCTGTGCCATGCCACCTGGAAGGTAGATGTGGATGATCGAGTCAGCGACGGGCTTGAAGGTTTCCACTTCAGGCATGACCTGAGCAGCCTGCAGGCGCAGCATCTCAGGCAATGTCAGGCCGAGGCCGCCGAGCATGCCGACGTAGAGGAAGTCACGACGGCTGGCTCCGGAGCGCAGATCAAGGTGATTGCCTTGGCAGAGAGAGTGCATTTTCATAAAATCAGAGAGGGGTATTGTTGCTGGATTCGAGAGGAAATACGGGTCCCCCCCGAGGTTCTTGCATATCTTGCGCAAAATGATGCGAATCTTGGTTTCCAGCGATCAGGGGGTCACCCAGCCAGCCTGTACCAGCTCACTGATCCACACCTGAAAATCCACGGGAGCATCCGGGGGAAATTTGAGCCGCAAAATCATCGGCACGGTGGCGTCCTCACTGAGTTGCAGCTGGTAATCCAGCGCCTTGGCGATCGGGCCGCCCTTCTCGGCATAGCCATAGACCACTTTGGCCCCGGGTTCGGAAATGTTGCGCAGGCTGTAGCACTGGAGCTTGGAGGGATCCCCAAACTGATTTTCAAAGTGCCCCGCAGGAGAAACGAGCACCCGAAAGAGCGTCGGGGCGGCCTGTTTCAATTCAAGAAAATCCGACCATCCCATCTCCCCTGCACCCACGAAGGACTCCCAGTCCACACGCGGCCCTGCCGTGGAGTGCTCCACGGTGGCAACGCGCCGGCCACCTCCTTCAAACACCACCACATGCTGGCTGAACTTGGGGGAGAGTTCCGTCGCCTCAACGATGGAATCAAACACCTGCGGGCCATCCGCATTTTTTGAATAGTAGAGGCTCATCAGCGGCGCCACGCGCAGGCGGTCGCGCACCGTCAGGACGCGCTGTTTCCAGGTGGGAGTTTCCAGAAACTTCCCGATCACTTCCTCCGCAGCAGCCAGCTTCGCCAGATCTCCTCCTGTCACTTTGGGCAGGGCGCTGGCGGTTTTGAGGTTCTCGCTGCCTGGTGGGCGAAACACCAGATTGCCAGAGTTCACCTGGGGCTGCGGCTCTTCAGGCTGCATCAGTGCCACGTCAGGCGGAAGCACCATCTTCCCGCCATTCTGTGATGGCGAATCCCCCGCCTGGGCCAGTTTGGACGCAAGCGTTTCAGCCTTCTTGGCCGGTGATGGCAGCAGGCTCCAGACCACAAGCACGACAACGATGAGGCCCACCACGACCGCGCCGATCATCAACTTCCGCCGAAACTTCTGGATCTCGGGATCCATGCGCATGCGGTCAAAGGCATCCCCGGGCAGCGGCTGCGGCTCCTGGAAAACCGCCGGACTCGAAATCGGAGCTGGTGTGCTGGCCGGCTCATTCTGCGTCATCAGCAGCGCACGGCGTTTCGTCTTGGTTGTCTTCTCCGCCATCTGGAGCATCACCATCTGCCCGCACTCAGGACAGGGGCGTGAGCGCGTCACTGAAGAAACCTGGATTTCGACAGTTTTTTCGCAGTGAGGACAGACAAGGGTGGTGGCCGGCATTATAGGCTGGACGTTGATGAAGGGTAGGCACTCTGGCGGCTGGAATGAACCGCCGCAACTTGTGGTTGGTCAATTTCCCGACCACACAGCCGCCGTCATGCCGCCGCTGGAGCGCAGCCGCTGCAGGCCCCAGCTCATCATGATCCGGGCGTCCTCCCAGATATACTTCGTTTTGGTGCCGAGCTGAATCAGGATCACCTCACGCCCGCCGCTGGTGGCGCTTGAGATCAAACAGCGCCCGCTGGCCACGGTGTAGCCGGTTTTCATGCCGTTGCACTCCGGCATGGCACCGAGCAGTTCATTGGTGTTCGTGAGCGTGACCACACGCCCGTCCGCACGCCGGAAGCTGAAATGCTTCCGCCTTACCACATCACGAATCACGGCATTGCGATACGCCGCCATGGCCACCCGGGCCATGTCACGTGCGGTGGAGTACTGCCCGCCCACCGTGAGGCCGTGGGGGTTTTTGAAATTGGAGTTCGCGCAGCCCAGCGCGCGCGCCTTGGCGTTCATTTTGGCCGTGAAAGCGCTGATGCTGCCCGCGTTGTCACGCGCCAGCACATTGGCCACATCATTCGCACTCTTCACCAGAAAGGCATAGAGCAGCTCACGGCGGGAGTAGACCTCCCCCGGTCGGATGCCCAGCCGCGTCGGCTCCACGGCCACGTCGGAGGACTGCACGCGCACCATCTTGTCCAGATTTCCTGCATCCAGCACCACCAGAGCGGTCACCAGCTTTTGCGTACTAGCCACCCCACGTGCGGTTTCAAAACTGCGCCCGGCCAGATGCTGCCCGGTGCGCGCATCCAGCAGCAGGTAGGAGGAGGCACGGATCGCGGGACCGGAGGTGGCCACGAGCATGGGCCGCTCAGGCAGCAGCACCGGCATGATCTGCGCACTGTCCCCCTGAGCATACATGTGCTGGGAATTCGGAGCGACCGGGATGGCACGCACCACTCCCTGCGCTGCACAGCTTGCCAGCAGCCCTGCGGCCGCCCCTGTCATCAAAAGGTGGATCAATCTCATCATCGTGAAGGAACGCCAGACCAGCCCGCAGTTTTCATGCCGGACCAAGCAACCATGGCGCGCAGCATCTAGGCCACCCCGGGTTTGTTGTCAAACCTTGCGCCCTCCGCGCTGCGCTCCATGTTCGGCCCATATGGCACTAATCATCAACGGCGAACACATCGACGACGAAATCATTGAAGCGGAATTCCGCCACATCAAAAGTCACTACGAGCGCACCCTCCAGGTGGCCTGCTGTGAGCGTGACCCAGAATTCCGCGGCATCGCCAAGGACAACCTCATCTCCCGCGCCCTCCTGGGTCAGGAAAGCCGCCGCCGCCACCCCGAGGTTTCTGAGGAAGACGTCACGGCACGCCTAACGAAGCTCATGGACGAAGCCGGTGGCGAAACGCAGTTCTACATGAACATCGGCATGCAGGTCAAAGACGAGGCGCTCGTCCGCGAAAACGTGGCAGGCGGTGTCCGGCTGGACAAAACGCTGCAGGAAATCTACGCCCCCGAGCCGGAGCCGACCGAGGCCGAGCTGAGAGCCTGCTATGAGGCCAACCTCAAGCACTACATGAGCGACGAGGAAATCCAGGCCTCCCACATCACCAAAGGCCTCTCAGGTGCTACCAGCCGTCAGGAGATTTATCAAGCCATGCGCGATGTCCGCTCCGAGCTTCTTGCCGGGGCTGACTTCGCCAAGCTCGCGGAAGAGCATCGCTCCGGCGAGCAGCATCAGATTGACCTCGGCTGGTTCAAGCGCGGCGAGTTCATGGAGGAGTTCGAAACCATCGCCTTCTCCATGGGCGAGGGAGAGATCAGCCCTGTCTTCAACACCCAGCTCGGCTTCCATGTGTGCACCGTCACCGGTCGCCGCCCGTCCGTGGCGCGTCCGTTCGATGAAGTGAAGGCCGACGTGAGAAACCGCTTCCTCGAAGAATACCGCGACAAAAAATTCAACTCCCTGCTCGAAGAACTCAAAGCCGCTGCCAAGGTCGAGGACACCAATCCTGAAGGAGAGAGCTGCGGGCATTGAGCGCGGACTGGATGACCTCCAGTTCCGTCCAGATCACGCCTTGGAGATCACCGGCACCGGAGTGCGATAAATCGCCACCGGTTCCGGCAGCGAGTCCATGGGCGGTGGCCCGGGGAAATTGTCATCCACAAAGCGCCGCCAGGTGTCGCGCGTTTTGACCGAGATGAAGCCCTGCACGGTGTCACCGCACTTGCCGCAGATCATCACGCTGTGCAGCAGGGAGAGCCCCTCGCACACGCCGGTGATCACAAAATCCTCCATGCCCGGCTCATCACGCCGCGCACTGCATACCGCGCACGATTCGAGGCCGCGCTCCAGCGTGACCTGCTCGTCCTGAAACTGCGCCAGCCGCTTCTTCGACTCCTGAGAGAACTCCTCCATCATCTGCGAGCGGCAGTGATCGCACAGCGCATACTCCATCACGCATTCACCGCGCTTGTAGGCCTTGGAGATTTGAAAGCCGCCGGGGAAGTCCGGCAGGGACTCCCCGCAACGCGTGCAGTTCTGAAACGGACGCTCCTCATACTCACACCGCAGGTCAGGCGGAATGGGCGGCGGCTGTTGGAGATCGTGATCAGACATCGGCTTGTTTGCAACAAAGCGCACACCATGGCAGTTTCACAGTGCAAACTCATGCGCGCCTCGCTTTTCCTCTGCCTCCTCCTCCCCGCCCTTCTGCATGCCCAAACGGCAGACTGGCCGGACTCCCGTGGCAACGCGGCCATGACAGGCACCTCCCCCGTCGAGCTGAAGTTCCCGCTGGAGCTGGCCTGGCAGTTCAAGCTCATGGACAAGCCAAAGGGGCAGCCCGAGATGCTCGTCTCCAGCGCTGTCGTGCGCAGCGGCAAGGTCTATCTGGGCAGCAAGGACGGCAAATTCTTCTGCCTCGACCTCGTCACCGGCAAGGAGATTTGGAAGGCCGAGGCCAAGGGTGCCTTTGACGGTGCCGCCGCCTTTGCAGGCGAACTCGTCGTCGTCGGCTGCCAGGATGGCTTCGTCTATGCCAGGAACGCCGACACCGGCAAGGAAGTCTGGAAGTTTGAAACGCAGGCCGAGATCCACGCCGCCGCCAATGTCTGGACGAATCCCGAAACCAAGGCGCAGAAAATCATCATCGGCAGCTACGACTACTCCATCTACTGCCTCGACGCGAAGACAGGCGTGAAGGAGTGGGCCGCTGAAACCGGCTACTACATCAATGGCGGCTCCGCCGTGGGAGACGGCAAGGTCGTCTTCGGCGGCTGCGACAGCGTGCTGCATGTGCATGACGTGAAGACCGGCAAGGAGGAGCGGCAGATTGAAGTGGGGGCCTACATCGGCAACAACGTCGCCATCGCCGACGGCGTCATCTACGTCAGCCACTACGGCAACCGCGTGGGCGCCTACCGCATCGCCGACGGCACGAAGGTCTGGGAATACGGCGAGCGCGAATTCGAGTACTATGCCGCGCCCGCCATCTGGGAGAAGGGCGTCTTTGTTGGCGGCCGTGACAAACGCTTCCACGCCATCGACCGCGTCACCGGCGCGCAGCTCTGGGAATTCCGCGCCCGTGACCGCATCGACAGCAGCGCCGTCATCTGCGCCGGCAAAGTGGCCCTCTTCGGCTGCGACGACGGCTACATCTACGCCCTCGATCTCAAGACGGGGAAAGAGGTGTGGCACAACGAAATCGGTGCGCCGGTGAAGACATCAGCGGCTGTCGCTTGGAACTACGTGCTGTTTGGAGCGGATGACGGAGTGCTGTATGTGTTTAAGAATGGGAAGTGAGGGACCTATGGTCCTCACTGTCCGATTAATTCGGCGATAAAAAGCTAATGTGGTGCTCTCCAAAACTTTGTGCTTACAAAGGTGAATGACGAAACTCTTGCCATGAATGCCAAAGTGTATAGTTGAGTTGCGATGAAAACGAAACATAGCCCTTGGACACCTGAGCAGCATAGGCGCTACATCGAAACACTCGGGCCACACCTGCCAGCGATTCTCAAGTCACTCGGCTTTCTTGTTCTGGCGATTGGAGCCGCCATCGGCATCATTTCCAACAACACGGATGCTTCCGCTTGGGCGGCTAAATTGCTGACGTGGCTACATTAGCTTCCGTACTTAGAATCACTCAAACCTGTTAATATTACACTTCAGGCACACTCCTCTCCGAATCACGCCATGGTCAGCGTTTCCACGGCAGTCTCAAAATGGACCATGGCCCACTAGCAGCCCATGCCAGACTTGGTCACCAGCCCGATAAGATGACGCATTTTGCGCTTGAGGCGCCAGACGAAGGAGCGGGGAATGGTGCGGTGAATGGCGAACTTTTTCACGTATTTGGGCACCGTCCACTGGGTGGTCATTCCATCCTGAAACAGGGCCGTGTCACCGGCACGCAGGGTGTGGACCTTGCGGCCCGGGTTTTGTTCTTCGATCACCACCTCGCCTTCCAGAATCTGCACAATCTCATCCAGACCAAACACCCACTTAAATTTGCCCGCCTGGCACTCCCAGACCGCGCAGGAAAGGGTGTTGTCCGCCGCGATCGCCAGGGTGGTGGCCCGGGCAATCGGGTTGCCTTCCAGAATCCAATCGGGATTGATGGGTGCCAGCTGGAGATCTTGCTGATGGATGGATCCCGTCTGAATCAGGGGGAAGGTGCTGGGCTTTCGGTTCGCGGGGCGAGCAGTGGCGCTGTCGTTGAACCCGAATGGTGAATGAAGAGCTTTTTCCATATTTTCCATCTTTAATCATAATAGCCAAATCGCCTATTGTCGAGAAAACTTGTGTAGCGGAAGCCTGACACGGTTGATAAGCCGGTCCTTTACTTAGGGTGAAGGTGGCTCTGTAAGCAGCCAGAGCACACGATGATTCGACTGCCCCTGCCTTCAGGTGTTTTTCCATTGTCCATCCCTCCCGCTGCAGCCCCTTCTTGCATCCCTCCAGCCCACCGCTAAAGGAACTGGGTGCGTATCATTTCTGGCAGTGCAGGAGGGCTCGCTCTCGAAGTCCCCAAAACCGTCACCCGGCCCACGCAGGATCGGGTAAGGCAGGCTGTGTTCTCGATGCTCGGGGAACTCGTTCCGGGGGCACATGTGCTGGATTTGTTTGCCGGCACAGGGGCCATCGGCCTGGAATGCCTGAGCCGGGGTGCGGCTTCAGCGATGTTTGTGGATGAGAACAAAGGGGCCTGCGAGGTGATCCGCAAGAACATCGCCAAGACCCGCCTCACAGGTGCCACGGTGCGCCACGGGGATGTGTTTACCATGCTGCCGCTGCTGCAACGCGACGGCAAACAGTTCGATCTCATCTTTGCCGATCCGCCGTACACGCATTGCGATGCGGATACGGATTTCGTCGCGCAACTGCTCGCTGAAGAATCTCTGCCTGCGCTGCTGCACGCGGAGAGCCACCTCATTCTGGAAAGTCACCACTTCAACCGCGAAACGAAAAGCTGGCCCGGCTGGGAGGTGCTGACGGATCGCAATTACGGCTCCACCCGCATCGTCTGGCTGCGCAAACTTCCGCATGGCATCGAAAGCGCTTAGCCTCACTCTCTACAATCTGGCGCTGCCTTTGGGGCTCGTGCTGATGCTGCCGGGAGCCATCCGCAAGATGCGCCGCCGCAATGGCCGCTGGCAGGATCTCGCCCAGCGCTTCGGCTTCTTTCCCCGTGAGACCCAGGCTGCCATCAACGCCCTGCCCCAGCGCGAACGCTTCTGGGTGCATGCCGTGAGCGTGGGTGAAGTGGGAGTGGCTAAAAAGCTCATCTCACGCCTGCTCAAAACTAATGCCAACCTCGGCATCGTGCTCAGCACGACGACGCCCACGGGATATGCCCTCGCTGAAGAACTGGCGGCGCAGAATGTGGGACGCATGGTGGCCATCTACAGTCCCATTGATCTGCCGGGTGTAGGCCGGCTCATGCTGGAGCGCATTCAGCCCACGCAGTTGGTGCTCGTGGAGGCGGAAGTGTGGCCGAATCTGACGACCTCCGCCTCACGCCTCGGCATTCCCATTTCGCTGGTCAATGCGCGGCTCTCGCCACGCAGTGAGCGCCGCTACCGCAAGTTCAGCTGGTTCATCGGGCCGATCTTTCGCATGCTCAAGCAGGTCCTTGTGCAGGAGGCCGACGACGTCGCGCGCTGGCAGGGTTTTGGAGTCGATGCGGAGCGCATCCACCTCACCGGCAGCATCAAATACGATCCTGAGGGCGCGGTCGTGCCTGCCATCAAAATCGAGGAACTGCATGCGGTGCGCGCTCTCGCCGGCATTGCCGAGGCGCAGCCCACGCTGCTGGCGGCCAGCACGCATGCGGGCGAGGAGATTGAACTCGCGCGCGTCTTCCTGCGTCTGCGAGAACAGGTGAGCAATCTCGCGCTGCTCATCGTGCCGCGTCATGTGGAGCGCCGTGCGGAAATCAGCGCTGAATTGCAAAGCATCGGCATCTCCCCTGCCCTGCGCAGCGTGCCCAACTCGCGTGTGGATGCCAGTGCGCCCGTCTTGCTGATCGATACCACAGGCGAACTCGCCGCCTGGCAGCATCTCTCCACGCTGGTGGTGGTCGGGAAAAGCTTCCTCGCTGAAGGTGGCCAAAACCCTGCCGAAGCGGCGCTGGCGCAGAAGCCGGTGCTCTTTGGACCGCACATGGAGAACTTCACGCCTCTCGTGAATCTGCTGCTCAAGCACGGCGGCGCGCAGCAGGTCGCGGATTTCAATGCCCTGGAATCTGCCTGCCGCACGCTGCTTCAAGATCAGGCCAAAGCAAAGCGCATGGCACAGGCTGGCCATGATGCGCTGACGATTCACGAAGGCGCGACGATGCGCAGCGTGGAGCGGTTGCTGCCAAAGTGATCGAGAGCTTCAGCCCCAGAGCGACTGCGGGTACTCGCCCGCGTCAATCAACGCACGGATGCTGGCCACCACCTCGGCTTTGTCTTCAGGATAGGTGACGCCGAACCACTTGCCCGTCGTTTCGAGGACACGCACATCGGCTTTACCAGCGGCGATAAGGGCATCGACCTGAGCAGGCACGTAGCACTCGGATTTGAGCTCGGTGCCGCGCTCGGCAAGGAAAGCGGCGAAGGCGGTGCGCAGGTGTGCGAAGATGTCGGGGGTGAAGCCGAAGAAGTTCATCGACACGACTTCGTCGCCGGTGAGCGGGACGTAAGCGCCCTCCACCTCGCGGTTTTCCGCGCCGGTGTCGCATTTGAAAATCTTGGTCATCTCCAACACCGTGCTAAGCATGCCGCTGGCATCGCAGGTGCAGACGCCGCGTGAGACGCTGCCGTGCTCGGAGAGCGTGTTCTTCAGGTAAAAGCCCACCATGGACCAGTGGCTTTTGCCATCCTGCGGACGTGGCTGGGTGAGGTCTGCGGCGATCTTTTGAAAGGCGTCCTGGCCGTAGAAGTCGTCGGCGTTGATCATGAGGAAGGGTTCATTGACCACCTTCTCGGCAGCGAGCAGCGCGTGCGCGGTGCCCCAGGGCTTGGTGCGGCCTTCCGGCACGGTGAATCCGGCGGGGAGATCGTGCAGATCCTGAAACGCGTAGTCCACCTCAATGCGGCCTGCATACTTGGAGCCAATCTGCGTGCGGAAGAGTTCCTCAAAGTCACGGCGGATGACGAAGACCACCTTGCCGAATCCGGCGCGGATCGCATCAAAGACCGAGTAATCCAGCACCACCTCGCCCGCAGGTCCCATCGCATCGAGTTGTTTGAGGCCGCCGTAACGGCTGCCCATGCCGGCAGCGAGGATGAGGAGAGTGGGTTTCACGTGGGAATGGATTGAGGGAGTGAAGGAAATAAAAGGGGTGTACCTTTTCGCCGGGTAAGGGTCTGGTCAAGCAGTTCGAAGTTCGAGGCTGCCACCTCCCCGGGGCAAGTGGCCAAAACCCGCAACGAACCCGACAATAGAGAGCTTGTGCTCCTTCGCCGTTTCGGCTTACATCCATGCACATGCTTCAAGACATCACGAAACTCATTCAGCTTCAGGAACGTGACCAGCGCATTCGTGCCCTGCAGAAAGACCTCAAGGACATCCCCACGATGCAAACCCGGGCCAAAATGCAGCTCGCGGGAGATCAGGCCGCCGTGGATGCCGCGAATCTGGCCATGAAGGAAGTCGAGGTGAAGATCAAAAACATCCAGCTCGATGTCCAGACGCGCCAGACCTCCATCAAGCGTCTGCATGACCAGCAGTTTGAGACGCGCAAGAACGACGAGTTCGCCGCCCTCGGACATGAGATCAAACGCTACGAGGCCGATGTGACCAAGCTGGAAGACGGCGAACTGGAGCAGATGGAAGCTCTAGAAACAGCCAAGGCGAAGCTGAAGGAAGCGCAGGCCAAGCTGGCTGCCACCCAGGTCCGCGTGAACGAGGAACTCAAAAATCTGGAAGAACGTGGCGTGGGCGTGAAAAATCGTCTCGAAGACCTCAACGCCGAACGCGCCAAACTAGCCGAGCCGATCGATCCCGATTCTCTCGATCTTTACACCCGCATCTTCATCAAGAAAGGTGACGCCGCCATCGTGCCGATGGAAAACGCCATGTGCGGTGGCTGCCACATGAAGGTGGTCGTCGGGGTCATCCAGTCGCTGAAGCAGTCGGAGAGTCTCACTCAGTGCGAAGCCTGCGGTCGAATTTTGTATCTGGTGGAGTAGACTGGAACGAGGAGGCTTTTCGATCTCGCCAGCGCTGTCCCTCAGCGCCGGATTCACTGCGAGGCTGTGCAACGGCGTTAGTCGAAGGCGGATGGCTCAGCCACTCGCATCGGAGCGCCATGATCGAGGACGATTCATCGATTTCGCCACCTCTTGACTCCTTGACCGCATGACCATTGAAAGGTCTTTTCCTTTCCATGACCTTCACCCTCGAGTCCTTCCACTTCCACGTGCTGCCCATGCACACGCGGTTCCCGTTCAAGTACGGCATCGCCAGCATGAACGCGCTGCCGCACCTTTTCGTGACGGCGAATCTGGTCGTGGATGGCAAAGCCGTGAGCGGACTCGCCAGCGAAGGACTGCCGCCGAAGTGGTTCACCAAGAATCCGGACACGCCTTTCGAGCTCGACCTCGCAGAGATGATCGCCGTCATTCAGAATGCCTCACGCATCGCCCGGCTCGCCGCTGAGAAACCCACGGGATTCTTCGCCTGGTGGCAGAACTTGTACGCGGAACAATCCAACTGGGCGAAGGTCAAAGAGGTCCCTTCCCTGCTCGCCAACTTGGGCGTGAGCTTGATCGAGCGCTCCGTGCTCGATGGCCTGTGCAAAGCCCTGGGCCAGCCCCTGCATGCCGTGCTGCGCTCTGACGTCCTCGGCATTGATCTTGGTGCCGTGCGCGAAGAACTGCGCGGCATGCGCGTGGCCGATGTCATCGCACCTGCACCTCTGACACATGTGAACGCACGACACACCGTCGGCCTCGGCGATCCTCTCAGCACCGCCGATGGCACCCTGGACGATGGACTGCCTTACACGCTGGAGGAAAACATCCGCGCCTACGGCCTGCGCTATTTCAAAATCAAAGTCTGCGGCAAGCCCGAGACCGACCTGCCGCGCCTGCGCGAGATCACCCGCATCATCACCGCGAACTGCACCGCCGGCTTCCATGCCACACTCGATGGCAACGAGCAGTTCTACGACCTCGCCAGCTTCCGTGAATTTTACGCCACGCTCAGCGCCGATGCCGCACTGGTGCCGCTGTTCCAAAATCTGCTCCTCATCGAGCAGCCGCTGCATCGTTCACAAGCCTTGAACGATGATGTGGCCGCGACCCTGCAATCATGGACCGAAGGCCCCGGCATGATCATTGACGAAAGCGACGGCTCCCTCGCCGATCTGCCACGCGCCCTCGATCTCGGCTATCGCGGCACCAGTCACAAGAACTGCAAAGGCATCGTCAAAGGTCTCGCCAACTCCGCCCTTCTCAAAAAGCGCACCCTGGTCATTCGCGGCGGCCCCATCCTCAGTGGCGAAGACCTCGCCAATGTCGGCCCCGTGGCCCTGCTGCAGGATCTCAGCGTCATGGCCCTGCTAGGCGTCACCCACGTCGAGCGCAACGGCCACCACTACTTCCGTGGCCTCAGCATGCACTCCCCCGCCACCCAGGACGCCGTACTCACCACCCATGCCGGATTGTACCACCGCCATGACCAGGGCTTCGCGACCCTGCACATCGAGAACGGCTCACTCAATCTTGAAACCGTCAACGCCGCCCCCTTCGGCTGCGGCATCACCCTCGACGTCTCCCAGTTCGAACCGCTGAACGCCTGGATCAAACGCGGCGGGATGGGTGAGCTATAAAGAAGGACGACAGCCGCCGACGCCTCGAAACTTGCTTCGCACTTTCACCCCGTTTCCACCAACGGTCCCGGGGCTCGTGATGTGAGTCGCTTACCAAGCGACGCGAAAACCGGCGAGAACACTTTGGATCTCGTAGCTGCTGTTGAGGTTGGCCTGATAGGCAAAATACAAAGCATATTGGCTCCAAGCCACGTTCACTGACGCAGTCAGCAAGGCGCTGTCACGCCCGATGCGCGGTCCGGCAATGGTGAAATCATTACCGGAGCCATTGGCAAAACGCGATACGATGGAACGATTGTTATTGAGCATCTCATGCTGCCACTGCGCGCTAAACAAAGGAGTGACAGTGACTCTGCCCAAAGGCAGGGAGTAGGCAGCCCGAAGGCCGAGGCGCGATCTCAATGAACTTGCGCTCTGCCCCTTGATGTGGAGGGGAAGAAGACTGCCAGTCTCGTCATAATCATTGATGCTGATAAAAGTGTAAAGCAGCGAGGCAATCGGAGTGACAGTGAGTGCCCCCATTCTGCGATTATAGCCAAAGGTGATGGCGGCGTCGAGTTCGCGACCGCTGGTGCTGCCTTCGGCAATACCGTTCAGAGCGGCGCGTCTTGTGTCATAGCTGTTGTAGCCGCCACCAAAGAGGCCCTGCGCGTAGAAACCGCCCGTGTGATAGATGCCGTACAAAGCTGCTCGGCCACTGTCCACGGCGACTCTGCCTCCATCAACAAGATCGGCGATTGAGCGGTTGAAACCAAAGCTCAGGCCGGAGGTGAAGTGCCGAGTCCATCGATAATCAACACCCGACAGGACCCCGCCGTTTTTAATGTCATATCCACTCGCATTCGAGTCTCCTTTCACCGCTGAAAAATCGCCTGTTGCCGTGACGAAGGAGCCGTAACGGTTGTCTCTGTCGTCCGCCAATTGTCCCACCAAAGCATTTTGAGCAGCGTAACGAATATCAGTGAAGCGCTGTTCAAGGCTGAGCACCTGGCTGTCCATAAGGGCAAACCCGATCGAGTAGATCGCCGTGAGTTCTTCTGGCGCGATCAGGTCAAGCTGGCGAGGAATGCTGCCAATCGGAAGCCCATTGAGGTAGGTGAGCGCCGCGGCTTGTGCCGGAGAATTCAAAGAACTGTCCATTGCCTCTGCAGTGGCCGTCTGGTTCGGCGTAAGCTCGAACAGGCCCAACGCATTGCCAAAAGTGTTCTGGGTGGCGTCAAGGAAGACGTCCGTCGCGGTGTAGCGCACACTGAGATACAAAAGACTGCCGGGCGCCTGCGCATATGGATTGATGACCGTGCCAAACGTGCCGCTCAAGGCGACAGAGTTTAGAATATTAAAACTGTCGCCCGCTGCGACGGTGTAACCGCTGTTTACGATTTGCAGAGTTCCGGCGATGGTGGCTAATCCGGATCCGCCACCCACTATGAGCTGATCATAACTGACATTCGAGGCGAGTTCTGTGAGGAGTATGCCGGTGCCAGACTGGGTGTAATCGCCAATGATGGTAAGCACGCCAGGTGAATTACCGGGGCTAACAGTTCCATTGTTGAATACCGAGCCAAAGATCATGCCGCCACCACCCAGCAGGGCTCCGTCGTCAACGGTGGTGTCACTGAAAATGAAACTGTTCACGATCAGGCTGCCGAATTTCACGCTCGTATTGCCCGCGTACGTATTGAAGCTGCTGAGCGTCAAGACGCCTGTGCCAAGCTTGGTCAGACCACCGGTGTTTGAACTATCCATTTCATTCGCAAACGAAATGTCCTGACCGTTGGTGTCCAGTTTGATGTCGCTTGTGCTGTTCACGATTTTTGCAGAATAATCAACCGTGTTGCTGGCGCTGAATTGCAAGGTGCCGCCTTCAAAAGTAAGATTACTCGTGCCCAAAGCTCCCGAACTTCCCAAAGCAAGAATGCCCGCCTGGAGTCTTGTGACTCCGGAGTAGGTATTGGAACCGCTGAGTGTCAATTTGCCAGCTCCGGTCTTGATGAATGAGCCGCCGACGCCGCCGAACAGCCCCCCGTTCTGGATCACTCCAGAGAAGGTTGTTGCGACACCGTTGCTGCCAACAGCCAGGCTTCGGGCTCCGAGGAAAACATTTCCAGTTCCTTCGAGGGAGCCCACTGAGACCGCCACAACGCTGTGTCCGCTGATATCCAGGAAACCGTTGTCAAAGACTTGAACGACCGCGGTGCCCCCCGTGGAGCTTTGAGTGAACAGGATCATGCCACCTCCACCACCACTCGTGCCACCATTGGCAATCAGGGTCGCACTTCCTGCGCTTGCGGTGTCAAAAAAATCGGTGAAGCCGCCAAAGGTACTGGCACCCGTTCCGCCGTTGTTGGTAAAGGTGCCGCTGCCTGCACTCGAAGTGTTGAAGAACTCGGTGTAACCGGTGAATCCGAAACTGACGGCCGACCCTTGGTTGGTGAAAGCGGTGTCAGTTCCCGCAGATGCGCCATTCGTAAACAAAAGAGCGCCGAAGGAACCACTGCCGTCCACCTTTGACACGAAGTTCTGCGTCACCCCAGAATTGTTGGTGATACCCAGGCCACTGAACGTCAACCCCAGCCCAGGCTCGATGGTTGTTGTGAAGGCACTCGCTCCTGCATCAAACACCAGGCTATTGATCTCGGTGTTTGCCGACAGGGACAGTTGAGTGACGGAAGAGAGACCGAAGGTCGCTATATCTATGCTGGCATTGGGGACTGTGGCAGGAGTCCAATTTCCCGCTGTGTTCCAGTCACCTGTACCAGGGTTTGCCAGCCATGCCGCACTGCCAGCCATGGACGGACTTTGGGAAACAATCAGCAGGAATATCGAGGTGACGAGCCACGCGAAGCTCTTCGAAAATCGTTGTGCGCATTTCTGCGATGGCTTTGTTCTGGAGGTGCTCGATGTCTTCATCTGGGGTGCATTGGGTTGGCTTGTTTGTCAGTGTTTCCTCGACCACCCCTCATTTGGATGCGACGATGCCTGGCTCTGGTGGCTACCCGTACGAAAACAGCACTTCAAACAAAGCGCTTCAGGTGACCCCGCTTGGCGTCCATCGTAAATAATTCATTGCCAGCGCCTTAACAAGACAAACATTGCACCAATGGGCAATTATTTTTAATGTAGGAGCTTATAAAGCTATTCACCGCATACTTTCGCCAAGAATTTAGATCGCTTACTCGATTCAAATCATTGAACGACTGAATCAGGAGAAATGGGATGCCTAGTCTGCGGCGGCGGCCTCGGAATCCGTTGGCAACTTGCTTAGCGCCGTAGCGAAGACAAACCGGTGAATCCCCGCCAGATCTGCCGCTGTGCTGGCATTTAAATAACCGAGCTCCGTGCAACGCGTCGCTACCGGTGCCCCCTGATCATGCCCCACTTCGAGAGCGATGAGCGCCCCCGAGTTGAGATGCGGCAGCGCATCATTCAGAAAGCGCTCCACGATTCGCAGACCGTCAGGTCCGCCATCAAGAGCGAGCACAGGATCACGCTTCACCTCGACGCTGAGAGTGGGGATCTCGGCACTGGGTATGTAAGGGAGATTGGCGACGATGACGTCGAAGCTGCCGGTGATCTTTTCGAAGAGGTCGCTGCGCAGAAGTTTGACGTTGGCGCTGAGCCGCGAGGCATTGAGCCGGGCGAGGTCGAGGGCGTCTTCGCTGATGTCGGCCAGGATGACTTCGCTGAGCGGCCAGGCTTTGGACAAGCTGAGACCGATGCAGCCGGAACCGGTGGCCATGTCGAGCACGCGTGCGGGTGCGGTGGCGCATTTTTTGAGCACGAGTTCCACGAGCGTTTCCGTTTCCGGACGCGGGATGAGGGCGCGGTGATCGCTCACAAATTCGTGGCCGCAGAATTCAACGGTGCCGAGCAGATGCTGCAGCGGCTCCCCTTCCCCACGACGGCGCAGCAGCTCGCGCAGCGTCACGAGATCCTCCTCCGGCACGGGCTCGCTGAAGCGCAGGTAGAGATCGAGCCGCCGACAACCCAGGACGTGGGCCAGCAGATGCTCCATGTTCAGCCGGGCTTCATCGATCTTGCGTTTCTCCAGATAGGCGGTGCCTGAGCTGACGATTTCGAGAATGAGCTTCATGAGAGGAGAAATGACGAATGCCTAAAACAGTATGCACTCATTCAAGACGCTCACGCTTGGATCAAGCCGGATTCCGTGATGATTTGATGGATGTGCTCATCGTGAAACTCGACGGTGATGTGATCCACGATTTGAACATCGAAGGCAACGGCGATGCGCTCGGCGCGGCATTGGGGATGAGCCAGCAGGCGGTCGTAATAGCCACCACCACGCCCAAGCCGTTTCCCACCATGGGTGAAGGCGAGACCTGGAACGAGGATGATGTCGAACTCAGCGATGTCGATGTGTGGACATTGCGGATTCGGCTCCCAGACATTCATCTGGCCACGGTGCAGATCCTCCATGGAACGCACCTGTCTCGGCTGAAGCGCCTGATGTTCGATTTGGAAGAAGCAGGTGCGGACTCCTTGTGCGTGCAAGGCAGGCAGCAGATACGTCACGAGATCAGGCTCATTTTTCAATCCGCCAAAGAGGGCTACAGTGACACCGGCAGGCCAGGTGGCGGCCAGGTGCTTGAGGTGGGCTGCGATGTGCACACTCGCCTCACTGCGCGTGGCCTCATCCATGGCACGCAGTCGTTCCCGCATGGCCTGGCGCAGCGTGGGTTTGTCGTGCATGAGCTTCTCGACTGGGATGAAGTGAAGTGGATGCGCAGATGCTGGCGGATGCGCTAGACCGACAGACAGGAGTGTCTGTCGTACCTCAGAGCAGTTCGGGTTTCTGCAGCAGTTCGGCCACACGCTTGAGCAAGCGGCCAGCGCCACCACCATCAAGTACTCGATGGTCAAAGCTCAGCGTCAGTTCGGCTTCGGTGACAGGGATGAACATGTTCACTTCCTCACTCCAGTGCGGCACTTTGCTGCCAGCACCGAGGCCGAGGACGAGATTCTGCTCGGGCAACGGGATAGGTGTGGCCCACACGATGCCGAAGGTGCCGAAATTGGTCACGGTGGCGATGCCGGGGCGCTTCACATCGTTTGGCAAACGGCGCGCACGGGCCTGTTCGACGAGCTTGTTGTACGTAGGCACCAGTTTGACGAGCGGGGTCTTTTCCACTTCACGCAGGGTGGGAACCATGACGCCGTCATCGACTTCCACGGCGAAGCCGATGTCGATGGCCAGCGGATGCACGATGCGATTGCCCACCAGACGTCCGGCAAAGGCGGTGTTTTCAGCAAGCGCCAAAGCGAGGGCACGAATGACGTAGAGCGCGGGGCCGGGCTTGGGATCGGTCTTTTTGCGATGCGCGAGCATGGCATCCAGCATGATCGGGCTGCCCACGGTGGCGAGCGGACGCGTCCAGCTGCGGCGCATGGAATCCGCCACGGCGATGCGCATGGGCGAGGCAGGCGTCATGCGGTGCTGCTCCAGCGCACGCAGGAAGGCCTCGAAATCTTCGACGGTCACACGGCCACCTGCACCCGTGCCAGGCACGCCAGCGAGATCGGAGGCGTTCAGGCCCAGTTCCAGCATGCGAGCACGCATGCGTGGGGAGATGTAGCTCGCACCCGTGGCACCGGCAGGCACCGGCAGGCCGCCAACGACGGGCTCGACGGTGGGCTGACGTGTGGAAATGACATCGTTGTCGCTGATCTTGAAGTGCAGATTTTCCACTTCCTCGGAGCCCGTGCGGGTCGCGCTCGGCGTGGAGGTCGCAGGCTTGGGCTCATCGACAAGGCCTATCGACTGGGCATTTTCCTGGGTGATCTCAAAAGCGGCCAGCGTGGAGCCGACGGCGTAGCTGGTCTGCGTGGTGGCCAGGATCTGGCCAATGGTGCCAGCGCACGGTGCGGTGACAGCCATGGTGGCCTTGTTCGTCTCGACTTCAAAAAGATCGCAGCCTGCCTCAACCACACGACCGGGCTCGACCAAAATACGAATGATGGTGGCTTCTGCGATGGACTCGCCAAGCTGAGGCATCAAGATGGGAATGGTGCGCATGACGGAATGCTAAAAACGGGAGGCTGATTTAATTGCGCAGCAAACGCCGAAGAGCGGCCGCGATGGTGGAAGTGGTGGGGCGATGCGACTTCCAGAGATTCGGATGATACGGGATCGGCGTGTCCTTGGAGTTCAGCCGCATCGGCGGTGCGTCCAGCAGATGGAAGCCATCCGTGGTGACGCGGGCGATGATTTCCGCCGTGACGCCGCCCCAGGGGAAGGCCTCGCCGAGGGCCAGCAGACGCCCGGTGCGGGCGACGGAGGCCAGGATCGTGTCCGTGTCCATGGGCTTCACGGAACGGAGATCGACGACTTCGATCTGATAACCATCGAGCTGCAGTTCCTCTGCGGCGCGCAGGGCTTCATGCACCATGGCGCTGTACGTCACGATGGTGGCGTGGCGGCCCGGGCGTGCGATACGCGCCTTGCCGATGGGCAGCTCACGGTCGCCGATCTGGTCAGCCTTGAGATGGTAGTAGAGGAACTTGTGCTCGCAGAAGATGACGGGGTCATTCAGCTTCACGCTGTCCAGCAGCATCCAGTAGGCATCCTCCACAGTGGCAGGCGTCACGATCACCAGACCGGGATAGTGCGCGTAGATGGCCTCCATGGACTGGCTGTGAAACGGGCCGCTGCCAGCCGTGCCGCCGGAAGGCAGGCGGATGGTGATGGGGCACGGCACGTTCGTCCGCCAGTAGAGCGTAGCGGCCTGATTGACGATCTGATTGAAGCCGATGGAGGAGAAATCAGCGAACTGCATCTCAATGATGGGCCGGGCACCCTCCACCGCCGCGCCTATGGCCATGCCGACCATCGCGTCCTCGCTGATGGGGGCATCGAAAACGCGGTTGGGAAATTCCTTGCTGAGGTTCTTCGTGGCTTTGAACGCGCCGCCGAAGGTGGCGATGTCCTGCCCGTAGAGGAACACGGATGGGTCGTCGCGCAGGGCCTCATACTGGGCCTCTCGAATGGCTTCGAGGTAAGTGATGCTCATGCTTCGTGCTGTCCCTCCACAAGCTCAGCGCAGGACAGGGCCTGCCAGTTTTCTTTGAAGGGATCAGGAGCTGGTTCTTTGGACACTTTGGAAACGGTTTGGTCGACGTTGCGTCGCACCTCTTCATTGAGCTCGCGCAGATCAGCGGAGGACATCCAGCCGCGATCACGGGCGAAATCTTCGGCCACCTGCAGGCAGTCTCGTGCGGAATGGCCCTGCCGCTTGGTATCGGGAATGTAGGAGGCGTCATCGTGCTCGCCATGCCCGGCCAGGCGCAGCAGCGTGCCCACGATCATCTGCGGACCACCGCCTGCGCGTGCTCTGGCTGTCGCAGCCCGGAAGGCTTTCAAACAGGAGGCGAGATCTGTGGCGTCCACCGTCACGCCTTCGATGCCGTAGCCCGCCGCACGATCCACCAGATTCTCACAGGCATACTGGCGGGTGTTGGGCGTGGAGTAGGCGTACTGATTGTTCGCGATGCTCACAATAATGGGCAGCTTTTCCACCGCCGCCATGTTCAGACCTTCGTGGAAGGCACCGGTAGACGTGCCGCCATCTCCAATGCTGGTGGCGCCGATGCTGTCGGCCAAAGTGCCTGCCAGACGCCGGGCAAAGAGCCCGCCCGCCACGACTGAAAGCAGGCTGCCTAGGTGGCTGATCATGGCCATGTGCCCTTCTTTAGGACGCCCACGGTGAATATTGCCATCCCGGCCGCGCATCGGGCCGGTGACGGCTCCAAGATAAGTGCGCACGGTGTCAATGATCGGCTCGCCAAAGGCAATGCGGCCTGCCTGGTCACGGATCAGGGGACCGTAAATGTCCCGGCCCTTCCGAAGTTGGACGCCCAGTGCGGCGCTGAAAGCCTCCTGGCCTTTGCCCAGATAGACCCCGCCGACGATACGACCGCCCGCCCGATAGAGCGAACCAAGCTTTTCTTCCAACACCCGGGACAGCAACATGTGCTGGTAGGTGAGGAGAAATTGTTCGCGAAAATCGGCTGTCAGGTCGGTTTCGACGCAGTTAATCGGTGAAGCTAGTGCCACGAGGTATATTTGGTATCAAGCACAGCAGTTTCGTCAATAGCGTCGCAGAAAGGAATCCGAAACTTTGGCAGAAATTTTAACACAGGTGGCATCCGTCCAGCTTTCGTTGTGACAGTTAGTTTTTAAGATTTTGAGTGACAACAGTAAGGCATTTGAATAAAATACCTTGAAATTTCAATAACACAGTGCAATTTTAATAAACTAATCCTAATTTTTTAGAATTCCATGGAATCACTCATTGCCACTGCTGCTGCTGATCCCGCATTCTCTGGCTTCCAGCTGCAAAGCTATGGAAGCTTGGTGCTGCCGGATCATCCCATCCGCTTTGGGTTTCAGGTAGATATCGTCCCTGACAACTGCCCTACGAGCATTCTGTTCGGCCTCGTCAGCCGTGATCCCGTCAATGGTGGCCACGCAAAAACCAAAGGCTTTGCCGTGCGGGTGGATCTGGAAATGCGGGAAGTTTGGGACGCCCTGAACAACAGTGGTCTCGTCGGCTGGGTGGAGCACCCCAAAGGACTCGCCGGTTTCACCGATGAAGAACCCCTGCTCCTAGGATGGGAGATCGAATATCACGGTAATGCCTTGATCCCCAAGCTCGTGGTGGCGGATCAGCAGTGGCTCTACCCCGCCATACAGTGCCCGCATCCCATCGTCATGGAGACCTTGATCGGCTGGGAAGGCGAATGGGACCGTGATCCGAGGAGCACCTTCCTGCACCCGGCCCTCTGGCGCGAGCAGCTCCCCATGCACTCCGCCCAGCAGCCCGAGGCCATGGCGGCTTAGGCCGTTCATTCTCAATGGGATCTTTCGGAGAACCTGGCAATCTCAAGCTCCGGCTTGAATCCCGGCGTTTTTCCCGTTACCAGACGGGCTCATGAAAAACACGGAAAGTCGCATCCTCATCACCGGCGGAGCCGGATTCATCGGCAGCGCCCTCGTCTGGGAGCTGAACCGCCGGGGCTGCGAAAACATCGTCGTCTGCGACCGCCTCAGCACCGACGAGAAATGGAAAAACCTCGTCCCGCTCAAATTTGCCGACTACATCGACGGCAACGACCTCCTGCAGGCCGTGCTGCACAGCCCAGGCAAGCTTGGCCATTTTGACCACGTGCTCCACCTCGGGGCCTGCTCCGCCACCACGGAACGAGACGCCGACTACCTGATGCGGAACAACTACGAGTTCACCAAGCAGCTCTGCCAGTGGTCCCTCGCCAATCAGACCCGCTTTGTCTATGCCTCCTCCGCCGCCACCTACGGGGACGGCGCCCACGGCATGGACGATCAGATGCCCGACATTCACGCCCTGCGCCCGCTGAACATGTACGGCTACTCGAAGCACCTCTTTGACCTCCACGCCCGGCGCGAAGGCTGGCTGCCGAACATCGTCGGCCTCAAGTACTTCAACGTCTATGGTCCCAACGAAGACCACAAAGCCGACATGCGCAGCCTCGTGCACAAAGCCTGCGGCCAGATTCTGGCCACCGGTAAGGTCCAGCTCTTCAAATCCCACCGCCCCGACTACAAAGATGGCGAGCAGATGCGCGACTTCCTCTACGTGAAGGACGCCATCCGCATGACCCTCCACCTCGCTGAAACTCCGAGCGCCGGCGGCCTCTTCAACCTCGGCTCCGGCGAAGCCCACACCTGGGTCGAGCTCGCCACCGCCATCTTCACCGCCCTCGGCAAAGAACCCAACATCGAGTTCATCGACATGCCCGAGCACCTGCAGTCCAAGTACCAGTACTACACCTGCGCCGACATCACCAAACTGCGTGGGTCTGGGTTTAAGACCGAGATCACGCCGCTGGCCGAGGCCGTGCGGGATTACGTGCAGGGGTACCTCGTGCCTGATAAGAGGCTGGGGGATGAGGTGGTGGGAGGGTGAAGTGCTTCTTCGACCCGCGGCCAGCATAATGTACTGGCGGCGACTCCTTGGCTTGATTGCGTGTTACAGGATGCGGAAAACGTCGATGAAACGACAAATGCCATGCGAGCCGTTTCCTGCATCCGTTTTGTTCGGCCATGGATGGGCCTCCGTGTAGCAGTCAACTGGGGTGTACTACCCAGTGGGGACCCCTTGCTATCCGGGCCATTCACCCGTCAGTGAGATCCTATGTCAGACAAAATCAAAAAGCGCTTCGGAATCTGGATGGACACTCACCACGCGACCATCATCGGCTTCGATCCCACCGCCGCCGTGTTCGCCGTCCTAGGTCATGCCAAGAATCCAGGGCCGGGGGCCAACTCGAACGAGAATGCCGCAAACAACTTGGAAATCACCCTGGTTCAGAAGTTCTTCAAAGAGATCGCCCACCATCTGGTGAATGCGGATGAAGTTCACCTCACCGGCAGCGGCACGATTCAGGAGCAATTCCTGCGCTACCTTGGCGAAACGCCCCAGTTCAAAAAGACGGCTGTTACCCAAAGCACCTCCAACCCGATGAGCGATGACAAGCTGGTGGAATTCGTCACCAGCCATTTCAAGAGCTAGGCAAACTCTGATTTACACCGCAGAGGCTGAAACGCCGCAGAGATGGTTTCTGAAAAAACTCTGCGGTGTTCTTCTTGATTCGCTTCGCTCCTGCGGAGGGTCAGCGATGCCGGCCTCACTTCGCGAAGGGGCTTCGGGTGTAGTAAATGTCCCATTCGTCTTCGGCGGTCTGCGTGAAGCCATGACGCCGATAGAATCGATTGGATGGGCTGTCGCGCAACGCGCCCAGATGAACAGGCATATCACGAGCATCAGACCGAGAAAGGAGATGACGAAGGACGTGCGAGCCAACCCCACGGGACTGACAGCCCGGGCACACGTAAAGGTGGTCCAAGTGAAAGCCGTCGCCTGCAGGACGGAATGTGTAGAAGCCGATACGCTGACCGGCGAGTACGATGAACTCGGTGTGCTCGGGATAGAACGACTTGCGCAGCCTCTCGCGCGCACGCTCGGGGTCGAAGCGGCCCACATGCTCCAGACTGTCTCGCATCGCAGCGATACGCAGGGCCACAAGCTCGTCGAAATCAGCCATGCTCACAGCAGAAAACGTGACGGCGGTGATCATGTCTTTGCCTTCGCCTCGTTGACTGTAGCGGACTCTGGCAGCGAACAAACCTCCATGCCTTGAATCAAGCCCAGCTCAAGGGTTAAACAATGCCCTTTGTGTGATTCCATGTATAGGCAATGTTGAATGCGAGGCCGAAGCGCCGCGACGTGGATTGGTTGCGCAACTCCAATGCAGCGGTAAAAGCGTCGCGAACCCATCCTAACCCGGAGCCCCCGATTTCGGACGATGGCTGCCTGCCCAACCCGATGCGTGGTCTCATCGAGCACTCGATATACGACGGACTTGTTAGGACGCCCAGCGATGCAATCCCATGAAACTGTGGCTGATGCAGGACAAGTGAGAAAGTCTTGGTTGCACAGCTTCAAAAGAGCTGCGGCCTGCCATGCAGGATCCAATACACCACGGTTCATCGCGGTATCGATTTCCTCGTTGCCAGCCGCAATCTCGGCCGTGACGTTTGTGGAGTATCGAGCCACGTGAAGATAATCAGGACTGCTTTGATTGGCGGTGCTGACGACATGAGATTGGCTCGTGAGCAGCAATCCTGCTCTTGAGGCTGTCCTTTATATCTTCAAGCTTTCGCGGTTGCGGCTTACTCATTTGCAGGAAGGATTTTCAGCGTGGAGAGAATGGATTCAGCAATGGGGGGGGCGGATGTCGTGGTCAATCAGATGGCTGCGCATTCGCAGGTGCCGCTGGTGCTCTTCACCTATCGCGCGTCAGCTCAGGGAGCCGGCTTGTTGAGCCGGACCTCAGCGAGGTCTGCGCGATCCTCCCCGGCACTAAACTCAGCTCGAATCCAGAGATAAGATAGCGCCCCAAGCACGGAGTCAAAGTCGGCTTTGGTGGCAGGCACTCCATCGCCCTTGCCAGGATTCACCCAGCCGGCCCCTTCCTTCAAAGGAACTTCGATGCGTTCCCATACACCGCCCGGAATTTTCCCGGGGAAATAGAACAGGATGGTTTGCTTTGAGGCGAGAACGACGAACGGCCGGTTAGCTGCTCTCCTGGTAGTGACCTGCCTGAATTGCACGACGAGTGAGCCCCCATAAGCTTCAGTGCGATCGCCGCCGTATTTGTTTGGAGAAGAAAAATAAAGCGTTTGTCCATCACCCCTCAGTGCTTTCAGCGTGATAAATCCGCCGGTCGGTGAGCTGGCATCCCGGTCGGGTTTCACCGGTTGCTCGCGCGCCTTGGTTTTGGGCGGAGTTATTTGTCCGCGAAGCTTGGCTATCTCGGCCACAAGCGCCCCGTCAGTTTCCCCTTTCCATCCGTCCGTACCGCCTTTGAAGATGCTTCCAACCAGCGTCTGGTTAATCGCTGGCGATTGTGCGCAGAGTTGAGATGCACAGATATTGGCGATCGCGATGACAGCGAAAAATGTACGGATATTTCTCATTTGAAAAATTAGGTCAAATGCGAAAATGAATCAAACAGAATAGCTATTAACAAATATATCGATTCGCGAAGTCGCCGAATCTTCCGCTGTCACCAGCCCCCCTCATGAACTAGGCCGCCCAATGGCACAGCACGCATTCCGCCATTCGACAGCGGCGGAAATGCATGCTAAACACCACGCCCCATGTCAGCCCCCACCAACCGTCTCGACGCCCGTTTTGCCCAGCTTCGCACTCAGAAGAAGAAGGCATTCGTAGCCTATGTCTGCGCCGGAGATCCTACACTGGACGCTACCATTGACATCGTTCTGGCCTTGGAGCGTGCGGGCGCGGATGTCGTCGAGCTGGGCGTCCCCTTCTCCGACCCGCTGGCGGACGGCGTGGTCAATCAGCTGGCAGCAGACCGTGCGCTGAAGGCAGGAGCCTCCACACCGAAGGTGCTGGAGATGATCAAGAAGCTGCGCACGCAGTCCCAGGTGCCGCTGGTGCTATTCACTTACCTCAATCCCGTCTACACCTACGGTTACGAGCGCTTCCACATTGATGCCGCTGCGGCCGGGGCCGATGGCGTGCTGGTGCTGGACCTTCCGCCGGATGAAGTCGCGCAGAATGCGGAGCTCAAGCCAACGCCTGAACTGCGCCACATCCAGCTCATCGCCCCGACATCCTCGACCGAACGCATCACCAGCATCGCCAAGAGCGCGGAAGGCTTTGTCTACTACGTGAGCCGCCTCGGCGTCACGGGCGCGCAGGTGGAAGTCGCCTCGGGCATCGCCGAGCAGGTGGCCATCATCCAGGCGGCCACGAACGTGCCGGTCTGCGTGGGCTTCGGCGTGTCCAATCCCGCCCAAGCCGCCGAGATCGCCAGCAAAGCCGATGGCGTCGTGGTCGGCAGCGCCATCGTAAAGTTGATTGAACAAAACGGTGCCAGCCCCGATTGCGCCGCGAAGGTGGAAGCCTTCGTGAAGCCCCTCGTGGACGCCGTCAAAGCCCTCTGATTTTCCTCCTATGACTCTCTCATTCACCAAAATGAACGGCGCCGGCAATGACTTCGTCATGCTGGACAATCGCGACCTTTCCATCGCGCTGACCAAAGAGCAGATCGAAAAGCTCTGCGACCGCCATCGCGGCATCGGGGCTGATGGCCTCCTCTGCGTGGAGCCCGCCACGGCGGACGGCGACTTCAAGATGCGCTACTACAACGCCGACGGCGGCGAGGCCGAAATGTGCGGCAATGGCGCGCGCTGCTTTGGCCGCTTCGTGAATCATTTGCACGGCGACACGCTCACCAAGATCCGCTTTGAGACCCTCGCTGGAATCATCTCCGCCGAATTCGAAGGCGGTCACGTGCGCATCAACATGAGCGCCCCGCACAATCTCAAACTCTCCCAGCACCTCGAAGTCTCCGGGGCCGGGCTGACCGTGCACAGCGTGAACACCGGCGTGCCGCACGCCGTGGTGATGGTGGATGATCTGGAAGCCGTGCCCGTGCGCGAGTGGGGAGCCTCCCTGCGTTACCATGAAGCCTTCAAGCCCAAGGGCACCAATGCGAACTTCGCCAAGGTCATCGCCCCCGGCAGCATCGCCATCCGCACCTATGAGCGCGGCGTGGAGGACGAAACCCTGGCCTGTGGCACCGGCATGGTCGCCTGCGCCCTGATTTATCACGAACTCACCGGCGAGCCCAGCCCCATCAGCGTCCTCGTCAAAGGCGGCGACACCCTCAAAGTCGGCTTCGAAGAGCCGGACAAGAGCGAGTACGCCAATGTGACCCTGTTTGGCCCGGCTGACTTTGTGTTTACGGGAAGCGTCTCGATTTAGCGAGAGCTATCTGATACTGAAAATTGAGAACTGAAAATTGAGAACTGAAAACTGGGAACTGAAAATTGCATGAGTGCGCAGAAGTTGTCGTTGGCCCTGGCGGACGAGATGGAAGAGCGGTTCCTGGAGTTTGCCGCGCGTATTTGCGCCTTGGTAGAGGCGCTGCCGGACACCAAGACCGGCAGGCACATCTCAGGGCAACTCATCCGCTGTGGCACATCTCCAGCCCCCAATTATGCCGAGGCCTGCGCAGCCGAAAGTCGCAATGACTTCACCCACAAACTTGGCATTGTGCTAAAAGAACTGCGTGAAACTCGCATCTGGTTGAAGCTGTCCGTTAAGACGGCCACCATGAAAACCTCCCGCCTCAACCCTCTGATCGATGAGTGCACCGAACTGATGAATATCATCGGCAAATCCATTGTAACAGCCAAAGCCAACACACCCGCGAAAAAGATCCGCTAATCCCTGCGGGTGCCACAATTTCCAATTTTCAGTTTTCAATTCTCAGTTTTCAGTCCGAAACACTGTATTCTTCCCATCCCCTTATGTTCGCAGGAACCCACACAGCCATCGTCACCCCTTTTCGCAACGGCCAAGTCGATGAAGCCGCCCTCAAATCGATCATCGACTTCCAGTTCGATAACGGTGTGACTGGCGTTGTGCCTTGTGGCACCACCGGGGAGTCCCCCACGCTGGATCACGAAGAGCACACCCGCGTGGTGAAGCTGACCGTCGAATTTTCCAAGGGCCGTGGCGTCGTCATGGCTGGCACCGGATCGAACTCCACCCGTGAAGCCATCGAGCTCACGCAGGAAGCCGAGGCAGCAGGAGCCACCGCATCACTGCAAGTCGCGCCCTATTATAACAAGCCTACACCTGAAGGCCTGTACCAGCATTTCAAAGCCATCGCCGACAACACCAAGCTCCCTCTCATGCTTTACAGCATCCCCGGACGCTGCGGCATTGAGATCGGTCTGGATGTCCTCGTCCGCCTCGCGGAAAACTGCCCGAATATCCGTTCCATCAAGGAAGCGGGGGGCAATCCTGAGCGCGTCAGCCAGATGAAGCAGATCCTTCCGGCGGACTTTGAAATCATGTCCGGCGACGACGGCCTCACCCTGCCCTTCATGTCCGTGGGCGGCGTCGGCATTGTGAGCGTGGCAGGGAACATCATTCCAAAGCAGATCAGCGAGATGGTCCAGCTGGCGCTGAAGGGCGACTACGTCTCCGCGCTGAAGATCCACACGAAGTACTACCCGCTCTTTGCCGCCTTCCTGAAGCTCTCCACCAACCCCATCCCGATCAAAACCGCGATGGCGCTGGCCGGCTACTGCACCGACGAGCTGCGCCTGCCGATGACCGGCATGGAGCCCGAGAAGGTCGCGGAGCTGAGCGCTACGATGAAGAAGCTGGGCATCATCTAATTACCAGCGCCATGAACGCAGCATACCCTCCGGCATTCTTCATGCGGGGGTTGAGTCTTGTGTTGTGCTCACTGATTGCCACTTCGTGCGCCACTCGTTCGAAGCCTGATGCTGATTGGAACGGCCTCAAGATATGGCATCAAGTCGCCAGCAATCCGCCGACCTATGTCCCGACTGGCTATGGCGTCAACCAACCGCGAACTGACCGTGATGGAACTTGGTTTACAGATAAAAGAGATGGCAAACGCGTCTTTGTTCCCAATCAACCTATGCGCGGCTGGGAGCACGGTGTTCTCATTGGCGAGGCGAAAAAAGTGACTGGTTATGACGACAAGCCCCGCTTGTCTCCAGGGCAGAAAATTTGCTGGGGCATCCTCGCATTCTTTGCTGCCATGGGTGACACGAAGCTTCCACTTCCAGACTGACGCCGAAACGGGGCATGTTTGGGTAGCCGCTGGACAGCCAGCCGCCGATGCGGCATCAATAGGGCATGAAGTTTCTGCGCCACCTATGCCTTCCTTTGCTGCTGGGGCTCTCCAGTTGCACCTACTTTGCCAACAAGTTCGCGTCCTCGAAGAAATCGTCTGAGGACAAGCGTGTCGGCGAGGCCAAGGTCATTGGCGTGATCGAACTGGTGAACCCGGAGCAGAACTATGTGCTCATCAACTGTGAGCATCGGGTGGACATTCCAGCAGGGACCGAGATCATCTCTCAGGGCACCAACGGCACGGATGCCAAGCTCAGGGTGACGCCGGAACGCAAAGGCAACTACATCACGGCGGACATCACGCAGGGCACGCCGCAGCTGCGCGATCTGGTGCTCTATCAGATCAAGCGCGATGCACCGCCCCCACCCACCACGACCACCGCAACGGGTGCCATCGTTCCTCTGACTCCGGTGATGAAGGCTGATGAGATCCCACCACTAGATGCACCCTTTCAGCCGATGGCACCGGTCCAGCCCACATTCGTTCCTTCTCAGGCTCCGCCGCCGCTGCAGCAGGCACCTGCAGCCCCTGCCCCGGTCAAAAAAGAAGAGCCTGCGGTGGATCTGAGCAAACTGCCACCTGTGATCCGATGATCTCCGAAAGCGAGGCACTCGCCCGTGTGCTGGCGGCAGTGACGCCGTTGCAAGCCGAACCCACAGCTTTGCTGGATGCGCTGGATCGTTATGCCGCACAGGATGCGATGGCTACGGTACCGATTCCGGCCTTCGATCAATCAGCGATGGATGGCTACGCCATTATCGCCGCCGAAAGCACGAGCACTCAGCCGCTGCGGGTCATGGGCGAACAAGCCGCCGGACTGGATACCGCGTTAAGTCTCCAAACCGGCTGCGCCATTCGCATTTTCACCGGAGCACCCATTCCCGCCGGAGCCGATGCCGTGATCATGCAGGAAGACGTACGGCGTGAGGGGGATGCCATCATCTGCACCGATCCGGTCACTGCCGGAGAAAACATCCGGCGCGCGGGAGAGGACCTATGCCAGGGGCAGTTCGTGCTGCGGAAGGGAGAGCAGATTACGCCCGGACGCATGGCCTTGCTGGCCTCCCAGGGTCTCGATCAAATCTCTGTGCATGCTCTGCCGCGTGTCGCGGTGCTGAGCACCGGGGATGAACTGGTGACACCCGGCTCCGGCCCGCTGCAGGCCGGGCAGATTTACAATACGAACGGCCTCATGCTGCGCGGCATGCTGGCACAGTTGGGCATTCGCACCAGCACCCAGGCCCACTGCCGCGATGATCTGCACAGCACCACCGAGACACTGCGTGAGCTGATGCAGGCCCATGATGTTGTATTGATCAGCGGCGGTGTTTCCGTCGGCGACCATGATCAGATCAAGCCCGCTCTCAAAGCGCTCGGCATCGAGCCCGACCTCTGGCGAGTGAAGGTGAAGCCGGGCAAGCCGTTTCTCTTTGCCCGTTCTGATGAATCCTTCGTCTTCGGCCTACCAGGAAATCCGGTGTCTTCCTTCGTGACCTACCTGCTGTTTGTGCGTCCGGCCCTGCTAAAAATGATGGGCGCAGCGGATGCCCAGCTCAAGCCACGACTGATCCCCGCCACCACTGGAACCGCGCTCTCGAATCCTGGCGACCGCCCACACTATCTGCGCGGCACACTCACCCAGGGTCAGTTCATGCCCTTCGGCCTGCAGCAGAGCCATGCCCTGCTTTCCCTGAGCCGTTCGAATGCATTGCTGCGGCTAGAGGCCGGACAAAATCTGCAGGCCGGAGATGCCGCCGATGTGTGGTTGCTGGATTGATTGGTTGCGCACCCTGCGCGGCCATCCATTCTGCCAGCCTTCACATGGAACACGTTCTCGTCATCACCCGTCAGCTCTTCGATCAACTCGGCAGTTTTCAAGGCTTCCAAGCCGATGCCACGCGCTACTTGCACGCGATGCTGACACCAGGAGCCAATCATTTCATGGAGCGCCCTGCGGCTGAAAAAGACCCCTCCCATAAGCAGCTCATCCCATATGCCATCTTTCATCACGCAGGCCGCTATCTGAGCTACACCCGCGGCGGCAGCTCGGGAGAAAAGCGCCTCGTGGCCAAGCGCTCCATCGGCATCGGCGGACATATCAATCCGGTGGATGCAGCGCAGGATGGTCTTGGCGAAACGATGTACTACAACGGCGTCGAACGTGAGATGGCCGAGGAGCTGGTGATCGGCGGCACGCACACGCAGAAAGTCATCGGCCTGATCAATGACGACGCGACGGAAGTCGGCAGCGTACACCTCGGAGTGGTGCATTTCTTTGACCTCAGCAGCGACGATGTGCAGTCCAATGAAGAGGCCATCCAGGACCTGCGCTTTCATACTCTGGCAGAGCTGCATGACATGCGCGACCAGCTTGAAACGTGGTCGCAAATTTGTGTGGACCACCTCTGGAGCGTTCAAAAATAATTGATATTTATGCGTCCATAAGAAATGCTTGTCTCTTGAGTCAACGAGTGTTTCTCTTACTTTAATGGAAGAATCATCACTCAGCGCCGCAGCGACCCCCATCGCTTCGCTGAACCAGCCCGCTCCAAACAGCAGCTCTGCGGAGGATCGCATCCTGGTGGACAAAGCTCAGGCGGGTGACACGCGTGCCTTTGATGACCTCGTGCGGAAATACACGCCCAAGCTCTATGGTTTGGTTTATAACATGACCTCGAACCGCGAGGACACCGCCGACTTGCTGCAGGATGTGTTTGCCAAAGCCTACCGCTCCATCAAGCGCTTCATGGGTAAGTCTTCATTTTACACGTGGATCTATTCCATCGCGGTGAACATGACTTTGAACTTTCTTAAGAAGCGCGGAAGGCATCATAAAGTCAGTCTTGACGATGTAGATACGGGCATCGAGAACGATCCCGAATTCATTCGCGTCACCACGGCAAATTCGGGCACGCTGCGCGAGGTAAACATCCATGAACTGCAAAAAAGGTTGAACGCAGCCATGATGAAGCTGTCCGAAGACCATCGTACGGTGGTGACTTTGTACGATGTCCAAGGTCTCCAGCATGCCGAAATCAGCAAGATACTTGGAGTCTCGGAAGGGACCGTCAGATCACGATTGTTTTACGCACATCGCCTGCTCCAGACATATCTTGAAGACTTCGTGAAATAAATACGCTACCAGCACCATTGAAGAAACAACAATCCACAGCACGCCATGAGTGAGTTCGAAGACATCCAGCGGTTGATTCGATTGAAGCGGTTCGAACAACCTGAGGAAGGGTTCACCGAAAAGTTTCTCCAGCAGTTTCATCAGAGACAGCGGGCTGAAATGCTGCAGCAGTCGTCCTTGGAATTGTTCTGGGAACGTGTCTCCACCTGGTGGAACAATCTTCTGGTGCCCAAATGGGGCATGGTGGCCGCAGCCGTCTCCGTTTGCGCCATGAGTCTCTGGCTGCTTTCGCATCCTTCTGAAAAGCCCGGTTTGGAAGTCACCGCAGCCCCTGTCGTTCCAGAGAAGCCCTTCATTCCCAAACTGGACCTGAGCGACCTTCCTCTGGCACGCATGGCTGAGCATGACGACGCCACCATGGCCGACATGCTGCTCCGCAGACATCTTGAGGTGCGCCCCGCTCTCGAAGGCAATGTATTGCCTGCGAATGGCTGGGAGCAGCCCTCACTGCGCAACGCCAAGCCTGCCATCCAGTCGGGTCTTGAGGGTATGTTGGGCAAATAAGCCCGCTCCCGCACATGCAGGACCCAGGCGGCCAATGGCCCCCTGACAGGTGAAAACTTCCCTTTGCCAGCAGGGCTACCCCGGCGTAAAACTCGCGCTGCTCATGGGAAACCGCCCTGACATTCGCCTAACCACCCGAATTAGTTTCGGACTCATCCGCGCCTGACGCCGCCGGAGGAGTCCGTTGTCATGCATGCCTGCGCTTAAAGCGCCTCCGGCATTCGGCGTCCCGGACCTCATGGCGACCGCCATCCCGGCCTGTTTTCTCATTGCACCCCATTCCCCCTCTTCATTTCCCCTCCCCACATGTCTCCTGTTACCATCTATGACACCACCTTGCGTGACGGCACGCAGGGCACCGGCATCTCCTTCAGCACCCTCGATAAAATCCGCGTCGCGGAAAAGCTCGACGATTTTGGCGTGCACTACATCGAAGGCGGCTGGCCCGGCTCCAACCCCAAAGACGCCGCCTTTTTCGAAGAGGCTTCCAAGCGCCACTGGAAGACCGCGAAGATCACTGCCTTCGGCATGACCCGCCGTGGCAAAATGAAGGTCGAGGACGATCCACAGGTCAAAATGCTGCTCGATGCCAAAACACCTGCCGTGACAATCGTCGGCAAGACTTGGGCGCTGCACGTCACCGAAGTCTTCCAGGTCAGCCTGGAGGAAAACCTTGCCATGATCTCCGACACGGTGGCCTACTTGAAAAAGCATGGCCGCGAAGTGCTCTACGATGCGGAGCATTTCTTCGACAGCTTCAAAGAAGATCCGGAATACTCGCTTAAAACCATCAAGGCCGCCCAGGATGCCGGCGCAGATCTCATCGTGCTCTGTGAAACCAATGGCGGCGCACTGCCAGAGTTCGTCGAAGACACGACGCGAAAAGTCATCGCCCATCTGGGGCGCCCCGTGGGCATCCACACGCACAACGACGGTGGTGTCGGCGTGGCCAACGCCCTTGCAGCCGTGCGTGCAGGTGCATGCCAGGTGCAGGGCACGATCAATGGCTACGGTGAGCGCGTGGGGAACTGCAACCTCACCACCATCATGCCCAATCTACAGATCAAGATGGGCATCCCGCTCGGTCTCGACCTCACCCGCCTTCGCGAGCTCGCCAACTTCGTGGATGAACTCGCCAACGTGCCGCATGACATTCGCGCTCCCTATGTGGGAGTGGCCGCATTCACGCACAAAGGTGGCCTGCATGTGCATGCCGTGCAAAAGCTGGCCCGCACCTACGAACACGTGGACCCCACGCTCGTCGGCAACCAGCGCGTCATCACCATCTCAGATATGTCCGGCCAGTCCAACGTGCTGGTGAAGGCCGAAGGCATGGGCTTCAAATTCGCCAAGGGCGATGCCCGCGTGCAGACCATTCTCACCGAGGTGAAGCGCCTCGAAAGCGAAGGCTACGAATTCGAAGCTGCCGAAGCCTCCTTCGAGATGCTCATCCGCAAGCAGCTCGGCCAGCATCAGCCAGTGTTTAACCTTATCGAGTATCACTCCACACACCGTCATCATGGCGGCGAGCATGGTTTTGAAACCTGTGAAGCCACCATCAAACTCGAAGTCGGTGAGAGCCGTGTTTACACCGTGGATGAAGGCGACGGCCCGGTGAATGCTCTGGACAACGCACTGCGCAAAGCCCTCCTGCCCTTCTTCCCGGCGCTCAAGGACATGCGCCTGGCAGACTACAAGGTTCGCATCATCGACGGCGGCACCGGCACTGCGGCCAAGACCCGTGTGCTCATCACCAGCACCGATGGCAACGCCACCTGGGGCACCGTCGGAGTGAGCTGCAACATCATCGACGCAAGCTGGAAAGCGCTCGTCGATGGCATCGAATACTTCCTGCTCAAGCGCGCCTAAACCGCCTTCATGCCCGCTGCCTCCAGAACCGCCAGCAGATCTGGCGGCAGCGGTGCTTTGACGGTGAGCTGCTGACCCGATGCGGGATGCTTCAGGCTCAGCTCACACGCATGCAGGAAGAGCCGCTTGGCCAGAATGGTTTTGCGCAGTTTGCGGTTCAGATCAAACGAGCCGTATACATCATCCCCAACCAGCGGAAGCTGCCTTGAAGCCGCCTGCACGCGAATCTGATGCGTCTTGCCGGTGATCAGCTCAACTTCGAGCAGGACCACGCGATTGAATGCATTCGCCTCAAGCACCCGGTATTTTGCCTCCGCATTCGGACGCGCTCCATGCCTCACCGTCGTGCGCACCTGGTGTTTGGCGTGGGCTGTGATGAGATGATCCAGCCACACGCCCTCAGGCTTGGCAGCACTGCCGCTGCATAGGGCGAGGTATTTTTTTCGCACCAGCTCCGCTTCAAAAGCCGCACGGCATGCGGCGGCCGTTTTTTCGTCCTTAGCCCCCAGCAAAACACCCGAGGTGTCCTGATCGAGACGATGCAGCAGCCACACCATTCCAGCCGCCGTTTTGAAACAGCGCCGGTCATGATCATAGCTGCCCTCAAACGCCGCCATCTGCGGTTTGCCCGACTTCGGGTTCGGGTGCGAAAGCACGCCATGTGGTTTGTTCACCACAATGAGGAAACGATCCTCATGAAGTATGTCGCAGCGGGTCATGGCAGAGGCGGGAGTCATTGGGGCTGATACTTCTGCACCAAATACTCTTCCAGCGCATCGTACCAGTTGCGAATCTCACCGCCCAGCAGGCTTTGCAATTTCGCATTGCTCATCACGGTCATCAGCGGTCGTGGTGCCTTGAGCTGCGTCAGGCTGGCAAGCTCGATGGGCTTCACGGTTGTGGTTTTGACCGGCACCTCCAGCCGGGCGGCAATCGTGAGCGCGGCCTCAGCCCAGGAATGCCATGAAGCGACGCCGCTGTTGCACAGATGCAGCACGCCGCTGGTTGTCGGATGCCGGACTATCAATTGTTCGATCCAGCCGCAGATGTCTGTGTTGCTCGTCGGCACTGAAATTTTATCTGCCACGGCACTCAGGTCGTCAGCCTGCAGCGCACGCTGGATGATGCTGTCAGGATGGCTTGGCTTGACGGGACCAAACAACCACGAAACGCGTGCCACGAGGGCGCCGGGAGATGCCTTCAGCACCGTCTGCTCTCCGGCAAGCTTGGTGCGACCGTAAATGTTTACCGGGACCGTCTCGTCTGCTTCGATCCACAGATCACGCTCCTTCCCGCTGAACACGTAATCAGTGCTGAAATGGAACATGCGTGCTCCACGTGCCTCACAGCATTCAGCCAGAATCTGCGGTGCCACCGCATTGGCCAGGAATGCGCGCTCCGGCTCCACCTCACAAACATCCGGGCTGGTCATGCCTGCGGCATTGAGCAGCACCTCAAACTTCTGTGATGCCAGCGCCGCAGCGATGGTCTCAGGCCGCTCAAAATCCAGCTCAGCACGCCCCCATGATGTAGTTTCAAAACTGGCAGCAAAGTGGCGGTGCAAGGCGCGGCCCAAGCCGCCGGTGGCGCCGAGAATGAGGATACGGGGGGCTGGCATGCCCCATGCTTGCCAAGCCTCCCGTGCTTGCAAAGCCAAAAGGTATGTCCAAGGTGCGTGCAGGACTGATTAAGGATGAATGAGTGAAGCACAGCCCAAAATTGTAATTATCGGCGCCGGCCTGGCGGGGCTGGCTTGTGCCCGTGTACTGGCGGCGGCAGGTCGCCCCTTCACCCTTTTGGAGGCCTCAAATGCCGTTGGCGGCCGGGTGCGCACGGATGTGGTCGATGGCTTCCAGCTCGACCGCGGCTTCCAGATCTTCCTGCCGGCCTATCCTGAGGCCAAGCGAGTGCTGGATTATGATGCTCTCGACCTGCGACCGATCTACCGTGGTGCGGATGTATTCGTCAAAAATCGTTTCCACCGCCTGGCGGACCCGCTGGCCCATCCACTGGCAGCACTGAAAAACTTCAACGATTCCATCGTAAGCCTGCGCGACAAATGGACCACGCTGCTGCTGCGCAAGGAAGTGTTCGGCCTGCGCGAACCTCCTGGCGAGCTCCCTGAAATGGAAACGGAGGACTACCTGCGCGACTTTGGCTTCTCTGAAAACATGATCGACCGTTTCTTCCGCCCATTTTTTGGCGGGGTCTTTCTGGAAAAGGATCTGCGCACCAGTGCGCGCATGATGCTGTTTTTATTTGCCATGTTTGACCGGGCGGGCAGCGCGGTGCCAGCACGTGGTATGCAGGCGATCCCGGATCAGATCGCCTTGGCACTGCCCCCGGGAAGCCTGCGGCTGAATTCTCCAGTGGCCGCCGTGCGCGCCGGTGAGGTCACCCTGGACACCGGCGAAGTGCTGCACGCAGACCATGTCATCGTGGCGGTCAGCGAAGAGGTGGCACATCGGCTCTTACCTTCTGCCGAAAACACCACTCTCCTTCCCAGCCGTTCCACCACCTGCATGTATTTTGCCACGGATGATCTGCCGCCGGGCGATGCCATCCTGCATTTGGATGGCGATGGCCGCGGTCCGGTCAACAGCATCCTCGCGCTCTCACGCGTCTCACCGCACTATGCGCCACAGGGACAGCATCTTATCTCAGCATCCATCATTGGAGCTCCATCCAGTACAGAACTGGAACAGGTCGTGCGTGAGCAAATGCGCAGCTGGTTCGGAGAGTCCGTCGTCTCCAAATGGCGGCACCTGCGCACCTATCAGATTCGCCATGCGCAACCGGAGAGCAGACAGCTGCGCCTCGGTGACAGCCCGCTTGCCAGTGTGATCCAGCCCGGTCTCTACCGCTGCGGCGACTGGTGTGAGCAGGTCTCGATCAACGGCGCACTTCTCAGCGGCCGTCGATGCGGAACGGCGGTAATGAAAGCGTTGGGAGAACCGAGCCTGGATTAGGCGTGGCAGGAGCTGACTCCGTGGGCAGCGTAAACGGGTTGATCGTGGCAGCGGTGTTGTTGAGCCGCACCTCCACCTTCGTCACGCCAAACTTGTCCGGTTTCTTCTCGGCAATCGCACGCAACTCCTGCGCAACGCCCTCGATATCCGCCCGGTTCTTGAGATCTCGAATGGTCACGGTGGTATAGCCCGGACCTGCCTGCACATCGATCTTGCTCGCGGGCACCCCCATGTCCACGTGAATGAGTTTTTCCCAGGCACTGGCATGCTGAAGGTCAGACAGCATGATGAGCCCGACTTTGTGATAACGCGCCTCCTCTTCTGAGTTCGATTCAGGTGTGGTGGCGGCCTGCTTGTGCTGGCAGGCGACGAGACAGGTGAAGACGGCGAGGAGGAAAAATCGGGGGATCACAGTTTGATAAAAGCCTTCTGTTTATACAGCCACCAGCAGATCAGCCAAAGCACAAAAAGCACTCCGCAACGCTCGATGACCGGTGTCCAATACGCCGGGAAAGCTGTCTCCGGCAGGTGCTTGTGCAGATTCTCGTTGATCCACCCAGCACTGAGGCTGTGCAGCAGATAAATCACGATGCTGTTCATGCCCACGACCACCAGCGGGAAAACCAGCCGTCTCATGCCTAGGATCTCCACCAGCCAGTAAAAAATCGAAAGCAGGATGAGCACCCAGCCGCCGCTCAGCACCGCCCAGGAGGGCGTCCAGATGCGCTTCACCACCGGCAGCAGCGTGTATTGATCGAACTGTGCACCCACCACAGGCAGGATCTTGAGATCAAGCGCCGTGCCTGCCACCACCAGCAGGATGCCAGTGACCAGCAGTGTGACGCACCTGGCCTTGTCCGTTTTCCGGCTGTGCATCAGGAAGCTACCCGTGAGCGCACCACCGAGCATCGTGGCGAGCGCAGGGACGAAGTTGAGCGTTTGATAGCCCCCATTTGTATTTTGGTATGGCTGCGCCTGCGGCAGGAGATTGAGCCACCAGCGGTCAAAGGCCGCAGCGGCATTGGTGTGAATGTTCCAATGCCCGGCAAAACCTGGCAGGATCCCATGCGCCGAGTCCTTCATGCCCGCGATGGCGGCCAGTTCCTGCGGCGTCGGCAGTGGATGGTTGATGAAGAACCATGCATAACCCGCCAGAATTAAAATGATCCCGGACAAGATGTACTCCCACCCCATGCGTGACAGGAGAAAGAGCACGAAATAGCCGAGCCCAATCTGCGCCAGCACGTTGGTAAACAGAAACACCGTGTGCTTGTCTCCAGAACGCGTGGCCAGCATCACCCCCAGCGCCACCAGCAGGATGGAGCGTGAGAGAGCATGCCAGGCCATGCCAAAAAACGACTGCCCGTGCTCACGCCTCTTCGCATACGAAAACGGCACCGCCATGCCCACCATGAACATGAAACTAGGCTGGATCAGATCCCACAAGGAGCAGCCTTGCCAGTCCTGATGCGCGAATTGCGGTTTGATGAATTCCCAGACGGAGCCTGGATGCGCCGCCGCCATCTGCGCTATGCCAAAGCCCGAGGAGGCCATCAGCAGCATGATGAACCCCCGAAATGCATCGAGGGACAGAAGACGTTGGTTGGAGGTGGTCGGGTTCATGGAGAAACCACAAACGCCACTCGTGCAGGCCTGCTATCGAAAGCCGTGAAGGTTATGGTCAGGCAGCCTTGAGAACCTCGTGCGTATGGATGGCAGGATTGACAATGTCACGCACAAACTGCGCCGGCTCCGCACCTTCTCCAAAGACATAAATGCGGGTCCGCAGGGTGAGCTTTTTGATCTCAAAACCCGGATTCTGGGTGCTGCGGTAATAATTGAGGATCATTTCTTTTTCCAGATCCAGCGCCGCACCTTTCATTCCGTATTCCAGCACAAAGGCGGCTTTTTCAAACGCAGGCTGGCCGCCGATGCGGGCCTCCTGGCTGATGGAATCGATCAAAACCTTGTCAACAAAAGCCTTCAGCGCCGCCTCATCCCCTTCGAATTCGATCTTGTACACACGTCCTTCGCGATATTTCAGCGGCAGCGGGTGGGGAGCGTACAGCAGCTTGTGGCAGTCGCTTTCAGTGTCGAATTTACCGAGGATTTCAAAAATTTGGGTCACGAGGGTGGCGGGGATGGTTGCCAGCCTTCCTAGCAAGAACGCCCGCCCGCGCAAGCTCGCAGCGACCTGCCGTGAATCCCTCTTGCCACCCCTGCCCCGGCCTGCTAGAACTGCACTGTTATGCCACGTATTCAATTCACCACTCCTGACGGTGCCTCTGGCGCCCTCGAACTCGACGCCGAACGCATGTCCGTGGGGCGTGCTGATGACAACCAGCTCATCATCGCTGACGATTCTGTGTCCAGTCACCATGGTGAGTTCGCCTTCGACGGCAGCAGCTGGACGTTCACCGACCTCGGTTCCACCAACGGCACCAAAATCGGCGGATCCCGTGTCGATAACGTCAATCTCACCTCTGGCGCTGCGTTTCAGCTCGGCAACGTGAACTGCGTTTTCCTTGGCGATGGCGAAGAAGAAGCCTATTCCGCCCAGACCACCACGATGTCCACTCCATCCAGTGGCTATGGCATTCTCCCTTACAATGGCCGTCTGCGCACGGGCTTTGGCCCGAAGGTGAAGCAAAAAAATCCTGGCGGGGCTTTGCTCACACTGCTCGGGGTAGCAGGCATTCTGGCCTGCGGTGCCGCCATTTATTTTGCCAATCAAATGGGAGTCTGAGACCGTCAATAGCACGCGCTCGCGAACCTGGCTCCCGTACGGAGCACTCCAGCGGTCCTTCCGACTGCCATGGTACGGTCTGCGCGTCATTAAAACAACCCTTTGCGGCATCCCCATGCCGCCATCCCAAGAAAAGAATCCATGTCTAATACAATCATTGTCGGTGCCCAGTGGGGCGACGAAGGAAAAGGTAAAATTGTTGATTACCTCACTGAGAACACAGACGTCGTCGTCCGTGCCGCCGGTGGCAACAACGCCGGCCACACCGTCATCAGCAACGGCACCAAGTACATTCTGCACCTGATCCCTTCAGGCATTCTCTGGAAAGATAAGATTTGCGTCATCGGCAACGGCGTCGTCATGGACCCCACCGGTCTGCTCGCAGAAATGGCCAAACTTCGCGGCCAGGGTGTCACCATCACCCCGGAAAATCTCCTCATCAGCGAAACCGCCCACCTCGTCATGCCCTACCATCGCGGCCTGGACAAGGTGCGCGAAGCCAAGCGGGGCGACAAAAAAATCGGCACCACGGGTCGCGGCATTGGCCCGGCCTACGCCGACAAAGTCGAGCGCGACGGCCTGCGCACCATCTTGATGACGCAGCCGGAAATCTTCGAAGAGGAACTCCGCGACCGCCTCGCCCGTCACAATGCCACCTTCGCGGATCTCGGCGTCGAACTCGTCCCCGTGGAAGAAACCGTCAAGGAGATGCTCGAAGCCGCCAAAACGCTGGCACCTCACATCACCAACACCACGGTGTATCTGCACGAGGCGATCAAGGCCGGCAAAAGCCTGCTCTTTGAAGGCGCTCAGGGCACCTACCTCGACATCGACCACGGCACCTACCCCTTCGTCACCTCGTCCAACACCACCTCTGGCGGTGCCTGCACCGGTTCCGGTGTCCCTCCGCGCATGATCGACAAGGTCGTGGCCGTGGGCAAAGCCTACACCACCCGCGTCGGCAGCGGCCCCTTCGTCACCGAAAACGACGCCATCGGCGACATGCTGCACAACATGGGCCGTGAATTCGGCGCCACCACCGGTCGCGCCCGCCGCTGCGGCTGGCTGGACTCCGTCCTCGTGCGCTACGCCGTGATGCTCAATGGTGCCGATGAACTCGCCATCACCAACCTCGATGGCTTGGACGGTCTCGACACCATCCAGATCTGCACCGCCTACACCCTGCGCGGCAAGACCATCCACTACCCGCCGAGCACCGCCGCCGACCTGGCCGCCTGCGTCCCTGTTTACGAAACCCACCAGGGCTGGAAGCAGGACCTCAGCGGCATCAGGAAGTTCGCCGACCTCCCCGAACTGGCCAAAGCCTACCTCAAACGCCTCGAAGAACTGACCGGAGCCCGCGTCAGCCTCGTCGGCATCGGTCCGGACCGGGAGCAGACTCTCGTCGCTTGAGGTCACATTCCAGTTGACGCCCGGCCTCATTCCCCTATTTTCACCCCCCTTTTCCCAAACCACCTAGACCCGTTTATGACCGAAATTCAGATCCGTAAAGGCGAGCCCGTTGACCGCGCTCTCAAACGTCTCAAGACCCGCCTCGAAATGGACGGCATCCTCGAAGAAGTCCGCCGCCTGCGTGCGCACGAGACTCCCAAAGAACGCACCAAGCGCAAAGCCCGTGCTTCTGCCAAGCGTGGCAAGATCCGTTATCGCTTCACCCTGCCAAAGGCCCCCGGCGCTCCCGAGGCTCCTGTCTCCGCCGCTTAATTCGGCTCAGGGAAAAGACCAATTTAAAGGGTGGGTTCATCCCCTCCCTTTTTTTGTGCCCGCGTCGCTCCCCTCCTAGCGCCCCAACCCTGCGAGATAGGCGATCAAATCCCGCAGTTGCTCCCGCGTCATGTTCATGATCAGGCCCTCAGGCATGAGCGAGCCAGCCTCCTGCTTTTCCTGAATCTGCGCAGGTACAAAACGGCTCACCTGCCCGCTCAAAAGATCGCGCAGCTGCAGTTCGCCTCCTGCTTCGCTCACTTTGTAACCTTGCAGGTGGCGTCCGTCCTTCAGGGTCAGCGTCGTGGCCACATAGCCTTCTTTGATCTGCCGGTTCGGCCAAATCACGGCTTCAATGAGCAGCTCCACGGGAACGCCACGCCCCACGGCATCCAGCTCCGGTCCCACTATGCCGCCCTGCCCGCCGACCTTGTGACACGCGGTGCAGCCGGACAGTGGCGCATTGAAGACTGCCTTCCCTTTCACTGCACTGCCGCTGCTTGCCACTTCTGCCGCCAAGGCAGCCACCCAGGCTGCGTCATAGGCAGGCACAGTGTTCTTCACGCCCAGAATCTTGCCAAAGGCCGTCGTCAACACCGCATCGCCTCGGCCCGCTGCAGTCAGCGTCGTCATCGCCAGCTTTGCAACTTCGGTTGAACAGGGTTGGGCATCCACCGCCTGCGCCAGCGCCGCCACCGCAGCCTCACGTGCCAGCAGCGGCGTGAACCAGGCCCGCATCGTGTCCGCATCCGCGATGCTCACAAGCGCTGCGGCTGCAATCTTGCCCGCCAATGCCGGCTGCTTTTCCGCCACCGCCGTGAGCGCCGCCACACGCACAGGCCATGGCTGCTTCGCATCACCCACCCACGGCGCAAACGTCCCCACCGGCTCACCCATTCGCGAGAGGGCCGTCAAGGCTGCGGCGCGTGTGCGTTCATCTGCTTTCAGCAGCGCGCGAATGCCTCCCTCCGCGCTCTTTAACCGCCACGTCCCCGCTAGTACACATGCTGCGGCTTTTTGCGCCTCAGTGCCACTCTGTAAAATCTCTTTCACCAGCACTTCCGCCCCTTCGGGTGCCTTACCACTCCGCTGCGCCGCAGACAAATCTTCCAACACTGCCTGATCTTTCATGCCCAGATTCAGAGCGAGCAGCATGTCATTCGGCTCCCCTTGGCGCACCAAGGCCGCCACCAGCCCGCGCCGCGTCTCGGCCGACATCGACTCCCCCTTGACCGCCAGCATCGTGCGAACCACGCCTAGCAGTTCCGCGCTATCTTCCTTTTCCACCAAGAACGCCAGATGCTTCGGCGGCAGTGAATTCAAAATCTCAAACGGCGGTTTCTTCCATTGCGGCGTCGTCGCATGCACCGCCAGCCACAACGCCCGCTCGATGAAACTGTCCATCGGCTTGTCGAGCACCTTCAACGCCACCTTGATCGCCTCAGGCGACTGCACTTTCGCAGCAGCAACGACGGCTTCGAGGCGGACGAGGGGGGATGCGTCCTGCGTCGCTTTCTCAATTTCCCGCAAGTCACTGAGCCCATGGACATACCAAGCGTGTCCATTTTCGTCCGTCCATTTGCTCTCCTGCTGGCCTTGCGGATGCATTCTACTCGCTTGGTAATCTAACCACCTGCTGGGTTGACCCTGCGCTGAAACACCCAAACGAGGCATGTTTGTTTGTCCCTTTGCCACCACGCGCCAGATCCTGCCATGCTTTGCATCGCGGTGCGGATGGCGGAAGCTTGCTTGATAGTGGCCGATGATCGGGTCATACCAGTCGGCGATGTAGAGCGCGCCTTCCGGGCCGAAGCGGATGTCTATGGGGCGGAAGGCCACGTTGTCGCTGGTGATGAGCGGGGGCTGCTCAATGGCCTGCATGCCACTGGGGAATTCCTTGTCCGGAATGAGCTTGTAACGATACACGGCGTTTTCAAAGAAGCCGCCGCTGATGATTTCCTCCTGCATCGACTCCGGCCAGTGCGAATTGCCCACGATGTCGATGCCGCAGAACTTCCGCAGGCCGTCCGTCTTGATGATCTGGCCGCTGTAGGGCAATTGGAAGCGCTCCAGCAGGAAATGCGGGATGCCGTGCCTGTTGGAGACCTGCGAATCCTCCTCCAGCGAGGTGTTGACCTCCATCGGCCGGGCCCAGAACATGCCCGCAGCGCCCGCCACCATGATCGGCTGGCCCCCTTTGGTGAAGGCGGTTCCCCAGGCGTTCAGTGGCATGCCGGTGGGATAGGGATTCAGCCGTCCGCTCTTCGGGTAGTAGTGCCAGAAGCCTGCGCCGTAGAGTGTCTTGGTGCCGAGTGCCGTCGTCACGCGCGAGTAGCAGTGCAGCCCCTGGTGCATCACCAGAGCACCATCGGGTGCCCAGATGAAGCTGTTCAGGCACTGATGGGTGTCGCCGGTGCCAAAGCCACGCAGCACCACTTCGCGGCGGTCCACGTGATCATCGCCGTCATCATCGTGCATCAACCACAGCTTCTCGCCTTCGCCAACATAGACGGAGTGTCCATTGGGGGATTTCACACCGGCCTCTCGCGGGGCGAGTTCCATGCCCATGGGCTGGCTCAAACCGCCTGTAAAGACGGTGCTCTTGTCGGCGCGTCCATCGTGATCCGTGTCTTCAAGGATGATGATCTTGTCGTCTGAAACCGCACCTGGCTGCGCCTGGGGGTAATCACTTGTTTGCAGCACCCATAAGCGCCCGCGTTCATCCCAGCGGATCGCGATTGGATTGGGAATGCCGTCGGCTTCGCTGGCAAAGAGGTTCACCTCGAAACCATCGAGGACTTTGAAGGACTTCAATTCCGCTTCCGGGGAATGGTCCGCAGGAGGTTCGCCGACGGAGATGCCTTTCTTTTTCGCTGGCTGTTGCGCGATGGAGAGGGGTATCAGGCAGAACCAGAATGAGCTGAAGCTCATGAGTACTTTTTTCATGGCAGCTTGCCTCCCAGGTCGTTCGCGAGTTGCGCTATTTCGCTCTCCTTTGCTTCAATCAGCGGCAGGTACTGCTCGAGTTCGCTGGGGAACCAGCGCTGGGAGGGGTCCGCATGATTGCGGCTGCTGGGTTGTGCGGTGCGGTCGCCATGCAGGAAGGCCCAGTTCGCCGGACGCCAGTAGCGATGCCACAGGGCGTTCTTCTGCTGGATGAGTGATTGCAACCGCGCATCGGGTTCTTTTAAACCGCCGCTCCAGAGCTGAGCCACGCTCATGCCAAGCTGAGTTGCGCCGGTGAGAGTCAGATTGAGGCCGTCGCGCGTTGCACCGGGTTGCAAGGGGATGTTCTGCGTTGCAAACAATGCCCCATGCGTTTTGGCCACCTCGGCAATGACTGCTGCATACTCTTTCAAAGCTGCGTTGTGCTGCGCCAGTTTACCCTCAAACGCCAGCGGCAGCACCAGAACGATGCGTGGGGTCACTTCGGAGCAAGTGGATACGAATTTCTCCAGTGCGGTTTTAAATTCGACCAGCCCGCTCTCACCCCGTTCCAGACACTCCTGGCGGCCGAATATCAGCACGGCGGCGGTGGCCTTGGATCGTTCGAGCTGCTGCTTCATGCTGCCGAAATTCATCGGACGATCCTGGCGAAAGACCGTGTCGGCCTCCCAAGTGAGATCACGCAGTTTTATGTGGCTGCCGGGAAACTGTGCCACGAGCAGCGCCTCCATGCTGCCATCTTCCACCACGGCCACGGCTTCGGTGCCACCGAGGATGGCAATGACTTCATTCGTCATGATGGCCCTGTTGGTGGCAAAGGATGGCAGGGCGGGTTTCAATGACGCAATGGGTGGCAAGGCTGCGAGTTCGAGGATTTCCGGACGGGTGAGAGCCCTGTTGTAGAGGCGAAGATTGGCGATTCCACGGCTGTGGGGTTCAAACAAGGCTTGGGCCAGTACGAGGGGACCCGGGGGTTCGCGCCATGAGTTCAGTTCAACACCATTCAACCAGATGCCTGATAGTGCCTGTTTGGAATCCCGCTTCACATTGAGCACCACATGCTGCCATCGGCCCGCCACGGGGGCACCTGTGGGCACTGAATGCGCAAGTCCGTGTCCTTGAATGACAACTGCAATTCCTTCTGCACCGAGATGCCAGGTGAGCAGTGCCTTTTGCGCTTCGTTGCCGAATGTCAGGAGGGGAGTTCCGTGTTCGACATCCGGGGGTGCTTCGACGCGGAAAGCAAAGGAGACGGCGAAGTCTTCCAGCTGCGTTACGTGTGTCGAATTCGGCAAGTTTAGGGGTTTGCCGGGGTCCAAAGGCATCACACCATCCCACTTCGCCACCAAGCTTTTTTCAAGATCCAACGAGCCACCACCCACCTGCGCCATGGCACTGCCAAGGATCATGAGGTGGATGCCGAGAAGAAGCCGAAGGAACATGGAACCGAAAAAACAGGCTGGATGTCGGCCTTCTTGCAGTTCGTTCTGTTCATCGGGGTGCATTGCTGTTTATTCCTGCCATCTTTTTCACCTCATGAAACTCAAACTCGACCTCGATGATTTCCGCGTGCCAGATGGCAAACCGTTTCGCATCAAGAAGGCGAAGACGAAGGTGAAGGATCTGTACAAGGACGATGCACACTATGAGTCACTGATCGCCGAGTTCCGCACGGAGATCGACGACCTGCAGCAGAAGATGTATGCGCAGGACCGGCAGGCGCTGCTGCTGGTGTTTCAGGCGATGGACGCCGCCGGGAAGGACAGCACGATCAAGCACGTGATGAGCGGTGTGAACACGCAGGGCGTGGAAGTGCATGCCTTCAAACGCCCCACGGCAGACGAACTGGACCATGACTTCATGTGGCGCACCTCACGCGTCATGCCACCACGCGGCCGCATCGGCATCTTCAACCGCAGCTACTATGAGGAGGTGCTCGTCTGCCGGGTGCATCCTGAGATCGTGACCAAGGTTCAGCGCCTGCCCGCGCAAACGACGAAGAACGTTGACAAGCTTTTCGCCGACCGTCTCAAAGACATCCGCAACTACGAGGCCTACTGCCACCGCAACGGCATCCTGGTTCTCAAATTCTTCCTCAATGTGTCCAAGGACGAGCAGAAGAAGCGCTTCCTGGACCGCATCAACACCCCGAGCAAGAATTGGAAATTTGAAGAAGGCGACGTGGGTGAGCGTGGCCACTGGAAAGAATACATGGAGGCCTACGAAGACGCCATCCGCACCACCGCCACTGAAGACTGCCCCTGGTATGTCATCCCAGCGGATGACAAGAAGAACATGCGCCTGATCGTCAGCGCCGCGATCCTGGCCGAGATGAAAAGTATGAAGCTGAAATATCCTGAACTGCCGCCGGAGCAGAAGAAGCATTTGCAGGCGGCGAAGCAGATGCTGCTGTCCGAGTAGTGGTGGTCAGACTGGCCGAAGGAGAGGAAAAAGGTCGGACAAAGAATGTGGCCAACCTTTTTAATTTCTTTCCACCTATTCGGCTATTTCAAATCACTTCAGGGTGCGGAGCCAGGCGACGAGATCGAGGAGTTCGGCTTCGGGCATGGTTTGATCGAGTCCTTGGGGCATGAGGCTGGTGACCAAGGTGGTGTCTCCGGCGATGGTTTGGTGGGCGATGGTTTTTTCCTGGCCGGCGATGTCGATGACGAGGAGGCCTTCGGCGGTGTGGGATTTAATGACGCCCAAGGTTTGCTGACCGTCGCTGGTTTCGATAACGTGGGCTTCGTAATCGCGGGCGAGGGTGTTGCTGGGAAAGAGGATGCTTTCGAGCAGATCGCGCTCGGTGCGAATGGCGCCGATGTGGGAGAGATCGGGACCGATGGGACGACCTGCGGAGCCGATCTTGTGGCAGGCGATGCAGGTCCCCTTCCCCATCTCGAAGTTCTTTTTCCCATTCACCGCATTGCCACTGGCGATGACCTTGTCAGCCAACGGGCCGAGCTGGCGCTTCTTGGCTTCGGAGGTGGCGACGGCGGCGTTACAGGCGGGCAGGAGGATGGTTTCGAAGATGTCGGGAGGGAAATCGCTGAAGGCGGTGCGGTAGGCGCTTTCCTGCTGGCTGGCGATGACGGGATTTTTTGCGATCTCACGCGCAAGCGTGCTGCCGACTTCGAGGTCTTTTGATTTGCGAACGATGCCGAGCAACGATTTGAGCTCGACGGGACCAAGCGTGGCAAACAGCGGGGCGAGTTCGAGGAGCTGTGGCTTCGCCAGCGGCGCGCTGGCAATCATGCCTGCGGCCTGAATCTTCGCGGCCGAAGAGGAGGCTGCATCGGCGAGCACGCCTTTGACCATGGTGAAGATTTCGCCGGTGAGCTTGACGGACTTGGCGGAGTCGAGGGCTTTGAGGCGAATGGCAAGCGGACGCTTGGTGTCGTTGGCGATGGACTGGAGCGCGGCGTCGAAGTGCGGGGTCTTGAGTTTTTTTACGGCGTCGAACAGCAGAGGCGTGGGCGCTTCGGCGAGGAATTTATCGAGGGCGGGGCGCCAGGCGTCATTGATGGTACCGGTGGTTTGGGTGGCGAGGATGTTCAGTGCGACTGTGCGAACACTCGCAGACTCATGCGTGAGCATCTTGGTCACAAGCTCCTGCGTTTTCGGTTTGGTGATGATTGCCCCACAGAAGCCTTCCAGCGCTTTGAGCCGCTGCGGGATGAGCTTTGGTTCGTCCAGCCATTTGGCCAGCACCTGGCTGTGGCTTTCGTCTGCGTCGACATCCTTGGTGACCAATTGAAGAGCTACCCGCGCCAAAGCGGAATCCTCGGAGTCGAGCTGCTTTGCCGCCAGCCCCATGGTTTCATGATAATCAGCGCCATCTTGATAGGAGACGCATGACAGCATCTGCCTGAGTTCGGTGTTGCTGCCTGCAGTTTTCAGGTCACTGGGGTGCACAAAGTGATAATGTTGCGAGAGCAGAATCAAAGCGTGCTCGGTCGGCGGATCGTTTTCATGTTTGAGCAGCTTGAGCAGGATGCCGCGAGCCCCTTCCGGATTCGCGGGATATGACGATTGTGAAGCTGCTTGAGCAAGCTGCTCCAGCGCATGCCGTCTCACATGCGCATCATCAGATTTCAACGCGGTGAGCATTGCATTGGGATCCTTGGGGGAGTCCAAGTGCTGAGAAGCGAGCGGTGCGGCACTTTGCTTCGAAGGTTTGATGCGATAGACCGCGCCAAGCAGATCGGACTTGGCCATGAGGCTGGAGGGGCACCCGATGCGGAACCAGCCGCCAGTGTCGATGAGGAGGAGGGAGCCGTCGCGGGAGTCTTCCATGACATCGGTGAGGTGGATGTCGGGGTTGTGGAGTTTGAGGAATTCGTTTTCGACGGCTTTGTAGGTGCTGCCGCTGGGGGTGAGCTCCATGCGGACGAGGCGCTGGGTGTTGAAGTGGGTGACCATGAATTGCTGAGCGTTCTGGTTCTTCGCCTGAAAGTTTTTCCAGAAGCAGGAGCCGCTGACGGCGACGTGACCGAAGTTGTACATGACAGGCATGGTTTCGAGGGTGCGCGGGAGATGGGCGATGGCTTTGAGCTGGTCGCTGCGCTCATAGATGCCGCCGTAGAGCCAGTGGATGATGGTGTCTCCGCGCGGCTGGCTGTAGTAGAGGTTCTGCACGCCGATGATGTCGCCGTCACGAGTGAAATCGACTTCGACTGGATTGTCACCGCAGCCGAGGGAGTGCCAGGCGACGTCGCTGCCATCGGGTTTGCAGCTCCAGATGCCGCAGGCGAGTGATTCATCGACGAGGGTGCCGTCTTTCTGCGCGACTTTGTGACCTTTGCGGCCATGGCACCAGTAGAGGCGGCCATTTGGATGGAGGAAGGGGCCGTGGATGTCGGCGGCGTTGCCGGTGTAGTCGAAGCCGCCGACGATCATTTCGCGCTGATCGGCGACGCCGTCGTTGTCGGTGTCGGTGAGTTTCCAGATGCCGGGTGGTGAGCCGACGTAGAGGCTGCCGTTGAGCCAGCAGGCGCCTTGAGGGAAGGTCATCTTGTCGGCGAAGACGGTGCTCTTGTCGAAGGTGCCGTCGTTGTCGGTGTCTTCGAGCATGAGGACGCGGTTGGGCGGGCTGGCTTCAAGCTGGGGCTTGTTCCAGTTCACACCGACGGCATCGCCGACGAAGAGACGGCCCTCGTCATCGAGACAGCCCATGATGGGATGGGTGACGAGGGGCGAGGCGGCGGCGACTTCGAGTGTGTAGCCCTCGGGGAGATCGTGCTTTGGCAGAGGGAGCGATGCTTTGCCGGTGATGACGACGGGGCGCTTGCCACTTTCGGGGATGGTGCTGCCTTTATCCGGAGGGAGATCTGCGGCGAAAACGGGGAGGGCAAGGAGGAGGAGCAACTGGCGCATGATGGAAGTCATACGTAGCCAACCATGCGTCTCATTGCAGACAGACTGGCTGACACCCAAATTACCAGCCTACAGCCGCCGGACTTCCTGCACTTCGAGGCCGGTGAGCTTCCATTCATCTTTCACCGGGATGATGGTGACGCGTGCGTTGTAAATGTTGACGCGGGGGTGGCTGTGGCCCCAGTGGCCGACGATGCCACGGGCCATCCAGTTGCAGTCCGCGATGAAGCCTTCACCCTTGGGATTGGCCTCCACTTTGTCCACCGTGGCGGAGAATTCGGCAATGGTGACACGGGTGCCTTCACGGCCGTCCAACGTGAGCGCCTGGATGGTTTCGAGATAGAGTTTGCGCAGCAGCTCGCCATCCACACTGCGGGCCAGAACGTCATACACGTCTGACTCGGCATGATGATCAAAAGCGCGATAGACATTGCGCAGCAGCGGAGAGACGATCTTCTGCGCTTCAGCAACCTGAGTGACCGCCTGAGCGGCAGGCCCGGTATGAATGGGGAACACGAGCAGCTGGCTCATGAGCACCCCACCCAGCAGCCAGACAAAAAAGTATGGCAGACTGCCCCCCGGGAGCTTGTGATCTTTCACTTTGAGGTAGATGTAAAACACAAGGCCACCAACGAGCCAGAGGATGCCGCCCAGCGGCAGGCGAAATGGCTGAGGAAGTGGGATCTGCGGCACGGCCACCAGAGGAGCCGGACGTGGCAGGCGGCCCTGATTGCGCCAGCGGAATGTTTTGATTGTGGAGTGTATTTCCCCGGTCTCGCTCAAGGGGCCAAAGAAGACACGCACGGGCAGCTTGGTGGTGCCTTTGATCCACCCTTTCCAGGTGACATTCATTTCATCCGGACCGGGAGGTGTGGCAAACTCCCACATGAACCCGACGAGCGCCTGGTTCAGGGCCACTTCTTCCCCCTCTTTCAAGGGCAGCGTGTTTCCGGGCAAGCCCTTGATCACCGCCACCAGGGGCATCGGCACTTGCAGCGCCTGATCGCCGACGCTTAGAGCGCACCAGTCGGAAGCACGCGATGCCATTGTTTCGATTACCTGCTTTTGCTGGTCAGCCGTGAGCGTCCCAGGCAGTGCAGCCTCAGGTGCCAGCCAGCCGAGCACGGTGGCCGCATCAAAGAGCACTTCAAAGCGCGTCTGGTAGGGCTCGATGTAGAGATAAGCCTGAGCAATCGGTGCTGAGATGGTGAGCATACTGCTGGTGGGCAGTGGCGGTGGTGCGGCGGCAGGCGGGACCACCGGCGGCGAAGCCTCTGGCTGAACTGCTGGCGGAGCTTGGGGGGCGGCCAACGGGGCTTTCGTTTGGGGCAGCGCCGGGGCTACCGGCCCGAGTGAAGGCAAGGTCTGCAAGGGCTGGAGAGGGCCGATCTTGATCGTGTCCTGCGCCTGCATTCCAATGGGGGCGACACCCCCAAGTCCGAGGCTGATCGTCAGGACGACACTGCACCAGTGCGATGTCAGGGAATGTTTTGGCATGCGATGGTGTTGGAAGACGCTGAATCAAAGCACCCACGGCTTGCGCCATTCCTTGGAGAGCAGCCCGGAGGCGGCGGCATTGTCGGCGATGGTTTCCGACTTCGGATCCCACTTCAAGCCAGTGCTGCCGCTGCGCAGGGCAATGTTTGCAAGGTGCGCGATGGTGATGCTGCGGTGCGAGACTTCGATGGGTGTGGCAGTCGGTTTGCCATCAAAGATGCAGGAGAGGAAGTTGTCCGTGTGGTCCTTGCTTTCGTAGAGATGGATTTCTTCAGGGCGGGTCTTCTCGCGCAGGATTTCGGGGCTGCTGGCGGTGATCTTGCCACGATTGACGTAGATCCATTTGCCGTCATCGCCTTCAAACATCACGCCGACGTGATCGAAGGGCTTCTTGGCGTTCGGCGTGGCCAGCGCGGCATCCACTTCAGGCATGAGTTTGTGAGTCGGACTGGCCACCTGCATGACAAGGCCGTTTTCATACACGCACTCGAAGGCAAACTCGGAGGCTGTGTTGTAGAGAGCCGCCTTGTCCATGGTGCCGGAGACATTGCGCAGCGCGACGGGGCCGCTGAGCTGCGTGCCCATGCCCCACTGGGCGATGTCGATGTGATGCGCACCGAAGTCTGTGATCATGCCGCCGGAAAAATTGAAGTTGTGACGCCAGTTGAGCGGGAGGAGCGCGGGGCGGTAGTCCATGTGTTCTGCAGGGCCGAGCCACATCTCGTAATCGAAGTCGGGCGGGAGCGGTGCGGGATTGATCTGGTCCGCCATGCCATTCCAGTTTGAGTGGCCTCCAGGCAGGCCGACGCGCACGCGCTTGAGTTTGCCGATGCGGCCATTCTGCGTCATCTCGCAGGCGAGACGGAAGTATTGATCACTGCGCTGCTGGCTGCCGGTCTGCCAGGTGACGCCAGCCTTGGCGACTTCATCGCTCATGCGGCGGCCTTCGGCGATGGTGAGGGCCAGGGGCTTCTGGCCGTAGATATGTTTGCCTTTGCGCGCGGCATAGATGGCCAGGTAGGCATGCCAGTGGTCCGGAGTGGAAACCTGCACTGCATCCAGGTCTTCCTTCTCCATCATTTCGCGAAAGTCCGAATAGGCGGCACAGGCCTTGACCGGTTTGTTTGCCGACTGGGAGTAATGCGCGTCAATGATCTTCTTGCCAGCCTCACGCCCACCGGTCCTTTTGCCATCGTAGCCGTAGTGGCCGTACTCCTTCATGGGATCAGCCACGGCGATGACCTGGCACTTGCCGTTGTTGAGAAAGGACGGGGTCCAGTCCCCCGCAATCGTCCCCCAGCCAATGGCGCCGACAGTGATGCGCTCCGAAGGCGCGGGGCGTCCGCCTTTCCCGAGAGCCGTGGCGGGAATGATGGTGGGGAAACCAAGCGCGGCGGCGCTGGCGGTCAGGAAATGACGACGAGAGACGGTGGGAATATCTACAGCCATGCGCCTAACTTAGCGGAGGCTCCCGCCGTGGCCAGAAAAGAAATGAAGAACTCTGGTGCAAGCAAAAGTGGACATGATGCGTCTGATTGTTGCATGGTGGCGGGATGAAAGAAACCACGGCACTGCTGCAACGCTTCCTGCCCCTGCTGCTTGCCATGCTGCTGCTTGCGGCCTCATTCCTCCCGCATCATGAGAAAAAAAGCCGTCTTCGGATCGTCCCTGGTGTATGCCCGGCGGCCGAGCCACTGCTGGTGGCGGGCGACCTCCAGGTCCTGCCACCAAACCGCTTTCAAATCATCGAGATCACCTGGTCTTCCGCCGTGGTCCGTGCATTTGGGAGCGGAGCCGCTGATGTGGCGGTGGTGACCTTCGACAGTGTCATGCGCATGCGGGAGGCAGGGCAGAAGCTGAAGGTGCTGAAGGTGCTGAGCCAATCTGCAGGAGGGGATGCGGTTCTAGGACGTCAGGAAACTCAGCGGTTGCAGGATCTCAAAGGAAAACGCATAGGGGTCGAACGCAGTGCTGGTTTCTATTTGCTGGTCAACGCGCTGGAAAGCGCCGGCATGACGATGGCTGAGATCGAGGCAGTTCCCATGTTTCAATCCGAGATGGAACTGGCTCTGGAAGGGGGACTGGTGGAGGCTGTCGTGGTCACGGAACCGTGGCTGACAAAACTTTCAAACAAAGGCACTCGCAACCTCTATGACTCCAGCCAGCTCAAGGTGCCGATCACCTATTTGCTGGTGGCCTCCGAGCGTGCCTGTAAATCATCCCGTGAAGAGCTGGAGACGCTGCTCCAAGTTCAGGAAGAAATGGCAGACACCCTATGGGCGGGCAAACCCTTCCTGGGAATGGATGCCGTCCTGCGACGTGAGAACCTGAACGCTGCCGAGCTTACAGCATGCCTCGGGCGTCTGCGCCGGCTGAATAAGACTGAAAGTGAGGGATTGCTGAAACAACTCCCGCAACTGGCGCTGCAGATGGAGGAGCAGATGATCCGTGCCGGCATCATCATGTCCAAGCCGGCGGGCGGTGAATGGATTGATGGCAGCTTTACGAAGGAGGCTCTCCCTTGAATTTGTTTCGCTCCATCCAAAGTCGAATCACACTGAGTGTGTTGTCTTTTGGCCTCCTGATGATTTTGCTCAACAACTGGAGAAACCAGCACTGGCTGACAGACCGCCGGCTCGTGCGCCTGGAGCAGGAGGCTACTGAAACCGGCAGCCGCCTGGCGGGCCTGCTGCAGCACCTGTCCCGCAAGCAGCAGGAACGTGCCGCCGAACTCGAGATGGCCTACGTGTCCCTTTCTTCCGATGTTGATCTGGGGCTGGTATGCAACAAGGAGGGGATCGTCACCTGCTCCACACACATGCAATGGAAGCAGATGAACGTGCTGAAGACACCGCTGGAAAAAGAATGGCGGCGGCACGCAACTGTGCTGCAGACCATGGCGCCTGCATTTGAATGGAACGCTGAAAAAACCAGCCTGGTGGTGATGGTGCCGTTCTTTGAAACCTATGAATCAAGCAGCCGCGCTGCGGTCCTGATCCGCTATGATGCCACGCTGGCTCTGATCGAAGTACTTGAGGAAGCCTGGCAGGAGTCTTTGCGGCAGGCCGGAGCGCTGCTGGCATCATGCCTGCTGCTCTGGTCCGCCCTGGATGAACTCATCACGCGCAGGGTGCGCAGAGTGGTGGAAATTCTGCGCACCGTCAGCTCCAAGGACGGCCTCCCGATGACATTGGAGGGGCATGATGAGCTCTCCATGATCTCCGAAGAATTTGCCGGGGCGGTGACCAAGCTCAGGACGGCGGAAAACATGGTGCTCGAAGCCGCTGAACAGGAACGCCGAAAGATAGGCAAGGATTTGCATGACGACCTCTGTCAAAGACTCTCAGCGATCAAAATGAAAGCAGGAGTCGTGCAGGGAATGATCCCTGATAAAGATGGCAAGATTGCCACCCTCGCCGGGCAGGTGGCGCAGGAGCTCTCAGAATCAACGGTGATCGCGCGCAGCATGGCGTGGGGGCTTTCACCCGTGGGCATCGAGGACCATGGATTGAAGGATGCGCTGGAGAATGTGCTGCAGTTTGCCGAGAAGTCATACATGGTGAGGTGCTCACTCGACTATTCCGATTTGAGCCCCTCTCTCACCGGGAGTTCCCAGGAATTGCTCTTCCGAATTGCTCAGGAACTGGTCGTCAACGCGTGCAAGCATTCCAAGCCGGATGTCATCAACATCACCGTGCGGATGGAAGGTGCGAATGTGGTTTTGAGCGTCATTCATGATGGAGCACCGTTTACAGAACAGACAGCAGCGGGCGGTCGCGGCATGGGCCTGCATCTCATGGGTCAGCGGCTGCGCACACTCTCTGCTACGCTGGAGAGAACCATAGAAAAAGGGGAACGGGATTTCTCGATTGCCATTGTGCGGATTCCGCTAAAGAATCCATGACCTTAAAAAGGGCGATTGCCCACGAGAACCTTGCACCAATGAAAACCTCTCCCACACAAGCCGCCATACGAATTGCCATCGTGGATGACCACACCATGATGCGTGAGGGATGGCGGCTCTTCATTGAAAACGCCGCGGATCTGGCCTTTGCCTGGATGGCCGGAGATGCCTCCGAGGCGGTGCGCAAGGTGGACGAGGACACCCCGGATGTCCTGGTGGTGGACATCTCTCTGCCAGACCGCTCAGGGCTTGAGCTCATCAAGGATCTGCGGCTGCTGCGCCCGAAGCTGCCCATGATCGCCATTTCCATGCATGATGAGAAGCTCTACGCGCAACGCGCCCTCAAGGCAGGCGCCCGCGGTTATGTGATGAAGAGCGCCCCGCAAAAGGTGCTGGAGCAAGCCCTGCACCGTGTGGCGAGCGGCGGCATAGCCGTCAGCGAGGAAATGTCCGAGGAAATCCTGAAGGCTTTTTCTTCCGGCAACGCCACGGAATCCAAGGACTCCATCTCAGAGCTGAGCGACCGCGAGTTTGAAGTCTTCGTACTCATCGGCCAAGGGAAAAACACCGGTCAGATCGCTGAGGCGCTGCGGATCAGCACCAAAACCGTGGATGTGCACAAGATGAACATTCGTGCCAAACTGGGGATGAACGAGACGGGCGAACTGGCTTATTTCGCCATTCGCTGGGCGGAAGGACAGAAAGCGAGCTGAGCGCACGCGATTTCCAAGTGCCATTGGACTGCTGAATTTGCAGTACTTTCAGGGCTGCCAGCCTCTGATTCTCCAGCGGCTTTCATTGGTGTTGAGCCATGGCAGAGCTGGCTTGCCCGCATCCATGATCTTTGCCATGTTTTTCATGGCATGAAGGATGTCTGCTGAACGCTGCAAGAGGCCCCATGCCGCTGGCTGGAATTATTTCAGCCAGCCAGCACCGGGGCGAATGAGTGCACGTGCAAATTCAGACATTGCGACGGCGACGGCGCATGCACAGGCCCAGCAGGCCAAACATCAGCAGCAGCAGGCGGCCAGGCTCAGGCACAACCACAACGATGATGCCCTGGGTATCGAACAGGCTCACGTCCCAGCGGAAACCGGAGCCGAGTTCAAAGAGATCCAGATCCGTGCCGGTCTCTGCACCGGTGCGCAGGTAACTGCCGTTGTAAAGGACCCCGCCGACGTTGTAGGTCAGATCGGCACCGGCCCAGTCGAGGAGTTTGAACACATCCCCTGCGGTGGCATTGTAGCCGTTGTTAACGAGGGTGATTTTGGAGCCTGTCACAATGGACAATGCACCGCCTACAAGGATCTGATCATGCTGAGCGCTGGTGACCGGGTCATTGAGAAGATGGCTGTAAGTCGGATCGGTGGTGATTCCACTGACCCAGGTGCTATAGCCCGCAGTATCGTAACCGACCGTATTCATGGCCGTGTAGCTGGAACGTTGGGCTTGGAGAGTGATGTCCGAGGTGGCACCAAAGGTGGCCGAGGAGACGAAGGTCAGCGTCCCCATGGAGGCTCCTGCTTCATCACCCGGGCTAAGATGGCCACGAATGGTGGCGGCACCTTGAATCTGGCCGGTGCCTGCGACTGTGGTACCAACAGCGGATGAGAATCCAGCGGCATTGACGGCTCCCGTATCTCCCACACTATTGCGCCCCACCTGGAGGATACCGGCGGCGACTGTCGTCGTGCCAGTATAGTCGTTGTCCAAGGTCATCGTGGCCCAGCCGTCGCCTGTTTTGACCACATTCAATGCAGCGGAAGCAGTGGGGCTGGCACCCGGAGCAAAGAACTGGCTGTTCAGAGTGCCGTTGCGGAATTTGGCGTCCCACAGCACTTCCGTGGTGGCGGGTGTGCTTTGAGTGATCGTCAGCGTGCCTTCGGTGTCTGCGGCATTTTCAATGATTTCGGTGCTGCCATTGGTGCTGCCACCCATCGCGCCAGTGTCGCCGATGTAAGGGCCGACGCCGCCATTGGTGACCAGAGAGCCGATGGTGCGGGTGCCGCCGCCAATTTGGAGGATGGAGTTGTACCCCATGTCCACATCATTGGCAGCGGTAAGCGCCTTGTCATTTTCCAGGCGCAGAATGGTGGTCTGATCCTGGTCGTAGCCGGTGTTGGCGCTGATGCGGACATCACCTGTCCAGCCGCTGTTGTCGGCCTTGAGCACGGCGTAGTTGTAGGTCCGGCCACTGGTATTGTCATTGGCATTGCCACCATCGTCACCGTAGAAGAGGATGTTGCCGCTGGTGGTGGTGCCGTCGAGAAGCTGGCCGTTGAAGTTGACGTAGTTCTGGCTGCCACCGTTCTCTGCACCATCGTTCATGTAAACGAGGAGGCTGTCATTCAGAGTAATGTTGCCATTGATGTTGATCAGGTTGCCGTTGCCGACAGTTTCAACCGAGAGCTGTTTCGTCTGGGTCGGATTATAAACCACATTGATGTCATGGTTGATTTCAACGGTGTAATTCTGAATCAAATCCTGGTTCGAGATCACCAGTCGCGCCGTACCCTGGCGGTCAGCAGACCCCAAGGTGATCGTCTTACCCGTCAGATTGCCGGTGCCGAAGACATCTGCCTGATACATGCCATAGACAGTGCCCTGCTTGATGATCAGATTGCCGGTCCAGTCAGGATTGTTGGAGCGGAACTCCATCTGGCCGATGCCATCCTTGATGATGTCACCGTTTCCGGTGAGGAAACCTGCGCCGTTGCTGAAGCGCATGGTCTGCCCGCTAAGGACATCAAAGGTGGTGGTGCCCTCGAAGGTGATGAAGCCGTTGAGATTCAAGGTGCGAACGGCCGGGTTGGCAAAACCTGCTGGCGTGGCCACCGAGGGATCCAAGGAACCCACGGTCACGTAATTGCCGCCCTTGAAGGTGAGCCATTCTTCAAGACTCCAGTCCACAGCAGCGTTCATCGCCCCCATCTGGATGGCCAGGTTCGTTCCGCTGCGGAAGATGGTGCCATCCGCATAGGAGTTGTTGGTGCCGAGAATGGTGGACACCTGAGAGGTTGTGGCCGCAGTATTGTCACCGTTCAGGCGCAGGGTGCCTTCGCGGATATCGAGCAGCCCCTGGAAATTGGCATTGTTGCCGGTGTTCAGCGTGCCTTCCAGAGTCAGCGTGCCTGCGCCAACTTTGATGATGTCACCGCGATAGAGTGCGGTGGAAGCGAGGGTTCTGACACGCAGCTCGGCTGCGCCATCGACCACGTCAATGGTGCCGCCAGCGCCGGTGGCAGTGACACCGCGGTTGCCGAGATCAGCATAGCCGGTGCCGGTGTAGCGCAACGTGCCACCGCCAAAGGTGATCTGGTCAACGGTGGCGGCACCTGGATTGACACCGAGCTGGGACACATCACTGATGGAGAGGATAGCGCCGTTGATGAAGGTCTTGCCTGTGTAGGTGTTTGCTCCGTTGAACACCACGACACCAGAGGTGCCGATGGTGGCGGCATCCACCGTGCTCGGACCCGAGATGGTCACATTGATCGCGCCTGTGATAGGCACGTTCACATTCAAATTGCCGGTGCTGAACTGGTGGAAAATCAGCTCAGAACGTCCACCGGTCGTCGTGAGGGCCGCACCTGCACTGCCATTGATGGTCTTGTTTGCCGCACCCACATTGCTGCTCACCAGAATGGCACCGCCTGAGGAGGCGATACCGGTGCCGGCAATCGTAAGAACATTGCCACCGAGATCGATCAAGCTGTCTGCATTGGTGTCAAACCTCAGGGTGCTGATGCTCAGTGCAGCACTCTGCGTGCCGCTGAAGCCTGCTCCGCCGTTTTCGGAGATGTTGCCGTTGGCAGACCAGGTGGCCACGTCATTGTTATAGTCACTTGCGACACGGATCGTGCCGAAGGAACCCACGTCATTGCCGCTGGTGCTGGTCACCTTGGCGAAGTCAGTGGCGGTGCGCAGCTGTGTGCCGTAGGTCAGCCAGGCAATGACGGCATCCTTGACTGCCGCAGTGGAAGTGACATTGAAGTCGAGGGTGATCTGAGCGGTGCCGCCTGCCGAGTTGTCCTCAACCAAGTTGGCCGTGGCTCCAAGGCTGCGGGTGAAGTTGCTCGTGGTGTTGTTGGCATTCGCATTGCCCATGTTGATGGTCATGTTGCGGGCCGTGCCTGCATTGGTTGTCCGCGCCACGATTTCATTGCCGCCGAGGGTGAAATCCAGCACCCGGATGGCGGCATTGTTGGTGGCGAAGGCGGTGGTCGTGTTGGCATCACTGCTGGCCAGTGCGATCAGAGTGCCGCCATCAAACCGTGCATTCAGGCTGGCCACGAGCGCCTGCACAGTGGTGCCGGTGTGGTTAAGAACCAAGGTGCCGCCAGCGAGGACGAAGTTGGAATCAGAGGCAGATGCAAGCCCCGTGTTCTGCAGGATCACAGTCCCACGCCCCTGTTTGAGGAAGCCGAAGTTTGGCGCGGTGGTGCTGCCAGTGTTGCCAGTGATGACCTGATTGATGACCACGGTGCCGCCGCTCTGCGCCTGAAGATTGGCCACGATGCTGCCTGTCACAAGCGAGCCAGTGCCGGTGCCGAAAGTCACCGTGCCTGACTCATTCAGACCGCCCACATATTTGGCACCGGTGCCAACCATGGACCAGGAGGCCATGTTGAAGAACTGGCCGGCCCGGGTCAGGAAGAGAGAGCTGAACAAGTTGGAGCCATTGCCCATCACAAAACCCTGCATGCTTGTGCTGCCGTTGATGGCAAACGAGGTGGTGTTCGAATCTGCATTCGGTATGCGGCTGATGGCGGTGTTCGTCCAGAATCCACTGCCATCATTGCCGACTGCATTGGGGTCATAGTTGATCAGCATGTCTCCACGAAGGAGAGAGAGGCGCCCGGCGGCATTGTACTGCTGCTCGAATATGAAGGCCGTCTGATCGTTACCGGCGGCAAGGTTGACGCGCAGCACTTCATTCTCGTTGGTGCGAACTCCGGCCAGGGTCGGCAGAGTGGAGATCACATCGGCGATCGGAATGGCGTTTCCGCTGCCATCGGCCTTGTCGCCGAAGGTGCCGCGGAAGATGAATGCCTGCATCAGTTCACCCGAAGTGTCGAACTGGACAACGCGGGAGTCGATCTGCGTGATGTCATTGCTGATGGCAGTATTGCCTCCAACGATGTTGCCATTGATGATGGTGTTGCTGTTGGCATCCAAGCGGATACGCGGCGTGAAAATCGTCTGGCCGGCAAGGTCCACGTTGTCGATGGTGATGTTGCCAAAATAGTTCAGGGTGCGGCTGAAATTGCGGAGGATCTGCTGATCACCGGAAAGCACTCCAATATAGATGTCCTCACGCGCGGTCGCGGAGCCGATCTGGACACCTGCAGTGGAGCTGAGATTGCCGCTGCCTGTGATGACAACGCCGTTGCCATCGCCCCCCGCACCGAGTCCGGTGCGGCCGTTGGTGACCTGCAGATCCCCCTCACTGATACTGGTGATGCCGGTATAAGTGTTGTTGCCAGCCAAAATCAGCTGAGCGAAGCCGGTCTTGAGCAGACCTCCTGTGCCAAGGATGTTCGATCGGACATGCAGTGTGCCAGTGCCAATCGCACCCGAGGTGGTGGCATAGAAACCATTTTGAGCATTGAAGATGGCTTCACGGCTGCCGAAATTGAGATTTCCGCCCAGAATGTAAGTGGCAGCATCCGCTGTGTTGCCCACTGCAAAAGTGGCGCTGCTGACCATGCCGGAGGAGATGGTCAGGGTACCGTCCACATAGAGCAGCGCCGCGTGATGGTTCGTGTAGCTCGTTAATGCGGTGGTGTTGTTCACCGCGCCGCCGGAACCATTGTTATCAAAGACAGGGCCGAAGCGCAGAGCATTGATCGTGGTACTTTCTTTCATCACGGTGGCCAGATCATTGAGGCTCACATTCTGGTTCAAGCCCAGAGCGACGCTGTTGCCCAGGAGGCCGCCGGAGGCCGTGAAGTATTCCGAGTCATCGAGCGGACGAAGGTAGCCGCCTTCATACGTCATGAAGTTGCTGCCGCCCAGGAATTGAAGGTTGCGCTGCTGGTTCCACAGATCGCTGATGTTGCCATTGTTGAAGCCAAGGATGCGGAAGTCCGTATCCAGTCCGAGAGGAATGACGCCCCCGAGAATGCCGATGGCGATTTGTTTGTCGGTGGCGATAGTGTTATTACCCACCAGGGTGGTGCCAAGAGCACCCACGGCCACACGGACACTGTCTCCCACGGCCGCAGTGCTGAAGGTGGAGGTGGCGTCCAGATCCACGAACCGCACAACAGCACCGGCAGAACGGTTCAGGTTGTTGATGGTGAGCGTCATGTTGGTGCCTGCGCCATCAGTAGGATAGATATCCACAATGTTGGTGCCAGACACCACATTGACCGTGCCAAGCGTTTCTGTGTTGTTGACCGTGCCGCCGTTGAGACGCAGCCAGCCATTGCCCATATTGGTGATGGCGCTGTCATTGATGCGGTTATTGTGGTTACCGCCCGTCGTACCGGAGGTCGCATCGAGACGGTTGGTATTGTCCAGGGTGATCATGCCACGGCGCTGGAGATTGATGGTGTTCACACCCGAAAGCATGCCGTTGACGCCATTGAGTGTAAGGCCCCACTCCGCCCAGCCTTCAGCAAGTCCCTGAGTGGGGTAGTCCACACCGTTGATGGCATAGGTATGGCTTTCCCATGGCAAGGCTGCATAGCCGAAACGCAAGACATTAAGATCTCCGGCAAAGGTGTTGTTGTTGGTCAGACGCAGCTCACCGAAACCAAGTTTTGTAAAACCACCCAACCCCTGGATCGCCCCGCCAATCACCAGCTTGGACGCCGGCGATTCCGTTGTATTGCCCTGCTCGGCGACCGTGTAGTTGCCAATGGAGTCGGAGATGATGATGTTCCGATCAGCGGTTCCTGTCAGATTGAGGTTTCCATCCAAAAAGGTGGAGCCATCCTGAATGGTGAAGAAATCAACCTGCAGGTAGTTGTAGCCATTGTTGGTGGCGGCGATCACCCCGTTCATGGTGATGTCCACAGAGTTGTGGGTGTTGAACTGGTTTTCAAAGAGCAGACGGGCCCCCGTGTTTGCCCCAAGACCAAGAGTTGCGTTTGTCGCATCCGCCTGAATCTGGCCACCATATCCAATTTCGATGCCGTTGATGATGTCATAACTTTGAACACCGTTGTCGGTAATCGAAGCAGACACCTCATGCCGGAAGCGGACGCTGCTGCCACGAATCACGAGACTGTCGAGCGCGCTGGAGAAGCTTACGTCAGCAAAAACCATGTTGTCCGAGGCATTGCGACCTCCGATGATGGTGAGGATCTTATTATTGCCATCAATGACAGGACGGCTCCGGGTTAACGCGCCATTCAGGCTGTTGGCATTGCTGAGATTGGTGTCATAGGTGCCGATAATGAAGGCTGACGCATTGACCGTGCCGCCGCTGTTGATGGTGGCGTTGTCATCGAGGGTCAGGAAGGAAATTTGCCCTGTGCCGGAGGAATTGCGCAGAGCGCCCGTGCCATTGAAGCCCGTGCCGGAGATTTTGAAGATTTCGCGGAAAGCATCGCTGTCATCACCGAAGTTGAGCGCCTGACCACGCAGATCGACCGAGGCTCCGGCAGCGACGACGGTTTCATTGCCGACTCCAAAAGCACCCAGCGCACGGGCGCCACCCACATAGAGAATGCCCTCATTGACCATGATCTGACCGAAGAGCGTCGCTGTTTTGTTGATGCCGGTGTAGCCATCATAAACGTCGGAGAAGTTGTTGGCGCTGATCTGCAGGATGCCGGAGCCGGTCTTGGTGAAGCCGTTCTGTGCATAGACGATGCCAGAGATGTTCAGACCGACACTGCCAGTAGCGGCTGCCACCGGAATATTGAATGTGAGACCGGCGGCAGTCGTGTTGTTCATCGTCTGCTTGCCGCTCAGGGTGCCCAAAGCAGCTGCAAGTGTCGTCACGGTGGCACCATCATTGTAGGTGATGAACTCGCCGGTGTTGCGGCTGTCATTGAACAGCAAAGTGCCTGTGCCGCCGATGGTGGTGATGCCGCGCACATTGCCCAGAGCATTGTTGTTCAAGCCGATCTGAATTGTGCCGCCGTTGGCTACGATGTCACCGTAGAAGTTGCCGTTGTCGTCGTCGAACAGGAGCACGCCGAGATTGCCGGTGTCGAGAATGATCGTGCCGTCACCGGTGATCGCTCCGGTGTTGTAAACAGAAGTATTGGTGGTGAGGAAGCGAAGGATCGACCCGGCTCCCATGTTGATGACGTTGCCCTGAGGCGAAACACCAAAGCCGCCAAGGAAAGCGTTGGTGGCAACAGTGGGTGCGGCCGCCGTGCCGCCCACCTGAATTTCACCCTCATTCAAGTTGAGTGCGCCGCTGTAGGTGTTGAGTGCGTTGAGGTAGACCTTGCCCGTGCCGGATTTGGTCAGGATCTGTGCACCTGTATTGTTCTGAATGACGGCATCAATTTGGAGCGCCCGAGCGCTGTTTTGCAGGATGATCAGAGTCTCAAGACCGGCTGTCGTCGCCGCATTCTGAATGAAGCCGTTGCTGATGATGACATCTCCCGCATTCACGTTGGGGGTGATGAGAAGGCCACCGCCCGTCATGGCAAGTATGCCGCCACCGAGATTAAGAGTGCCGCCACCGGCTGTGTTGAATCGCAAGGTGTTGGCTGCCGTGCCTGTGATCGAGAAGTTGGTCACGTCCACGTTGTTCGCGGCGGCATAGCTGTTCACGCTGTAGGCGGTATAGGCTGTGATCGGACCATCACCACCATTCGTGGAATTCACGGCCCAATCCGTCTTGCCCACTGTGGCGTAGCCGATGCCGAGAATTCCACTCGTGTTGGTCGTGTCTGTCTGGGCGATGCTCGCGGCTCCAAAGTCGATGGTGCCACCGACATTGCGCGTGATGGCATTCATGCGGAGGACTGAAGTGCCGCTGGTGCGGGTGACCGCGTTGGCGCCAGGAGCGATGGTGGTGGCACTCACCACTTCGACATGGCTGCCACCGCTCAGATTGATGGTGCCGCCGGAGGTGCCGAGGATCTTGGACAGGCCGGCAACGTTGGCATCCACGCCTACGGTGGTCAGAGCGGTGATGGTACCCAGCGTCAGTGCGGCGCCATCTGCCAGCTTGCTGGTGTTGTTCGTTCCGTATTCAAGCTGGAGTATGCCATCGCGGACCACTGTCTGCCCAGTCCAACCGGCACCATTCACACCGGAGAGGATGAGGGTGCCTTTGCCAAAGAAGAGCAAGGTGCCAGCGCCGGTGAGCGAGGAGGTGGCATTACTGAAATTCAACGAAGCACCGGCATCCACGGAAAGACGCAATTGAGTGGACAATGTGATCAGACCACTCATCACGCTGGTACCACTGGTCACTCCGAGACCGCCATCGGCGGTGGAGTTGGTAAAGGCATTTGTCAGGGTGAGGCCGCTGCGGATTTCCAAGCCATTGCCAGAGGCACCGTTGACCGTGATGGTGCCGGTTCCCAGGGCATTGCCGGCGCGGATGGCCAGCGTACCGGCGGTGATCGTCGTGCCACCGGTGTAGGTGTTCCCCGCGCTTGGATCAATGACCCACATGCCGCCATCCACTTTTGCAAGAGAGGTGGCTCCGCCTTGATCGGTGATCTGGAGGCTGAAGGTATTGTCGCTGATCGTGGTGCCGCCCAGGGTCAGGGTGCGCGCGCCGCTGCCGGTGAATGCGATGGAGCCGGTGTTGCTGAAAGTGAGGGTCGGCGCATTGGTGCCAATCAGCGTGCCAGAAGCGTTGATGCGAGCAGCGAGCGTGCCCAATCCCATCGTGAAGAGACGATCGGTGCTTTGATTCGTCAGCCCCTGCCAGGTGAGGATGCCGCCTTGATTTACGGCAGTGTTGCTCACGAAGACGAGATTTCCGGCTGCGTTGCTCGAAGCGCCGACACCGCTCGCGATGCCACCATTGGCAAGATAGTAGATCGTCATGCCTGCGCTGGCGGTGGCACCAACGGTGGCACCGATGGTGGTGATGCCCGTGTAGGTGTTGCTTGCGCTGCTAGTCAGAGTCGCCGCTGTGGAGGATGACACCGTGCGGGTGAGATTTCCAGCGCCCGAGAAGAAGCCGTTCATGGTGCTGCTGGCACCTGTGATAGAGAGCGTCTGGCCGGCGAGTATTTCGGCCTCGGTCAGCACATCGCCCGTCAAGGTGGTGATGGTTTCGGAGTCGATGATTCTCAACTTCGCGGTGCCGGAGTAGATGCCGTCACCGCCATCTCCATTGAGAGCTACGCCGACAGTGTCCAATATTGCCGCACCGCCGGCAAGTTCCAGGATGCCATTGTTGATGACGACGGTTCCAGTGAAGGTGTTTGCGCCACTGAGACGCCATGTGCCAGCGCCCTCTTTGATCACCGCCGTGGTCTGGCTGGTGGTGGGATTGCTGATGATGCCAGCAATGGTGTTGGTCAGGGTGTTGGAACCATCCAGGACCCAGTTATGAGTGCCCGTGGTTCCGGAGGTGAGCGCACCATTGATGATGATCTGCTTCACGCCGTTGTTGATCAACTGGCCGCCCGTGGTGTTCCCCGTTGAGGCGGTAACGAGCGCCCAGGTGATGTTGCTGGCAAAGGTCGCGGTGCCAGCATTGGAATCACTGAAAATGATGGTGCCCACGTCTGCACTGTTGGGTGTGATCGTGTTGGTACCCTGGCCAAAGCCACCATCACCGATCTGGTCGGTGTTGCCATACTGATCGTAGCGGCGGCCATTGAAATTGTTGCTGCCGAGAGTGATGGTGCGGGCCACGTTGGTATTGCCCATGACGCTGGTGTTTTCGGAACCGTCGCCAAGGTCGCCCTTCAGCTCAAGCATGCCGACATTGACCGTGATGCTGCCGCTGAAATCATTGCTGGCGTTGGTCAGAGCCCAGCGGCCGGTGATGCCGTAGCGGTCATCGTCAGTCACATTGCCCATGGCGATGGAAAGGACATTGGCACCCTGAGAAATGATACCCGTGATCTGATTGGTGATCGGATTGAAGTAACCACCTGTCTGACCGGTAAGCTGAAGGGTGTTGGTGGCGGTCGCTGTAATGTTGCCGCTGAGAATGAGCGCTCCGCTGCCGTTGGCAGTGATGCGGTTGCTTCCAGTGCTGGTAATGGTCGCACCCGTACCGGCCAGAATGATGTTTCCAGAATAGGTTTCTCCCGCCCCGACGTAGTCAATGGAACCAGCACCCGTGCCTGCACCAAGAGTGACCGAACTGAAGGAGCCGATGGCATTGGCGAGATTGGCGGTCTGGATTCCACCACTGCTGTTATCCGAAAGCCTGCCAAGCTGCAACGCACCGGTGTTGGTATTGGTGCCATACATGGCCATGAAGTTGCCGCCACCGAGAGTCAGATTACCGGAACCTTGGAAGGAGCCTGCGACTAATTGCGAGGCAGCGTCATCGACGGTCAGTGTCTGACCGGCATTGATGAAGGTAACGGCACCACGCTGCATGTAGAGCAGGCCAATGGTTTCCGTATTGGCAATGCTCAACGTGGCACCGTTAAGAACGTGAGTGTCGTTATCATCAAAGATGGCCGAACCATTGGCGAGAACGACCGTGCCTTTGTCAATGTAGGTGCTGCCGGTATTGAATGTATTAACACCCGCGAGCGTGGTGACGCCCGAATTCTGGAAGACCCAAACGTTGTTGCCAGAGAGCACCCCGTCGTAGGTGTTGCTGGCGCTGCCGCCAAACACCACGGTGCCGTTGTTGATGATGTTCAGCCGATGAGTGCTGTCAGCGTTGACGAGAGTGCTGTTGATGAAGAGAATGCCGCTACCTTCAGACTGGAGTATGGCGACCTGGGTGTTGGGCGCACCCGTGGTGGAGCCAATGGTCAAATTGCCGGTCAGGGTGATGTTGCCCAATCCCTGGCGCAGCAAGGTGGCATTGCGTGCCGTGGTGCCATCGGTGTTGGGATTGAGCGTGATGTTATTGGCGACGATCGTGTCGGCAATCAGGTGCCAGCGTAGGTCGGTTGAGCCACTGGTTGTGGACTGCAGGATCACATCGCCCGTACCGAGGGAGCCGGTGTAGGTGTCATTGCCAATACGCAGAGAGACGCCGGCATTCACAGACTGCAGCCCCACAGTGGTCGTGCCGGTGTAGGTGTTATCCGCAGTCAGATAGACGGTGTTGCGAGTCTGAATGAAATTACCAGTGCCGGAGATCTTGTTGCCCAGAACCAGGTGGCCGTCGTTGGTGTTCGTGATGAGTGTGCCATTGTTGACGATATCCGAACGGCTGCCGATGCCGCCGGCCGAGTTGTTGCCAAACTGAACGATGGCGTTGCTGCCAATGGTGAGAGTGCCGTTCAGCTGATTGGCTGCATTGGTCAGCAGCAAGGTGCCACCCACAATGGTGCTGTTGACAGTGAGACCGGCACCAGGCGCGGAAATGATCTGCCCGCTGAGCACATGATTGAAGGCGGAGTTGAGACTGATGGTGCTGGCGCTTCTCAATACCAATGGTCCGGCCAAGGTCTGCACGGCTCCGCTGCTGATGGCGAGTGTGCCGCCATCGAGATTTAAGAGTTCGGTGAGCGTGCCGCCGCCGGTGACATTGATCTTGAGCGTACCGCCAGTATTCACCGAGGTGAGGTTCGCCCAGCGGTTGGTGACAGCCGTGGCAGCAGCCCCAAGACCTGCGAGATTTTGGATTTCCAGAATACCCCCCCTGACGGTCACCCGGCCTTGGAATGTATTGGTGCCGGTGATGATGGTGGTGCCAGTGCCAATCTGCTCAAGGTTGCCCAAGCCGGAGATGACAGCGGCAATGGTCAGCGAGTTGCTACGGTTGAAGCCGAGGGTGCCATTGTTCAGGATGGCTCCGCTGCCAACCATGCCTGCAGCGCTGCCACCAACGGTGCTGTCGCCAAGCTGGAGGTAGCCGTAGCCAATGTTGGTGGCACCTGTGCCGGTCATGTTGTTCGTGAGCAAGATGCGTCCGCCACCGGTGGTGGTGATGATGGTGTTGGCGGTGCCGTCCACGTTTGAAAGCACCAAATCTCCAAAAATATTGTTTTGATGGATGATCAGTTCATTGCCGGCGCCCGAGGTGAGGTTGGCGGAAATGGTGGAGGTGTGCGCGCCCACGCTGCTGCTGACAAGAATGCCGCCCGTTTCAAGGGCCACCGTTCCGGTAATGTCAGCATCATTTGCTCCGCTAAAACGAATGGTCGCCGTGCTGGCTCCTGCCACTGCGCCTGCAGCTGTGATATCCGTATTGAGATTTGCACCGAAAGCGTCTGCCGAATAGCTGGTGAGTCCGGATATGGCAGTGCCTGCTCCATTTGCGACGGCCCAAGTTTCAGCGCCGAATGTGGCCCAGCCGCCGAGGATGCCGCTGGCACCGTTGGCATTGCTGGTCGCAGCTGCGCTTGTGCCCACCCTCAAGGTCCCACCCACCGCACGTGTGATAGTCCCCAGGTTGATCCCGGCGAATCCAGGAAGCTGGCTATATTCGGACTCAGCGGTGAAATTGATCAATGATTCAATGGATGAGGCACCTGAATTGAGAGTCGTGGAAGCAACGGACTCCAGAATTCCAGTTCCAGTGCTGATGATACGGATGGTGCCACCGTTCAAAGTCAGCGCACCGACTGATGGCAGGATGTTGTTTCCAGCTCCATAGTTCAGGATGATGGTCGAATTTGAGGAGAGCGTGAGACCTCCTGTGTGAGCGAGGTTGCCGGAGAGAGTCAAGCCGCCGAAGTTGCTGAGCACCAGTGCACCTGCGCCACTTGTAGCCCCAGAGAATCCGGTGGCGGAGACCGCACCGCTGCGAGCTTCGCGGAGGGTCAGCCCGAGTGTAAGCACCGCATTGCCTGTGCCGGCGAGTGAACCGATGGTGTCCGCCAATGTGACCGTCAGCTGAGTGCCGGTGCCGTTGAGATTGATGCGGGCGCCAGCAATGCCCGTGCTATTGAAAGCACCGCTTGCAGCATTGAGAGTAAGAGCCGCGTTGGTTCCCACATTGATGGTGCCACCAAAGCCTGTGCTGCTACCCGTCATAGACAAGGTTTGCCCTGCGACGGTGGCATTGACATTGATGACACTGTTGAGATTGCCGGTGAACACTGTCCCGATGGTCTGAGTGTTTTGATCCATGAGTGTCAGCGAACCGTTCACGAGCTGAATGGTGCCGCCGGTGGATGAGGCAGCAAAACGGGAGACGGTTTGTGAAGTGCCGTTCAAATCCAAGGTGCCACTCACACTGCGAATGCTGCTGGCCAGTGCCAGCATGCCGTTTCCGCCTGTTCCTGGAGCACCAACACCTGCCGCAGCACCATAGATGCCCATGCGCAGAATGCCGCCGTTAGAGATGGTCTGTCCGGTGTAGGTGTTGGCACCACGAAGCTCCAAAGTTGAAGAATTATCCTTCTGGAAGTCACCTGCTCCTGAAATGACGCCCCCGAAAACGGAACTGGTGGTGGTGCTGGTGATGAGCCTGATGCCTGCCGTCTGAAGCACGATCAAGCCGTCCACACCCGAGAGATAATTTGCATTAAGGCCACCGACGTTGCCGTTGGGGAAGACACGAGAGGCACCTTTGCCACCACCTTGGAGGATGCCGATGGCATCATTGACCGTGACGCCGGAGGTGAATACACCACCATTGTTTTGGAGGAAGAGTGTTTGCGACCCATCGAGGCCAAACGCCCCAGTGGTCTTGAATCCGCCCTGGTTCACGAGGATGGTTCCATCAAAAGAAGGGCCATCCGAAATTGCATTGTTCCAAGTAAAAGTGCCGGAGCCTTCCTTGATAAGCCAGGTCCCGCCAGCACCAAAGATCTGACCGTTGTAGGTGGAGGTGCTGTTGTCCCCGCCGATGGCCAGCGCACCGATGCTGGTGCCGACAGTCCCTGCGCCGAAGCCGCCAGTAGTGAGGGCACTCAGGTTGATGGTGGTGCTGGTGCCATTGCCGCCACTGATGGAACCTACACGCTCAAACGGCGTCAGGGCGGTTGCATTGACAGCAAAGTTCAGCTTTTGGGTGCCCGAACTTGCGAAGACAATCTGGGAGTTGTCGCTCAAGACATCTTGGAAGGCATACCTGGCACCGTCCCAGATACCGCCACCCACCCAGACGGTTCCATCGTTGATGGTTGTGGCACCTGAATAGGTGCTGAGGCCGGTCAGGAAAAGGTCACCTGTCCCATTTTTAGTGAAGCCCCCGAGTCCTGTCATGGCACTGCTCAGCACACTGGTAGGAGTGATGGTCAGAGTAGGAATGTTGGTGACGGTGGCACCGGGAAGCTCATTGATGAGCACGTTGTTGCCATCGATGATCTGCACGATGATGCCGGTGGCGTTGGTCATGCCGGTGCTGCCGGAGATCAGCATGCCAGGAGCCAGTCCTGCGGTGCTGGAATCCAGCTTAATGACGCGGAAGGTGTTGTCGGAGTCCGCCAGACCGCTGATGACGGTGGGGGTGCCATTGGTGTAAGTCGTGGTCAGCGTGGCCCCGTTGCCAAGAGCGAGGATGGTGTTGCGGGTGCTGGTCAGTGAACTGATGGTTTGGTTCGTATTCACGCCGAAAACCGTGTTCCAGCCCGCATTTCGAACTTTGGCGGAGTTGGCAAGCATCGCACCGCCGGAGAGAATCAACCCACCTCCAGACTGGCCACCATAAGTGCGAATGAGGACATCCCCAGTGAAGTCGATGGTGCCTGCCAGAGTTTGTGTTCCACTGCCCAGCTTGGTAAGACCACCCGTGCTGCTGCCCGTAATGTTGCCTGAGAAGACTGCGTTCGCGTTGTCCAAGCCCAGAGTGAGAGCGCCGGTGCCCGTGAGCAGGACATTGCCACCGTTGCTGCCACCGCCGGAAAGAGAGCCCAGAGTTTCGCTATTGCCGTTGAGATCCAAAGCGACACCTGCGGTGTCCGCCAGCACCACGCTTGAACGATCTGGGATGATGGAAAATGGGCTGCCACTCGCGATTTGAATGACGCCAGTGTTGATGATGGTGCTGCCTGTATAGGCATTTCCGCCGGAGAGGAACAGCATGGTTGAGGCTCCATCCTTGATCAAAGACACCGGACCGCGCTGAACGAAGCCATCTGTGTCCCCAATGGAACCGATGAAGTTGAAGGTGCCAGCGTAGGACCCGGTGAAGGTCAGTGACTTGGCCCCCGAAGCTGTCGAAGTGGTGTTGCCGGTAAATGTCAGGTCACCGCTGCCGTTATTCTCGATGACGCCACCACCGGTGGTGCCCGCGAGGTTGAGGATGCGGTCGGTTGTCTCGCCAAAACCGGTGTAAATCAGGGTGCCTGTGTCCGTGCCTGAACCGAGGGAGATGGTGCCGTTGGCCGCCGTGGTCTGCGCGCCCAGATTGCTGCTGCTCGAACCACCGGACACGTTGTTGATCGTGCTGACACTCAGAGCGCCGTTTTTAATCCATGTGCGGCCCGTGTAGGTGCTGGCCCCCGTCAGTGTCAGAGTGCCGGTTCCTGCTTTGCTGAAATTCAGGGTGGAGTTGGAGCTGTTGGTGATGGTGCCACCAAAGATCGTGCTGGAATTGTCTCCACCTGCGGTGAATGTCGAAACAGTACCGGCAGCTGTGTTGGTGACAATGCCGCCTGCACCCGCACCTTCACTGGCCAGAGAACCGACCGCGCCATTGAAACCGTTCATGTCCAGTGTGCCGCCTGCAAGCACAGTCAGGGCAGTCAGGGTGGGGAGCGAATCGTTGACGCCATAGGAGATCTTGCCAGCCGTAATCGTTGTGGCTCCAGCATAAGTATTGGCCACTTTGAACGTCAGGTTGCCAGCACCCGTTTTGTTGATGCCGGATGCTCCCGTTCCCGTCAAGGGAGAGCTGATGTCCAAGGTGGCCAGAGTTGGGGAGAGGATCTCGCCGTTCCACTGCACCGGACTGATGTCGAAAGTGCGCACTGCACCGTTGAGATTGATAGCACCAGCCCCCAGGAAAGCCAGCTGGTTGGTGGTTGCTGTGGCATTCGCATTCACAGAGAGGGTGAACTGTGTACCGTTGACAATGGACGCGATCGTTGCGCCGGCTGGAACACCAATCCCGATGACTGGCGTGCCCACCACCAGTCCTGCTGTGCTGGTGACAGTCACCGTGTTATTTGCATTGGTGGTTGAGGCGGTCATTACCACGCCGAGCTGTGAAACCGCCCCGAGGTTTTGGGATGTGGCGGTCAGGTTGCCATTCAAGGTGAAGGAACCCGTGCCAATGTTCAGGACCGGCGAGTTGCCACCGTTGTTGTTAAACACCACGCCGCCAACCGTCTGGTTGAAGTTGTTGGTGTCGAATGTAGCACCGCCAAGGATGGTCAGGATGCCAGTGTGCGCCATTTGATTGGCAGCCCCCAGAATGACCTGAGTATTGCGGTCCGTGTAGGCCGCCGGATTGCTGCTGTAACCACCAGATATGGTCAAATTCCCTGGCACGGCAAAAGTCGTGACGCCATCTGCCAGGGCATTGTTCAGGATGATCCGGCCTGAGTTGACCCAGGTGCCGCCGGAGTAGGTGTTTGAACCGGTGATGAACACATCATTGGTGGCGTTCAGAGTCCCGCGGCCCTGATTGCCTTCAATGACAAGCGCCACTGCGCCACCTGCGGCATTGTTGACGATGTTTGCAGAGACGGTGACGTCCGCATTGCCGGTGTTGTCCGCCTGGCCATTGAACCAGCTCAGTGCATGGAGGTAGAGATCGGCCGGGCTGGAAGTGGTGCCGGCAGTCAAAGAACCATTGATGATATTGATGCTGTTGAACAAGGCCGCCGTGGCAACGGGAGACGCAATCAATCCGCCACTCGCGAGTGTCAGAGTTTTGCCGCCCAGATCCAGCACGCTGCTGGCAGTGGCACCTGTGTTTGCCTGAAGGTTCAGGCTGTTGAGAGTGACGTCTGCCGTCAGGGTCGTGATCGATCCGGCGACGGGCAGCAGAATGCGGACGTTGTCCGTGGCTGTACCAGTGAAAATGGTGCGGGGGGAATAGCCTGCATAGCCGTTGTTGGTCAGACCGGCAACCCCTTGACTTGGGGTATAGGTTGCAAACTCACGCTCAAAGGTGGCCCAGCCGCCGATGATGTTATTGACAAGGCCATCGCCGATGTTGGTGGTGGCAACGCCATTGAGATTGGAGATGAAGAGACGCTGCAGGGCAGAAATATTGCCGTCCATGTTCAAGAACCGCACCGTGCCATGCTGACCGGCCTCCTGCGCGAAGCTGGCAAAGGTGACGTCCGACTGGTTCACATTCGAACCAGGTTCCGCGAAATCAATGATGCTGTTGCCATAACCGAGTTTTACAGCACCGAGCAACTCGGTGCTGTAAAGCGATGCGCGGCTGCGCCACTGGAACATGGCACCATTCAGAGTGATCGAAGCTGCGTCATTGATGCGGTCAGTGAGGCTCACCGACTCGACGGTGATATTGCCGGTGGTGACCAGCAAAGTGGCGTTGGAAATTTCAATGGAGGTCGTTCCGCTCCACCGTCCACCATCAATAAGCTGAGTGCGTCCGCCGTTGAGCAGGGTGGCGCCGGTGTAGGTATTGTCGCCATAGAGATTCCAATCAACAGAAGAACCAGCAGCACCGGACCGCACCACAGCAATGTTGCTCTCCAGCGCATTACCATTCCCAATGGCTCCGCGGAAACTCACATTGGCGGTGGTGAGGGCCAGGGTGGCCTGCGCCGCCGAGGTGTTGATGATGTAACCTGCCGTGTTGGCTGCAAATCCGTCATTGACGGCCAAGGATCCTGTCTGGGCCTGGAGATTGTTGATGTTCTGCACCGTGCCATTGAGGTCAAGATTGCCTCCAAGAAGCTGCATCGTCTGGTTTGAAGTCAGGCTGAAATCAGTGCCATCGAGCTTCAGCGTGCCCTGATTGACCGTGACCGTGCCGGTAAAGGTATTGCCAGCAGCAAGCGTCAGGGTGCCCTCGCCCGATTTGGTGAGGCCCCCGCTGGTTCCGGTGATCGCGACGCCCAAGGTCAGATCTCCAACCGTGTAAACAATCAATTCCCGATTGCTGGCAGCGGTGAGAGTTCCCGTGCCGGAGATTCCGCTGTTGCCGGCCTGCACCAGCAGCGCACCGCTTTCCAAGGTCAGAACCGCGCCGCCTGAGAGGGTGATGCCGCCACCGCTGCTCAATTGGAGGGAGTTGATGGAAAGAGATGCCGCCGAATTTGCGCTGCTGGTCAGATTCACGTTGGTGCCTGCAGTCGAGAGACTGGAGACCTGTTCAGAACCGCTCAGAAGACGAAGCCGGTTGGTTCCAGCATTGGCGCCTGCGGCTGCAGAATCTGCCGTGACGAATCCGATTCCCGCTCCAGCCACGCTGGTGTCGCCGATGGCCCAACCCAGAATCGATTTGTTTGTCGTGCCTGTGGCTCCCAGCTGGCCCGTGAAGGTGTAGGTGGCGGTGCTGCCCTGAATAGTGGCCACATTGGCACCCGCCGCATTGCCAAAACCATCCGCACGGATGAGCAGGGTGGAGCCTCCACCGCGCGTCACCGCCGCCGTGGTGAAGTTCAACTGCTGGCCCGCACCAGCATCCAGCGTGAAGACCGATGCGCCGGCATTGATGGCCACGGCACCCGTGGTCGTTTCAGTCGTGGTGGCATTGGCGTTGCCGATGATGCGGAAATCGGAGCCTTGGAAACTCAGCGCTGCATTCCCCAGGCGGTTGGCGACGTTGTTGCCGACGACGCCGGAATTGTCGAGAGTCAGCGTGGCAAAATCATGCACAAAAACCGTGCGGAGCGAGCCCTGGCCGGAACCAAGCGTGCTGAATGTGCCGGCACCGTTCAAAGACAACGTGCCTTGCTTGACGAAGACATCCCGGCCAGAAAAGGCGTTTGCCACCTGGATGTTCAGCGTGCCGGTGCCGAATTTGTTGAGCTGGTAAATGCCCAGTGTTCCCGTGTTGGTGAAGCCTGTGGTGGTGATGTTGGTGGTGCCTTCACCGCCGATCCCGACCCAGGCATGCCGGTTGGCGCCAGCCGTTCCCACCTGGCCCAGCACACCGCCGGTGATGTTCAACGTGGCACCCGCATCCGCCCCCAGGGTCACGGCACGCATATTATTGTCAACCGTTGACATCGCGATGGTGATGAGACCAGACACGGTGTTGGTCCCTGCCGTACTGCGGATGGCTCCGCCACCATTGATGCCGTTGTTGGTCGCATTGTTGGTGGCATTGATGAAAATGCCATCTGCAACCGTCACTCCGCCGGTCAGTTCGATAGCTGCACCGACGTTTGCCATCAAGATTCCACCTGCGGAGGTTGTGATGGTAGGATTCGCCCCAGTCGTATTGGCGCTGAGAGTGATCGTCGTGCCAGTGATGGCGGTGATGAATGTGTCGGCGGCAATTCCCGTTCCGAACACCAGCTGGCCCACCCCATAATTGGCAGTGCCACCGGTCGGCGTGAGGACGCTCTGACCAGAGGCTCCAGTGGTCGCCGTCGAAGCGGTGGTGGACGATGCGTTGCCCAGCTGGTTTCCATTGGAAATTCTAAGCACGCCCTGCTGAGCAAACATGACCCCGTTCCAGCCGGTTTCGGCGGATGTCAGCACGAGAGTACCGAGGTCATACTTCCTGAGAGCGTTGTTGGCAGAAGCAAAGGTGAAAGCGTTGTTCAGCGTCAGAGTGTTGCCCTGCGTCACTTCAATTTCACCTGCGGCGGAATTGAGGTTGAAGGTGCGGGAGGTGGCAAAGGTGCCGGTGGCACGGAAACCAAAGCCAAGATTGTTGCCGCTGAGGCGGATGATGTTGCCTGAATTGCCCAATACGGCGTCGGAGGATGCGGCAATCAACCCTGCTGTGATGTCGATGATGGACCCGCCACCGCCAAATGTGTTGCCCGTATTGGTCAACGACAGCACACCGCCACCTGATTTGGTGAGAACTACTGCCGACGCACCGGTCGGGCCGCCCGAAAGCACGCCACTGAGCGTCAATCCATCAAGCTGCAGTGAAGTGCTGCCATTCACCACATTGAAAGTGGGGCCCTGATTGGCGGACACCGTATTGAAAACGATATTGTCCGCCAGAAGCAGGCCGTAGTTGTTGTTGTTGGTCACGGTCAGTCCGTTGGCCAGCAAGGATGAGGAAAAGCTGCTCGGAGCGACCACCTTGTTGACAGCCAGCGGGTAATAATCGCTGGTGCCCGCGCGTCCGATGGTAAGAGCCAAGGCCGTGCCTGTTACTGTGGACTCCCAGGTGATAGCACCGAGATTGATCGTCTCGAATGAACCGGTGCGATCACCATCAACCAAAAGCGAGAATGAGGTGCTGGTGTTCAATGCACCGATGTCGATCGTAGCGGCGGTGTTGTAGCCGTTAAGATTAATCCCTGTGATGTTGCCCAGGCCGGTCTTGCTAATGGTGTTGGCGCCCGTTCCTCCAAAGGAAGTGATTGAGCCTATGTTGGCAATGGGGCCGCCGAGCACCACATTGAGAAACGGCGTGGGAATATTGATCACAACGCCGGTGGTGGCCAGGGTGTCAAAGGTCAGAGCGCCGTTCAAGGTGAGCGTGGGCAAATTGGTGCCGGTGTTGTTGAAGATCGGATTCCCTGCGAAGGTCATGGCATTGGCCACGGTGCGGCTGTTGTTGTCCACCAGAAGGGTGGTGCCGTCTGCAAACGACACGGTGCCGACACCCAGCGGTCCGGAGAGAAGTGAATTTGGAACGGTGGAGGTACTGCTGGCTGAGAGAATGATCCCGCCTTGCTGCACTTCCATGCCGCCGTCAAAGGTGCTCTGTCCACTGAGCTGAAGGAGACCGTTGTCGGTTTTAATGATTTTGGTTCCGGTGCCAGTGATTGCCGAGGAGATGCTAAGCGAAGCAGCAAGCTGTGTGTAAACCTGACCATTCAATGTAGGTGCCTGGATGCTGAAGGTGTTGTTTCCGCTGCTGAGAGCCAGGAAGCCGCCGTTGATCGTAGCTACCGTAGAGGCATTGCTGCTGGTGACAGTGATCGGCGCGGAGGAAGTGAGCGTCAGGATGCTGTTGGTCTGATTCGTGATGGTGGGGGTGCCGGAACCGCCGTTATTGTTGAACGTGATGCTCTTGAGGGTGTTGTTCAGCCCCAGCGCGCCGGCAAGTGTCAGGGTGGAGCTGCCCACCAGGATGACATCGTTGGAGGCGTCGATCTGCCCAACGTTGGTGAGCATGGTGACCGCCGCGTTGTTGATGGTCAGACCGCCCGCAGGTAGGACCACCCCGGTGCCGATCAAATTCAGCGTGCCCTGATCCACGACGGTACCGCCCGTGTAGGTGTTGTTGGCAGACAGGTTGACAATACCAGTGCCGGACTTCACGAAGGAGACTTTGTTGCCAAAGCCATTGTCAGCGATGACCGAATTGATGATCATGTTGCTCATGCCGACGGTGAAAGTCAGCGCACTGCCAGCGGCTGTAGCCACCTGACTGAGTGTGACCTGAGTGGGACTGTCCACCGAGACGACATAAGTGCCGGCAGGAATGCCGGTGCCGGTCAGAGTCATGCCCCGAGCGATGCCTGTGGTAGAGTTCATCGTGATCTGCGCCGACCCCAATGCGGTGGTGCCACTGACAAATGAACCAGCGGTGAAGGTTTGGTTTTGCGCACTCGCCGTGGCATTGTTGCTCAGGGTGATCTGCGTCAGGCTGTCCACGGAAACGACGGTGGTGCCGACGGGGAAACTGGCATTGGCGAGGGTCATGCCTGGCTGGATGCCCACCGTTGAATTCATGATGACCACCGGAGAACCAGCAACAATGCCACCGGCAGTATTGGGATTGGTAAACGATGGATTGGAGGTGTTGGTATTATAAACAATGAGCTCCCGAGTCCCGCTCGTTTCCGTGCCACCGGCGGTGATCACACCCCGGATGGCGGTGGTGCCAAAGCTGGTGTCAAAGGAGTTGTTGGTGCGCAAGATGCCACCGAGTTCGAGATTCAGCACATCGCTGCCGTTCGTAAAAGCCACGTTGTTGGTGAAATTGCCGCTCAACCGAAGCATGCTGGCGGTGGTGGTGGCGCCAGAGAGGGTGGTGGTCAGAGGCGTTACGGAATAAGTTCCAAGGTCCGTGATGTTGCCGCTGCCAAACACGGCCGAATAACCGGCAAATCCGCCGTTGCCAACCGTGCCCACACCATTGGTGGTGTTGTAGGCGGCATAGTCGTTGGAGTTTGAAATGGCCCAGGCTCCCAGAACACCATCACCATAAGTGGTGGGCGCAGATGTGAACACGATGCGGGGGAAGTTGCCGATGCTGCCGAGCGCCGTAGATCCGAGGAAATTCACCGTCGATCCAGCGGAACGCGTCAGGCTGGCAATGGTCAGATCCATGGCAGTGAAAGCCCCGGCAGTACCAGTTCCACCTGTCGCAGATTGAATGCTATTCGCGCCCTGTGCTAAAAAGATGTCGCCCAATTTTTCAGTGGCCATCGTGTTGACCCGGCCGTTGATCTGAATGTTGCCCGCACGCAATGTGATGGCGATGGCATCGCCGATGCGGTCATTGTTCTGCGTCTGCAGGCTGCTGTTGCTGGTGGCGATCAAGGTGGCTCCATTGATTTCAATGGCCGAGGTGGTGAGCAGCGAGGCATCATTTTCGAGCGTGGTGGTGCCGCCCAAAAGCGAGGTGGTGCCGGTGTAAGTCTGCGCCGTCTCGAGCGTGAGGGTGCCACCACCGACACGGCCAAGATTGATGGCTCCGGAAATGATCCCTCCAAAGGTGCCACCGCCGTTGGTCACAAAGGTGCTGGTGGTCAAAGAGGTGTTGGTCAGAGCACCCGCAGAGTTTGGCATGTTCCCGCCACCTGTCAGATTGCCGAGATATTGAGAACTGCCGTTGAGATCCACGGTGGCACCGATGCCGATGTTAAGACTGTTGGCCGCCGGGAAGATGGCATTGAGCCCGGCGTTGAGCTGCAGGGTGCCGCCCATGACGTTGGTGGTGCTGTTGTAGTAGCTGGTGCTTTCAAGGCTCAAAGTACCACCACCCACCTTGCTGAGCTGGCCGTTGATCAAAGTGGAGGTCACATGCAGGATGGTGCCGGCCTGCACTTGGAAATAGCCTGCGCCGCCACCCAGGTTCACCTGTGAGACTGCCAGCGTATTGTCACCGCCGGTGCTGATCAGAGAACCTGTGGAGAGGGTCAGCACACGATTCCCCGTGCTGGTGATGGAGACTCCGCTGCCGTTGATTTTCAGGGCGTTCAACGTACGCGACAACGACACATTGGCTGTTGTGGTCACGTTCATCGTGTCACCGTTGGCCGCAGCATCCAGATTGTTGCTGTTGTTGTAGGAGCTTGGCGCCAACGCCACGACACCGTTTGTGTTGTCGTAGGCGGCAAAGTCGTTCAGGATGAAAATGCGCGACAGGATGGTGTTGGTGGTGGTGGTGCCTCCAATTTGATAGGTGGTGATCTTCACCTTGTTCGTGGTTCCCAATCCGCTGATTCCAGACAAATCCCAGGACGAGCCGGAGTTGGCGAAATTGGCGGTGGCAAAGGTCAGCGTATTGCTGCCCGTGCCGGACATGCTGATGGTTCCCATGATGTTGTTCACGGTGGCAACACCAATCGATTCAGAGGTGTTGTTGCCGATCAGGCTCAAGGCGCCGCCATTGAAGGTAAATGCGCGCCCAGCCACACGGCCGCTGCCGTTGTTTCCACCGCTGTTATCCAGCGCCAGTGTACCGCCCGCATTGAGCGTGATGCCTGAGGAGGCGTTGATACTTCCGCTGGTGCCACTGATGGTGACGGTGCCGCGATTGATCGTCAGGGCTCCACCAAAGGTGTTGGTGCCGGAGAGATTCAAAGCGTTGCCCTGAAACAGAAGCGCCGAGGCGGTGGACGTGCTGCCGTTGACAATGGCGCTTGTGATGTTGGTCGTCCCGGAGCCGGCAATGACCAGGGTACGGTTGGTGGCTGATTCCGAAAGATTGACCCCCCCCGAAAGTGTGAGCACAGCCCCAGACCCGACATCGAGATCATTCTGCAAAACCCGGGTGGAGCCATTGTTGGTCACCGATGCGCCAAACTCGATGCTTTGCGTGCCATTGATAACAGCCGGGTCACCGGCAATGGTCACGGCGTTTACCAGCTTGTTCACTCCAGTCAGATCAAACGCTGATGTCAAAACACCGCCATCAAGAATCAGGGCATTGGTGGCAGTTCCAAGCGCTTTGACATTGCCGATAACAAGCGTTCCCTGGCCAAGCAGAATGCCGCCAGTCAGTGTGGTGGCACTGCCAATGGTGAAGGAGGCTTCGTTGGCAATGCGAATGTCAAGACGTGTGAGAGAGGTCGAAAGCAGGGCGTTGTCCTTGATGTCCCCGTTCCACACCGTCGAACCATAGCCGCGGATGTTGAGCTGCCGCGTGCCAGCCGCGTTCTGGAAGTTGAGGAAATTGCCGTTGATGGTAAGAAGCGCGCCGCCCTCGAGATTGTTGCTCAGGGTATGATCGTTGCCGCCGGAGTTTTTAATCATGTCGCCATTGATGGTGATGGTATTTGCACCGGCGAAAATGGCTGTCGTATTGTTGTTAAAGATCACCGGCTGTGAGATCGTCAAGCCTGCTGGATCGGTGGCAAAGATCCCGGCGTTTGACATCAGGAGCCCACCAAATACCAGCTGAGCATTCACGGGAATGGTGCGAGCTGTGGAAATCGTGAACGTCGTGGCACTGGTGATGCTGGTAATGACGTCACCATAAGCGATGCCTGTCCCGTTGATGTTCATGCCCACGACCAAACCGGCCGTGGTTCCAGTCGCCAGTGTGATCGTGGCGGAATTGTTCACCGCAGCGGAAGTCAAACCCGTGGGGCCGACGGCACCGAGCGAATCAGTGGTGCCAATGCCGAGAAGGCCGCCGTCAACCCGGGTGCCGCCTGTGTAGGTGTTGGCGGCGTTCAAGATCCAGACACCGCCGTCGGTCTTGAGCAGGCGCAAGGCTCCCACGCCCCCGAAGGCAGGCGTGCCCAGCCCTTGCGCATTGTCAGCAAGCACGGAGGTGATCATGTTGGCGTCCGTGTTGGTGCCGCGGATTTCCAGTGTCTTGTCACCACCGATGGTGTTTACCGAGGTCGCTGTGCTGTTTCGCACATCGGTGAGAATCAGCGCCCCAGAGCCACTGGAGTCGATACGCCGGGTTCCCGTGGTGCCGGTGAGGTCGATCTCGCGCGTGGTGGTTTCTCCAGCACCGACATACATCAGGCTGACGGTGGTGTTTGAACCGGGATTGCCCAGTTCCAAAATGCCGCCACCGACGTTCGTGCCGAAACTGGAGGAAGCCGCCAAATCCGCGCCAATGGACGTCACATAAACTGCATCCTGACGGATGACCGTCCTGCCGCTGTAAGTGTTGGCATCTCCGAGAATAAGACCGGCGCTACCGATTTTCCCAAGGCCGCCCGTCCCGCCGATCACACCTGAGACAGTGGCAAAATCAAGATTGGTGCTGCCATTGTCATCCACCTGAATCTGACGCCAGCCTTCTCCCGTCACTGTTGTTGGAACACCGGCGGCGGCGACGACCCCCGTCCCCGAACTCAGGGTGAACTGAGTCGCGCTGTTGATGGCTGTGATATAAAGCCCGGTGGGAATGTTGGCGTTGCCAGTAAAAGCCTGGCCGATGGTCAGTCCGTCCGTGGTCCCGCTGGTCAGATTGACGGTGGCATTTCCAGCAGTCGTCGTCACATTGATAGACTTGCTGATGCCAGCAGCGAGATCGAAATTGCCTTTAACTTCGACGTCCGCAAGGGATGTGGCGTTGTTGAGAATCAACGCACCCGCGCCGATGAAATTGGCGGTCGATCCCCACACCGGCGTGCCCAAGGAGCCAAAATCCACCGTCAGCTTTGATGTGCCAGAGGAGAAACCACCATTGCCGTTGGCGATAAACCGGAATTGCCCGGCTCCCGTGCCCAAGGCCCGGTTGAATGTGCCGGAAGACTGATACACACCGCCATTGAGCAGAAGATTGCTGCCGGATGAAAGGCCAGCGCCGTCAACCGCCTGGAGTGCACCACCATTGATGGAGGTCGTCCCCGTGTAGGTGTTTGCGGTTAATGGATTGAGGATCCACAGACTGGTGCCGGTCTTGGTCAGCGAGAGCGCTCCACCATTGGGATTGTCAATGAGGTGGATGTCGATTTCGTTATCTCCCTGCGAATCACCGTCAAGCGTGAGCGTGCGCGCACCGGTCCCGCTGAAAGCCAGATCTGCGGTGTTGTTGAAAATGAGCGCCGCATTGTTGCTGATACGCGAAGCAGACAGGTTCCCGTAGCTGCCATAGGAGGCGATGGTGCCGTTGCCGGCCAGAGTGAACAAGCGATTGATGCTGACGGAGGGCGTCTGGGTTGCGGTGACCGCACCGCCGGAGTTGGTCCCCACATAACGCAGGGCGCCTCCATTGAGAATAAGGCTGGCTGCGTTGGTCGCGTCGCTGGTGGCATCCCCCTTGCCGATGCCACTTGCCACTCCGATGTCGGCGATGTTCGGAATGTCCAGATTTCCGCCAAGGATGGTCACCGGCCCTGTAAAGGTGTTGGCAGCGGTAAGTGCAACGGTGCTTGATGATCCAGCCTTCACCAGAGCAACTGCCGCTGTGGCTCCATCCTGAATCAGGCCCGTGAAGACACCTCCTGTGTTGTTATTGCTGACCCGGAGAGTGGCCGTACCACTCACAGCACTGTTGGTGATGACGCCCGCGCCATTGAACGCGTTGACTGAATTCGTTCCAGAAGCGGCTGTGCCGACGTTCACTCCATTAAGATCAAAAGTGGCTCCTTGGCGAATCGTCAGGTTGATGTTAGTTGCACCGAGCAAACCAGTGCCTGAGAGCTGCAAAGTCCCCTCGTTGACGGTGACGGTCCCCGTCTCGGCATTGGCCCCGCTCAAGATCAAGGTGCCAAATCCGTTCTTGGTGAGTCCGCCGGTGGTCGTGGATGTGATCGGCGCTGAAATCAGAAGAGAATCCGCAAGGCCATCAACACGAACGACGAGGTCCTGATTGCCACCGGTGGTCACGCCGGTGCCGCTGATCGTGCCCGAGCCACCTGTCTGCAAAATGCCGCCGGAAGTGTTGGCTCCGACGTTGATCGTCAGCAGCCCCGTCTGGTCCACGGTCTGGTTGCCGAGTATTTTCAACGAACTGATGGTGAGCGCCCCAGAGTTCGTGTTTCCAGTCACCAAATTATGACTGGCAGCCGTGAGTGCAGCCCCTGCCGTCACGAAGCCTGCATCCGTGTCATAAACGGGTGCCACCAGCACCCCGCCATTGGAACGGGCGAAGTCAGCGCCGTTAAAATAGATGTGACCGTTCCCGGTCAGCGTCGTGGCAGTGCTCGTGGCAACGCCGGTGAGTGTCACGGTGCCGTCGCCGATGATGTTGAGGCCCGTTCCAATGGCAGGGAGTACCAACGAAGAAAAGATCAAGCCCGTGGCACCGCCACCTGCGGTGATTTTGATGGTGCCTGCACCTGCAGTCATGGTCAAAGCGCCGAGTGATTCCGTCAGCGCGCCGCCGCTGAAACCCAGGTACTCAAAGGTGCCGCCCGCCACTTGATTGGTGTTCAACGGATCAGTGTTGAAAATGAGCGCCGAACCATTGTCAATGACATTGGAACCATTGCCGCTGCCAGCAGTCGCCTTGATCTGAAGAGTTCCACCCGCGACCGTCACGGTGCCTGTGAAATTGTTCACCGTGCCAAAGGTCAGCGCCGTGGCATTGGCGACAGCGGTGCCAATGGTGGTGTTGATCGTGATGGTGTTGCCATTGATCGCAGTGATGATCGAGCCTGCTGGGACGTTGGTTCCCGTGACCGTTTGTCCCACAACGAGGCCAGCGGCATTGGAAACGGTGAAGCTGTTGGTTTGCACCGCACCACCGCCGGTGGTTGTGACACCCGTCGCACCCGCAGTCACATAGTTGGAGGCCGAAGGATCATAGAGCCATGTGCCGGAGCCGATCTTCACCAGCGATGTCTTGTTGGTGGTGGTGTTGTCCTGAATCACACCCTGGATCTCATTTTGCAGAGTGCTTTCACCGCCCAGATAGAGATTTTTAATTCCCGCGCCGGTGGCTGCAATGTTGTTCGCAATAATCAAAGCCGAAGGGCTGCTGCCCGTCTGATTGGCCAGGATAATTCCCGATCCCGTCGTGCTGGTCAGGTTGATGGCCTTGGTGACGGTTTCACCTGCACCCGTGCCAGCAGCACCCAGGTAGTTCAAAGCACCGCTGCTGAGCTGCAAGGCACCGCTTGTGCCGCTGTTGATCGCACCGAAGGAATTGATCGCCAGGGTGCCGGCATTGACGTTGAAGCTGCCGAGGAAAGTACTGGAAGCACCCCGGATGGTGAGCGTGCCAGATCCTGCCTTGCTCACCACGTGCGCAGCACCTGCGGCGGTAAGGTTGCCGGTCAGCAAGGTGTCGCCATTGCCCTGAATGGTCAGGGTACGCGCCGTTGTATCCGTCTGGTTCCAAAGGCTGGAAGTCGCCAGAGTCAGCAGACCGTTCGAATTGTTTTCAATCAGGGTGTTGCTTGCGCCGCCCGTTCCCATGACACCCGCTGGGGAATTGTTTAAACCCAGCAGGGTGACATTGAACCCGTCCCGACCCGTGATGCGGAAATTGACATTCGTCCCCGTGGCCCGCGTTTCCCCAAACGTCACTGTCTGGTTGATGGCGCTGCCATTGACATCGCGGCTGACGAAGATGCCCGTGTTGGTAAAGTCACGGTTGAATATTTTTCTTTTCGAAAAATCAGCATTACCCACTCCGGGTGTGTCTGTGCGGACTTCGAGGATGCCGTTGTTGAGATCGACCGACTGAGTGCTGGGATTGGTCCCAAGGGCGCCGTTCGTGGAGACACGCACCGTGCCAGAATCAATGCGCAGGGATTGTGCATAATTGTTGTTCGCATTTTGCAGCCACATCGTGGTGCCATAGACTGTGCCAGATTTGGAAAACCGGTCATTGGCGACTTCAAAGCTGGTCACCTGACCCGAGATGATGAAGTTGCCGTTGCCAAAGAACGTCTGAGTGCTGCCGTTGCCAAGCTGGACATCCCCTGAAATCGTGGTGTTGCCATGGGTCGAAATCACGTTCCCCTGGGAAGCCGTGCCGCCAATGACCAAATTTCCGGCGATCGTGTTGTTGCCCACGCTGATGAGAGCACCGCTGTTGTTGATGGCACCTGGGCCACGGCCTGACAAACTGATGTCACGATTGATCGTCATTCCCGCAAGCCCGCCCTGCAAAACAAGACTGCCGCCGCTGTACCCGGGATTGCCCGTGTTCGCCAAGCCATTGACGGAAATGATTGTGGTGCCGGCTCCAAGCTGAGCCTCCTTTGTGATGACGACAGCACCGCCATTGATGACCACATCACCCGTGAAGGTGTTGGCATTGCTGCCGAGCCGGAGCGTGCCATTGCCCGTCTTCGTCAGTCCATTAGATCCTGCGATGACGGAATCAATTTGGGCACCCTTGAAGGAGGCCACATTGATGATGGAGGAGCTCAGTCCGGCTATGGTGCTCAGCGTCAGCGTGCCACCAGTGATGACATTGCCGTCGCTGCCAAAGATCAGACCGCCCGCTGTGATCGGCCCGCCCACTGTGATGGTTCCAGGGACACCGCCAAAGATAGCAACCTCACCATTGAGCCAGTTCGCGGTGTCTGACAGACTGCTGTCATAGGACCAATTGGGCGTCGTGGCATCCCACTGCCCATTGGAACCGTTGTAGTATAAAGTGGCCCCTTGAACCTGAAGGGCCCAGAGAGGAAAAACCACCGCCAAGGCAGTGGCGATCGGTCGCGTAAAATGACGACGCAGGGTGTCCAAGAGAACGCTGGATTTCTTCATCTGGTGGTGGATAAACTGAGGGCTGCGGGAGAAAAATTGAGGCGGGCTTAATTCGCATATGGAATTAAGCCGTCATTATCTGAACTTAACGCTTACTCTGATCTAACCCTCTCATTCAGAGCCATCGGGGAATGGCTTGTTCTCTAGTAAGCTTTGGCAGAGTTTTATATTCGTTTTTTCTTTAACGTCACTAAAGACTATCTTTTATTGACATGCAGAATGGGCAAAGACCGGCTCTATGGCCGTTATATTTGGCGCTTGAAGCCGCATCACCAGTTGCGGCTTCGCCCCCCCTCCACACCTTCTGCGCCCTGCCATGTCACGCATCCCAGAAGAAACCATCCAGCAAGTGATTGCCGCCACGGACATCGTGGCGCTGGTGGGGCGTTCCGTGAAGCTGCGCAAGGCGGGGACAAACTTCCTCGGCCTCTGCCCGTTTCACAATGAGCGCACGCCTTCCTTCAATGTCAGCCCCTCGCGCAATACCTACCACTGCTTCGGCTGCGGTGCTGGCGGCACCTCGATCCGTTTTGTCATGGAGCACGACGGTTTGTCGTTCGTGGAGGCGGTCAAACGCCTGGCGGATGCTGCGGGAATCCGTATCGAGGAAGAGGTGTGGGATGCCAATGCCGAGGCGGAGGCCAAACACCGCAGTCTGCTCCTGCGCGCGCACCGCGAGATTTCCGAATGGTTCCACCAGCTGCTGATGAAGCATAAAATCGCGGCACCAGCACGTGACTACCTCAAATCACGCGGCATCACCGCCGAGGTGGCGAAGAACTGGCAGATGGGCTACGCCCCGCCCAACGGCGCTTTTTTCCGCGAATGGGCCGCCCAGGCCAAGATCCCCGAAAGCGTGCTCGTGGAGGCCGGCCTCTTTGTACAGAGCGATGAAGACTCGGGACGCCGTGGCACCTACCCGCGTTTCCGTGACCGGCTGATGTTTCCCATCCGCAACGATCATGGAGATGTGATCGCCTTTAGCGGGAGGGTTCTCGATCCTGAGGCCAAAACCGCCAAATACCTCAATTCCCCCGAAACCTCACTCTTCAGCAAGAGCAAGGTGCTGTTCGGCTTTGACCGCTCCAAGCGCGCCATCTCTAAAGCAGGCGAAGCCATCGTGTGTGAAGGCCAGATCGACATGATCATGGTCTATGAGGCCGGTTTTCAAAATGTGGTGGCAGGGCAAGGCACCGCCTTTACGGAACTCCACGCCAAATTGCTTAAACGCGTCTGCAATGAAGTCGTGCTCTGCTATGACTCCGACAACGCAGGCTACAAGGCGGCTGAGCGCGCCTTCCAAATCCTCTCACCCATCGGGCTGACGGTGAAGGTGGCCTCGCTGCCTCAAGGAGAGGACCCTGATTCGCTGCTGCGCAAACAGGGCACCGAGGCGCTGCAAGCCGTGCTGGGAAATGCCACCGACTTCCTGGAGTACCAAATCCGCCGGCTGCGAGCCAGCGCCAAGTCTGACAGCATGGTGGAGCGCGTGCGCATGGCCGAGCAGGTGGCGGCAGCCATCAGCATCTTTACCGGCGTGGCTCAACGCATCACCGCCGTGAACAAAGTAGCCAAGATGCTCGAAATCTCCGAGGAACAGCTCAACGCGATGGTCAATCGCGCAGCGAAGGAAGCCAAGGGAGGTCAAAGCACCGGCAAAGCTCCCGTGAATGTGGTGGATGAGGCGAAGAAACTGCTCGGCTCCCAGCACAAGACCTCCTTGTCACTTTGCCAACTGGCGCTGGCGGATGCCGAGATCATGTACTGGCTGCGGGAGGCCGACTGTGAAGACCTCCTGCGCGAGGTGCCCGGCACGGAGATGCTAGCCCTGCTGGTGCACAGCCGCCATGATCCGCTGGAGGAGTCCTCCCAGCTTGCCTTCATGGCCGGGCTGGAGCGCCAGGAGGAGGCGGCCTTTGCCCAGCTCCAGGCACGCCCGCGCCTGCCCGGCGGTCTCGAAGATGCAAAAAGCGCCTTGTACACCTTGGAACTCGTCCGGATGAAGAATCTCATCCAGAGCATTGAGTCCAAATTACGCCAGCGTGACCTGCCAGAAGAGGAGGTCGAACGCCTGCAACAGGAGCAGATAGAACTCATCGCAAGACGCAAAGAATGCCTTGACCGTACGAAACCCACCCCGAATAGTTTCTCCCCCTGACTTGACGCAGGTCCCGGACCCCCACCGAGGTAAGTATGGCCGTCTCCAAAAAACCACTTAACGGATCCCATTCTCGCAACGCCGCCGGCCAGGCAGGCGACCCTGCGGCTGTCGAAGACGAAGCCGCGCCACAGAAACGTGGCCGTGGCAGACCGCGCATCCATCCGCCTAAAGAGCAGCCCGCTGCCCAGGTCGGGCCTGATGGCCAGCCGCTCAAACGCCGCCGGGGACGTCCGCCCAAAGGCGGTCAGATCGGAGGCATCACGCATTTTGCCAACACCACTCACGATGACATCCACTCTCCCGACGTTCAGGCGCGGCTGCGTGACCTGATTCGCACGGCACGTGAGCATGATCACCTGACCTGGGACGACATCAATGAGGCCCTGCCCTCAGGATTCGTCACCCCGGACCTGATGGATGCCCTCATCACGCGCCTGCGTGCGATGGAAATCAAGATCACTGACGAGGTCGATGGCGTGGCAGCCCGTCACAACGCCGCCCGTGAGCGCATCACGGCGGAGCGTGACGCAGCTTCGGCAAAGCTGGATGTGTTTGACGATCCGGTGCGGATGTATCTGCGCCAGATGGGCCAGGTGCCACTGCTCACCCGCGAGCAGGAGATCCACATTTCCAAGCGCATCGAAAAGGCCGACCTGAGCATGCGCCAGTGCCTGCACACCATCGGCTTCATCGGTCAGGCCTACCTGCAGTTTGCAGAAGCCTTGTGCAATGGTGTTGAACGCTTTGACCGCCTCGTCAGCGACCGCAAGGCGGATGAACGGGAAGCTTATTTCAAAAAGCTGAAGCCGCTGCTCGATCAGGCACGCGATACGCATGAGAAGACCAGCAAGGCTTTCGCCGCCTTCATCAGTTCCGGCCCGCGCAAACGTGCCGCCAGCCAGGAGGAGTTTGAAACCCTGCGCGCCGCGTTTTTCCGCGTCTGTGAGAAGTTTTACTTCAAATCCAAGATCACCGAGGACTTCGTGACCCTGCTGCAGCAACGGCTGACCGATCTCGGCAGCCTGGAACGCAACCTGAAGGAGCAGCCCGACAACGAAGCCGCGCAAGAGGCCGTGAGCGCCTTTGAGCAGGAGTCCTGGATGACGGCGGCGGATTACCGCACGCTCATCACAGACACGCTCAAGCATGTGTCTGGCTCTACGCGGGCGAAGACCGAGATGATCGAGGCCAACCTGCGCCTGGTCATCTCCATCGCCAAGAAATACACCAACCGTGGCCTGTCCTTCCTCGATCTCATTCAGGAAGGCAACATGGGCCTCATGCGTGCGGTGGAGAAGTTTGAGTACCAGCGCGGCTACAAATTCAGCACCTACGCCACCTGGTGGATTCGTCAGGCCATCACCCGCAGCATCGCCGATCAGGCGCGCACCATCCGCATTCCGGTGCACATGATCGAGACGATCAACAAGCTCATGCGCGTGCACAAGCAGCTGCTGCAGGAGCTGGGGCGTGATCCTACCCCGGAAGAAATCGCCGAGGAAATCCATCTGCCCGTCGATCGAGTGAACGCCGTGCTGCGTCTCTCGCAGCAGCCCGTTTCCATGCAGGCCAAGGTGGGCGAAAGCGAAGGCGACACCGAATTCGGCGACTTCATCGAGGACAAGGAGGCGAGCAATCCGATGGAACTCACCGCCATGCACCTGCTGCGCGACAAGCTGCGCGACGTGCTCGACACCCTCAATCCGCGTGAGCGCGAAGTGCTGGAGCAGCGCTTTGGCCTCGGAGACGGTGCTGGACGCACCCTCGAAGAAGTCGGCAAACAGTTCCAAGTCACCCGCGAGCGCATCCGCCAGATCGAAGCCAAAGCCCTGCGCAAGCTGCGGCACCCCACGCGCATCCGGAAGCTCGGTGGTTTCTTTGGTGCGGGTTGATACACCAGCGCGGAAGCTGCCCGCCGTGTCGTAGGATGGGTGTGGCGACAGCCCGCCCGTCCATCAGCGTACGGCAAACACACCGGCTTGCGAACGTCTCCCAGAGTCGGGCGGTTTGGCGAAGAGGTCGGTGAAACATCGGAAAGTATCACTCGCCAAACACACCCAACCTACGAACTCACCAGCACACGCCCACTTCGCGCCGGCCTTCAATGCTGCGGAGGTAGATGTAACCCTCAACCTGCTGCGTGGAAAACTCGCCTTCGAGCTGCACCCTCACGCGCTCATATTCGCCGCCATCGGTATCTTCAAGCACGTCCAGCCGTGCGAGTCCGGCCTCGTCCACGCTCCAGACTTCGCCTTGGATCGAGAGCCCCTCTGCGGAGCGAACCATCCCAGGATAACCACCCAAGTCATACAGGCGGTAAAGCGGCGCCGTGATCGCCTCCGCCACGAACTGCTGCTGCGCGATCCAGCCATGATTTTCACCGCCGCGCTTCAGCGTGCCGTAAACAAACACCAGGGTGGTCATGGCAGCGCATCCTCCCGCTCGTTGAGCCAGGAGCCCAGGCTGTACCGCATCTGCGTCAGTTCGTTCGCACGTTCCATCATTGCATCAGTCATCTCTTCCTTCACCAGCACGTTTTTGGCCAGTTGCGCCGCCCAGCGTGGCCAGAAGTCCTCGGTGAGCAGCACCTGCTGCACGCTGCCTTGGTGCAGCAGCCCCAGCTTGCCGCGCCGCTGCCCTGCCCCGGCCACTTTCACCTTGTCGCGCACCACATCGTGCATGGCCGGTGCCACAAAGCAGAACGGGTTCTCGATCAAATCTTCCGGTCCGGCGAGGCGGCTGCCATCGTCCAGCGCCTTGGCCAGCGACTCATGGATCAGGCGGTAGCTGTCCAGCGGATTGGTCTGGGACCAGGGATGCACCGCCGGCACGATGAAGGAATACGTGAAATCATTCTCATGCAGCACCACGCCGCCACCCGTCCAGCGCCGCACCACGGGCCACGGCGGCAGGGTCCCCGCCAGCTTAGCCAAATTCTGCGCGTAGCCGATGGTCACCGTAGGCTGATCCCAGCGGTACACGCGCAGCACCGGCACCTCACTCTGCTCCAGCCAGGCCTGATCTGCAGCCATGTTCCAGGGGCCGTCATGCGGCGGCGCGTCGAGGTGGAGGATGAGGTCGTTGAAGAGAGGTTTGGCAGAATCCACGCGCCTATCATGACTCATTTTTCCACACTTGCAGCCCGGATGTTACTTTGGCATCCGCCGCCGCGTTTAAAGCACTCTCATCATGCTGACCTCCCGCCTGCTCCTGCTCTCCTTTTCCCTGCTTTTCACCGTCCTGTCCCCTGCGGCGGACGACTACCAGCCCGGCCCGGACTCCAAACCGCAGGAAGGCGTGCCGAAGGGCGATGTGCTGAAGTTCGAATTCAAGAACAGCAAGATCTTCCCCGGCACGGTGCGCGACTACTGGGTCTATGTTCCGAAACAATACACGCCCGACACTCCCGCCTGCGTGCATGTGAATCAGGACGGCATTCAAAATCTCGCGCCCGTCGTCTTCGACAACCTCATTGCCAAAAAGGAAATCCCGGTGATCATCGGTGTGTTCGTCACGCATGGCCGCGTGCCTGCAAGCGATCCCGCCACCCAGTTGGACCGCTTCAACCGCAGCGTGGAATACGACGGCCTCGGCGAGAACTACGCGCGCTTCATTCTCGAAGAACTGCTGCCACAGGTGGAGAAGATCGTGCTGCCGGATGGCCGCCCGATCCGCCTTTCGCACAACGGCAACGACCGCAGCATCGGTGGTAGCAGCAGCGGCGCCATCGCCGCCTTCACCGCCGCCTGGGAACGCCCCGAGGCCTTCAGCCGCGTGTTTAGCAGCATCGGCACCTATGTGGATCAGCGCGGTGGCAATGACTACCCGGTGATGATTCGCAAGGCCGAGCCGAAGGCGCTGCGTGTGTTCCTGCAAGACGGCAGCAATGATGCGAACGGCACCGGCGGAAACTGGTTCCTCGCCAACAATGAGATGCTCTCCGCGCTGGAGTTCGCGGGCTATGAATCCAACCACGTGTGGGGAGACGGCGGCCACAATGGCAAGCACGCCACGGCCATTTTCCCGGATGCCATGCGCTGGCTGTGGAAGGACTGGCCCAAGGCCGTGACGAAAGGTGTGGGCTCCAAAGCTCCGGTGATGGAAGTGCTGGGTGCTGGTAGCGAATGGCAGCTCGTGGGAGAAGGCTACGGTTTCACCGAAGGCCCGGCGGTGAATGCGAAGGGCGAAGTCTTCTTCACCGACATCCCGAACAGCCGCATCCACAAGGTCGCGCTGGATGGCAAGGTCTCCGTCTTTGCTGAAAACACCGGCAAGGCCAACGGCCTCATGTTTGGCCCCGACGGCCGTCTGTTTGCCTGCGCCAGCGGCAACAAGCAGATTGTCGCCTACGATGAAGCAGGCAAGATGACCGTGATCGCCGAGGGCATCGACTCGAACGATCTCTGCATCGGCTTGAACGGCAATCTCTACGTCACTGATCCTCCGCACAAGCAGGTGTGGCTCATCAAGCCGAACGGCGAGAAGAGCGTCGTGGACACGAATGACAAGAGCGGCATCGCCTTCCCCAATGGCCTGCGGTTGACGCCGGACCAAAGCCTGCTGCTCGTGGCCGACATGCGCGGCCAGTTCATCTGGAGCTACCATATCGAGGCCGATGGCAACCTCAGCGCCAAGCAGCCCTACCACCATCTGCGCATCCCCGATGGCCTGATGGAAAGCGGTGCCGATGGCATGACGCTGGACACCCAGGGCCGCCTCTACGTCGCCACGCACGCCGGCATCCAGTTCTGCGATCAAGCCGGACGCGTGAACGGCATCATCGCCAAGCCGCAGCGCAAGTGGCTGGCAAACGTGGTCTTCGGCGGTGCCAACTTCGACGAACTCTACGCCTGCAACGGCGACAAGGTCTTCAAACGCAAAACGCAGGTGAAAGGCGTGCGCTCCGCCGACGCCACGATCAAGCCGGAGAAGCCGAGGCTGTAAGAGAGCGCGACAGCGTCCCATTTGGAGTTCGGTCGCGCAGATGCACGGCGCAAGCCTGCATCGGAGCTACCGCTTTCGTGGGGTGCAGAATGCGCTTCGGCCTCAGCCTGCTATCCGGCCTGCGAAAGCGCTGATCGGCGGGCAGGAGTGCCCGTGCTACTCCTCCACCACCACGGCGCGCTTTTGCAGCTCCACGACGGCGTTGAGGATCTTCACGCGGTTCATCTCGTGGACTTCCACCTTGGTGCCGATTTCGGGCACGAGGGTGACGGTGAGTTCGCCGCCGAGGTGTTCGCGGAATTCTTCCAGGCCTTCGAGGATGGCGGGCTCGCCAGAGCGGCCGGTGGTCATCAGATACGGGGAGGTGGTGGCGAAGCCGATGCTCTCGATGAGCTTCAGCACGCGCTCGCAGGTCTCTTCGCTCAGGATGCCCTGCATGCGGGAATAGACGAGGTCCACGGCCATGCCGATGGCCACGGCTTCGCCATGGGCCACGGTGAATTTGGAGATCTGCTCCAGCTTGTGCGCGGCCCAGTGGCCGAAGTCCAGCGGACGGGCGGAGCCGAGTTCAAAGGGATCGCCTCCGGTGGCGATGTGCTCCACGTGCAGCTCGGCGCTGCGCTGAATGACCTGCTCCAGCGCCTCCTGCTTGAGTGCGGCAAGATCTCCGGCCATGGCCTCGATCTGCTCAAAGAAAGCGCGGTCGCGAATGAGAGCGACCTTGATGGCCTCGATGATGCCGTTGCGGCGTCCACGTGCGGGCAGCAGTTCCAGGAAGGCGAAATCGTTCACCACGGCAAAGGGCACGGCGAAGCTGCCGACCCAGTTTTTCTTGCCGAAGTAGTTCACGCCGTTCTTCACGCCCACGCCGCCATCTCCCTGGCTCAGGGTGGTGGTGGGAAAGCGCACATGGCGGATGCCGCGATGGGCGGTGGAGGCGGCAAAGCAGACGAGATCCAGCGCGGCGCCGCCGCCGATGACGAAGACGTAGCTGTGACGGTCCAGCGCGGCTTCATTGATGGCGTCCCAGCAGCATTCCACGAGACGGAAGTCGTTTTTGCAGGGCTCACCGCCGGGGATGACGATGGGGTCATCCACCATGGTGAAGGTGTCTGCGTGCACCTGGCCGTAGGCCATGATGTCGTCGAGCAGATCGCGGTTGGCCGTGGCGACGGCTTCGTCCACAAACACGAGCACCCGGGGGAGCTTGTGCGGCTGGTCGAGGTGAAGAAGATCACGAATGGTATGGTTCCGAGGCGCGAAGACTTCTCTCGTGAACAAGATTCGGTGGGTGTGCTCTAGCCTGATTTTTTTCTCTAACATCAAAGGGGGGCGGTTCTTTGCCTCCAACCGTGCTTGAGGTCAAAGGGAAAGGGCTAACGTCTGAGAAAGGTGGTTTCTAGCCAAGAGCCCCGATTTCACAATTGATGCAGCATGTTTTTGCCGCGCCCACCTGCCTTCCGGCCACAAAACGCCCTCCTGTCCGGCCACCCATGGAAATAGCCTGCTGGGGTGATTGAGAAGGATACCCCCTCGGATTCAACCTTTCGGCGGCCATGAAAACCTCGCATTCAAATCCGCCGCACCTTCACGACACCCCCGGAAATGGCTTCACGTGATGGAAGCTGCACCGTTGTTCAGTCCATCCGTGTCCAGAAATGCATGGGAGAAAAAAACGATCACCGCAGTGACCTTTCCGCCGCCACTTCGCTTCCTGATCCCAGCGCTGCTGCTGCTGCTGGGACTGCTGGCGACATGGATGGATTATGAACTGGATCTGGCCAATGACCTGGCACGCAATTTCAGCGACGTGACCACGCAGGCCGAGGCCACCGGCACCCGGCTGACCCAGCTTGCCCGGCAGCACCTCGTGCAGAAAGAGATCAAGGCCCTGAGTGAAAGCCTCTCCGACTGGACTCATGAGCCCTGGCTGCGCATGGCCGCCGTGGTGGATGACAAGGGCCGTGTGCTGGCAAGCTCATCCGCCCAGTGGGAGGGGCTGTCAGCCGCACAAACACCTGCAGCCACCGCCTGGCAGCGGGCCAGCCAGAGCACCGGCAAGATCATGGAGTCCGCCACTTTGGATGACGGGGACTTCATTGTGCTGGCGGCGTTTCCCATCGACATCCCTTCCCAGACCCGGCGCTGGCTCCTGCTCGTCTATGACCGTGCCAATGCCGTGCTCCATGCGCATCAGGATGCGCGCCAGCGGGTGGAGTGGTCGGCCTCCGTGATCGCCATCATGTGCCTCGGTCTCTGGGCCACCCTGCACTTTGGCGTGGCGACCCGGCTGGAGCGGCTGGCGCGCTCTGTCCGCGAGTTTGGCGAAGGCCGGACCATCAGCATCGACCCCGTGAGAGGTGGCGATGAGGTGCATGAGCTCTCCCAGGCATTCCGAAAAATGACCCAGCGCCTGGCAGACCGCGAACAAGAACGCACCGTGCTGGAGCGTGCGGTGATTGATTCCGCTGAAAACGAGCGCCGGCGCATCGGGCATGAGCTCCACGACGGCATCGGTCAGCAGCTCACCGCCGTGCTCATGGCCATCAACGGCCTGCATGATGAACTGCAGGCCAAAGCGCCCGCCTTTGCGGAGCACGCCCAGCATGCCAGCCAAAACCTGCGTGAAGCCCTGGCCGAGGTGCGGGGCCTTTCCCATGGGCTGGCCCCGGTCCCCCTGTGGGAGCAGGGACTGGAGCACGCGCTGCAGGCGCTGGCAGACATCACCACGCGCAGCTCCGGCGTGCGCTGTGTGTTTGAGTGCCCGGCGCACATCCTGGAGATCAGCGAAGCGACCGCGTGCAATCTCTACAGGATCGCCCAGGAAGGGGTGAACAACGCCCTGAAGCATGCAGATGCCGGAGAGATCCGCATCGGGCTGGAGAGCCGTGATGGACTCATCGTGCTGGAGATCGACGATGATGGCTGCGGCCTGCCGGAGGCGCCTTTAAAAGGCGGCGGCATCGGCTTTCGCATCATGCAGCATCGCACTGAAATGATGGGCGGCAGCATGGAGCACGGCGCTCCGCCCGCAGGAGGCACACGCATCGCCGTTCATATTCCCAACACCCCATGACAACCACAGACACCCTCGAAAAAACCTGCCGCCTCGTGCTCGTGGACGATCATCCGGCCGTGATCAATGGCTATCGTTTCATGCTGCAGGCCTACCCCAGCTTTGAAATCTGCGGCACGGCGGCGAATGAATCTGCAGCCCTCGCCCTGGTGGCCAGGGAGAAGCCGGATCTTCTCATCACCGATCTCAACATGCCAGGCCGTGGCGGTCTGGAGCTCATCAAAGATCTCGCGGCCCTGCATCCCGGGCTGAAGATCATCGTCAGCTCCATGCATGATGAAATGCTCTGCGCCGCACGCGCCCTGCGCGCCGGAGCCAGCGGCTACGTGGGCAAGGACAGCCCCGGCAATGCGCTGCTGGATGCCATCCACAAGGTGCTCGACGGCGGTGTCTACGTGAGCGAGCGGCTGGCCGCGCACCTCGCAGCCTCCTTTGCCACTCCCCGGCCCCGTGGATCGACGGAATCACCGCTGACCAAACTGAGTGACCGTGAGTTTCAGGTCTTCGAGCTTTTCGGCCATGGCCAGACCGCGAAGGAAATCGCAGCCCAGCTGCACTTGAGCCCGAAGACCGTTTCAGTTCATCGGGATCACATCAAGGAAAAGATGGGCTTTGTCACGAGTGCGGAAATGATCCGGCAGGCGGTGCGCTGGGTGGAGACGCAGCGGGATGTGCTCAAGTGAAGCCTCACTGGAAAAGGTAGGCCCATGGCCTAAGCGCAAACGGCGCCAGCGATGATACCCGAATGTCTGAACGCCCGCATGGTGGGTTGTTCATCAACCCCACCGGCATTCAGCAACCATGAAATCGTCGTCGTACTTCCACTCCCAAATCTGGGCTTCAGGCAGCAACCACACTCATTCGAGTTTTACGGATGTTCATCAGCATCTTGATGATCATTCGCATCTCTTCGATGAGATGATTCAATACTCGCAGACGGCTTCGGGACAAAATCCGCCGCTGCACCAGAAGCTCAATGCAAAGGTTTTGTTCCAATTCTTTGATGGCTGGCCCATGTCGGATTCGTGAGCTTCAGGCGTTCCATTACCAACCCCCCGCCTGAAATGAGAAACCCGGATCGAATCGTCATCGTGGACAGCAACCCAGTCAGTTCGGCGGACTTTCGCTCCGAGCTGGAAATCCAGCCAGACCTCACCCTGGCGGCAGCCGTGACCTGCGCCTCCTGCTCCTTTGCCGCAGTCTCCCAGCAGAAGCCGGATCTGGTGCTGCTCAGCCTGAGCATGGCGGGGCATCGTGTCCTTGAGCTTGTGAAGGATCTGCTGGTGCTGCATGCGGGCCTGAAGTTTCTCATTGTCGCCAGCAACGACACAGAGCTGGAGGCCGGCCGCGTCCTGCGTGCAGGAGCCCACGGCTGCGTCTTGAGCAGCAGCAGCAGCGCCACCAAGCTGGAAGCCGTGCGCCAGATCCTGGCCGGCCATCACAGCTTCAGGCCAGAGCCAGCCCACCGCCCGCCCGCAGTCACCGGCTTGTCGCCACTGCACTGGGTGAATGCCACGGTCGCTCTCTAGCGCCGCCGCAGCAGCGCAGGCTCGTTAAGTCGCCGCCACCCAGCGCTGCCAGAGACGCAGCAACGGTGTGAGCACCACAAACCCCAGCGCCAGCAGAGGCGAGACGTTCGCAATCGCAAGCGCATCCACCACGACGATGCCCGCGAGCAGCCAGCCCACGGCCTTGCCGATGGCGGGTCCGCCTTTGCGCATGGTGTGCGTGGCGAAGGCCACCAGCAGGGCAAACACGCCCAGAACACCCACCTGCACCGGGCTGCCACCCGCCGCAGAAAACCGCATGGCGCAGACGATGGCCGGTGTGTAAAGCAGGGCGAAAGCCATCAAGGAAGCCGGCACGGGCAGCGCCTCGTTTTTGTGCTCCAACCGCGCCGCCATGGTGATGCCTACCACGTAGCACCCGATGGCCAGGGCAAACGGCAGCACCAGCAGGGGGCCCGCAGGCAGAAAGGCTGTCTCGTAGCGCCATTCGGCACCGAAGAAGGACAAGGCCCCCTTCTGGCTGGCAAATTGAAACGGTGCGACAGCCGAGGCTGCCACAAGATACAACAGCAGCCGGCAGGCCCCCATGACGATGACGGACCCCGCCCACTGCTTGTGAAAGAGATCGTAAAACACAATGGCACCCAGCAGCAGCCCCGTGATCTGCGGATTGGCACCATAGCCCAGCGCGATGACGCCCCCCACAAAGAGCATCAGGATACCCACGATCCACGCTGTTCGCACGGCAACCTTCCCGCTGGGAATCGGACGCTCCTTGCGGTGCTCACGGTCGAATTCCGCATCGGCCGCATCATTTAAAATCATGCCGCCCGTGTAGATCAAAGAGCCCGCCAGCAGCAGCCATGCGAGGCGTACATCAAAGAGCGCGCCTCCAGCGAGGAGCCAGGCTGCAATGACGTTTGTCCATGCAGTGGGGAGATTGGAAATACGGGTGAGATTGAACCAGGGGCGCATTCGCACAGTGTCGAAACCCGCAGAGCAAAGTCGAACGGTTATTTCAACATGCTGCGCACAAACGGCAGCATGGAGGAATAAAGCGTGCTGCCGTGAAAGCGGGAGAGCAGTTCAGTGACAAGCTCGGCATCGCTGTCCACATCGGCGGGAAGCAGGTCTTCACGACTGTGCTCTCCGCAGGTGGCACTGACGCGGACAAAGCAGGAGTCGCAGTCACGCCGCACTTCGCCACGCACGCCCTCACCTTCCAGCACGAGGCCCTGCAGGGCGGGGCCGGTGTCTTTCTCGATCAACTCAACGCTCAAGGAAGCCTTCAGACGCTGGTTGATCCATGCGGCGAGCAGCAGCGCGGTGGTGCGCTGCCCCTTGAGATGTGTGATGCGAATGGTCTGAAGTTTGGAGAGGTTATGGCAGGCGGTGGCGTCCTGAAAGCAGGCGGCCAGGGCGGTGCGCATGAAGTGCGAGCGCGTCCACGCGAGATCGCGCAAATCAAAGTCACCGCCTTCGGCGTTCATGGCGGCCAGCAGCGCATCAAACTGCCGTGCGGGATCCTCCCAGCGCGCACTGTCGATGATCAGGGTGTCGATGCGGCTGTAGAGGCGCTCTTCAAAATTCTTGGTCAGATCCGCCTGCCACCAGACGACGAGCGGCAGATCGGAATCGAGATGCGCAAAGACGATGTTTTGCACCATCGCGGCATCCCCGCCTTCCAGCACAAAACTGATCTGCTCGCTGCAGACGATCTGTTTGCCCTGGTAGGGACGGCACAACGCCTGAATCCAGGCCCGTGCCCGTGGTGGCTGGGCTTCGGGCAGTGCGAGGATGAGCAGCGCCCGGCAGGCATGCTGGGCGGCCACGTGGTCGAGCAGTTCGTTGTCAGCCACCAGCTGGCAGCCATCCTCGGTATAGATCGCCAGGTTGATGAGTGAGGCACGCGTCTTGGCCTCATCCCCTTCCCACAGCTGCTTCAGCGCACGATCAATGCGCCCGATGGGCGTTTCGAGACCAAGGCGGTCGAGGTCGGAGTCGTTAATGGTGGAGAGAGGCATGTTGGTCTTCCTCCAGATTATAGCAGACGCCACTCACGGCCATCCGCACGCAGCAGGTCATCGGCCTCCTTCGGTCCCCAGCTTCCCGCAGGGTATTCGTGCATGGTCGGCGGCGTGTCTGATTTGTGCCAGGCGTTCTCGATCTCATCGATGAACCTCCAGGCGTTCTCGACTTCATCGCGACGGGCGAACAAGGTGGCGTCACCGGCCATGGCATCGAGCAGCAGGCGCTCGTAGGCCTCGGGGCTGGCCTTGCCAAAGCTGGAGGAGTAGCGGAAGTCCATCTTCACCTGCTGGATGCTCATGGCCTGTCCCGGCTGCTTGCACAGAATGCGCAGCGCGATGCCCTCGTCCGGCTGAATGCGAATGACGAGGGTGTTCTCGCTGTTCTTGAGCATCGTGGAGGTGGCAAAGGGTATCTGCGGCGGCTTCTTGAAATGAATGCTGATCTCCGTGGCCTTCTTCGGCAACTGCTTGCCCACACGAATGTAGAACGGCACGCCCTGCCAGCGCCAGGTGTCGATCATGAGGCGCAGCGCCACATAGGGCTCGGTCGTGGATGCGGGATTCACGCGGTCCTCCTGCCGGTAGCCCACGCGCGGCGCGCCATCGACGCTGCCGGCGGTGTATTGGGCTCGGATCACGTGTTTGCCCACTTCCTTAGGCCCGACCAGCGGACGCAGGGCGCGGATGACCTTCACCTTTTCATCACGCACACTGTCTGCGCTGAGATCCGTCGGCGGCTCCATGGCCACGAGGGAGACCAGCTGCAGGAGATGATTCTGCACCATGTCACGCAGCGCGCCTGCGGTGTCGTAGTAGCCACCACGGCCGCCTTCCATGCCGAGGTTCTCCGCGCAGGTGATCTGCACGTGGTCGATGTAACGGCTGTTCCAGTTGGGCTCGAAGATGGAGTTGGCAAAACGCAGCACCATGATGTTCTGCGCGGTTTCTTTGCCGAGGTAATGATCGATGCGGTAGGTGTCCTTTTCCGCAAAGGTGGCGGCGACCACCGCGTTCAAGCCCTGTGCGGTCGCGAGGTCTTTGCCAAAGGGTTTCTCACAGACCACGCGCGCCCATTTGCCTTTGACGCCCTCATTAAGCCCGGCGGCCCGGATCATTTCCAGGATGGGCTTGAAAGCCTCCGGAGCGGAGGCCAGGTAAAAGAGGCGGTTCGCCGGCGTGCCGCGTTCCGCATCGAACTGGTCGAGCAGTTTCGCCAGAGACTTGTAACCTTCAAGGTCTTCGAATTCGCTGCGGTGATAGTGAATGCACTGGGAGAAGCTCTTCCACAGTTCGTCGTTGTGGCCCTGGCGGCTGTTCTGGCGGTTGCCCTCTTCCAGTTCTTTACGGAAGCCTTCGTCCGTCTTGTCACGCCGGGCGAAGCCCACGACCTTGAACTGCGGCGGCAGATCACCTGCGGCGGCGATGTTGTAGATGGCGGGGATCAGCTTGCGGTGAGTGAGATCACCGGTGGCACCAAAGATGACCACGGAGCAGGGTTCCGCACGGTGGCGGGAGAGCAGAGTCTCTTGAAAGGGATTTTCCAATTCGGGCATGGCTTTAAAGCAAGGACTACGCCACAAACGCGGCGCTGGACTGCCAGACTAACCCGCCGCCCCGTGATGGCAACAAACGATGCCGCCGCAACGGGCCCGGGTCGATGAAATGACTTCATGGATGCCATGAATTCGCTTGAAGGCAGCATGTGGGGGTACCCCGCTAAAATTAGGCGTCTCTTTCGCTGATTTTCTCTATGCCCTCTGAGTTTCAAAGGTTTGACAGAGCGACTCATCCGTTGAGAGTCACAGGGCAATGAGCAAACCGGCAACCGAGCCAGACATTCCGATTCCGGAAGACGTAAAAAAAGACAAGGGCTTGTGGGAAAAAACCCGCAAAAGCCTGATCGAGCGTCTGAACAATTGGGAAGATCAGAAAACTTGGAACGAGTTTTACCAGACTTACTGGCGTCTCATTTTCAGCGTCGGCACCAAGGCGGGCCTCACCCGTGAAGAAGCCTTTGATGTGGTGCAGGAGACGATCATTGCCATCGCCCGCCAGGTGCAGAAGGGCCAGTACGATCCGCGTGCAGGCTCCTTCAAAGCCTGGCTGCTGCAGATGACACGCTGGCGTATTCTGGACGTGTTCCGCGCCCGCAAGCGCCAGCCCTCCCTTGCCGACCAAGGCAATGCCGACACCGAGGACACCAGCGGTCAGGTCATCGACCGCCTCTCCCAGGACAAGGACAACCTGCTGGAAAACATCTGGGACCGCGAATGGCGTGACAACATCACCGCCGCCGCTCTGGAACGCGTCAAAGCCAAGGTTTCACCCCGTCAGTTTCAAATTTTCGACTGCTACGTGATGAAGGGCTGGGGGGTGAAGAAGACCTCTGAAGCCCTCGGAATCAATGCCGCACAGGTCTATCTGGCCAAGCACCGGGTCGGTGCGCTGGTGAAGAAAGAAGTGCAGGGGCTTGAGAATACGATGCTTTAGTGGGAGACTTCCGGGCGCTGGCTTGAACCATTCATGCAGCCACCCTCCTCCCACGACAGCTTCATGAGCGATCCAGCCGACCTGCCCGCCGAGCATACGCCTCCCCACGAGAGCGCGGATGAAGCAGCCGACTTGCCTATCATGGATGAGGCTGTGGCACATGATGAGGAAGCGCAGGATTTGGAATCTTTTGAGCTGACCCTGCCCGCCCCGCCCATCGCGGTGCCGACAGCCCGGGACAAGGTCAAGAGCCGCGACAAAAACGGCCCGCCCTCCCACCGGGATGACATCGTCATTCCTGACTACACGCTGCTCAAGCGCATCGGCTCCGGGGCCTATGGCGAAGTGTGGCTGGCACAGAGTGTGACGGGCGCACTGCGTGCCGTGAAGATCGTCTGGCGTGAGGACTTTGAGCTCACCCGCACCTTCCACCGCGAGTTTCAGGGCATCCAGCAGTTCGAGCCGATCTCGCGTGGTCATCCCTGTCTTGTGCACATCCTGCACGTCGGCTGGAATGAGAAGCGCGGCTTTTACTACTGCGTGATGGAGCTGGCGGATGATGCCGAAGACGGCGCGCATATCAACGACGTGAAGACCTACGTGCCACGCACGCTGACCACGGACATGAAGCGCCACGGCCGGCTGGACCCCTTCTTCTGCCGGGATGCGGGCGTGTACATGGCCGATGCGCTGCACTACATGCACAACCACGGACTCACGCACCGTGACATCAAGCCCTCGAACATCATCTTCGTCGGCGGCGTCTGCAAACTGGCGGACATCGGCCTCGTCGCCGCCTTTGGGGAGCGCACCTTTGTGGGCACCGAAGGCTTCGTGCCACCGGAAGGCCCCGGCACGCCGCAGGCTGACATCTACAGCCTGGGCAAGGTGCTCTATGAAATGAGCAGCGGCAAAGACCGCATGGAATTCCCCGAGGTGCCGGACAATCTCTCCGACGAGGAGTGGCCGTTCTGGATCGACCTCAATCGTGTGATCTGCCAGGCCTGTGAAGCAGACCTGAACCGGCGCTTTACCACCGCCTCGGATTTTGCCGAATCCTTGCAGCACGTCGGCGACATCAAACCGGAAAGCTTCGTCCGCCGCTTCAGCCGCGCGGCCATCATCACCACCCTGACATCCTTCCTCCTGGCAAGCGGCCTGGTGATGGCAAAGCACCAGCGTGAATGGAGCTATGAAATCCCCTTGCCGGTGAAACCGCCGCCGGTGCTGCCAGCACGTCCGCAAACACCCACGCCCACCAAAGTCTGGCAGAACCGCTACAAACAGTGGTTCACGTTCAAACAGGACCGCCACGTCGCGGACCTGCCGCTGGATGCTGATCTCTTCCGCAAATTCCTCGATGCCACCTACGGTGCCGCCGAGTACGAGGTCACCCCCGTCACACTGCCGGACAAAAGCACCTTGTATGCTGCCGTGATCCCGAAGGAGGAGGCAGACGCCTTTTGCGCCTGGATGACCGCCACCGATCGGCAAAGCGGACACCTGGATTCTGACCACGAGTACGCCTGGCGTCCGGCGGGCATTCCACAAACACCAGGCGCCTCCAAACCAAAGCCCGGTCACAGCGCGATTCGCTGTGAGATCGTGGGCGTGAAATTCGGCAGCCTGAACATCGCCAGCACGCCTTCGGGGGCGGATGTCTTCGACGGCGAACGCCTCATGGGCCGCACCCCGCTCGCCCTGCCCAAGGTGCGCGCAGACAGCTTCAGCTACGAGATCAACCTGCCCGGCTACAAGCCCGAACTCGCCGCCGGCAAGCTCAAGGAAGGTCAGAGCATCAGCTTCAATCTGCGCCTGAAAGCCACCGGCTCGGTGGTGTTTGGCAAGCCCTGGCAGAACAGCCTCGGCATCAAATTCGTGCCCCTCGGCAAAGCCATGCTGGCCACCATTGAAACACGCCGCAAAGACTTCGCCGAATTTGCCAAGGCGACCAATCAACCGCCGGTGGATGGTCGCGTTTTGGATACTGAACCCAACCTGCCCATCAGCATGGTGAACCGTTCTGAGGCCGAGCAGTTCTGCCGCTGGCTGACGGATCGCGAGCGTGCGCAGGGATTGCTCGAACCAGATCAGGAATACCGTCTGCCAAGCGATGATGAATGGAGCATGGCCGCCTATCTCTCGCGTGAGATCGGCAACAATCCCTCCGAACGCAGCCTGCGCATCGAAGGCATCTACCCCTGGGGCTTCATCTGGCCGCCACCCGCCAAATCCGGCAACTTCCTCGACAAAAGCGCCGACAAGACGGGCAAGGTCGCCATCCCCAAATATGACGACGGCTTTGCCGGACTCGCTCCCGTGGGCTCCTTCCGTGCGGATGGCCGTGGCCTGCATGACCTCTCCGGCAACCTCTGGGAATGGGTCTCTGATTCATGGAACACCATGCCCGATCAGGGTGTTCTGCGCGGCGGTGCCTACACCACGTCAGAGCGCCAGGAACTCCTCGCCTCCTTCCGCCGGCACGCCACCGCCACAGACCGCCATCCTGACGCTGGCTTCCGCCTGCTGCTCTGGAACATCGGCCAGCTGGCGCGTGAGGACGAAGATTGAGCCACAACTTTGTGGGAATAAGCAATCTTCGCCCCATCTCCCACGTATCAGCACACCCAACGCCATGAAACTTCGTCTCGCTCTTCTTTCCGCCCTTGCCGCCGCCTTCTGCATTGCACAGGCCGAGGACAAACCCAAAACCGAATCTAAAACCATGCCCAAGCCCGAAATCGTGAAGTCTGAAAATGACTGGCAAAAAATGCTCACCCCCGAGCAGTTTCAAGTGACCCGCATGCGCGGCACCGAACGCCCCAATGGTGCGGCCTATGAAGAATTCGAGAAGCAGGGCGAAGGCACCTACTACTGCGTGTGCTGCGGCGCGGAGCTCTTCACCTCCAAGGAAAAATTCCACTCCGGCTGCGGCTGGCCTTCCTTCTACGACTCCTCCAAGGCCAAAGGCGTCCTCGAAAAAACTGACAACAGCCACGGCATGAAACGCATCGAAACCGTGTGCAAACGCTGTGACGCCCACCTCGGCCACGTCTTCGAAGGCGAAGGCTTCAAAACCCCCACCGACCGCCGCTTCTGCATCAACGGCGTCGCCTTGAAGTTTGTCCCCAAAGGCGGCGAAGCCCCCAAACTGCTCGAAATCAGTTCAGCCGCCGTGCAGCAGAAGAAAGATGAAGTCGCCAAAGAAGGCGGCGTGGAGAAAAAGTAAGCAGCGCAGGCAGGACGTAGGATGGGCGTGGCGACAGCCCGCCCGTCCGGGAGCGCGTTATAACTCCGCATGACTCGGTGCCACCCAGAGACGGGCGGTTTGTCGAAGTGCACTGAAGCATCGGAATGCGCCACTCGCCAAACACACCCGACCTACGCCCTGAGTCACTCCGCAGCGTAAGCTGAAGGCGATGGCATCAGAAGGTGGGATAGAGGCGTCTTAGCTCGGCCCACCTCACATCTTCCCCGTCTTCGCAAAGTCGATGATCTTCTGGTCATCTTCCCCTGCCGCCCACGTCACGCGTAAAAAATCAGCGGGATGCAGCCTGTGCTGCTCAAAGAACGCGCGGTCTCCGCCGCAGCCGTACATCGTGTCCGGGTCCATCTCTCCGCGCAGTTTGGCGCGCGCCTTCACGATCAAACGAGGCAGCCACGGAATGCCGTCCACCGCCGCCGGCTTGGGAGGAAGTGCGCTCGGCGGCACGGTTTTTCCAGTGCGATGGCTCTTCTGCACCACGCGGAAGTAATCCCTGCGCACCGCCGCCACCAGCAGGCTGGTCTCCAGTGTGGGGCCTTCCACGCCATACCGGCAGTGATCATCGACGAAGTCGAAAAACTCCTGGGTCGTGTAGCCGATGCCGTCCAAAAAAGCCTTGTCCGCCTCCTTGAACCAGCTGACCGCACGGGTGTCTCCCCCAAGGTGCAGTTTGGAGCAGCGCTCGAAGAGTTCGCGGAAAGTGGTGTCCCAGGTTAAGTCGCTCATAAGAACAGCTACGCTTAACGACGGTGCATTGAACGTCAAATTCGCGCGCAACCAATCCGCACCTCCCGTGGTTTACATTGCGCATGACCCTCGCTAGCATGGCAGCCACACTGCCAGCCTACCTCATGCCCGAACCGGAACGGAACGCCCTCTCCCATTCACCGCCGGCAGCTGCCGACGATGCCGGGGAGTCTTCCGACCAGGAAAGCGTCCGGCTCATGCTCCGCGTCAAGGAAGGCGATGTGAAGGCCTTCGAGCAGCTTGTGGAACTGCATCAAAACGCCGTCGTCGGCACCTGCGCCCGCATGCTGAACAACATCGAGGACGCGCACGACATCGCGCAGCAGGTCTTCATCCGCGTCTGGCGCAGCGCCCCGCGCTACGAAGTCACCGCCAAGTTCACCACCTGGCTCTTCACCATCACCCGCAACCTCGTCTTCAATGAAACCCGCCGCCGCTCACGCCGCAAGGAGGTGAGCATGGAGCAGGAAAACGAAGACGATCCGCCGAAGTATTTCACCGATCACAGCACCCCCGGTGCCGACCACATCACCCAGCAGACCGAACTGGAGCAGGCGCTGGACAAAGCCATCGCCGCGCTGCCTGAGAAGCAGCGCATCGCCGTGATCATGCGCCGCCACCAGGACCTGCCATATGAGGACATCTGCGCCGTCTTGAAAATGTCCCTCCCCGCCGTGAAGAGCCTCCTCTTCCGTGCCCGCACCGAATTGAGAAAGCACCTCGCCGCGCATCTGGGCGAGGACGTGGAGTAAAAGCGACGGCTCCAGGAAGTACTATGGGCACTCCTGCCCGTCGATCAGCGGCACCGCTAATCCACTTGTTCACGCCCCGTCCCAATGCGCAGACAACCATGCAAATCCGCATTGGCACCTGCGCTTGCAGACTCGTGGGGACGGCACACGAGAGCGTCACTTGACTCGTTAACGATGCGGCTTCCGTGAGCGCTGATCGACGGGCAGGAGTGCCCAACGCACCTCTGATCAAAACGCCCCACCAACGGATTACCGGCTGTCGAGCCATCGGTTTTTGATTCTTGAAGTTTCCCACAGCCTCAGGCGTACTCTCCGCCTTCGCATGAAACTCCTTCTGCTCGCCCTTCTCGCACCCACGCTGCTCCTCGCCGCCCCGAAGCCGCTGTTCAATTCCAAGCTCATCACCAGCGCCACGCCAAACCACAGCGTGGACATCGATGTCTCGCTGGACGGTGCGAAGGAGCTCTTCCTCGTCGTCACGGATGGCGGCAACGGCTTCGCCGCCGACTGGGCGGACTGGGCTGAGCCACGTCTCATCCTCGCTGATGGCAGTGAGAAGAAGCTCACCGAAATCGAATGGAAGTCCGCACAGACCGGCTGGAACAGCGTGCGCGTGAACGCCAGCGCCGGTGGCACCGAACTCCGCAGCGCCGGCAAGGCCATCGAGTATGGCATCGGCACCCATGCGAACAGCATCATCGCCTTCAATCTCCCCGCAGGCACGAAACGCTTCAAATCCCGGGGTGCCCTCGATGAAGGCGGCACCAAGCAGGGCAGCGCCAGCGTCGAGTTCCGCGTTTACGCCGAGAATCCCGGTCCTATCGCCACCAGTGACAGTAGCTCCCACGATCCAGCCGATGCCGTCGATTCACTCACCGTGCATCCCGAGCTGCAGGTGCAGCTTTTCGCCAGCGAGCCCATGATGGAAAGCCCTTCCAGCATCGACATCGACCACCGTGGCCGCGTCTGGGTCTGCGAAGTCGTCAACTACCGCAAGCACCTCGGCGAACGCGCCGAGGGCGACCGCATCCTCATCCTCGAAGACACCGACGGCGACGCCAAGGCCGACAAATCCACCGTCTTCCATCAAGGCCATGATGTGGACAGCGCCCACGGCATCTGCGTGCTCGGCAACAAAGCCCTCATCTCCTGCGGCGACGATGTCTTCTGGCTCATCGACGACAACGGCGATGACAAAGCCGACCGCAAGGAACTCATGTTCACCCAGATCGGCGGCGCGCAGCATGACCACGGCATCCACGCCTTCCACTTCGGCCCGGATGGCCGCCTCTACTTCAATTTCGGCAACGCCGGCAAACAGCTCTGCGACAAGGACGGCAAGCTCATCACCGACATACACGGCATCAAATGCACCAACCAGAACAATCGCCCCTATCAGCAGGGCATGATCTTCCGCTGCGAGCTCGATGGCAGCAACGTCGAAGTCCTCGCCTGGAACTTCCGCAACAACTGGGAAGTCGCCGTGGACAGCTTTGGCACCCTATGGCAGTCCGACAATGATGACGACGGCAACAAAGGCGTGCGCATCAACTACGTCATGGAGTTCGGCAACTACGGCTACTCCGATGAAATGACCGGCGCCGGATGGCAGACCCCACGCCTCGGCTGGGAAAGCGAAATCCCCCTGCGCCACTGGCACCAGAACGATCCCGGCGTCATCCCCAACATGCTGCAAACCGGTGCCGGCAGCCCCACCGGCATGCAAGTCTACGAAGGCGATCTCCTCCCCAGCATCTTCCACGGCCAGCCCCTCCACTGCGATGCCGGCCCGAACATCGTCCGCGCCTACATCACCCAGCCCGACGGCGCCGGGTACAAGGCCGAAATCGTCAACATCCTCGAAGGCACCAAAGACAAATGGTTCCGCCCGAGTGATGTGGCTGTGGCACCGGATGGCTCCTTGATTGTGGCCGACTGGTACGACCCCGGCGTCGGCGGTCATGGCATGGGAGATGTGACACGCGGAAGGTTGTTTCGAGTGACGACGAAAGCGGCGGAGAAGTATCAGGTTCCCAGCTTCAAATTAGACACTGTTGGAAGCGCGATGTCTGCGTTGAAGTCACCGAATGAGGAGCAGCGATATCTGGCTTTGGTGGCACTCGGAAAGTTTGGAACGAAAGCCGCCCCAGAACTTAACATACTTTTCGGAGACTCCAAAGCGCTGCCTCTGCAGCGTGCGCGGGCACTTTATGCCGAGGCCCGGTTATTCGAAGCTGACTCTGCAGCACTGCCTGGAGCTCCCCCGTTGGAAGTCATTCCAAACTACATCCAAGATGCTCTTAACGACACCGATCCCAAACTCCGCATCACCGCCATTCGTATCGCCCGCCAGCTCTGGCAGCAGACTCAGCCGGACCTCCTACTCGAAGTCATCGCGAAGGTCGTAAATGATAAATCATCAGCTGTTCGTCGTGAAGCGGCCATAGCATTGCGGTTCACCCCCACCTCCGAAGCCCTGCACCTCGCGAACTCACTCGCTTTTAACATCGATCCTTCGGATCGCTGGTCGGTTGAAGCACTTGGGATCGCTTCTGACCTCAACCTGGACACGTGGACCAAGTTGCCAACAGACATGTCACCTAAGCCCACGACATCTCCTCAGCAAGAAGCTGCTCTTGCCTTGCGCATGAGAGTGCCAATTTTCATCTCCCTTATCGCAGAGGCCTTGAAAGCTCCAAATTTGGATGTTTCAATATCAACCGAGTTTGTGAATGAGATCAATAAACAACCCATAAAAGCACTTCGTTCTCTGCAAATTCTCTCCAACAAATACCCTGCCGAAGTCTCAGAAGCCGCGCTCAAAATCTTCCACGAGGCCGCCCCCGAAACCGCCCTTGCAGCTACCTCACTGCTCTCACGTGACCAGATCAAGCAAGACCCCACTTGCAAAGCCCGTCTCGAGGAACTCCTCAAACCCGTCATCGGCAAACCCGAGTTCATCTCTCTAGTCGAACGCCTCAACCTCACTGGCTTCGAGAAGGAACTGCTCGACTACATCGTTGCCAATCCCAACGCACCCGAGTCCGTCAACGCCGCACGCCTCATCGCCGCGAATCGCGATGGTGCCCTGCGTTTCCTCAAAGACGCCGATGCCGCCTCCGCCAAAGCCCTCATCGTATCACTCGGTCGTGTGAGTGACCGCGCCTCCGTAGCCGTGCTGAATCAAGCTTTCTGGCCCGAGAAACGCGCAGACGTCCGCCACGTCATCATCGACGCCCTCGCGCTCAGCGGCGAAGGCGGACGCGCCATCCTCAAATGGCAGAGCGAAGGCAAACTGCCCGCCGAATTCAAAGACCAGTCCTCCCTCGCCCTCAGCCGCAGCACCGATGCCAGCGTGCGTGATCAAGCGGCCAAAGAACTCCCCCTGCCCGCAGCGCAAGGTTTGGAAAACTTCCCCAAGCTGCCTGAACTCGTGAAACTCAAAGGCGACGCCGCCAAGGGCCAGCAGATGTTCATGCAGGCCGGTTGCATTGCCTGCCACCGCGTCAAAGGCCAGTTCATCGACTTCGGCCCCGACCTCTCACAGATCGGAGCTAAGCTCTCCGCCGAAGGACTCTTCACCGCCATCCTCTATCCCAGCGCCGCCATCGAGCACAGCTTCGTCGGCCAGACTGTCACGACCAGGGAGGGCCAGACCATCACCGGCTACCCCATCAGCGAAACCGACACTGAACTCACCCTGCGCATCGCTGGCGGAGCCGCCACACCCGTCAAAAAATCCAGCATCGTCAAAAAGGAAGAGATGAAACTCTCCCTCATGCCTCCCGGCCTCGCAGGTGCCATTGGTCCGCAGGGTCTCGCCGATCTCGTGGCGTGGCTGCAGACTCTGAAATAAGACGGACACTGGCCAGCGGAGATGAGCCCTTGCACATCACAACTTCGCCAATATTTTCCTGCATGACAATCACCCTCACAGCCCCTGCTGAAGCACTGCTGCGTGAACAAATTGTCCAAGGCAGCTTCGCAAACATCGATGCAGCCGTTGAAGCAGCCGTGCAGACCACCTTCGGGCATCGTGCATCCAAAGCACTCGAGTCCCTGCTAGAGGAGGCGCTCGATCACCCAGGTCATCGTGTGCCTCTGGCGGAATTGCGTGCTCGTCACGCATGAAGGCTGTCACTTTCAACCCGCTCGCCATCACCGATCTCGACGAGATCATCAGCACCATCTCGCAGGACAATCCCGATGCGGCGGCGAATGTCCGCTCGGCCATCTTTGAGACCGCTCAAGGCCTGGGTGCCCATCCCGGTCTCGGCATTCGCCCACGTTTTAGTTCCACTCGTCTTACCGGCATTCGCTTCATCCCCGCGAGCGACTATCCCAATTATCTGGTGTTCTATCGTGAAGACACCGAGGAAGTAGAAATACTCCGCATTCTTCACGGCGCGCGAAACCTGCCGCCTCTGTTCGAGTAGAGCCCTTCAACCATCCCGCCGTTGACCTGAAACATTGCCCCTTCCCCATCGTTTCAGCCACACCATGCGCCTGCTCCTTCCCATCCTCTTCGCCATCGCTCTGCCACTGCAAGCTCAGAAGGCCGGCAAGACCAAGCCCTTGATCAAGCTGACCGATGTCGAAGTGGGGACCAAGGAGATCGTCTATAAAACCACGCCGCAGGGTGAGCTGAAGCTGCATGTGTATTCGCCCAAGGGCGAAGTTCAAATCACCGCGCTCCGCCCCTGCGCCGTCTTTTTCTTCGGCGGTGGCTGGAAGAGCGGCTCGTATCTGCAATTCGTGCCGCAGGCGGAATACCTGGCCAGTCGTGGCATCGTGGCCATCAGCGCGGATTACCGCATTCTCAATGCCCACAAGACGACACCAGACAAAGCGGTGGAAGATGCCAAGAGCGCCATCCGCTGGGTGCGGGGCCATGCCACCGAACTCGGCATTGATCCCACCAAGATCATCGCAGGCGGCGGCTCCGCCGGTGGCCACCTCGCGGCCTGCACAGCGCTGGCTTCCGCCTACGATGCCGAGTCCGACGACAAGTCCATCTCCGCCAAACCCAACGCCCTGGTGCTGTTCAATCCGGCCATGAACATCGCCACGCTCTTCAAGCAGCGCGCCACCGGCGAAGGCCCGATGACGCTGGAAATGGCGAAGGCGATCACGCCCAACAACTTCGTCGCCAAAGACACCCCGCCCGCCATTCTCTTCTTTGGCACCGCCGACACACTCAAGGCCGGTGGCGATGAGTATGTGAAGAAAGCCACCGAACTCGGCCTCCGTGCGGAGATGTGGTCTGCAGCGGACATGCCGCATGGCTTCTTCAACAAGGAGCCCTGGATTCAAGTCACCGCGAAGAAGATGGACGAGTTCCTCACCTCCCTCGGTTATCTTGGAGGAGCACCCACCCTCAAGCTGCCGGAGAACGCGACCTCATTGAAGCACGAGAACTGATTGAAAAAAGCGGCGCGAGCGGCGTTTCTTCCCCGCATGCTTACTGAATCCTCCCGCGCCGCCGATTTCCCCAGCCTCAAAGGCATTCATTACCTCAACACCGCCGCCGAGAGCATCCCTCCTCTCTGTGTGAATGAGGCCGTCGCGGAATACATGCACCACAAGTCGCTCGGCATGCGCGGACGCGATTTCCATTTCCCGCGTGTGGAAGACTGCCGCGAGATCACCGCCCGGCACCTCGGCCTCAGCACGGATGAGGTCTCCTTCTGCTCCTGCAGCTCCGAAGCCTACAACCTCCTCGCCAACGCGCTGCAACTGACACCGAAGGACGAAGTCATCGTCACTGATCTCGATTTCCCCGCCGGAGCCACGCCCTGGCTCACCGCACCAGAGTCTTCACGCCCTGTCACACGCCTTTGGAAGAATCGTGACGGAGCCTTGGACCTCACGGATCTCGCCGCGCTGCTCAATGATCGCACCGCTCTCGTGCAGGTCAGCCTGGTGAGCTTCTACAACGGCCACCGCATCCCCTTTGCGCCGCTGCGCGACATGATCCGCAAGCTCGCACCGCAGGCGGTCATTTCCGTCGATGTCACGCAGGCGCTGGGCCGTGTCGCGCTCGACTGCCAGGACGCTGACATCATGATTTCAAGCACGCACAAATGGACCCTCGGCATCCATGGCGGTGGCGTCATCGGCATTCCCAAAAAATCCGCCGCTCGCCTTACCACCTCAGCAGGTGGCTGGTATCACATCACGAACGCCTTTGATGCCGATCGTTTTGAAAGCGCCCGCATCAAGCCCGGCGCGCTCAGTTTCTCCGTCGGCATGCCCAGTTTTGCCGCGCTGTATGCACTGAATGCTTCGCTGCGCTACCTTGAAGCAGTCGGCATGGACAAGATCATCGCACATGCAGATCCGCTCGTCGCCCGCGTGCATGCCGGATTGAAGGAACTGGGCCTCACCGCGCTCAGCGCCGCGCAGCCCGGCTGCTCCAGCGGCATCGTGGCTTTCAAACACGAAAACACCGCCGCCATCAATGAGGCCCTGCTCGCGCAAAACATCCACGTCATGCATCAGGTGGGCCGCATCCGCATCGCCGTGCATGGCTACACCACCGCAGAGGACATCGACAAACTGCTGGCCACGTTGCGCAGCACCATCGGAGGTTAGGCCTCCGGCCTGACAACGGATCGAGGCGTCCCGCCTTTTTTCGGGACGCCCCTTGCCCTGACAGTCTGCAAGCCTATCCTCCGAGACCTTGGACTGGGAATCGCCAAAACTCCTTCTGCTCATCCTGCCCGCAGTCGCTCTGCTGCTGTGGATCGAATCGCGCTCATCGCATCCCATGACCGGACTGCGGAAACGCCTGCTGCTGGTCACCCGCGCCATCGGCGTGATGCTGGCCATCGCCGCGCTCGCCGGACCAGCCCGTGTGACGCAGACGGGGCGCAAGGCGCTCGGCATCATTGTCGACGCCAGCCAGAGCATGGGCGAGGAAGGACTCACGAAATCGCTCGCCGAAGCGGCCCGCGTGCGTGTGGGGCTCGGCAGCGGGATTGATTCGTTTGTCGTGCAGCTTGGCTCGCAGCCCGAACTCCTGCCCGCAGGCAGCACGCCAGCCATGCAGGCCGCATGGCAAAAGCAAAACGGTGGCGACAGCCATTACGCCGCCGCCGTGGAATATGCGGAGGCTTTGTTTCCTCCTGGTGCCAGCCGCAACATCCTCATCATTGGCGATGGCCACGAAACACGCGGCAGCCTGCTGGATGCGGCACGCGAAGCAGCTGTCTCCGGCATCAAACTGCACGCGCTGCCCGTGGCGGGCCCGAATCGCCCAGATGCACGCATGCTTTCGCTCACGCCCAATCGCACACGCTTGTTTGAAGGAGCCAGCCTGAGTTTGAAGGCGGCCTTTGAGAGCACCATCGAAGGCACGGGCACCCTGAAGCTCTACGAAAACGGCATCGAGGTGGAAAAGCGCCCCGTCACGCTCAAGCCCGGCGCCACGCAGGAGATCGTGTTCAGCCGCACCCCATCCACGCGCAACACCTTCCAATACCGCGCGGTGCTGGAAGGAATCGCTGGCGACACCTTGCCCGGCAATGACAGCGCCCTCGCCATCGTGGATGTGCGCGGAAGGCTGCGACTGCTCTACATCGAATCCGACGCCGCCGAAGGCCGCTACCTCATGCAGGCGATGGAGAAGGAGGGCATCGAGCTCGACATGCGTCAGCCGGGCAATCTCGCGATCACGTTTGAAATGCTCGGCGGCTACGATGGCGTGATTCTCTCCGACGTTCCCGCGCACCAGCTTGGTGAGCCGCTCATGAATGCGCTGCGCGATTACGTCGATAAACTCGGCGGCGGCCTCGTCATGCTCGGCGGTCCGGGCTCCTTCGGCGTGGGTGGGTACTATCGCACCCCCATTGAAGAAGTGCTGCCTGTGCGGCTCAAGGCACCCGACGAAGAAGAAAAGCAAAGCGCCGCTGTCGCCATCGTGATGGATCGCTCCGGCTCCATGGCCGGTGAAAAACTCGAGATGGCCAAGAGCGCCGCCATTGCCACAGCGGAAGTGCTCGGGCACAATGATTCCCTCGGCGTGTGGGCCTTTGACTCGGAGGCCCACGTCGTTGCGCCGATGACGCGGCTGACTTCCACGAATGCGGTGTCCGGTCAGATCGCCGCCATCGCATCCGGTGGCGGCACCAATTTGCTGCCTGCCTTTCAGCTCGGGCGCGAGGCCCTGCTGCGCACGAAGGCCCGTGTGAAGCACATGATCATCCTCACCGATGGCCAGACCGCAGGCTCCGGCTACGAACAACTTGCCACGCAGTGCCGTGGCGAAGGCCTGACGATTTCCACCGTCGCCATCGGCGAAGGCTCGCATGTGGCGCTGCTGCAGGCCATCGCCTCCAGCGGCGGCGGGCAGTCCTATTCGACGATGGATGCCAGCGGCATCACGCGCATCTTCACACAGGACACCCTCATGCACACCGGCCGCATGATCCGTGAGGAGCCCTTCATACCTGAGCTGAAGGAAAAAGATCCCATCCTCGCCGGCTTTGAAAAGTGGGATTCACCCGAGCTGCTCGGCTACGTGAAAACCACGCGCCGTACTTCCGCCCAGGTGCCGCTCGTCACTGAAACGGGAGATCCCCTGCTCGCGCACTGGCGCTTTGGTCTTGGCAAAGCCACCGCCTTCACCTCAGATGCGAAGAGCCGCTGGGCCTCGCTGTGGATCGCACGCTGGAGCGGCTATGGTCGCTTCTGGTCCCAGGTGCTGCGTGAAACCGCCCGCGCCCCACAAGGCCGCCTCATGGATCTCTCCGCACGCATGGAAGGCGATGACGCACGCGTCAGTGTCGATCTCCTCGCAGACGCCGGCACGCGCGCCAACAACGCCAGCGTCGCCGCCGAAGTCTTTCATGTGGCGGCAGATGCCCTGGGTGCGCCGCTGAAGGCTGTGCAAAAGCTGACGCTGCGCCAGGATGCTCCCGGCACGTATGTGGCAGACTTCAAACCGACGCAGGCCGGTGTGTATCTTATCCGCGCCCAGTTCGGTGCCGAGATGGTGACCACCGGCCTCATTCACAATCCCTCCACCGAAGCCAGCCTCGGCACCGTGAACGACGAACTGCTGAAGGAAGCCGTGCGCATCACCGGCGGCGATTACCTCTCCGACACAAAAGGACTGCCCAATCTCGATACCACCAAAGCCGTGCAATACGAAGAACTCTGGCCCTCCCTGCTGCTCGCCCTGCTGATGATCTTCCTCATCGACACCGGCATCCGCCGCTGGGAGCACGTGGTGGGTTTGTGGCAGCTCGTGCCGCAGCGCAAGGCGGCGTAATAACCACCCATTGCGCAACCGCAGTCAAAAGCTCGACAGGAGCGCGGAATTTATTCCGCAGCACTCCGCCGAAGCGGCAGGCTCTTAGCCACGCATCATTCCCTTCAAGCCGAGGATCAACTTGTCTGCAACATGCAGGGTGGAACACGCGAGCTGGAACGGCGATGGCTGGAGGATGAGTGCGGAGGGATGGGTGCTTGCGGAGCGCTGCGGAATAAATTCCGCGCTCCTGTATGAATTTTTCGCAACCGTTACAGCAGCGGCTCCACCCGCTCACGTATCAGAGTCACCAGCTCCGGATTCATAAACTCAAAATCGTCCGGAATGTCGAGCACCTCGATGTGCAAATCGCGCACGATCTCAGGAAACTGCTCCCGCAGCCGCTGCTTGTGCGCATGCTCCATCACCATCACACGATCCGCCCACCGCAGCAGCTTCTCCGAAACACGGCAGCGCGCCGAAGCGCTGAGTCCCGCACTGCGAACCTCAACACGCGGATCGTTTTGATACACCTTCTCCGCCGTCGGGCTGCGCCATTGGTTGCGGGAGCAGACGAAGAGAAGGCGCATGATTCAAACATCACTTCTTCACCAGCAGGCTCTTCCCCGTCATCTCAGCCGATGTCTTCACACCCAGCATGTCGAGCAGCGTCGGAGCGATGTCGGCGAGCTTACCGTTGGCAACGGTGTAGCTGTTCGCATCCGCGGCGACGTAGATGCCGTGAACGAGATTCGTCGTGTGCGCGGTGTTGGGGCTGCCATCCGGATTGCGCATCGTCTCGCAGTTGCCGTGGTCGGCGGTGATGAAGAGCTTGCCGCCGAGTTCGAGCACTTTCTGCACGATGAGGCGCACGCCGAGATCGATGGTCTCACAGGCGTGAATGCCTGCTTCGACGACGCCGGTGTGGCCGACCATGTCGGGATTGGCGTAGTTCATGATGACGAGGTCGTAGCTCTCCAGACGGCGCATCACTTCAAAGGTGAGATCAGGCGCGCTCATCTGCGGCTTCTTGTCGTAGGTCGGCACTTCCTTCGGGCTGATGGCGAGGTAGCGGTCTTCGCCGGGATTCGGCTCTTCGACACCGCTGTTGAAAAAGAAGGTCACGTGCGGGTACTTCTCCGTCTCCGCAGCACGCAGCTGGGTAAGCCCGGCAGCGGCCACCACCTGGCCAAGGTTGTTGCTCAGGCTCTCAGGGCCAAAGATCACGCGGGCACCAAGGGCGGTGTAGTTGGCGTCGTATTCGGTGAGCGTGTAGTAGCCGGTCTTCGGCGTGACTTCGCGGTCGAAGCCATTGAATTCAGCCTTCAGGAAAGCATCGCTAAGCTGGCGGGCGCGGTCGGCGCGGAAGTTGAACCACAGAATCACATCGCCATCGCGGATGCGCTGCTCGTTGGCGTTAGAGAAAATCATGGGCTGCATGAACTCATCCCCACGCGGGTCTTTCGGATAGGCGGCCTGCACGGCAGCGCTGGGCAGATCCGTGCGGACTTCGCCACGGCCAAGGACGATGGCATCCCAGGCGAGCTTGTTGCGCTCCCAGCGCTTGTCACGGTCCATGGCATAGTAGCGGCCAATGACAGTGGCAATTTTGGCTCCGCTCGGGGCCAGGTCTTTTTCCAGCTTGGCCATGTAGGCGGCACCGCCGGTTGGGGAGGTGTCGCGACCATCGGTGATGGCATGAACCATGAGATCGCTCACGCCTGCAGCCTTCGCGGCATTGCAAAGTGCGGCCAGGTGATCCTGATGGGAATGCACGCCGCCATCGCTGATCAGACCGAGGAAGTGAAGCCGCTTGCCCTTGGCCTTCTCGAAGGCTTCCACGAGCACCGGCATGGAGGCCAGTTCGCCATCGCGGATGCATTTGTTGATGCGGGTCAGGTCCTGATAGACCACGCGGCCCGCACCGAGGTTCAGGTGCCCCACTTCGCTGTTGCCCATCTGGCCTTCAGGCAGGCCCACATCCTCACCGCTGGCGCTGACGGTGCCCATCGGGTAGGTGGAATAGAGTTGGTCGTGGAAGGGGGTGCGGGCCAGCAGGGTGGCATCGCCATTGGCTACGGCTTGAGCTTTGCCGCCGGGGTTGATGCCCCAGCCGTCACGGATAATCAGAACAACAGGTTTTTTGGTCATAGCTACTGGGTCAATGGGTCAAAGCGGCGGCTCCGTCAAGGGCGGGGTCGCGGCGGCGGGGGCCGGCAAAGGCTGGAAGCACTCTTTTGACCACCTTAAGCATTTCTTGGCAAATCCTGACCACCCCCGGCCCGGCTTGTCAGATCGTTTGCGCTCCGCACCGTCTCAGGGTATAAAGGCCCGCCTTTCTCCGTTATCGCCGTCATTCCCGTCATGACTTCCGGATTGCACTCCCAACTCCCCAAGGCCCTCGTCGCCATCTTCGCTCTTGCTCTGGCATCGGCCTCGTTCGACGTGGCCCATGCAGATGATGCGAAGCCGGGCTTTTTCAAAAAGCTTTTCGGCGGAGGCGGTAAGACCGAAACTCCTCCCCCTGCGCCCGAGCCGGAGAAAAAACCGGCCGCCAAGCCGAAGCCAGAGCCGGAGAAAACGGCCACTAAGAAGCCCGCGAGCAGCAAACCGCCACGGGTCATCATCACCACGACCGGCGGCAAGAAAGTGGAGATCGGCAAAAAAACCGCTCCTGCCAAGACCGTCGCTAAAACAGAGACGCCAAAGCCCAAGGAAGAGCCCATCAAGGATGTGACGAAATCCACGGCCAAAGACAACGAAGCCCCGATGAAGGGCGAGTTCAAAGAGGACGATGACGACAAGACCGTCAGCACGGAGAAGTCCAAAGCCGTCGAAGTCCTTCCCGCCAACGGCGGCTGGGAGATCGTGAAGATCGGCGGGCGCGACTACGTGACGGCGGAGAGCATTCGTAATTTCTACAACCCCGTCTACGGCTTCACCACCTTCCGGACACAGGGCACGCACTTCTGGCTCGGCTCCTCCAAGCTCATCCTCAAGGCGCAGATCGGCTCGCAGGAGATGTTGATCAACAACATCAAATTCATCCTCAGCTTTCCGGTGGTGGAGTACAACGGCAAGGTGCTCTTCTCACGCCTCGATCTGTGCAAACTCATCGACCCCGTGCTCTACCCCAGCCACATCCAGAACGCCGAGTTCTTCGACACCATCGTGGTCGATGCCGGCCATGGCGGCCATGACGCCGGTGCGCGCGGCATTTACGGCTACGAAAAAGACTTCGCGCTGAAGATGGCCATGTCCGTGCGCGCAGCCCTGATGCAGCGCGGCTTCAAGGTGATCCTGACACGCGCCAACGACACCTTCATCACCCTCGGCGGGCGCGTGGCCATCGCGAACCAGACACCGAAGAGCATTTTCCTCAGCTTCCACTTCAACTCCGGCGGCGCTGCCGCCACGGGCATCGAAACCTGGGCGCTCACGCCGCAGAGCGCAGCCGCCACGATCAGCCGCGGTGGCGGTTACAACGTCAACGGCGTCACAGGCAACAAGCAGGACTCCGCCAACATCGCCCTCGCCACCGCTGTGCATGCCAGCGTCATCAGCCGTTTCAAGTTCGTTGACCGTGGCATCAAGCGCGCGCAGTGGAGCGTGCTCTCCGGCTGCAAGCGCCCCGGCATCTTGTTTGAAGGCGGCTTCGTCACCAACGGTGCCGAATGCCAGCTCGTCGCCTCGGAGACCTATCGCCAGCAGGTTTCAGCCGCCATCGGCGACGCCGTGCTGAACTACCGCAAGGCGCTCGAGTCAGCCATGGTCAAGCGCTGAGGCAGAAGGAGAATCCCTTCACACCTGCGGCAATTCCTCCCTCAGCAGCGCGGTCAACTCCATGGTCTCCTCCAGCGTGAAATCCGCATTCACCTTGGGCTCATGATGGCTCAAAATGCGCACCGTGCGCGGCACGCCTGCATTGATGGCCATTTGGATGTCGCGATCATGATCGCCCACCAGCCAGCTGCGGCTCAGATCAATTCCATGTTCATCACGCGCGCGGAAGATCATCTCCGCGCTTGGCTTGCGGCAGGCGCAAGTTCCAGCGAGATGCGTACAGGCATAGATGCCATCGAGCGCCGCATCATGCCGGGCCAGTTCGCTTTGCATGTGTGAATGAAGTTCGTCGAGAGCCTCCTGCGTCATCAGCCCTTTGCCCACGCCCTGCTGGCTCGTCACCAGAATCGTCGCATAGCCACGTTCACGGCAAAGCGCCAGAGCCTTGATGATGCCGGGCGCAAAGTGAAAATCCTCCCAGCGCAGCACGTAGCCGTCTCCCGGAGAGACATTGACGACACCATCGCGGTCAAAGAAAACAGCGGGACGAAGAGGCAAAACATTGGGCATGCGCTGCACGAATAGCCGCGCTGCACGAACAAGGAAACTGCTCTTTGCTGCAGCAGCAAAGAGCAGCAGCCCGCATTTTACTCCTGCACCGCCCCCGGCCACACCGGGAAACCGTGGAAGCAGACATTGTCCCCCATGGGGCGGACGGTGACGTCTTTCAGCTCGATGGAGGCGGGCAAAGCGGGACCGGCAAGGGAAGGACGACCACCGCCGCAAAGACGCGGAGCGATGTACCAGTAAACCTCATCGACCAGTTGCTCACGAAACGCGTGACCGAGGACAATGCCACCACCCTCGATGAGGACGGAAAGCACGCCGTGTTTTCCCAGAATGGCCAGCGCTTCGGGCAGGTCCTTACCATGCATGATGACCGTGCGGTCTTTGAACTCATCCGTGAATATCTGGAAGTGCTTGGGAATATCGCCGCTGCGGGTGAGCACGACGCGCCAGGGCTGCAGCTTGCCACTGCCAGCACTGCCATCACGCAGGGTGAGCTGGGGGTTGTCTTTGCGGATGGTCTCCGCACCGACAAGGATGGCGTCCACACGCATGCGCAGTCTGCGGCCATGGGCGCGGGCGGCGTCGTTCGTGATCAGTGAGCTCTCCCCCGCTGGACGCGTGATGCGGCCATCCAGACTCTGTCCTGCCTTGGCGATGACGTAAGGGATGCCCGTGGTGATCCATTTGGCAAAGGGACGAATCATCGCCCGGCACTCTTCTTCGAGCACTCCGGCAGTGACCTCGATTCCTGCGAGCATGAAGATGCTGCGGCACTGCTCGCGGTGGCTGGGATTGGGGTCATGCGCCCCGAAGACCACGCGCTTGATGCCTGCGGCCTTGATCGCCTCGGTGCAGGGCGGCGTTTTGCCCTGCGTGCAGCAGGGTTCGAGCGTGACGTAGATCGTGGAGCCGCGCAGCAGCTTGGGGTTTAATTTTTGCGCATCGCGGATGGCCTCCACCTCGGCGTGTGGCTCTCCCGCCTTGTGGTGGTAGCCACGCCCGATGACTTTTTCCTGGGCGACAATGACAGAGCCCACGGGCGGATTGGGGCTGGTGAGACCGACGCCAAGCTGGGCCTGATCGAGGGCGAGGTGCATCCAGTGCTGGTCGGGCGTTTCTTTATGAGCGATGGGCGGCGGCATGAAGGGGCCGCATGATAGGCGATGAAACGAACCTGAGAAGCAATAAGAGTGTCACACAATCGGGATAGCTCCCGCCGTCTGAAGTTTTTTGTACTCGCTGTCACAGACACGCTGGCGTTAGTCTCACACCGCCGATGAAACTCTCCGAAAAAGCCCTGCTGTATCGCGAACTGGCCAAGCTGGTGGGGGCGAACTTTCATCTGGACCGCTCGTTGGAACTCCTGCTCAAGCAGCAGCCTTCCCATGCGCGCCGCACCTGGCTGCAGGGCCTGCAGCTCGGCCTGAAGGAAGGCAAGAGTGTCGCAGCCTCCATCACCGAACATTGCGGTGCATTTTCCGACGCTTTGGAGTTTGCCCTGATCGACGCCGGAGAGCGTAGTGGACGCCTGGGGGATGCCTTCAGCCATCTGTCGCGCTACTTTGAAGCCTGGAACATGGCGGTGAAGCAGGCCATCGGGGCGATGATTTATCCGCTGATCCTCGCGCATCTGGGCATCGTGCTGCCAGAGCTGCCGACCATGGTCACATCAACCATGGAGGACAAGCCCTACTCGCTGGGGGGCGTCTTCATGCCGCTGGCCATCCTCTGGCTGATCCTGCTGTCCCTCTTCCTGATCTGGCGCTGGCTCTCGCGGCTGGGCGCGGAATCGGCGGCGGTGGATCGCGGGCTCGGATACATCCCGCTGATCGGCAGCGCACGCAGGCACTGGGCGCTGGCACGCTTTTCCCAGGTGTTTCACGCCTGCCTGCTGGCCTCCATGCGGATGACGGAGTCCATGCAGCTCGCGGGCAGCGCCTCGCACAGCGGCCTGCTGCGCCATGCCGCGAAGGATGCCGCCCAGCGCATCGCCGCAGGAGAAACCATCGCCGGTGCCATGGCGGACGTGCATGGCTTCCCCATGGTATTTGTACATGGCATCGCCACGGCGGAAGAAGCCGGAACCCTGGATCACGAGATGAACCGCTGGGCCGCTGCTGAAACCATCGAAGCCGGAGACGCCGTGCAGCGTGCCGCGCAGTGGCTGCCAAAGATCGCCTATGCAGTCGTCGTCATGTATGTGGCTTACCGCATCATCACCATGATGAGCGGGTTTTACGGCGGCATGCAGCAGCAGCTCGACAACCTGTGAGGCGGATCACCACTCAAGACACCTTTTAGCCGCAATATTCGCTGCTTAAGGACGAAAAGTGCTTTACGGCCTGCTTTAAATGCGCTTTCTGTTCGCCCGAACAGCTTTTTATTCCACACTGAACACCCACGATTATGGCCAGAGCACCCAAAGAAACCTCCGAAACTTCCGCAGCCAAACCCGACAAGCTCGCTGAAGCACGCGGTCGCAATCTCGACCTGGCCATCCAGCAGATCCAAAAAGACTACGGTGAAGGTGCCATCCTCCGCATGGGCGGCGAAGGTGTGAAATCTGACATCACCGTCATTCCCACCGGCAATCTGCTCATCGACCAGGCGCTCGGCACCGGCGGCTTCCCCCGTGGTCGCGTGGTGGAAATCTACGGCCCGGAATCCTCCGGTAAAACCACCCTCACTCTCACCGTCATCGCCCAGGCGCAGAAGACCGGCGGTCTGGCAGCCTTCATCGACGTGGAGCATGCGCTCGATCCCGCCTACGCCCGCCGCCTTGGCGTCAAGATGGACGAGTTGCTCGTCTCCCAGCCCAGCTCCGGTGAAGAAGCCCTGCGCATCTGCGAAACCCTCGTCCGCTCCAATGCACTCGACGTCATCGTCATCGACTCCGTGGCCGCGCTCGTCACCCGCCAGGAACTCGAAGGCGAAATCGGCGACTCCACCGTCGGTGCCCAGGCCCGCCTCATGAGCGCCGCCCTGCGCAAACTGACCGCCATCATCGCCAAGGCGCGCACCTGCTGCATTTTCACCAACCAGATTCGTGAAAAGATCGGCGTCATGTTCGGCAACCCCGAAACCACCCCTGGCGGCAAGGCCCTCAAATTCTACGCCAGCGTGCGCGTGGACATCCGCCGCATTGGCGCCATCAAAACCACCGACGGCACAGTCACCGGCAACCGCACCAAGGTCAAAATCGTGAAGAACAAGCTCGCCCCTCCCTACACTGAGGCCGAGTTCGACATCATGTACAACGAGGGCATCTCCAATGTCGGCTCGCTGCTCGATCTCGCGATGGATTACGAAATCCTGCAAAAGCGCGGCTCATGGATCAGCTATAAGGGCACCCAACTCGCCCAGGGCCGCGATGCCGCCAAGGAAGTCCTCCGCAACGATGCGACCGTGTATGCCGAGATCGAAGCCGCTGTGAAGGCCAAGCAGGCCGAAAAAGCCGCTGGCTCAGAGAAAGGCTCTTCCAAAAGCTCCGCTCCAGCCGCCGCCGAAGAAGAGTAATCAGGATCAGGCGTGGGGCGCGCAAGACCGCCCCGCGCTCCCCGCCTTCGTCGTTTGACTTTTCCCGCCCCGTGCGCCTTTTTTCGCGGTCATTCCGCGAATCGTATGGCTAAGCACGGCCAGCAACAGCAGGAAACCTCCGCGAACCCGAATCCATCGGTCGGCGGGGGCGGGCAGACTGTCGTCGAGCTCAGCGAAATCACTTCCTGCGGCCTCGTGTTCTGGTCACGCCAGCGCTTTGATCTGGGTGCCGAAGTCCAGGTGCGCATCCAGCGCTCAGCCCTGACGCCCGCGATGCTCGCCATGACCTCATCAGACTCGAAGTGGGTCATGCTAAAATGTCTCGTGGCCGCCAGCTCTCCGCAGCGGCGCACGGACGGCTCCTACGGCTTCAAAGTCTCCCTCCTCGTGGTGCAGGCAGCGGACGACAGCACTCCCGCCCCCATGCACCGGTCCATGATGCCATGGTTCGTTCCTCCCCTGAGCGGTCTGCGGCGCTTTGGGCTGAATTGAAGCACTCAGGCCAGCTCGATGCCGAAGAAGTCCAGCATCACCTGGCGATAGACGCGGCGTTTGAACTTGGGCACCCAGTCCATCTGAAAATCCGACGGCTTGATCCATCGGAACCCCGCGAACTCGCGATGCGTGGCATCCAGATTGAAATCGATGTCCGCGCCGTTGAAGCGGCACAAAAAATAGGCCTGCTCCTGGCCGCCGTAGATGCCGTACTTCAGCCGTCCCTTTGAAAACGCATAGCGGTAGCCGTCCCGCCGCTGAATGATTTGCAGTAGTTCGCGCTTCACGCCGATCTCCTCCTCCAGCTCGCGAAACAGCGCCGTCTCCGCATCCTCCCCCTCATCAATGCCGCCCTGGGGAAACTGCCAGGCGCCCTTGATGTTAACGCGCTCCGCCACAAAGATGTCGCCGTTCTCCCGCTGCAAAATCGCGGCGACGTTCGGGCGGTAAACGATGGCTTCGACGGGAATCATAAGCCGGATGGATGGCGCATGGTGTAGCCTTTCGTGGGCCGTGAGCGGCTGCTCCAGCGCGGGCCGTCGCTGTCCGCATCACTGTAGCCCGTGTCCAGCCGCAGCCCGGCCACTTCCAGAAACACATGGCCCTTGCGCGCATAGACGGTGATCCACTTGCCACGACCGCTGCTCCCGAAGCTGCGGAAGGCCCCGGACACCGTCGGTGCATTGAGCTTGCCTGCGGCATGCAGCACATACGAAGTCGTGCCGGAGCAGTCATACGCGCTGTCTTCAAAGTGGGCATGACCGCCGCCACGTCGGTAGGGCTTGGTGCAGATGTGATTGCCGGCAGAGATCGCCCGCAGCACGGCCGCAGGCGCGTTGGCCGGCGGCACGGCCCTGCCGCCGATGATGACGGCCGTCTTGCCCGGGGCATACTTGTATTCCCAGCGCGATCCCGCGCTGGAGCCGCACTGGCAGAGGAGCACACAAAGTGGCAGAGGTAGCAAAAGTAAAAGAAAGCGCATCAGTCATGCCATCGTATTCGGCCCGGTGGAAATGACAAGGCGTGCAACACTGCCTTGCCTTGTTTTCAAAAACCCGCCAGAATCCGCCCCTCATGATCAAAAAACTCGCCGCCCCCTTGATGCTGGCCGCCGCTGCCTGCGTCGTGGCCTTTTCCGCGCCCGCCCCCAAGCACAAGATTCTCTTCTTCTCCAAGTCCAGCGGCTTTGAGCACAGCGTCATCTCCTGGAAAAACGGCCAGCCCAGCTATGCCGAAAAGGTGCTGCAGGAACTCGGTGCCAAGAACGGCTGGGAGTTCGAATTTTCCAAGGACGGCTCCAAATTCAGCAAGGACTACCTCGCCCAGTTCGACGCCGTGTTTTTCTACACCACAGGCGATCTTTGCAGCGAAGGCACCGACAAGCAGCCGCCCATGACCAAAGAAGGCAAGCAGGCGCTGTTTGATTTTGTCAAAAGCGGCAAGGGCTTCATCGGCACGCATTCAGCCAGCGACACCTTCCACACCGACAACGAATCACAGAAGGGCCCAGAGCGTTACCTGAACCACGGCGAGAAAGCGGACGCCTACGTTCACTTCCTCGGTGCCGAGTTCATCAAGCACGGCAAGCAGCAGGACGCCAAAAACACCGTCACCGACGCCAAGTTCCCCGGCTTTGAAAAAGTCGGCGCGACCTACGGCTTCATGGAGGAGTGGTACTCGCTCAAGGATTTCAATTCCGACATCCACGTGCTCAGCGTGATCGACGCCCCCGCCATGGAAGGCAAAGAGTACGAGCGCCCCGCCTACCCCAGCACCTGGGCACGCAAGGAAGGCGCCGGCCGCGTCTGGTACACCGCCATGGGCCACCGCGAAGACGTCTGGACCAATCCCACCTTCCAGGAAATCCTCATCGGCGGCGTGAAGTGGGCGCTGGGCGATGTCCAGGCCGACGTCCCACCCAATCTCAAAGAAACCGCTCCCGGCGCGATGACCAATCCACCCTACGTCGCCCCACCGCCACCAAAGCCTGCCAAACCGGCCGCAGCCCCCGCAAAGTAGTCCGGTTGCGCCGCAACCGGTCCCTGTCCCTTTCTTTTTATCCCTCTATCCCTCCAGTTGCAGCGCAACTGGACAACTTTCACAGACCATGCCCAAGCCCCTTCAAATTTTCATCTGGATCGCCATCTCCCTCCTCGGAGCCGGCTCCGTCGCTTTCTCCGCGCTGCACAAAGGTGAAACCATCAATGCCCTGTGGCTTGTCGTCGCCGGTTTGTGTTCATTCGCCATCGCGTATCGCTTTTACAGCAAGTGGCTTATCACCAAGGTGCTCGTGCTCGACAAACATCGCGCTCCGCCCTCGATAACGCACAAGGACGGCAAGGACTTCGTGCCGACCAACAAGTGGGTCGTCTTCGGCCACCATTTCGCGGCTATCGCCGGCCCGGGACCACTCGTCGGCCCTGTGCTCGCGGCGCAGTTTGGTTATCTCCCAGGCATGCTGTGGATCCTCATCGGTGCCACGCTCGGCGGCGGTGTGCATGATGCCATCGTCATGTTTGCCTCCATCCGTCGTGGGGGTAAATCCGTGGGCCAGATGCTCAAGGAAGAAGTCAATCCTTTGGTCGGTTTCGTGGCCATGATTTCCGTGCTCGCCATTATGACCATCCTGCTTGCCGTGCTCGGCCTCGTGGTAGTGAAGGCGCTCGCCGAAAGTCCCTGGGGCCTGTTCACCATCGTCATGACCATCCCGCTGGCCTTCATCATGGGCTTTGGCCACACGATCTTCGGTGCCAGCGTGCGCAACATCACCATCTTCGGCATCGTCGGCCTGCTCGTCAGCGTCTGGGCGGGCAGCCATCTCAAGGACTGGGGCATTGAGCACTACTTTGACTACAAAGGCGAGACCATCGCCTGGTCCATCATGATCTACGGCTTCGCCGCCTCCGTGCTGCCAGTGTGGATGCTCCTCGCACCGCGTGACTACTTGAGCACCTTCATGAAGATCGGCACCGTAGCCGTCCTGGCCATCGTGGTCATCTGGGTCGCTCCCGAGCTGCATATGCCCAAGCTCACGAAGTTCGTGGACGGCACCGGCCTCGTCTTCCTCGGCAGCGTCTTCCCGTTTGTCTTCATCACCATCGCCTGCGGAGCCATCTCCGGCTTCCACGCGCTCATTTCTTCCGGCACCACGCCCAAGCTGCTCGACAACGAAGCCGACATCCGCAGCGTGGCTTACGGCGCGATGATCACCGAGATGCTCGTCGCCCTCATGGCCCTCGTCGCCGCCTGTGCGCTGCAACCCGGCGAATACTTCGCCATCAATGCCGGTGCCGCCAAGATCGTGCAAACCGACCCTTCCCAGGCCGCTGCCGTCACCAGCATGATCACTACCGCCGGCTTCCCCGTCACGGTCGCCGGCATGGACAAACTGGCGGCCGACATCGGCGAGAAGACCATGTTTGGACGCGTCGGCGGTGCGCCCACCTTTGCCGTCGGCATGGCGCAAATGTTTGCACGCGCCTTTGGCCCCGGCTGGATGGCCTTCTGGTATCACTTCGCCATCATGTTTGAGGCCCTCTTCATTCTGACCACCATCGACGCCGGCACCCGCGTGGGTCGCTTCATCCTGCAGGACTTCCTCGGCGGCATCTGGAAACCGCTGGGCAACACGCGCAGCCTTCCGGCCAACGTCCTCGCCAGCGCCCTGCTCGTCGCTGCCTGGGGTTTCTTCCTCTATCAAGGCGTGGTCGATCCCCTCGGCGGCATCAACACCCTTTGGCCGCTCTTCGGCATCGCCAATCAACTCCTCGCCGTCATCGCCTTCTGCCTCGGCACCACCATCCTCATCAAGATGGGCAAGGCGCGCTACCTTCTCGTCACGGTGATCCCTCTGGTCTTCCTCATGAGCGTCACCTTCGCCGCCGGTTACATCAAGCTCTTCGATGCCAATCCCAAGATGGGCTTCATCTCCGCCACCAAGTTCTATGCTGGCAAAATCGCCGGTGGCGGCACCGAGAAGGAAATGCAGGAATGGGCCGCGCAGCAGTTCAACTTCACCGTCGACACCGCCGTCACCGCCTTCTTCCTACTCGCCGTCGCCATCATCTTCTTCGGCTGCCTCCGCGAATGGATCAAGCTCCTCAGCGGCTCCAAGAAAGTCGTGCTCAATGAAGAGCCGTATGTGGCCCTGCCGGAAGGGGCTTGATCTCATGAAGCTCTCCAGCCTGCTTCTCGCTGTTCTCCTTCTGCCGGCACAACTCCTGTCCGCAGATCTCCTGGAGATGCGCTATGCCCTGCCAATGGAACAGCCTGGAGCGATCAAAGCCGCATGGGGTACGGAACCACTTTGGCTGGCACCAGATATCGTCATCAATCAGCGCCATGTACAAGAGGCCAAAGCTGCTGCAGATGAGAACAATCAAGGCTCATGGCTGGTCGTAGTGAAACTCACCGCTGAAGGGACCAAACGCTTCGATGATGAAGCTGCGAAGCATCAAGGGGACCAACTGGCGATTTTGGTGAATGGAAAAGTCGTTTCCGCACCGGTCATCCAAGCGTCCAAGTTCGGAGGAGCCCTTCAAATCTCTGGACTTTTAACGACGCAGAAAGAGGCGCAAGAACTGGCGACCGCACTCAGTTCGGGCCTGAAGAAGTAGTCATCCTTGAAGCACCCAGCAGATGCCTGAGTAACATCTTCACTTCATCATCGCCTGAAGATCGCGTGAGCCGTGAAGCACCCGCCAGATTTGCAGGCGGTCATTTCCTGTCCGGTAAAAGATGAGGTAGTTGCGAAAGCCTTGCACCCTCCAGGAACGAAGACCTGCATGGGCGAACTCAGGCCGCGCACGACCAATCATGGGGTTCTCAGCCAGGAACTCGAAGGAATCGTATGCGGAATTCAGAAAGCGGCGGGCGACTTCCTCGTCATCCAGACGGATGTAACGATAGATGGCCTGCAAATCGCAGAACACATACTCGCTCTCATCATATCTCACGGGCATCAGGCTGCGGCGATGATGCGTTGGATATTTGATCGATCCCCAGGGATGAAATGCCCTGCCGCCGCTTCATCAAGTCGCGTTTGAACGTGGGGCGGTGTCTCAGACTCTTCACTCATCCAGCGCAAAAACGCCTGACGCGCGACTTCATCGGCGTCCTTATAACCCTGAGCCACTTGGCGCTGAATGAAGGCTTCAATGGGCCCGGTAAGCATGAGTTCCATGCTGTAATTGTTTAGGACCACATGCTCGATGTCAAGCTTCACCAAAGCCTCGAACCGCGTGTTTTTTTGATCGTCACGCGCTTTAGCCTTCGTATGAAGCGCCACATGTTTTCCAAAAACGCCCTCCTCTACGCCACGGGTCTTGCGCTGGCTCTCTCGACCTCCCACCTCACCGCCGCTGCCCCAACCGCGCCGACCGCCTCCAACTGGCCTGAATTCCGTGGCGCCGCCGCTCAGGGCCACTCAGACGCCAAGAACCTGCCGCTGACCTGGAGCCCCAATTCGCACATCGCTTGGAAAACACCCGTCGCAGGCATTGGCTGGTCCTCGCCCGTTGTGGCAGGCACCCGCATCTTCCTCACTTCGGCGGTCTCCCTCAGCGGCAAGGAAGAGGCCACCGCCGACCGCTCCCTGCGAGTGATCTCCCTCGACGCCAGCAACGGCAAGCCCGTGTGGGACGTGGAACTCTTCCAGGCCAAGTCCCCACGCGCCCACCGCAAAAACAGCCACGCCAGCCCGACGCCAATTTTTGAAGACGGCAAGCTCTACATCCACTTCGGCCACCTCGGCACCGCCTGCCTGGACGGCCTCACTGGCAAGACACTCTGGAGCACACAGGAGTTCGCCTACTCACCCGTGCATGGCAATGGCAGCAGCCCCGTGCTGTTTGAAGATCTCCTCATCTTCAATGCCGATGCCGAGACGGAGCCCAAGGTCATCGCCCTCGACAAAGCCACCGGCAAAGCCCGCTGGACCTTCGCCCGCCAGTCCGAAGCCAAAAAGAAATTCTCTTTCTGCACCCCGCTCCTCATCGACGTGGCCGGCCAGAAGCAGCTCATCACCCCCGGCAGCGGCGTGGTGAACGCGCTCAATCCCAAGGACGGCACCGAAATCTGGCACTTCAATTACGATCAGGGCTACTCCGTCGTCCCGCGCCCGATTTACTCGCATGGCATGATCTACCTCTCCAGCGGCTACGACAAACCCGTGCTCTACGCCATCAAAGTGGATGCCTCCTCCAAGGGCGATGTCACCGCCACCCACCTCGGTTGGACCATCGACAAAGCCGCCCCGCACAATCCCAGCATGGCAGTCATCGGCGACGAACTCTACTTCGTGGCCGACAACGGCATTCTCACCTGCGCCGATGCCAAGACCGGCGCCATTCACTACTCCGAACGCTGCACTGGCCCCATCTCCGCCTCCCTCCTGGCTGCCGATGGCAAGCTCTACCTTCAGGATGAAAAAGGCCTCGGCATCGTCGTGAAACCCGGCAAGACCTTCAGCATCCTCGCCACAAACGACCTCGGCGAACGCAGCCTCGCATCTTATGCCGTGATCGGCTCAGATCTCTTGATCCGCACAGAGGGGCATCTGTATCGGATCAAGAAGTAATGGCGGGCAGCATGGCTTGGCAATCCGCTGCTCATGCTGCACTCTGCCGTCATGGACCGCTGGAAACTTTACGCCTTCGCCGCCGCTGTCTTTGCGGGGCTCACCTCCGTCATCGCCAAGAGCGGCCTCAAGACCTTGGGGGCGGATGTCGGCCTCGCCGTACGCACGGTGTTTGTGTTCAGCTTCATCATGCTCAACACCTTTTTGTGGACCGGCACTGGAAAAGCCGCCGCAGCCCTGAGCACGGCAGGTTGGCGGCCCATCGGCCTTCTCGCGCTCTCCGGTCTCACGACCACGCTCTCATGGGTGTGCTACTACCGTGCCATGCACGAGGGCACCGTCTCTTATGTGTCTCTGGTGGATAAAGGCAGCATCATCGTCACTCTCGTCTTGTCCGTGCTGCTGCTCGGCGAACCGTTCACTTGGCGCATGGCCGTTGGAGCCATGCTGATCATAAGCGGGCTGCTCGTGCTGGCGGGTGGTAAATAGCCACGTGAAAACTCCACGCGGCGGCAAAAAGACCCGTATCTTATACTGGTGAACCGCATGGCCGCCGTCATCTTCCTACCGCCATGCTCGAAGAACTGATCGGCCACATCATCCTCTTTGCGGTCCGCGTGGTGGAAGGCATCTTGGGGTTGTTCGGAGTGCTGCGTGCAGGTTCGCGGACATTGATGGAAAACTCACGCGTGGGAGAATCACCCATGGAAGCCGAGTCGCGCCGATGGTGGGACCGGCTCGACTAACGCTGGTTCTGGCTCAGCCTCCTGCTCATGGGAATCGCAGCAGCGCTCGGAGTGAGCCGGAATTGGTAGTAGGGTGTGTCGGCGGGATGACTCTTTTTGGGCACCCTTTCTGGCATTCAGGGCCCAGCAGAGCATTAAACAGCAAACTTTGATGCATCCAACCGGGTGAAACCCAAAATATCACCCAAAAATCGGCATTTTTAAACCAGCGAGCCGCTATCCAAGGCTAATTCACCCCCGAAAAGTCTATTTTTCGATTGTATTTTTCCAATTCACAACCATTATCCCCCTCTAAATCGCAATTTTCACCCCAACCATCATGAGCCAGCAAAAAATGGACGGCGCGCAGGCGCTCATCAAAACCCTCGCAGATCTCGGCATCGAGTATGTCTTCGGCTACTCCGGTGGCGCAGCCATCCCGATCTTTGACGCGCTGCAGACCGTGAAGACGGACATGAAGTTCGTTCTCGTCCGCCACGAGCAGGGTGCCGTTCACATGGCTGACGGTTACGCCCGCGCCACTGGCAAGCCAGCCGTCGTTCTCGTCACCTCAGGCCCTGGCGCTGGCAACACCATCACCGGCCTCATGACCGCTCAGATGGACAGCGTTCCGATGATCGTCCTTTGCGGTCAGACCGTCAGCTGGATGCTTGGCAAGGACGCCTTCCAGGAAGCCGACATCTTCAACATCACGGCCCCCGTCGTGAAGCACAACTATCTGATCAAGAGCTCCAATTCCCTGCCCCGCATCGCCAAGGAGGCCTACCACATCGCCACCACAGGCCGCCCGGGTCCGGTTCTGATCGACATCCCGAAGGACTTCAGCCAAGGCCCCTTCACCGGCACGTTTGACGAGCCGATGGATCTCCCCGGCTACCATCCCGAAGAAAACTTCAAGATTGATCAGGCAGGCATCAAAGAAGCCGCCCGCTTGCTCGCAGGTGCCAAGCGCCCCGTGATCCTCGCCGGTCAGGGTGCCATGATCGCCCGTGCTGACAAGGAACTGCTCATGCTGGCTGAAACCCTCGGCTGCCCGGTCACCACGACCCTGCTCGGCAAGGGTGTCTTCCCGGAAACGCACCCGCTGTCCCTCGGCATGCTGGGCATGCACGGCACCGCCTATGCCAACAAGGCCATCTGCGAAGCCGACCTCATCTTCAATGTCGGCTCCCGTTTCGATGACCGCATCATCGGCAAACCCACCATGTTTGGCCGCAACGCCAAGCTCATCCACATCGACATCGATGCGGCCGAGTTCCACAAGATGATCAAGGTGGACGTCACCATTAAAGGCGATGCCAAGGCCGCACTCAGCGATCTCCTTCCCCTCGTCGAAAAACTGCCCACCGAAGACTGGCTGGCCACGCTGGACGGCTACAAGAAGAAGTTCCCCCTCTCTTACAAGAAGCAGGGCGGCCTCCGCATGCAGCAGGTCATTGATGAACTTTACACCCTCACCAAGGGCAAGGCCATCATTTCCACAGACGTCGGTCAGCACCAGATGTGGGCCGCGCAGTTCTACAAGAACGACGAGAGCTACCACTGGCTCAGCTCCGGCGGCGCCGGCACCATGGGCTTCGGCTTCCCTGCGGCCATCGGTGCGCAGCTCGCCTGCCCGGACAAGCTCGTCGTCTCCATCTCCGGCGACGGCGGCTTCCAGATGACCCTGTTTGAACTGGCCACCGCCGCCATCCACAAGCTCCCCATCAAGATCCTCATCCTGAACAACAGCTACCTCGGCATGGTCCGTCAGTGGCAGGAGCTCTTCTTTGAGAACCGCGAGAGCGGCGTTGATCTCATCGGCAACCCGGACTTCGTCAAACTCGGCGAAGCCTACGGCATCAAAGGCTGGCACATCCGCCGCCCTGCCGATGTGGAGCGCGTCCTGCAGCAGGCCCTCGACTACAATGACGGCCCCTGCATCATCGAAGCCGAGTGCATCAAAACGGAGAACGTCTTCCCGATGATCCCCGCCGGTGCCGCGCTCGAAGACATGATCACCGAAGCGCCGAAGCAGAAAATGGAAAAACCCACCGGTTCCACGTAATCACCCAGGCGCACTCGTCAGAGTGCGGCGATGGCTCGATGAAATCCAACCGTATCATCCAAGGCGACGCCCTCACGGAACTCAAAAAGCTCCCTGCGTCTGTCGCCCAGGCCATCATCGCCGATCCGCCTTACTTCAACGTTCTCGAAAATGAAGCCTGGGACACGCAATGGAAAACTGCCGCCGACTACCTCGCCTGGTGCGATGAGTGGGTGGCGGAATCCATGCGCGTCTTGCGCGATGACGGCCTCGCCTTCATCTTCGGCCAGCTAGGAAAACGCGAGCACACCTTCCTCCACCTCATGTCCCGACTCAGCCGGCAGCACCAGTTTCACGATCTCATCATCTGGGATCGTGCGGTGGGCTATGACGAGCGCCGCGACAGCTTCACCCCGCAGTACGAGATGATCCTCGTCCTGCGAAAAAGCGACGACGTGAAGTTCAACAAGGACGCCGTGCGCATCCCGTATGATGCCGCCACCATCGACCTCTACCTCCGAGACAAGCGCTACAAGGACAAAGACGCCCGCCGTCAGCATCTCGAAAGCGGCAAGTTCGCCACCAACATCCTTCGCGTCCCCAGCCTGAAAGGCATCTCCAAAGAAAAGTGCGGCCACCCCTCGCAGAAGCCGGTCAACCTCATCGAAAAACTCATCGCCTGCTCCACGGACGCCGGTGACCTCGTCATCGATCCTTTCCTCGGTTCCGGCACCACCGCAGCGGCGGCCAAGAAGCTCAAACGCAAATGGCTCGGCATCGAGAAAGACGCCAGCTACTTCAAGATCGCCAAGCGCCGCCTTTCCGCCAAAGCACCAATCACCAAACGTAAATCATCCATCCCATGAGCGAACGCATCCCCGCCACCACCGACAAAAAGCCAGCGCTGCAGGCTGACATCATCAACATCCACACGCTCAGCGTCATGGTGAACAACCAGCCCGGCGTCCTCGGTCGCATCTGCGCCGTGTTCAGCCGCCGTGGTTTCAACATCGAGTCCCTCGTCGTCTCCCAGACGCGTGATCCGCGCTTCAGCCGCATGACCATCGGCATAAGCGGCCACCCGGAAGGACTGAGCCAGATCATCCTGCAGGTGAACAAGCTCATCGACGTCATCCACTGCATCGAGCACACCGACCGCGACGCCGTCTCCAAGGAAATGGTGCTCATCAAGGTCGCCGCCACCGCCGCAGAGCGCACCGAGATCCTCCAGATCATCGAGCACTACAACGGCAAGACCGTCGATCTTCAGGAAGACAGCCTCATCGCCCTGATCAGCGGCAACAGCGACAAGCTCGACGCCGCCGTCCGCTTGCTGACCAAATTCGAAATCGTCGAAACCGTCCGCACCGGCAAAGTCGTCATGGCCCGTGGCCTGACTGAGACGTAATTACAAAATGACGTAGCCCGAGTGACGAATGGCGAATAATTCCTGCCCCTCAGGAGTTATTTGATTCATTCGTCATTTTGCATTCGTCATTCGTCATTTTTCCATGCGCATCCTGCACCTCACCCCCGGCACCGGCAATTTCCACTGCGGAAGCTGCCTGCGTGACCATGCGCTGATCAAGGCCCTGCGCGTGCGCGGCCATGATGCGCTCATGGCGCCGCTGTACCTGCCGCTGGTCACTGACCGTGAGTTTGGCTCGCAGGAGCTGCCCGTGCAGATCGGCGGCATCTCGCTCTTTTTGCAGCAGAAGTTCACCTGGTTTCACCGGCTGCCAAGGTTCGTCCACGCCTGGATCAACAAGCCAGACCGCCTGCGCCTGGCCTCGAAACGCATGGGCATGACCAGCCCCAAGATGCTGGGTGAAATGACCCTCGGCGCGCTGCTCGGCACCGAAGGTCGCCAGTGGGGGGAGTGGCACAAGCTCCTCGAATGGATTCGCGATCACGGCAAATTTGACGTCATCTCCCTTTCCAACAGCCTGCTCACCGGCCTGGCTCCGGCGATTGAAAAAGAGCTGGGCATTCCCGTCGTCTGCTCCTTGCAGGGGGAGGACAGCTTTCTAGACACCCTGCCGGAGCCTTACCGCGCCCAGTGCTGGGAGGCCATGCAGCGCAACGCCCGCAGCATCCGCCGCTTCATCGCCCCCAGCCAGTTCTACGCCCGCCACATGCGCCAGCGCCTGGATGCCGCCGAGGGACAGATCAAGGTGATGCCCAACGGCATCGACACCACCGCCTTCACCACGTCTTCGCCAGACCCGAACTGGCCCACCATCGGTTACTTTGCCCGCATGATTCACGGCAAGGGCCTAACCACGCTGGTGGATGCGTTCATCGACCTGGCGAAACGCGGCACCGTGCCGCGCGTGAAGCTGCGCATTGGCGGCGCGAAGACGCCCATCGATGAGAAATATGTAGCGGACCTGCAGCGCAAGCTCAAGGCCGCCGGGCTGGAGAAGCGCGTGGAGTGGCTTCCCAATGTCAGCTTCAAAGACAAGGTGCATTTCTTCCACGACCTCACCGTCTTCAGCGTCCCCGCCACCTACGGCGAAGCCTTCGGGCTGTACGTCATCGAGGCAGTCTCCAGCGGCGTCCCCGTGGTGCAGCCTGACCATGGTGCCTTCCCCGAACTCATCGCCGCCACCGAAGGCGGCGTGCTCTGCAAGCCTGACGACGCCAAGGCGCTGGCAGACACCCTCGAAGCCCTGCTCAACGACGACGAACAGCGCGAAAAGCTCTCCAAAAACGGAATTTCCCGCGTCCGCCAGGAATTCAGCGCCACCCGCATGGCCGAGCGTTTCGAGGCCGTGCTCCAGGAAGCCGTGGCCGCAACCCAAGCCGTGCATTGACCCTGCCCTTCTCCGCTCCAATGTTCGCCCGCCCATGACTTCCATCACCTTTGGCGAGGCCGTCCGGCGCTCGATTCAAAAAGACCCCCGCTACCATCCGGCCGCCTACGAACTGGTGCGCGATGCGCTGCACATGGCCGCCAAAAAATTCCGCGATGAGAACGCCGAAGATCAGCACGTCAGCGGCCAGGAGCTGCTCGCAGGTTTCCGCGACTATGTGATCCAGGAATACGGCCCCATGTCCACCATCATCCTCGACCAATGGGGCCTCCGGCGCGGCGAAGATGTGGGCAACATCGTCTACAACCTGATCGACTGCGGCTACTTCGGCAAAAATGACGGAGACAGTCTCGAAGACTTCTCTGGCGGCTACGACTTCGAGCTCGCCTTCACCACCCCTTTCCTCCCTGCCTCGCTGCGTGAAGAGCGCGAGAAAAAATCCTCATGAAAAAAGTTCTCGCCCGTGCTGCGTCTGCCAAAGCAGGCGCTCTTTCCGTCCCCTCCCTGGATGCCAGCGTCACCACATTGCCCAATGGCCTGGAGGTCATCGTCCGGGAAGATCATGCCCACCCGCTCGTCAGCGTGCAGGTGTGGATCAAGGCCGGCAGCATGCATGAGGAGCAGCACACCGGCGCAGGCATCGCGCATTGCGTGGAGCACATGCTTTTCAAAGGCACGGAGAAGCGCAACCCGGCGCAGATTTCCCAGGGCATTCAGGCACTGGGCGGCTACGTGAACGCCTACACCTCCTTCAACCGCACGGTGTACTGGATCGACGGCCTCGCCGAGCATGCAGGCGGCTATCTCGACATTCTCGCGGACATGATCCGCCACTCGAAATTCGATGCAGATGAACTCACGCGCGAAAAAGAAGTCATCCGCCGTGAGATGGCCATGGATAATGACGACCCCGGCAGCACGATCCAGCATCTGATGCAGGCCACCGCCTTCCGCCAGCATCCGCTGCGCCACCCCATCATCGGTCATCGTGAAGTCTTCGATCAGATCACCCGTGCCGATGTGTACGGCTTTGTGCAGCGCCACTACGTGCCCAACAATGCCTTCATCGTCATCGCTGGCGATGTTGATACCGCCGCTGTGCTGGACACGGTGCGCAGCTTCTTTGGCGACTGGCAGCGCCGCGCCTTTGATCCCGTTCTCCTGCCCGCCGAGCCGCCCCAGCATGGCAGCCGATCAGCCACTAAAAACTTCGCCACCGAACTCACGCGCATCGCCCTCGGCTGGCAGATCCCCGGAGAAAACCATGCGGACAAACCAGCCCTCGACGTGCTGGCCTTCCTGCTGGGCTCCGGCCGCAGCTCACGCCTCTACCAGGAACTGCGCGAGAAACGCAGCCTCGCCCATTACGTCTGGGCCGGTGCCTGGTGCGCCCCGGAAGTGGGCCTCTTCAATGTCGAGGCGGAATGCAATCCCGCCGATGCAGACAAGCTGAAGAAGGGCATGCTCGAAGTCATTGCCACCCTGCAAAAAACCGGACCGGGCCGTGCCGAACTCCAAAAGGCCGTGTGCGCCACGCTCAGCGGACAGATGCGCACCCTGAGCACCGTCAAAGGCCAGGCAGGCAGTCTTGGCAACGGCTGGCTGCTCTCCGGCTCGCTCGATTACCAGCGCCAGTTCCTCAACGCCATCTCCGCACTCACGCCGGATGTCATCCGCGATGCCGCACGCCGCTACTTGACCCCTGAAGCCATGAGCACCGTGGTCGTGGGCGATGAGGTCGAAGCCGACACCAAGGCCAAATCCACCGCCGATTCCGCGCGGCCAGACATCCAGCGCTTCAAACTCAAAAACGGCCTCATCCTACTTGTGGGAGAGAATCCGCGTCTGCCTCTCATCAGCGTCCGCACCAACTTCCTCGCCGGTGTTTTGGCCGAAACCGACCTCTCCGCCGGTGTCACGCAAATCTCCGCTCAGATGCTGCTCAAAGGCACCAAGAAACGTGCGGCGGCGGAGATCGCTTCCGAACTCGAAAATCGCGGTGGCAGCCTCATCTGCTCTGCGGACGCACACCGCTACATGATCGGTGCTGATGTCATGCGTGGTGATGAAGCCGACGCGCTCGATCTCGTGGCCGATCTCATCCTCAATCCAGCGCTGCCCCAGGCCCAGTTGGCAGAGGTGAAAAAACGCCAGATCGCCAACATCCTCGAAGAGAAGGAAGACCCGCTCACCGTCGCCATGCGCAAAGCGCGGCGTGAAATCTTCGCCGGCCAGCCTTTTCACCGCACCGCGCTCGGCAACGAGCAATCCGTGGCCGCTCTGAAGCTCACCGACTGCCGTGCCATGCTGCATGCCAGCTTTGCCACCGGCAACGGCGTCATCTCAGTCTTTGGCGATGTGAAAGCCGCCGTGGTGAAAGCGCAGGTGGAAAAAGCCTTCGCCAAACTGCCACGTGGCAACCGCCAGATCGCCATGGGACGTGAGTACCATGCCAGTGCCAAACCCGCCGCCTGGACCGAACATCTCGAAAAAGAACAAGCCGTCATCGTCGTCGGCTTCCGCACCGTAGGCCTTGAAGATCGTGACGTACATGCGCTCAATCTCATTGATGAGGCCTGCAGCGACATGGGCAGCCGTTTGTTCAACCGCATTCGCGAAGAGCTCGGCCTCGCCTACTATGTCGGCGCACAAAACTTCGCCGCCATGGGTGCGGGTGCGTTCTATTTCTACGTGGGTACTGATCCCAAAAAAGTGAAGCTCGCCGAGAAAGAGCTCATGGCACAGATCAATGACCTCGCCGACAACGGTCTGCATGCCGATGAGATTGATCGTGCACGTGTCACGTGGCGTTCCTCCTGGCTGCGTGCGCAGCAGGGCAACACCGCCATGGCGGACGTCTGCGCATGGAATGAAATCAACGGCCTCGGCTGGGATCATTTCCAAAAGCTTCCCGGCATCATGGCCGACATCAGCTCCAAGGAAATCCAACGCGTCGCCGCGAAGTACTTCGGCGAAAAGAAAGCCTTCATTGTGCGCGTGCTGCCGAAGTAGCACAAGCCTCCGGCTTGTGCGCCCATCAGAGCAATTCCATTCCCTCCGTTGCATCATGCGTGAGCCTTGGCTGGCTGCCAGCGCTCACGCAGATTTCTTCCTCGAATGAAGGGGCATGACCATGTTCCGAAATTAATTTTAATTTTCCGAATTTCCCCGCCAAACTTGGCCCGTCGGCTGCTCTATCACTAACTCAGTTGGGGCGCGAGCTTCACAAATATTTCTCGGGTTCGCCTGAGGAAACACACAACGAGCTGGAGAGTCGCTTCATGGTTGGGACTCTCTGGTCACCTAAAGGCCCGGGAGAATTTTGGTTGGGTTCTCCCGGGCCGAGTTGTTTTCAGACACCGGCATCAATCGGCAGTGGGCCAGCAGCTCCACGCCAATGACTCACTTTGAGTTCTGTTTGCGATGCTGCCCCGCACTCCCAGGCCGGGAATTTGTTTTGATCAGCATAAACACGCAGGCTTGGCCCGACGGCTGCTTTACTCAAGACTCAGTTGGGGCGCAAGCTTCACAAACATTTCTCAGGTTCGCCTGGGGAAACACACAACGAGCTGGAGAGTCGCTTCATGGTTGGGACTCTCTGGTCACCTAAAGGCCCGGGAGAATTTTGGTTGGGTTCTCCCGGGCCGAGTTGTTTTTAGACACCGGCGGCAGGCGCAGCAAGACCGCCGCCGGGAGAGAGTCGATTTTGACCATTTGCAAATCAATGGCTTCGTGGCTCATTCCCCTCCCTACCAACCCACTATGAAATCAATCGCACCGACTCTTGCCGCTCTCGTCATCACGTTTGCTGGTCTGACCGGAACAACCTCTGCCCAAACCGTGAGTGACGCCAAACCAGTGAAAATCGTGATGGAGACCTCCAAAGGAACCATCGAACTCGAACTCGACGCCGCCAAGGCTCCCATTTCTGTCGCCAATTTTGTGAAGTATGTGAAGAAAGGCTTCTATGACGGCCTGATCTTCCACCGCGTGATCCCTGACTTCATGATCCAAGGCGGTGGCTTCTCCCCTGACATGCAGCAGAAGGAGCCAGACGCCCAGATCGAGAACGAAGCCAAGAACGGCCTCAAGAACGTCAAAGGCACCCTCGCCATGGCCCGCACGCCAAACCCGCACAGCGCCAGCTCACAGTTCTTCATCAACCTGAAGGACAACAGCTTCCTCGACTATCCAGGACAGGATGGCTGGGGCTACTGCGTGTTCGGCAAAGTGAGCAAAGGCATGGACATCGTTGAAGCCATGGCCACCGTCGCCACCGGCCGCAAAGGACCCCACGGTGACGTCCCTGTGGAACCGATCATCATCAAGAGCGCCAAGCTCGCGGAATAATTCCCGCCACAGCTTCGCCTTCCAAATTCCAATGCCAGCCGGGAAACCGGCTGGCATTTTTCTTTAGTACGATGGGCACTCCTGCCCGTCGATCAGCGGCACCGCAGACACACGTGCCTCACGCCTCCCCGAAGCCGCGATACAACGGCACAAATCCCCGCAGCGACACGTCAAGCCGGTCTCTAAACCAGCAGTTCCGGCAATGCCTCGGAGCGACGGGCAAGAGTGCCCATCGTACCGTCACATGAACTTCTTCACGCGGTCATGAACATCTGATTCGAGCCGCTTCACGTAGTTCGTGGCGTACTCCACCGGACACATGCTGTCATCCTTGGTCAGCGGTGTCAGATCCATCGCAAAAGTTAAGAGGCTGGTCTTGTCCGTGGTGTGGGAGTCAAAGTAGGTCGCGTTGGCATGGCGCAGGCCTTCTTCGGCCAGGTCATAGCGTTTGCCGCCGCTGATCTGCGAATCAAACACGCCAAGCAGCGGGCGCAGCATGTGCGGGTGCTTGTCCACCCAGAGCATTTCCTTGTCCTCAGCGAGCAGCCAGTCGAGCTTGCGCCAGACTTCGCAGCCATAGACTTTCTCAGGACGCATTTCCGGCGGCAGTTCGCGGATGGCTTCGAGGCAGCGCAGAAAGGTGGCCACATGCGTGTCGTGCCTGTCACAGGGATTGTGAAGATAAAGAAATTTCGGCTGAGCATGCTCCAGCACGAATTTCAAATCCTCCACGGCTGGCGCGTGCTTCGGCTTTTTGATGTCCTCACTCGGATAGCCGAGCTGCACCATGAAACTGTATTCACCCACGTAGGCCGCCTTGCGCTGTTCAATGAGGCGCACCTTCTGCATTTCCTCATCCGTGTAGGATTCATACGGGCCTTTGCGCGGGCTGCCAGCACCATCGGTGACCACCACGCCGCCGAACCACTGGGATTTGTGATGGAAACACTCCGTGATCCCGTGATACGCGGCGATTTCCAGGTCGTCCTGATGGGAAACGATGCCCAGATGCGTCACTCGGCGCAGCGCGGTCCACGGTTCAGTTTCGTCAGGAATGTAAAGGTCGTGTTTAGGATGTCGAAATTGCACAGGAATGTGACCATGCACGGCAAGGCGGAGAGTGCAAAGTGCATTCCACCCCCTCCGGCCGCCGCATTAGCCCACGCACAATGGCAAAACATTTGCCACTTACGGCAGGGGTGTCGTTTCCGTCCTTTTTGCACTTCATGAGGGACTCCACGCTGTCGTTGGCCGCTACATGCGACAAGCCCTGGCCAAAGCCCCGCCGCTCACTCTCCTAACGTCTGGACAAAGGTCCCTGCCACGCCATGATCGCCGCTCAATTCAACCAATCCAGCCGCCCCTTTCTCATGAGCTTCATTTCTCAAATTTCCGAAGACCTCAAAAATGCCATGCGTGCCAAGGACACCGTGGCTCTCAACGTCATCCGCAATCTCAAGTCCGCCCTCAAGTACGCCGCCATCGAAAAACTCGGTGCGGATGGTGAACTCGGCGATACCGACGCATTGGCCGTGGTGCGCAAGGAGATCAAGAAACTGCAGGATTCCGTGGATGGCGCCGAAAAAGCCGGTCGCCCGGAAGCTGTGGAAGCCGCCAAGGCCGAGATCGCCGTGCTCGAAAAATACCTCCCTGCCGCCATGAGCACGGAAGAGCTGGGCACGCTCGTCGAAACCGTCATCGCTGAACTCGGTGCCACCTCCAAGAAGGACATGGGCGGCGTGATGAAGGCGCTGCAGGAACGCGTTGCAGGCCGCGCCGACAGCAAGTCGATTTCCACCGAAGTCGCCAAACGTCTCGCCTAAACCGGTGACTGCCCCGCCGCGCACCGTTTCAATGATTCACCGGCTTTCATGACCTCCGCAATCATCGTTGCCGCAGGAAGCAGCCGGCGCATGGGCTTCAACAAGCTCCTCGCGCCTCTTTCCGGCGTGCCTGTGCTCAGGCGCACCTTGGATGCATTTCAAGCCTGCGAGATCATTGATGAGATCCTCGTGGTTACCAGCGAAGCCCTGCGCCAGGAGATCGAAGCCTGGCGCTCCAGCGGTCTCGGTAAAATCACCCAGATCATCATCGGCGGTGCTGAACGCCATCTCTCCGTGCATGCCGGTCTGCAGGCCTTGGATCCTGCCTGTGAGATCGTCGCGGTGCATGATGGCGCGCGCCCGCTCATCTCGGTGGCGCAGATCACCCGCTGCGTTGAGGCCGCACGCACGCAGGCCGCCGTCGCCTGTGCCCGGCCCATGACCGAGACCCTCAAGCGCTGCGACAGCACCGGCCGCATCATTGACTCCATTGATCGCGCGAACGCCTGGATCATGGAAACACCGCAGGTTTTTCAGCGTGAGCTGCTCGTGCGAGCGTATGATGCTGTGGTGCGTGACGGACTGCTTGTGACTGACGAAGTTTCAGCAGTGCAGCACCTCGGCGAACCCGTCTTTGTCATCGAAAATTTTGAACTGAACCCCAAGATCACGTTCCCGGCAGACATCCTGCTGGCTCAGCGTTTTGTCGATTGAACGACACCCATGCTCGACTCCGCCGCCCTCGACAACGCACCGCATCTGCCACGCCGGAACTGGGCGTCCATTGTTCTCGTCCTGTTTGTGCAGGCGATGAATTCGTTCAGCGACAATTTTGTCAAAATGCTGCTGATCGCGCTGTCGATCATCATCGCCAAAGACTCCTGGGTGGGCCGCCACATGGAGCTGTGGCTCGGGGCCATCTTTTCACTGCCCTACATGATCTTTGCCCCGCTGGCCGGTTACTGGTCGGATCGCTTTTCCAAGCGCAAGGTCATCGTCTGGATGCAGGTCATGCAGATCATCTGCTTTGTGTGGCTGGCCTTGGCGCTGTGGATGAAGCGTGTGCCGGGCTCGCTCGAAATCTCACTCGTTGGTTTCTTCGTGCTGGCCGTTCAGGCAGCTATTCTCAGCCCGGCCAAGATGGGCATCATGAAGGAGCTCGCGGGCTCACGCCGCCTCGGCCGCGTTTCGGGCTGGCTGCAGGTCACCATGCTCGCGGGCATTCTCGGCGGCATGTGGGCGGGTGGCATCTGGTATGGCACGGAGTATGAAAAAACGGGCGATGCCTGGATGTCCGCCCTCTGGCCGCTGATCATCATCAGCATCATGGGCATTTTTGAGCTGGTCGCCGCCATCTGCATTCAAAGCACGCCCTCGCACACCGAAGTCCAATGGCGCAAAGGCATGGCGTTGGAGCATTTCGAAAGCCTCAAAATTGTCTTCCGCCGCCGCTCCATCCGCCTCGCGGCGCTGGGAGTGACGTACTTCTGGTTCATCTCCAACGCACTGAGCTTCATCCTCGTCACGCTCACGAAGGAGCTGCATCCCGATACCGGACATGGTGACGGCCCGATGGAACTCGCCAAGGTCGCTGGCATTCTCGGCATTGGCGTGATCAGCGGCAGCATCTTTGCCTCCCACGTCAGCCGCAATCGCATTGAGCTGGGACTGATTCCGCTGGGCGGCTTCGGACTTGTGGCCGGACTGCTCTGGTCCGGGCTGGCCCCTCTGGGCAGCAGCTGGATGTATGCAGGCATCATCTTCACCGGTGCTGCAGGCGGCTGCTTCATGGTGCCTCTCTATGCCTTCGCCCAGGACAAGGCGGAAAAGCATGAGAAGGCCCGCATTCACGCCGGCATGAACCTCATGGACTGCCTCGGCACGCTGGTGGCGGTGGGCATCGTCGGCCTGATGAAATGGATGGAACTGACGGCCTCCACCCAGTTCCTGCTGCTGGCCATCCCCACCTTTGCCGCCGCCGTGTACATCATGCGTCTGCTGCCCCAGGATCTGGTGCGCTTCCTCATGCTGGCCGCCGTCCGGTTCACCTACAAGGTGAAGCCGGTGCACATGGAGCGCATTCCAGCCACCGGCGGCGTGCTGCTGCTGCCAAATCACGTCAGCTATGTGGATGCGCTCATCGTGGGCTCCGCCAGCCGCCGCCCCGTGCGCTTCGTCATGTGGGATGCACTCTACCATCTGTGGTGGCTGAAGTGGCTCATGCGCCTCATCGGCACCGTGCCGATTTCCGCCACACGCGCCAAGGATGCCATTCGCGCCGTGGCCGCTGCGCTCAAGGAGGGGGAGATCGTCTGCCTCTTCCCAGAAGGCCAGATCACCCGCCACGGCATGGTCAACGAACTGCTCAAAGGCTTCGAACTCATGGCCCGCCAGGGCGATGCGCAGGTGGTGCCCGTTTACCTCGACGGTCTCTATGGCAGCATCTTCTCCTTTCAGGGCGGCAAGTTCTTCACCAAACGCCCCAAACACCTGCGCTATCCCGTGGAAGTGCATTTTGGCGAGGCCCTCGGCGCACGTGCCGCCACCACCGAGGTGATGCGCCATGCCATGCTCGCGCTGAGCAGCGAGGCATTCCTCAAGCGCAAAAGCTGGAGCCACGCCGAAGCAGACACAGTCGCCTTCGCCAACGCTCTGCGTCTGGCTGAAATCGAATGGCATCATGCGGGCGATGTTTTCCTCAGCCTCGAACCTGAAGGCAGCATCATCCACCGCACCGTCAAAGCGCTCACGCAGGTGATGCCCGGCACCAAGTTCATCGATCACGGACCCGAAGCCCACCCCACCCACATCGTCGCCTTCTGCACCCGCAGCACGCTGGGCAAGCTCACCGGCCAGGAGCGCCTCGTCTTCTGCCTCGACAGCGATCTGACTCCCCTTCCCCAGACCACCGCCCTGCGTGGTTACATTGATGCAGGCACCGGCATCCTCCTCAGCACCGAAGTTCCCAATCCGCCCATGCCGGCCAATGACAAAGACGAGCAGCTCGGCCGCAAAGCCGGCTCCCTCGGCCGCCTCCTTCCAGGCCTCGCCATCGAATCCACCACCGACGGCGTACGCATCAGCGGCCTGCTGCCAAATGACGACCGCAGCATCAGCATCCCCGGCGTGAAAATGGACGAGCAGGGCTTCCTCACTCTGCCATGAACAGGGCCTGAATGTCGGACTGGGTGAGCTGAAGTTTGTCGGCACGGCCTGCCAGCAATCCTTCCACCAGCGCGGCCTTCTTCTGCTGCATCTTGACGATGCGCTCCTCGATGGTGTTTTCGCAGATGAGCTTGTGGACGAAGACAGGATTCTTCTGACCGATGCGGTGCGCGCGGTCACTCGCCTGCGCCTCAGCCGCCGGATTCCACCAGGGATCGTAATGAATGACCGTGTCGGCGGTCGTCAGATTGATGCCCGCGCCACCCGCCTTGAGACTGATGAGGAACACAGGCACCTTGCCCGCCTGAAACTCCTGGATCGGTGTTTCGCGATCCTTCGTGCTTCCAGTGAGCTTCACATAGCGCGTCCCATCTTTCTTCAAGCGCGCCTCGATGATGGCGAGCATTTCCGTGAATTGCGAAAATATGAGAATGCGGCGGCCTTCTTCGATCAGCTCGGGCAGCAGCTCATCCATGAGGAAGGCTGTTTTTGCGGAATCCGACACACCCTGCGCCGACTCCTGCTTCAACAACTGCGGGTGGCAGCAGACCTGCCGCAGCTTCAGCAGCGCATCGAGCACCACGATCTGTGACCGATCCAACCCGTTCACCTCGATGGCTTCGCGTACACGCTTGTCCATCGCCGCACGGATCGTTTCATACAAATCCGTCTGCGCCTGGCCGAGTTCGATGCTGTGCAGGATCTCCGTTTTCGGCGGCAGCTCCTTGGCCACGGCATCTTTTGTGCGGCGCAGCAGCAGCGGCTGGATGCGTGTGCTAAGCTGCTTCTGGCGCTCCGCATCGGCCTCACGCTCAATGGGATTGCGATAGTGCTGGCGGAATGTGTCGGCATCACTCAGCAGACCGGGCATGAGGAAATTGAAGAGGCTCCACAACTCGCCGAGGTGATTCTCCATCGGCGTCCCTGTGAGGCAAAGACGGTGCTTGGCCTTCAAACCGCTGCAGGTCTGCGCCGCGAGGCTCTTGGGGTTCTTGATGTTCTGCGCTTCATCCAACGCAACGATGTGCCACTCCTGCGCCTGCATGACATCAGCATCACGCACGAGGAGCGGGAAGCTGGTGACGACGAGATCGTACTGCTTGAGGTGCTTGAAGTCGCTCTTGCGTGACTGCCCCTGCATGAGAAGCAGACTCAATGAAGGCGTGAATTTGATCGACTCATTGATCCAGTTCCGCAGCACGCTCGTCGGTGCCACGATGAGGCAGGGATGCTTCATGCGACCGCTTTCTTTCTCGATCAGGATGTGCGTGAGCGTCTGCAGCGTTTTGCCCAGGCCCATGTCATCGGCCAAAATGCCATGCAGACCGAACTCGCGCAGGAACTGCATCCATGAGGCGCCCTCACGCTGGTAATCACGCAGGCTGGCTTTCAAGGATGCAGGCGGATCAATGAGCCCGATCTCGCGAAAACTGCCGAGCTGCTGACTGAGTGCGGTCAGTTCTGCGGGGGCACGGATCGGCAGGCCATCCAGCGTGGCGAGCTGAGCGGCGCGCAGTTTGTCGAGCTGGAGCTTGCCGTCCTTGCGCACGGGCCGCGTGGCGAGGAGTTCATCAAAGAAACGAAGCAGCACCACCAGCCGATGCGCAGGCACAGAGAGCACATCGCCTTGGTCACCGCCGAGTGAGAGCAGGAAGCGTTGATCGAGATTCTTTTCCAGCACGGCGGCGGTCAGGCCCTGATCTATGCAATCGACGAGCAGCGGCACCATCGAAATGCGACGTCCTTCGATTTCGACACCGAGATCCAGCGAGAACCACTCGCGCCCGTCTTGATCTCCGGCGAGGTCTGTGAACCACGCATCTTCACCGGCATCATGGATTTGAAAGCCGATGTCCTCCGGCACCTCCACCCGCCAGCCGGACTCGCGCAGCTTGGGCACCTGGTCCTTGAGGAATTGCGACCAAAACAAAGCCTGATCACCCGCCACCCCCATGAAGCCCAGCGTGGACTCCGGTGCCTTGGCCCCCGGCAGTGCTTCGGAAAAAGATTTGAAACCCAGGCCGGACAAGTCCGTCAGGAGCAGACGCTCCGAACGAAGATTACGCACCAATGTATGCCTCGTCTCGTTTTCATCCAGCCACTGATGCGCCGGGCTGCGCACGAGCATTTCCAAGCGCAGCGGGCAGTCGTCGTATTCCGCACAGGGCTGAATGAAGGCGATGCTGCGCGGCGCCCAGCCGCCGATGTTTCGCTTGGCCGTGATCTGCGGCATGTCCACGATCATGCGCCGCACCAGCAGGATGGGCTTGGGTTCTGACGGTGGCAGTTCGATCTCTTTCGGTTCCACCTGGGTGTCCGATCCATCCTCAGTGGCAACAGACGTTTTCTCCCGCACACGCGCCATGCCTTCGATGCGTTTGCGTCCTTCCTCAAGATCGAGCATCAGCATCAGCGCCGCCGCATGCTGGCACAACGTGCCCACCGCACAGGTGCAGTGCGAGGTCATCGCCATGCTGCCGTCTTCACGAAGTCGCAGATGCGCCGTGACGGAGGCTGAATTGAACAAACCCGTGCCGATGCCCGCGATCAGCTCCACTTCATTCTCCGCACAGACATGCACCCCCGCGAGGCCAATATCCCCATGCTTGAGCAGCCGCCCGCCCTCCTCAATCTGCTGCCGCCGAAACAGCCACAGCCAAGATTTTGTGCGCACCTGAACCCAGAGTTTGGGGAATGAAAAATTGCCGAGATCCATGAATGCCTGATCAGACACGATGCTTCACCTCATCCCACGCGGAATCCATCTGCTCCAGCGAGAGCTTGCCGAGTTCATGTCCTTGCTCACGCAAATGGGTTTCCATGGCGTGAAAGCGGCGGGTGAATTTTTCGTTGGCGGCTGCCAGGGCGGGCTCGGATTCGATGCCGAGTTTGCGGGCGAGATTGACGACGCTGAAGAGCAGATCGCCGAGCTCATCTTCCATGTGCGCTTTGTCTCCTGAGGCGATGGCTTCTTCGAGTTCGGCGGCTTCTTCGCGGATCTTGGCAAAGACGGGCGTGGCATCCGGCCAGTCGAAGCCGACACGTGCGGCTTTCTTTTGCAGCTTTTGCGCACGCATGAGGGCGGGCAGGCCATTGCCGGTGCCGTGCAGCAGGCCTTCATGCTCGGTGCCTTTTTCAGTGCGCTTGATGGCATCCCATTGCTTCAGCACCGCATCGGAGGTGGCGGCGCTGGTGTCTCCAAAAACGTGTGGATGACGGCGGATGAGCTTTTCAGTCAGGCCGTGCGCCATGGTGTCGAGATCAAAGGCTCCTGTCTCGCTGGCGATCTCCGCATGCAACACGGGCTGGAGCAGGATGTCGCCGAGTTCATCGCAAATCTGGGCCGGATCGCCGCTGCGGATGGCATCTGCCACCTCGTAGGCTTCTTCGATGACATGGGGGATGAGGGAGGTGTGCGTCTGCTCCATGTCCCACGGGCAGCCGCCGGGTGCGCGCAGGCGGTGCACGACGTAACGCAGGCGGGTCAGGGCATCGGGGTGGTTGAGCATTTCGTCCATGCAGGCAGGTAGTGCGGTGCATCGGAATGGTCAAGGCTGCGCCCGTCAAGATGTGGTCGGGCGGCCTAAACCTCATCGTCTTTCCCCCTGGCACCCCGAGATTTTTTTAGCCTCCCATGATGAGAGCTTGGCAAAACGGGCGTTCTCCCTGAATATCCCGTAACAACCAAACCATACCATGCCGCGTAAAATCAGCCATATCGCACCGGAGTGGTGGGACTACACCACGTTAGAAGATGATCTCATCAATGATGCCGCCCGGCTCACGGAACGAGATCTTCGCCAGCTTTCCCGGCCTGGATTCAAAGTGGTGATGTTTGACACCCTGGAGGATTTTTACCTGGCCGAGGCGCTGGAGTACATCCACGCCTGGAAGCAGGCCACCCCGGACAATCCGGCCGGCATCTGCGGCCCGGTGGGCCCCACGGAGCAGCTCCCGCTCGTGGCACGTCTGATCAATGATCTCGGCATCTCGATCAAAGACGGCCACTTCTGGGGCATGGACGAGTGGTATGACGAGCACACGAAGAAGGAGGTGACTCTGGAGCATCCGCTGTCGTTTGAAAAAGCGAACCGCGACCTGTGCTTTGACCGCATGCAAAAGAAGCTCTGCATGCCGGACACACAGCTGCATTTCCCGAAAGCGGACACGGCGGCCTACATCAAGAGCTGGCAGAGCGGTGTGCGCTGCGCGGTGATGCAGTGCGGTCAGGGCGACATTAAAAACTGGGCCTTCAACGATCCACCCAAGCGCACGGGCAAATTCAAAAACGAGCCGCCTCCGCCTGCGGAGTTTCGCAAACTGACCACACGTCTCGTGGATCTGCATCCGGTGACCCTCATGCAGAATGCCCGCACTTCGGGTGGTGGCAATCTCACTCTAGTGCCGCAGAAGGCCATCACAGTGGGCCCCAAGGAAACCTGGATGGCTGAGAAGGTCAGCGTCTGGCATGCCGGCCAGCACGACAATCCTCTGGGCCAGCGGCTCACCGCACTCCTGATCTCGAAGCGTCTTGCAGATGCCTCCGTGCCGATGTCGCTGCTCGCTGAACACCCCAATGTGCAGTTCAACTACTACCGCGGCGGCTTGGGCCAATGCGATGTGGAAATGCACTGATCACCTGTGGCGGAATGACGAATGGAAGCGCATTCGTCATTCGCGGCTCGGCAAAGTTGGCCATCCGGCCCCCTACCGTCGAATTCCAAACTAACGTTTGCTATTCCCCCAATGGGGACGAAGGTCACCTCGCAAGTTAACCTGATAAAGGCTAAGCTAAGTCGTTCATCAGGTTGTTTCCTTTGGTGTTCTTAAATCCGATCTCGGAGCTTACTTGGCCCTCATTGAGGCTAGCTGAACTCAAGAAAATCGATATGAATACTAAAATGTACGTGGGCAACCTGCCCTTCACCGCCACAGAAGACGACGTCCGCGCTCTCTTCACCGACTACGGCACCGTTACCGACATCCACCTTCCGATGGACCGCGACTCCGGTCGTCCTCGTGGCTTTGCTTTCGTGACCATGGACTCCCAAACAGCCATGAATGAAGCCATCCGTGGCCTCAATGAAAAAGATTACGGTGGTCGCAACCTGACCATCAATGAAGCCCGTCCGAAGGAAGATCGTCCAGCAGGCGGCGGCGGCGGCTACGGTGGTGGCGGCGGCGGCGGTGGCCGTGGCGGCTACGGTGGCGGCGGCGGCAAGAGCGGTGGCGGC